>RCUL01000015.1_pt1 | contig 212568 bp, 208 predicted proteins | sample 2167521 | NCBI WGS metagenome assembly RCUL01 (sample SAMN09932745, study PRJNA488358) | compost metagenome | feature: garden; material: soil; isolation source: compost soil in acetic acid-enriched culture | place: Germany: Experimental Botanical Garden Goettingen | collected 2016-01-27
CTAAACCAGTTTTGAATTGGTTTTGCATTTGCATACGTGCAGCATCTTCTGGGCTAATATCGCGCCAAGTGCTACCGAATTTTGCTTTTAGTTCGCGGATTGCATCAATCGCTGTTTGATATGTAGTCATGATATTGTCCTGTATTCATTTTAGGATTTCATCGATTGAAGCCTAGAGTCATGTACTTAAATTTCTTATGACACCAGCTGCTTCTTCATGAACACAGCTTAGACTTAGCCAATCAATTAATCCAATATCCTTTATTAATCTTCAGTATTTATTTAAAAAATGTACCGATAAATCGATATTATAGATAAAACCAAAAACATTAACACTTTGTTTATAAAAATAAAATTATTCTAAAGGAGTATAGAGTTTTATTCTAAAAACTTAGTAAGTCTTATTTTTATACAATTTTTGAAGTTTTTCCACCCATTTTTAACCTTAAAAGTCAATTGTAAATTAGGCTATTTTTGCCAATGTAAAAAGTCAATTTCCATGCTAGAAAGTAATAAGTTATATATAAATATATTCTATTTGTCACCTTCATACTTAAAAATGTAGCAAAGACAATAAAATCGAGCATTTGAAGTACTTTTTACCCCTACTTAATTCCTACAAAAAATGTCGTTTTTCTCATCATTTTTTCACACAATAGTTATTAGATATGGCATAATTTGAAACAATTTCAGGGTTTTATTTTCGGTATTTTTTTTATGAATCTGGAGCGAGTAGATCTTAATCTATTAATATATCTTGATGTACTTCTTCGTGAAAAAAATGTTACGCGCGCGGCCGAACAGCTTGGGGTAACTCAGCCTGCAATGAGTAATATTTTACGTCGCTTACGTAATTTATTTAATGACCCTCTTCTTATCCGTTCTTCTGAAGGGATGACTCCAACAGAACGTGCTCTCGAATTACAACCTCGTATTCGCGATGCACTTGCTGATCTCTCCATGATTTTGGAACCCCGTACCGAATTCCGCCCTTATACAAGTAATCGTGTTTTCCGCATTATGACATCGGACTATGCCGAGGCAACTTTAGTTCCTCGTCTTGTTAAAGCGCTCCGCTCTGAAGCTCCAAACGTTGTTCTCGATTTTCTTACACCAAGTGATGTTTCTTATAGAGACATGGAACAAGGTAAAGTTGATCTTGCAATTAATAGATTTAATGAAATACCGCAAAGTTTCCATCAGGTTTTAGTTTGGCGTGATAGTTTCAGTTGTATTCTTAACGATAAACACCCTGCTGTAACTCATTTAAATTTAAAAAGCTATTTAGATGCACAACATATCTGGGTTTCTAAAACAGGTATGGGTGTCGGTTTTGGCGTAAACCCTGATAAACAAGGTGGTTTAGGCTGGATTGATCAGGCATTAGAACGTATTGGTCAACGTCGTAAAATTTCTGTATTTACTCGCCACTACCAAATGCCAGCTTTACTTGCTCAAAACGTAGACCTTATTGCCACATTACCAACACGGATGGCACGTCTACAAACACAGAACCCTAAACTGGTTATAAAGGATCCTCCTTTTTATATTCCAGAGTTCGAACTTAAAATGGCTTGGTGCCCGTTGTTACATCATCACCCTGCTCATCGCTGGTTGCGCCAACTTATCTTATTTGTTGCTCGTCAAATGATTGAAGAGGAAAACCGTGAATTTCTAACCAATAATTCACAATTTTCTCACTATTAAATAAATTTTAATTTAATTGTCGATTTCAGGCGCTGAGCAATCAATCTGATTACCTCAGCGCTTTTTTATGTTAAAACATAGTCATAATAATGATGAATCTCAGGTGATTTGTGAGTCTCTTTCAAAATATCATTATCATCGTACTGCTTATCATCGGAGCAGGCTTTTTATCTTTAACTGAAATTGCACTCGCTGGTGCCAGAAAAGTTAAGCTAAAAATTCTAGCCGAAGCGGGTGAAGAACGCGCTCAACAAGTACTAGATTTACAAGAACAATCTGCTGACTTTTTTGCAGCCTCTCAAATTGGCCTGAACGCAGTTGCGATTTTAGGCGGTATTTTGGGTGAAGCTGCTTTTCGTCCTTATTTCGTGACTTTAGTGGACCGTTTCTACGCAGGCCCTTGGACACAAACGATTGGTTTTGCCCTATCCTTTACTTTAGTGACATCACTCTTTATTTTATTTGCCGATCTTATGCCAAAACGTTTGGCTATGATTGCCCCTGAAAAAATTGCAATTAGTGTTATTAATCCAATTCAGGTTTTTATTAAGGTTTGTAAACCTTTAGCTTGGGGAATTAACGCAATTGCCAATCTGCTATTCCGTTTATTTAAAGTGAATACAACGCGAGAAGACAACATTACTTTTGATGATATTTCAGCAGTAATGGATGCAGGTGCACAAGCAGGCGTACTGCAAAAACAAGAACATCACTTTATTGAGAATGTTTTTGAATTAGAAGAACGCAACGTACCTTCCAGCATGACAACACGTGAAAATGTTGTTTATTTCACCTTAAATGAACATGAAGATAGCATTCGTCAAAAATTAGCAGAGTATCCTTATTCAAAATTTTTGGTATGTAATGAAAATATTGATCAGGTCATTGGTTACGTCGACGCCAAAGACTTTCTTGTTCGTATTTTAAATAATCAATCTCCAACGCAATTGAATGAAACAACCATTCGTACTGTCCTGATGATTCCGGACACCTTAACCCTATCAGAATTACTTGATCGCTTCCGCTCTACCAAAGAAAAGTTTGCGGTTGTTATAAATGAATATGCGCTTGTTGTGGGGGTTATTACCTTAAGCGATATCATGATTACTGTTATGGGCGACTGGGTAACCCCAATTGAAGAAGATCAACAAATCATTAAACGCGATAATAACTCGTGGTTAATTGATGGCAGCACACCAATTGATGACCTAAGACACGCACTTGAAATTGATGAAATGCCTGATGAAGAAAATTATGAAACATTAGCAGGCTTCATGATGTACCGCCTACGCAAAATTCCACGCCCAGCAGATTTTGTGGAATTCGGTGGATACAAGTTTGAAGTAGTCGATGTCGATAATTTTAAAATTGACCAACTCCTTGTAACTCGAATTTTAGAACAAAGCGAAGTACATTCATCAATTGATGAAAACTGATTTATATTAATTTAAATACCTCACAATTTTATGTGGGGTATTTTTTAATCTAAATAAATTTTTCAAATATATGTAATAATTATTTTAGATTCATAAATTCAATTTGCTCTTTTAATCTAAAAATAATATTATTTAAATTATCACTTACATTAAATCTTAAATACTGAAAAATAATAGAATAATCTATATATCGCAATTAACATGAAGCGATTAGATCCCCATTTACATTGCCATCAAACTTATGTAACTTAGCTCAAAGCAAGTCTTTAAATGGTTCTTCTTCTCATTTCAACCATCAAACCACATATAATTTAAAAAAATATCATATAATTTTTATTTTTATAAAACCTTTATAATCCATTATAATGAATTACATTTATTATATGCTTACTATAATCTTAATATATATGTTCAGTATTTCGTCCAAATATACCCATCCAACTGAATATATATTAACCAAATAAACTAAATATATTATTTGTCTTTTTAATAAAAATTAATAAGAATAACCAAGGTCAGAGTTTTGAATAAACTTGTTCAGTAAAACTATAGGCAAAGGATTGATTGTATGCTGACATTACTTGGTGTTGGCATGATTTTGTGCTTCATGTACTTAATCATGTCCAAACGTTTAAGCCCTATTATTGCTTTAATTCTTATCCCATTTATTTTTTCTATTATTGCTTGGGGCCTAGGTCACTACTTTGAAAGTTTGAGTCACATTGAACTCAAAGGTCTCAGTGAGATGATGCTGGAAGGCATCAAAAAATTAGCGCCAACTGGCGTAATGCTTTTATTTGCAATTTTATATTTTGCCTTAATGATCGATGCTGGTCTTTTCGATCCACCAGTTAAATGGATTTTGAAAAAGGTTAAAGGTGATCCCTTAAAAATCACCATGGGAACCGTGTTCTTAACCACAATGGTTTCTTTAGACGGTGATGGCTCAACAACGTATATGATTTGTGTGGCTGCAATGTTGCCACTTTATCAACGCTTAGGAATGAATACACTCATCATGACTGCACTGATGCTGTTATGTAGTGGTGTAATGAACCTAACACCATGGGGCGGCCCTACAGCTCGTGCTGCAAGCGCCCTGCAAATTGACCCAAGCCACATTTTCGTACCAATGATTATCCCTATGGTCATTAGTATTGGTTGGTTATTTTTCTTGGCGTACTTATATGGTCGTTACGAGCAAAAACGTTTAGGCGTTATTGAGCTTGAAACTCACCATGGCGACAATATTACCGTATCGAAAGATCCTGAAGCGACTCGTCCACATTTACGCAAAGTAAATATGGTGCTCACAATCATTCTTATGATTGCTTTGATCAAAGGCATTTTGCCTATGTCTGTGTTGTTCATGATAGCGTTCTGTATCGCAATGCTCATTAACTACCCTGATGTTGATATGCAGAAAAAGCGCATTGCAATGCATGCAGATAGTGTCTTAGCTGTTGTGGGCTTAATTTTCGCAGCAGGTATTTTCACAGGTATTTTATCTGGTACAGGTATGGTTGAGGCGATGTCTAAAGAGTTCGTCGCAATGATTCCTCCAAGCATGGGTCCATATCTTGCACCAATCACTGCTTTAGTTAGTATGCCGTTGACATTCTTCATGTCAAATGATGCTTTCTTCTATGGTGTTTTACCAATTCTTGCTGAAGCTGCTTCACATTATGGTATTAGTGCAGAAGCGATTGCTCGTGCTTCGATTGTAGGTCAACCTGTACACTTACTTTCACCACTTGTTCCATCTACCTATTTATTATGTGGTCTTGCTAAAGTCGATTTTGCCGACCATCAAAAGTTCACTTTAAAGTGGGCATTTATAACTTGTCTGGTATTGATGGGAACTGCTTTAGTCATTGGGGTTTTCCCACTTTTCAGTTCACTCTAATTATTCTTTCGCAATAAAAAAAAGCCCCTTAAGGGGCTTTTTTTTATTTCTCTACATATTTAATTAAGTGATCTAACACAATGTGAAAATGCAATGTAATGTCTTCTTCTAAAATTTTATAGGCATTATCGAATTGCACCATTGGCCAACCTTCTTTCCAAAATGGAAAAATATTGTGTAGACCTTCAGTCACGATCGCATCTTCACGACTAATCGCTTGAGCAACTTGAGCTAAAACCTGAGCGGTTTCTGCACCATCAATAGCTAAATAATCAATACCACGTGCTTTAAAAATACGGATACGGTCTTTTTTATAACGAATCTTTTTCGCCTGACCTGAATTCAAGCCCAATGCCAGCGTAGCAGCTTCTACAAACTTTTCTTCAAAGTTTGCACTCAATGCAACTAAAGCCTGTTTATGTGCTTCTTGACGCCCAGCTTTCCCCCCATTACGGATAATCTCATTTGCTTCCGTATCCAGCTTATCTTTTTTCATAGACTGTAAAATGTCTAAAATTTCGATATCGCTTAAAGATTCAGGAGATTGCTCAAACATAGGAGTCCTTATACATAAAACTAAAGGCATATTCTCTCATAAAAGCGCTACTAAAGCAGAGTAAAATTTTAAATAGCCTATTAACTTGACTATTTTTATAGTCCCAACTTCAGGGACTACACTCATAAAATCAAATAATTCTTTGGTTATAATTTTAATTATTTGCCAAATTAGTTTTACCCTGATAATATTATTTTACCCAGATAAAAATATACTGCTAAAATGAATACTAAAATCACCTATACTGCTTTCACTGGAAGCACGCTTATTGCGAGTGACTCCCTAGTTGAACTTGCAAAAAAACTCAAAGATATTCCTAAAACAACGGAAAATATTCTGATTTTTAACGATCAAACAGGTCAACAAATTGATCTTGATCTTTCTGGTTCGGAACAGGAATTTCAACAACGTTATGCTGAACCGGAAGAAATTAAAAAAGTTGGACGACCTAAACTCGGAGTAATTTCTCGTGAAATCACTTTACAGAAAAAACATTGGGATTGGTTAGATCAACAAAGTTCGAGTGCATCAGCAGTAATTCGGAAGTTAATTGATAAAGAGTTAAATAACCCAAATTCTGAAGGTAATATTATGCTCACTAAACAAGCCATCGACCGTTTTATGTCTGCCATGTTGGGTAATATGCCAAATTACGAAGAAGCAACACGCGCCTTATATCAAGGCGATCGAGATATATTTTTAAAGATGATTCAGAGCTATCCTAAAGATTTAAGAGAATATTTAACTTTAAAAACTCAAAGTATTTTCTAAACCCAATAAAAAAAACCCGCTTACGCGGGTTTTTTCAAAATCAATTCAGCCTATTAAAGACGGACTAATTCCACAACTTTTTCAGCTGCCTCTTCAACGGTTTCAGCAGTAACTTCTGTATCTGTACCATCCACAGCCGTAGTGATAACCACAACACCTGTCTCACGCAATAAAGTAATTTGCTCAGCAGTTAAGTTGGCTTTTGCAATCGCAACTACACCTTGTTGGATCAATAAGCTTTCTAAAACTTGAGCTTTCTCGATTAACTGTGCAGAAATCCCAATCACCGCAGGTTTTTGGCCCAAACGTGCAGCACGGTCTTCAGCAGTAACAGGATTGCTATGTGCAGTCCACTCTACCGTAGACTCAACCATACCCGCACCAACCGTTACATTGCTTAAACGATCAATGAAAATAAATGAACCTGTGTATCGTGAATCATGATATTGATCAAATACGACTGGTGCATCAAACTCAACAACAACGTCTGCAATTGCATTTAACTCAAGCTCTTCAACCTGAGTATGCTCAAGCGTATTCACATTCACACGATAGTAAATATCAGTCACTTTCGCAGGAACAGTCTGCGTACCAATCTTAACGTTGTACAACTTACCTTTCACGAGCGGATGTTCATTCATCCACACCACTGAAGCACGAACACTACGTGAAATTAATGGTTGCTCGCCAGCACGTACCAAAACGTTACCACGGCTAATATCAATTTCATCATTCAACGTTAATGTAACAGCTTGACCCGCAACAGCTTGATCTAGATTTCCATCAAAAGTAACGATTTCTTTAACTGTTGAACGCTTACCTGATGGTAATGCGACAATCTCATCGCCAACGTTGATTTCACCTAAAGCAACAGTACCAGCAAAACCACGGAAATCTAGGTTTGGACGGTTCACATATTGAACAGGGAAACGGAATTCGTGTTTGTTTGATTCGCGACTAATTTCCACAGATTCAAGAATGCTCATCAAGGTTTGACCCTTGTACCAAGCTGTATGCTCAGAAGCATTTACCACGTTATCGCCATTTAAAGCAGAAATCGGTACAAACTGAATATTGGCTGGACGACGATCACCTAATTGGTTTACGAAAGCATCATATTCAACCTGAATTTCGTTAAAACGCTCTTCAGAGAACTCAACTAAATCCATTTTATTAATGGCAACAACAATATTTTTAATACCAAGTAAACTTGCAATAAACGTATGACGACGTGTTTGAGTTTGCACGCCATAACGCGCATCAATCAAGATAATTGCAAGATCAGCTGTTGATGCACCTGTTGCCATGTTACGGGTGTATTGTTCATGTCCCGGTGTATCGGCAATAATAAATTTACGCTTTTCTGTTGAAAAGTAGCGGTAAGCCACATCAATGGTAATACCTTGCTCACGCTCAGCTTGTAAGCCATCTACAAGTAATGCCAAGTCTGGTGCATCGCCCGTGGTTCCTACTTTTTTACTGTCACGCGTTACGGCTTGTAATTGATCTTCATAAATCAATTTTGAGTCGTAAAGTAAACGTCCAATTAAAGTACTTTTACCATCGTCTACGTTACCGCAAGTCAAAAAGCGCAGAAGGTCTTTTTGTTCATGTTGCTTCAAATAGGCCAAGATATCTTGACTGATTAATTCTGATTGATGAGACATTGCTCAAACTCCACAAATTTAGAAATTGTCTTAGAAATAGCCTTCTTGCTTTTTCTTTTCCATTGAGCCCGCTTCATCATGGTCAATCATACGACCTTGACGCTCAGAACTAGTGGCTAAAAGCATCTCTTGGATAATTTCAGGTAACGTATCTGCTTCAGACTCAACTGCACCAGTTAATGGATAACAGCCAAGCGTACGGAAACGTACAGACTTCATCTGTGGAACTTCACCTTCTTTTAAACGCATACGCTCATCATCAACCATGATTAACGTACCGCTACGCTCTACTACCGGACGAACAGCAGAGAAATAAAGAGGAACAATTTGAATATTTTCTAAATAGATATATTGCCAGATATCCAACTCAGTCCAGTTAGATAAAGGGAATACACGAATACTTTCACCTTTGTTCACTTTACCATTATAAAGATTCCAAAGTTCAGGACGCTGGTTTTTCGGATCCCAACGGTGTTTACTATCACGGAATGAATAAACACGCTCTTTCGCACGTGATTTTTCTTCATCACGGCGTGCACCACCAAAAGCAGCATCAAATTGATATTTATCCAAAGCCTGTTTCAAAGCTTGGGTTTTCATAATATCTGTGTATTTTGAGCTACCGTGATCAAATGGATTGATTCCAGCTTCGCGACCTTCTTTGTTCTGATGAACGATTAAATCAAAGCCATGCGTTTTTGCCATGTTATCGCGAAATGAAATCATTTCTTTAAATTTCCACCCAGTATCTACATGTAATAATGGGAATGGAAGTTTAGCTGGGTAAAACGCTTTTAACGCAAGATGAAGCATTACCGCAGAGTCTTTACCAATTGAGTAAAGCATGACCGGATTTTCAAATTCAGCAGCAACTTCACGGATAATATGAATGCTTTCAGCTTCAAGTTGCTTGAGATGTGTGAGTCTTGATTCAGTCATGAACACGTCCTTCTCTATCCATTTTGCCCATAAAATCTAGAAGTGGTATTAAACCACTACGTAGAAGACCATGTGGAGGAACGAGTGCCATAACAACTCCAATTTTTCGTAATAAATAATCCAACCACAAGCCTTTATATGGCTTATAGCATTAGTTATGCATTATAGTGATTTAAAACCGATTCCTTTTGCTTGTTTTTTCATATTGATATTCGATTTCATCATATACATATAATATGCTGATTCACTTGCACAACTTTGCAATCGTAACTTGTGCAGACAACTTAAGCAAATCATGTTCTACTCTTTAGATTTCTCTAAAAACCATAAAAAAGAGAAGCATTAGTAGCTTCTCTTTTCTAAAACATGATCTATCTAATCGTTAGAAACCGAACATTTTACGTTCTAATGGAATTTCAATCCCAATCGATGCACCTGCATCATTACCTTCTAGATCAGAATCACTTACCCAGCCATTAATTTTTAATGGAAGATCAGGTTTAAGGTAATGCGTCCAAGTTAAATCAAGCGCTTTAATTTCATCATCTTTAGGGAACGCTTTATTGATGGCCAAGCTAGATTGGTTAACCTTAACCACCATAGCACGACCACTTAAACGGTTCATGACATCAAAGCGGATATCACCACCCACTGAATACATTTGCCCATCACCACCCATGGCGTGGCCTAATGGGAAACCATGTTGGTAATAACCATCTTTATAAATATAATGATTATAAGAAATACCTTTTACATCGTTATTGGTGCGCGTATCAGCCCATTCCGCATAAAGTTGGTACGGCATGTCATTGTAGCTAGAAGAATAATCAACGCCTGCTAAATACATTTTCTTAGAAGGTAGTAAACCAGCTTCATCTTCACCCACATACTGACCATAAATACCAACTGGAGTATTTAAAAGAGTTTGTAGATTTAAACGAGCATCAAATCCTGCAATTTGATTAGATCTGTCTTCGGAAGCATCATAAACATTATCATTGCCCTTAATCGCATTCCATAAAGAATCCCAGCTTTCAGAGCGACCGTCACCACCCCATTGTAAAGTTCGAGAAGCGCCGAGCTCCAAATATGGTAATGGTCTTGCAGTTACACGTAAACCTAATAATTTAGCATCTGGAACTGCTTTATAGTCATCTAATTGGCCAGCAAAAGCTTGATATTGCCACGGTCCAATCCAAGATAACCATTTACTCTCAAAAGCATTTTGTACTGCACGTTGTGCGGTTACACCATAAACTGGACGACTAGCATCCCCACGAATTAAGCTTCCATCATGTCCAGGACCCCACCATGTTGGAATTTGACCAGCAACTACCCACTGATTCCAAAGTTTACCTGCAACATATGAACCTTCAACATTCACATCTTGCCCATTGTCAATTTGCGGATCTTTTTCAGCATTTACACGAATTTTTGCATCCCAGTTTTCACCGCCTGCATTAAACTCTAAAGAACCTTGATATTGTGATTTCTGGTTATCACCAAATGCTTGGGGAACATTTTTAATATCAGTTTCAGCAAAAGCGCCCACTTTAACTGTATTGTTATCTGCTTTTAATGCATTAAGAACTGAATTAATAACTTTTTGTTGAGCTGGATGAGACACTTCTGCCCGAGAGAGTGCTCGATGAATTTCATCACCACTTAACGGCCAAGTTGAAGTGCTAATATTGATAACACCTTGTTGATTCAACCAATTTAAGTCTGTACGTAAGTCCTCATCATTGAGCACCAAACCTTGTGCAAAAATAGCGGATGAAGCAGTTGCCAATATTGCAATCGAAAGTGTTTTTCTTAGAAACATGCCAGCACAATTCTCAAAGTTATTTATGAGCAACACCTTAAATTTTTTATTACAACTTTGCAATTGTTAAACTGTGCAATTACATTTTTTAACGCTACCTTAAGATTAGTGTAGATAGGTAAGTTTTTGAGATATAAAAGTAATAAAAAAAGGCAGTATAAATACTGCCTTTTTTGCCTTTAGAAGATTAACCTTCTTTACGACGCATGTGCGGGAATAAAATTACATCACGAATACTTGGTGCATCGGCAAATAACATGACTAAACGGTCAATACCGATACCCTCACCCGCTGTAGGTGGTAAACCATACTCAAGCGCTTCAACGAACTCTGCATCGTAATGCATAGCTTCATCATCACCAGCATCTTTCTCTGCAACTTGGGCTTGGAAACGTTCAGCCTGATCAATTGGATCGTTTAACTCGCTGAAACCATTTGCCAATTCACGACCACCGATGAAAAACTCAAAACGATCAGTAACATGTGGATTGTCATCATTACGGCGAGCAAGTGGAGATGTTTCAGCTGGGTATTCAGTAATAAATGTTGGCTGACGAAGTTTAGTTTCAACTGTTTCTTCAAATACGATAGTTTGAAGCTTACCCAAACCAAAACCTGGCTTAACTTGTTCTTTTAACTCTTCACGAATAAATTGAGCAAGAAACTCACGGTCACCAACATTTTCTGGCGTAAACTGTGGGTTATTCTCTAAAATCGCATCAAACATAGAGATTTTTTTGTATGGCCCTTTGAAGCTAAACACTTCACCTTGATAAGGCACATCAGTTGTACCTAAAATATCCAAGGCCAACTTTTCAATCATATTTTCAGTCAATGCCATCAAGTCTTTATAATCAGCATAAGCTTGATAAAACTCGATCATTGTAAATTCAGGATTATGACGTGTTGAAACACCTTCATTACGGAAGTTACGGTTAATTTCAAACACACGTTCAAAACCACCAACAACCAAACGCTTTAAGTAAAGCTCAGGTGCAATACGCAAGAATAAAGGCATATCCAAAGCATTATGATGTGTTTCGAATGGACGTGCAGACGCACCACCCGGAATCACATGCATCATTGGCGTTTCAACTTCCATGAAACGTTCATTGTTTAAAAATGCTCGAATACCTGCAACAACTTTAGCGCGGATTTCAAAAGTTTTACGTGTTTCTTCATTCACAATTAAGTCAAGGTAACGTTTACGATACTTAACTTCTGTGTCATTTAAGCCGTGAAATTTATCTGGTAACGGGCGAAGCGATTTCGTTAAAAGCTCAAAACCGTCAAGGTGAACATACAAATCACCTTTTCCTGAGCGTCCGATATAACCTTCAGCAGCAATAATGTCACCAAGATCTAAACCTTTAATGGTCTCGAGGATATCTTTTGGTAAACCTTTACGGTCAACATATAACTGAATACGACCTGTCATATCTTGAATAACCATGAAAGAACCACGGTTTAACATGACACGACCAGCAATTTTTACATAGACATGCTCAGCGCTTTCAATTTGTTCTTTCGACTGATCTTTAAATTGTTCTTGTAGATCAGCAGCGTAATGTTCACGCTTAAAAGTATTCGGCCAAGGACTCTTTCCAGTTTCCTTCGCAACATCTTGGATTTGCTTTAATTTGGCATGACGCTGTGCAATTAAATCGTTTTCGGAAATAGTTGGTTCAGAAGTCGATTGAGCGTTTTGTTGCGTCATCTCTGCCTCGATTAAGTAAAAATTAAGGGCTATATCTTAACAGATTGCGGGAGTTTTTCGAATGATTTCAATCAAACAAAAATGAAAAAAGACAATTTTATAGAAACGAACACTACTTTTTAAAGGCAAAATGACTTAGACCAATCGCTAAGATCATTTTTTAAAGCATTTAGTAAAATATAAAAAAATCCAAATAACCTCGATATTCAAAAGGCCCTATTTGCCTTTTATTTTATCAATGAGATTGTGTAGCAAATAATGAAAATTCTATTTTTACATGGCTTGGATTCTTCTCGTGAGTCGACAAAGTTCCATGCCATTTTACATCCTGAAAAATTTTGTATTGACGTCGATTATCGTAACTTAAGTTATGCATCTGTTGAGTACTTTTACCATCAGGTTATTCAGACGATCAAACCAGATTTATTGGTGGGTCATAGCATTGGAGGCTATTGGGCGCTAAAAACTGCTGCTCAACATAAATTAGCTGTTATTGTGGCCAATCCAAGTCTTACACCTAACTTTCGGACTGACTATCCTCAACTTTCTGAAGATGAACTCACTCTCTCTAACCCTAAAATGGCTTACTTAGAGTTAGGAGATGAGCAACTTGATATGTATCAGGTTCAAGAAAAACTTGCCCCCTACATGAACATCGAAACTTTTGAAGGTGGACATCATCGCTTAGCCTATCCTTCACGACTTAATGATCTCATTATGAAAATTTATAAAAAATATTTGGCTTAGATTTATATAGTTTGATTTTTGAAAAAATGGTTTTATGCGTAAATAAACGAAGCTCTATTTTGCTTCTGCCATTTTTTTAACCACCTCAAAACCTTGAATAAAGCCACTTTTCAACATGCCCATATATTCAGGTAAGGTGGCCAATTCAACTTTTAGAGTGGTTATATTATCTTTTTGGGTTAGAAAATATTTTTCTAAGGAACCACTCCACCCTTTAACCTCTTCACTTTCTAAATCTTCCTTACCCTCCTTAATCATTCCTAAATGTTTAAAAATTAATATTTCTGGTTTTTGCATTTGTTCAATCGTAGACACCATGCCATTTCCTTCACCGTCAAGAAAATAAGTTTTACCACCTATTTGCCAGTCGGTACGCATGGAGGAATCCGGCGCAAAGAATTTCGTCCATGCGTTATATGTCTCGCTATTCCAAAGTATGTCCCATACTTTTTCTATAGGCGCCTCAATTTCCACTTCATATACTAAATTTTCCATATTTCACTTCCCTGATTTATACCGCCTTGAAGACAGCAAATTTTAATTTGGGGTTTTAATAATGACATTCTGTCGCATCATAGTTTGTTGTTATTTAGCTTTCGTATGAGATGAATCTTTTAAATTATGAAGTGCTCTTTATTTCAAGATATTTTCATCAATAAAATTAATTTTAAGAATGCATTAGTTATTATTAGTTTATGGCGAAGTTTTGCCTAAATAACCACTTATTTGTCCTAACCTGCCATTCATCTTTGCTTACGAATGATTAAACTCCGTTATTTACTTTACTTTGAATGTAGAACTGCGTAAAAATTTGATATCCGATCAAAGGCACATTGGTTATTATTGACCGGATCGTAGTTACATTATTAATAGATGGAATAGTTTTACTGAAAGGCAGCTTTGAGCAAACTTATCAGTGCGGAGAGTCTCATGAAAAAATATCAATGTATCGTTTGTGGATGGATTTATGACGAAGCGGAAGGTTGGCCACAAGACGGCATTGCAGCTGGAACAAAATGGGAAGATATTCCAGATGACTGGACTTGCCCTGATTGCGGCGTTTCAAAAGCTGACTTCGAAATGATCGAAATCTAAGAACGTAAAGTAAAAGGCCATGATCGACATGGTCTTTTTTACGAATATTACCAATCACCGTATTAAATAAATAATTCTAACTCTGGAGAAAAAAATGCATCCTATCGTCATTATCGGATCAGGCATGGCGGGTTATACCTTAGCACGTGAGTTCCGTAAGCTTAGCCCAGAGCAAGAACTTGTGATGATTTGTGCGGATGATGCAGTGAACTATGCAAAGCCAACATTATCAAATGCATTTGCAGGTAAAAAAGCACCTGAACAAATTCCTTTAGGCGATGCGACAAAAATGGGTACTCAACTCAATATGCGTATTGAGCCTTTTACCTTTGTGAAAGAAATTTTAGCTGAACGCCATGAGCTTGTTCTTGAAAAAGATGGTGTAACTTCTCAACAACCCTATTCAAAATTGATTTTAGCCGTGGGTGCTAACCCAATTCGCCTTGCAATTGCAGGTGATGGTAGCGATGACATTCATGTTGTGAACTCACTTATTGATTACCGCGCTTTCCGTGAAAACCTAGCTCAGCGTAAAGACAAACGTGTTGTTATTTTGGGTGCAGGTTTAATTGGTTGTGAATTTGCCAACGACTTACTTCATAGTGAATATGACATCACTGTCATTGATTTAGCACCGCAACCATTAGGTCGTTTACTTCCATCACATATTGCTTCTGCTTTCCAACAAAATCTTGAGGAAGCTGGAGTAAAATTTGCACTCGGAACCACTGTTGAAAAAGTTAGCAAAATTAATAATGGCGAAGATTATGCGATAACACTCGCAAACGGACAAACATTGGTTGCGGACATTGTTCTTTCTGCGATTGGCCTACAGCCAAATATTTCAGTTGCTCAAAGTGCAGATATTCAAACGAGCCGTGGAATTATTACCAATAGTTTACTAGAAACAAATCAAGCAGACATTTATGCAATTGGGGATTGCGCAGAGGTAAACGGTACTTTACTCCCATATGTAATGCCGATTATGCAACAGGCTCGTGCCCTCGCAAAAACACTCAGTGGGCAACAAACTGCTGTGCACTACCCTGCTATGCCAGTTGCAGTAAAAACGCCAGCTGCTCCACTTACAGTTTTACCAGCTCCGGTTGATGTAGAAGTGAACTGGGAAACAGAAGAGTTCGACGATGGTATGCTTGCCAAAGCAATTGACAATGAAGGAACATTGCGTGGTTTTGTATTGCTAGGTGCAACCGCAGGTAAACAACGCTTAACTTTGACAAAGCTTGTCCCAGATCTTATTCCAGCCCAAGCATAAGGTTTGTATCAGGAATACTCACTTAGAGAGTATTCCTTTAAGGAATGAATAACATGAATAGCGCCTTACAGTTTAACATTTCACCTTACACATCTTTCATGCAAGAAACCAAAGTCAACTTAGGCAATGGAATTGAATTACATGTAGAAGTAGGTGGAAAACCAGAACATCCAACCATTTTGCTGATTATGGGCCTTGGTGCTCAAATGCTTTTTTGGCCAGATTTCTTCTGTAAATCGCTGATTGATCAAGGATTTCGTGTTATTCGTTTTGATAACCGTGATATTGGCCTTTCTTCAAAAGTACGTCACGAGGGTAAACGTTTAAATACTGTTAAATTGATGGGCCGCTTTGCACTGGGGCTAACTAATCAGGGTGCGCCCTATACTCTGCATGATATGGCAGACGATGTATCTATGCTCATTGATCGTTTAGGCGTGAACAAAGCGCATGTGATTGGTGCATCAATGGGTGGGATGATTGCTCAAATTCTTGCAGCAAAATATCCAGAAAAGGTTGAGAAATTAGGGCTCATGTTTACAAGTAATAACCAGCCTTTTTTACCACCACCTTTTCCGAAACAACTTTTGAGTTTAATTGGCAAACCCGAGACACGTGATGAAGAAGGGATTGTGAATCATAGTTTAAAACTATTTCAATTGATTGGTTCACCTGGTTATATCAACCAGATTGAAGCAATACAAACTGCGCGTAAGCTTTATCAACGTAGCTACTATCCTGCTGGTGTACTTCAGCAGTTTTTAGCAATATTATGTACAGGCTCCTTACTACAACTGGACCGTGAAATTAAGCAATCCGCTTTAGTCTTACATGGCTCTCGCGATCGCTTACTTCCCCCTAGCCACGGTAAGGCTGTAGCAAAAGCAATTTCCGGTGCTAAGTTTGAATTAATTGATGGAATGGGGCATGATATCCCTGCACATTTTATTCCACAGCTTAGCGGTTTATTTGCGCATCATTTTAAATCATCAGACTAGGACACTATGGCTGCATTACCCTCACTAAGACAGCTATCATATTTAGTTACGTTGTCGGAAACTTTGCATTTTACTGAAGCAGCACGCCGCTCTTTTGTCACTCAATCGACGTTATCAGGCGGCATCATGGAGCTTGAACGGTTATTAGGTGGCGTTCTGGTAGAACGTGATCGTCAGAATGTGCGTTTAACACCTTTAGGTGAACAAGTCGTTGCTCGTGCCCGTGTACTACTAGCAGATGCTCAAGATTTAATGCGTTTGAGCCGTGAAATGAGTGAGCCGTTAACAGGTGATTTGCATTTGGGTGTTATTCCAACCATTGCACCTTTTATCCTGACACGCTTACTTAATGAAGTGCATCAGCAGCTACCTAAAATTCAGCTACATTTGCATGAAGCACAAAGTGAAAAAATTGTAGAGCGTCTAGAACACGGTAATCTAGACATGATCGTTCTGGCTCTACCGTTTGACACCAGAGGTCTAAAAGTCGCTGAAATTTCGAAAGAAAATTTGTACCTTGTATGTAGTAAACAAGATACAAATGCTCTTCAAGCAAACTCTCTAGATGATCTTGATTTATCAAGACTAATCTTGCTTGAGGAAGGCCACTGTTTACGTGACCACGTTTTGAGTGCGTGCCCTATCGGTGAGCGTAAAAACGACAACCGTTTAAAAGCAAGCTCGTTACCAACGTTAGTTGAAATGGTTTCTTCTGATTTAGGCTTTACGCTTTTACCAGAAATTGCAATTGAAAATAGTATGATCAAGTTTAATGATCAGATTACTGCAAAACCAATCGAAGATGCTCCAAGCCGCACTTTAGCGCTAGTAACTCGTAAAAGTACACCATTACAAAGTGAGTTCGATGTATTACTGCAAATTATGCAGAAAATTACAACCAACTTGCACGCATAAAACATGTATAAAAAAAGGAGTCTTCGGACTCCTTTTTATTTTACTGTGGTGTTAAAGATGCCCACTTAAACACCCAAGCAGATGGCATATTCAAACTATTATCAGCAATAATTTTCTCTCTAATAATTTGTGCTATAGCATAGTCATTTGCAGGGTCTACCATAACTCGTATTCCTTTAGTGGTTGCACTGGTTACAACCCTGTACCCTTTCGCTTCTAACTGTGACTGAATCGTACTTGCCTTATTTTGATTAGCCGCCAATGCAACTTGTACCATCCATTTCTTTTCACCATTTTCCAAAATTTCTTTAGCGATCGCTGCATCAAGTTGCTTTTTACTGTTAAAATTTTTCTTTTCTTCTACTTTTTTTGTGTGGACGTCTTCAATTTTCTTTTGGGTTAATAACTCATCTTGTTTTGGTTTTCTTTTTTGGATGACTATTGTTTTATTTTTCTCCCCACCTTTTTTCGCTTTATCATTAGAAGGATTTACAAAATAAGGATACATCGCTTGATCATCAAATCTTTGAAATACGATGATATTCCCATAACACTTCTGATCTGCATAGGCGGTCACTGGCATTATCCCCAAAAGTATTTTAATAAGTAAACTTCTAATAAAGCATTGCATCTTATTCATTTACCAAAGTTAAGTATATTTAATGCGCCGTATTAAAGTAGATTTTTTGTGATTTGTATATTTTTAAAATTCAATGTTTTATGTAAAAAATCACATATTTTAAAAACATATTGCAGTGCTTCAAATTATTATCGTTTATCCAGCAACCATTTAGAAAAACTAACTAAATTACTTTGAATTTCAGTCAATTAAAAAAGCCGACAAAATGTCGGCTTTTATTTAATCTTGAGAGTTCATTATTTAATGATTTCCAATAATGCCCTTTGAGCATTATGCAATTTTTCACCCTCTGCTGGCTCAGCACGAATCCAAGTACCATCACCTTGTAACAACCATGCTTGTTGATTATCTTGTAAGTAGTTCACCAAACCTTGTTGATAAATACGTTTTTTCAACGCAGGGTCTTCAACAGGGAAACAAGCTTCAACACGATTAAATAAATTACGGTCCATCCAGTCTGCACTTGAACAGTAAATACGTGCATCACCATTATTACTAAAGTAATAAACGCGAGTATGCTCAAGGAAACGTCCTACAATTGAACGCACTCGAATATTCTCTGATAAGTTAGGCAAACCCGGACGTAAACAGCAAATCGAACGGATAATCAGGTCAATCTGAACACCCGCCTGAGAAGCTTCGTACAATTTATTGATTAGCTGAACTTCGGTTAACGCATTCACTTTAACAATGATTTGAGCTTTACGTCCTGCTTTAGCATTGGCAATTTCTTCATCAATAAAGTTAATGAGCTGAGCATGTAAGGTAAATGGTGCATGTAATAGCTTTTTCAATTTCGCCATTTTGCCCATACCGGTCAATTCTTGGAATATACGGTGTACGTCTTCACACAGATCTTTATCTGTGGTCAGGAGACCATAATCTGTATAAATTCGAGCATTCATCGCATGGTAGTTACCTGTTCCTAAATGAACGTAACGCACCAATTTATTATTTTCACGGCGTACCACCATAATCATTTTGGCGTGAGTTTTATAACCGACTATGCCATAAACAACGACTGCCCCAGCCTCTTGTAAAACGTTCGCTACTTCAATGTTGGATTCTTCATCAAAGCGAGCACGTAACTCAATGACTGCAATAACCTCTTTTCCATTTCGAGCCGCTTCAGCCAAAATTTGCACAATTTCAGAATTAGCACCACTACGATATAGCGTCTGTTTGATGGCTAAGACTTGCGGATCACGTGCAGATTCGCGTAGCAATTGAATAACTGGCGCAAAAGATTCAAACGGATGATGCAGTAAAATATCTTGTTTTTGCATTGCCGAGAAAATACTCTCGGTCTTTTTAAATACTTTAGGTACAATTGGCGTATGCGAGTCATAACGCAAATGAGGACGTTTAAAGTTTGAAACCAGACGAGCTAAGTTTACTGGACCATCAACTTTATATAATTGCTCATCGGTTAAATCGAACTCTTCAAGTAAGTACTCATAAATATGCTGTGGACAGTTATGGGTCACTTCCAAGCGAACTGCACGACCAAAACGTCGAGAACTTAATTCACCTTTTAATGCTTTAGCTAAGTCTTCAACATCTTCATTCAATGCCAAGTCTGCATTACGTGTCACACGGAATTGGTAACATCCAGTTGCTGTCATTCCCGGGAATAAATCAGACACATGCTCATGAATAATTGCCGATAACATCACATGATGTTCTTTACCACCTGTTAATTCATCTGGTAGTCGTACAACGCGAGGCAATGAACGTGGTGCTGGCACAACAGCCAAATCAATTTGACGACCAAAAGCATCTTTACCTTCAAGAGTGATAATGAAGTTCAGGCTTTTATTCACAAGTCGTGGGAATGGATGTGCCGGATCTAAGCTAATTGGAGTTAATACAGGCGCAACTTGTTCCTGAAAATATTTCTTAACCCAAGCAGACTGAGCTGGAGTTAACTCACCACGACGTAAGAAGCAAATATCTTCTTCACGTAGCTTTGGTAAGATTTCTTCATTTAAAATACGATATTGACGCTCAATCGCAGCATGAGCAGTTTCAGAGATTTTTTGTAAGACCTGTCTTGGCGTAAGACCATCTGGGCTACGACTCTCATTGCCTAGAGAAAATTGCTCCATCACCCCAGCAACACGAATTTCAAAGAATTCATCGAGGTTACGTGAAAAAATGAGCAAGAAATTCATTCGCTCAAGTAATGGATGTAAAGGGTCTACCGCTTGTTCCAATACACGCAAATGGAAGTCAAGAATAGACAATTCACGATTTATATAACGGTCATTATAACTATATTCTATTGGGGTCGTTGTTGGTGTAATCGCTGTATTCATGTCTAACTCAATTCTCTATCCAGCCAAATCTCTATAAACCAGTATGCTGCAAAAATATGACAATTTGGTAAAAACTAAAAAATTAACACATCTTTAAAACAGCATTATTCAGGAATCTGGGTGCTATTCATATAACGTAAAATAATGCGTTTTCTATATTGTACTTTACGATCATTGCGGTGATCTTGATAATATTTCGGATTAGGCAATAACGCTGCTAAAAATGCTGCCTGCTCACGCGTTAGGCTGTGCGCACTCTTACCATAATAATGTTGGGAAGCCGCTTCAATACCATATAGATTCTTTCCAAACTCAACCGAATTCATATAAACCTCAAGAATTCGGCGTTTTGACCACATGCGCTCCATCATCCAAGTCGCGACTGTTTCTTGACCTTTACGAATAAACGAACGCTTATTGTATAAAAACAGGTTCTTTGCAAGTTGTTGAGATACAGTAGAACCGCCAGCAACAACTTCACCCTCTTCATTATTTCGCTCAAGAGCAAAACGAATACCCTGCCAGTCAAAACCATGATGATGGATAAATTTTGCATCTTCACCCGCTAAAATGGCATGTTTGAAATTATCGCTAATGTCATCATAATCACGCCACTTATGGATGATTGGCTCTGATGTATCAGACCAATAATCTATTCGCATGAACATGGTGGTATCCACTTCATGTGTCCGCCACCAGACCAAACTCAAAAAAATCCAAAGTTGAATAAGGAGAATTGCCCCAATAAAAATTAACAACACGCGAACAATAAAAGCTTTCATGTTCGTCCTGATCTCCTGTATTCAACTTTTTTCATGTTAAGCTGTAAAGCATGTTCATATATAACAAAAGCATAGCATGACTCAATATCAGCCTCCGCACATTAATCGTAAACTCAATGTACAAAATTGGTGGCTGACCGCCCTACTCATCGTAATCAATGTAGGTTTGTTTGTCTGGCAAATTGTCTCTGGCGTCGATATTAGTGACCCAGCCATGAAAGATGCCATTCATTGGGGAGCTGATTTTACACCACTTACTTTTTCTGGGCAGCCCGAACGTTTATTTACCAGCATGTTTTTTCATTTTGGTTTAGTTCATCTCATGCTTAACATGTGGGCCCTCTATATTTTCGGTAATGTTGCTGAGTCACTATTTGGCCGCTTCTATTTTATTGGGATGTACTTACTCGCTGGCTTATTCGGTAGCCTTTTAAGTAGTTATATGACGATTCAAGATGGACATGAATTGCTACAACACTTTGACCAGAGCTTACTTCCTCATGTCAGTGCAGGTGCTTCGGGTGCTGTGATGGGATTAGGTGCTGCGTTAACAGTGCTTTCTTTATTTCCACCGCTACCTCATCAAGCCTACATACTCGATAAAAAAGCATTATTAATGATTATGGCAATCAACCTTATTTTTGGTTTTGTCGCAACGGGAATTAATAATGCCGCGCATATTGGCGGCATTATTATTGGAGCATTTCTTGCGCTGATGTGGTACTTAAGTTATGTCAGCAAATTTAAAAATACGCTGAAACTTCTAGGCTTATTAGGAGCAGTTGTAATTACAGGTGGTTTTTATATGTACTGTGTACAACTCAACTCACCTTTACTTTCGTTATGGCATGAAATCATCATCCAGAATCCTGACATTATTCCTTAAGCTACAGCTGGTTTAGTTCTCTTAAGCTTTGTAAAGGTGGTAAGTTGCAAAGATAGCCTAGTCGATAACGGCCTATCAGGGCACAAACCAGCATCATGCCAATTGGTAAAATCAGCCATATTTCAACATGCCACTGTAATGCCATATTCATTTTATAGCTTGCAATAGCACTAATCACTTCTGCAAAACAGCAGGCAACTATGCCTGCTAACAATCCTAAAAATCCAACTTCAAGACTGAGCATCTGCTTCATTTTATTCTTAGACAATCCAAATGAACGTAATAAAGCAACTTCACGGCGTCGCTCATCCATTAATAAGTTTAAGCATGCGATAAGTACTAAAACCCCAGAGAAACCCACTAAAGCCGCCAGCACGGTCACAATTTTCACTAAAACATTCATTAAACGCTTTACTTCATCTAAAATTCGATCGACGTCAATAAATACCGTATTCGAAAATTGCTGAATGATATTGATCATTTTTGGCTGATCTTGCTTAGGTACATAAAAACTGCCTAAATAACTTCCAGCATTTTCATCTAAAGTTTTTGGTGAAAAAATAAAGAAAAAGTTAGGACTAAAACTTTCCCATTCTACACTTCGAAAATTAACAACTTTGGCCTGTAAATTACCTTCCGGCAAGCTAAAGGTAAGCTTATCTCCAATTTGAATACCAAGGCTTTCAGCCGTTTTGCTTTCGACAGAAACTTGCCCTACACCACTAAACTGAGCTTGACCGTTTGTAATGGCATTGTCATTCGGTAATTGATTAGACTGAGTTAAATTTAACTCACGATGTAAAGAGTTATTTTGTTTTATAGCCTCTTCTGAAAAAGGTACTTCATTCTTTGCTAGCAATCGGCCGCGGATATTTGGATATAAAGGTGTGCTTTGCCAACCATTTTGTTTCAACTGTTGTTCAAAAGCTTTTAAATCAAATGGAGGTAAACCATAAACAAACTGATTAGGCGTTCCTTCTGGGAGTTGTTGTTGCCAACGTTCTAATAAATCAGTTCTTAATACACTTAACACTGTAATAAGGCTTAATCCTAAAGCTAGAGCAGTAATCTGTAATGCACTTTGGGAAGGAGAACGAATATAAAAAGACAAACGATTTTTCATCTTTTTTAGGCTACGAAGCAATAACCAGACAGCGGTGTAAAGCAAAATGCAAAGAACGATAATCGCAGCCAAAACCATAATGCTGAGCATCAAGTTTTCACTTAACACCAAACTAAAAACGATCAGGCTAGTAATGCCGGCAGAAAACATAAAAAATAGTGATTTTCGGGATTTTGCTTGTTCACGAATAACACGAATTGGAGGCGTATTTAAAAGCTCCCAAATGCTTGGCAAGATAAACCCAAGCAAAACAATCACACTCGTAAAAATGGCGATTGGCAAAGGCCCAAACAAAAGTGTCATGACTGAAAAACTTAATTCCAATTGAGGAACCAATTGCAACATGAGTTGAAGCAGACCATAGCCCAATATCAGCCCCAATAGGCTTCCTATAACAATCGAAATCGCACTAACAACACAAAGTAATCCAATATATGCCAATAAAATTTGGAACTTACTTCCCCCTAAACACCGGATGAGCGCAATGTGATCTTGGTTTTGTTGAACATATCTTTGGCTCGTTAAAGCGATGGCAATACCACATAATAAAATTGTTAAGATATTGGCCAATTGCAAAAAGGTATCAAGGTTTTCAAGTGGACGTAATAATCTGCTATTCGACTCACTTGCATCGCGTAACCGTAAACCCGCTGTTTCATCTAGATCTTTAGTGGTTTGATATTGTTGTTTAAACTGCTTAGCAAAAGTCTGTACCTGTTCGGGTTTACCCGCCATTAATAAACGATAGTCAATTCTACTGCCTGTCTGAATTGCATGAGTTTTAGCAATATCAGCTTGATGGATAATAACCGTAGGAGAAAAGCCAGAGAAACCTAACTCTTGGTTAGAATCACGAACAATCACTCCACTAAAACGAAATGTACCATCCGCAATAGAAACAGCATCACCCAGTTTTACTTTTAATAAATCTGCCGCCCTTTGGCTTAACCACACCTCACCAGACTGAATCCCTTGCGTAGTTGGCGCAATTTCAAGCTGTCCTCTTAGTGGGAATAAAGGCTCTATTGCTTTTACATTGACCATGACAAACTGATCTTGTGTATGGGCCATAGAACTAAACATAGTGACATTAGTTTGCTTAAAACCTAGTTGCTCTGCTCTTTTTTTCCATGACTGTTCTATCGGTTCGTTATTCGACAGAACTAAATCAGCACCCAACATTTGGGAAGCCTGTAAACTGACCGCATTTTTAACTTGGTCATTACTGAATTTCAGAGCAGTTGTGGCACTAATCGCAAGCGATAGAGCAATAATAAGTAGATACAGTCCACCCGTGCGGAAACTTTGAAGTAAAAGTGGTTTTAGAAGATTACGCATCATTTAACCACCCTGTACTGTCTTTAATCGACCATCATCTAACTCAACATGGCGCTGACAAAGACTTGCTAAGTTACGGTCGTGTGTAACCAAAATAAGGGTTGTACCTAACTCTCGATTTAAATCAAAAAGCAGATTTTCAATTTCTTGAGCTGTTTGACCATCTAAATTTCCGGTCGGTTCATCTGCAAAAATAATTTGTGGTTCAGCAATGAGCGCCCTCGCAATTGCCACACGTTGCTGTTCTCCTCCAGATAAGACTTTAGGAGTTTGCTCTACCTGACGGCCAAGACCCACTCGATGCAACCAATCTAACGCTTTTTTCTCTGCGGTTTTATAATCGAAATCTTTACGTAACCGTAAAGGTAACATCACATTTTCAAGTGCGCTCAACTGAGGCAAAAGCTGAAAAGACTGAAATACGAAACCAATATGCTGCATTCTAATTTGAGCGCGTTGTTCTTCTGTTAACTCATGTACTGCCTGACCACATAGCCACACTTCTCCTTCAGACGGTTGATCTAAAGTCGCTAGAATTCCTAGTAAGGTTGATTTACCTGAGCCGGAACGTCCCGTAATTGCTACCTGTTCCCCTTCAAAAATCTCTAAATCGATATCTTTTAAAATCGTAAACTGATTTTGGTTAATCTGAATAGTTTGTGTAACTTGATGGGCAGCAATGATGGGTTGTGGCATGATGTGAAAAGTCCTATATATTCAGAATCAGAGTCGAAGTACAAATGTATAAATCTTTTTTGATTGGTTCTAAAAGCATCATGCTCATCTCATTAAGTATGCTGCCCATGCTTGTATCGGCGAAAACTATTTTAATTTTAGGAGATAGTATCAGTGCCGGTTATGGAATTGATCCCAAACAAGGTTGGGTACAATTACTGCAAAAACGTTTAGACCAACAGTATCCCAAACAACACAAAGTGGTCAATGCAAGTGTTAGTGGAGAAACAACAAGCGGCGCTTTAGCTCGATTACCTAAATTATTGCAGACCTATAAGCCAAATGTAGTCGTGATTGAATTAGGCGGAAATGACGGCTTGCGTGGGCAACCACCTCAAATGATTCAAAAAAATCTGGATCAGCTCATTCAATTAAGCCAAAAACAAAAAGCCAAAGTTATTCTTTTTGGTATGAAAATTCCGCCAAATTATGGGGCTGCATATAGCAAAGCTTTTGAAAATAATTATAAGGTTGTAAGCCAAAAATATCAGGTGAAATTACTTCCGTTCTTTCTAGATGGCGTTGCTGGTCAAAAACAGCTGATGCAAAATGATTTGATTCATCCAAATGCACAAGCACAATCAAAACTACTTAATTTAGCTTTTCCATACATAAAAGGTGCCCTATAGGCACCTTTTAGTTTTAAATATTTTTATTATGATCAGAAATCAAAAAAAGTAACTTCACCAGTTTCTAATGAATACTCTGCACCAACAACAATCAACTCACCTTTTGCGATCAAGCTTTCAAGGACACTTGAACCATGACGTAATTGATTTACCGAAGCAAAAACGTTTGAACGTACTGCATGGCATGATAATTTTTTCAAATCATTTTTTAAGTCAGTTTGCATTAAAATTTCAACTGATGGACGAACACGGTTCACAATCGACATTAAGTTAGATGATGGCGGTTGATCAGGGTTCATTAAGGTATCAATTGTCGCTTGAATCGCGCCACAATGGCTGTGTCCTAATACAACTACAACCGGACAGTCATAGCGTTCTGCTGCGAACTCAACACTACCGACTTGTGAAGGTGCCACAACATTACCAGCAACACGAATTACAAATAAGTCACCAAGACCTTGGTCAAATACCATTTCTGCTGGAACACGAGAATCTGAGCAACCTAATACAATCGCAAACGGATTTTGATCCTTTGCCATTTCAGCGCGTTCATGATGAGATAAGGTTTTTGCAAGGGAAGTATTTCCATTTACAAATCGTTGATTACCAGCTTTCAGACGATCTAAAACTTCTTGCGCAGTAGGCATTTTATATTTCCATTGTTTTTTCAAGGTTGGAAATCATTTTAATGTGTCAAAATTTGAATGTCACTGACAAAAAATTAAATCATTTCCCATGAAAAATTTTAAAAATACTTCCTCTATTTGAATGGAGAATTTACTGCATATTCACTACTGTTTAGCGAAAAAATAGACATACTTTAGCAAATGGATTGACTATAATTTTCCTCCTTTTAATCATTTAGCAAATGACTCATTGGCAAAGTTTTTCAATAATTTTCAAACTCGCTTATGCATCAAGGATGAAATCTTATGACAACGCTGTCCGCATCAAAAAAAACTGTTCTAAAAAAAACCGTTGTAGCATTTACCTTAGCATGCAGCCTTACAACAATAATGAGTATTTCTCAGACACAAGCTGCCGATACGATTGATATAAGCTTTCAAAATATTTTGCAGCAAGAACGAAGCTGGGCAGGTTTACAAAGTAAAAGTTTAAAAGTTGGTGATATAACTTGGTCATATAGTGAAGGTGGGTCTGCCACTAAACCTACGTTGTTACTCATCCATGGATTAGGGGGAAGTCGTGATAACTGGAACCGTGTCGCCCGTTATCTCACAGCAAATTACCATGTCATTATTCCCGATTTACCAGGAAGTGGTGAAACCGTAGTTACACAAGACTTTGATTATTCAGTGCCTAATCTTGCCGAAAAATTACGTCGTTTCGTTGAAGCTGCAAATTTAAAAGGCCCTATTCATATTGCTGGCCACTCACTTGGCGGTTCAATTGCCCTACTCTATGCTGGACAATATCCATTTGAAACCAAAAGCCTATTCTTAGTTGATAGTGGCGGTATTTTCCGTTCTGCCAATACAATTTATCTAAAAGATCCTGCTTACCTAAAACAACTTTTAGTATCTAAAAAGGGTGACTTTAATTATTTGTTAAAGCAAACCATGTTTAATCCACCTTTTATTCCAAAAGAATTTTTAGAAGCTCAAGAAAAGCTCATGATTAATCAGGCACCTCAAACGCAGAAACTGGTTGATCAGCTTATTGCCCTCAATAAAGTTTATACGCCAGACTCATTTGCAGTTCTCACAAAAACAATCGATGCACCGACACTGATTTTATGGGGTAAGCAAGATAAGATTATTAATGTCGAAGTCGCAAGTGAACTAAAACGACTTTTAAAGAATGCCCAACCTCCAGTTATTTTAGAAAATGTTGGCCATATGCCAATTTTGGAAGCTGAGCAGCTGGTTATTCAACAATATGTACCGTTTTTACTGAAAGTAGAAACAAATCAGTTGCCAAAAGCGACTACACCTTAAATAAAACTTCGGACTTGTGAGACCTTATGTCTACCCAACCGCTTATAGAAAAACTCATTGAAGCTCATCTTGATTTTTTAGATGAGGAATTTGCTCAGTCCCATGTTATCCAACAAGAATTTGAGCAATTTTATCATTGGTTGGGTAGTCGGCAACTACAACACCTCTGGACTTTCGAACAAATTCAGCAGCTGATTCAAAAGCAGATTTTAGACACCCCTGCTTCTGATTCCCTACTTGAACAAATTGCAGAACATATCCGTTTTGCACTGATTCATCCTGCCAATGACAGTACAACAATTGAAGATGTTATTCCTGTTTTAACAATTGATGGAATTGCGCAATACGTTGCAAGTAAAGATCAGCATCGTAAAAAGCTAATTAAAACGATTGTGAATAATCCTGCATTTTCAGCACTTCTAACACAGCTGATTCAGCAAACGATGCATGACTATTTAGATGAGTCGATGTCAAAACGTGTGCCGGGTGTAGGTCGTTTTATGAAGATGGGTAAATCGGTTCTAGAAACCGTAACCGACTCAAATCTGGATGACACGATTCATCATTATTTGCAAAAGAATATTTTAAAACTCACTCAAATGAGTGAGCGTGTTCTAAACCAACATTTTGACAATGATAAGCTCTACCATTTTCAGGCAAATATTTGGCATAAAGTTAAAACCATGCCGCTTTCTGTTTTGAAAAATTATGTAGAAGTTCAGGATTTATCAAAAACTGTGGGTTTAGGACATCAGATTTGGGATCACATTCGCCAAACTTCTTATTTGAAACAACAAGTACATGATGGTATTTACACGTGGTATGTGCGAAATCAGGAACATAATTTTGACTTGCTACTTCGTGACCTGAATATTGATGAAAGCTTAATTCAACATGAACTGACTCAGTTACTTGTGCCGGTATTACAGCAATTAGTCACAACTGGTCATTTAAGACGACGTGCTCGTGTTTACTTAGAGAAATTTTATTATTCTGAAAAAACCTTAGATATTTTAAATAACAAAGGCGCTTAAAGCGCCTTTGTTATTACTATGGATTAAAATGAATATTTTAGAGAGGCGTAATAAGCTCGACCTGGCTCATTGTAAGTTTGGCTAATCGAATTACTGTCTCTTAAAATTTGTTTATCAAACAAGTTACTTACACCAACACGCGTACTAATATTGTCTGAAATTTTATAACCAACATTAATTCCAGCCGTACTATAGCTTTTTACAGTGCTTGGCTTAATCGCAGAATTTGTTCCACCTGAACCAATGCCAGATTCGATTCTATTTTCGGCAAACTGACGCGATTTTTGACGGCCATATTGAGTAAATACAAAATTCACATCTAATTGATCTGTAATGTCGTAATCAAAAATTGAGTTAATTGTATAGTTAGGAACTAAAGATAATGGATTACCCGTTTGCTTATCTTTCGAGTCCATCATGTAGGTAAAATTGTTGGTCCAACGAATATCGCCAAAGTCTAACCCTAAGCTTCCTTCAAAACCTTGAATTAATGCTTTAGGCGTATTTTCCCAACGTAAGATATTCCACTTCGTGTTGGTCACAGCTCCTGTATTTGCATTGGTACTTGAACCATCGACAGTGCCAACAACATTCGTTCCTGCCACAATCTTATCTTTATAGTCATTACGGAACCACGTTAAGCTCGCGTTGACAATGTCTTTTTGGAACTGGATGCCTAACTCTTTGTTTACCGAAGTTTCAGGTTTTAAATCACCATTACCTTGTAATAAACAACGCGATTCAATATTGGCTGGACAACCATTGCCGTTTGTACTGAGTAAGTATCCTTCGGCATTTTGATACATGTTTGGTGCTTTATAAGCTTTTGCTATCCCACCTTTTAACGTGAAATAATCATTGAGTCTTTGAGTAACGTTTAAGCTTGGGCTCCAGTTAGAGCCAGATTTGCTATGGTCGTCAAAACGTAAACCTAACACAGCATCTGTGCTGTCTGTGAGTTTCAAGTTATCTTCGATATATGCAGAAGCAATACGTGATTCCATTTTACTGCGATTGCCTTTAGCTAATTGATCGCCATAACCTGAACCGCTGCTGTCTGTACCCTGATTTGTCGAAATATTATCTTTAAATCTGTCTTCAACCCATTCAGTACCGAGTGTTAATACGTGTGGTACATAATATTCAAAAGGAATATTGGCTTCACCATTCAACCGAAGAGTTTCTAATCTTGAAGTGGCTTTATCATCAAGGTTATTAATTTTTCCTTCTACACTTCCAGCAAGGCCTTCAGGCAAACGTTTATTATGAGTTTTATCGTATTGAGCAACTAACTTACTTTTACCCCAAGACCAATCACCTTCATGTGTTAAAGCATAGCTATCACGGTACATCGTATTGGTTTCTTTACCAATAAGTTCAGAAAGAATCGCATCAGCTTCAGCATTTGCATTTAACTGAGAGTCGCCAGAGTAAATATTCCCTTGCTTGCTAGATGAAACATCAAGTAAGACTGTTTGTTGGTCTGTTGCCTGCCAAGCTAAACGGCCTGAAATATCTTTATTTTTAACACCTTCACGCCCAGCTGCCGTACTTCCAATTGATTTATTAATATCGACGTCGTCAGCTTCGGTTTTATTGTAATTACCATATAAACGATATGACAAAACATCTTTAATCAGTGGCCCACTTAAATTAAAACCAACTCGATTTGATGAACCTTCTTTAGAGTCTTCAGGTTGTGAAGTATAGAGTTCTACCGAACCATGGGTTTCATTCGTCACTTTTTTAGTGATGATGTTGACTACACCACCTGCTGCACCCGAACCATATCGAGCTGCCGCTGGCCCGCGTAAAACTTCAATCGATTCGATTGCTTCTGCTGGAACCCAGTTTGAATCACCGCGTGTATCACGTTCTCCTTTCCAACCATAGCGAACTGAATTACGAGAGTTAACAGGTTTTCCATCCACTAAAATGAGCGTATTTTCAGGACCCATTCCACGAATGTCGATTTGTCTATTATTACCGCGCTGCCCTGTTGCACTGTTTCCAGTTAAATTTACACCAGGCATACGACGCACATAATCTGAAATATCATTACGAACTGGAAGTTTTTCTAAATCTTCTTGGGTGATCACTGATACACCGAGCGATTGCTTTACTTGCTCTTCAGCTGTTACAAAAATTGTTTCCAATTTCACAGGTTCAGCAGGCTTTTCTAATGCTGGTTCAGCTTGTTCTTGCTCATTTTTTGCAGCATAAGCCATAGACATCATACTTGCCAGTACTGAAACAGAAAGCACTGACTGGATAATACGCTTCGACATAAGTATTCCCAATATATTGATTTATTAAACATCTCTCATTTTAAGTTCCGCATTGTAACAAATCTAAATAAAATTACAAATGATATTGATAATAATTATCATTATTTATATTGAATAATAAAAAAACCTCATTTCGAGGCTTTTTTATTTCACTTTTCAAATAATTTAATTATTTGAAATAAGCACCTTCAGCTTGTGTATGGTCAGTTTGGTCAACCACACGTTGAAGCTCTGGAATATGCTCTCTTAACGTCGTTTCTACACCTTGTTTCAAGGTAACGTCAATTGCAGAACATCCTTGGCAACCACCACCAAATTTTAATACGGCAGTTAAACCATGTTCTGGATTATCTTGTACTTCTACCAAGCTACAATTCCCACCATGGCCTGCAAGACCTGGGTTAATTTCTGCTTGAAGAATGTAAGTAATACGCTCTTCAATTGATGCATCTGGACCAACACGTGGAACTTTAGAGTTTGGCGCGCGGAAAGTTAACTGCCCACCAAAACGGTCCTTATTGTAATCAATTACGGCATCTAAAAGATAAGGAATAGATGGCGCATCAATATATGCAGGGAAATCTGGATAGTCCTGTTTATAATCCGTTGGGATTACTTCTTCTGGTGCACTATATGCCATACAGCATTCTGCACGTGGCGTACCCGGATGTTCAACAAAAACTCGAACGCCAATTCCCGGAGTATTTTGCTTCGTCAATAAATCGTGCAAATACTCTTGTGCAGATGGTGTAATCAAAAGGTTTGGAATTTCTTCTGCAACAGCAGTGTTGGTGTTCTCAGTCGACATAACAATATTCCTCAAGCTGATGCCTTTATATTAACCGAAGATGAGGTAGATTTAAAAAAAATCAACTAAATTTGTCGGATTTATACACAACAGGGTTTCAACTGAAGTTTTTAATGGCATTATTGGGCTCAATATTGATCATTTTTTAAATATTTCTTATGTTGCATCTGCCGTTTAACCATACCATTACCCTTATTATTATTACGGTCATTGTCTCTTTACTTGCGTTTAGCAATCAAAACGTGATGAATCGTTTGATTTTTTGGCCACCTGCAATGCAACGTGGGCAATTTGATCGTTTCATTACTCATGGCTTTATCCATGCGGATGGTACACATCTACTTTTTAACATGATTACCCTGTTCTTCTTTGGCAGCATTATTGAAAGTTTTTATCGCCAATATTTTTATGACATGGGATTTGTGTTGTTCTATTTAGGCGGTTTAATCTTTGCGATTTTACCAAGCTATTTACAACATAGAAATGATACAAACTGGGCGAGCCTCGGCGCCTCTGGTGCAGTTTCAGCTGTTTTATTTGCTTATATTCTATTTCAACCATGGAAGCTGATTTTTGTATTCTTCATTCCAGTACCAGCCATTATTTTTGCTGTTTTATATGTAGCGTACAGCATTTGGGCTGGTAAACGTGGTAATAGCCATATCAACCATAGTGCTCATTTATGGGGTGCAGCTTACGGGATCCTTGTAACCATTTTGATCGAACCGAAAGTGATTCCGCATTTCTTAGATCAACTGACTCGTATTCCGTTCTAAGTCAGGCACTCAAAAAAAGCCCGCAATGGGCTTTTCTTTTTTTCTCATTTATTTATCACCATAAATTCTCAGTCTTTTTTCTGATTTTCTTTGATCTTTTCCTTGTTTTGATTGCAAAAACCATCTGATTAAACTCATGCCAAATCTTTTAATAATTCAGATGATACAATGAAGTACAAAGCAATTTTATCTAGCCTGTCCATTGCTTTATTTAGCTTATCTTTGGCTGGATGTAATGACAACGATAAACAAGGAAATGTAGTCAGCGCTCCTAAGCAGCCCAATATCTTATTTATTATGGCTGATGACTTAGGCTATTCAGATTTAGGGGCTTTCGGTGGTGAAATTCGTACACCCAATATTGATAGTCTAGCTCAGGAAGGTCGCCTTTTAACTGACTATCATACCGCCCCGACCTGTTCCCCAACACGCTCTCAACTGATTTCAGGTACTGATCACCATTTAGCTGGTATTGGCGCAATGGCTGAACTCACGCCAGAACATTTAAAGGGCCAGCCCGGTTATGAGGGCTATTTGAATGAGCGTTCGCTATCGATTGCACAAGTACTGAAAGATAATGGCTATCGTACTTATATCAGCGGTAAATGGCATTTAGGGTTAACCCCTGAAACCAATGCCCATGCAAAAGGTTTTGACCATTCATTTACCTTGTTACAAGGGCTAGATCATCACTTTAAACAAGCTCCAAGTGCATTTAAGCGAAATTCGACCTATACAGAAGATGGGCAAATTATTCCTGTTTCAGCATTGCCTGATGACTTTTTCTCGACAAATTATTTTACTGATAAATTACTTAGCTATTTAGACTCAGGCAAAAATAGTGGCAAACCGTTCTTTGCTTATGCTGCCTATACAGCGCCTCATTGGCCAATTCAGGCACCTGCTGAATACCGTGAAAAATACCGTGGAGTTTACGATGTTGGTTACGATGCAATTCGTAATGCGCGTATCGCACGCCAAAAACAGCTTGGTATTATCCCGGCAAACTTTGAAGCAGCCGAACCGATTGCAACTCAAAATGCTCCACAAAAATATGGAAAATGGAATGAATTAACAGCCGAACAAAAAGCACTAGAAGCCCGTAAAATGGAAATCTATGCAGGTATGGTAGAAAATCTCGATGCCAATGTGGGCCGAATTATTCAATACCTCAAACAAAATAATCTTTATGACAATACCTTAATTTTCTTTGTTTCCGACAATGGTGCAGAAGGTTTTGTACGTGGAGGATACGGCAGTGAATCTGGCTTTGATAACTCTGTAGCAAATGTAGGTACACCGACTTCGTATCACTATATTGGACCACGTTGGGCTGAGGTTAGTGCTGCACCTTTCCATTTGTGGAAGGATACGGCTGGTGAAGGTGCAACTACTGCCCCTGCTATCGTGAAATTACCAAATCAGAAAAAAGCAGAAGAAACGAATCATAGCTTTGCATCAGTACTCGATGTTTTCCCAACTTTACTAGAATATGCTCATATTCCAGTACCTCAAGGCCAATACAATGGCCGTACCATTAACACGCCATCAGGGATTTCATGGAAACCTTTACTTGAAAATAAAACAACTACGATTCGCCCCGAAAATTTTAGTTTTGCTGATGAGTTACATGGCAGTAAATATGCAAAACAAGGCGAGTGGAAAATTGCACTTCAAGGGCGCCCTGAATTAGGTACAGGAACTTGGGAGCTATACAACATTAAAGCGGATCGAGGGGAAAGACAGAACGTTGCTCAGCTTTACCCAGCAAAAGTGCAAGAGCTGTTATCGGTCTATCAAAAATATACTGAAAAAAATGGTGTGCAGGAATATAACGCCAAATGAGATTGAAACCATTTTTAGTTACGACCATCAGCCTGTCTTTTATGACAGGCTGTAGTCAATCTTCACAAGTTTCTGAATCCACACCATCGTCTCAGCAGCACACCTCTTTAGCTGACTTGGGTTCTATTGAGAAATGTAAAAACTACACTGGACTACCTCAAGGTTGGCTAAAACAACCTACAGCTGGAATGGTTTTAATTCCTAATGGACATTTTAATTTTGGTTCTGAAAAAGCCTATCCCGATGAACTTAATTTTGGAAAAAAACAACGGGAAGTTAAAGGATTCTGGATTGATCAAACAGAAGTCAGCGTTGCTCAGTTTGCTAGTTTCGTAAAAGCAACGGGTTATATGACCGATGCCGAAAAACAAAAGCAGGCTGCTGTTTTTTCACCAGCCCTTCAACATCCACAGCAATGGTGGCAGCTAAAGTCAGGTTATACATGGAAAACTCCAAACGGCAGTAATGGTGCCGTAGCTAATCCTAATGAGCCTGTACGATATGTGAGTAAAAACGATGCTGAACATTATGCAGTCTGGTTAGGACGTGATTTACCAACAGAACTAGAATGGGAATATGCAGCTAAAGCGAATTCGCAAACTGATACACCATTACATCAGGCCCCTACCGATGAACACCAACATCCACAAGCAAATTACTGGCAAGGTGACTTCCCTTTTCAAAACCTGAATCAAGATCACTTTAAAGATGTTGCGCCCGTTGGATGCTTTGCACCAAATACTTTCAAACTATTTGATATAATTGGAAATGTATGGGAATGGACATCATCTCCATATCAAGGTGCTCATGACCAGCATATGGGAAATTATTCTGATTTAAGACAACAACAAATCACCAGTACACAATATGTAATTAAAGGCGGATCTTTTCTTTGCGCACAAAATTATTGTTCACGTTATCGTAGCAGCAGCCGCTATCCGCAAGACTTTGATTTAGCTGCAACCCATGTCGGGTTTAGAACAATTCTACGATCTCCTTAGTTTCTTCTTAATCCGACCAATTAAAGATAATTCTTAACCAAAAGTAGATCAAAAAATAAGCAAAACTTTTCTATAGTACAAAAGAGAATGATAAAAAAGTGAGAACAAGATGAAAACATTACTTCTTTGTGCGGCAGCAATTTTCACAATATCACTACCAGCCTGCGCAGTTCATACTCCCGAAGGTAGTATCGTGATTGATCCAGATTCACCTTATCACAACCATCCAGGAGACTTTTGCCCACCAGGACAAGCGAAAAAAGGACGTTGTTAGAGATAGCTTCTTTTAAAGTAATTTTGAAGTTACTTTAAACAAATAAGGTTCAATCAAGTGATAAAGTGAGTACAAAAATGGAGGGTTCCAACCCAAAAATAGATGGGATGAAACTAGAAAATTATGGTGTAAAAAAATCACCATATCCCCAAGATTTTTAAAAGACAATCTTATGCTGTCTTCTATCTAGTTTCACCCCAATTCTTTCTTATTCCGTCTGACTTCTCTTATCCTTTAAGAAAAAAGTCTAGTTTTTAATCATTTCTGTATCTGTATTATTGATACATTTTGAACATTTTACCTTCAGGCTAAAACTGATGTATTTGCTTAATACAAAATAATCATTTATGTAACGTAAGTCTATAAAAATGTTCTAAAATTGTGAAAAAAATTAAGACCAAAATGAGATGAATTTATCATAATAATTCCCTCTTCCATGTTTCATCACATAAATAATCAATATTATTTTGTCAGTTATTGCCACTCGTTTCCTTTCATTGGCATAGATAATGTATACATCTGTATATTAACCCAGTCGTATAACGAGATATTTTATGTCCAGCACAAGTCAAGTCGAAGGTCTACAATTTCCAGTACACGCCTCAACAAAAAAACAAAGCACATCTCTTACTGGCCAAGAAATTTTGTCAGAGGCTTTATCTGTTGTAGATAATAAAACCGCACAACAAGTGTTGAATGAAAAAAACTGGCGAAAAAATTACCCAATATATTTTAAAGCACTTGTTAAACAAGGAATTTCTAATAGCAAGCACCCAATTACTATTGCGAAGCAAGGTTTGCATAAAGCTCACCATATTTTTGACTATTATCGTGATAGTAAACATTACCTTTTAAAAGATGCGGTTAATATTGCTTCATCTACGCCACTTCATACAGTAAAACTTAAAGGTGAAAGTGATGCGGCACCTGAATGGTATGTTCCTTACAAAGGACAAAAACTAAGTGGGAAAAGCTTACTGGACCAGATTCAACGTTGGGAAGAGGCTGGTATTATTGAACCAAGTCATGCCAAAGCTCTACGTGAAGCTATTGCTCACCCAGAATGGTTTGATTTATCTGACCGTACCATGGTGCTGTTTGGTGCAGCTTCAGAAGCAGGACCTCTACCTTGGTTAGCCAAATGGAAAGCGAATATTGTTGCTGTCGACTTACCAAACCCACGTGTCTGGGGCAAAATTTTAAATACGATTCAACAAGGAAATGCAACCCTCATTGCGCCTAGTGTTGAACAAATTGATTCATCAGCAAAAGTTTCTGAATTAAAGGATAAATTGGGTGCAAATTTATTGACTCAATTACCAGAAATTGCACAGTGGTTAGTTCAGTTTCCGCAAAAGTTAGATTTGGCTGCAATTGCCTATTTAGATGGTGAAAAGCATGTTCGTGTTTCCATGGCAATGGACAGCATCATGCAATTTGTGAGCGAGCATAAGTCTGATACGAGCCTTATGTTTATGTGTACGCCAACCGATGTTTATGCAGTTCCTAAAGAAGTCGCTAAAGCAGCTCAACAAAAGTTTAAATCACGTACAAAAATACAAAAAATGGCAGTGAAAGGTGTTTCTGCTCTTTCGCTCAATCGTTTTTTTCAAGCGCCATATCAAGACTTAATTGCTTGTGAAAATGGAAAAACTTATGGCATTGCCGACTGTCTAGTTGTTGAACAAGGGCCAAATTACGCCTTGGCAAAACGCATTCAACAATGGCGTGCTATTTTGGCCCGCCATCAAGGACAACACGTCAGCATTAATATTGCACCATCAACAACGACTCACTCTGTGACTAAAAATCCATTGTTGAAAGCAGCTTTTAATGGTGCAGAGCTTTTTGATGTAGAAGCATTTAGTCCTGAAACTACCAATGCAATTATGGCTGCAATCTGGATTCATGACTTAAGAAATGAGTCTTCTGTAGCAAATCCTGAAACTGAGCTGGACCATCCGCTTGAACTTATGATGGAAGGTGCCAACCACGGCGGATTGTGGCGTGTTGCTTATTTAGCAAGAACTGCCCTGCCTTTTGCTGCAATTTATGGCTTTGCAACTGAAAAACTACCTTTCGGAAAATCATCTAAAAAATAATTATATTAAAGCCCAATTCTAGAATTGGGCTTTTTTCTGTATTTATCTATTTATTTTGAAAGTGTGATAGATATTTTTGCATTTCATCAGGCGGCACCATACCACCTCCTGTCGCCCATATCACATGAGTTGCCTGCTGTAACTGCTTAGCTGATAGTTGATGTAAAGCCAAATAATCAGGACTCGTCTGGACATAATATGGCCCCATCATGCCTGCCACCGCAGAAGGCTCAAGCTGAATATTTTCGGTTTGATTTAAAAGCGCAATGAGCTCATATAAACGTTCATCATCAATGGTGTAGTAGCCATCAATTAACTGCTGCATAGCACGTCCCACAAAACCTGAAGCACGGCCTACCGCAAGCCCATCAGCGGTAGTTACATTATCGAGGCCAATGTCATTCACTGAAATCTGATCATGCAAACCTGTGTGGACACCCAGTAACATACAGGGCGAATGGGTGGTTTCTGCAAAGATACAATGTACATGCTCACCAAAAGCCAGTTTCAAGCCAAAACTTACCCCACCAGGGCCACCACCAACGCCACACGGCAAATAAACAAATAATGGGCGTTCAGCATCGACTTTAATTTGTTTTTGCTCAAATTGCTGTTTTAAGCGTATTCCTGCAACTGCATAACCTAAAAATAATGTTGTTGAGTTTTCATCATCAATAAAAAAGCAGTGCGGATCTTGCTCTGCTGCTTTTCTTCCCTCTTCAACAGCTACTCCATAGTCACTGGCATATTCCACAACATTAACGCCCAATGAACGCAGTTTGTCTTTTTTCCATTGTCTTGCATCAGCCGACATATGGACTGTGACTCTAAAACCCAGTTTGGCGCTCATAATGCCTATGGAAAGCCCTAGGTTACCTGTAGAACCTACTGCAATTTGATACTTAGAAAAGAATGCCCTAAATGAATCTTGATCTAACTTACTGTAATCGTCTTCCAACTTGAGAAGTCCAGCCTCAATTGCCAACTTTTCGGCGTGAGCCAAGACTTCATAAATACCACCACGCGCTTTAATTGAACCAGAAATAGGTAAATGGCTATCTTTTTTCAGCCAGAATGCTCCACTCAGTTGCACTTGTTCTGTTGAAGAAAGTGCTTGTTGCATATGGGCAATTTCAACAATCTCTGATTCAATTTTTCCATGTTGTGCTTGAGTTTCAGGAAATACTTTTGCCAAATAAGGTGCGAAACGCGCTAGCCTCGCTTCTGCTTCACTTACGTCTTCGGCTGTGAGTCCAACTTTTTCTAAAGCTTCTTTTAAAGGATAACAATGAGGTGTAAACCAAAATGTCTCTTGATAGGCTTGCAGTGTCTCAATAAGTGGAAATTGTTGTTTTAGCTGATCTATTTGAACCGCATCCATAATCTATCCTGATATAAAAGTTTTAAGCCTAGCCTCTGAAGTTACTTGAGACTTTATAAGGACTCGTTAATTTATAATTGAATGTACATGAAAATAGACTGAACGTTAAAAAGAAACAAATAAAAAAGCCACTGTGAACAGTGGCTTTAATTTTTTAAATACTTTTTATACAAACTGTAAGAATAACCAGTACAAACCGCCTGACAAACAGATTGTTGCAGGAAGTGTAAATACCCATGCAGAGAGAATTGTCTTCACGGTATTAAAGTTTAAACCTGATTTATTCGCGACCATCGTACCCGCAACAGCACTGTTTAAAACGTGTGTTGTTGAAACAGGCATACCTAAACCGTCGGCAGCTGCAATTGTACTCATTGCGACAAGCTCAGCAGACATCCCTTGACCATAAGTCATGTGATGTTTACCAATACGTTCACCTACAGTCACAACAATACGTTTCCAGCCGACCATGGTGCCTAAGCCAAGTGCCAAAGCAACTGCTACTTTCACCCAAGTTGGAATGTATTGTAAGAATGAATCTAAGCTACTACGGTATTCTTTCACGAGTTTTTCTTGTGACTGATCCATTTTTGGTAAAGCATCTGCTTTATCCAAACGCTTAAACGTCGTTGTACTTAAATACATGTCATTACGAATTTCACTAATTGCAGCTTCTGGAATGTCTTTTAAGTTGCTATAGCTAGAAACTCGCTCACCTAAATGGTCAGTCATGCTTGCCAAAGCAGGCATAACTTCCGGAGTTTGTTGTTTAGTTTGAATGTACGCAGTTAGAATTACACGAGCTTTTTCATCGGTTAATTCTGGCTGATTTTGTTTGAGGAGTACGGCAGTTTGTGAAGAAAGTTGGTGGAACGATTGAACCTGTTGTGTATCAAGATTTTTATTCAATGAATAAGCCAATGGCACCAGACCAACCAAAATCAGCATGATTAAACCCATACCTTTTTGACCGTCATTAGAACCATGTGCAAAACTTACACCTGTACAGGTAAAGATTAAAATTGCACGAATGATTGCTGGTGGTGGTTTATTACCTTCTGGTGGCTGGAATAATTCTAATTGGCGTTTAAAAATAGTTTTAACCAACAAGAATACAATCGCTGCAAAAGCAAAACCAATTAAAGGTGACAATAATAAGGCCTTACCGACTTTAATCACCTGATCCATATCAACACCACTGGTGGTTACGCCAGTCGATGCACTCAACAGATGGTTCATAATGCCCACACCCAAGATTGAACCAATCAAAGTATGAGAGCTAGAAGCAGGAATACCCAAGAACCAAGTACCTAAGTTCCAGAGAATCGCAGCAATAAGAAGCGCAAAAACCATTGCGAAACCTGCACCGCTACCCATGTTCATAATCAATTCAACAGGCAACAATGCAATAATGCCGTAAGCGACTGCGCCGCTTGCAACCATTACCCCAAGAAAATTACAAAAACCTGCCCACATGACTGCAACTGGTGCAGGTAAAGCATTGGTGTAAATCACTGTCGCTACTGCATTTGCAGTATCATGGAAGCCATTTACAAACTCAAAGCCTAAAGCAATCAAGAGTGCGGTAGATAAGAGAATAACCGAATAAAGACTCAAAGGCGGTACATGCGCTAAATCAGCACTCACCTGAAATCCAATATAAATAAGTGTTGCAACAATAATTGTCAGAAACACCGGCATAAAGAACTTAGGTGTCGGGACATGTACATTCGTCGATTTGACTTGCAGGTTTGCCGCAAGTTTTGAATCCGAAACAGGGGGTAGATTAGAATTCATGCAGACGGTAAGAGGATAGAAAAATCCTCTGTATTCTTAAATTAAATTATGACAATTATATGACAAAGCGGCGCCTGATGAAGTCAATTTTTCATATTTTGACCTCATTTGATGCACCTTTCCTCGATACAATTTATTTTTTTATTAAAATACAATAATTTAAATCAATTTATATCTTCCTTATTTATGACTATTTTTAAAGCAAAAATATCTAAAAAATTACCTGTATGACGTTTTTTTAAACAGCTTAATTGTCATAAAACCGAATATTGGAGATGAAATATTTCAATATCATGATCATTTTATGAATATTTGATGAAAAAATACCCTCTTTTTGTTCGAAAACACTTTTTTTTTACGACTAATTTACGGTGAATGGTGGGTCGTCATAGATCATCAATTGTGCTGCTATTCTGTTACAATAGCGCCGCATTTTTAAATTCATATAAAAGATCGGGGTTTTCTATGTCTACGCTTGCCACCCTAAAAGCGCTTCTTGCTAAACGCATTCTGATTATTGATGGTGCAATGGGAACGATGATCCAGCGCCATAAATTGGAAGAAGCCGACTACCGTGGTGAGCGTTTTGCCGATTGGGCACATGACTTAAAAGGTAACAATGACCTTTTAGTTTTGACACAGCCAGAAATCATTCAAGGCATTCATGAAGCTTATCTTGATGCAGGCGCAGACATTATTGAAACCAACAGCTTTAACGGCACACGTGTTTCTATGTCTGATTACCACATGGAAGACCTTGTTCCCGAGATTAACCGTGAAGCAGCCCGTTTAGCCAAAGCAGCCTGTGAAAAATATTCAACACCTGACAAACCTCGTTTTGTAGCGGGTGTACTCGGCCCAACATCGCGTACCTGTTCAATTTCACCCAATGTAAATGATCCTGCCTTTCGTAACATTACCTTTGATGCGCTAAAAGAAAACTATATTGAGGCCACTCATGCGCTGATTGAAGGTGGTGCAGATATCATTCTGATTGAAACCGTTTTTGATACATTAAACTGTAAAGCTGCAATTTTTGCGGTGAAAGAAGTGTTTAAGCAAATTGGTCATGAATTACCGCTCATGATTTCAGGGACTATTACCGATGCATCTGGTCGTACCTTGACAGGTCAAACTGCCGAAGCGTTCTGGAACTCTGTGCGTCATGGTGATTTACTTTCAATTGGTTTCAACTGTGCCCTTGGTGCAGATGCCATGCGCCCTCACGTTAAAACTGTGTCTGATGTTGCTGATACTTTCATTTCTGCCCATCCAAATGCTGGCTTACCAAACGCTTTTGGTGAATATGATGAAACACCTGAGCAAACTGCTGCCTTCTTAAAAGAGTTTGCAGAAAGTGGTTTGATCAATATTACCGGTGGTTGCTGTGGTACCACACCAGACCATATTCGCGCCATTTATAATGCTGTAAAAGACATTGCACCTCGTCAAATTCCTGAAACTAAGCCAGCTTGCCGCTTAAGTGGTTTAGAACCATTTAATATTTATGACGACTCATTGTTTGTAAACGTGGGGGAACGTACTAACGTTACCGGTTCAAAAAAATTCTTACGTCTTATTCGTGAAGAAAACTTTGCCGAAGCTTTAGAAGTTGCACAGCAGCAAGTTGAAGCTGGCGCTCAGATTATCGACATCAACATGGATGAAGGGATGCTCGATTCGCAAAATGCGATGGTTCATTTCTTAAATCTTGTGGCATCTGAGCCAGATATTTCACGTGTACCGATCATGATTGACTCATCAAAATGGGAAATCATTGAAGCAGGCTTAAAATGCGTACAAGGTAAGCCAGTTGTTAACTCGATTTCCTTAAAAGAAGGTTATGACGAATTTGTCGAAAAAGCTCGCCTCTGTCGTCAATATGGTGCCGCGATTATTGTGATGGCTTTTGATGAAACTGGTCAGGCCGACACTGCTACACGTAAACGTGAAATCTGTAAACGTTCTTATGATGTTCTGGTCAATGATGTGGGCTTCCCTGCTGAAGATATTATTTTTGACCCGAACGTGTTTGCAGTGGCAACAGGTATTGAAGAACACAATAACTATGGCGTCGATTTTATTGAAGCCACAGGTTGGATTAAACAGAACTTACCTCACGCCATGATTTCTGGTGGTGTATCGAACGTATCGTTCTCATTCCGTGGAAATGAGCCTGTTCGTGAAGCAATTCACTCTGTGTTCTTGTACCATGCCATTAAACAAGGCATGACCATGGGGATTGTAAATGCCGGACAAATGGCAATTTATGATGATATTCCTAAAGAACTCAAAGATGCAGTTGAAGATGTTGTTTTAAACCAGAACCAAGGTGAATCTGGTCAAAACGCCACAGAGAAACTGCTTGAAGTCGCTGAAAAATACCGTGATCATAGCGGAGCACAACGTGAAGCCGAAAACCTTGAATGGCGTAACGAACCTGTAGAAAAACGTCTTGAATATGCTTTGGTTAAAGGTATTACCACATACATTGACGAAGACACAGAAGAAGCTCGCCTAAAAGCCAAACGTCCTTTAGATGTGATTGAAGGCGCTTTGATGGATGGCATGAACGTTGTTGGTGACTTGTTCGGCTCAGGCAAAATGTTCCTACCACAGGTTGTGAAATCTGCACGTGTCATGAAGCAAGCTGTGGCTTGGCTCAACCCGTACATTGAAGCTGAAAAAACAGGTAGCCAATCTAAAGGTAAAGTCCTGATGGCAACTGTTAAGGGAGACGTACACGATATTGGTAAAAATATTGTGGGTGTTGTACTCGGCTGTAATGGTTACGACATTGTTGACCTTGGTGTGATGGTCCCTTGTGAGAAAATCTTGCAAACTGCGATTGATGAAAAATGTGACATCATCGGGTTGTCAGGTCTGATTACTCCGTCTTTAGATGAAATGGTGTTTGTTGCTAAAGAAATGCAACGTAAAGGCTTTGACATTCCTTTATTGATCGGTGGTGCTACGACATCGAAAGCACACACAGCAGTAAAAATTGATCCTCAGTACCATAACGATGCGGTGATTTATGTTGCCGATGCCTCACGTGCTGTGGGTGTAGCAACTACCCTGCTTTCGAAAGAAATGCGTGGAAAATTCATTGAAGAGCACCGCGCTGAATATGCCAAAATTCGTGAGCGCTTAGCCAACAAACAACCTAAAGCTGCCAAACTGACTTATGCAGAGTCTGTTCAAAATGGCTTTAAAATTGATGAAAGCTATGTTCCTGCAAAACCGAATCTTTTGGGAACTCAAGTCTTAACCAATTACCCGCTTGAAACATTGGTTGAATATTTTGACTGGACACCATTCTTTATTTCTTGGAGCTTGGCTGGTAAGTTCCCGAAAATTTTACAAGATGAAGTGGTTGGCGAAGCTGCAACAGATTTGTACAACCAAGCTCAAGCAATGTTGAAAGATATTATCGACAACAACCTTTTTGATGCACGTGCTGTATTTGGTATGTTCCCTGCTCAGCGCACTGATGCAGACACCGTCAGCGTATTTGATGAAGCTGGTCAAAATGTTACGCACACCTTTGAACACTTACGTCAGCAATCTGACAAAGTCACAGGTAAACCAAACTTGTCTTTGGCAGATTACATTCGTACTGACCGTGAGCAACAGGACTACTTAGGTGGATTCACTGTATCAATTTTTGGTGCAGAAGAATTGGCAAATGAGTACAAAGCCAAAGGTGATGACTACTCTGCAATTTTAGTTCAGTCATTGGCTGACCGTTTTGCTGAAGCCTTTGCCGAACACTTACATGAACGCATTCGTAAAGAGTTCTGGGGTTATAAAGCAGATGAAACACTGACCAATGAAGAGCTGATTAAAGAGAAATATGTCGGTATTCGCCCTGCGCCGGGTTACCCAGCTTGTCCAGAGCACTCTGAAAAAGCGGTGTTATTTGACTGGTTAGGTTCTACAGACAAAATCGGCACTAAACTCACTGAACACTTTGCAATGATGCCGCCATCTTCGGTGAGTGGATTCTACTATTCACACCCTCAAAGTGAATACTTTAACGTGGGTAAAATCTCTCAAGACCAACTTGAAGATTATGCAAAGCGTAAAGGCTGGACACTGGACGAAGCGAAGCGTTGGTTAGGGCCAAATTTAGATGATTCGATTGTTTAAGTTCGTATAAATAATCTAAAGGGTTATTCTATTTAAATAAAATAACTCTGATTAAAAATAGGGCGTGAAGGAAATTCCATCACGCCCTTTTCAATTTGGAAATTTAATATTTCTACTTCAAATGTGACTTAATTTTCTCTTTAACTGCTTCAGTTGAAATACCATAGCGATCATGCAAAGTTGGTAATGCCCCCGCATCTAAAAATGCATCTGGCAAACCAATCATATCAAAACGAGGGTGTTGCCCCTTTCTTAAAAGCAATGACCCAACTGCTTCCCCTAATCCACCAATCACAGAATGGTTTTCGGCAGTTAAAACAGGTCGTCCGCCTTTTGCGACTTCATCCCAAATAGTTTGTTCATCTAAAGGTTTAATTGTAGGTACATGCAGCACCGAAACCTCAATGCCCTCTTTTTCAAGCTCTTCGGCTGCCTCAAGCGCACGCATGGTCAATAAACCCGTCGAAATAATGAGTAAATCTTTACCCTGTTTAATTACCTGCGCCTTACCCAATTTGAACTGGTAATTGTATTTATCGAGTACTAATGGAACCTGTCCACGCAATAAACGCATATATACAGGACCGTTATGTGCGGCAATTTGTGGAATCGCTTGTTCGATTTCCAAGGCATCACATGGGTCAATTATCATGAGGTTCGGCATTGCACGGAAAATCGCAATATCATCTGTTGACTGATGACTTGGACCGTAGCCTGTGGTTAACCCCGGAAGTGCCGCTACAATTTTGACATTCAGATTATCTTCCGCAATCGCCATACAAATAAAGTCATAGGCACGGCGTGATGCAAACACAGCATAGGTGGTTGCAAAAGGAACAAATCCTTCACGAGCAAGTCCTGCTGCCGCGCTCATTAAAAGTTGTTCTGCCATGCCCATTTGGAAAAACTTGTCTGGGTTTTCTTTGGCAAAGATATGTAGGTCAGTATATTTTGATAAATCTGCTGACAACCCCACAATATCATCACGCTCTTTTGCTAAGGCATTGAGTGCATGTCCAAATGGCGCTGGTTTGGTCGGTTGACCCTCGGCAGCAATAGAAGCAATCATTGCCGAAGTGGTTAGTTTTTTCTTAGGAGGATTGGCTAACTGGCTCATGGTATATTCCTTACTGTCCGTAGTGGGTCAAAATGTTTAAAGCGTCATCCCACTCATGTTCATCAACACGAATGAAGTGTGTTTTTTCACGGCTTTCCAAGAAAGACACGCCTTTGCCCATTTTGGTGTCACAAATAATGACTCGTGGGCATGCTCTCTCATGGTTTCGTGCTTGGTCGAATGCCTCAAGTAAAGCTTCCATATTGTTGCCATCTACGCGTTGGGTGTACCAACCAAATGACTGCCAACGATCTACAATTGGTTCAAAAGCCAAAATTTCACTTGAGTGCCCATCTGCCTGTTGGTTATTTACATCAATAATCGCTATCAGATTATCTAGTTTCCAATGAGAGGCAGACATCACCGCTTCCCATGTTGAGCCTTCATTTAACTCACCATCAGACAGTAAGTTATAAACAAAAGCATCCGACTTTTTCTGTTTCAGTCCTAAACATGCGCCTACTGCAATCCCCAAACCATGACCTAATGAGCCACCTGTAATTTCCATACCTGGTGTGTAAGAAGCCATGCCTGACATCGGTAAACGGCTGTCATCTGCACCGTAGGTTTCAAGTTCTTCAAGCGGGATAATTTTTGCTTCAATTAAGGCTGCATAAAGTGCAATTGCATAGTGCCCAATAGACAAATAAAAACGATCACGGCCTTCCCACTCTGGGTTTTCTGGCTGATATTTCATGGCATGAAAATAAGATACTGCGAGTAGATCTGCGGCACCTAATGCTTGTCCAACATAGCCTTGTCCTTGTACTTGCCCCATACGTAAAGCATGTTGGCGAATGTGGTAAGCACGTTGTTGCAACTCGGCAATTTGGCCTGATTTATCAATATTTAACATTGTCATTTACTATTCCTTATTAACGATTGACCAGTTTTGCCGGAACGCGCAGAACCAAACTGGCACCGAAAATTAATACTGCTGTGATTAAGAACATGCCGATTGCATTTGAGCCTGTGTTGGTGGTGACCCAACCTATTAAATAAGGTGAACAGAATCCGGCAAGATTGGCGAAGCTATTGACTGCTGCAATACCTGCCGCTGCGGAAACACCACCCAAAAAGTTGGTTGGTAACATCCAGAATAAAGAAGATGCAGTGAGCACACCTGAGGCTGCAATGCAGAGGAAAATTAAAGAAAGTGTCAGATTTGAAGCGAGCAAAGTCGCAAGTGTAAGTGCGATCGCACCCGCGCACATTGGGATAATTAAGTGCCAACGGCGTTCTTGGAAATGGTCACCACTACGCCCTGCCAAAAGCATAATCACAATGGCGCACATATAAGGAAGACTCGTAAGTAGCCCAATATGCCAGTTATCACTGATGCCTGAGTTACGAATGAGAGTAGGTAGCCAAAAGGTAATGGCGTATTGACCCATCACCACACAGAAGTAAATGCCTGCAAGTAACCATAAACGTTTATCCGCGACAAACTCTTTAACGCTACCGTGGCCTTCTTTGTGTTGGTTATCTTGAGCAAGCTCTTGCTTCACCAAGTTTTTCTCGTCTTGAGTTAGCCAGTTCGCGTCTTGAACGGAATCTTTTAAAACAGCGAGTACGAGCAAACCGACGACAACCGTAGGAATCGCTTCAATTAAAAACATCCACTGCCAGCCAAACCAGCCATGCACACCGCTCATTCGGTCCATGATTAGACCCGAAAGTGGCCCACCAATCATTCCCGAGATTGGAATCGCGATAAACCAAAGTACGGTCATGCGTGCACGGCGGTAAGACGGAAACCAGTAAGTGAGGTAAAGCAATAAGCCCGGGGCTAAACCAGCTTCGGCAACACCCAGTAAAAAACGTAAGGTGTAAAATTGCCATTCGGTTTGAACAAAGGCAAAACAGCCTGACAAAATGCCCCATGTAATCATAATGCGGGCAATCCAGCGTCTTGCGCCTACTTTGTGGAGTACGATGTTACTTGGCACTTCACAAAGGAAATAACCAATAAAGAAAATCCCTGCGCCTAGCCCATATACAGCTTCACTAAACTGTAAATCGCTCATCATCTGGAGCTTGGCAAAACCTACATTTACTCGATCTAAATAGGCACAAAAATAACAAAGCATTAAAAATGGCATAAGCCGAAATGCAATTTTTCGATACGCGGATTTACGAACTGCTGTATCTACTTCAGATGAAAATACTGTATCCATCATGCGAATCCCTTTACATTTGGCCACAGTATCCTCTTGTGACCATCATTCTATTTTTAGTTTTTAAATGGCAAGCTTTAATGAATCAGCATGCCACCATTTACATCGAGTGTTACACCAGTTAGGTAAGCTGACAGATCACTTGCCAAAAACAGTGCTGCATTTGCAACATCTTGTGCTTTACCTAAACGGCCAAGTGGAATACCTGCAAGAATGTCATGACGACGGTCATCATTCATTAAACCGCCAGTAATATCGGTTTGAATAAGACCCGGAGTAAGAGAATTTACACGAATCTGATCGCCACCAAACTCACGAGCCATCGCTTTTGCCAAACCTAAAACCCCTGCTTTTGCAGCGCTATAATGCGGCCCGCCAAAAATACCACCACCGCGTTGTGCTGAAACAGAAGATAGACACACAATGCTTCCACCACCATTTGCTTTCATGGATGGAATAACAGCTTGCGACATAATGAGTGTTCCGCGTAGGCTGACATCTAAAACACGGTCATAATCATTGCGTTGAATATCAAGTGTTTTTACAGGTTGGGTAATGCCTGCATTATTAATTAAAATGTCGATTTTTCCATAGTGTTGTATAGCTTGTTCAACAGCTGTCTTGACCTGCTCTTCATTTGCAACGTTTGCAGCAAGACCTAAATGTCCTTCACCAAGTGCCTTTGCAGCGTTTTGGCTTTGAGCAAGATCTAAATCAACAATAATGACTTTGGCACCCTGTTGTGCAAAGATTTCTGCGGTTGCTCGCCCAATTCCACGTTCTGATGCTGCACCGGTAATTAATGCCACTTTTCCTTGTAGTAACATGTTGAATCCTCTTTTACGCTTTATTTCCTGAGTTCAGACTTAGATTCTCTTTTTTCAGAAGTTCCAGCAATCATCTCGAATTCAACAAGGCATGAAAAAAATTCATGCCTGTGCTATTTTTAAATGAGTTTTAGGGATAAAAACGGTTTATTTTATGGATACCAGTGAAAACAATTTCAACCAGATGCCCTCAATTAAAACATTACAGGCTTTTGAACAAACTGCCCGTTTTGGCAATGTTGCCAAGGCCGCAGAGAATTTAAATCTCACGCCTTCAGCAGTCAGTCACCAAATTGCCAAACTCGAAGAAATGATTGGACAGAGTTTATTTATTCGTGGTGCCCGTGGTGTGACGCTGACCCCTTCAGGTGAACGCTATTTTCAGGATGTCACGACCATCTTACATAACCTGATGTTAGCCACTGAAAAAGCTGCTGATAAAAGCCCGAAAGACAGTTTATATATTCATTCATCCCCAAGTTTTGGTTTGCTTTGGCTACTGCCACGCCTCGAATCATTTAAAGAAAAGTTCCCAATGATTCAGGTCAACCTGTCGTGTTCTTATGAAAACTTGCACTTTACTCGTGACAAGATCGACATTGATATTCGCCATGGCTTACCTAACTGGACCGGTGTGGAAATCAGAACAATTCGCAATGAAAAACTAGAGGTACTTGCATCGCCTAAGTTGCTTGAGCGTAGCCCAGTGCATAAGCCCCAAGATTTATTAAAAAAAGAACTGATTTTATCGCGCTCAACCTTAGTCACTTGGCCTCAGTGGTTTGCGCATCAGGGCTTAAGCATTCCTGAGTTTCCCTATACTTTGAGTTTTGACCGCTCTTACATGTCACTTGAAGCAGCCACACACGGACTAGGTTTTGTTTTAGAAAGTAATTTACTCACTCAAAATTATTTGGAATCTGGAAAGTTAGTTAGAGTTTTTGCAGATGAGTTATCAATTCCTATTTCTGCTCATCATTTGGTTTACCCGCGAACCCACCAGTTTATTCCTAAAATTGAGCTATTTTTAAACTGGATTCATGATGAGTTGGCAGATTGAGAAAGCAATTTCTTAAATAATCTGAATTTGCTCAACTCTTAAGTGATGCATCATCTCTCGAATAAATACAAAGTAGGTAAAAATATAAAGCTGATTTGGGACTACTTGGCTTGTGTAGTAGCTCAAACGCTCAATAAAATCATTGAATCCATGCTCAAGCTCAATGCGACTGATTTGCTTTTGAGCACTAAAAAATAACTCACTGAGTTGTCTCATGGCTGTATCAGCCGTAACAGCTACACCACCTATATTGAGGTTTCTTAGTAGCTGAGACTCTATGATTTCTTCAATAAAATAAATCATCTTTTCAATAGCAAGCTCATCAATCACACCATGGCTAATGCTTTTTGAATTAATAAAACCCAAGCCCTGTTCAAGTTGGATATGTTGGTTATCTATGTCAAATGATAGGCCATTAAGACCGAGTGAAAATTTTAAAGCCGAGTCAGAATGAGTCATAAAAATAGCTTACTGTTGAATTTTGCTAATAAAGTTAATTTATTTAAACCTTACATGGTGTCAGTTTGTTCAATACCTAAAATGAACTGAGTTAATAATCATTAACACCATATAATAAAAAACTCATTAAAAAGATGAAAAATCAATTTTATATTCATCCAATCCTACTATCAAAGAATAGAGTATAAGCATGAAAAAATTAGTAATTTTAAGTTTTACGATCTATAGCTTTGCCCCAATTGCGAATGCAGCCACATTAAATGTAAAACCATATGGCACGACTCAAGATGGTCAAAAAGTTGATCTATACACCATGAGCAATAACAAAGGAGTCTCTGTATCTTTTATTAGTTTTGGTGGCGTAATTACACAAATTTTGACTCCCGATGCACAAGGTAAACAAAATAATATCGTTTTGGGCTTCGATGATCTAAAAGGCTATGAAGTCACTGATACCAAGGAAGGCATTCATTTTGGCGGATTAATTGGTCGTTATGCGAATCGTATTGGCAATGCTAAATTCAGCTTAGATGGAAAAACTTATAACCTTGAAAAAAATAATGGACCGAATTCATTACATAGCGGTAATCCTGGTTTTGATAAGCGTGTTTGGCAAGTTAAACCCCTCGTTTCTAAAGGTGAAACCGTCAAAGCTTCTCTTAAGTTAACCAGTCCAAATGGGGATCAAGGTTTTCCCGGGAAATTAGATGTGGAGGTGATCTACAGTCTTTCAGATCAAAATGAATTCCAGATTGAATATAAGGCAAAAACTGATCAACCTACAGTCGTCAATCTTACCAATCACAGTTATTTCAACTTGTCAGGTGCTGGGAACAATCCTTATGGCGTACTCGATCATGTGGTACAGCTCAATGCAGACCGTGTATTGGTAACCGATCAAAATTCGTTACCAACAGGTGAAATTGCTTCAGTTGTAGGTACACCTTTTGATTTTCGGACTCCTAAGGCCATTGTAAAAGATATTCGAGCAAATAATCAGCAATTGGCGTATGGATATGGCTATGACCAAACTTGGGTGATTAACCAAAAGTCTCAAGGGAAATTAAATCTTGCGGCTAATGTTGTTGATCCAAAATCTAAACGAACAATGCAGGTTTTAACCACTGAGCCAAGCGTTCAAATGTATACGGCGAATCATTTATTAGGAAATGTTGCTGGCGCAAATGGCATACTTTATCGACAAGCAGATGCTCTAGCATTAGAGACACAACATTTTCCAGACAGCCCCAATCAATCGACTTTCCCATCTACTCGTTTGAACCCAAATCAAACTTATAACAGTGTCACCGTATTTAAATTTGGTATTCAAAAATAGCCTTTTGAATTGGAACTATATTCATCTTAAAAAAGACTCTCAGTTTAATATGACTGAGAGTCTTTTCATTTATTTAACTTTTGTATTTGGTAAAAATGCGGTTGCGAAACCTAATAATGGTAACAATGAACACAATCCAAATACCCATTCAATACCGTTAACATCGGCCAAATGCCCTAAGCCTGCTGCGGCAATACCACTTACCCCAAACATTAAGCCAAACATTAAACCAGCAATCATCCCCACACGGCCCGGAACAGCTTCTTGTGCATAAACCACCATTGCAGCAAAGGCAGACGACAACACCAAACCAGTAATAATTGATAAGACTGTTGTCCAAAACAAGTTTGCATACGGCATCATTAATGCAAATGGAGCCATACCCACAAATGAAACCCAGATAACAGCTTTACGACCAATCTTGTCACCAATTGGGCCACCTGCAAATGTACCTAAAGCAACAGCTGCCAAAAACGCAAACAAATGCAACTGAGCGGTCTGGATGCTGATATGGAACTTTTGAATTAAGTAAAAAGTGAAGTAGTTGCTAATGCTGGCAATGTATGTAAATTTAGCGAACATCAACACACTAATGGTGCTCAAGGCAATAATGAGCTTACGACCATGTAATTTACTCTGTGCTTGGTTTACACGTGTAACTACCTGATTTTTTGCATGACCAATCGTCCAACGGCTTACACCAAATAAAACCCAAATGGCTAAAAGTGCAAATATAACTAAACCTGCAACTGCATGCTGTCCAAACGGTACAATCAGTAAAGCTGCTAACAATGGGCCAATGGCAGTGCCTGTATTTCCGCCCACCTGAAAAGTTGATTGAGCCGTACCAAAACGACCACCCGATGCCATTCGAGCCACCCGCGAAGCTTCAGGGTGAAAAGTTGCAGAGCCTACCCCAATCAGCGCAGATGCACATAACAACACAGTAAAGCTTGGTGAAAATGCCAACAAGATAATACCGCAGAATGTGACGACCATTCCGAGTGGTAGAAGATAAGGTTTGGGATGTTTATCGGTATAAAGTCCTATCCAAGGCTGTAGCAGTGAACCTGTAATTTGGTATACAAACGAAATCAGGCCAACTTGAGCAAAACTCAGCGAGAAGTTTGCTTTGAGCATTGGATAGATAGCTGGTAACACGGCTTGAATTAAATCATTCAGTAAATGTGCAACCGCCACGGCGCCTACAATTTTAATAATCATTCCTTGAGGCTGATCATTTGCAACGGTATTGGCAATACCATCTTTCAATTGTATTGAAGACGTCATACCTGAAAAACTCCAATATTTTAAGTAAGGTGCTTATTGTAAATTGTCGCTTATAAAGTTATCTTCCAATAATCATCGCATAAGTGACAATTTTTAGGATAGATTATGTCCGATTCTCTTATTCAGTCTGATTTGTCTGAACTTGTGATTGGGCTATCTTCCGAGCATGCCTACCGAGAAATCACGCCAACTCATACGCATACCCGCGCTCAGTTTTTGTATGCATCAACAGGAAACATTCAGGTGTTTACACCAAATAATGTCTGGATTGTGCCGCCCATGTGTGCGTTATGGATTCCTGCGCATGTCGAACATAGTGTCATTTCACTGAGTCACGTTAAGTTAAATACGGCGTTAGTTGAAGTAAATGCAGCTGCTTTAATGGGGCAACATTGCTTTATTATTCGGGTGAGCAACCTGTTGCATGAGCTTTTGATTCGTTTGAATGAAATTGAACAAGAGGAGACTCCAAATATTGTCACCTCTCAAGAGCTTTCTCGTTCTTTACAAATCTTGATTTTTGAAGAAATTCATCGAGCCAATTTGCTGCCTATCCAGATTCCGTGGCCGAAAGACAAACGATTATTAAAAATTTGCCAAGCGTTATTACACGCGCCTAATCACTCAAAAGATTTAACAGATTGGGCCGATGATATTGGTGCGAGTTCGAGAACCTTAATGCGTATGTTCCAAAAAGAAACTGGACTGTCTTATCGGGCATGGATACAGCAAATGCATATCGCACTTGCCTTGAGTAAAATCGCGAATGGTGAATCTATTGCTCAAATTTCTGAATCACTGGGGTATACCACCCCCAGTGCATTCAGTGCGATGTTTAAACGACATCTCGGAAAAACACCTCAGCAATTTAGAAGTGCGGCAATGTCGTTATAAGTCTTTTTTTTTGCGGGTAAGTCATGCTTTTCGAGCAAATCATCGAAATCATGATAGACATGCAGTTCTCGATCTTTGCCAGTTCTCGCATGATCTAATCGCTGTTCAGGATCAACCAAAACGAGTGTATGACCATCATCAATCAGACGATCTACGCCTTCTAAAAACATACGTTTACCCACATCGTGGATAAGTGAAATCTGGGTTAAATCAATGACGATTGTGCTTTGGTCAGTTGTCTCGTCTTGTAAAATACGCAACAACATTTCAGCTTCGGTAAATTTCAATACACCTCGAAGCACATACACACTTAATGACGCATCTTTTCCTGTACGGTAATGGCTTTGTACAATGGTTTGTGCAGAAGGTGTACCTTCCATGAGATGTAATCCCATGTCACGAGATAATCGTTCTAAAATATCGATACCTCGAATACTATGACCATGCTCATCTAGCCGAGGAGAAAAAGCAGCAATACTGACCTGACCCGGTAGTACTCCTAATATGCCGCCTGCTACACCACTTTTAGCAGGAATACCTACAGTTGAAAGCCAGTCACCTGCGGCATCATACATACCACAGCTCATCATGACACTGAGTACTTGTCTCACTACAGATCGGTTCAATAAGCGTTTTCCGGTTTTAGGGTCAACCCCACCATTGGCAAGTACACTGCCCATACGTACCAGATCTTTAACTGTAACCATGATTGCACATTGACGAATGTAACCATTCACAATATCGACTGGATCAGTTTCTAAAATTCCGACAGTTCGCAACATATAACCGATCGAAAGATTACGATAGGCTGTTTTGACTTCCGAATCGTAAACAGACTCATCAAAACTTAATTCGCGACCAGCAAGCTCGCTCATAAAACGGCGTAGAATTTCTGCACTATGTAGACCATGTTTGACCTGAATCAATGAATGTACAGTAATTGCGCCAGAGTTGATCATCGGGTTTTTCGGACGGCCATCTTTACCCAATGAAATTTCATTGAAAGCTTCTCCTGAAGGCTCCACCCCTACTTTAGCGAGTACCGCATCAATGCCAAGCTGTTGTAAAACATAAGCATATACAAACGGTTTAGAAATTGACTGTATGGTGAATTCAGTATCATCATCGCCGATCGAATAAATTTCACCATCTACCGTAGACATTGCCAAAGCCAATCGGTCTGGATTTGCATTTGCCAACTCTGGAATATAGTCAGCTAGATGCCCGCTATTATCTACCTCACAGGCTTCTATCACATTTGCCAAATAATCTGGGAGAGGGGTTTTCATGGTCCGTAACCTTAAATGAGGAGATTTGCGCTTTAGAGCAATTTTTCAGCACAACCTGCTGATAATATTAAAATTATACTTTTTGAATGAATTAAAAATCACGCTATAAGTATTGTAATTCCGTTGACTTATTTATTTCAAGCTCATTATACGTTTTTCAAAACTTTAAACAGAAGATTAGATTATTCTTTCTACAAATAACACTCCATTTAAATGATCGACTTCATGTTGAACAATACGAGCAGGAAAACCGTGAAAAATCGTTTCAACGAATTCACCCTGAAGTGTTGAATATTTAACCTTTACCATTTCTGCGCGTTCAACTTGTCCACGTTCATCTGGCACGCTTAAGCAGCCTTCTTCACCTAAGAGGGTTTCACTCGAAAACTCTAAAATTTCAGGATTCACCATCACCACCGCATCCATTTCAGGCGCATCGGGATAGCGCGGGTTTGGTCGAGAAGCCACAATAATGACTCGTTTAGAGATATAGACTTGAGGTGCAGCAATTCCTACACCATTGCGTTCAAGCATAGTGGCATGCATGGCGGCTGCAAGCCCATAAAGCCAATCACTGTTCAGCTCACTAGATGAGACAGGTGCAGCAATCAGTTTTAAAATGTCTTCACCGCGCTTAGCTACAGGTAAAACTACACTCATCCCTTGAATCTCTCATTAAACTAGCTATGACAAGTTTTATTGTGTCGCTGAACGGCTCAAAAGAAAAGCCATTCCTACATCTGTTTTTGTTTAATCTAAAGCGTTTTTAGTTTTAAACCGTTTTGTCTTTTCTTGGTTAACCCAATCTACACTCATCTATAGCACAAATTTCCTCCATTTACTTTTAATTCACTTTTCCATTAATATCCAAGCTTCGATTACAACAATTAAGTAAAAAATGGATCAAGAATTAACGTTGCAGGATGCGAACTATCTGAATAAAGAAGATAAACGAACCCTCGCCCTTTCTTCACTCGGTGGCGCTTTAGAGTTTTACGATTTTGTGATTTATGTGTTCTACGCCAAAATCATTTCCGACCTCTTTTTCCCAAGTACGCTTAGTCCTTTTTGGGCCATGCTCAATACTTACGGTATTTTTGCAGCAGGTTACTTTTTTAGGCCGTTAGGTGGGGTTGTAATGGCCCATTTTGGCGATCTAGTCGGGCGTAAAAAACTATTTTCGCTTTCTATTTTACTGATGGCCCTGCCTACTCTGTTTATCGGGATATTGCCCACTTTTGAAAATATTGGTTATTTGGCACCGCTACTTTTATTACTCATGCGTGTGGTGCAAGGTATTGCAATTGGGGGGGAAATTCCCGCCGCTTGGACATTTGTGTCTGAACATGTTCCCGAAAGAAAAATTGGATTGGCCAATGGTTTATTAACTGCCGGACTGTCTTTAGGAATTTTACTAGGCGCGCTGATGTCTTTATGGATTTCGCTGAATTTTAGTGAGGGACAAATCCATGACTGGGCTTGGCGTATACCGTTTATTGCAGGCGGTATTTTTGGTCTGGTCGCACTTTATTTACGGACTTATTTAAAAGAAACACCTGTGTTTAAAGCAATGCAGGCACGTAAAGAAATCTCAAAAGAAATGCCGGTTAAACAAGTGTTAAAAACACATAAAACAGCCGTTGTTATTGGGATGTTATTTACATGGTTTTTAACAGGCTGTGTGGTGGTGGTGATTTTGGCCATGCCAAATTTATTGATTGGTTCGTTTGGTTTTGAGCGTGCCCAGACTTTTGAAATGCAAAGTGCAGCCATTATCATGCAAATGGTGGGGTGTATTTTGGCAGGCTATTTTGCTGACCGTTTTGGCTGTGGCAAAGTCATGATGGTAGGTGCGCTTGCCGTGGCACTCACAGCAGCAGTTTTTTATAACAGTTTAGGCCACGCAGCACATTCAACCATTTTTGGCTTATATATGCTGTTGGGTCTTTGCTCAGGCACTGTTGGCATGGTGTCGAGCAGCATGGTCAAAATGTTCCCTGCACCTGTTCGCTTCTCGGGCATTTCATTTTCTTATAATTTATCTTATGCAATTGTTGGTGGTATGACACTGCCTTTAGTCCATTGGCTTAGTCAATATAGTGATATCGGTGCGATGTATTATATTTTTGCGCTCACCATTTTGGCCTTTGTGACTGCGTTTGTATTTTGGAATAAGTTTGAAAAATCCAGATATTAAAAGAGTTTATCTATTAAATAAAAAACCACGCCAGTTGCGTGGTTTTTTATTACGGGTCACTTTATTTAGAAAGTAAAACCGATATTAAAGTTAATACGATATAGCCATTTGTCGCTGTTTGGCGAAGTAGCCGAGGTATACCCTGTTGAGTTGGTCGCCCCACCAATAATATTTGAGTTTTTTCCCCACGTATAATCTGCCCAAACCATAAATGGCGAAGCAATAAACATCATACCTGTAGTGTTCATTTGCGAATCTGACCAATCATCACGTTTTTTATCGAGATAACTATAGTCATTATAAAACTTAATGGCTTTTAGCTTGCCCATGTTAGTGACTGGCAAAGTATAAGCAAGGTTTAAACTGGCAATCGTTCCTTCCGAAGCGATGAAATAGGCAGGTGTAAAACCGTTATTGCCCATTAAAGTCATATCACTATTTACACCGTCCGGATTTTTAGCATCGTACTGATAATGAATGACCGAACTTTGTAAGTTAAAGCGCTTATAGTTGTTGTCGGTATGCAAACCAACCGCATAATACTTGCCATCTTTATCGGTGACTTTGTTATGTAACTGGGCAATCGCACCAGACACACCAACCTCTTGTTTACCAAAATCAGTTTCTAACTTACGCACAATGCGGGTATTAAACTGATGGCGCTTTTCATTCTGGTAGGCCTTTTGAGAGGGAAATGCATTTTCTTCCAAGTCATCATAAGTTGCACTTTCAGGTGAATAACGCAAGTTGGTCTCTAACATTTGCGGATAATAACCGAGTTTTACATCCCAATCTTTGTCGTGATAATTCCAGTTAAGTCCCGGTGCAATATTGTTGCCATAACCTAAAAAGAATGGAATGTGATAGGTCCAGCCATTTTGCGGATATGGATAAATGGTAAATGGCTTATAGACCAAACCTGCTTCAATGCTGTTATTGGCATCTAAGTTATAGCCAACATATGCTTTTTCAATGGATGTTTTCTGTTGGTCTTGAACCATATAGCTGGCATTGATATAGGCATCATCAAACTTACCTTTGAGATCAACCCTGAAAATATCAAAATGGAGCTTACCAAAACCGCGGTTAGGCCCTTCCCAATCTTCATAGCGTTGATTTAACCGAACCACCCCACCTAACTTTAATGAGTCGGTGCCATCATCACTTTTCCATTCAAGCAATGAATCTTTTGCAAATGCACTTGCACTCATCCCCATAGCGAGTGGTGCAATGAATGCCATGATCAATGAAGTCTTTTTCATCTCTACATCCTTGATTGAGTTCCAGCATCCTGCTGGAACTTTATTTGTTTTACCTGTAAAACTTCGTTTTTATTGTTTTTTAGATAAAAAAATATATCTAAAAAAAGGATGGCTTAGCAGCTCCCATCGCATATGTACTAAACCATCCAAACTGGTTAATACAGTTTCTTTTGCGGTGGACCCGCAAAGTTTAATGGTCCAATCGAGTTCATATCGAGCTCAATTACTGTTGGTCCTTTAAATGCAACCGCCTCTTGAATGACAGTTTTAAACTCATCTGCACTACCGACTTTCCAGCTCTTCACCCCCATAGATTCGCCAAGAAGTTTGTAGTCTGGTGTATGCAATTCATTGAAATACTGACGACCACCAAAGTAGTTATTTTGAATGCCACGCATTACGCCATAGCCACCATCATTCATAATCATTAAGACCATGTTGGTGTTTTCTTGCACCATGGTTGCAATTTCGCCAATGCCAAGCATTAAGCCACCATCGCCGACCAAACCAATCACTTTTTTGTCAGGGTTAGCAACCGAAGCACCAATTGCAGTTGCAAGACCTAAACCAATTGCACCAGCGAGTGAGTGAATGTTTTGGTTCGGTGCTTGTACAGGGAACAAGCGACTCCCCCATGTGCTGCCTGACATGGTGATGTCACGTACAAAAATGCCGTCTTGAGGTAAAGCTGCACGCAAGTGATCACAAATTAAAGCGTATTGGTCGATTTGCTTACGCAGTGCATCAATTGCAGCTTGTTTTGCAGCAACTACAGCCGCATCGTAATCGGCATCAACTTTTGAAGTACCTTGAAGCTGTTCCAACACACGTGTTAAGACATCTTTAGCATCGCCACAAATGAAGTTGCGAATTTTGTAATTACGTTGCTGAGCCACTGGGTTAGCATCTACCTGAATAATATTTTCAGGAAACTCAACTGAATAAGTTTTGGTTTCATTACTACGTAAACGAGAACCCAATACAACCATTAAGTCGGCATCTTTTAATAACTGCTCAACCGCTGCCGAGTTGTGGAAAGCACCTAAACTACGTGGATGATCATCTGCCAATACGCCACGACCGTGTGTAGATGACACAACCGGAATACCTAAATCTGCAATTGCTTTAACTTCAGCAACACTATTTAAAGTCCCACCGCCAATCCAAAAAATCGGACGTTTTGCTTTTTTGATTTCACTCACAAGAAGATCAATTTCAGCTTGATCTGCTTGTGGCAATTGCAATGCTTTGACTGGCCCAAGGTTAAGTGGCAAATCAATTTCTGCCGCTTGTACATCAATTGGCAATTCAACACTTACTGGCCCCATTGGAACAGTGGTTGCCACACGGATGGCTTCACGGATTACACCCACTGCATTGTCTGGACTTGTAATACGAAATGCCGCTTTGCTTGATGCGCGTAAAAACGTAAGTTGGTCTTTGGTTTCGTGAATAAAACTTGCATCGCGGTCAAGATATTCGCGTTCAACCTGACCTGTTAAATGCAATACAGGGCTACCCGCATTCATCGCTTCAATCAGCGAACCCACCGCATTACCAGCCCCAGCACCCGTACTGGTCAGTGCTACACCTAAGCCTTTAAAGCGTGAATGCGCATCTGCCATGGTTACCGCACCCGCTTCACCACGAGCAGCAACAAAACGCATTTTTTCACGGCGCCCTACTGCATCAGCAATAGGTAAATTGTGGATGGAAATAACACCATAAATACTGTCAACTTGGTGCGCTTCTAAAACTCTTGCGATTGCTTCGCCTACATTTACACGTTCAGTCATGTCTGTTCCTCAAAATTTGTTTTTCAATCCTTGAATCTATTAATCGCACCAAGGGTTAGGCTGTTCATTCAGCCCCATATAAATACTCTTTTGCTGCATGTACGATAAAATGCCCAAACGGCCTTTTTCGCGCCCGATACCACTGTCTTTAAAGCCACCAAACGGCGCACTAATCGAGAACTTTTTGTAGGTATTAATCCACACGGTTCCCACTTCTAACACACGTGCAATACGCCAAGCTTTACGGTAGCTTTCAGTCCAGATGCCTGCTGCAAGACCAAAACAACTGTCATTGGCTTGGGCAATCAAATCTTGCTCGTTGTCATATTTCATGACGACTAAAACAGGGCCAAAAATTTCTTCCTGACAAGTTTGGGCACTATTACTTAAACCCGTAATAATGGTGGGTAAGTAATAACTGCCTTTGGCATAGTCACCAGTTGTTAATGCTTCACCACCAATCAGAACCTGACCACCTTCGCTTTTGGCAAGTTGCACATAGCGGTCAACCGACTGCAAATGTTTTTCATTTACGAGTGGCCCTAAATGCACACCAGCCTGTTCAGGATGGCCCACGCGTAAGCCTTTGGTAACCTCAACCAGACGCGTTAAAAACTGATCGTAAAGACTGCTATGAATAAACAAGCGAGAACCTGCGATACACGCTTGGCCTGCCGAACTAAAAATACCGTACGCTACGCCTTTGGCAGCCAGTTCTACATCGGCATCCGGTAAAACGATTGTTGGTGACTTACCACCTAGCTCAAGCGATGTGGTAATGAGTTTGTCCGCTGCAATATGAGCTAAATGACGACCCGTGGTTGTTCCTCCTGTAAAAGAGATTTTACGAACCAACGGATGTTGAGCAATTGCATCGCCAATTACCGAACCACGACCAACTAACACACTGAGTAAGCCTTTTGGTAAACCTGCTTCTTCAAAAATTTTGGCAAGTTCTAAAGCAATCAGTGATGTTGCTTCAGCCGGTTTTAACACCACTGCATTTCCCGCTGCCAAAGCTGGAGCAAGCTTTTGAACTTCACTCGCAATTGGAGAGTTCCAAGGTGTAATTGCTGCCACAACACCTACAGGTTCATGCACGCTCATGGTCATAAAGTCTGGAGCACGTTGAGTGGTTAGCTCATCATTCAGCGTTTCACATGCCGCTGCAACATAACGCGCAGTCGCCGCAGCGCTCATCACCAAACCACGTGTTTCGGTTAAAGGCTTACCGTTATCGCGTGTTTGTAATTTTGCCAATTCATCTACACGCGCTTCAATAATGTCTGCAACTTTGTAGAGAATACGTGCGCGCTCATGAGGCAAGCTGTTTCTCCAGCTTGGTTGACGCCAAGCTTGATCAGCCTTTTCAATCGCTTCATTCACATCTTCAAGCGTTGCAGTCGAAATTTCCGCATTGACAGACTGATCTGCCGGAAACAGGCTTTGGATGACCGCACCGCGGCCCAAACGCCATTCACCTGCAATATAAATTTCCTTTGCCATGATCAAATCCTTCTTAAATCTGTATTGCTTCTACACTGTTGCGACAAGCACGAATCACGCTAAGCGCAGCCAAAGTTGATGTTTTCGGGTTACTTGCTAACGGCACGCCAACCAGTTCAATGGTCATTTGCCCAAAGCCACCTTCTGCCACAATGGTGTGTTTGTTTTTGTTGATCGTTGGATCAACGGTTAACTCGACCATAGTTTCGTCCATTCCAAGCCCGGCAAGTGCAATCGTTGCAGCGACGTTGGCGTTTGCTGGAAACTTCATCGCAGCTTCGCGAGCAGTTCCAGTAAAAAAGACCGTAGCTTCAGACACATGGTCTAGATCGACCAATTGTTCTGCATAACTCCCTTTCCAGCTTTTTGGGCTTTTACAGCCTTTATAAGTGACTTTTTGCAAGCCACCTTCTTTGGCTGCTGAAATACCGTCAATGCCAGCAATGGCACCTGCGAGTAAATGCAGATGGGCATTATTTTCTTCAGCTGTTTGTTTGAGCTGAATCAGAAAATCACTATCAGCTAAAGTTCCAACCGAAATCAGGCCTATGGTCCAGCCTTTCGCTAAAACCTTTTGAGCATGTTCTTTCACAGCTGCTTGACCTGCCACCTCAATGACATAGTCTGGCGCACCATCACATTGCTCAATATCTGAAATCACCTGAATTTCTGAAGACACTTGTGATTGAACTTTTTCAACGCTACGAGACGGCACGACAATCCATTTCAGTTGCAAATCTTGAGGCAAGTGTGCATGCACTTCTACTGCCATTGCGCCAAAACCAATCATCATCAACTTTTTCATGACAGCACCTGATATTTATAAATGTTTATTAAAACCACCTGAGACATCGAGTGCCGCACCTGTGGTGTACGATGCCAATGGGGATGCCAAGAAAACTAAAGCACGGGCTGGTTCTTCAGGACGGCCTAAACGCTGCATTGGAATACCGCGGTTTTTAGCAATATTGCCTGTCCATTCTTCCCATGACTGGTTTAAGTCTGAGCGAGTTTCATAACGGCGTTTCCACTGCGCGGATTCGACCATTCCGAGTAAAATCGAGTTCACACGAACACCATACTGAGTAAACTCGTGGGCCAAAGAATGTGTCAGATTCAACAACGCTGCTCGTGCTGATGAAGTGGCAATCATGTGTGGCTCTGGTTGTAACGCCAGTAAAGAGTTCACATTGGTAATTGAAGCATTTGCAGAATGTTTTAAATCTTCAAGAAAAGCCCGAACCGGATGTAAAACACTGAAATACTTCAGCTCAATTTCTTTCATCCAGTCTTCATCTTGCGTATTTTCAAAGTTTGAAACGCGGCCTTGTCCAGCATTGTTAATGAGCATATCAACATTGCCCAAATTGAGTTTTACGTCTTTGGCAAATTGTTGAACTTCTTCTTTTTTCAATACATTACATGCTTTGGTGAAAATATTAGCATGCGGATATTTCTCTAAAATATAGAGTTTTGATGCATTTAATCGCTCTTCATCGCGACCACACCAAGCTACTTTTGCACCCTCTGCAACCAGTATTTCAACAGCAGCCAGCCCAATCCCAGAGGAGCCACCCGTAACAACTGCAACTTTTCCTTCAACTTGGAAGCTCATAATCCTTAATCTCTCTTACGATTGTTCCTGAATCGTCAACATAATTTGGTTAAATGCTTGCGGTTGGTCGACATAACTTAGATGTCCTGCATCTTGGATGATGTAGTGCTGTTCCAACTGCAATTCCTGAGCAAGCTCTTGTATACCTAACGCAGGAGTGATTTGATCTTGCTGCCCTGCAATCACTGTGCATGGGACTTTTAAATCTGTTAAATAATTACGTATTTCGTCATATGCGAGTAAGTACGATGCATGTGTGAAACCTTGTAAGGTCAACTGTTGCATCACCTCTGAAACTAAAGCTGAGGCTTGTGGTTCTTGTTTATAAATCAAATGAGGCCCACGGCTTTCTGCCATACCTTTAGCGCCTAACTCTTTCAACATTTTTGGTCTTTTTTCAAAAACCTGAATTTGTGTTTGTTCATCTTGACGTTGGTAGCCTTGAGCCAAATTGGCGATCACCAAATGCTCTACTCGCTCTGGGTAAAGTGCAGCAAATGCACTCGCCTGTAAGGCACCTAATGAGTGGCCAACAACAATTGCTTTTTCAATTTTTAAAACTTCAAACAGCGCTACCAAACGCTTTGCATAATCGGTAGCATTCGGCTGATCAGTTAAAAGTTTATCTGACAAGCCATAGCCCGGTGCGTCCCAGGCAATGACATGAAAATGATGAGACAGCACTTCAAGTTGGTTCACCCAAGAAGCAGAACCCGAACTAATGCCATGTAACAGCACAAGGTATTCGCCCTGACCGGCTTCTCGATATGCTTGTTGCTGGCCTTGCACAGTCACCGTTTTAACCGGAAATTCTGCTAACTTTTCAATGAGTGTCATCATTTTTATTCCTTTCCCTTAACTCACATCATCAAGCGCTTAACGTTTGATTTGAGACAATGGATGCTCTGGTGGATAGTTTGGAATCGTCGGTTTGCCTGTTCCCAACATCACACACATCAAGGCATCTTCTTGACCTGGGTTAAATAGACCACGGTAAATTCCCGGTGGAATTGAAATCAGGTCACGCTCTTTTAAACGGGTTTCGAATTTTTCGCCGTTGTGCTCAATGAACAAATCAATTTCGCCGCGAAGCATAAAGAAAACTTCTTCAACGTCGTGGTGAATGTGCAAAGGACCTTCACACTGTGGTGGCAACACCATGGTCGAAAACGTAAAGTTTTCTGCTGGTACAGTGTTACCGTCATTTGCAACACCTGTTGCGCCTGTACCCATGTAACGCATTTGCGCACGGCGATATTTCGGGTCGTAATCGGCTTGGAACTTCAAAGCCTCAAAGTCATATTTACGTGTCTCAAAGCGAGCAATACGCGTGTTTAACCAATCTTCTAAAGAAGAATTTTCTGGTTGTGCCCACGATTCGAATTGTTGTGTAGTCATTTTTAAACTCCTATACAGTGAATTAATATCGTTTTAAAAGAGGAACCAAGAAAAATGACCCGATGACAGCGACAGCAGCCAAGAAGGTAATTCCCAAATTAAAACTATGTGTTTGCATCACGATGTAACCTATAAGTACAGGTGCAATTGCACTTGCAAAATTACCCAAACCGTTAAATATTCCGCCCGCAGTCGCCCCTACATTTGAGGTCGTTACTTTTGCAAGTAGAGCAAATACAGCAGCCACTCCAAAACCCCAAGCCATCGCACTTAAAGACATCGCTGCAATAATCAATAATGGCTCGGTCATGATGACCATCACATACATGAAAATTCCTGCGAGTAATAAGCCGCTAAATACTTGAATTGCACGGCGACCCAACTTGTCAGATAAAAACGCACCGATGATTTCGCCAATTAACATGGCAATGAATGGAAAGCTTGAATACATTCCAAATTCTTTGAGGTTGAAGCCTTTGTCTTGCATTAAGTAAGAAGGAACCCAGCTGTTTAAGCCCCACAAATAAGTCATCAATGCAATGTTGAAGAGACATACCAGCCAGAATGCTCTATTGCTCAAAAGTATTTTGGTATTGGCAATATGGCCTTTGAAATTGGTACGTTTGCTCTCGCCTTCAATTTCGACAGTTTTCTTGAGTTGCAAATTACGCAAACCGAAAACAATGCTGAAAATAGCGATTAGCGTTAACCCAGCCATCACAAAAAAAGTGGTATGCCAGTCATGGTGTGCTAAAACATTTGCAGTGATTGGGAACCCAAGGAATGCACCAATTGGTGTTCCAAGTAAGAACATGGTTGAAGCACGTGCTTGCTGACGGTCTGTATATGTCTGTTTTACAATGGTATAAGCCAAGGCAAACAACGGACCTTCTGCCAAACCTAACAGCACGCGTAAAATCAACATGCCTGAATAACTGGTGGTGAACCCCATGCAAAACATGAGTAAACCCCATGAAGTTACACTCCAAAACAGCATTTTCTTCGGGTTAAAAATGTCACCCAAAAAGCTTAGAAAAACTGATGAAAAACCATAAGCAAGTAAGAAACTTGTCATGAGCCATCCCAGCTTGGCCTTATCTTCAGCAATTCCCATTGCACTTTGGAAATGAGGATCTGAAAATAAAACCGCAATACTAATCTTGTCGAAAAATGCCAGTACCACACACACCATAAGGACAAAAGCAGGTACCCAATGCTTTAATCCACTTTTTTCTTCATTACTCATGTGTCATTCCTTCGATTTGGTAATGAGAACCAGATTTAATGTTTACGGTTTTAACTTCATGACATTAAATTCAGAATCTTCTAACAGTTTTGGGTCTAAAACAGTGTTGGCTTGCATCCAACGTTTTGCCAGTTTGACCAGTTTCGAATCATTAATGGCAATCATGTTGAGCAAACGATTTTCATGGTCCAGATATAAATAACTCACCTGATCTTCACCGCCTTGGCGAATCACTAACTCTTTCGTTTTTTCAGGTTGATACGTACCTAATATCTGGATATTAAAGTGATATTGATCAGACCAGAGCCAAGGAATATCGGTATATTCAGTTTCAATCCCCAGCATCGACTTCGCTGCGGCAATTGCCTGATTTTGTGCATTTGCCCAAGACTGAATGCAATAGCCCAAACCCGGATGAATCGCGACATCGCCTGCGGCATAAATGTGTTGATCTGAAGTTTGTCCAAAGCAGTTCACCACAATGCCATCTTTCACATCGAGACCAGCATGGACACCTAACTCTTTGGCAATCTCGGCACCCGCGCCCACCACAACACAGTCAAATAACTGACTATTTTGTGGATGATTCACCACTTCAACTTTTTGATGAGGTGCTTCAACCAAATGTAGGCTCTTGCTGTCTAAATGAATTTTTGTGCCTTGGGTTTCATGCATATTTTTTAAAAATGCAGAGACTTCAGGACTCACGCTTCTTGCACATAAACGATCGCCATATTCAAAAATATGAACGTCTTTACCTTGCTTACGCGCAGTTGCCGCAATTTCAAGACCAATCCAACCACCGCCAATCACAGCGACATTCTTTGCATGCTTTAAAATTTCGGCCAAGCGTTCACAGTCATGCACATTACGTAAGGTCACAACATTTGGAATGAACTGCCATGTATTGACTGGTACACGTGCACGGCTTCCTGTTGCAATAAGTAATTTGTCATAGGGCAAAACCTGACCACTTTCTAGATGAACCTGTTTTTGCTCACGGTCGACTTTTGTCGCAATTTCCGGTTTGTGCCATTGAACATTGAACTCTTGAACCTGTTCAGGAGAGAACAAATTCAAACTTTCATAAGTTGCTTCTTTTGAAAGTACTTGCTTAGACAGTGGCGGACGCTCATAAAACACTTGATCTTCATTTGAAACCACGTGAATTTCGCCCACATAACCATTTTGACGTAGTGTGCTTACTGCCCAACCCGCTGCCTGTCCGGCACCTACAATTACGATCTTTTCCATAGCCATCTTCCTTGTTCAGCAATACCTGTTAAACAGGCTTCACCTGACGGCGGGTTGTGTCATCAAGACCACCCTCAATCGCCCACTCGGTGAAAAGCTCTAGACGATGTTCTTCTACACGTGGTTGCCACTCTTCTGTCAAATAATCATCGTTGGTGTAATATTCAAATGCACCACCCAATGGCGAGTTGACGTACCAGAAATAAGCTGAAGAAATTGGGTGACGTCCCGGTCCAATAAAGGTTGACCATTCCGAACGATTCATATTTAAACCGCCCCCAATCACCTCATGGATATCACGTACGACAAAAGCAACATGATTTAGGCCAGCAGGTTTATTTGGAACACTGAGCAAGAATAAATCATGGTGATAACCTTTACCGCGGCAACGTAAGAATGCACCACGATTTTTGTAGGCATCAGACAAATGAAAGCCTACTTTTTCAATATAGAAATTTTCCGTTGCTGCTAAATCTGGTGTGAAGAACACGACATGTCCAATCGCAACAGGTTGACCTTTTTCATAGACAGGACTTGCTGCATTCACACGTTGAATATTGCCGTATTGGTTAATGCCTTCCGTTTTAAGTTCTTGAACATCTTTCACAAAACTTTGTTCAAAACGAATAGTCATGCCATTTGGATCAAGGCACTGAACTGTATTTTCAGAACGCTTAAAACCATTTACATCGGCTAGGCGGCCTGCCAAGTCTTCAAGGTCTTGAGCATGATCAACACCCCACGTGACTTCACGTAAAGTTGAACCTTGTTCAATCGCAGGTGGTAGACGGTCATCATCACAATTAAATAGATAAATCTTGCTACCGTTTTGAGTCTGATATAAATCAGCGCCTTCAATATCAGAAGCACTTTGGTTTAAACCAAAATCTGCTAAAAACTTGTTTGAAGCGGCTCTATCTTCAACTCCAAACTTTAAAATCTCGATCCCTGTAATCATTTGACTACTCCTTAGTTAAAGACAAAACCGCCATTGACCGGAATATTTTGACCTGTCACAAAAGAGGACAAATCCGACAGTAGATACAATGCTGTCCCATTTAAATCTTGTGGAAGTTGCTGACGCTGAATCGCTCTTCCGTTGACATATAAATCATGACGTTCCTGCGGTACATATTCAGTTGCTTCAACTAAAGTCAGACCCGGAGACAATGTGTTGACACAGATATTGAACTGCCCCAACTCTCTTGCCATCGAACGTGTCATGGCAAAAATTGCACCTTTACTTGCCACATAAGCCATCAGGTTCGGTGCACCCCATAAAGCAGTATCTGATGCAACATTAATGATCTTGCCAGCAGTTGACTGCTTTAAGTGTGGAACGCATGCCTTACTAATTAGCCATGTGCCTTTTACATTAATATTCATGACCCGATCCCAAAGTTCAGGATCATAATCAATCATATTTTTCCCACCTACATTGGTTGCAAGCGCCGCACAGTTCACAAGGCCATCTAGCCCTTTTAACAGCTCAACACTTTTTGCTACCGCATTTTCAATCGAGGTCGCATCGGCAAGGTCAACGGTGACCGCATGAACATGAAGTCCTTGTTTCTGTAACTCTTGTGCTTCTTGCTGAACGAGCTCAGACAAAATATCTGCCATTACAACCTCAGCACCAGCTTCAGCAATCGCTTGGGCGAAATCTCGCCCTAAACCACGTGCAGCACCAGTCACTAAAACTTTTTTGCCTTGCAGCAACGCTACATTAGCCATGAGCTTCTTCCTGCATCTCGATACGGTTTGATGCATTTAATGCAGCAATTTTCTTTAATTGCTTTTCAGCTTCTTTCTTCATTAAACGGCGTAACCGAGCAAGACCCACATCGTGTTGATAGAGGAATTCTCTTTCACGCGCATTTGGTGCAAGGTTTTCTAAAATAATGCGGTCTTGCTCCAACACATCCCAATGCAACTGTTCTAAGTGATTGCGATATAAGAAACGCCATACATTACGTTGCCAGCCACTTACTTTACGGCAGCGCCAGAAAAATACGCGGGTATTGTTGGCATCAATTGGCGTTGCATAACCTACAATCCAAAATTCGCCACCCGGACCAAATTGTTTACGGTACGGAATTGAAAGACGTAACCAACTTGCACCTGTAGAGCCGTATTCAACCCAGTCGAAGTTCACACCCGTTTGGCCTTCTTTTTCAAAAACAAAGCCATTATCTGTAGTACGGTGCTTCATCTCTGCGGTACGTTCACCATCTGCCATCGAATGTGATGTAGCGTGTAAATATGTACCGTGCATTGGGTCCATCACGTTATCAATCGCATATTGATGGTTTACTTTCCAGTCGGCTTGGCAAAGGAACGCACTCCACTCTTCACTTGCAAGTTGTTCTGGGAACTCAAGCGGTTTTGGCTGTTCATTTGCGTCGATACCAAACCAAATAAAAATTGCGCCATGCTGTTCACTAACTGGATAGCTTTTTAAGCATTTAGTTCCTGTCATTGGACATTCGTGAACGGCTGGTACATCTGCAACCACACCATCAGCACGAACTTCAACACCGTGATACCAACAAGCAACTCGATCACCTAAGTTCCAGCCTAACGAAAGACGAGCACCACGGTGCGGACAGCGGTCTTCAAGTGCGTGTACCTGACCTTCGGCATCACGCCAAACCACAATGTTTTCACCCAAACGGGTAATTCCGACCGGATTGGCAGCCACTTCCCAACTTGCTAAAACCGGATGCCATTGATCACGTAAACCGAGTTCTAAATATTCTTCAGCGCTTTGTGAAGCTGATACGATTGCGTTCATTTTATTCTTCCTTGAATTAATAACCTAAACGTTGCATTTCTTCTGTAAAGCTCGCAGAAGTCCATTCATCACCAGATTCACAGCGGAAACCCTGCTGATTAAGTGCAGAAACAACGTCATCTAATGCTGTTGCGCCCGCAGAAAATGCCTGAATCAAGTTCTTTACAAAGTCTTGTTCGTAGACGGTTGGTTCTTTATAACGTGTTTGCCAAACCAACAATTCAGATTGACCAGGAATTTGAATATTGTTGATGCCTGCATCGGTTGCCGGCGTTGCATGAATCCAGCTTGCCAACTTTTCATTAAATGTCTTCATTGTTCTGCTTCCTTGTACCTGTGAGGACTAGAGTTGAATTTGAATATCTTGTCCTTCAACACGAACTGGGTACGTACATAGGTTTCTACATCCCGGTCCACTTTTTAGCTCACCTGTCTGAATGTCAAAAATTGCTTCGTGCAATGGACATTCGACAGTTTGATCTTCGATAAATCCTTCAGTTAATAAGGCATATGCATGAGGGCAAACATTTTCAATCGCAAAGTAATTTTCATCGACGAAAAATACGCCAATTTTCTTCCCTTCAATTTCGATGGCTTTCGGCTCATCTTCGCTAACGTCACCCTGCTGACAAATTGAGATCCAACTCATACCTTGCGTCCTCATTTTGTTTTATATACAAAACATAATTTGATTTTCAAAACATGAGCTAAGCATAATACCCTTGATCATTTTTTGTCAAAGTAAAAATAAATAGATAATTCATTGGTTTAATAAATTTTAAATATTTTGTTACGTTTCAAACAAGAAACAAAGTTTTAAATATAAAAATTGTTTTATGTATTTTTAACAATTACAATAGTTCTAAAATAAAGCAGCATGCCCCAAATTGAACCTTGTTTTATTTATAGGAAAATGACACGAATGAGCCTAACTATTGAAGAAGATTCGCAAGAATCAGAAACAACAAAAAATGATGATCGATATTTAGTACCCGGTCTTGTACGGGGTTTAGCCATCTTGCAAGCATTTAACCAACAAGCACAAGAAATGACGATTACAGAAATCGCTGAAATTTTAGAAGTGAACCGTTCTAGTGCATTTCGTCTAATCTATACACTCGAATCTTGTGGCTATTTAAGAAAAGCTTCTCAAAAAACTTATGCACTTGATTCAAAAGTCATGGAATTAGGTTTTAACAGTTTATCTAAACTTTCATTGCTCGATTTATCGACGCCTTTAATGAAAGAACTACGTGATCAAACCAAACTTGCTGTGCATCTTTCTATTTTAGAAGGCACACATATTGTCTTTGTAAATAATATTCAGTCGATGGGAACCTTCACGAGTAACATTAGCTTAGGTACTCGCTGGCCTGCCCATGCAACCGTAATTGGTCAAATGTTATTGTCTGATTTACCTGAAACTGAAGTACGTCAGCGTTACCGTAACTTTGATGATTGGGATAGTTTTTCTGAACTGACTCCAACCAATTTAAAAACCTTATTGCAAAGATTAGTTTATGTAAAAACACAAAAAACGATGGTGAGCTGGGGTCATTATAATCATGATATGGCAGCCTGTGCGGCACCTATCTTTAAACAGTCAAATGGCAAAATGGTAGCGGTTATCTCTGTGAGTTGCCCAATTACCACTTATGATGAAAGAACGTTTAAAGAAGATATCGCAAGCCTAGTCGTTGAAACAGCAAACAAAATTTCAAAATTTATTTATTAAAAAAAGCGACGTTAAGTCGCTTTTTTTTTGCAATTTTATTTCACAAATTAAAAATTACGCTTAAATACGTTCCCATTCATATCTTGAAAAATAAGTGCCGAATGGTTTTCTTTAATATCAAACTTTAAATACTGCTGTTTAAATTGTACAACGGCATAAAACTCTTCAGCACCGTCATCTAACCCTGTAGCAGACACCTGAGTGCCTTGTGGAAAGTCCTTGAGCCATTCAGCATTATAGAAATCTGACACTGAATTAAATTCACAATATTTTGCAGGCTCTGCCATTATTTTTGCGGCAATTTGATCAAACTGTTGCTGTTTATAACCATCTAAGCTCAACAACATGAGCATTCTCCAAACTAAATCGGCTCAGAAGATAAATTCTGTTTCTTTTTAACCTTTTCCCATTGATACCAGCCATAAGCTGCCATTAGAACAAAGGCTGCATATAAAGCGGCTGTTAAAAATAAATCTTTATAGATAAACATACCCACGTAAATAATATCGACAAAAACCCAAAGTACCCATGTCGCAATATGCTTGCGACTGGTCCAATAGGTTGCGAGTAAACTAAACGCTGCAAGTTGCGAATCAAGCATTGGCACAGCCGCATCGGTAAAGTTTTTAAGAATCAAACCGAAGAGCAAACCACCTACCGCCGCAATAATCATTTGAAAAATTGCTTTTTGAACTGCAATCGGTTCAATACGAATGTCGTGATCTTGCTGCTTTCCCTTAAACCAGTAGTAAAAACCATAAAAATTTACGACCATGAAAAAGAACTGTAAAATCGTTTCACCATAAAGCTTAAATTCGTAGAACAAATAAGCATATAAAACAAAGGCAAAGAAATTAAACAGCCAACACCACATGTTCCTAATAACAGTTAATCCAACTCCAATTAGGCTAATCAAGACTGCAAAAATTTCTAAAGGTGACATAAGAACAGCTTCTTATAGAGATCAATTCGACGAGGTATTATGAGAAAAATATCAGGTTAAGCAAACTGCTAATTTGAAATCAAAAAATCTGTGGTTCATGCTTGAATATAATTTGTACTTTTCTATTTCTGTGTTATAAAAATATCATCTATATTTTAATATACTTATCATGTTTTTGTCTAAAGCCCATCTATGTCTGGTTCATCAATTCTATGCCTTAGAGGTCAATGTCTCTATGGTCGATTGGCGACGTCCTTATTTTGGACAATCTGGCGCTTTAGATGAGAAAATCAAGATATTCCATTTGTAATATACCCCCTGATTTTCATAACAAGCCGCCATAAAACGCGGCTTTTTTTATGCCCTTTTAAAACACAAAAACCAAACTTTCTGGAGCTTTATATGAAGCCGTTATTTGAACAACAGAGTATTTCTACCCCGCAGACTCAGCCGGCTGTAGCATTATCTTCACCTTCTACTCGCCTCGCTACAGCCGGCCAATTTATTGCTGTCGTCATTATTTGGTCGCTTACCCCACTCGCGGCCGTCTGGACAGTACAAGAAATTCACTGGGCATGGGGGTTATTTATTCGATTCAGTTTGGCGATTCCAATCGCCTTACTCTGTCTACGATTTTTTCGTTTAAAACTCATCTTTAGTAAAAAAGCTGTTTTAAGTTATTGTGCCGGAGCCATTGGCTTATTTGGTTCTATGGCCTTTTGCTATATGGGCGCAGATAAAGTCCCCTCTGCCATTATTTCAATTATTTACGGTACTTCTCCGTTAGTGTCTGGACTCATCAGCTCTTTTTTATTAAGAAGTGAACGTTTTTCGGCATGGCAGTGGCTTGGGCTCGGTATCGCTCTTGTTGGGATGAGCTTTACTTTAGGACTATCTTCATCAGGTTTTCAGCTCAACCGCATTGGTATTATGTTAGAGCTGATTGCGATGCTGTTTTATGTATTGTCGACTTTTGCCGTAAAATTTGTCGGAGCACATATTCCGCCAATTACACAAATGACAGGTGCTACTCTTGTTTCATGGGTCGGTTATATATGCCTGTTGCCTTTCTTTTGGTCACATCTTCCAACTGAATTTCCGAGCCTTAAAATTTCAATAGCGGTGCTCTACAGTGCAGTCTTTTCATCTGTGCTTGCCATGATTTTCTATTATCAACTCATCAAAGTCCTACAACCGACCACTGTGTTGCTCATTACCATTATTACCCCAGTTTTAGCTACATTTTGGGGAACATGGTTCAATCATGAACAGCTCAGCTCACATCTTATTTTAGGTTTAACGCTGTTATGCTTAGGATTACTGATGTATTCACGTCGTCCAACATAATGTTCTATAACCTGATTGAGGCTACTCATCAGGTTATTCTCCCCCTCATATTTATATTAATCTTAAGAATAAAAGTTTAGTTTTATTTTAATCCCCCTTCTATTTTTGTTTACGAAGTAGTCTATAAATTGTATTTGACACTTTTTAAACGATCGTTTAAAAACTTATTAAAGACAAATAAAGGACATCAAGACATGTCAAATCAAGAAGGAAAAGTTAGCCGTGAAACTCGCGGACATATTTTTTTAATTGGACTAGATCGGGTAGCAAAACGTAATGCCTTTGATAGCCACCTGATTAAAGATTTATCACTAGCGCTCACCGAATATGAAAATAATGATGAGCTGCGCTGTGCAGTAATATTTGCCCATGGTGACCATTTTACTGCTGGTTTAGATTTAGTTGAGTTACAACCTAAGCTTGCTACAGGTGTTTTTGATTTTAGTGATGAAGAAGTAAACCCTTGGGGCACTGTGGGTCGAAAACTGAGTAAACCTTTAATTGTTGCGGTACAAGGCTATTGTTATACCGCCGGTATTGAACTCTTTCTAAATGCAGATATTGCTTTAGCAAGTGAAAACACTCAGTTTGCCCAAATGGAAGTCCAACGCGGCATCTTACCTTTTGGTGGGGCAACAGCACGTTTTACTCAAACCGCAGGTTGGGCCAAGGCCATGCGCTATTTACTGACAGGTGACCCTTTTGATGCAAAAGCTGCCTTGGATATGAACCTGATTACAGAAATTTGCCCTGAAGGTACGGAGCTCAACCGTGCCATCGAGTTAGCTGAACATATCGCTCAAGCTGCACCACTTGCTGTAAAAGCCACCCTTGCTTCTGCACGTGAAGCCATCAATGAAGGTTATCAAGCTGCATTTAGCCAGTTACAAAATCATCTTCATCCCTTATTAAAAACTGAAGATGTACAAGAAGGAGTTTTTGCCATGTTGCAAAAAAGACCTCCTGTTTTTAAAGGTAAATAACTTTCATCACGCTAGAAAAATAAAGAGAAAAGCAATGCAATCAGCGACTCAAACGAATGATCAGCTTAGCCAAAATGTACAATTTTCAGCTTTAGATGGGTATCAACTCAAGGGCACTCGCTACTTTACGACGACACTCGCTAAAGCCAATATTGTCGTTGCTGGAGCTACTGGCGTACCACATGAATTTTACCGTCGCTTTGCTGAATATATGACGCAATATGGTTATCAAGTATTCACCTTCGATTATCGAGGTGTGGGGAAATCGAGTCCCAAATCTTTAAAAGGATTTGATATGTCTTATTTAGACTGGGGACAATATGACTTAGCAGGTGCCATTGAATATTTATCACAAGAACCCCTACCTCTTTTAATGGTGGGTCACTCTTACGGCGGTCACGCATTAGGGCTATTACCTAATCATGATAAATTATTGGCCTGCTACACATTTGGCACTGGGGCTGGCTGGCACGGCTATATGCCGCTTAAAGAACGTTTTAAAGTTCAAGTGGTCTGGAATATTGTGTTTCCTCCTATCGTCGCTGTGACAGGTTATTTGCCTTGGAGCAAATTTAATATGGGTTCTGACTTGCCATTAAATGTGTATAAACAATGGCGCAAGTGGTGTAAAAATCCTAAGTATTTTTTTGCTGACCCAGAACAGCAACATTTAATTGAACAATATGCTTCTGTCAAAACACCAATTTATGCAGTGTCCGCCCTTGATGATGACTGGGCTTTGCCCGCTTCTTGTCGTGCATTTATGCAACACTATCGACAAGCTCCAGTCTCATACATCAGTCTTCAACCTCAAGATGTTTCAATGAAAACAATTGGGCACATGGGCTACTTTAAAAAAGGTGCTGAACAGATCTGGAGTAAAATCTGTACTACTTTTGATGATTTGGTACAAGCCTGATTTATGTTTTGGATAATTTAAGATGAGACCGCAAAAACTTGCAAAAGAAGACTTGCTCAAGCACTGTGCTTTGCAGTTTAAAACCTATGGTTACGCAGGCACCAGTATGGACATGCTGGCAAAGGCTTGCGGCCTAACTAAAGCTTCTTTTTATTATTATTATCCCAACAAAGAAGCACTATTGCTTGAAGTGCTCAATAGCACTCATCAGTATTTGATTCATTCTTTATTTGGAAATACGGTAAAGTCCGAACTCTCAGCCATTGAACGGTTTGAGCAAATGCATGAGCGTGCTATTCATTTTTTTACACAAGGTGTTAACGGCTGCTTAATAGGTATCATTTCTATGGAAGCAGCATATGGCTCACCTAAAATTTTAGCCAAAATACGCAGTATTTTTCATGACTGGCAACGTTCAATCCAGTCCATTTTTGCACTGTGCGTTCCTCAAACTCAAGCAGAGATTTTAGCAAAACAAAGTATTGCCGATTATGAAGGTGCGATCTTGATGTACCGTGTCACCCATGATGAGTTTTATATTAATCAAGTCAAACAACGTATTCTTGGATTTCTCAGTTCATAAAAAATAAAGCCCACTTGAAGTGGGCTTTATTTAATTAATAAGGCTTATTCAACTCTAACGATTTTACCTAGTTCATCGTGGTGAACGACTGTAATTTTTTGGCTACGTCCCTGCTCAATTTCATGTTCAGGTAAATCAAAATAGCGTGCATAATCATCAGTCTGTTTCATTTTAAGCGCACTACCACCGACACGGCGCTCTGGCAGCACATGGCTCCACAACAATAAACAAATTGCGCAAGCAATTAATGCTGTAAGGCCATGTTCAATTCCTACACCAAAGGCACTAAATAAACGGTGTACCAAATGAGTTTTTTGTAGTTCAACCAATAACCATACAAACACGAACGGACGCCACAACAACAACCAAACCGCCCACATCATGGCTGTGCTTGTTGTAGAAGCATAGCGTTTATGCCATGGTAATTGACGGCGTAAATCAATAATCAACGAATCTGTCTTCATTTCTCTCTTTACCTAACGAAGTGCTGTGGTTTTTCCCCAGACATCAATACAGCACGATCTTTAAAATCTCATGACTCTTGCATTTCATCTAACGAATGCCCCGATCCGGGCTCACCCAACGTGCTCGTTTCTCATCACCACGTCGTAAGACTTTTGGAAATGCCACAATGGTTGCCGAAATCGTAATTAACCAAAAGACTAGCGGGTACCAAATCATCCAGAAATAATTTTTTCCTAGGTTTGGTTCATAACGACTATCCATCCATTTGCTTAAAGCAAACTGAATTAGACAAGTTGCCCCCAATAAAATGCCGCTACCATACGGTAAAAATGGAGAGCTCACAACGGCTAGTGCTGGTAGTGGTAAAATAAAATGCGCCAACCACAATACAGCCATCGCTAGCATTAAATATGACCATACTAATGTTAAGCAAAGCTCAAACATTAAAGGCCATAAAAAATTCAATTTTGGCTTGGTGAACACATCAATATTTTTAATTAATACTTGTGCGCCACCCATTGCCCAGCGTAAACGTTGTTTCCACAACCCATTTAAGGTTTCAGGCATTAAAATCCAAACCAAGGCATTCGGTTCAAACTCAATATCCCAACCTGCACGCTGTAACTTCCAAGTAATATCGATATCTTCAGTCAACATATTGGGTGACCAATAGTCGACTTGGTGAACGGCGCTTTTACGAAATGCCGTAATTACACCTGATACAGTAAACAAGCGACCAAAGGTACGTTGTGCACGTTTAATCATGCCCACAATCGAAGAAAACTCACCGACCTGAATACGCCCTAATAAAGTTGAGCGAGTGCGGATACGTGGGTTTCCAGTAACCGCAGCAACAGTCGGATTTTCAAGAAAATGACGAATCATCCACTTTGCTGCATGTGGATCAAGTAAAGCATCACCATCAATACCAATTAAAAACTCGGCATCGGTCATTAAGCTTCCGGCTTGCAACCCCATGGCTTTACCTTGGTTTTGAGCCAAATGAACAACACGCAGTTTTTCATGTTGTTCAGCTAAACGGTCGAGTACTTCGCCTGTATTGTCTGAGCTACCATCATTAATCGCGATGACTTCAAAGTGAGGATAGTCCAGTTTTAAAGCATGGCTAATGGTTTCTTCTGCATTATCCCCTTCATTAAAACAAGGAACTAATACAGCGACTTTTGGATAACTTTCTAATGGAGCTGGTTGATCGTAAGGCGGAGCCTGACGTTCTTTCCAATAGAAAATGATCGCACCCATCATCCATAAATACGACATGAATAATGGGTAATAAAAAACGAATTTTAAGGCATGCGACCATATTGCAGCAAAGATTGTCATGTTTCAGCCTCGACTACGGCACAAGACGAGATGATTTTTCAGCAAATGCTTTATTCATTACGTCAACATCAGGATGATCTTTAATTGGGTCATCTGGGTAATAACCGACATGCATTACACCTTGCTGATAAAGAGAATGAATTGTTGCTGCCATTTCAGCTGAAGGTACCTTTTCGTTTTTACGCCAGTCGGTTGCCTGTAATTCAAAAACAGTTTTCTTGATACCATTCGGGTATTGTTTTACCCGATCAACCATATCTTTATAGAATTGATCAGCATTATCGACCTGTTCCATATAAGGCATTGCCATAATAGCTGTAAAATCATAACGCTTTAATGACTCTTCAAGAGATTGAGAGTACCAATTTTCCGCATATGGTTTTAAAGCAACTTGCGCATATAAATTGCGTGCGGTGAGCAAGAAAGGTTCATATTGTCGCACGTCATCAACGAGCTGCATTGCAAAATCATCTAGATATTTTGTCTTATATGCAGTCCATTTCTGTAAGTCTTGATCGTTTTCACGGATTTTTGCTAAATCTGTTGGCAAACCTTGCTTCGCATAAGCTTTTAAAGCATCAGGACTTGCATCTTCATAGTCTGATAAAGTGACGTCATCGTGGAATAAAATTCCATTAAACGAAGATGATTTAGCCAAATCTTGATAAATTTCACGAATCGTTTGACGCGCTTCTGATGAGAATGGACTTAAACGGATATAACCCATATTAAGGTATTCACCAGCTTTTTCCTGCTGAGTCACCACCAAGTCCTTAGAAACAGGATCAGTTTTTGGTAGTTCCCACGCCAATAACGGCATCCATGCATAAATACGGCTTACAGGAGTACGCGTTTGAATTTGCCATGCAACACGGTTAAACAAGTCTGCACGCATTGGAATATGACGGTTTGGGAAATACACCATATCAGCAGAACCATTCGCATCTGGATCTGAAAATGCCTGTAAATAAACTGTATTTACACCCATGCCATTAATTCGATCTAACAAGTGTCCTAAATTACGCTCTTGCTGTTTCGGGTCTGGGTCATAAATATAGTCCAGATCAATATGCATGATTTTTTGCGGACGATTATTATCCGTTAAATTTAATTCACGGTTTTTAATTTCTTGAGCCAAATCATCAGTTGTCATTCCGCCTTCTACCAAAATACGGCTCATATTTTGTAGAGATTGTTTTGCATGGTCTGCCCCATCATCAAGCGTAATGGTCACTGGCATGCCTAATTTTTTTGCAATTTGAACAGTCTGCATATTATAGCGACCATATGGCCACACCATAATACGTGGTGAACGTAAGCCATGGGCTTTTAATAAGTCATTATTCTTTTTCAGATCGTTATAAATTCGTGCCTGATATTGTGCATCGTTCTCATATGTTTGTGTTTTAACATCATAAAAACGTGTGGTTGCAGCAGGTTCAGAGTTGCCTTGCGGATTTCCTGTAATACCACGATGCAAATGATAGCTATGATTGGCGATTTCGACTAAACCGCTGTCTTGCATCTCTTTAAGCTCATTCCAGCTCAAGATCTTATCGCGAGAGATTTCCTCGCCAGAGAAGTCAACTTTTTGACCAGCTTTTGGTTCTAACCATGAACCGACTACAGCCAAAACAACCGGAATCTTTTTTGCTTTAATAACAGGATATGCATTTTGATAAAAAGACTGATAACCATCATCTACAGTCAATAATACTGGCTTAGTCGGCAGTTGATATTTACCTTGATGCACACGAATTAATTGATCAACGGTAATAAAATGGAAACCATTCTTTTGCAACCATTCAACATGCTGAGTAAATTGTTGAGTAGTGACCGCATACTCAGGAATCATTGCATTTTTTGTATCAGTAATTTCATGATAGCCAATGACCGTAAGTGTTGAAGCATCAATTTTTTGTGGTTTAGCCAATGCCATACCAGACATGCCAGTAAGGGCTAATCCAAGCGTAAGATTCAACAAAGGAGATGCAAAGCGGATAATCATGAAATAGCGTCTCAATAACAATATAGATTATTTATGTGAAATTTGATGTTAGGACGCAAACTTTCTGAAATTTGGTCTTAATATCATCCTGCCCACAAATGAACAGTTTTTCAGTCAGCATTTATAATCAAATAACCTGAAAATAAGCTTAAATATTCAAAAAGCTAAAATATAAATTATGAATGTATTTATATTTAAAGCTCATATAAACAAGAAAGCCCCCTAAAGGGCTTTAAGTTTTTCGCTAGTCACGGGTTTTGACATCAAACAATTCAATTTCAAAAATTAAATTAGAATTGGCTGGAATAATCTTACCCATTTTACGCTCACCATATGCTAAATGAGCAGGCACGATTAATTTACGTTTACCGCCAACTTTCATTCCCATGATACCTTGGTCCCAGCCTCTAATGACACGACCGGTACCAATCACACATTCAAAGTAATTACCGCGGTCAATTGAAGAGTCGAATTTGGTACCGTCTTCTAACCAACCTGTATAGTGAGTCGTAATCAAAGCACCTTTAACAGCTTCTTTGCCTTCACCTACTTTTAAATCGATAATTTCTAATTCATTTGACATGGTTTACCCCTTAAACAGAATCTTTAAATAGCAACTGGTGCCTAGTGTACCAATTGAATCTGTCGAATTTGTTGTGCTTTTCTATTTTACTGTAACTGGCTCCACACCACATTTGCTTGCCCCTTATCACCTAAAAGGGTCCATTCTGTGTCCATAACATTTAACTGTAGCTGCATGGTACGTTCACAGAGTTGTTCTAGCTCAGCTGTGCTTGCAGGTGCGATTTGCCAAACCTGAACGTTACTTAACGTTTTAATTTTGCTATTTCTCTTCCACCACTCTTCGACTTGTGTGCCATACACAACAATCGCAACTTTTTTACAGCGTGCACTCGCTTTTTTAACTTTATCTTCCGAAGGTAAGCCCACTTCAATCCATGTTTCTAACTGACCCGTTAAATCCTTCTGCCATAACGCTGGTTCATCAGTTTCAAAAAGATCTTTTGTAAACTCAAGCTCATCACTTGCAAAACGGGCAAAGGCCATTAAACGAACCATTAAACGTTCTAAAGTTTCCGAAGGATGCAAGGCAAGCGTCAGTTGGTAATCACCATAAATATGGTCATCCATATTGGCAATATTCAAGTCTGCCTTATAAATTGTTGCTTTAAGCGCCATGATTAATATGTTCCAAAATTTGGCGCTAAGGATACTCGATTTTAGCTAAAAATTATAAAAAAACTGAGTAATGTAAAACATCGCGATGGTGAAATTTGCATATTCTTCCAAAACGCTCCACTTATTCTAGAGTTGGCTGGCTTTTTGCTTAAAAGAGATATTCTCCTCTTCCGAAAATTGATGACTTATGTGGCAAAAGCTCAAGCGTAGTTTATTTTTACAGGTTCTTTGTGCTCTCTTTCTTGGTGTTGCAGTTGGAGCTGGTTTTCATGATTTCTCCCTATCTTTAAAGCCATTGGGTGATGGTTTTATTTCTTTAATTAAGATGCTGATTGCACCAATTGTGTTTTGTGTGGTTGTGCTCGGTATTTATGGTGCAAATGACATCAAAAAAATGGGCAAAGTCGGTGCAAAAACCATTCTCTATTTTGAAGTGGTCACCAGTATTGCTTTAGTTTTAGGCATTATTGTGGCCTATGTATTTAAACCTGGCGTCGGCATGAACATCGATATCAGCCATTTAGATGCAAAAGATTTAAGCACCTATACCGAACGTGCACATGAAATGCACACAGGTTCGGAATTTCTGCTCAATATTATTCCAAAAACCTTCACGGCTGCTTTTGCAAACGGCGATATTTTACAAGTTTTATTAATTGCTATTTTATTTGGTGTATCACTACTTTTAATTCCCAAACATTTGGCAGAGCTGGTACGTCAAGCTTTGGAAGCTTTTTCTGAAGTCTTCTTTAAAATTATGGGACTGATTATTCGTTTAGCGCCTATTGGTGTTTTTGGTTCAGTGGCCTATACCACTGCCAAGTTTGGTTTAGATTCACTTCTCCAGTTGGGCTATTTAGTTTTACTATTTTATGCAACCTGCATTTTATTTGTTGTGGTTGTCTTAGGTTCAATTTTAAAACTTGCCGGTCTCAACATCTTCAAATTTGTGGCTTATTTTAAAGATGAATTAGCCATTGTTTTAGGTACTGCCTCTTCTGACTCTGTTCTTCCTCAAATTATGAAAAAGCTTAAAAATTTGGGAATTAAAGATTCAACTGTAGGACTGGTTATTCCAACTGGTTATTCCTTTAACTTAGATGGGTTTTCAATTTACTTAACTTTAGCTGTTATTTTTATTGCACAAGCCTGCAATATTGATTTATCTACGCATGACTTGCTGGCTATTTTATTAGTTTCACTCATTACTTCTAAAGGTGCACACGGCATTCCCGGTTCAGCTTTAGTTATTCTTGCAGCCACCCTTTCAGTGATTCCAAGCCTGCCTGCGATTGGTCTAGTACTTCTACTTTCAGTCGACTGGTTCATTGGCATTATTCGTGCCTGCACCAACTTGATTGGTAACTGTGTTGCGGCCGTAGTCATTGCGCATTGGGAAAAAGATATTGACCATGCTCAAGCTAAAGCCGTGCTAAATACCAAACCTTAAATCCGTTCTAGAGAACATTGAATCATCTTTGGCTCAATGTTCTCTAGTCTTCAATTCGGCAATTCAACAAATCAGTTTCAAATGCCAACCAATCATGTTCATGTTGGCTAATCATTTCAATCCGGTTATCAATTCCCTCTTCGCCAGACTTATAATTAAATTGCTGTGGATTAAAGTTAAAGGTTTTCCAACCTTGATCTGTATTAAAAATTCCCTTAATTCGCAGCCAATCTTTTTGTGCACATAACACATCGAGCAGAGCATAAAACTCAAACTTCCAGCGTTTAGGCAATTTCCAACCCGCAACAATATAACCTTGTGCCGACTCGACATAATGATAAGGTAACTGCTGAATTTCCTTCACGACGTCAGTTTCAGTCATTTGTTTTTGAAGTTTAAGTAAAGGTTGAATAGAGCGTTCGGTTAAACGAGCAGCCACATCAATTTTATTTAACGCTAACTGACCCTGTTCAGTTTTAATCCACTCTTGTTGATAAGGCTGATATTCTTCTTTTAATAACTCAAGTGCCTGATCATCTTCAAAAGTCATCACATCAGTATGTGACACCACCACAATCTGAGCAGCTTTTAACTGATCTTCATAAAGGTTTTGTTTAACCCAATTGGTATCATGCAAACGGCTACCATCTACAACAGTAAGTAATGCTCGCATGGCTAAACTACTCTGCCAATGCGGCTCAGTCAGTTGATCAAATAACTGCGAAGGATGCCCAAGACCAGTCGGTTCAATAAATAGTCGGTCTGGCTTTTGTTCACTCAATAGACGAGCTAAAGCAATATGCATAGGCAATTGACTGCTACAACATAAGCAACCACCTAATAATTCTTTGACTGCATAGCCTTCATCTTGAGGTAAGAGTTGTTGGTCTACTCCAATTTGCCCAAACTCATTCATTAATACAGCCCAGACCTCATCTTTAGGCTTCTGACTTAATAAATGCTGCAATAACGTGGTTTTTCCTGCCCCTAAAAAACCGGAAATAATATGGGTAGGAACAGTTTTTTGGGCAATAAATTTCACGAGTCACTCAAATTGGAACGGTCTAAAACATTTTAGGTATATCACTCTTTTTTGTCATGTAAATGATTTTTAAACTTAGCCGATGATTTTTTAATTTTTACTTAACGAACCAATAATGAGACTTACATCTCATTTAAAATCTAAATTAACTTTAGATAATTGCAATTCAAACGGAATATTCTATTTATACGCATTCACAATTCATGCCAGAGTGTTAGGTTTACGTAACACAATTGGTTTTTTTTCATTCAAGAAGAAATATTTTTACACATTTTAAGGTGTATTTAAGCCGGTTAACTTTACAGATTCCGCACATAAACGGCCCGTATATTTCATATTGTTAAGATAGGCGTAATAGATTGTTAAGTTAATTGATGTAATCCCAAGCTCGGCTTAGCATGTGTCCTAGCTTAGTTATTCAGCCATACATATTCCATGTAGGTTTAAATGATTAGGTTTGATTTATTTTTTTAATGAATTTAAGGATGCCATAACATGAAATTAGTTAAGACTCTACTTGCAACAACTTTAGCTTTAACTGCAGTATCAACTTTCGCTGCTTCTAAACATGAACAAGCGCAGAGCACTGCTGGTGAAGAGAAAGTAGTTGTTTCAACTCAAGAACAAGCAAACACTGCTACTGCTGCAACTGACGCTGTAGGTTCTGCTTCTGAAGCTGCACCTGCAACTCGTTAATTCTCTCAGCACTCTCCTCCAAGCTCAGAGATAATTTTACTGAAATGAAAAATGGATGATGAATTTCAGTAAAGAAGAAAAGGATCGAACCATGCTGCGGTTCGATCCTTTTTTTTAAGAAGATTTTTTATACATACTACAAGATGGATTGTGATTTTCTTGTAGACGTAAAACCTTACGGTGCTCGGCTGCTTCAAAGCGGCAACGTTTCCACTCAGTATTTAGATTTAATTGAGGCACTTCACATGGCTTGCTCTGTTCATCAACAGCAACCATGGTGAAATAACAGCTATTGGTATGGCGCACTGTACGCTTCTGGATATTTTGGGCTTCAACACGTATTCCCACTTCCATTGAAGTACGGCCTACATGGTTAACACTTGCCAAGAAGGTTACCAGCTCACCCACATAAATAGGTTCTTTAAAATTCACCTTATCTACAGATAACGTCACCACGTAGCCACCCGAATAACGACTCGCACAAGCGTAAGCGACTTGGTCTAGTAGTTTTAGAATCGTACCACCATGAACATTACCTGAAAAATTTGCCATATCAGGCGTCATCAAAACTGACATCGTCAATTCAGACTGATCATCAGTTGCTGTGGTTATTTCATCTAATGTAGGCATAGCTCAACTCTGTGTCTTAAAACAAGCTCAGTCAACATTATGGTTGATAATTCACAAAAAAAACATGATTAAATCCACAACATGGCATTGTATTTTTTAATATCTCTGATTGTTTTTTAAAATCTAATTTTTTAAAGCATTATTTTTAAAGTTATTTTTTATAGTCGCATCATTTATTTTAAAGTTTTATAGAACATGCTATGCCATTTTATTCCACGCTTAATGGCATAGCATGGTCTTACAGATCACTCGCTATACTTTAGTAATAACGCCTGTCACACCATTAATAATCATATCAATGGCGATCGTTCCGATTAATAAAGCAGATAAACGTCCCACAATGTCAAAATAGCGGTCGATATGCTTGGCATGTTTATAGCGTAAATGATCATGTGAAAATTTCATCAAGATCAAAATACTACAAGTTAAAAACAAGGTGAAGGCAATCACTAGGGCTGCCTCACCAATTGACATTTCAATGCCTGTAACCACAGCGGCACTAATAGTTCCGGGGCCAATCATAAAGGGCATTGCAATGGTGCCAGCCAGATGTTCTGGCGCTCCACGCATTTCACCAATCGTATCGGCACCCTGAAAAACATAGCGATAGCCAATGACCAAAAAGATAAGGCCTCCAAAAATCTGGAAGGCTTCAAAACGTACATTCAGATATTTACTAAAAATTGTTTCGCCGCCCCATGCAAATAGCATGAACACGACAAAAGCAATCAAGCTTCCCTGAATCAGTGCTTTATTAAACACCTTTGTTTCTGAATGGCGGATTAGGCCAATCATATAAATGCTCATTAAAAATGGATTGAGCAAAGAGAAAAATAAAGCAAAAGAATGTAGATAAGGAGAAGCCATGCATTGTCCTCTTAAGCTTGTGGATCTGGGAACAAAGGTCGGTTCCCTGGGCTAATACGATTAATATGTAAGAATGTCATATGTCTTTCATATTTATCTAAAATGTCATTAATAACCTGTTCCTTACCGTAACCAACGAGGTCGTTATCTTGAGAGCCATCATAAAGATACGTTTCAAGTCGGTAATAGAACTGTTTACCCCGTTTCACACGTTGACTGAAATTCGGTGCGCTATAGCGTACGGGCCAGATCTGGTAAACGAAGTTTTGTTCTTCTTCCAAATGAATTGTGAAGTCGAGATGGTAAAGCGTATCTTCATCTTCGAGTAGCGTTTGCTGCACATCCACATTCATTCCCTGCTTAATAAGTTCATCAGCAACGGCCTGAACTGCTGGTCGGCAGACAGTGTCCAACATGCGCAGAGTTTCAGTGGTTCCCGGATGATGCATCACTCGGGTTAAACGCTGTTTCCAATTCAAAATATCAACATTACCAACCACTGGAGCTGCATTCATGCTGCGGCTGGCCTGCCTGTAATCTTCAAGCCTTAAAGACTTATAAAGTCCTGCCATGACAAGGAACATCACGAAACTAAACGGCAATCCCATAATGATGGTTGCATTTTGCAAAGCGGTAATCCCGTTGGTCATCAGCATTGCCAGTGTGAGCAAACCAATCGCAATTGCCCAGAACACACTCAACCAACGCGGAGCATCATTATCGATATGGGTAAGTTTTGTGGTGAAGTTCCCTAGAACCAGCGCTCCCGAATCGGCAGAAGTCACATAAAACAAAAGCCCTGTTACAGTGGCAATTGAAGCAATAAACGTAAAGCCTGGATATTGTGCTAACAAATCATAAAAACCATGAGCCGGATTCGCCAACACAGTAGCAGCTAAGGTTTGGTTCCCTTCAAAAATAACGCTGTGCAACGCACTATTACCAAAAATAGAGAGCCACGTGATCGTAAATAAAAGTGGGATAATTAAAGTACCAGACACAAACTCGCGAATGGTACGCCCTCTTGAGATACGCGCCAGAAAAAGTCCTACAAATGGAGACCACGCAATCCACCATGCCCAGAAGAACAAGGTCCAGCTACTCATCCACTCTTTAGGCTGTTCAAACGCAAAACTTTGTAAGGCCAAAGACGGAAAACGGCTTAAGTAATCACCAACATTTTGAACAAGGGCATTGAGTAAAAACTCAGTATTTCCCAAGAACAAGATAAACAGTAAAAGGCCAATCGAAACATAAATATTGATTTCAGATAAAATCCGCAAGCCTTTATTAACGCCTGATGTCACCGAAATAATACTGATCCCAACTGCGATGGCAATCAGGGCAAACTGCATCCAGATATTCTCTGGTAACCCCAATAACACATGTAGCCCATAATTTAGCTGTACCACCCCAATCCCGCAGGTCGTTGCAATACCAAAAATTGTCCCGATAACGGCAGCTGTATCAACGCTATGCCCAATTACACCATTAATTCTTTGACCAAAAATTGGGTAGAGTGCAGAGCGAATGGTAAGCGGCAGATTATAACGATAGCTAAAATATCCCAATGACATGCCAATCAAGGCATACATACACCAACCAGTTAAACCATAGTGGAACAATGTCCAGACCATACTTTGGCGTGCGGCTTCATAAGTCTGAGCTGCACCTACTGGCGGTTGCATATAATGAGATAAAGGCTCAGCAACCGAGAAGAACATTAAATCGATACCGATACCGGCCGAAAACAGCATGGCAGACCAACTCAGTAAACTAAACTCAGGTTTTGAATGCTTAGGTCCTAGCTTAATATTGCCATATCTTGAACAGGCAATAAAAATCACAAACGCCATGTAAAGTGTTGCGGCAAGCAAGTAATACCAACCAAAGGTTGAAGTTACCCACTGAAGTACGGCGTTCATGATTCTGTTTGAAAAATCGTTGAACAAAAACGTGACGAGAGAAAAAATTAAAATAAGTACAGCTGAAAAATAAAAAACCACACGGTTGAGCGGGTCTTTTTTAGATTTAGATAATGTTAAATCATCAACTGCTCTTGGATTATCTGTTGCCATACAATCCTCAAGGAATAAAAAATAAAAACAAAATATTTAATTTCGTCTTTTCACTCTTATTTAAAACAATGAAAAGACGACTTTAAACGCAAAAAAAAAATATATAGATGTGATCGGTTGAGGTTATAAAACCTCAGTCACTTTATTCTGGTCACAATTCGACGGGGCCGAAATGTCTTTTGAAACAGCTAACTGTTTTTTCACTAATTGAGGGTCAAAATCATCTTGCTTTAGCGCTTTGGCTAAGCCAAACATATAAAGCAAAATAATGACTGAAAATGGTAAACCACATAACACCACAGCACTTTGCATGGAGTTAAAACTACCGGCCAGTAACAAGCCAATACTTACAATGGTAATTACCACAGACCAAAAGACGCGTAACCAGATCGGTGAATCACTATCATTGGTGCCCCCTTTTGAGGACAAATTAGCGATCATTAGTGTACCAGAGCCAACTGGTGTCAAAAATAAAACGAAACAAATTACAACAACAATGCCAGCAACATAAGGATTAAATGGCAGATATTCGAGTAGCTTAAATAAAGATAATGCCGGATCAGTTAAGACCATATCACCCAAAACTTTCTGTTTTTGGTTCAAGATAAAGTAAATTGCCGTATTTCCAAAAACCGAGATCCAAGCCAGCGTAAAGCCTAATGGAATCAGGCATACACCCAGAATAACTTCCCGAATCGTACGTCCTTTTGAAATACGGGCAATAAACATCCCTACAAAAGGTGCCCAAGCAATCCACCATGCCCAATAAAATACTGTCCACGAACCTAACCAGCCACTGGCTTTTTGGTTGTATAAATACATATCAAAGCTTTTACCAATAAAATTACTTAGATAATCACCCGTATTTTGCACAAGGCCATTTAATAAATGATTTGTAGGACCTGTTAAAAATACAAATAAAAGTAAGGCATAGAGCAGACGTAAATTAATACGAGATAACCATGCCAGACCTTTTTCGATGCCGACCACTGTCGTAATCGTGGCAACGAACATCATGACTAAAACGGCAGTAATTAAGGTCACAGAGTTATCAGGAATTTGAGGAAGTAAATAGCAAATGCCAGATACGAGTACCAAAGCACCAATTCCTAAATTGGTGACCAAGGAAATAACCGTTGCTAAAATTCCAAAACCATCAACAAAATCTCCCACCAAGCCATGAACACGCTCTCCAAAAATTGGATAAAGCGCCGAACGTAATGCTAAGGGCAGGTCTTGTCTAAAAGCGAAGTAACCAAGAGTGACTCCAAGCAATGCATAGAGTACCCAGCCATGAATCCCCCAATGCAAAAAGCTATAGGTCATGGCATTTCGGGCAGCTTGAATGGTTCCGGCCTCACCTTCTGGTGGTCTCAAGAAGTGATCAACAGGTTCGGCAACACCATAATAAAGTAAGGCAATACCAATACCTGCCGAGAACAACATTGAAGTCCATGCCAAATAAGTAAACTCAGGTTTATCGTCGTCTTTTCCTAAGGGAATCTGCCCCACTTTTGAAAAAGCTAGCCAAGCGACAAAGCCCAAGCACAGCACAATAACCAACATGTAATACCACCCAAAAAAGTGATTTACCTGCTCTTGTACATAGGTCAGCCAAAACTGACTTTTTTCTGGAAACAGCACAAAAAGTAGGCCAAAAATGCCAATACTGATGGCCGAACTCCAAAATACAAAACGATTTAACCGAATATGGTCTGAAGAATATCTATCACTTTTCAACACCATCTTATTGCTCCTTGCAATCGGTGTATTTTCTCAAAATAACGTGATAAGTAATGTACTTATGCGCATCATCCTATCCTTAAGAATCTTCGATTTTACCTCTTTATTTCTAGTGGTAATCTTCAAAAATTCATTGATTTTTACATATCATACTTGTTATTGATTGAACGTTCAATCAATAACAAGTATGATAAAAAAAGTGCTATGATGCTCTGCAAGTTAACATGCTGAATTTAAAGCACCACTAAAAGTGCTGATGTGGAAAAACATGACAAAACGCAGAGTAAAACCAGAGCACGTGCGACGTGAAGAAATTATGAATGCCGCACTCGACGTAATTTATGAAGTGGGGTTATCCAATACCACCATTGCACAAATTGCAAAAAAAGCCGAGCTGTCGACCGGCATTGTCAGCCATTATTTTGGCGACAAACAAGGGTTGATCAATACCTGTATGCAAGAAATGCTGAATGTTCTGCGTCATAAAACCGAACAGTACAGAGCAGAAGCAGATTCGCATCCAGAGAGCCAAATTAAGGCCATTATCGACTCGAACTTTGACATTAGTCAGGTTAATGAAAAAGCAATGCGGGTCTGGTTAGACTTTTGGTCTGCAAGTATGCATGTACCAGACTTAAGCCGCTTGCAAAAGATTAATGATCAACGCCTGTACTCCAACTTGAAGTTTTACTTTCTCAAGTTAATGAATGAGCAACAGGCCAGTGTTGCCGCTAGAGGTCTGGCAGCATTGATTGATGGATTATGGCTACGAGGCAGTTTAAGCCGTCATAACGAATTTGACAGCAATCTTGCCCGTTCCATTGCTTACGATTATGTACAAACGCAAGTGCAATTTGCGAACAAGCCTTTGCAGGAGAGACAAAATGAGTGATGTACAAGTTCAACAACTGTATATCCATGGACGCTACGTTAAAGCAACCAGTGGTAAAACATTTAATAGTATTAACCCTGCCAACGGCGAGACGATCGCGACTCTTCAACAAGCTTCTGAACAAGATATTGAAGCTGCTGTACAAAGTGCCCAACAAGGACAAAAAATCTGGGCTGCCATGACTGCCATGGAGCGTTCACGTATTTTACGTCGCGCAGTCGACATTTTACGTGACCGTAATGATGAACTTGCCCGTCTTGAAACATTAGACACAGGTAAAGCCTACAGTGAAACATCTACTGTCGACATTGTGACTGGTGCAGATGTACTCGAATATTACGCTGGCCTTGCAACCGCCATTCAGGGTGAACAAGTTCCGCTTCGCGAATCAAGTTTCTTTTATACACGCCGTGAACCTTTAGGCGTGGTTGCAGGTATTGGTGCCTGGAACTATCCAATTCAAATCGCTTTATGGAAATCTGCCCCTGCCCTTGCTGCCGGCAATGCCATGATTTTCAAACCAAGTGAAACCACTCCACTTACTGCATTCAAACTTGCAGAAATCTATACAGAAGCTGGCTTACCAGACGGCGTATTCAACGTAGTTCAAGGGCCAGGCCGTGAAATTGGTCAGTGGTTAACTGAACATCCTGTGATTGAGAAAATCTCATTTACTGGTGGTGTTGAAACTGGCAAAAAAGTCATGGCAAGCGCTGCTGGCTCTACACTTAAAGAAGTCACCATGGAACTTGGTGGTAAGTCTCCACTGATTATTTGTGAAGATGCCGACCTTAATCGCGCAGCAGATATTGCTGTCATGGCGAACTTCTTTAGTTCAGGCCAGGTTTGTACAAATGGTACGCGTGTGTTTGTTCCGAAATCTCTTTTAGCCGATTTTGAAAAAGCCATTGTAGAGCGTGTAAAACGTATTCGCATTGGTGACCCAATGGCTGAAGAAACCAACTTCGGGCCACTCACCAGCTTCCCTCATATGGAAAAAGTGTTGTCTTTCATTGAGTCAGGTAAACAACAAGGCGCTAAAGTCTTAATTGGTGGTGGACGTGCAACAGAAGGTGACCTTGCTAAAGGCGCTTATGTACTACCGACAGTATTTAGCGACTGCAATGACCAGATGGCAATTGTTCAAGAAGAAATTTTTGGACCAGTCATGAGCATCTTAAGCTACGAGACTGAAGAAGAAGTGATTCATCGTGCTAACGATACAACCTTTGGTTTAGCTGCTGGCGTTGTCACTCAAGATATTAGCCGCGCTCATCGCATTATTCACCAAATTGAAGCTGGTATTTGCTGGATTAACACTTGGGGCGAATCGCCTGCCGAAATGCCAGTGGGTGGCTACAAACAATCTGGTGTAGGCCGAGAAAATGGTCTAACCACGCTTGGGCACTATACCCGTATCAAATCTATTCAAGTTGAACTTGGCGATTATCAAAGCATTTTTTAATGCATCAATTGCCTTAAACACGTCAACCTAAATCACATATGCAGAGCAATCTTTATAGATTGCTCAGGCAAACTGTTAGTAAAAAAAGGATAGTTATGAATATTAAAGAATATGATTACATTATCATTGGCGCAGGATCTGCCGGAAATGTACTTGCTGCACGTCTTACTGAAGACAAAGATACCACCGTTTTATTATTAGAAGCTGGTGGACCAGATTATCGTTTGGATTTTCGTACCCAAATGCCGGCAGCTTTGGCCTACCCTCTTCAAGGTCGTCGCTATAACTGGGCTTATTTAACCGACCCTGAACCGCACATGAACAACCGTCGTATGGAATGCGGTCGTGGTAAAGGTTTAGGCGGCTCATCTTTAATTAATGGTATGTGCTATATCCGCGGTAATGCAATGGATTTAGAACAATGGGCAACCCATAAAGGCCTAGAAAACTGGTCTTATGCCGATTGTTTGCCATACTACAAAAAAGCTGAAACCCGTGACATTGGTGAGAATGACTACCATGGCGGCAATGGCCCTGTGTCAGTTGCTACACCTAAAAATGGCAACAATGTCTTGTTCCATGCCATGGTTGAAGCTGGCGTACAAGCAGGTTACCCGCGTACTGATGACTTAAATGGTTACCAGCAAGAAGGTTTTGGTCCAATGGACCGCACAGTAACGCCTAAAGGTCGCCGTTCAAGTACCGCACGTGGTTATCTGGATATGGCAAAAGGCCGTCCTAACCTCACCATTCTGACTCATGCAACCACCAATAAAATCTTGTTTAATCAAAAACAAGCGATTGGTGTTGAATACATTATCGGGGCTGACCAAAACAACTTGCAACGCGCCTTAGTTAAACGTGAAGTCTTACTGTGTGCAGGTGCAATTGCTTCTCCACAAATTTTACAGCGCTCTGGTGTGGGTGAAAGTACCTTCTTAAAATCAATGGACATTGATGTCGTTCATGATTTGCCAGGTGTAGGTGAAAACCTGCAAGACCACTTGGAAATGTACCTACAATATAAATGTAAGCAACCCGTTTCTTTATACCCTGCCTTGAAATGGTATAACCAACCTGCAATTGGTGCTGAGTGGTTATTTAATGGAACAGGTATTGGCGCAAGTAACCAGTTTGAAGCAGGCGGATTTATTCGTAGTTCAGATGAGTTCAAATGGCCAAACATTCAGTACCATTTCTTACCAGTTGCCATTAACTACAACGGTAGTAATGCAGTGAAAGAGCATGGTTTTCAGGCACACGTTGGTTCAATGCGTTCGCCTTCACGTGGCCGTATTAGACTTAAATCAAAAGATCCGTTTGAGCATCCAAGTATCTTGTTCAACTATATGTCGAGTGAACAAGACTGGCGTGAGTTCCGTGATGCGATTCGTATCACTCGAGAAATCATGCAGCAACCTGCTCTTGATCCATATCGTGGTGAAGAAATTAGTCCGGGCAAACATTTGCAAACAGATGCAGAGCTTGACGACTTTGTTCGTAACCATGCAGAAACAGCCTACCATCCGTCTTGTAGCTGTAAGATGGGTGAAGATGAAATGGCTGTCGTGGATGGTCAAGGCCGAGTCCATGGTATGCAAAGCTTACGTGTGGTTGATGCCTCGATCATGCCGCTTATTATTACCGGTAACTTAAATGCAACCACCATTATGATTGCCGAGAAAATTGCAGACCAAATTCGTGGACGTGAAGCATTACCACGTTCAACTGCACCATTCTATGTAGCCTCATAAAATCTTAAAGGGTATATTTCTTATGCAGAAATATACCCTTAATTTAATATTTATAATCCAAGCATTAATAAGAACGATGTATGACAGAAAATAAGCTCTTCAAAAAAAGCTGTTTTACATCAATATGGCATGAAACAAAAAATCATCTATCTTTATATACGTATATTCTTCAAATGATTTAACTTTAATCAAATAAAATTTATTAATTATATTTCAAATAGTTAATTAAAAATAATTATTGAAAATTATCTTATTAAAGCTCATATTGATCAAATATAAATCATATTTATGATATTGATGAAACCCATTTATTATAAAAATTGTCTTGTCAATGCAAAATTGGTCTAAAATATAGAGTGTTTGCGATAATCCCAAGTAATTTTATTTTTTTATAAGTTCTCTGATTTTGAGAATTTACTTCGCATTTATATCCATTTTGTCTGGATACGCTGTCTAGGTTTCCTCACACCTTAAGTGACTCAAATAACTTATTTTAAGGTCCCCCTTACATGAAAAAGTTTTTGAAATACCTTCTGGTATTAATCATTCTTATTTTAATTGCAGGTATCGTTTTCTTGTTTAGACCAACGACGTCAAAACAAGTTCAAACTGCAAAAGATGAGCCAGTTGTTGATGCTGTTCTTGTTGGCGGCGGCATCATGAGTGCCACTCTCGGTACTTATTTCACTGAGCTTGAACCAAATTGGCAAATTCGTATGTATGAACGTCTTGACCAAGTTGCTCAAGAAAGTTCAAACGGCTTTAACAATGCCGGAACAGGCCACTCTGGCTTTATGGAAATGAACTATACCGAAGAGAAAAACGGTAAGATGGAAATTGTCAAAGCTGAAAAAGTTGCTTCTCAATTTGAAGTTGCTAAACAGTTTTGGTCATATCAGGTAAAACAAGGCGTTTTAGCTGAACCTAAATCATTCATTAACCCAGTTCCGCACATTGCTTTCGTTTGGGGCGATAACGTTCAATTCTTAGAAAAACGTTATGCTGCCATGATTCAAAGCCCGTTGTTCAAAGGTATGAAATTTACTGAAGACCCAGCTGTTATTAAACAATGGGCGCCTTTAGTGATGAACGATCGTGACCCTAGTCAAAAAGTTGCAGCGACCCGTATGGATGTTGGCTCTGACGTAAACTATGGTTCTATCACTAAACAATTAGTGAATCGTTTAGACCAAAACCCTAATTTCAAATTACAGACTTCAACCGAAGTGACTGGCATCAGCCAAAATGATGACAAAACTTGGACTGTGTCTTTCAAAAATTTGAAAACTGGTAAAGTAGATCACGTTAAAACGCGTTTTGTATTTATTGGTGCAGGTGGTGCAGCAGTTAAATTATTGCAACTTACTGGTTTACCAGAAGCGAAACAATATGCTGGCTTCCCTGTCGGTGGTGAGTTCTTAATTACTGACAACCCAAAAATTACTGCAGAACACACAGCAAAAGTTTATGGCCGTGCTGAATTAGGTGCGCCTCCAATGTCTGTGCCACATATTGATACGCGTTATATCGACGGTAAAAAATATGTATTGTTTGGACCATTTGCTACGTATTCAAACAAGTTCCTGAAAAACGGTTCTCAGCTTGATTTACTTGCATCTACTAACAAAAACAACGTTTTACCAATGACTACTGTTGGCTTGGAAAACCTTGATCTTGTTAAGTACTTGGTTAGCCAAGTCATGATGTCAGATGAAGACCGTCTAAATGAACTTCGTAAGTACTACCCAGATGCGAAAGCTGAAGACTGGCGTTTAAGCCAAGGTGGTCAACGTGTTCAGATCATCAAAAAAGAACCGGGTAAACCAGCTACACTTCAATTCGGTACAGAAATCTTTGCGTCTAAAGATGGTGCTGTAACTGCATTGTTAGGCGCGTCTCCGGGTGCTTCGACTTCTCCATACATCATGCTTAACTTGCTTGAAAAAGCTTTCCCTGAGCAAACTGAAGGTAAATGGAATCAGAAGCTTCATGAAATTGTGGTTTCGTATAAACAAGACCTAAGCAAAGATCCTGTATTACTCGACAAAGTTCGTCAGTACACAAGTTCTACACTTGGCTTGAACTATACATCTCCGTTCAAAGCCGCAAACGATGAAACTGCTGCTGCCCCTGTTGCAAAAGCAAACTAAGTTTGATGATGTATAAGTAAAATTCCAAAAGGATGAATTTCGATTCGTCCTTTTGTTTTTTAAGACCTCAGTTGAGATATTTAGATTAGCTATGACGCCTTTAAACTCATCATCCCGCCTCTTTTCATTTTGTTTTAAGCTCGTGCTTGTTGTGCTACTGGCTTATCTGTTGGTAAGCGGTTTTTATATGTGGATGATTGGCGGTACAGCGATTTATGTAAGTTCAGCCGTGTTACTTGCCATCAATGCTTATGCATTTAAGCTTGGCAAATATCAAAAACTATTTTCAGTTTTAAATCTGCTAATCAGTGCTATCTCAGTCTACTTCAGTACCACTCATTTATTTTTCTCTCCTATTCAATTCTTTATATTTTTACCTGCTCTGTTTTTTGTGTCATTAGCTTTCACTCACGTCAAAAAAATTCGAAGCCTATATAAAGCTTTAATATTAATCAGCTTATTGATTTGGTCAGGCATACATTTTATGCAGCTTGAGCAACTTAAAGCGTATTATAAAACTCAGCACACTGGGGAAAGTTGGCAACAATATGGCGCACTTTAAGATTGTTTTTTAGTCTATAGCTGTATATAAATAAGTCTTCTTTTTCACATGAAGTTCATCAGTAAAACTGAACATCATATACAGAATTCCTTTTAAGAAAAAATATTCATAACAATCTAATTTATTTAGAAATATATCGAGCATATTAGCGATTGAATACGCCCCCTCTACACGCTAGATTACCTAAATATTTTTTCTCCCTTTATGTTGTAATTTATGAAAATTTTAGATGGCGGTTTAGGCCGTGAATTGGCCCGTCGTGGCGCTCCATTTCGTCAACCAGAGTGGTCTGCGCTCGCACTCATTGAAGCGCCTGAAACAGTAAAAGAAGTACATCTCGATTTTATTAACGCTGGTTCAGAAGTTATTACCACCAATAACTATGCTGTTGTTCCTTTTCACATTGGGCAAGAACGCTTTGAAACTGACGGTGTTCGTTTAATTCAAGTTGCCATCGAACAAGCAAAAAATGCAGTTAAAGAAAGCGGCAAAAATGTCAAAATTGCAGGCTGCTTACCACCTTTATTTGGTTCTTACCGTGCAGATCTATTTCAAGTTGAGCAGGCTAAAGACCTTGCTGAACCCATCATTAATACATTGGCACCAGAGGTGGATTTCTGGTTAGCAGAAACTCAATCGTGCTTAAAAGAAGTCGAAACGGTTCATGCCTTATTACCAAAAGATGGTAAGGACTATTGGGTATCGTTTACCCTGCAAGACGAAATTAAACAAGAACAAGCCTTACTCCGCTCAGGCGAAAACATGCAACAAGTGGCTGATTTTATAAAACAGTCAAATGCAAAAGCGGTTTTGTTTAACTGCTGCCAGCCTGAAGTTATCTTGCAAGCCATTAATGAAATTAAAGGACTTATTCCAGAGTCTGTACAAATTGGTGCCTATGCCAATGCTTTCCCACCTCAAGATAGCAGCGCAACTGCCAACGATGGACTTGATGAAGTTCGTAAAGACTTAGATGCTCCTGCTTATCTTGGTTTTGCCAAGCAGTGGCAGCAAGCAGGTGCAAGTTTAGTGGGCGGTTGCTGTGGTATTGGTCCAGAACACATTGCTGAACTCTCTCAATTTTTTAAAGAATAAATACCATGTCTGCTGCCAAAATTGGATTGTTGTCTCTTACAGCGCTGGTCTTTAGTTCTATGGTGGGGTCAGGCGTATTTAGCCTACCCCAAAATATGGCTCAGGTTGCCAACGGCTCTGCCCTTCTTGTTGCATGGCTCATTACCGGAGTCGGCATTATTTTCTTGGCACTCACGCTATTACATTTAACTCGCCAACGACCCGATCTAGACGGTGGTATTTATAACTATGCGCGTGAAGGTTTTGGTGACCTAATTGGTTTTTGCTCCGCTTGGGGTTATTGGTTGTGTACCACCATTGGTATTGTCGGTTATGTCGTGATTGCCTTTTCGGGCGTTGGCATGTTTACCGACAGCAAAGACCATATTATTTTTGGTGAAGGTAATACGCTCTATTCACTGATTGGCTCAAGCATTTTTGTATGGCTTGTACACTGGTTGGTGAGTCGAGGCATTAAAGAAGCGGCAATTGTGAATTTACTGGCGACCATTGCCAAAATCATTCCAATGGTGGTTTTTATCTTCTTTACCTTCATTGCCTTTAAGTTTGATTTATTCAAACTCAACTTAAATGACTTCTCTTTAAAAGTTCCACTTTGGCAGCAAGTGAAAGACCTCATGCTAATTACCCTTTGGGTATTTACTGGTATTGAAGGTGCTGTGGTTTTATCATCACGTGCAAAAAACCGTTATGACATTGGTAAAGCCACTATTTTAGGTGTGTTACTGGCGTTAAGTTTTTACGTAATGGTGACAGTATTGGCCTATGGCGTAGTAAGTCGTGAAGCGCTTGCAGGCATGCATAACCCATCAATGGCAACCATTTTACAGCAGCTCATCGGTTTGCCGGGCACTATCGTTATTACTATCGGCCTTATTATTTCAGTTTCTTCGTCTTATTTAAGCTGGACTTTATTTGCAACTGAAATTCCATATTTGGCTGCAAAAAATGGCGCATTCCCGAAATTATTTTTAAAAAATAATCAGAATAATGTGCCGATTTCATCGCTTTGGCTCACTACTCTGGTCGTGCAAGGCGCATTGATTGCCGTGTATTTTTTCAATAAAAACTATACCCAGCTTTTATTGATTTCATCGGTCATGATTTTACTGCCTTATTTTCTGGTGTCTGCTTTTTATCTTAAAGAATCGATTCGCCACAAACGCACGCCACATATTGCGATTGCCAGTGTCGCTTCAATTTATGCACTCTGGTTACTCTATGCAGCAGGATTAGATTTATTGCTGCTGTCTGTGGTCTTGTATTTAGTCGGCTTGGTTATTTTTTCAATCAGCTATTTTGAGCATAAAAAATCGCTCAAACAAAATCAGCTAAATTAATTATTTCAACCACTGCTGACCCATTTCAGCAGTGGTTTTTTTAAATAAAATTTCTATTTTGAAGGCTGTGACTGCTTTAAATGCAATCTTAAAATACGGCGTAATTCTAAAATCGCTTCTGGGCTGGTTTGAATAGAATGCCCACCTTTAATAATCAGTTCCGATTGCTCACCAGCTAAATGTGAACTTTGATACGGCACAATTCCATCGCTGCTTTTTAACTTATCAGTCGTACCATCAATATTGCCCATAATCGAGTGATAGACCACTTGTGGCGATGGCTGAATGGCTTGCGTAAGCTGCATAAAGTTGGAAGAACGACTTAAATTACTCGCTCCATTTTCAATTAAACCTTTTCTGAGCTTTGTATTTTTCTCATCTCTCATTTCGACTGCAATAAAAAAGTCAGCAGGTAAACGAATAACACGGCGGGCAATTTGGGTAAACCATCGGTCAGCGTAGTCTGTACCATGATGTGGCGCCGAAACAAAAACAACCCGCTTAAAATAAGGCAAAGCTTTGAACTGAAAACGCTCTTTAATCACTGGATTTTCTTTTAAACGATTTAACTGCGCTTCATTCATTTTTTGCATGGCTTGCTCTGAAACATCAGCATCGCTTACTAATAAACGGCTAATGACTCCGCCCATACTATGCCCGACCAGCACTGCATCGTGTGCAGCATAGCTGTCTTTAGCAATGTTTTGAAAAGCTTGATTTAGCAATGAATAAATCTGAAAACGACTTTCAAAAATCGGCATATTGGTTGAATAAAACACCTGCCAAACTTGATAGTTTTGTCTTAATTCGGCATCGCCCATAATGTCATTGGTTAGGCTCACCCACGCCTCTGGACTACTTGCCAAGCCATGAACAAACACAATGATTTTCTTATTCGGGTTAAAAGGTTCCAGCATATATAAATGCGGCATGATTAAATTGGATTCTTTATTGATTAAAGACCAATAGCCTGCTGCACCTAAATTATATTTCGATAGCCAAAGTCCATAAGGCGCCGAATAATTTGCAGTGAGTGGATAGTCCACACCTTCAACTTTTACACGGTCTTGTCGATATGGATCGAACATCGCAATTTCTAACTCTGCCCCTGCAATCACCTGATCAGCTGTGGCCTTTTGTTTTGGGTAAGCAATGGCAGTGACTGGAAAAAAGCGTGGTAAATGTATGTTCGGATTGGTTTGATGAGCATAAAAAGCATCGGGATCTAAAATGAAGCCATGATTTACATCATTTTCTTTACGCCCAACAATAAATTCTGCCCCTAAGCCATCCTTACGGTTGACGGTATTAAAGCCAGAAAAGTTCATGTTATAGCTGGAGCGAAAGGTATCGACCTCAATCTTTTGTACATCTACGGCATGGTCAAAATTGACATGATATTGATGCCCATCTGCTTTCAGCAGAGGTGGAAAACGATGCGTATTTAAATGATTAAAATACGTGGTCATTAACTTCGACAAAGCGACGTTGTAAAAAATACGCACCTGATTTTGGCGATGGTCAAATACCCGATCAAACGGGGACTCTTCAGAGTCAAATAAATAAACGTAACTATAGCGCAAGCTTTTATCGAACAAAGCTAACTCTTGCTCAATGCAACTATTACTTTTATTGATGGCATTACACTGGCTGCTACGTCCAACATCTAAAGCTTTTGCTAAATAAATTTCACTCAGCGCAGCATAGCGTTCTTCTCGACTGCTATTTTCAGACAGGCTTTGAATTTTATTTAAACAATCATAAAAATTTTGCAGACAAGATTTTTCATCTTTTTTAACCAAATACAGTAAGTTTTGGGTTTGATGACTTAAAGTGCCATCGGTCAGAATACTTTCATTCTTACTTTTTAAAGCATTGCTTAAATTACTTTCTTTTAAATTAATGACCTGACAGCCACTGAGCAAAGCCATTATTGTTATCATTGAATAATGGTAAGACTTTGTCATTCTGCATTCCTTAATCGAATGTATTCCCCATCAGGTCATTATGCCTGTAAAGCGATGAACGAACAATTTTAGCCTAGCTTCCATTTTCCTTTATTGCGAAAAAAAGCCTGAACTCATTTTAATTCAGGCTAATTTGTTATTTTTTCTAATCAAGCTTGGTTGAACTTTTGCTGTGAAGCTAAATAAGAGAAATACAAAATGGGTAAGATAAACGGCGCTACACTCCAAAAGTCAAAATAGACATAGAGTATCGCTCCCAAGAAAGCACCAATCACAAACCCAATCACAATACTGGCACTTTTTAGAAAACTTGCGCGATTGGCTGCGTTATTGTTTTTAAGTAAGTTAGCAATATCAATACCGAGCTGCGTGGTGTTGCCCGTCATCATGGTGCTTGGGCTAATATTTTTAATGAGGGTTTTGCTTGAAGTATTACGAATAGCTAAGGCAATTAAACCCAGCCCACCTGTTAGTGCGACTGTAATGGCATCGGCATTTTTAAAAGGTTCGAAATAAAGACCTGCAATCATAAAAGCAGATAGGAAAATGGCTTCAAATAAGAATAAATAAGACAGCGTTTTGTGCTTCATCTGACTACGGTCAATTAAAAGTTTTGTAATGACCACAGTCAAAATAAATAGCGGGATTGCTGCGAGCTTAATCCATATTCCCGCGCCTCCTTTAACCCATGCTGCCCCTGCCAACACTAAGTTTCCCGTAACATGAGCGGTAAAGAAACCAAACAACGCAATAAAGCCAATGGTATCAATCGCCCCACCCACCATAGTTAGTAAAACAGGATCTCGACATATTGCCCATGTACTTTCTGTTTCTTTTTTAATTGGGGTATCTACCATATAAAATATCCTGTTAAATTAAAATCTTAAAGCAATTAAGTTGTATATAAATGATTTAAAAATGAATAATGCTTAAACGTTTATGAAAGCAAAAAAAGATGTAAAAAAATAGGGTGTGTAATGTCGTAACACTGTCTTTAAAATAGCAACAATCAAAATTGTCTATTTTAAGGACAATAAAACAGTGATCATCTTCAAATCAATTTGACCTCTAAAACAGTTCTAACTATGATGAAGCCGCAAGTTGATATCAACTGATTTTGAACCTGAAAAAGTTATGCCAAAATATGGATAATGAAAAAAACAATCACGAGTAGATATATGTCATTTTATAATTATTCAGTTCTTTTAGGCGGATTATTATTTGCATCTATTGCCTTTGCTGGTCAGAAAACTAATGCTCAACGTGATTTCTATTTAAAATGTATGGCAGCAGGTCATAGCCGTGCAAGTTGTACATGTATTTATCACCGGTTAGAACGTCAATATTCCCCTAAACTGATGCTTAAATTTGGTAGCTTAAGTTTACAAAGCCCCGAAGTACCACGTGATTTTGTGAAAACAATGAAACGTACAATGCAACAGTGTCAATCATAAATCTTCAATTCTTTAACCACATCCAAATTAATACCCCAGCCATACATAAAATTGCAGGATAGACAAACCACGGATGTGGAATGGTCCAAATCATAAAAATAGCCGCCAAACTCATACTGAATGTCGAGATATATTTTGCCTTTTTAGGAATGCGGCGATGTTCTTGCCACTCACGAATGAGTGGACCAATATAACGATGATTTCGAAACCATTGATGAAGTTTTTCAGAGCCTCTAGCCGCAAAGAAAACCGCCAAAATTATAAAATCAACGGTGGGTAAACCCGGAATAAAAATACCCAATATGCCAAGTGCAATACACGACCAAGCCAAACCAATAAACACCCAACGCGCCCAAACAGAACGGGCAAGCTTACTGACTGGTTGAGCGGGTGCTAACGACTGCTCATGTTTTACGATCATATTTACTTGATTGAGTTTGTCCATATCGGGTTTTCCCTTTATCCACTTTTTATTATTTCAATTCATCAAGCTGATCAAGCGCCAGACCAAAATATCCAAAGGCATCTAAAGCACCTTGTACAACACGATCTTGCTGTGTTCGGTCGAAACCTGTTTCGTCGAGTGCTTGCACAAAACGTTTCCAGACTTTAGCGCGCCCTTCGGGATAGGCAGCCAAATTACGCGCAGCAAACGTTTCAGAAAACCCTAAATGTTTTTGGGCCTCTTTAAATAAAAATGCAGCCCCTAAGGTTGAACCTTCAGACACGTAAATCCAGCCTAAAGCTTCGGGTAGCTGTACGTTTTCACTGTGTAATTGCTGTCCATTGGGTTGAATACCTAAATCATTTAAATCGGCAAGTGCCTGTTTTGAGCGACCACGAATATCGAGGTCCGGAATCAATCCTGCTACACCCTCTTTTTCAAAAAGATGTTCAATTTCGCGCTGAAAGTAATATTGAGACAACGTAAATTGTGCGTATTTTTCTTTACTTGAAAACACCTTTGCTTGTGACATTAATTGATGCATACGTTCATGTTCAGCAGCGGTTTCTTGTTTCAAACGTAAAGACAAGCTGTTGCTAATGATTTGTTCTGTAGATGTGTTCATCATCTTTCTCCTGCAAAACGGATATAGCTCATCGGTTAACGACCCCGATTGAGTTTGAGTTGGACTGGAAAATCCACAACAATGGTCACGGCGCGACCATTAATTTTGTGGGGTTTAAATCTGGATTTACGTGTAGCTTGCATGACCCGTTCATCAAGGCTGGCAATGCCCGAACTTTGACGTAATTGAATGTTGATCGGCTGCCCTTTTTCATTAATGCGAATCCGAAGCTCAACCAAACGATTTTGTTGTTTTAACTCGCGGTCATCGTAGTCAAGCCCACCAAAACTCAGCACATCCACACTACTCACCTGAACAACGTCATCGTGTTCAACTTGAGTGCTAGGTGCTTTGGAATATTCTTGCTGCGTTGCAGGTGTTTTGACACCGCCACTTTTGGTTTCGCTATTGCTGCTTTGTAGCAAATGCTCAGTTTGCGTTTGTTCAATGTCTGTCGAACTCAGTTGTTTGTCTGTATGAACCGCTCGCCTTTCTGTAGGCTGCACTGGTTGGAGTGAAGTTGAATTGTTTAAAGTCGTTTTTGGTTGTACTTGCTGTTTATCACTTAAATTATTTTGCACCACCTCTTTAGAAGCAGTTTTTGACGCTAATGTTTGAACATTTTTAGGCGAGTTTTTTGATTCTTCAGGTATAGAAGATACCGAACTGTTTAACGTAGATTTCGGCGCTAAACTTTTTTCGATAGGCTTACTTTCAGTCTGGTCAGATGATGGCTTTTTAGCAGGTGCCAGCGACACAAAACTTACTTTTAATGCATCTACTTTTGGTGATGTCGCAAAAGTATAGGGTTCAATTAAATGACTCAACATCCAGACAACAAACACATGCAGACCAATCACCACGACTACGGTTAAGCACTTATAAAAATGCTTCGTCCCTTGTGGTAAAGGCAACATAACCATCGGCTTATGTATAGGCAATAAAGATTTTGATTTCATGACTTATTCCCTAAAAACGATGCTCAAGCTTGAGACTAATGTTGTGTTTATCGTAGGAATACAGCCAATCGACATTGCTTTTATTTTGGTTATAGCGATAGGTTAAATTAGGCGTCATGCCATAAAACTCAAAGCGCGGCATTTGCACAACAAAAGTATAGTTCTGTTCGAAATCATGACGACGAGCCAAATAACCTACAGCATATTTATCAAACTGACGCCAACGGTAAGAACTCAATAACGTAGTGTTAAAACCAGTACTCCAATTTTTGGTTACACCTAACCGCACACCTTGCTGTTCATAGGCAGCTACATATTTTTCTTTTGCAGAATGATCGACTACATCTAGACCACCAAAAACAGTCCACTGGTCTGGAAAAATTTTCCAGAAGGTGGCAAAAGCTGAATTTTCTATACCATCAAAGCTTTTATATTTCTGATAATTAAAATCTTTTCTTTCAGCTTCAAGCTTAAAGGCTTTATCTGACGAGATAAAATGCATCCATTCGGCACGCGCACCCCACGCATTGTAAAGACCATCATTGCCATAACGTTTATGTTCAAAAAGCGGACTCACCCCAATTTGATTTTTTAAGTCAAAGTAGCTGTAGCCTGCATTAATGTTAATGGTAGATTCATTAAATGCCGCGTGGTCGTTATAGGACTGTCCAAACGCCAGCGCACGTAAAGCCAAGCCATGATGCCCCTCAATCGCATAGCGTTTAATCAGACTGGCTTCGTAATCTAAACCTGTTGCCGACTCAGCTTTTTGCTTTTCACTAGTAATTTTCTGAGACCCAATAATCTTACCGTCCTTATCTGTCTGATAACTCATCCATGTTTTACTCTGTTCAGAAGAACTATTTAAATTACTGACATAGGTATAACCCGCTGAAACCGAGCCTTGCCAAGAGTCTCGTTTTTTTAATGCTTGAACAAAGGTATTCACTGTTGTTAAAACCCCAGAAGGAATGACAGCGGGATCACTTTGTTTGAGTTTGTCTTGAATAGAAATAAAAAGGCGTGCTGCTTCCTTATTCTTCTGTTGTTCAAACAGCACGCGCGCTAACTCAAGTTCACAAATTAAGTTATGTGGTTGTTGTTTTAAGCTGCTTTGAAATTTTTGTTCAGCCAATTTCAGTTGACCCTGAGAACGTGCAACTGCCCCTTCGGCAAAGTCGGTTAAAGCCCGATCATAGCCAACATATTTTTTATAATGTTCTAAATAAACCGTGGCTTTGAGCCACTGTTTTTGCATGACTGCTAGATATAAGGCCTTGGCAAGATCATTCTGATTTTGCTCAACACTATATTCTTTTCCATTAATTTGAAGTTTTGGTAATTGCTCGGTGCTACGAATGGTTCCCTGCTCGTGAAACTGGCGCTGTTCTTGTAAAAGCGTTTGGTCCAAGCTTTGATTGAGACGAAGCTGTGTGTCTTCGTCGGCATATAAAAATGGACAACTCAACAATGTCAGACAGCACAAAAGCGTTCGTTTCATAAAACAATAAACCTGAAGCAACCAAGCAAAAGCCCAAAAAACAAAAGGAACCTACGTGTGTAGATTCCTTTTGCATTCATTAATTTTTAGCACCGCCAAATGCAGTGTTGTAAGACACGTTATCAAACTGGGCAATACCCGCTAAAGCCGAAGCATTTGCACCGAAGAATTGACCTTGAACCACACCAGAGTTGTCGATACCAGCCGTACCGTTAGCCGTTGCCAAACCTGCAAACGCAGCAGTACCCGGATTAAATGCCACACCATCTAGGCTTAATGATGAAACAGCCGTACCTGTTCCGTTAAGCGTCCCTTCAAGTGTGCCCGCGCCATAATTTGCCGTGAACGTACCACTTAACAAATTGCTTCCAGAGCCGTTAATGCCTGCAACGGTATAAGTTGCAGTACCCGCGGTTGGGACAGTGGTATTGGTGTTATCACCCGCATAGTAAACGGTATGGCTCGCGCTTGCTGGCGTGTCGCCCGCTTTCCACCATTCACCAAAATAGACTTCCTGTGTGCCCACCTGACCAAAGTTAAAATTACCTAATGCACTGTGTGAAGGTGGCATTGCAGACACTGGAATATGCGAAATATTAAAGGTTTTGCTGCCAACCGTTACATTGGTGTTACTCGTTCCCTGAGCAGCAAAAGCCTGAGCCAAACCTTTTAACGAACTAAAACCTGTAAAAGCGTTATATGGCGCACCCGCAGCTTGAACCGATACCGCTGCTACACCACCCGGATGGTTTGCATTGGCAGCAGCACCGATTTTGATGTTACTTTCATTACTCGAAATACCATCAATACCTGCATAAGCAAATGCAGTTGAACAAGCAACAAGACCCAAGAACAATTGAGAGATTTTCATTTGTTGTTACTCCATCTTTTTAGAACTAAGTTATTGTTTAATTTAAAATAACGATTTCGCTATTTTTAGTTTATTGAGTAGGCCCAGCTGCAAACCTACTCAGTTTTTTTGTAAATAATAATCATTCAATCTTATTATTTACCGTTACCTGACTCCCCTTTTATGTATGTGTAGAGGGAATCAAATTCTGTTTAAAATTTGGTGGTCCAACTGATTTTCATCGTTCGGCCAGGTGCAGCCATGGCACTGCGAGTCAAAGGATCGATATAAAACTGGTTAGAAAGATTACTGCCGACAAATTCAACGGTGTTGTAGTTATCGACCTGATAACGCGCATAGGCATCAAAAATCCACGTGTCATCCCACGCCAAAGGCACATTGAGGTAATAGCCTTTATTGACGCTAGCATCATTGTTTTTGCGTAGCGGGCTTTCATAAGCTTTATAGAATGTTGCACGTGCACCGAGCTCTAACTTTTCATCTAAAAAGCGTGCGCCAAGCAAACCGTGGAAACTCAGTTCAGGAGTGGCCATAGTCACCAAGTAACCATTTGGGAAACCGTCATCAACACAGCGCTGATACGGTTCACGGAACTCAAGACCCTGCTCGGTTTGAACCGTGCCGCCTAAAATCATTTTATTAATGGCACTATTGGTGTCACATACTTCATTTTTTAAGTTATAAGCCACGCTCAAGTCTGTGAAAAAACCGCCATTATCAAAACGACTTTGTAACTCTAGACCTGACAGCTTTTGCTCATCCATATTGGTAAAAATAAGGTTTTGATCACGCTCAATCACATTTTTGGTTTTGTTGTAGTAATAGGCGAGCTTAATGTCGGCATTGCGTGCTGTGCTGAACCAATCACGCATGTCATAGACATAACCGACTTCGTAGTTAAAAGCGTGTTCAGGTTTGATTGCTTGATATGGCAACATGGCAGAAAAACCGACAGTGCTTTCAAACAAACTTGGTAGGCGATATTCCTCTGCATAGCGTGCATAGATTCTGCTGTTTGGCGTCAGATGAATTGAGGCACCTAACTGCGGTGCCCAGCCGCTATCTTTAACTTTGTCGGCAGACTCAACCGGAACTTGGTCAACCACCGACATAAAATTACCGCCAGTTACGACGTACTTTTGTCCAGAGGCATTGAGCTGGTTTAACGGATTATCGGCAAGCGACAATTGCCCGTTGGTATCTGCTTTCCAGCTCAGCGTATTTTTCTGTGACCAGATCATGTTATACAAAGTGCTCTCTGAGGCAGGCACGGTATCGAGCTGTCCATCCCATTCAGGATTTTTTGTGGCATAGCGCTGTTTTAAAACATTGATTAAACGCTGCTGAGTCGAGGTGTAACTCTCAGGCATGGTCTGATATTCAAAGGTATATTCTTTAAGCCTACTTTTTTTGGTAAACAGCGGATTTAAACTCGGGTCAATCTCGCTCTGCAAAGACTTATTTAAAAAGTCATCAACAGCCCAATACGAGCGATAACGCATGCCCGCATCAAAACTTAACCAAGACAGCGGTCGATAATTAAAATTAAAGTCGAAAGTTTTTTCCTCACGACGCCCTGCTCGTGGCAGTGCCTGATAGAGCGAATAACTTGGGCCAAATTCGCCATACACATCGTCAGACGTCAGTTTTTCTTTTAAGAAACTTCCACCGAGCGTCAAATCAAGCTGGTCTAACAAACGTGTTTTATTACTGACCGTAATGCCTTTACGCGTATTGTCAGAATGGCTTATCGCCGTGTTAATAATAGTGTTATCTCGAAAGTCGATTGTGGTTGGCCATCCACCACGTGTGTATGTCTGGCTTTCGGTGTCGGTTTGCCAAATGTTGGCATAGAAATCAATCCAGCGATTATTCTCAGGCTTAAACTTATATTCGAGACTATAGGCTTTAGAGTGAATATTGCTTAAAGGCCACTGCGGAACACCCAAGTCAGGCGTAATGCCCCAAACAATACGAGATGGCATAATTTCACCAAAAATATTTTTGGTATCTCGGTAAGTCAGTTTAAGAGTCTGGCTATCGGTTGGGCGATAAGTCCCTTTTAATAACCACGACTCCATATGACTTGAGGTATTGGGAACTTCATCGCCCGGTTGATAGGCATAGGCAAAGTAAGGAATAAAATCGAGGCTACTGTCTGGTGTCGCTCGTTTATAGTAGCCCGCGCCATGTGTCCCTGAAAAATAATTGCCGCGCTCACGTACCGCATAAACTGCCAATAAATCGAATTTATCTTGCTTGGTGGCAATTGCCAGTCGGCCCGCCAAGTCATCACCCGAAAAATTAGAATTGTCACTTCTGGTACGGTTCTTTTTATAAATATCGGGATCATATTTTGCCCCGTTCATGTCAATCCAAGGCATTGTTTCATCGTAGTTTTGGCCCACTTTACTCATGTCTGGCAAAGACGGATCGATTGAGTTGGTTGAGCCTTCTACCTTTAACTCTGCACCAAAAGACTTACCCGGACGAACAATGTCATCGGCCTCTAGCGTTTTAACCACCACACCACCGCCAACAGAAGTCGTGGTATTGCGCTCTAAAGATGGGCCTTTAATGACTTCAATACCCGCAATTAAATTCGGATCGATATAGTTGCGGTTGTTTACCCCGTTGTAACCACGCCATACGGCAATCGACTGTTCGGTGCCATCAATGGTTAAAGGTACACGGCCGACGCCCTGCACACCACGCACACTTGGATCTAGTGCCCCACTATTACGGGCATCGCCGCTATAGACCCCCACCATGCCTTGTAAGACATCGGCTGGATTGGTTCCTTTAAAGCGTTCGACATAGTCTTTACCCGCATAGACCGAAGAGCGGTTTGCATCATAAACTTTGTTATAGCCTTCTGTGTCACGGTCTTCTTTACCGTATACCACAATTGGCGTGAGTCGTACCGATGCATCTTCTTCAATTACGGCACCACTTGGCGGCAGGCTAGCGGCTTGAACCTTAGTTAAAGTGACGCGTGGTGTAGATTTTTTGCTGAGTGTATAGCCCTGCCCAACTTTTACAGCGCTAAATTCAGTTGTCTTTAGAAGCTGCTCAAAACCTTGCTCGACAGCAAAATTGCCTTTTAAGCCTAGACTATGTAGCCCTTGAAGTTGCTGGGCATCCATTGCAATTGAAGTACCCGATTGTTCAGCAAATTGATTGAGTACGTTAGCAAGGCGACCGGCAGGAATGTTATAGCTTTTAACTCCAGCTGTTTGTGCATAGGCCTGCTGCATAGGCAGCACAACAAGCCCACCCATAGACACAGCATGTATGGCAAACGCCAGTGTTGAGAATCGAAAAATCGATCGATTCCGCTTTTGCCCCGTTCCCGCTTTTTTCATTTGCCCGCCCCAGTAAATCGTAATAAGAATCATTCAATACAACAGATTAAAATGATCCATATTTATTGCTTCTACTTACTATGACGAACGACTTTCAAAAAAGTGGAACCTAAAATTGAAAATAAATTTAATTTTTTATTATTTTAAAGAAACCATGACCACAAACGGCGTGATTTGCTTAATTTTCAGGTCAGGAAAAACCGTAGCCAAAAGCTTAAGCGATTCTGGGGTTTGGTCTAAAGGCAACACAGCATTGACCCGTACATGTTGCAGCGCCGCATCATTAAAAATAATTTTGCCTTTGTAGTTGCGGTCTAGCTCTTGTAGCACTTGATTCAATGGCAGGTTTTCTACCATAAGCTGATGCTTTTGCCATTTTTGTTGTTCGTTATAGATATTAAGTGCAGGCAGTTTTTGCACGCCATTTTTGTCCATTTTAATGGCTTGTCCCGCCTCGACAATAGCCTGACGAGTGCTATGCAATTGAGTAGTTTTAACCTGTGTCGCTTCTACTTTTACCTTTGAGTGGACCATTTTGAGTTCGGTTGCCGAAGGGTCATAACTGACACTAAAAGCTGTGCCGAGTGCCTGAATTTGCCCATGACTGGTTTTGACCAAAAACGGTCTAGTCTTATCTTTGGCAACATCGACATAAATTTGACCTTGCACCAACTCAACCACTCGCTGGTTATTTTTAAAATCAAGATTGACTGCACTTTTACCACGTAAAATTAAACGTGAACCATCTGGTAAGATTTGCGTGGTCCACTGCCCCGATTGCCCTTGAATGTCGGCAGTAACATAGGCCACTGTGGTATCGGTTAAATAAAATAACGCCCCACTCATAGCAACAAACACAACGGCAAAAGCTGTTCCTGCCCGCAAATGTTTATAGGCTTTGCCTGAGCTTAGGCCAGCTTTAAGGGCAACTTTGGTAACTTTTTTATGTCCGCTGGTTTGAGAAAGTTTTTGAATTGAACCGATACACTGTTCAATATCGGCAGCCACTTGACGATGTTGCTCACTGTTTTTTTTCCACTCTTCAAATTTTTGTTTAGCAGTTTTTCGTGAGCTTTCATCATCCGAACTCAGTTGAACAATCCAATGCGCGGCTTCTTCAACGAGCTGGTGATGTTTGCTTTTGTCCATGGCCATTTAAATGCAAGCGTCCATGTCTTGTCGGTTTTGGTAGCACTGAATTAAACAGCTCGCCAAATATTTTTGAATCATTTTAGTCGACACATTTAAACGCTCGGCAATTTCTTTATGGGTATAGCCTTCTAGATAATGCAAAATAAAAGCTTGTTGTGCTTTTTCAGAAACCCCTTCGAGTGCTTTGCAAAGCTGGTTAATCGCTTGAATAATTTGCATCTGGTCTTCGGGCGAAGCCACCGCGTCAAGCATATATTCCATTTGACTCAAGCCATCTAAATAGGCTTGTTCAATGCGTTTACGGCGCACTTGGTCAATTAGCAGATTTTTAGCAATTGACGTTAAATAGGCACGCGGTTCCTTAATGCCAAATAGCTCGTCTCGGGTTTGTAGCAGTTTAATAAATGTATCCTGAACCAGATCTGCGGCCTGATCAGTATTACCTAATTTTTGTCTCAACCATTGGTGAAGCCAGCTTTGGTGACTTCTATATAACTGATCTACAAGCAAAGAAGTTTTGTTCACAGCAATTGGACTCAAAACAAGGAACTCACAAATGATAATAATTATCATTTAAACAAGTCAAGCAATAATTCAAGTAAAACTTAAATCACTGTTTAATAAATTGAATTAATTGCTCCCTTACTTTGCTGCACTTCTCTTAAAGCAAATGAGCCAGATTTTTAATTTCTTCCATCACTGCCTTACAAGCAGGCGTTAAATAGCCATGCTTAGAAATAGACAAAGAAATATAGCGCTTTAGCTCGGGACTCATAATTTTTGCGGCTTGAATTGAGGTGTATTGGCTGGCCTTTTTTAAAGCCTGTGGCCCAAGCATGGTGTAAATGCCAGATTCGGAAACCAAATGGGTTTGTAAACTAATCGAGTCAGCTTCAAATACAATATTCAGCTCCACCCCATTTTCATAGGCCATGTGGTCTAAAAAATTTCGCCAATTACTTGGCCTGCAAAACGTGACCAGCGGTAATTGATTTATTGCTTTAAAGTCGACTTCATTTACCTGAGTGAGCACATCTCCTTCACACCCCACCAAATAGGTATCGGCTTCGGTAAGATAAACATCGCCGTGCTTAGGTGTCGGATTAAATCGATAGAGAATAGCTAAATCGACGCTGCCATCTTCCAGCCATTTTTCTAAATGCACTCCTTGCCCTTCACGCACCGACAATTTAATTAAGGGATATTTTTGTTGAAGCACTTTATACAGGGTCGATAACAACGGATGTGCAGTAGACGGCAAACTGGCAATACGAACCGTGCCAATCGGGGTATCGGTCGAGTGCAAAATTTCATTATTAAGTTGGTCGGTCACGTTCAGCCATGAACGAATTTTAGGAAGTAAATGCTGGCCTAAATCGGTAAGCTCAACACCGCGCCCAGTTCGGTTAAACAAACGACCACCACATTGGGCTTCAAGCTCGTTCATTTGCCGACTGATTTGCGGTTGATTGGTGTTATGCAGCATGGCGACTTTGCTTAAGCTACCAAGTTCCACCGCGTCTAAAAATATTTTCCATAAATCATAATTCATCGATTCTTCCTAAATCGTAAACTAGCACTTTTGAGCTATACATTTTCAGTATAACTGAAATTCAAGAATTGGTAATTCCTACATAGCTCGCCTATTTCTATACTCCAATCATGTTCTCTACAACACGATTTAAGTCAGATTAAGAACCAGAGAATATTTAATTACACTGTATAGGAAGTACGATTATGAGTTTAGATTTACGTGGATTAACCCCAGCACCTGTGACTCCTTTTACCCGTGACGGACAAGTAGACCATGATGCAATTCAACGTTTAGGTTCATGGTTAGGCAGTATTGATGGTGTGAAAGGCTTGGTTGTTCTTGGGCATGCAGGTGAAGGAACATTCTTATCGCAAAAAGAACAAATGCAGGTCATCGAAAGCTTTGTTAAATCGGTAGATGACAAAATTCCGGTAATTGCAGGGATTACACTCGAAGGTACTTCGGTTGCAGCAGAAGAAGCAAAACGTGCCGTAAGTGCGGGTGCTTCAGCAGGTTTAATTTACCCTTCACATGGCTGGTTGCGTTTTGGCTATCAAAAAGGCGCACCACAAGACCGCTATAAAGCAATTTATGAAGAAAGTGGTTTGCCATCAATTTTATTCCAATACCCAGACGCAACGAAGGCCACTTACGACCTAGACACTCTACTCGATATTTCTGCACAGCCGGGTGTGTTTGCCATGAAAAATGGCGTGCGTAACATGCGCCGTTGGGATGTCGAAATTCCAATTATTCGCCGTGAACGTCCAGACTTACAGATTTTGACGTGCCACGATGAATATTTGCTTCACACCATGTTTGATGTAGACGGCGCTTTGGTTGGTTATGGCAACATTGCCCCTGAGCTTTTAATTGAAATGATTAAAGCAGGTAAAGCCAAAGATTACGCCAAAGCACGTGCACTTCACGATCAACTTTTACCAGTGACTCGTAATGTCTATCACCGTGGTTCACACATGGAAGGCACGGTAGCACTTAAACATGCATTGGTTGCTCGCGGAATTTTGGACCATGCCACTGTGCGTTCACCACTGCTTCCACTCGCAGATGGTGCTGAGCAAGAAATTCATGATGCGATGCGTCAAGCCGGAATTGGCAAGGTCGATTTAACCCAAGCCGTTGCTTAAATTCTATTCGGGCTAGCATGTACGCTAGCCTTTTTTTCCTGTACGCTGCCTGAGGCCAAACATCGGGCATGTCACTTAAAAATAATAATAAAAAGCATGCAAACTGTGGTGAACAGGTAGTGCGAAATAGAACAAAAAAACTACGAGGAATGTAGTCATAAGGAGATAGAAGATGACAAATCTAGCGGATGTAGAACCAATTAGTCATCATCAAAAAAATGCGGAAATTATTGCAAGACTCGAACGGCTTCCAGTCACTGGACGTTTGCAATTTATGCGAATTACCATTGGTATAGCGACCTTTTTTGACGCTTATACTGTTCTTGCGATTGCCTTTGCTTTACCCCAACTCATTACCGAATGGCACCTCACCCCTGCCTATGTCGGTGCGATTATTGCCGCGGGCTATGTCGGGCAACTGGTCGGTGCCATCTTTTTTGGTTCCCTTGCCGAAAAAGTCGGTCGCTTAAAAGTACTGTCTTTTACCATTTTACTGTTTGTGGCAATGGACATTTCTTGTCTGTTTGCGTGGAGCGGAATGTCACTGTTAATTTTCCGTTTCTTACAAGGTATTGGAACAGGTGGCGAAGTACCTGTTGCGAGTGCCTATATTAACGAGTTTATTGGTGCAGAAAAGCGCGGTAAGTTTTTCTTGCTCTATGAAGTTTTATTCCCGATGGGTCTGATGTTTGCAGGCATGGCAGCGTTTTTCTTGATGCCAATTTATGGCTGGAAAGTCATGTTTATTGTGGGCTTAGTTCCATCTTTACTGGTCATTCCTTTACGGTTTTTCTTGCCTGAGTCACCACGTTGGCTTGCTTCAAAAGGCCGTTTTAAAGAAGCTGATAAAGTTGTCAAAAGCTTTGAAGACGGTGCGATTAAAAGCGGTAAAACTTTGCCTGAACCTGTGGTTAAAGACATTAACCCACAAGCCATGGCAAAAACCGACTGGCGTGAGCTGTTCCAAGGCATCTACCGCAAACGTACCTTTACTCTATGGGGCATGTGGTTCTGCGTCTATATGATTAACAATGCCATGGTGACTTGGCTGCCATCTCTTTACAAACAACACTTTGGTCTGTCGCTTCAAACCAGTTTAGGTTATGGCTGGATTACCTCGGGCGTGGGTGTGATTGCCTCTATTATCTGTGCGTTAATGATTGATAAAGTCGGCCGCCGTCCTTGGTACAGTGCAGCGTTTTTCTTGGCAATCATTCCACTCATGAGCCTCTCGATTTTAGGTGCAAAATCGGCGATGGAAGTTGTGATTTTGGCAACGCTGAGCTATGCCATTTTGCAAACCATTTCATTCTCTTTATACCTTTACGCTGCCGAACTTTACCCAACTCGCCTACGTGCTATGGGTATTGGTTTTAGTACCGCTTGGTTACGGGCAGGCTCTGCGATTGGACCTGTGATGGTCGGTCTGGTGGTTGGTGGTTACGGCATTCAATATGTGTTTAGTGTACTGGCGGTTGTGGCGCTCATTGGTGGCCTTGTGACCTTCTTATTTGCCATTGAAACCAAAGGCCAAGTGCTCGAAAAGCTCTCTCCTTAATTCATCTATTTCATAAAAAGCTTGCCTAACCTCAGCGTTAGGCAAAGGGCTTATTCATGCTTAAAAAAGGAATTTAAAATGAATAAATATTTGCTATGGGGCTGTATTGGTTTAGGCAGTGTGAACAACGCTTATGCAGAACTTCCTCAAGAATTTGGCAAGTTAGAATTAAAACTCAACACCCGTTACTGGAATGATGAAGGCACTGCCCACTCTACGCTTGCCAACCCTTCGCCTTCGTCGAGTGAATATGAGCAAAGTGCGTTAGGGCTTGAGTTAAATTATCAGTCACCGTACATGTGGGACTGGCTTGGAGTAGATGGCTCACTCTATGCAGTCACCAAGTTATTTGACTCTGGCAAGCCTAGTGCTCAGCTTTTAGAGGTTGAAAATAACGGCAAGCTCGATCAAAACTTTGCGACTTTAGGGCAGCTCTACATCAAAGCAAAACTGGGCGACAAAGGCGAAATTAAGTTAGGCCGTCAGTTGCAAGACTCACTCTTGCTTAAAAGTACCAATAACCGCGCGGTGCCCGACACTTTTTCGGGTGCGAGTGGTCAGTTTCAATTGAATGATCAGCTACAAACTTACATTGCTTACTATGACCGCTGGAAACCGCGTAGCATGGATTCTTTTGAAAAACTGGTGACTGAAAATGACGAGCGCATTGATTATGTCGGTTTGCTGGGTGCCAAGTATCAGTACAAAAACTGGAGCTTTAATGCTGAATATTTAAATAGCAAAGATTATTTAAAAAAGTACGGGGCGATTGCTCAATATAAATTGCCTTTGCATGGCTTGGTGTGGACATTTAACACAGGTGCTTTTTTCTCACGTGATGATGGCAAGCTGTTTAAATGCGGTGCCGAAACCGAGCTGGACTGTGTCAAAGGCCAAGACATTAACAACCGTGGGAATGGTTATTTTTTCGATGTAAATGTGGCCAAGAATAATCTCGAAGGTGGCATTGCCGTTTCAAAGTTTGATGGTTTTTGGATTGAAGATAACTTTGCCGTGCACTCTGCCCGTAACTCGGTTTTAACGCAAGACCACGGCACCAACCCGTTTCCGACCTCTGCGACCATTGGCCCCGACTTTACCAATAACGATGAAACCGCCGTTGCCCTTCGGTTGAAATATAACTGGAAAGACTATGTGAAAGGTTTAAAAACCGAAGCGAAGTATATTTATGGCTTTGGCGCGCACCAAAGTAACATCAGCAGTGATATTGAAGGTAAAGAGCGTTACTTTGACTTTACGGTGAGTTATGCCTTGCCGTGGGTTAAAAACTTAGATGTGCGTTATTCATTTTTACATTATGAGTCAAAGTTTGAAAATGCAGACCAAGGTGAAAAAATAAATGGTATGACCCGTAAAGATTGGGACCAGCACCGTGTATTTATTAATTACCGTTATACATTTTAAGAGCAGGCTAAATGTTTAGTTTAACTTTATTATATTTATTAATTCACCAATTTAAATCGATAAACTTTTGAGTTTAATTAAAATATAAATTTATATTTTAATTTTTTATAATATTTTATTTAAATTGAATTGACCTGTTAAAAACTTATGATTATTATGGTCCCGCTGGCCTACATTGCCAGTCGGTTTTAGCAGACCGTAGATCCATGGCGGGTTATAGTTCCACTATAAGTCGTTAGACCCTTGCGTCCCTTTTCTTTGCGGTAGGACGGGAGGGGGACGCGCTCGCGCGTGCTGGTTCCTTGGATCCCAGTCTGCTAACCCCCTTTCGTTCTACCACCATAATCAATTGACGGTGATCTTTGGTGGTAGAGCTCCATAAATTCTAGGAGTTGACCATGCCATTTTTTATATTAATCCCCTATCCTCTCTCGTAATTTTATTTATTTAAAATTTAGGCTTTCTCTCACCTAAAATATTTTAAATTTATAAATAATTTTATTTTAAAATTTTAATCATTTTATTTTCCTGTATTACAGGCGGGTTAACTATTGCCTTTAAAAATGATTTTAATACTTTAAATATAAGCGGCTTATTTTTTTATTAATAACTTAGTGAAAATTATCACGAGAATAATATGAAACTTTATAAACCTATTTTGGCTTTAAGCCTTTTAATAGGCGATTACGGTGTTTCTGGTTGCGACATTCACACTCAGCAGGATTTTGAAGAAATTTGCCTGTCGGGTGGGCACACCCAAGCCAGTTGCGACTGTATTTACCAACGGCTTGAACAAGTTTACTCGCATAAGCTTATGCAACGTCTAGAACATGTCAGTTTGCAAAGTCCTGCTCTCCCACAGGACTTTGCCCCTACTTTTTTTAGTGTGATGCGGCGGTGCGATAAAGACGACATGGGCTAAGCGTTTGGCTTAGCTCCCTTATCTCTGTGTCGCAATGGTGGATTACTTTAAATCAGCGCAAAAAATTAAAGTTCTGTTGTGGCATGGGGGCCTTGGGGAATGTGATCGTTCTAAATAAATTAAGATTAAAAAATTACAGTAAACTCATATTTCCATAAACTATAGATTTTTAATAAGTTATATTTCATTATTCACTCTACATTTAACAACTACTAATTATTCTAATGTTTAAAACTGAAAATTATTATCACGTAGAGTATTGGGGAAATCAGGGAATAACTCAAACCTGTCTAATGAGTCTTTGTAATTTAATTCAAACTCATTCAGATTTAACCTATGCTTTGCTTCTTACCAATGAGCAGACCCATGCCTTTATTATTAAAGATGAAAATGAGAGCTTTTATGTAATACGCTCAGGTTTTACCTCTGGATATATGGGTGAAGGCCCTAGAGGCTTAGCAACTGCACTAACATTATTAAAAAGACATCAAATAGAAACTGAAGAAATATTGGTAAGTTCAAAAATTTTAAGAAGGGCAAATAATTCAATTTTGAATGACTCAGAGATTGAGCTTCTATTTAAACAAGAAATCATCCGCCCAATCAGACTACACGATTATATCTATCCATTTACAAAAGAAGTTTCAGAAACTCTTAAGCGTAAACGCTACTATCCTCTTGAACTACCTTATTCAATTTTAGATAATAGAATTTTTGACCTTGCTCTACTTTTTAAGCACGATCCTGACTCTGCTCTTCTAAAGGCTTACAAACGTCTAGAAGATATACTTCGAACAAGAACAGGACTCAATGAGCATAGTAATACTTTAATGTCTAAAGCTTTCAATATTCCGAGCTCGCCCCTTACGTGGAATGTTCCAAATAATGGCGAAAATATTGGTCGAGCAAATATATTCATTGGTACTTATCAAGCTTTTAGAAATGCACGAGCACATCGAGAATCAAATGGAAACTATACCCAAATGTTTAGAGAGTTTCTTTTAATTAACGAATTGTACTTATTGGAAGCTGAAGCAATTGAAAGATCCACTCTTGAAGAGCCCATATCTAATTAAATAAAAAAAGAGCTCAGCAGAGCTCTTACTTACTTTATTGTAATGCGCAGTATATTATTAGTTTTAGTACTACTAAATTCACCTATAAAGTTCTGCTATTAAGAAAAATACATCAGGAATTGTCCATGAAAATTATTAACCTCACAAAACTTCTCCTTATTAGTATACTCATGTCAGTGGGCTTTAATCTCTATGCGACCCCTATTCCCAGCTATAAAGGAATACCTAAAAAAGATGTGAACTTTGCTAAATTCCTTAAGAAAAATCACAACAAGATTGTTCAACTAGATTTACTCATACAAGACCCAGATGATTTTGATTTTATTACTTATGGTTACCGCTCAGTAAGTCCAACATTTGATATAGCTCCTATTGGTAAAGTGAAATATGACGCTTACATAGAATGCGACAAGATTAACAACCCGAATGCAGAGACGACTATTGATAAATGTGCTCCATACGTACAATGGAATACAGAAACTGGTCATTTGACAGGTAAATTTAAAATCATCAGTAAAGGAAAAAATGGAATGGGTAGTATGCTTTACTATCTAATTGCTACTAAGTAAAAAATCTTTTTAAGATTGTTATTAACTTTTTAATTACTATTGTTCTTCAAAAGTTTAAGAATAAAAAACCACTTATCATAAGTGGTTTCTTTATATAAAGAATTCTGGTGGAATGGTAACTTCTTAAAGATAAAATAAAACTAGCTGTAATGGCATTCTGCTCTAAGTCGCTGTAAAAAATTAAAGTTCTGTTGAGGAACAAGGGCCTTGGGGAAGATAATTCTTACCTGAACGATAAAAGCCAAAAACAAGTGAACATATATTCGTTAGCTACTACTTTTTTCTCTTATTGAAGTAATTTGCTTAAACACTTCTTCTTCAAATAAAGCATGGTATTTAGCTTTTTTACTTTCATTATGAAAATTAAGTTTAGTGTAAATAACCTTTGAAATAACTAAACCTAAAATTAGGAAAGCTATAAAAGAGACTAGCAAACCTACAAAATTTTTAAGTAGGAAAGCGATGATAAAAGAAACTAAAAAAGATATAAATAAGCTCCGCCATAGTAAAGATTGCTTGCTAGCATGCTTAAATTGAGCAAGCTTCTCAGTAGCTATTTGATTTGCCTGTTTATAAGATTCTTGATCGTTGGCAAATTTAAAATCTCTTAACTTTTCTTTATCTCTTTGTTGTAAAGATAATTTTCTTAACTCTTGTAATTCATTTTCTTCTACAGGCTGAACACCAACATAAGAAAATAGTAGCTCCATAACCTCTGGATTATCTGTGTTAATTATTAAAGTATTTCCATCCAAAAATTTAACTTTTAGCTGTAATAGATGCTTATCTATTTCTTCTGTACTTTCACTAAATTGCACAGTTTGAGTTTTTTTAGCTGCGGTCACGCCTCCTATTATTTCTCCAGTTGTGCCCTTCAATGCTCCACCCAGCAAGGTTCGAGTTATTAAATCTGAGGTAGAGGTTGTCGTTTCTGAAAGTTCATAACCCTTTGTAGTTGCCTTTTTTGTAGTTAAGTCTCTTATAACCTCGATATCTTCTATTTGGTCACATCGAGCAATAGGCTTGGGAAATCCATGTTCGTCATGAATATAGTAAATACAGAAAGGTCCCTTATCTAAAAACATTTTGTCTATTTTTGCTTTCTTCTTAACCCCAGCATTTATAATTTCAACTATAAACACAACTCACACCCTTTTTTATAAATTCAATAACCACTTAATTTACAAAGTAAAAAATTAAGCCATTCATATTGTGAGAACACTCGATAAATATACCAGTTCAAATTTTGAAAGTCTGGCACTTTCAGAAAATTCATTAGAGAAATATTAGAAATTCAAGGTTCCGTTTTGTCACAGGGGCCTTGGGGAAAGCTAACTGATCATAACTAAGATACAGGCTTATTTATCAGCTTTCTGAGTTCGTTCTACAGTAATATATTCATTCGGAATTACTAACTGCTTTTCAATCTCTTTGACCCTGTAAGAAACTAAAGTGTTTTTACCAATTCCTTGAAAAGGAACTTCCATACCCTTAAAAATAAAAATCTGGTCTTGGCTTAGTTCTTTAGTAGTCATTTTTTGTAAGCCAATTAGATTGGCATAAGGTTCTTTGATGTATAAAGTCGCTTTTTCTATTCTTACACCAGTTTTTTGCATTGTGTAATGTAAAAAAATTTTGCCAACATCTCCAATCAAGAACATGAAGATTAGTGGAGTCAGAATAAGAAAAAGAGCTGATTGTATAGAGTTTTTAATCCATATCTCTAATTGCTTTAACTTTGCTTCTGCAAATTTTTTTAGGTTTTCACTCGCTTTAGGATCATTAATTATATCTCCTAAATTTTCAAACTTTAAACGGTATTCTTTGACTCTCTTCTGATTAACGTAAAAAGCATAATAAAATAAAGAAATTAAACTTACAGTAATACCAATATAAACATTAATTTTCCAATCAAGTAAAAATAAACCATGAATAACGTATAAAAGGTAAAAAGATACACCCAATGTGATAATACTAATCTTTGGAAATGGAAGTTTTTGTCCAATTCTTACATGAGATGGCAAATATCTATCAACCACACTTAAGATGAAGTAGGTAACTGGCATTAAAGAGATACCGAAGAAAAATAGCATCATGCAAAATGCAGTATAGACAATAGAAAATGCTGCAAAAATCAGTAAAAAAATGAGTGTATCGCCAAAGCTAATTTCCGATGGGATATAGCTGATCGTCAAAAGATAAGCGACTAAGCACAACACCCCTATTGCCACTATCGCTTTAGTCGTTGTCAGCGCTACTTCATGCCACTGCCCCAGATTATTTAAAAATCTCGTTATTAAGTCGTTCATTTGATCTAACCAAATCTTATAAATTATTTGAAAATAGATGATTACCCTTTCTTAAACCGCTCCCCAGCGGAGTAATCATCGTTTGAAATTTCCCCAAATTTCGGAGTATGTTCCCACATACTTTCAATAACACTCCAAAACTTATGGGTGCTTAGAATTTCTATTTTAACTTGTGTTGCAATGATTTCTACTTTAAACCCATACAAAATTAAACTTCGATATGCACGGATACCTAGAGATAATCGAAGTATTAAATAAAGTAAAAGTATAGTTTAGTACCAACAATTAACACTACCTATCAATTAAAAATATCTTTAATATTCATAGACTATTAATTTCTATAAAATTTAAAAATAGATTTATTGAGTGTGAAATGCCTATACCACATCGTAACGTTATAAAAACTCAGTTAGTTGATTTACTTTCTAGTAAAGGATCTATGAAAGTTAAAGATGTATACACTGAATTTGCTAGTTTATGGCAACTCACAAATAAAGAAATGGCTATGAAGCGCCATGGCCGAGCCTTATATGAGAATGAAATTCGTTGGGCACGCCAAGAATTAGCTGGTGAAGGTATTATTGAAAAACCAGATATAGCTGGACGAAGTACTTGGAAATTAAAAGAAAGCCTTGTTATTTTCGCTGAAGAATACGATGAAGATAATTTTAATAATTTAACTGAAGGTGCAGTTAAAAAAATCGTAGTTAATGCTTATGAGCGTAATAAAGAAGCAAGAAAAAAATGCTTAGAGTTTTATGGTTATCAATGTGTTGCATGCCATTTTGATTTTGAAAAAACTTATGGTTCCGTTGGTAAAAATTGTATTCATGTCCATCACTTAGTTGAGATTAGCTCTATTGGGAAAAAATATATTGTTGACCCAATAAAAGATATGGCTCCTGTCTGTCCTAATTGCCATTTTATCATTCATCAACGTAAACCGGCATTCTCAATAGATGAGGTAAGAGCTATGTTAAAGTCGGATAAGATAAAGATCGAGTAGAAGTGGTTGTAATGACTCTACTCTAAGTTGATGCAAAAATTAAAGTTTTATTGTAGGTGTGAGTTCTGAGAGAAAAAAATTATATAAATATTTCCCTGATATAGTTCATCTAATTTCCATGTAGGACTGATTACCTTTAATCCATTCAACCGTCTTTATTAAACCTAATTCAAAATCATGGGAATTACGTATATTACACTCCCACCAAATCAAAACTCGCCAACCCAATTCTAATAATTTTTCCTGATTAGCTCGATCTCTAGTAATATTTTTATTTATCTTTTCATACCAAAATTCAGACCTACTTTTAGGCCATTTAAATAAATAGCATGAATCATGCCCATGCCAAAAGCAGCCTTGAATTTGTATTACTGCTTTATAACGAGGTAAAACAATATCTGGTTTTCCTGGCAATCTTTTGTCATGCAAGATATATCTAAAGCCTAATGCATGTAATCTCTGACGAACTATCAGCTCAGGTTTTGTGTTTTTGCTCTTAATACTAGACATGATTCTTGAGCGAGGTGAAGAATACTCATCATGAGTCATAGGTAACCCACTTCAGTTTATTTGTTTTTATTTTAATCGCTTAGATGTGTATATAAGCAAAATGTTGTATGAGTTATAGGGATCAACGTAAAAACGTGTATCTCCCTATAAATGTAATTTCTATACTAATTAGAACTTTGATATTTATCTAAAATTGCTTTTATAACGAGACCTAATGCTTGCCCCAATAGCGGTGGCACAGCATTACCTACTTGCGTATATTGAGGAACTTCAAATTGTCTCATTTGACCACCAGTCGTCACTTTAGATCTAAATACAAAGTGGTCAGGAAATGACTGTATACGAGCCATTTCACGAACCGTCAAAGTTCTCAACTCATCATGATGATAATGACAAGCATCATCTGGAATAGATAAAGCTGCTGGAGCTGGCTGATTCGCTATTAAGGCTTTTTGTGTTTGTTTTTTAGTTTGGTGCTCATTAAAGTAACTTATCAAACCGTCAATTGATTCGAATTTCTCATATGTATTTGGCTCAATGAGATAATCATAATTCAACAACTGTTTAGCTGTTGATTCAGAAACTTTATCTATTTTTCCTTTGAGTAAATCAAGAGCTTCTTTTTTAGTTGAACTATCTAACATTTGAAGGATTTGATAAATCCTAAATCTTCGTTGAACATGAATACCATTGTTTCTTAAATCATGATTCCGAAGAACAGAGTCACCCTTACTATGAGGCATTAAAGTAGAATTAATTAATTCAATATATTTAGACTTTTCTAAACCTTTAGTTCTCAGATCATCAATAGCATCTTTAACAGTAAATTCACTTTCCTTATATTTGATCAAAGGATTCAAGAATGTATTTTTGAATAATGTTAAATGTTCATCATATTCAACGTCAAAATAAGATAAGGTTCCATATTCGACTTGTAATCCTTTTTTTAAATTATCAACAAAGCTTATTGCTTGTGAATAAAGTTCTTTTTCATACTTATTAAAAGATGAATAAACTTGGTCAAAAATGTCATGTCTAATGCCAACCAAGATAAACCGTGGTCGGTTCTGAGCAACACCAGCATATTTCGCATTAATATGTAAGCATAAAGGTATGTAATTTATCTGTGCGAATGCTTTAGCTACTTCAAACCAAGCATAGAACTTCTTACCTTCTACATCAAAAGCTCGCAAGATTCCTGTTACGTTCTCAAGCAAGGCAATTTTAGGTTGCGTCATTTGAACAAATTTTGCGAATTCCCAAGGCAAGGTATTCCGATTATTACTAAATTGTCTTAACCCCGCCATACTAAAGCTTTGACATGGTGGCCCACCTGAAACAAGATCAAGTCCCCCTTTTTGACCGTAAGCCATACTAAGATCATTAACTTGAAAGGGATGTTTTTCAAGCCATTGATTAAGTTGGACAATATTACCAACAATTAATTTCTCATTTAAATCTGAATAATCATCTAGATCTGACTGCCCTTCGTTTAACTCTGGAAAAGTTCTAGGGTCTTCTCTCAATCTAGATTTTACATCCTCATTTTTAAATTTACTGCTTAACCATTTAACTTGACTCTTTTTATTATTTGATTTTTCAAGATTTTCATTAAAAAAATTATAGGCGAATGTTTCTGCTGCCATAGGTGATAGTTCATTTGCCATAACTAATTTAAAGCCTACAGACTCTAGTCCTAATGACAATCCACCACAGCCTGCAAATAACTCAATATGGTTCAACTGAAAAATCCTTCAACAACACTACTAAATAGAAGCCAAGCTATTTTAGTTAGAATTTTATAAAAAGTCCAGGGCCATACGACAACAGTTGTCGTTTTTCTTCCTTTTTAAAGTTGATCTTTCTTTTAAGTTATGAAAATATTCAAGAAAGGCTTCCCAGAGTAAAGCCTACAGCCCGCAAATTCTGTAAAGACCCCTTTTGGTCATCTCATTGAAATATTCAGTCTTTTGGTATGTACTGAATGCTTAGTTGCGGGATAAGCATTGAAAAGTACATCGATAAAGAGATATTTCAATGAGTGAGAACCCATACCCTAAACTTAAACGCCCTATTGCTCGTCTAAAAGATGATGCAAAAAAACTAAAGAAAGCTTCAAATATTTCTCTAAACGAAGCTCAAAATATTATTGCTGTAGAACAGTATTATCCAGATTGGCAAACTTTAATCTTTTACAATACACCTCGTAAAGCAATCAAGCCAAAAACTAAACCACAAAAAGTTACTTATCCCATTATTGGTGAAGATCTTATTCATCATAACCGGGAAATTTTAGCGAAACTCGGTCTAGATCATAGTGATCTAATTATTACTGCAACAGGCATCAAAAAATCAATTATGGATGCCGTAGCACCTTTACGAGAATACTTTAAGCTTAACCATTACCATGATTATGGACTCCAGCAACAAGGAGAAAAAATATTACAACCAGCCAAGTTAATTACAGCTACTTCTATTATTGATACCCAAGTTAGCTTATACAGACCTAACACTAAAAAGGGCGATCCAAGAATTTGGATTTATCAGTTAAAAGAACATGTTCAGCCTAACGATATTTTAGCTTTAGTCTTAGTTAAGGAGCTTTTATATGTGTTTAATATCTCCAGAATTGATTTAAACACTCATTTAACTTTACTAAATCAATTTGTACATCAAGTAGATGAGGCTGCATTCGAGCTATTAGATAAATTAAAGGCTATTGCTAAATTAGGACCCTTAAAAGCTGTAAAATCAGGGGATACTGCAATTGGCATGACAATTGAACATGCCTTAGGAATTTCAGCAAATTCTTCTAAGAACCCTGACTATAAAGGTATTGAGCTTAAATCTGCTCGTGAAAAAGCAAAGGCACAGAAAACTAGATCTACTATTTTTGCTCAAGTAGCCAGTTGGGATATTAGTCCCCTAAAAAGTAGCGGTGCAATTGTTGATAAATATGGATATATGCGCGAAGACGATTTAAAACTTTATTGTTCCATTAGTACTAAATCTGTTAATTCTCAAGGTCTAAGTTTTGAATATCAAGAATCTAAAGACTTATTGGTAGAGAAACATCATATTGATGGTGAGGTTGCTGTTTGGAAAGGTTCAATCTTACGTCAACGTTTACTAGAAAAACATAAGGAAACTTTCTGGATAAAAGCCGAGTCAATTGAAATTGACGGTACTGAACATTTTATTCTTAAATCGGTGATACATACGAAAAATCCATTAGTTGGTCAGCTTATGCAACTTTTAGCTGATGGGATCATCACAATGGATCATTTGATTAAGCGTAAAAATGGTACAGGTAATGCTACCGAGAAAGGGCCTCTATTTAAGATAAATCCAAAACATCTTGATCTTTTATTTCCTGAACAAAAGGAATATTCATTCGAGTAATTTAAAATAAGGCCCCTAATTTAAGGGGCCTTATTTTAAATATTAATAAAATATTTACCGTGCTTTCTGTCTAGTATTTATCTTTTCTGAATGAGCTAAGTTCGACTTTAAAAGTTCAAAAAAAACCATCAAATAGTTCATTTTTAAATAACTAATATAAGAGTATGATCCAATAAAAATAATTAAAAATGAAATAGTTAAAATAATATATATTTTATTCATTAAAACCAAGCCATTATATTGATATATATATACTGAAAATATTACTGCAAATAACACACAAGCCCAATATACTGTAAAACTATATAATTTATTATAAAATAAATTTTTATGAAAAAAGTTATTAGGCATAAGAAATAATATTGCCACAAATAAACTCAAACAAAACTGCCCTAACAAACCATTATCATTTACATCGAAATCATTAAACAATAGCCTAGCAGCAAATGCTCCAGAAATAATACAAAAAACTAAAAATGAGAGAAATCTCAGCGAACCAAAAAAAAGATTATTAATAGAACTTCTTATCGTTTTAGGTTTAAAAATTCCAACTTTGTCTATATACAAATAGTTAACTGGAGTTTGATTTCCTTCAACAAAAAAACTATTAAATAAAGTATAATCAATCATATTGTTAGAGGCCAGATATAACTTTAATAATTGATAATTATCAAGAGATCGCTCCAAGATCTCTCTTATATAAAGTGGATTTTTTTCGTCATTTAGAAAATTTATTATTAAAGAGTCATTATTTTGACTATTCTCAATTTTACTTTTATAACTATAAATAACATATTTTAAATATAGATCATTTACTAAAAGCAACCATATCAATAGAGAAACTAAAAGAATTATCAAAGTAATAAAATACAGACTAGACACTTATCTTTCTCCAGATTGGTTAGTAACTTTATCATTATTTATTAAAGTAGAGGAAGATACTTTATATAACTCAGTAATTGATGTAAGTGCATCTGTAGAAGCCTTTATTTGCTCTTGCAGAACATTACTTAATTTATCATGCATATTTTCATTAATATTTTTACCAAAATAGTGAGAAGCTAATTCTTTTCTTAAATTAGATTTATCTTTTTCATCAAGACCTAATACATAAGAAGGAAAAGCCTGTAACTCTAAACAAGTCTGATAAGCTTGTTCTGATTTTAAATGATAAAAGCTTGAAAGTTTTAAAAAATAAGTGATTAAAGAACCACCAACAATAAATATTGTTAACTTATATAAAACAAAAGCAGTAATTTTTACTGCATCTGAAAAGTCAGGAGTACCATAAAATATTATAAGAAAGAATGTAATAGCCAATGTTAAATAGAATGATCGTTGATATTTTAAAGCTTTTTGATCATAAACAAATTTTGCATTTAGGTACACTGATTCAGCTTCTTGATTTTTTATAAACTGATTTGCCTTATCAATTTCCGACACAAGACTATATGCCAATTCTTTTTGATTATTTAAATCTTCTATAATCTTATTTAAATCTTCAGTAGAATAATTTTGACTCACCACAACACCCACTTCCTCTCAGAAAAACATAATTAAAATCATATAAACTTCAAAAAATATTTCCCTATTAATTTAAAACTAAAGTTAAAAAATATTTTAATTTACCTAATTATAAAATATCTCTAAATTAGTAATTAATATCTAAATTTAAAAAATAAGTATTCACTTAACAACTTAATTATTAATATTTTTAAAATTTTATAAAAGCACCTAACTAATTATCTCAAAATTTATAATAGATAATAAAAAGCCCCAAATAATTAAATTTGGGGCTTTTCACGAATTTTGGTGGAGATGGCGGGAGTTGAACCCGAAACAATCAAACACTATCAAATACAATCAAATTACTGACATTATAAATCAATAACTTATATCCCCTAGCTTGAATTGTATTTTACTGTTTATTATGCGTGCCTGTCAAAAAACCTGTCATGACCCAACTTTGTTCAATCTTGTATACGTATTTTAAATTGGAGAATTTCCGACCAAACGCACTCATTCTTGCGACTTTAATTGTCGTGTCTCTGATTTCCAAAGATTTTTATAATTTGTATTTTTAAACCCTCACCTCTACCATAACCTTGAATTTGTAACGAAATCAATTTTTATGAAACCGCGTATTTTTTGCTTGGTTGACGTGAACAATTGCTATGCAAGTATAGAACGTTTCTTCAACCCTCAATTAATTAACAAACCAGTTATTGTGCTGTCGAACAATGACGGTTGCGCTGTTGCACGTTCTGCGGAAGCTAAAGCGATTGGCATCAAAATGGGCGATCCCCTATTTAAAATTATTGATTTAGTAAAAAAACATAATGTAGCTGTACTCTCCAGTAATTACCCCGTCTATGCTGAAATGAGCCGCAGATTTCACGCAATATTAAAACAGTTTGTAGCACCTCATGAGCACGAGACGTACAGCATTGATGAAGCGTTTCTGGAGCTGACAGCATACAGGCAGAACTATGATTTAGATGCTTACGCCCGCCTCATGAAAAACCGTATATGGCAATGGATCGGCCTCCCTGTCTGCGTCGGCATCGGTAGATCAAAAACCGAAGCAAAAATGGCAAATCATCTTGCCAAAACCTACATGACATTTGATGGGGTATGCAACCTCACAACCTTTGAAACCAATATAAGAGATTTACTTTACAAACAAACTCACGTATCAGAAGTGTGGGGAGTTGGTAGACAACATTCTAAGAAGCTGGAGGCAATGGGAATTAGCAAGGTCTATGATTTAATGATGGCTAACCCCTACCATATAGAGTCATTATTTAGCGTTGTTATGAAGCGCACAGTTCTGGAGCTTAACGGTATTGCATGCATTGAAATTGAAGACACCCCACCTTCACGCAAACAAATCATTTCATCACGTGCATTCAAGCAAAAAATAACTGAAAAGGATGATTTAAAAGAAGCCATTGCTCGACGAACCCAAGAAGCATTTACACGCATAAGAAAAGATCAGGCATTATGCGGCTGCATCATCGGTTTTGCACATTCAAGCCCATTTGATGTGAGTAAACCTTTCTATAAAAAAGAATTTTCTCAGCCCTTTGCAGTACCAACAGATGATGTTAGAAAGCTCGTAAAAGCGACCACCAGAATGATTGACCACATTTATAAAACTGGCGTTGACTTCAAAAAATGTGGGGTTGTTTTGACTGCACTGGAGAGCAAGCACACTTATACTTATGACTTATTAACAGATTATAGTGACTTAGAAAAAACAGAAAATTTGATGTGTGCAATAGAAGGAATTCAAGGGAAATTCGGAAAATTTAAATTGGGTTTTGGTGGGAGCATGTATCAAAATCGGTCTTGGTCGATGTCTCAAAACTTAAAATCTAACAATTATTTTACATGGGAAGGAATGTTAGCAATTTCTAAATAAGATATATTACTTGCACTTAAATTTCATAGAAATAAAAAGAGTTAATAATGGGAAAAAATACAGGAAAAGAGTACGAAATATTTACAGGAAAGCTTTATGCAGCAATATTAGCCTCAGAGGCTATGGGCATTGGGCCTCAGAAAAATATTCAAGTCGAAGTCAATAAGATATTAATAGACAATAACGGTAGTAAACGCCAATTTGATGTTTATTGGGAATACGAAATTGGTGGTATCCTCTATAGAACAGTAATCGAATGCAAAGATTATAAAAATAGCGTATCAGTTGATATTGTTGATTCCTTAATAGGAAAATTACGAGATTTTCATAATATTCAAGGGTTAATTGCTACAAAAAAAGGTTTTCAAGATGGTGCACACATCAAGGCTAAAGCCAATGGTATAGAGTTATTAATTGTTCGTGAGCAAAATGATAGTGATTGGGAAGATAAAAATGGCAACCCATTTATAAAAGAGGTTCATTTAAACTTTCATATACAAATGCCAGCAAGAATCACAAACCTTAAAGTATTAATTCCAGAAGAAAATGCAGCCAAAGCAAGTACACGTTACACAGGGCGGAATGACGAAATTTTCATAACAAATTTAGACGAAAATAAAAAATATAGTTTAAAAGAACTGGCGGAAATTCTTAGAGACAAACACCCCAATGAATCGGGTAAATTTAAAGAACTTTATACTTTCAAAGGCCAAATAGATTACCCAGATGGGAGTTTCAAAATTGATGGATATGAGGTTGAATACCAAATAAGCAAAACTATAGAAGACAAAAAAATTATTGATTTTTCGTTAGCTGTAGATGGAGTCGTTGAGTACTTAAGCCAAGGGAAAAAAGCCAAAGTATATAAAGACGGAAATGTACATCTACTTGAGTAAGCTAAAATCTTAATATTTAGTCGAATTGCTAAAGCTATATAAAAATATAATATCAACTTCCACTTTATAAAAAATAAGGAATCCAAATGGCTATAGAAACTTTTAATGCAGGTGTACATTATAACGACTTTCTTGGAACGATTGCCGCTGATGATGCTGATTTAAAGACTCTACAAGTTACTATACGTAATAAACTAGGGTTACCTGAAACTGAAAGAATAATTGGTTATCAGTTTACTGCATCTTATGCTGGAACTAGAAAGATTCAAAGCATCTCATTGGATGCATATTCTAGCAGTGACCCTAATGTTTCTGATCAGATTAAGTCTGGCGAAACAATTACTGTAAAAAAAACTTCAAGTGATTTAACCGTTGAGGAATTCTTTGCTCTATTTAAAAGCTTCAATATTTGTTTATCTAACAGTGGAAAGCTCAATGGAGCTACTCTTGATGTTGTTTAGCTTAAAAGCCCTCATCTGAGGGCTTTTCCTATTTCTATCCAAGCATCCACTTTAGCTGCACAGTCATTGCCTTTCGCAATCGTATCAATGGCCCAAGGGGTGATAACTTTACCAGTTCCATCTTCAAGCTTATTAAATCGCTCACATGGCTGCATTAAATTAGCTGGTACGTTTGGCTTCAATAAGACTGTTGATCTGGTACACCCCGTCAGAATCAATACAGCGATTGAGATAAACAGGACGCTCAATGATCTTTTGCACTTCACGTTCAACATACTCGACTTTTGTGCGTTGTTCTGACTTAAGTTGCTCATAGTCTGCGCTCACTTGATTAAATTCGTTTTGTGCTTCAGCAAGTGCTTTCACTTGTTTGCGCTCAATATCTTGTATTTGTGCCAAGCATTGCTGATCTGCTTGCTTTAGCTTATTTATATAGTGATTTGTGATAGCCGTCTGAATGAACAACAGCACAAGTAAAATGGCGATTGCGGTCCAGCGTTTATTTAATAGAATCCAAGTCATGAATTAGCCCCTATGCATTTTTGATGACGCTCAAGCTGTCTAGTCCACACGCCATAGCAATTATTTTTACGAATGCTGCAATCCCGCTTAGCAACGTATTTCCACTTCAGCAATGCATCACATGCCTGTCGGGGCTTATTCGCTAAAAGCTGCCTTCGCATAGATGAGCCAGACCAAGCCGATTGCCCATATTGATAAATAAAGTCCAAATAGATTTCATATTCAGTTTGAGTAAGCTTCACATTTGGCAGAGATTTCTTTAAAAATGCCTCATCTTTAGCTACGTGATAACGCAGCCATTTATCTGCTGTATCTCGGTTGATTGCTGGATCCGTCATTTTGACTTTTTGGCCGTTAGGCTTAACAGTGGTGCCATGGCCTTGTGTAGGCACGTCACCAGCTACAGGAATAACAGGACTAGACGTGTAGCCTTCTTTCATTTTTAAAGGCACAAAAAAAGCAGCCGAAGCTGCTATTAAACCAATTGCAATTTTAATCCTGTTTGACATCACAGCCCCCTTTAGGCTCTAAACTTTTTAAATACGCTTCATGTTCAATTTCATCACGCTTATTTTTCTGTCTAGCGTAATACCAGTTCATTAAAAAACCACCCACTGCAATAATAATACTGATCCAGAAAGCAAGGTCGATTGAGCCAACCCAAGCTGAAACAGCTCCTACCATACTTCCCCCATATGTTGCAGATTTACTTACCGCCAATGCAGCGGATGTATCAATAATTTGTTGATTGTCTGCCATGACCCATTCTCCAGAAGCTGGCAATAAAAAAGCCCTAAACTATTGAAGCAAAGAGCTTTTGTTAATTTGTTGTGTAGTTAAGAAATCAACCCAACTATTCGTAGTGATGTAGCATCAACAGTAATTGTTGCCACATTGCTTGCAATAGTCACCGTGACAGTTCCAACTTGCAAATTGTAAACACCAGCACCAGCAATCCATATATCCTTTTGCTGCTCAACATAGTTCGCCCCGCCATCAAAACCAGTTCTAACCAGTATTCGAATAGATCCATAAGCTGCAAGAGTGAAACTATAAGTGCTGCCTGTACCATCACTTGTAAATAAAGGCATATATCTAGCATTATTAAAAGTGCAAGACTTAGGTGTAAAGTATAATAAATCTGCTAAAAATTGACTTTGATTCCCTGGCCTAAAATCTGTGCCGACAGCAACAATTCTATCCTTAGAAGGGTTTTGAACATCAAAGTAAGTGGTATCAATTGGATTATGTAGAAGTCCACCATTGAATCGAACAATAGGTAGAAATGGTGACCATCCTCCAGAATATTCGCGGTACTTCATTAACTTGCTATTGTTAATATTTACTTCTGCATTTGCAGTGACTGTTAGTGACGTCCGTGTTGATCTATCAATACCCCGAACATTATCAAGTAATATTTCAACTGGAGTTCCTACAGCATTCATATCATTGAATTGCAAGGTATTGATCTTGCAATCATGGTAGTCAACAACAACGCCTTCAGCTCGATTTGAGAAGCGACTGAAATTAAGGTTCAATGCCTGTTCATCAACTTCTGTGACAAACCCTCTTACTTCAATTCGTTTAGGCAGTTTATTCTCAACACTCGCAATAGTTGTTGGAGTACTAATCAAGCCAGTTAAGAACGGGGTTTTACTACGTTTTTTAAGACCATCAATATAAACATTTGTAAATATTTCGGCCCTTACTGGGCTGCCTGCAGGTGGTGTAAAACTTCCTTGGCAGCTAATTAAAGGCATCGTGATAGGTGTATACCCATCAATAGTACTATTTATCCAGAATAGATCACCGTTGCAGAAACCACCTGTATCAGAACGTGAACGAATAATACCCGAGTTGTTATATGCATCTCGTTGCAGACAACGGGTATTAATAACGTGAAGATCGCCCATCATCGTGACAAGGATTCCCCAGTTTCCAATAGTGCAGCTTTCAATCTTCAACCACTCATGGCAAGGCAAATGGAAGTCAATACGGTTAAGCTGAGAGTTTTTAAATGTAACTCGCTGACAGTTATTAAATCCGATAGCCCCCCAACCAGTCCCATCTGAATCTATTTTATCTAGAACAACCTCGTAACATTCGCCCGCGAAAACGGTATATGAGCTATCAGAGTTGTTATTGATATAGACATTACTTGTATTTACAGCATCGATATAAAAATTATGACAATCCAGAATACTTAAACGCGTCTGAATCGCTGTGCGACTTTCTGAATAGTCCTTGTAGCGTAGGTTTCTTACATATACAGAGTTAGTCGACAATCCTTTCAAAAGATTCGTTGAATTTGTATTAGTCTCATCAAAACAGAATCCAGAAACTATAATCGGATAGTCATGAATCTTTTGAGCTTTAATTTTATTAACCGTTGATAAGTCTAAATCATAAAATAGCGGGCTTTTCATTTGCCCATTTTTTAGACAGCGATTCATCATAAAGCGGGTTTGTAAATTCCCACGATATACAAACATTGGTTGAGTCGAATAGATTGTTAAGTATTGATCGTTTAGGGTTTTGTCGTTAGCAATTACACCCCACTTACAATCCCCCTCATGAAGTGTTCCACCTGTCTTAATTAGTTGAACAAGAGCGCTACTTTCTTCATAGATATTAATTTCAGTTTCACGCTGAATGACAAAAAATCCAGAATATTCTGATGTTGGTATGAATTCGGTACCATCCAATAAAGTCGTTTCAGCCACTTGAATGATATCGGAACCCGATAATTTGTACTTACCACTAAAATTGTGAATAGGTTTTTTTAATAATCGTGATGCATTAAAGGCAGCTAAGATTTTAGAATCTACGGTAACCGTTCCAGTATTGTCCGCACCGAACATATTAAAATTAATGACATCATAATCAATACGCTCCCAGCCATTAAAAATGGTACCCCCATCGTTCTCATTCACACGCTCAGTATTAAATTTAAATTTCCCACCTTGAACAGTATCAACAACCTCAACAACGCGGTCTGGCCACACCTGTGCAGCACTTAAGTCAGAAATTGATGATACTTTTAAAATTGATCTGAAATTTAGCTCACGCTGATTAAGTGAATCAACCCCCGTAAGAACGAGAGTGTCAATCCAACCCTCTGCTCCAGCACCAGCCGCTGCTGCAATATTAATTGCCTGTTGTAAATCTTCAATATTCACGTAACCAGAAGAAATCATTTCTTCAAAAAGTCGAGAAAGCATTGGTAAAGACTTAAAAGGGATACCATACCGAGGCGTAATAATTTTATCTTCATTACCACCTTCCCCGATATTTTTAAGATCAACCTTCACATTAGTGATATCTTCAGGATAAATCATTTCATCCATTTTTTTCTCCAAAAAAAATCCCCGCAAATGCGGGGATTCTTAAAAATTCATTCAGACTAAATTGTTCTTTATGTCATCATCATTTTGATAATAACGCGGGTCAAAATTGATAGATGTAAGACCATTCTGAAAAATGCCTTTCACATCTTTTTTAGTCACCAAAAAGAGCTGATCATTTTGGCGGTCATCGGCAGTAATTGAATAAACGGTCTTGACCTCTCCCCCAGTCACCAACGCTTCATTTGGTGGACGTGAAAGAACAAACTGAAAGCTATTTTCACCTTGCACGATTGGGATGACATCAATCATTTTATTCTTGAGTTGCAAATGAATAAAAAATTCATGATCAGCATTTAGAATGCATGGTTGTGAACCTGTAATCGTTAGGCCGTTCCAATCTCTAATGTCACCCGATAACACCATTTGGTCAGGATCACCCAAGAAAATAGGCGTTAGCCGAGTATCATCAACACATGCAATGACATCCCCCTGATTGACCAGTTCTGCTTCAGCATATGCTTCATACTGGCAAGAAACTCGTTTATACCGCAACTTATTCCATGCTCGCCAAGCAACAATATGCGCTTGTTGTTTGTAGACAATCCCGTAACCCGTTATTTTACGCGGGTTATTGATCTGGTCATCAGGTATCTTTAAAGTCTTTTCAATCCAACTGTCTTCACTATCAACATAAGTGAGTTCTACGCCATCGTAATAGTTTTCAACCTTAAAACTATTTGTCCGAGTTTCAGATTGTGGCTTTTTATTTCGGTGGTTAAATAAAACGCTTGGCACGTTATCTGAACGTTCAAAATCATAATAAAGCGTGAGTGAACTTCTTCGGTCATGACAGCATGTTACTGCTGCAATCATTCTCATAATCTCTTCAAATGATTGGTTAGCATCATCAAGCGTATAGTTAAATTCTGCCATCTTGGATGAACCAAAATATTCAGTAATTTCATCTACCACTTGATATAAAGCTTCCACATCAACTTCAGAAATAACACGACGACCAATTTTGTCCTGTAAAGCAAGCTCAATGGTCAGGTCTGCGATATTACGAGATAGAACACGGGTTTCAGAACGTACACCCGTTCTATAACTATAAACCAAGCTTTCAGCGATACAGTTTAATTCACGGCTGTCTAAAGCAGTGGCTGTACGTGTTGCCTGTGTTCTGCTACGCAGCAAAGTCCGATTGTCATACACCAGTTTTTGCAAATAATGGTATGCATAGGCGCTTACAAACTTAGTTTCATCTGACAAATCTGCCGAGTCACCATTATCGTTAGTTCTACGTGCACGGAACCGCACAGCTCCAGAGAATGGGAGATCAATCCACATTGAACCGCCAACACTATCTCTATTATTTGGCTTACCAGTTAAAGAAATCGTCTTTGTGAAAATTGTGCCAGTAGGTACACCTGCCACCACGCTTTGATACTCAACACTTAAATCTACAGTCTTGGCATCAGAACCTTGATAAATACCGTTCAAAGCTTGAAAGTTCAGCAGCAACCCCGTGGCATCTTTTGAATCAATGGTGAACCACCCAATATAGTTCTCATTACTGCCGCGAAGCTTAATTGTACCTAGACCCGTTTTCTGATCAGTAATATCTGCCAATTTATACCAATCAGGATTTACAGTACTTGGCGTTGCTAAAGCTATCTCTTTATTTTCAACATCAATACCAGCAACTAGATAACTGCCATCAAGGAAAATATTCGCGCTATTCGCAGTCAAACTAGCAGAGATATTTTCTGTTGCAGTCTCGGTCAGGCTTGAAAAGTTGATATTGGTATTTGTCGGATTAGTTAAAGTAATCGTATAAATACCCCCGCTATATACAATGCTGGTCACATCATATAAACCTGCAAGGTCCAATTGTCCGTTTACTGGATCGGTCACTAGTAGCGAAGTTACGTTAATCTTTCTGTAAGTGTCATACCCTGTCACGGTCTGATCAGAAGCTATAGACAACGTTTTGTTTACTGGATCAACATTAGTAACACCCGTGATATTTAAATCAGCAAGCCCAAAATTTGCTCCAGAAATAATCAAAGAATCATTGACCACAAACTTTGTAAAATTACCAGCAGTATCTGAACTGGTGGTTTTAATCAGATTTGGAAATTGAAAATAAATATCTGGTGCCTCAATACGAGTGCTGTTTGGTGGTAAAGCAGTTTGACCATTTACCGATGATGTCTTCTTAGCAATCATTGGCGGTTGATCAAATGTATCTCCCCACTTGTAAATATTTGCCGTACCCGTTAAAGATTGTCCAATTCCATAGACAGTTACACTCGTTCCAGAAATTTCCTGAATTGGAGTATCACCCTCTTTAAAATCTGAAACCTGAACATGGTTTTCACAAATACACATTAAGGTTTCTTCAACCTCAACATCATCCTTAAAATAACGAACGACTGGAGCAAATAAATCTGGAATTGATTTTACGCGTCCAAGAATAAACGGAACACGTTGTTTTAATCGCTGTCGATTTTCACGATCAGATAGATTGTTATTACTTGACCCTGTGTTTGTGCCGGCATTATTAAGGGGCGCTTTAGGAACTTTCACGATTGCTGAAATACCAGCGCCAATCACTTTTCCGACAACCCAGTTAACCGCTGAAATTAAATCACCAGAATACAGAACAATGGTGCAGTCATCATTCGATTCCATTAACCGAGCAATTGCCTGTTTATCAGTAGATCCAGCAGGTGTTATATTATTTTCAGGGCATGGGTTGCCTTTAAAAATACGAGCTTGTGGATGCTTATTTTTGTACTGAATGAAAGTGTATAAAATACTATCCGTTTCTACATAATATTTTTCGGATCCATCAAGTGCATTATTGATGATACAAATTCGGCTCATAATAACGAATCCTTTTAAATATCTTTCCAGCTTGATGCAGGGTGATCCGCTGCACACTTTGTTCGGTTAAATGAAAAACCTTATGGCGAAAAAAAAGCCCGACATGCGAGCTTCCGTTTATGTGTGTCATTAAGACAATGCAGCCTTCAACAGGCCTCTTAATCAGCTTGTTCCTGTGAACCGTTTCCCGGGAGGTCTTTAAAGTCTCATCAATTGAACCCGTTAAACCGATAAAACATTGCGAGTAATCAAGTTGATAAATATGCTTTGCAGCTGCTATCACGAAATGTACGCAATGAAATTTAATGGGATCATATCTAAGATGAAATAACGGTCTAATATCCATTTTAGTAAAACCCTTTTAAACTGGGATCAGTACTAGCCACATAAAGCTCACCAGTACCCGAATCATTTAAATTAGGCGCACTGGCTTCAAAAGTAGACCCCTTATAACTTCGAGAGACATTCTCAATAAGTAAACCCTTATCTACAAAACACGGCTCGGTGTACACACCAGTGAGATAAGCTCTATAATTCAATACGGGCAAAATCGGCACATCATCAAGGTAAACCTGATCAATTAAATCAGGGATTTGCTGCCCTAAATCCGCAACTGAAACTCTCATAGACTGATCAAGATTATCTTGCTCATTTCCTCGCTCAACCGTTATTACAGTGGGTTTATATTCAAACGACTGACCATCTTCATGAGTCAAAGTCAAAGGCTCACTTGAGTTAACAACATAACGTAGAGCCTCAGACCAATTCGGGTGAGTAACTTCAATTGACTCAACCAGACCAACCGATCCACTTGATTGATCAAAGATGGAAAGCATAATTGGGGTGATCTTAGCCATTGTTGACTCCAGTTGCTGCTGGGAACCACTCATTAGGGATTTTCTCAACGTCGGGTGTTAAGCCGCCTTGGCGATAATTAACAATATTCCTATCATCAATTTCACTACGGTAAATAGGCTTAACCAAGACTTCAAACGTTACCTTTATGACCGTCTTATTTCGGTAAGATTCACTAGGCAGTGAAGATGAAATAAAGCGACACTCACACTCTTCAGAAATTCCATTATCCAATGATAATTTCCAAAGCCAGTTTTCAGGTTTGCGTTGCTTAAGCCGCCAGAATGCCCAGAAGTATTGACGCTTACCCTTTTTATCTAAAAGTACTGTTACCTTAACCCGATGAACAGCACCAATAAAAAAGGGGACTTGCCGTGGCATTCCCCCTTCTAATTCCTGCTCTCTTAAATTATTTCCAGCAGTAAAGCTATAGCCCTCTTTGAGAGGGCAAAGCATGAATCTATCCACCTCTAACCTCCCCGATTACGACCCACACCAAAGTTATCCATGACAGCCCTAGATTCATCACTGTTTGCACGATTCAAGTTTTCCCAAGACCTCGCTATACGCTCATCAACAACATCAATTGTTACCCCACCATTTGAATCTTGGCGTGCAGTAACTACAGCACTGGTATTGTTGTTAATCGTAATGTTGAGCTGGGAGTCATAACGTTTCTCAGCCATGGCACGAGTAAAATCTTGGTTTTGACGCGGGCTTAATACACGCTCACCTTTGTTTAATAACCAAGTCCCTTCTTGTGGCACATAGTCAATACCGTCATGGGCCATACCCGTTAAGTTTGTTGACTTAATTTGTGAAACTTGGGCCAACTGAACCGCAACCGCAGCTCCAGCCATCACAGGAGCCAAATAAGGCCCCACGTATGGAATTGCAGCTACAGATGCATACACATCCGAAAATGTTTTTGGTGCGTTAATGATGGCCTGTGCAATAGCAAATGCTTTCGACATTGCAAACATCGCTTTATAGCCTGCCGACTGTTCACCAAGCAAAGAACCCATTAAATCGGTCATGCCCGACAAAGTATCAGAAGCTGCTTTAGTTCCCAAGGATGCTTTATCAAGTTCATATTGCTGATCAATCATGAACATACGTTCATTATGAGCCTGCCAAACAGCTTCCCTCTCAGCCGCAGAATCAGCCAAAGCCATCTGAGCATCAAACAAAGCTTGAGATTCATCATAACGACCAAAACGATCTTGCTCTAATTGATCAGTATTACTTGTGCCATTAATTTCAGAAAAAGTACCACCCCAAGATGCTGTTGCAGACTGGAGGTTTTTATTTTTCTCGAAATCTTCAGATGCCTTGGAAATTGCAGTAAGCCTTTCACGTTCAGACTGAGAAATTTTAGAATTTTCCTGAATTTTCTCACGCTCAAATGCATACTTAATCTGCATGTTCTCTAAATCAGTACGCAGAAAACTAGCAGCATCACTTATGCGCTGTTCACGCTCCAATGCCGCCCAAGCATTAGCTTTATCAAATTGCTCCTTCAGTGACTTTAATTTAACTTCTTTCAAATCCTTATCAAGCTCTCGGCCTTCTGAATATCGAAACACCTCAGTTTCATATTCATATTTCCGTTTTTGATCTTCTGACCAAATATGATCATTAATTTCAGAAGTTAAACTACGTAAATATAATTCTTCCTCAAACTTATACTGCTGTTCAGCCATCGACAAATATGTAGATGTCTTAGCACCAAAACCAGCTTCATTTATTGACTTAACCTTTTCGGTGTAATCAGCATGCATCTGGGTCAAAATTGAGTAAAAACCATACTCTATTTGTTCACGCTGCTTTGCTTGCTCTTTAGTTTTAAGGACTAAATCATCAGCGGCTTGCTTCCTTTCAGATTCGCGTTTTCTTGCAGCATCTTGGGCTTTTTTTTCTGCTTCTCGTTCTGCTTCTTCACGAGCTTTGTATTGCTCCTGAATTCTAAGCGTATTTAGAGCGCTCTCCTTATCATCTTTCGATAGAATTGCACTTGTACCCTTCGCCATTTGTGCATCATAAATAGCTTGAGCTTGTGCAGTGTTGTAGCCTTCATCAAGCAACCCAGATTTATAAATACTCTCAAAAACAGTTTCTTTCTGTTTATTACGATAGTTTAGAAGTGCCTCTGAAGCCTTATCAGCAGCATTAGCTGTATTATTAATTGCATCGGCTTGGCTCTGGTGTTTAGCTACAGCATTTTGAGCCTCATTTCCTGCCAAGACCGTTTCTTTATTAAACACTTTTAAAGCATCAGCAGATTTATTTGCCTTAATATAATTTTCGTCATATTTAGCAACCTGATCTTTCAGGGCATTATATAAATCAGGTGAAATACTAAGACCATTTAAACGCTTAACGGCCTCTGTATAACTTATCGTTCCTAAACGTGCTTCATTGGAAATCTTCGCAACTTCAGCATTACCTACAGCGTAATTTTGAATATTGATTAATGCAGAACCGACTGCCAATTCAGATTTACGTAACTCTTTGTTTTGCGCCTCAAATGCATCCGTTAAATCATTTATTGCCGATTTTCGGTCTACACCTTCCAGTTTTGAAAGCTCGGAAGCTGCCCTGTCAGCAACAGTAGCTTGCTCAGCGAGCTTTTTATTTGCTTTATCAGCATTGTCATGCATTAAAAGATAACTAGCAGCCACACCAGCAACGGTTAAACCTAAGCCCACAGGTCCACCTAAAATAGTGAGTAAACCTCCGCTAATTCCACTTGAAACTGTACCAATTGCATTCGCTCTAGCTCTGGCAGCCGCCAATGCATTTTCAGCAGCCGTTAGTTCTGCTGTAACTTGAACCTCAACTGTACGCAACTGTGCCATACGTGTTGCAGAGGCTATTCGACCAGCTTGGTTAATTTGTGCTTTTAATCGCTCAACTTCTAAAGCCTTTTCAGCAGCAAGGGCTGCTAAAGTTGCCTGAGTATTAGCAAGTACAGTTTGAGTATTAATTACCCCTTGGGCTGCGGCAGCTCTCTCTGCTTGCATAGTCGCGTATTGAACGGCAGCCTGTTCAATTAGTTGCTTTGTTTTGCTATATCCAGCGGCAACACTCGATAATAAAGTGGGAATGTATGACCCTGCATAAAATGCAGTACCAACCATGGCTGCATTTGTGAAAGTATCTAAGTTTGCAGCTAAGCCCTGAATTGAACCAGAAATTAATTGAGCAGCACCAGAGCCTCTGCCAGCCTCACCAATAAATTGAGTTAATGCATTATTTAATTGAGTAAATGACATGCCAATTGTGAAATCTGTTTTACCAAACAAGGTATCAACAGAGGCTTTTGCTTTACTCAAAGATTCAATAACAACGTCGGCAGTTAGCTCGCCTTCATTTGCCATACTGCGGAGTTCGCCAATATTTACATTTAGTCCCGTAGCAATAGCTTTTAACAGACCCGGAGCCTGTTCAGAGATTGAGTTGAACTCTTCACCACGTAATACCCCAGAAGCTAAGGCTTGACCAAATTGGACTAATGCAGCTTCAGCACTGGCAGCACTACCACCAGAAATCGCAATTGATTTTGCAACCGTATCGGTTAAAGAGGCTGTATCTTGAAGTGTAATACCCAAACGGCTCGCATTATCTGCAAATCGTTGGTAAACCTGCGCTGTTGAATCCCAAGACTGGCCCGATGCCTGCGCAATCACAAGAGTATCTTGCATGGCCTGATTCAAGTCGGCCTGACTCGTTGTAACTAACTTGAGTCGGTTTTGTAACCCTGTATAACTGTCCATTTTAGATATAACAGCACCTACACTGATAATACCTGCCATAGAACCGACAATTGTGTTTTGCAACTCCTTAATGCTTTTTCCAACAAGATTATAGTCATTTGCCATGCCTTTTGTGCTGGCATGTGTCTGACGCTCGGCACGTGACAAACCTTGGATATATGACCCAGTATTTGCCAATAGGTTTAAGGTCAAAGTACCAAGATTAGTTGCCATGACTTTTCTCCAGACATAAAAAAACCCCGAAAATCGGGGTTTTTTAAAAACTATATAATTACCAATCAGTATTTTGAGTTTCTGTAAGAATATCTTTTTTATAATTAGTGATAATATCTTTCAAACCAGATTGAATTACCTCATCATCCTTTTCAGAAACCGTTTTAAACTCTTGACCAGCAGCTACAAACTTAGTTGTACCTTTGGTATTAATCTTTACACTCATATCACTAAAAGTAAGTCTCGATTTATTATCTTTAGAATCAACTTTTAATGTGAATAACAGCAAACTATCTTTTTTTGCCATACAATCCCAAGTACCTTTACAAGGTGATGGCATATTTCCCTTACCGATAATTGTACCAGTAGCTAAATCTTCATATTGCACAACAGCATTTGAAGATTTAAAGTTTTTTGCAATCCATATTTTTGATGAATTAAAAATCTGATCTTTATTCATATTGGGAAGTTCGACAATTTCGACCACTTCGCTTATGGGCTTTTGTTCTGCATAAACAGATGCACTTAAAATACTCAGAGTTAAAAAAATTATTTTCTTCATAATAAAATCCCCACCATTTGTTATTAATGGTGGGGATAATACTATTCGTTTTATTTTTACACAAATTTAAAAAGATTTACCTCTCTTGTCTTTGTCGTCGCTTCATTGCCTCTTGCTCAAAGGTTGTTTCAACCTCATCTTCATGGGGCTTAAAAAAATTCGGATCAACATGATCCTCTAGTTTTACTTTCCCATTGTGATAGAAGGCCATTAAATCACCTATGGCTTGCTCAATTCGACGACCAACAAAAAGCGAGCCTCGTTTAATACGATACGCTCGCCAGATATTTACTTCCCAGTTACTTAAGTTTCGCTTACAGTCTTCGATTCGGTTTCCACCGATTCCGCAGATTGCGAGTTCGCACCAGAATTCGTGCTCGTCGAATTCTTGTTCCGTGACTTTCCCGAGAAATTATTAATGGAATCAGCAACTCCATATAATGCCTCTACAAAAACAGGGTCAGAATCGTAAACATCATTTACCGATTCAAAGAAAGCTGTACCAGTGGCATCCTCACAAATCGAACCAAGCAATCGAGCTGATCTTAATAAACGGATATCAACTGAAGCTAATGTCGTATCCTCAACATTAGCTAAATCAATATTCCATTTGTAGGCCTTAGATACCTCTTCAATATCTTTATAACTCAGACGTTTGATATAAGTTTGAGCCGCCAAATCAACAATATCACCAATTTGAAGCTCTTTATTTCCTGTTTTTTCCTGAAGAAAATCAAAGTTTTCTTCAGTAACTTCAACAGACCAATTAACCGTGCGCTCAACTGGTGCACCGATTTTAGTTAAGCCTTTTAATGATTTAAGCTTCATGCTGGAACCATCCACTCATCAGTAATTGCTGATTGACGACGTAACGGTAAGCTATGGTTAACCATAGATTTTGCCTCAATTACTGGCTTACCCTTACGCAATTTAACTTCCGCATAAGACCAAGAACGTGTATCAGGTAAATCAACCACATTATCTACTAAAGTAGGTACACCTACGCCATCTGAATACCCAGCATATAAAACAAAATTTTCTAGTTTCTGAGCCAAATCAAGCACAAGTAAATGTGTTGCGTTTTTTGGATCAGTATCAATGGCTACAGAACCATCGCCTGGCTTACCAAGAATAAATTCACTCTGGTCCACATCAGGATCATCTAAACAACCACTGTCATATTCATCGTAGTTTTCATCCCCCCAATCGAAGGTTTTAATACAAAGTAACTTGGTCAATGTAGGAACAGTGCCATGAAGTGCCCAAAATTCTGTACCTTTACCGACAATACCTTTTCTAGCCATGAGATTTGCTCCTTATAGGCAATAAAAAAGCACCCTAAAGGTGCCAATGTTTAAATAATTAAATTAGGTTTCATAAATCCAACTAGCATCAAAGCCGCGGAAATATTGTTTAGTTTGAGGGTCTATACCGCTAATACGCGGGTTTAATATGTAGCAGTAAAGCTCTAATGCTTTACGAACTGTGGTACGTACTTGAGATGCACGATCCGCTTTAGTGTCATAAACCTTTAATTGATACATCACGTCATCATTATCGGCTGGCATGTTATCGACATAGTTTAAGGATTTACCTCCCAACTCTTGCCAAACAACATAGGGAACTGTTGCCCCTTCTGGTGCTATATCTACATAAACTCTTGGCTCAGCACCCAAATATGCAACAACAGCAGGAGATTCTTTTAAAGTTCTATAAATTGGCAGGTAACTCATAATTGCGCCAACTCCTTATTTAACTCATCACTAAAGACTTGGGCGAAGGTTTCAATCACGTCATCAATTTTGTTGAAAAAAGCTATTCGCATAAAAGGAATTGCAGGAATATAAGCCGTGCCCAATTCAATAAAACGCCAGTGGCGTGTATCACCACCGCTAGTAGGCTTAGGAGCTAACTTTGTAAAAGCCGCACCACCATCTACACCTACACGCATTTTGATTAAATCTTTATTACCAACTTTTCCTGCTGCCACTTTGATGTTTTTGGCAATAATGGCGCTAGTTTCAGGATCATCAATTTGTAGTGCATTCAGCCGTGCGGCATCCCGTACTTTGTTCATACCTTTTCTAGCTGCTTTCCTTGTAATTCGTCTTGTTACTTTTGGATCAGTCAACCTTCTCAATTTCCGTGATACATCTTCTTCACCACTCCAGATTGCAAAGGAGTCCAATTAATCCTCCTTGAACTTTTCCACCCCACTAGAAAGCAAAAAAGTACTGTAAATATTTCCAGTTTCAGGATCATCTAAAGCAGGACCATCAATCGCATACTTAACACCACGAAAAATGACGCGCATTGAACTATCAATATCTGTTCGATGTCGTATTTTTAAGCGTGCAATGACTTGTGACTGGTTCCCTTGAGCTGCAATTAAGTCACGTGCAGATAAAGGGGTTAATTTGGCCCATAAATGTAAAAAATCCTGCCAATTAGCAGGATCTGGATAACCATCATCATTTCTTTTCGAGCCTTCATCACGTTGTATAGTGACTCGGTGACAAAGCTCTCCAGCACTAACACCCGACATAATTATTCACTCAAATAGACAGGATCATCGTCATCATCTTTATCATCGTTTTGCAACATTGAGATTAACTCACTGTTCTGGTCCATGATTTGTGACATCACTACGTTCTGAGCTTTGATGCCCTGAAGCAAATCCCGATTCAATAGAATCAGTTCGTTGACCAGCGATCCATTGCAACAACAATTTCCGTTTTCGCTCTGCTCGCTGGAGGTTTCGTTTAATCCACTCACGTCTAGCCTCACATCCTGAACATGTCATTTTTTTGTCCAGCACTCATAAGCCAATTGAATTGCCAAAATCTTAAAAACCCCATTTTCACGAATGAAGAGACAATCTCCATGCATAAAAATGAGGTTTTTATAATGTGGCGTTTGTTTTACCCACTCAATAAATTCATCCATATCTACATTGCCAAAGGAGTGTAATAAGGACTAAGTAAAGCTAATACTGGTTGAGGCAGAAAAGAACCATTAGTGGGCATTTCACCCTCTAAATTTCGATATTTATCGTAATAACCACAAAGCAATAAAATTGCTCGTCGTTGACTATAGTTTTCAGCATCAAATTTGCTTAACACATGGTCTTTAACCGCCTGCTCTGCTGCACCAAGCAAGTCTTGTAAGTCTTCAAGATCGGCGCTGTCTGCATCAAATTTAAGATGACGGACCACATCATTCACTGTCAGCGGCATTTTTACCTCCTTTGCTGTTTGCAAACGGGTCATCTTTAGAATCACGCTTAGCAAGAGCTTCAAGAGAGAAGTTTTGCTGTTGCATATATGGAGTATGCCCACCAGCAACGGGCTTATAGTTAAACTTGGCTCTGGCCTCGTCAGGTGAGAAAATGCCACGCTGAACACCAAGAGCGTAAAAGTTCATTTGAGACGTTGAATCCATTCTCAACAATGCTTCAAGATTAAGAAATGCTTCAAACCCAGACTTTTTAAGCTCAAGCCCTTCATCAAGCATATTCTCAATAGCTTCAATCAGGCTTTGAAGACAATCACCATAATAAATAAGGTTCATATCCTCAACTTTCTGGCCTTGAGGTATGCCCCCTACTCCGATTTTAAATGCAGGAACATTGAATACTGAGCAAACAACCTCAGCACTCATTTTGTGTTGTTCAATCATTTGGGCATCAGATGCAGGAATCGCCATTGGGACATATTTCATATCACCACCAAGAATTGCAGTTTTACCTACATTTCCAGATGAGTAATTTTGGTTCCAAGCTTCACGAATATTTTTTGCATCTTCTTCAGATATTTTGCCAGCACTTGTCAAAATCCCGCTTGGTCTGCTCATATTTGCAAAAAAGCTAGATCCATATTTTTGAATGGCAATACCTTGGGATGCAGCCAATGAACAAGCAACAATAGGACTTAAACCAACCAGAGGATGGTAAAAACAGTTCCACCGATCATGAATAATTTCTGAGGCAGGCAAAATCAAAGACTGTCCAACTTGAGCAAGTTTATCGATACTGATTTGATAAAAAACTTCACCAGAATCAGAAACCAATGGCTTAACTAAATCAGGATTTAAAACGATAAGGCCAATGATTTCACCGAAAGCATCACGAAATTTTAAAACGTATGTATTACCACGGGTAATTTTTGAAATAATCCAATATTCCAAAAACTGCTGCATGGTCTGAAAACGATTTGGTTTTTCAAGAAATTTAAAACGCTTGGCTTTTGTAGGAATCCAAACAGCCCCCTCTTGCTTACGCAATTCAAGGGGTAACTTTCCAATATCTTTTGAAATTAACGAAACACAGGCAAATACAGCATGAAATGAGAGCAAATCTTCACGCTTTAATTCCATATTTCGTTGCCAAGCACCCATGAATGACTCTTGAACAGAGGTCCACCCACCTGTACCAGACACAGGTGTCATGGACTTTCTACGGAAAACATTGCTTAGAAATCCCATTTATGCACCCTTTTTACCTGTTTTACTGGTGGATTTGACAGCTTCTGGAGCTGTCTCTATAGGATTCTGCGGGGCATTCGGTACAAAACTACCGAAATCATCAACTACTGGGGTTCCATTAAGATTTAATAAAACACTTTCTGGTTGAATAATTAATCCTTGAATTTTTTTCGGAGAATTTTCATCCATCGACACAACTTTTAATTGCTCAAGCTTAGAATCAGCAATCAATTCAGCTACATTCAACAGTAAAAGCAAATTTGCTTCATACTCTTGAACTTCAACCTCTGTACCAGCTGGGCCTGAGCACAAATCAACAAGAAATTTGACTTTAGGCATTTCAATACCTCTTAGGCATAAAAAAACAGCCCAATTGGGCTGTTTTGGAAAAATTTAAGCTGTTGCGTACTTAATATAGCCAGCTGCCTGTTGTCGACGTTTTTTCCAGCGAATAAAACGCTCACCACGAATTGCCATCAAGTTATTTTGATATAGGTTGATCCAGCTTGGCGCAGCTTCCGTTCCTAGATTAATTGTTGCTTCAGTACTAATTGCAAAATCCATGAAATTATCATCAGCAAGTAAGATTTCACCAGGGACAACCAAAGCAATAATATCTTCAGCCTTTTCTGAAATTTCAACAGGTAACGTCAACCAGTACTTAGTACCATTTAAGTTCATACCTTCAAAATACTTATTACCTAAAGTATCTCGCATAATACTTAAAGATGCAGCACGAGTTTCCGACATCACCCAAGTTGCACCACTTAAAGAAATACCCGCATCAGTAAGCTGCTTAATTACCTTCATAGCATCAGCTTCATACTGTGCAGCTGTCGTACCTGAGCTATCAATTGCTGTGACACCATTGAGAAGTGATGCAGGGCTGTCATCGGATTCTGCTTTATCAGGATCAAATAATTGATCATCTAGGAATTCAGCTGTTGATTTGACTAAATCATCACGAACTAATGCATCGGCTTTAGGGTTTGAGAAACGAACTAATTCTTCAGATAGCAGAACAATACCTGCTACTTTAGATTTAGAAAGCGTTACATTCCCATATGTTGGATTTGTTACAGGTTTAGACTTTGTTTCACCTACCCAACCAACTGTAGATGCGCCCGTTTGAGATGGCATTTTAATATTGAACGGTACTTGACGCATCTTTGAGGCCAAACGATCAATAACCGTCTTTCCGCGGAGTAACTCAATAAACTCTCCAGTTAAGTTTTCATAATTAACTAAACTTGAACCAAAGTTTGCATCAGTCGTAGTACCAATCACCGCTTTTTCGCTTAATGCATTTTGAACAATCTCAGGAGCACCCCAAGCCTTTAATACATCAATTGCGGTAACTTGGCCTTTACTATTTGCTGCTACAGCTGAAGCTTTAACCATCAAAGCAAACCCAATACCTTTTTCAAGATTTGGTTTAACTTCAATTTTTTCCCCACCAGTAGTTTTTACTGCTTCAGTAGGATTTTGTCCTTCAACAGGAGTTGTATTAGATGACCAATCAGATTGTGATTTTTGAATATCTTCTAAACGTTTTAAGTTTAATTTTAGATTATCAATCTCAGCTTCATGGCCTTTAATGCTAGCTTCATCATCACCTTCAGGGGTTTTCCCATCTTTTAGTGATTTCTCCATGACACCCGAGATTTTTTTCTGAGTATCCTGAATAGTAGCTTTAATCTTATCGATGTGTTGTTGCAAAGTCATACGAGTTTCACTCCAGTAGATTTAAATTTTGGTGTATCAAGCAATTTCACTCCCCCCACTTTAGGAACTGGAGCTGCTGGATTCGTCAACGAAGGTGGATTACACAAGAGAGATTTTTCTTGCGGTGTTTGTGCTGGATCTGTCTTATTGTTTTGGCAAAGGGACTTAATCCCAGTAATTGTTGCTTCCTGATTTGCTGGAATAGTTACAGCTGATAGTTCGTACCAATCCCATTTAATAAATTTGTAGCCCCACGTACCTTGAATATCAGCCACTTCAAGGCCACGAAACCCAATCGACAGCCCCCGAACAAGACCAGTTTTTATACTGTCCCAAGCTTCTTGAAGACGGACTTTTAAAGTTTCTGATTCAACCTGATCAGGTTTAGTCAATTGAATTTTGACCTGTATACCAGCATCGGTAACGTTTGCTTCAGTAACCTGTCCAATCGGTTGGCGTTTATCGTGCTGCCAAAGAAATGGAACGGGTAAGGTGAATTGAGCACCTTTAGGCTCCACAACATCATCAACACGGTCAGGCGTTGGTGTCGTTGCAATCCCTTCAAGCACCCATTGCTCTTCATCAACCGCTTTGATTTCGAGCAAACTATAGGCTTGCTTCATCTTTTTAGACTCCAAAAAAAAGCGACCTATTAGGTCGCTCGAAAATTAGAAAAACTTATATAAAAAACACACTAACTTTTGATGATGGAGGTTCAGGATTCATAGACATCAAAGCAACCCCGTTAAATGTTGCTATTAATGGGTCAATTTTTCCCTTGCCTGATTCCTGTTTGCGGATTGTCATTGCATTACCTTGATAGACCCCCTTGGCATTACCAACACACCAATTCATCATTCTTTGCCCAGCATGCAGAAATTTACCTTCAGCAACTTTTCGTTCAGTCGTTTGAACATAGCCAGACAATTGAAATCCTTGAGGTACAGCAATCAGAAGCTCAAAAGGCAACCCCACCTCAAGCAAACCATCTTGCAAAGAAGGCATACCCAATTTATCTAAACCAATTGCGGCCTTTTCCGGAAGCTTGCCGGCATCATAAATACGCTTAACAATCATGCCCGCTTGACGGACATCATCACCAACTTCATTAACAATGACTAAATCACCATCTTGCTGAAAATCTCTTAAAGTTGGTGCAATGTCTTTTCGACGTTCAAGCGCAATTGGATGTGCCCAAGCTCGGTTCCAGCAATACCAAATTGAGCGATCATTTTTATCTCGTCCAATGACCCCCATTCCAAACAAATCATCTAAGCCCCCACCATCAAAACCAACGGTACAGATCTCACTTAAATCAAGTATGGACTCAACAAACAACTTGTCTTTATAGGCTGATAGCATCCAGAAATCAGCACCAGCCCAACGGTCAGCACGCTTATTCATGCCAATTTCTACATTCAAATATTTAGCTAAAAATATTTGAATTGACTCATCACCATTTTCTTTTGCTTGCTCATATTTGTTTAATAAAAAACGAATATGTGTTGAACGTCCTAAATTTGGATTCGTTACATAGAAAAAATCTGGATTGAGATAACTTTCATCATCAATCATTTTTTGTGGGAATTCATACAACAATGGCATGAATGAAGGGTTATCAATCTCCCCGTCTCGCACCTTGCGGGCATAATCTAATTTCTTTTTAAATATCCCTGCTGGCGGCTTATCAGATTGGGTTGATAACCAAATTAAAAAACCTTCTGGGAATGAAGCCATACCGCCCGTGGCCTCTTCAAGCATTGATTCAGCATTTGCACGCTCACCAAATACCCAAAGTTCATCCACCAAAATAAAGGCACCTTTAGCACCAGCACTCGAACCAGTTTCAGCAGCAACTACCGTCAAGACAGCTTTAGTCGTCCGATGGGTGATTGTTCGTGTATGTTCTGCCACATGAAATAAAGCATTTAATTCAGGATCTGCCCGAATCATGTTTTTCATTGGAGTAAATGAGTTATCAGCTACCTTTTTGGTAGGTGCAATAATGATAAATTCTGCTGCCTCACGGCTATTCAAAATAATAGCTGTGAGCATAATTCCCGCAGCCATGGTTGATTTCGTATTTTTCTTACTAATGAGCAGGAAAAATTCATTAATTAACCGTTGATTACTTTGATAATCATATGCACCAAAGATAGTTCCAACGAAATCAAAAACCCATTGAGCAGTAATTTCGCCAATTGTTGGCTTGCCCGAAACATCGACAACGATTAATTCTTTAAAAACACGTAAAGCCATTTCGGCTTCATCTGGAAATAACGGCTTACAGGCAATTAAAGATTCTTTTGCTAAAATCTTCATTTCCCAATCTGGGCAAGCTGTACTCCAGATCGGGGACATTGAAGACATAAAAAATACCTATAAAAAAACCGCCCGAAGGCGGCATATAAATATAAATTGTCTGGTAGGACGCGAACCCTACATGAATGGCTGAGATAAGCCGATGTTTAATGGTACATTCGAAAACCTTGCTACGCATCCCCATTCTGGTTCAGGACATTGCTTTCTCTCTCACCGTGTCGCCCACGGATTCAAACAAAAACTGTGTAAAAACTAACTAACTCGCTGCTGTTGTTTACGCTGCTCATCTGCTGTAGCAAATTTACTTTTTTTAGCTACTTCTTCAGCTTCATTATCACGGCCTTTTTTAACGCCATCTTCACCCACTTTTCCGAACTCATAAGGCAAAGCAGCTTTTGCTGCCTCAATCCGCATCTTTCTGTCAACACGTGGATTTTTGTAAATTGTTTTCAAAAACTCTAAGGAATTTGATACATTCTCCATCGCTAAAAACTCAGCTTGAATAGCTGCTTCACCTAAAGGCGTACCATCCAGCCCCCCGCCCCCCTGAGAATTCAAGCTCGCCAGATATGCAACTACATCGGGATCGCTTTCTAATTGACTCCCTTTTGCCGCTGCCGAGCGTTCAGAATAGCCAGCCATCACAGCAGCTTCTTTTGTTTTCTTCCCCTGCAATCTTGCTTGGGCATAAGCTTTCTTTTTTTGGGTCAAAGCCATTTTTACCTCCATAGTGCAAAATTCTGGCAAGGTTTATCGAAATTTATCTATTTTCTAAAAAAGTTTATTTACTTCTTTGAAAATAGGAAAATTTTCTGCAAATGAGAAAGGGGGGCGGTGTCCGCTGAGACCCAAAAAATAATTTTTGGATACCCCCCGTCATGTAAAAAATGCACCACAAAGGTGCATTATCTTTTTGATACTTCAAATGTTCCACGCATTTCATCTTGATTCATCATTCGACTAACTCGATCCACTGCATCAGACGGTAAATCGGTTTTGCCAATTGGAGAGCCATTAAGAAACATTTGTAGTGACTTCAGCTCGGTCATGTTACGAACATCTAAAACCTTTTCACCTTTAGGAACCAAGAAAGTTCCCTCAATGTATTTATCTTCAATCATTTTCCTGCCGCCTTTCTTCGCATACGTTTGAGTCGGTTCTTTATATTCTTTGGTAGTGGAACTGGTCGAGCATGATCAATACCGATAGTCACAACCATTCCCTCTTCACAATTTTCGGAAGCCGTAGCTTCCTTAAAATGTTTTAGAATTTCTTCAAGGCGGGCATATTCATCTCGATGAATTAAATGCTCATGCATCATCATGCTGACCTCCATCAACTGCTACTGGCATATAGCCAAGTGATATCATTTGTTCTGTTGACATCTGCTCAACTGAATAACACTTATCAATCAATACAACTGGCACACCAGATTGGCTAAAAGATTTGTGAAGCTGATCAGCCACAGACTTTGCATGTTCGCGTGAATTGAAATGAGTGAAGTCACCACGCACTACAACCAACGCTGCTTGCTGAGGAACCAATGTAAACTCAAGACTTAGTTTATATTCCAAGTCTTTAACCTTTTGGCTTTGCTCGTTGTATGCTTGGCCCTGCTGGATTAGCAGCTTGTCTTTAGACTCAAGCTTACGATGCTGGACAAGCCAAGCATCCCAAGCAGCATTGACCACAACCGCAGCAAACTCATGATCTTTAGTTGTGCCCGACTCGACATAACACATCTGATCAAAACTGTATGTCACGTAACTAAGCAAATGATGTACTGATAAAACACTCAATTGAAAATCTATTGAAAGCTGTCTGAATTGATTTTTAATTTTATTCATCGCATACCCGCCTTGCTTTCAGCTAATGATTTCTTGTCATGGCATGGCTTGCACAATGACTGAAGGTTATCCAGATCATCAGTACCACCTTGTGCTGTGTTTACTATGTGGTCACATTCAAGTTCCATCGTTACACTATGGCAGTGGCAACAAGTCCAATCATCACGCTCATGCACTTGTTGTTTAAGTTTGCGCCATGAACGACCACCACGACCTTTACCATAATTCTTTTCAGGTTTTGGCAAGGTTGCATGATTGCTTTTAAGTGTTGGCAGATTGGATGAACCAAGTTTAGGTAGTCTCATTTTTAATAATCCTTTGGCCTGCCTCAACTTCATCCAGATCGGCAAGGCGGAGCTGCCCGATGATTTGAACGCGTGGATGGTGTTCACCATTCCACAGCACCTTAAAACATGATCCTGTTTGAACCACCACGCCAACCTCATCAAATCTGTTATTGATGTCATCGCGGTATACAACTGGATCGCCCAGCAATATCACTTCTTCAGACATTTCAATCCTCGACTAAATACAAATCAGCCTTGGTTGAAATAGGTTCCAGCACAACCAAGGGACAATCAGCAATCTTGCGTTCATAACAGCTTTCGCAAAGAGTCAGCCAGTTATTGCGGTCCCAAAATAAAACCCGATCTGTTTTCGGGTCTGCTTTGTGGGCCACCTTACTAGCAACCGATACAAAGCCGCGACGGGCACAATCACCGCATAACTCGTTAACAGCAATGAACTCTGCTGTTACTCCGCGCCAAGTCTTTTCTTTGCTGCCCTTCTTACTGGCACGATCTAGAACCTTTTCAGCCTTAGCTGCCATTGCCTCTTGGCTTCTCCAGTGTTCCTCTCGTTCTTTTCGGCCCATAAATAATCCTCAAAAAAAGAGGGCTGTATGCTTTCCGAAACATACAGCCCTTTGAAATGAGGCCTAGGCCTCCAAGGAATTAACTTTAAAACTTACAATTCTTCATTATGGTGAAATGTAGATCATAACTGGCTCACCCGTCAAGTGATTTAATCACTATTTTAGTGATTTTTTAATGCTCCTTCAATTTTCTGTACTGCCTTACTAATTTCATTCTCTAAAAGTTCTTTGTAAAAATCCGCTAATTCATTCAAATAACGTTGCACTTTCATACGACTAACACCAGCTAACACTGCTCTGTTTCTCTCACTAGGCTTGTAAGTAGCTGGAACCTTGCATAACTCAAGCAATGCAATTAACAAAGCTTTTTCACGCTTTTCCTCAAAAATAATTTGCTCACCTTTATGGATTAAATTAAAGATTGGCTGAATTAATTCCAATATTTCAGATTCCTCATATGCATTTAGTGCATACATACCAAAAAGAATTGTTTGCACTTTGGTCAATTTTGCATAGCTAATCGCCAGAATCACATCTTGAGCCGTGTATAACGGCTTAGTGTTATCAACTCTAATTGCTTCATAATTAACAGTTTTAGGGTTTAATAACCGTATTAAATTTTCCATTTATCTATCCTCTAATTTTTATACTGGATAGCGTTCATGTGAACGTGTGAACGACGTGTGAACGTGTGAACGACGTGTGAACGAAAAAATCAAGTCGTTCACACGGTAAGTATTTGTTTTTTAATTTATTATTTATAAATGTGAATGAGTGAATAAAGAAATGCTCACGCGTAAGGAAATTCACTCTTATAAGAGTGTAGAAAGTAGATAGAAAAGATAGGGTGAGAAAATTCTCTCGTGTATGCGCGCAAGAAATATCGTTCTTTCGTTCACATGGCAATGAAATATATTTAATATTCAATGCTTTGCTGTGTGAACGAACGTGTGAATCAATAGAAATCTCGTTCCCATCGTTCACATGAACTGCCATATTTCTTGTGCTAAATCTAGGGTTTAGCAAACTACTTGTCAAGAACATTTGGAAAACCTCCATTTTGAGCCTCATCGAACTGATCTACACATTCGCCATACCAATCAATTGCATTTTTATCTTGGGGACTAGCACCCACCGCAACAATTAATGACTGGCCCTGTTTTCGCTGATATCTCCAATGTTGTTTTTCCAATAAACGGATACCCTCAATTTTTTTGATGTCATCTGTAAAACGCCTATATGAATATTTATGCTCCAGTGTTGATGAAGCCCATTCCTTATATGCTTCATACAACTGTTTTGCTTGGCAACTCACACAAGGATACTTAGTTTCTCCTGCAAACCATTCATCAATAAAAACTTCGATAGAACGCTTACTTGCGTTCATGAGTGACTTTTTGGCATCTGTTAAAGGTGGCTTATCATGCTTAAATTCGGTCAAGTCCAGATTGAGCAAGTATGAATAAAATGCAGCAATTCCATCATCTCGCATTTCTTCATGAACTCTGTTTGCAATACTTTCCTCTAACTTCTGCTTAGGTGCGATTACAAACCAACGTCTTGCCTCTCCAGTCAATGGAAATGGAATATTTTCATTAGATGCAAAAGCCATATTGAAATAAGCAGGGACCTGTTTTTGTGGCCTATGCTTCTCATTAATTGTGACGCTTTTAGCCGTAATTAATGCATTTAGATAAGGCGTGACATTGTACTTAGTGGCATTTGTTGCAATCTCTTCACCAAAAATAAATGCTGTATTGTTTAGCCATCCGTTATATTGAGGACTTTCAAGCTCTTGGGAGGTAATCATTCGGTGATATTTTCCATAAATTCCACCCATGATTTTTTCAAACAATGTTGTTTTCCCTGATCCCTGAATATGACTTGCCATCAATACAGCGCTATGGGCTTTTCGGCCCTCGTTTTGCAAAGGATAAGCAAGCCATTTCAGCAACCAATCAACAATTTCAGGGTCGTCATTACACAAGCTGTTAATCATCTCTAAAATTGCTGTGCACTGTGTACTTGCTTCAATTTTATTAATAATTATAAAGTCTTGATCACGTATAGGCTCAACACCATAACCTTCGAATGTATTGATATAGTTCGGGTCAGCATCAATTTTACGTGTTGGGTCGAATATTAAGTTTTCATAATCAATTTCACTACGTGTAGGGCTTTCAATCCACTTTTTATACTCCAGTGGATAAAGCAATTGCACAGCACTCCATGTCACCACACGATTTAAAGACTTGTCGTAAACAAAGCTTTCACCCTTTAATAGAATGCAGTTTTTCATCATATTTGGTGTAGATGAGCCTGCCTGATCAATCAATATTTTCTCAACTTCATCAATTTCAATCGTTTTACGCAAATGGTGATTTGTCCAATTATTAAAATTTGCATTACCAAGTGAATGCTTTAATGCAGTAATTTTAAATTTATGATTGGTTTTATAATCAAAGACATTAGTGGTGCAATTGATTAAAGCATAGCGCTCTAATGCCTCTCTTAACTTGTCATCACTACTTTTTACACCCCCCTGTTTTTGCAAACCAGAAGAAGGTTTTTCATTCATTGGCGGAGCATAATCTAATTCAAAATCATGTCCTTGCATCATTTCTTGCGGTGATGAAGACCAATTATCTGCACCATTTTCGACCACTTGACCCAAGTACTGGTCGGCACGTTCAAAGGGGTCGGGGGAATCAACAACAATCGGAGGGATTGTTGACACGGCTTCCTGAATTTGCCGACCTACCTCACCTAAACCCGCAATTACATGAAGGTCATTAAAGTCCGATGGCGGTTTAGATGATGCATGCGGCTGCTCTGGAATATTCTCTAGGCTCATACGTTCACCACTTGACTAAAGTCGGGCAAAATCACAATCCCGCCTGTAGCAGCCACAGCTTTATTCGCAGCTTTAAGGCCCGCATCTGGTGGTGTTGAATGGCTATCGTCATCAGCACAATAAACTAATTGTAACTCTGGATATTTACTACGAATTGCTATACCTACTTTATCGATATTACTAGACTGAAAGGCCACAATGGTTGTGTAACCTGTTGCTTCATAAATGCTTGCAGCAGTGGCATACCCTTCAGCAACACAAATGATTTGATAAGGCTCAACAATCTGACCAATTACATAAAAACAATCGCTTACACGTCCACCAGACAAATACGGCTTATATCCATCTGCATGAATTTCCTGCATATTCCAAATTTTCCCATCTACATCAAATAAAGGCACATATAGGTTGCCCTTCCCATTAATTTTACAGCCGTGATTCTTAACTTGTTTTCTATCCAAATATGGGCAATCTCGTTCAACAGATTTAGTAGACCACATGCGTTTTGCACGTTTTGCGGCTGCTTCTTGAGCTTTACGCTCATCTATTTCAGCCTGAATGCGTTGCTGCTCAGCTTTCTCACGCCATCTTTTACGGTCTTCATCAGTAACTTTAGTTTCCGAAGAAAGACCAAGGACTGCCCCAACTTCTCTTAATACTTCAGATCGGTCTATCCCCCTTGCTTTTACAATCAGCTCGAACCCGTCTCCAGCACCACACTGATTGCAGAGCCATGTACCTTTCCCTTGTTTGTCATCACAACGAAAACGATCTGTACCCCCACAAATCGGACAAGGTCCATGTTGATTTTTCTTTGCCGGCACAACCATGGCGAAGGCTGGAAAAATCAAATCTTTCCAGCGACCAAGAGCAGCATCACGTACCTGATCAAAACTTAGAGCCATTATTCACCCCCTTCGAAGTCATCAGATACTTGCTGAAGCTTATTTTTGACAGCACGTATTTTTGAAGCTCGGAGATCCCAAGCATCTTGATCAATATATTTTTTGATGTTTGAAGATACCAAGTCATTTAAAAATTCAGGGCTTAAAGCATCCAACTCCCAGCTAGATTCGCCATATCTCTTACGATATTCTTTAAAACGACTATCAGTGTCTTTAGCAGGGTTTTTTGGCGGTTGAAGCTCTTCAATTTGCTCATAATTAAGAGCGACCCTTTTTATCTTTAAGTAACTTTCCCCATGGCTTAACAGACGGATTCTTTCATCTAAATCACGCGTCATATCTAACCCAGAAGGGTCATGATCACCTAAATGAATAATGATATGGCTCTTATGGGTTGGTTTATTAACAATATGATTCTTTGCAAAATCATATAAAACCGAACTAGACGGATAACCCCTTGCAGCTAATAAAGGTACATCGAAATTTCGGCATGTTCTTTCTAAAACCCCCACCAAAGCCTCTTTTTCTACTATCACATATACTTGATGGTCCTGCTCTGCCCACATGTTCATATGAAAATTATGAATAGTTGCATTCAGAATGTGAGAAGCACTTAACCAACGCGTTCTTGTAATAAAATCTCTAGTACGATCTTCGATTGCATCCCAATCAATTAGGCCAGCAAGCTTTGCATCATTAATCATTGCGGCTACGCGCTTGTACGAGTTCAAATCATTCGAAATAACATCTCGCGCCACTAACTGGTAATAAAGTTGGCGAACAGTTAAGACATACCCTTGATCTTGATATGATTCTATTAGGTCGTTCATAAAATGGATTAATTCTAAAGAGCTACGACGAAACTCTTTCGGTATAAAACAAACTTTACTCATCTTCATTCTCCCGAAAGGCTTCAACCATTGCGTACAAATTCACTGCAACTCGAATTAGATTTAAAACGTCTTTTTGGATAACAGCAGCTTCATCCTTTGTAATAACCTTGTCTGCTATTGCCTGTGCTACAGATTGGGAAAGATCACCCTGTTCACGAGCAAGCATTCCAATGGCTGACATAAAATTTGCATCGACCAATAAAGTAGTTTTGGGAAGCTCAAACCAAGCAGCATTCCCGTGAATGGCGCAAATACTATCCATGATTCGCTCATCCTTTGTTTCAAAAAGAATGGCTTCTAGGTGATGAATATTTGCTTTATGGGTTGTAGTGGTAGGATTGATAGAACTGCGGAAAGTATTGATATTAAATCCGTTATTTTCTGCGATTTGAGCCATCAAACATTCATCGCTATTTGACACAGCAGCTTTTAATGCCTGCTCAAGAGTTAGTACAGCACGTTCACGACGTTCATTAAGCGTTAATAGCATGTTCAAATCCCCCTGAAACAATCATGTTTTTAGGGCATGGAGCAAGATAAGATGCGTCCAATTCATAAAGCCATGCAATAAATTGAATTTTACTGAATGAACCATTTGATGCATTCACCAAAGTTTCAATCATCTCTAAACGGGGAACGCGAGTTTTATGAATTAAATGGCGCTTTAAATACAAAACTGTTGTACCTGCGCGCTCAGCATATGCCTCAAGCTCTTGGGGACTTTGATCTGAGACGAATTTATGAAAGGAAAAATCAAGATTAGACATATTTAATCACCATAATGGTCACTTTTATGGTGAGAATATTGATTTTTTTGATTGATTTGTCAATACAAAAATCAATTTATTTTGATTTTTTGTTGATTTTGTATCTTAGAGTTTTGATTGATAATCACCATCCAAGCATTTAAATGCAACGCTTTTACTGTAGCGACTCACAGTTTTTGAAAGAAGTTGGGAAACTATGCAAATTTTATCCGATGTATATCAGACCCGAAAAAGAAACCTTTTGCTGCTTATTAAATACTCTTCAAGCAGAGGCGATTTCGCCGATTTAATTGACAGCGGTTATAATAATTTAAATCAATATCTTAGCCAGAAAAACCCAAAACAAATTGGCAGTAAGTTTGCCGAAAAGGTTACGAGTGCATTAAAACTTCCTCATGGCTGGCTAGATAGCCCTCAAGATGAAAGCACTGTAAAAGTTATTATGAAATCACTTAGTACGACAGGAAATGACGTACAACATCAACAAAATCAAAAAAATGATGATGAGCCAACTAGCTTTAATCAAAATAATCCGCTTAAAATGATCCCACTAATGAATATTCTGAAAATATCAAAGGGGGAAAATTTGGAAGTAACGGAAAATATTGATGAAACTAAGAATGTATATGCACCACCAGGAATAGTGAATCCAATTGCATACTTAATTAAAGGGACTGGATATTCAAAGCCTTACCGAAACGGTTACACAATAATTTGTGAATTTTCTGGAGTAGCTTCATCTGGAGCAGAAACACTAATCTTTACCAAAGACGAAAAGATTTTCGCAGGTGAATTTTTATACGAGCAAGATATTTTGATTGCAATAGATTCTATTGATGGCGAAAAAATCAATATACTCAAAGAAAACATTGCACGCATTTCACCAATTAAGGCATTTTTAGCCCCAGACTTATAGTTAAAAAAATCACCAAAAAGTGGCTTAGGCCACTTTTTTTATGTCTTTTTATTACTTTTTTGATCTTTTTTTAAAATTTAAATCACCATTTAGATGATTAAAACATATTTTTTATGTTGACAAGTTTGATTTTGGTGATTAATAATTCAATCACCAAAGTGACCATTATGGTGATTAAATTGATTAAAGAACAAAATCAACAAAATCCTGTTGATCAAATCAACGAAGCTATTGAACTCATTAGCAATGCTTTAACAAGTAAACAGCTTGAAGAAGCTCGCAACACTGCCACGGCATTTATTGATGCAGCTTATGAAAGTGAAGACATCAATTTAAGCCAAAAACATCAACTTCTAAAAAAAGTTCGTACTGCCTATCGAATTCAATATATAGGAGCAGCACGATGAAAGTATCTCAAGTTGCTGTTTTCAATATTGCCCTATTTGCGGCCTTCTCAGCTTGCACTTTTCTCGGTCTGAAATACGGCACAACAACTTTAAACCCTGTAAGTGAGTCCATGGCTTACCAAGCACTATTCCAAAATAATAATTCGGGAGACAAATAATGGAAATCCAACAATTAAAAGCTGCTGAAGTAGTACGTAATAAATATGGCTTCTGGAACCATCCAGAATGGGAAAATTATTTCAAATCAAACTTTAATCAGAATGAACACCTTTCCGATGAAGAAATTACACGTGTACACGTTCACTTCAATGTGACGACTGACCGCGTTTACTTTGAATCGGATGCTCCTGAAGAATTAACCTTTCGTTATTACAAAAAAGAAGACCAAGCAGCAATTATCGAATGGAACCCTTCTAAACCAGATCATGACCGTGATTGGTTTTTAGTCTCAATTTTTGAAAATAGTAATGGTGATATCGTTGCTTTATGGGCAAAACAATACAACACCTTCTTATCAATTGAACGCCCTCTTTTTGAGCAAAATTTTGTTGAAAACGGTGATGATTTTGATGACTTAGTTTGGGAAGGATGCACCAATGGAAATGGCTCATATCAACCAAATTGGTCTGAATGTGAATTTGAACATGGTGAAGATGAAGAAGTAATTTTTAAGGCTAAACAAATCACATCCAAACTCAATACTTGGCTAGAGTGTGCCAAGTTAAAAAATAAAGAAATTGATGCTCTAAAAGCTGAGTTAGCTAAGGCTAAGGAGGCAACCCTATGAAAGAATTTCTATCAGGATTCACAATCCTCGCAGTGTTACTAGCTGCCTATTTCATTGTCAGTCGCTTGGAGGGTCTTTAAATGCTGATTTGCCCTTTAAATTCGTTTCTGAAGAAAAGCCTAAATGATCAAGTTGAGGCATGGCCGGCACAAGGCAACGAAATCAAAATGCTTGCCCATGGTGAAAGTGGTCATGACTGGACTTTCAACAATCAACCAATCAGCGCGCAATCAACTTTGCGTGAAATGATGACTAAATCCATCAAAAACCATAAAGCTAAAAAGGCTGAAAAGAAAAGTAGCAAACGAGCTACCAAAGCGCAGATTAATGAATTGATTCGATGGCTAGGCCAAAGCACGGGCCGCGGCATACTCTTAACCCAAAAGTTAGATTGTGCGCCATCATTTATTTCACATATCAAAAACTTCACCCGTCCTTGTTCTGCCGAGAATTATAAAAAGATCAAGGAAGCAATGTTGGCTATTGAACAGGATGAAAAACAATGAATAACGTTGAATTAGCTATTGAAGACTTTGTTAATAAAACTCTCAATATTGAAGGGTTAAACATCAAAGAATTTGAGATTTTAGCAAACGCAAATGGCTTTAATTTTGAATTACAAGGCGGTGATGAAAATCACGGAACGTATGCAATTTTTAAACCCTACTATGCTCACTCAGCAGCAATTACCAAATGTCATTGTGGTCATATCCACCGTTTAGAAGATATGTGCATTAAATGCCATCCAGTAAATGAGAACTTAAAAACCCTCAATATTAAATTTCCAACGACGTGTTCGCTTTGCGAGTTTTCGGAATATATGGAAATACAAGTAGAACCCCAAAACGAAGGCTTCTTATGGTCAGGCAAAGTTAAATGCCCGAACTGCTCAAATACAGGTGATTTGCTATATGCGGATGGCAATGCATTCATCAGCTGGGCTATTGATTTACCATTTTAAGGAAGAAAAATAATGAATAGATTAATGCTTGATTTTGAAACGCTTGATGTTGGTGAATGTCCTGTCATTTTAAGCATGGGCGCTGTTGTATTTAATGAGACAGGTATTGTTGACTGCATCAGCGAAAAGATTGATCAGCAATCATGCCTAGACCTTGGTTGCACAATCTCTGAAAGTACTCTTGCGTGGTGGGAAGAACAATCAGAAGAAGCCCATAAAGCTGCTTTTGGTGGAACAACCAATATTGGCTATGCAATGGGAATGCTTGTTGGACTTTTCATGAAGCATGAATGTACTGAGATTTGGAGCGCTGGCTCACTTGCAGATATTCGATGGACTAATAATATTCTTGAAAAACTGCAAATGAAAAAACCATGGAAATTTTATCACGAAATGTGCTTTAGAACTTTCCGTGTATTTATGCCTCAGATTGAATTTGAAAAAACAGGCACAGCTCACAATGCATTAGATGATGCGATCAACCAAGCGATATATTGGATTGAAGCAACTAGACAATTAAAAACCATACTTTTTCAAGGAATGGATCTAGCGCTTATCGATGATAAGGATATCAGCATTGCAGTTCATTTTGATGAAAACGGCAAGATGTCTTTTTATCCAGTTGAAGGAGAAAAGGCATGACCTACAAATCTTTAACCGAAGCCGAAGTGCTAGCAGTACTTGCTGAAGGTGAATTAGATGCAAGCGATTTGCTTTACACAGCCAACCCAAACTTTGAAAAACGTTTTAAACGTTTAAACACAGGACTTGCAAAGCTACTTGATGAAGTACGTGAGTATTTTCCAGATGCAACTTATTACAGCCCAAATGACGGCTTGATCTTATTACTCGGGAATAGCCATTCAAATAGATCTGTTGGAGTTGCTCAATCTGAGTTAGTAGCTGCTGAAAGTAATGCCTTGAGTGCAAAACTTAGCGGAGGTGACTGGTAATGGCTACATATATCGAAAAATTACAGGCTCCTAAAACCGTTCAAAAGCTGGAGTCGTTAATTGGCGGGCACATCATGAGCGTGTATCGAAATGCAGGCTTAAATCCGCCAGTACCTGTATCACATGGAGGTCATTTTATTTATGCAGATCCAGCACCAGAAAAATACGCTCGGCATTTACGTGAAGGCATGAAACTGTTTGCTCAAGCATTGGATGAATTAAATACGACTCAACCTACTGGAGAGAAAGCCAATGAATGAAATTGTTGAGGCTCTTATTCAACTTGGTCTTACTCCCTTAGATTGGGTTGATGCCAGTCAGTTTGCAAAACTGATAGGAATTGAAGAGCAAAAACTTACTCACAGACGTAAAAAATGGCCTGAAGATTTAGTTTGGGCAAAGCAAGACGGCAACATATATTATTCAATCAAAGGTTATAACCAATGGCTGACAGAACAAGCTCAAAATCGTTACCGCAGGGCGTGCGGATCAGAAATGGCGCAGTGCAAATCTATTTCGAGCGAAACAAACAAGCCTACAACATCACGTTACCGCACCCCGCGAGTGCAGAAGGCATCACGGCAGCCGCTAAAATTAGAGATCAACTAATTACTAAAGCTGAATGGCGAATTTTAACTGATAAAGATATTGCTGAAGCTAAAGGGCTTGAAACCGACGATAACTCAGTTATCGTCGGGGAAGGCATACTCTTTCAGAATGCTGCTCAACAATATTTGAAATTATGTGAAAGCAATCTAGACACCAAAAAGGGTTATAAAAATATTCTTGAGAACCATTGGATGCCTGACTTGGCACTTGTGCCAATTCACCAAATTACCTCCGAAGATATTAAAGAACTTATTATTGATCGTGATTTCAAGACAGCTAAAACCCTAAACAACTGCCTTATCCCTTTGCGTGGTGTATTTGAGTACGCAATGGAAAATAAATATATTGATAAAAGCCCACTTGATGCCGTTAAAAATAAAAAAATCCAAGTAGATATCCCCGACCCATTTAACCGTAGCGAAATGAGTGCATTACTTGAATATCTTGAAAAAAACATGGTTGAAGATAATGAATTTTACTATTGGTATTATGAGCTTGCTTTCTGGACAGGTTGCCGTCCATCAGAACTGATTGCGCTGCATGAATCTGATATTGACCTTTTCAACGATACTTTTCGTGTCACAAAAAGCCGTGTACGTGGTATAGAAAAGAATGTCACTAAAACTCGCGTAGCGCGTGAGGTTTATTTAAATGACAGATCAAAGGCAGCAATAAAAGAACTTTTGAAGTTTAAAAGAAAAAGAAGTTACAAGGACCAGCATTTATTAATTTGTCCTGAAACTGGCGAACCTTTCTTTAATGAAAAGCCGCCAAGAAACCGTTTAGTTGAAGCAATGAAAGGATGTGGGATTAGACATCGTCCAGCGTATAACGCAAGGCATACATATGCCACTATGCTTTTGATGGATGGCGTTAACCCTGTGTTTGTTGCCGATCAGCTTGGGCATAGCCTACAGATGCTCATGAAACGCTATGCAAAATGGATTCATGGCGATAAGAACAAATTAGAAATTGCAAAACTCAAGACAGACTAAAGCCTGTCAAAATCCTGTCAATAAAAAAGCCACTTATCATAAGTGGCTTATTTATATAGAGAATTTTGGTGGAGATGGCGGGAGTTGAACCCGCGTCCGCCAGCATTACGCTCGAGAATACTACATGCTTAGATATCGTCTATTGTTTTAACTCTTTGTGACCCGACGAACAGGGTACAAATCGCGATCCTCTTAATTTAGTACAAAACCCCGAGGCTTGGTTTTATACGGACTTGTGTGCGTGCGCTTCAGTCGGACTCTCTAACCACAAGTATTCGGAGAGGCGGACAAGCTGCCCTTAGGCAGCTAGAGCGTATGATTCGTCGTTTGCGACTAAAAAATGCAAATTTGATTTACGAGAGAAAATGCGCTCTCGGCATGCATCTATGAGTTTCATCACCAGCGTCGAAGCCAATAACATCCCCATGAATGTATGAGCATCATAGCATAACTAAAATAAAATACTGTGCATTTTATCAACAGTCCGCTACTGATGAACATATTTACATAATGGAGAGCCTTTTGTTTTTTTCAAGGGTCACATAAAAAAGCTGCCAAACATGACAGCTTTTTTTAAAGTTTGGTCTATAAGGTACCATTGCCTAACACAATACCTTCACGGCGTGGGTCTACCCCACCTGCGTATTTACTTTGATTATTAATATTTACTTTCATAATCGTTGAAATACCGCTGGTTTGCGCAGTGTTAGCAACGCCATGCCCTTTTGCTTTTAAACCTTCAATCAAATCAAGCAAAGAAAGCTGTACATTCGAGCTATCTACATTGGTGTTTTTGCTATTGGTCGCTCCAAAGTTGACAAGCGAGGTGGCTTGCTGTGCATTTAAGTTCCAGTCCAGCGCCCCTACCAACGTTTTAACTACATATTGAATGATAGTACCACCACCTGGTGAACCTGTTGCCATATAAAACTCATCTGGCGTGGTGCCTTTAAACACTAAGGTTGGCGCCATGGTACTTCTTGGGCGTTTGCCACCTTCTACACGGTTGGCAACCAGTGCCCCAGTGCTATCAAGCGGGTTGGCGCTAAAGTCAGTTAACTGGTTTGAAAGCAAGAAACCATCCACCATGTGGAATGAACCCATGCTCGATTCAACAGTCGATGTCATTGAAACCACATTGCCATAGGCATCTACAATCGTGAACTGAGTTGTTCCGTGTTCAACAGTGGTGTCGACACCCGAAGCTGGGTTGAAATTACCTGCTGGCGCAACGCCCATACTTTGGTTCGGGTTAATCAGTGCTGCACGTTGTTTTAAGTAATTTTTATCAATAAAGCTTGCAATACCCTGTGCTGGTAAAGCGACAAAGTCAGTGTCTGCTACATATTTGTCACGGTCAGCATAGGCCAAACGCTCTGCTTCAGACACTAAATGCACACCCATCACATCCGGCACACCGCCTTCATTTTCAGGGTTTTTAGGTGGGTAGAGCGACATATCAAAGTTTTCTAAAATACCCAACGTTTGCGCAACTGCAATTCCTCCCGAAGATGGAGGCGGCATGGTACACACATAGTAACGGTCACGATACGTCGTACAAATCGGGTCGCGTTTTTTGACCTGATAGCTCGATAAATCCTGCAAGGTCATCAAACTTGGGGTAATTGGAGTTCGTGCTGGGTCATCCCCTAACGTCTGTCCTGCTTTCGCCACAATCGCTTGGGCAATTGGACCCGTGTGCAGCGCATTTGCGCCTTGCGTGGCAAGTGCTTCTAGGGTTTTTGCATAAGCTTTATTGGTCATGGTCTCCCCGACTTTACGAGGTGAACCATCTGTGTAGAAATAGGTTGCCATTGCATTTGCATCAAGCGCCAAGCTGTTTGCATTGTTTGCAATTGCATCTGCTAAACGGCCCGGAATGCGGAAACCGTTGTCGGCTAAACCAATCGCTTCACCAAAAAGCTGGTTCCATTTGAGTTTGCCATGTTCTTGTTGTGCTTGTTCAAGCAAACGCATTACACCCGGCACACCAATTGAACGACCACTACGGCGCGCACTTGGTACAGGTGTTGGTGAATTTGGGTCATATATATCTTGGCGAATTAAATAATATTCATTGGCTGCGGCAGGTGCTGTTTCACGACCATCATAGGCAGTGACTTTTTTGGTTTTGGCATCGTAATACATCATAAAACCACTACCAGCAATCGTACTCGATTGTGGCTCGACCAAACCGAGCACCGCTTGTACCGCAACGGCTGCATCGACTGCGCTACCGCCTGCTCTTAAAACATCACAGCCTGCTTTTACCGCAAGTGGTGTGTTTGCCACCACCATATATTTATCTGCGTATTTAACCGTGTTACCGAGTCTATAACCCGATGCACCCTCAGGCGCGGCTGGGTCACCATTTTGGTTGGAACCGACCACCACGCTTGAACCGTCTTGTGCCAGTTTGCTACAACTGGTGGGGTCATTATCTACAATTAAATTGGGCGGGGTTGTATTTGAATCATCCTTGGGCTGATCTGACGAGGAGTCATCTCCACATCCTTGTAATAAACCGGCTGCTAATAAACTACTGAACAAAAATGAATATCTTTTATTCACGTGATAACTCCAATATATACGCCTGCCTATCCATGCAATTGCCATGCAAGCTTCTTTGTTTTCAGGTATTAAGTTTTTTTAATCTTTGATAAAAATAAGGTTTTATAATATTGAATGTTTAAGGGCGTTTTATCCTGTGCCCTGTCTTATGCCTCCTTGCTTGATATCACACTCTTTTATAACTGATTTGCCCAATTCTGGCATGCTTTATTTCGCTAAATACAGGCAAAATCTGCCATTTATAGACTCGCTCTATTTTTTAATAGAGCTAAAAAAAGCACCTCCGGAGAGATGCTTTTGATGTTTAGTGAGAAGGCATTCCGCCAATGTCCCCTTTGGGTTTTGGACACAGCCAAATAACCAGCCCCGCAAAGACAAATACCATCGCAAATAGTAAAAATACATGGTTTGCCGACATGGTAATCGCTTCTTTATCGACGAGGTTTGAAATGATTCCTAAAGTCGAGTCAGCCGTAAAACCATTTTGCAAAAGGTTATTTTGAACTTCGGCAGTATTTAAGTTTGACACCATTTCACTGCGTGCAACTTTGGCATGGTCATCCCAAACGGTGACTGCAATTGAAGCACCAATCGCCCCTGCCATGGTTCTTAAAAAGTTCATGAGGCCCGCAGCAGATGCAATTTCTTGCTGCAACACCGAACCCAGTGCAATGTTCGACAGTGGAATAAAGAAGAACGGCACAGCAAAACCTTGCAAGATTTGTGGCCAAGCCAATGCCATAAAGTCGGCATCTGTGGTCCAGAACGCCCGCATTAAGGTCACAGCACCCAGCAAAATCAAACCAAAACTCGCTAGTGCTCGTGGGTCATGTTTGGTCGAAAGCTTTGCCACAATCGGTGACATGGTCAAACTACCAAAGCCCATGGTTGCAGTTAAATAGCCGGCCCATGTGGCGGTGTAGGAAAGGTTCATTTGCAGCCATTGCGGAATCAGTACAATACTGCCAAAGAACGCTCCAAAACCGAGTGACAGAGCTAACACTGAAATAGCAAAGCCCCTATGCCTAAAGACTTTCACATCCACGACGGGGTGCTTGTCGGTCAGCTCCCATATGAGGAACACCACAAAGCCAATGGCGGCAGTTAAAGCGAGTACCACAATGCTGGTGCTGTTAAACCAGTCTCGTTCGTGCCCCAAATCCAGCATGAGCTGTAGCGCACCAATCCACAGTATTAACAAACCTAAACCGACCGTATCGATTCTTAAAGAAATGGTTTCTGTTTCGGCTGGTTTGAGCAAACGGATTGCCGCTAAAACACAAATAATGCCGACTGGTATGTTAATAAAGAAAATCCAGTGCCAAGACAGGTTGTCACTAATCAGACCACCTAAAATTGGTCCTAAAATTGGCCCAACCACTGTAGTCATTGCCCATAGACCCATCGCCTGTGCATGCTTTTCTTTAGGGAAAATACGCATCAGCAAAGTTTGGCTGAGTGGCATAAGTGGACCACCGCATAGACCTTGTCCAATACGGAAAAACACCAGCATGCCTAACGAGTTTGCTAGGCCGCACAAGAATGAAAAAATGGTAAAACCAATCAGGCCAAAAATAAAAACCCGAACAGTTCCAAAGCGGCCCGCAAGCCAACCCGTTAAGGGTACACAAATCGCTTCTGCAACTGCATACGAAGTAACGACCCATGTCCCTTGTGTACTTGAAACCGCAAGGTTACCGGTAATGTGCGGTACAGATACGTTGGCAATGGTCGTATCGAGTACGACCATAAAGTTCGACAAGGCAATAACAAACGCTGCCAGTAATAAACGGCCACCGCTCAGCTCGGCAAAAGGTGTTTGCGTTTTCATAAGCGTTTACTTCGCAGATAAGTCGACTTTTGCTTCCATCGACAAGCCAACACGCAGTGGGTGTTCAGCAAGTTCTTTCGGGTCAAGTGCAATACGAACTGGTAAGCGTTGAACCACTTTAATCCAGTTACCTGTTGCGTTTTGAGCCGGAATTAAGGCAAAGGCAGAGCCTGTACCACCAGAGAAGCCCATCACTTTGCCGTGATATTCAACATCGTCACCATATAAATCTGAAGTAAGTGTGACGATTTGACCCAGACGGACTTTTTTCAACTGACTTTCTTTAAAGTTAGCATCTACATATAAATCGTTGAGCGGCACAATCATCATCATGCTAGTGCCTGGTGCAACACGTTGGCCCACTTGAATATTACGTCGAGCCACTACACCATCGACTGGCGCACGAATCACGGTACGTTCCAAATCAAGCTGAGCTTGTTCAACATGGGCTTGTGCAACTTGTACATCAGGCGTTGAAACTTCATTTACACCCTGAATTAAAGCTTCGTTTGCAGCTAAGGTGCTTTCGGCAGCTTTACGGCTTGAAGATGCTTGCGCTAAACCTGCTTTAGCAAGCTCTAGCCCTGCTTTGGCTGTTTCAACTGCACTTTGTGATTTAGTGAGTTCTTCTTTAGACACTGCACCAGACGCGGCAAGTTGCGCACGGCGATTCAGCTCTAAAGCAGCTCTGTCGTAGTCAGCCTGCGCTTGAGCAACTTGTGCTTTGGCACTGGTAATCTCGTCGGCACGTACCACAACTTGAGAGTTTAAAGAGCTACTGTTTGCCGCAGTTTGTTTGTATTGGCGTTTTGCTTTGGCAAGTTCTGCCTCAGCTTGCGCTAATGCAATTTTGGCATCACGATCATCAACACGAACTAGCACGTCACCACGATGTACTGTTTGGGTATCTTTTACCACAACCTGAGCGACCTGCCCGCTTACCATTGAAGTGATTTGAGCCGTTTCTGCACCGACATAGGCATTATCCGTACTCACGGAATGATTTAAAAATAATGCCCAGATTGCATATAAAATAGCGGCGATCAATAAAATCAGCGCAAAAAAACCAAGAAATTTTTTGCGCTTGTTTTGATTGTTGTCATCCGAGGCAGATGTTGTTGGCACTGTTTCTTGTACATTGCTTTGTGCATCAGTCATGGTATGTTCCTAAAGATGGGTTGGCTTTGCCATCAATCTCGCACTACACCTTGTTATAGAGTTTTTATTTTTCTATAAACAAGACATACCGCATTGTCAAAGGAGCTAATTTTAACGCTAAAACCTCATAATATGAGAATAAAAAATGATAACTAATGCGTTCGTTCTACTTAAATTAATGTTTATCTCAAAGTTTTTGTGAAAATTCCTGCTTTTCAAACACTAAAAAAAGCGCACTTGGCGCTTTTTAACTACTTAAATGGGCAATTTAATAGGCGTATGAAGCAATACCCGCAGCAATTGCTTTGCCTTCATCATTGACCATGGTCATGCGCATGGTGCAGCCCTTACGACCTAAACGCAGAACTTCGGCACGGGCAATAAAGTATTTACCACGCCCCGGCGCCAAATAATCTACACGCATGTCGACAGTTGCTAAACGTGACACTTGCTTAATGGTCTCGGTTAAAGTTTCCGGCGTTGAACGGCGATATAGATGTTCCATTGCCACAATACCGCCAATGCTATCGAGCAAGGTTGCAGCAACTCCACCATGCAAAATCTGAAATGCCAGATTGCCAATCAGGTCGGGTTGCATCTCGATATAGCCTTCAATCTGCCCGTCCACCACACGCATAATCATTCCACTATGCTTAAAAAAAGGAGAGCTATTAAACGCCTTACATAATTGCTTAAGAACTACATTCAGGTCAGTTTTTGCACCTAAATGAATGCTCCCAGTCCAATTTTTCTTTTCATCACTCATACGTTGCCTAAATTTAAAAGCATGATAAACACCCATAATTTTGTACAAATCCAGCATTATGGGGCTACAATACAGCAGTCGGTTGACAGTAATGGAATATCCGCCAACCTATCCTAGTGTAATACCGAACATCGAGATTGTTATGACTTATACGTTCAATCGTCCTGCATTTCCAGCCACTCGCATGCGCCGTATTCGTAAAAATGACCAGTTGCGTGCGATGGTCAGCGAAACACAGCTCACTACCAATCACTTGATTTATCCAGTATTTGTATTACCGGGACAAAATCAGACCCAAGATATTCCAAGTATGCCAAACATTCAGCGTTTGTCGGCAGATTTATTACTGAAAAAAGCTGAAAGACTTCTGGAATTAGGCGTATCAAAACTGGCTCTGTTTCCAGTCACGCCTCAAGAAGATAAAAGCCTGACTGCAGAAGCTGCATGGCATGAAGATGGTTTAGTCCAAACCACGTGCCGTTTACTAAAAAAAGAATTACCAGAAATGGTGTTAATTACTGATGGCGCACTCGACCCATACACCACGCATGGTCAAGACGGCATTATTGATGACACTGGCTATGTGCTCAATGACGAGACCGTAGAATGCTTGATTAAACAAGCATTAAGTCATGCAGAAGCTGGTGCTGATGTAGTTGCACCAAGTGACATGATGGATGGTCGTATTGGCGCAATTCGTCAAGCTTTAGAAGCCAACGGTCACATCTATACCAACATCATGGCCTACTCTGCGAAATATGCGTCGAGCTTCTATGGCCCGTTCCGTGATGCTGTTGGCTCTGCATCCAACCTTAAAGGTGGTAATAAATATAACTACCAGATGGACTTTGCCAACCGTGCCGAAGCTTTACATGAAATCGCGCTTGATATTCAAGAAGGCGCCGACATGGTGATTGTAAAACCGGGCATGCCATATCTGGATGTGGTACGTGAAGTGAAAGATACCTTTGGTGTTCCAACATTCATTTACCAAGTGAGTGGCGAATACGCGATGTTAGCTGGCGCAATTCAAAATGGCTGGTTATCAGAATCAGTGATTTTAGAATCACTCATGTGCTGCCGCCGTGCTGGTGCAGACGGGATCTGGACTTACTTTGCAGAAACTGCTGCCGAAAAACTCAAGGAAATGAACTAAGTTCGCAGAGAAAGGATAACACTGCATGCATATTGCAATCATTGGCGCGGGTATAAGTGGATTAATGTCTGCGCTGGAGTTGGTTGAACAAGGCTGTACGGTCAGCATTTTCGATCAACAACAAGCGGGACAAGCAGCCTCATGGGCTGGCGGAGGCATTCTCTCTCCGATGTACCCTTGGCGCTATGTGCATGCAGTAAACCAACTCGCTCAATTTGGTAAAGCCTCTTATCAAGCATGGAACCAAAAACTCTCCCCTGTTACAGGGATTGATTTTGAAATTCATGACACAGGCATGCTGATTTTTGATGAAGAAGATTTTGACGTCGGGCTTTCCTACTCTGATCAACATCAAGAACCCATGCAACGCTGCGAATATTTACAGCGAGATGCCCTAGAGCAAGTCAACCCGCATATTTCCACTCAGTTTCAAGAAGCCATTTATTTCCCTGAACTGTCTAATATTCGTAACCCACGCGTATTACAGTCCCTGATTAGTTATTTAAAACAGCATCCAAATGTTGAGTTTTTTGAACACTCTGCTGTTAAAAAACTGATTCAACAGGATGATGTTATACAAGCGCTCCAAACCGAAGATGGTCGCAAACATACAGCAGATCATTTTGTAATAACTTCGGGCGCTTGGAGCCATTACTGGAACTCACAATTACAACTCGAAATTCCAGTCGAACCTGTTCAAGGTCAAATGTTGTTATTTAAAACCCCTGCTCACTGGCTACCGACCATGTGCATGAATCGAGTCATGTATTTGATTCCACGTATGGATGGTCATATTGTATGTGGTTCAAGCATGGCACATCGTGGTTTCGACACTTCCACTGACGAAACAACCCAGCACAATATTTTAGAAGCTTGTTTAGAAATGGTTCCTGAACTGGCAGATTTTCCGATTGTACAGCGCTGGGCAGGACTCAGACCAAGTTCACCAAATGGTGTTCCATACATTGGCAAAATGCCTGAAATGGACAACCTCTGGGCAAACTTTGGTCATTTTAGAAATGGTTTATGCATGGGCGCAGGCTCAGCACAATTGCTCCGTCAGCTTATGCTAGGTCAACCAACCTTAGTTGATGCCAAAGCATATTCACCAGAGCGCTTGCAAAATAAAATCTTAGCCTGACGCCAATATATTCTCTAAAGCCATTTTTAACTGAGGATATGCAAACTCAAACCCTTCTGCTTGTAAGGCAGCAGGTTTAACGTATTGTCCATTCAAAATTAATTGCGACTGCTCTCCTAACAAACAGCGAAAAACCGTACTAGGCGCCGACAACAGTGGTTTCTTATGGAGCACCGCAGCAGCTTGTTCAACAAATACCTTTTGAGTCACATTTTCTGGTGCCACGACATTGTGAATTTGAGCAGATTGAGGATGCTTAAATATAAATTCGATGGCGCTTAACACGTCTTCAATGTGTACCCAAACCACAGGCTGACGACCGTGACCAATTTGACCGACTAAATTGAGTCGAATAGGAAGCAACATTTTAGGCAAGATACCACCGCCCTGCCCAAACACCACACCTAAGCGAATAATTTTAGTGTTTTGCTGAGCGTCTGCTAAAGCTGCTCGTTCCCACTCTTGGCAAAGCTGAGACATAAAAATAGGCTGTGGCGGGCTTTGTTCTGTGCACACCTCTGCCCACTTTTCTTGATCATCTATTCCGTAATAACCAATTGCAGAACCAGACACAATTACTTCCGGAAAAATTTCAGATTGCTTTAGCCATGCATATAACTTTCGTGTCGTGTTTACTCGGCTTTCAATGAGTTGCTTTTTACGTGACTCGGTCCAGCGTTTCTCGCCAATATTTGCACCCGCCAAATTCACGACATAGTTAATTTGGCGGTTCGAAATATCTTCAAATTTTTGCACCCACTGTAAAGCAGAATGGTCAGATTTCTTCCCAGCCTGCCGCGTAACAGCAATCACGTTATAATTTTTTTGCAGTAGGAACTTAATTAAATGAGTTCCTATAAAGCCACTAGCACCAGTGATTAATACATTCTTATTCATATTTCCTCCAAAACTGAGGACACAAGTTTTAGTTAATTATATAAGAATCATTTATATTTAATCGTAGCGGTTTCTGTAGTGATCTATTACACATTAAACATTTTGCTTGCCATTCGCTGTGCCTGTTTCCCATAAAACCAATAGGTAATCAAATAAAGTGGGATCGCTAACATTAAAAGCATAATGAGCATAATGCTCAAGAACTGAGGCTGTTTGAGGTAAAGCATAAAGTTCTGCAAAATCTCAGGGTCTTTTCTGGCAAATAAAAACAGACCAAATAAAACACCACACAAGTTATAGCCCCAAAAAATCAGGGTAAAACCTAAAGTAAATTTCTTTTTTTCTTGTACAGTTGGTGCACGGCGCTCTTTCTTTAAAAATTTAAACAAGACAAAAATCATTGCGCCTAAATATGGAACGGCTGTTAAAATACCACCTACACTCGCTGGTAATAGTGCTGCAACTACACCTACAATTAAGGTGAGTCCTATGCATAAAGCAAAAAACCAGAGAAAGTAAGAGCGTAATTTGGTCATCTTTTTGCCTAATTTATGGGTTCAAAAAATAATTATAAATTTTTTTCGATTTTTTTTCATTTTTCTGTCAACCAATCCGAATCTCTTGACGTTATATAGGGTAATAAGGTCGCAGCAACCGAATACTTCCTTTGCACGGCATCCGCAAAATTGTATCGGTGACCTTTCATTACGACTCTTTTCTTCCTTCAGATTAGGTTTTGTTAGCAGCCGAAACCCTTGATGAAGTTTTTGACCGACGATTCTCTCATCACTCGAATCGTCGGTTTTTATTTTCTGGCACTTTCATTTATTTTACGCTCACCATACACAATAGTTCTTTCTTGGCTATAAACGCTATGCGTATACTTTTTACACCATAAAAATATGATTTAAATAATATGAACACGATTGCCTATTTTGAAATCCAGTCTTCCAATCCTGCCCGAGACGCGCAGTTTTATCATGCTGTGTTTGGCTGGCAATTTAAATTAGATGAAAGCTTACCAATTGAATATTACCGTATAGAAACACCCTCAATTATGGGCGGCCTTTTAAAACGTCCCGCTCAAACGCCTCCAATGGAATATGGCACCAATGCATTTACCTGTTCGGTTCAAGTCGAAAACTTTGATGAAATTGCCGCAAAAATTTTAGCGCAAGGTGGTATTGTCGCTATGGATAAATTCGCCATTCCCGGTCGTGCTTGGCATGGTTACTTTGTCGATTTAGACAATAACGTTTTTGGTATTTTCCAAGTTGATGAAAATGCTGCTTAAAGATCTTATTTAACCAATTTATTTATTTTCTAATTTATAGCCACCGCATTTTTATCGGTGGCTATTTACTATTTATTCTTCGGCAAAGCTAAAACTGGCTTCACATGTAATTGGGAAATTAACCGAATTGGCAATCATACATTCGTGATGCGCTTCTTCATGCAATTTTGCAGCAAGCTCTTGGTCAGCACCTTTTTCTAAAACAACTTCTGGTCTTAAAATAATTTGGGTAAAGTGACCACGTTTAACTGGATCTGCATCCTCCATAAATCCAAGTGCATGGTCAACATAACTCAGCACATGAATATGATTGACTGCACACAGGTGTAAATACCACAGCTTATGGCAAGCTGATGCCGATGCAACTAGTAAATCTTCTGGGTTCCATCTGGTCACATCTCCTAAATAGGCAGGGTCAGATGAACCTTGAATAGTGACTTTTTGAGGATGTTGAATACTGAAGTCTCGTTTATATGAACGATAAGATGAAGTGCCTGTACCTATATTGCCTTCCCACTGTATTTTCACTTCGTATTTATGAATGGTCATTTTGTTCTCAAAGTTCATTGTTTGACCTGATAGTAACAAAGCAAAGTTTAAAGTGACAAAATTAATTCAGATTTCGGCTTAGGCTTAAATAACGAGCACTTTAAAATGTCTTGATAAAATCTCCTGCCAATTTATGCTAACGTATCTGTGTTTATTTTGGCTTGATGTCTGTTTCTATGTCCGTACATTTTCTACATACTTCTGACTGGCATTTGGGGCAGTTTTTTTATAATCATTCACGTCACTACGAACACCAACAATTTTTAAGTTGGTTACTCACTCAAATTCAAGAAAAACAACCGCATGCCCTGCTCATTGCCGGCGATATTTTTGATGTGATTAATCCGGGTTCACAAGCACAAAAACAACTCTACCAATTTTTATCAGATGCACATCGCCTTGCTCCACACATGCAAACGCTCATGATTGCAGGTAACCATGACTCAGGCTACCGCATTGAACAGGTCGAACCACTTTTAGAAAAATACAATGCAAAAACCGTGGGCGTGGTTCGCTGGAACGAAGATAAAACTCTAGACCTTGATCGGTTGCTTTTACCTATTTATAATCAAAATCAAGAAATTGTGGCGTGGTGCCTTGCCCTACCTTTTTTACGTTCGGCAGAAATTACGGGCTTTAATGAACATACCACCAATAGCAAAAATGCAATTGCCTATTTGCATGAACAACTGATTGCTGAAGCTAAACGTCGTAAAACACCAGACCAAGCGCTTATTTTGATGTCGCATGCTCATATGCAAGGTGGAGAAACATCCGACTCTGAGCGCCCAATTATTATTGGTAATGAAGAGGCGCTTTCAACGACTTTATTTGAAGATGCAATTGATTACGTGGCTTTAGGGCATTTGCATAAACCACAAAAAGTGGGTCAGCCGCACATTCGTTATAGCGGCTCACCTATTCCACTTTCTTTTAGTGAAATTAACTATAAGCACCAAGTGGTTGAAGTCAAAATTGACCCTGCTCAAGAGACAGATCACCGTTTGCAGTTTGAAGCTGTTGAAATTCCGCGTTGTATCCAATTACATCGCATTCGTGGTGAGTTAAACGAAGTGCTGCAACAACTCAAAGCTTTACCACACGGCGTGATTGAAAATATTGACCATCGTGAATATGTCGATATTGAATATTATAGTTTAACGCCACCACAGCCTAATTTACGCCAACAGTTTGAAGCCGCATTGCCTCCTGACCGCTATCGTTTAGTGCGTATTTCACGTCAATATGTGAGCCAAGATGCTTCGGACACCGATACCACCCAGCAAATTGCACTTGAACCACCGACGCCAGAAAAACTCTTTCAAAATATTTGGGAAAAACAAGGTTACAGTGCCGATGATGCAGTCTTAAAAGATTTTCTGAGTCTGGTACAAGAAGCACAAAAACATCTTGAAAATGATGCAACCCCTTAAGGACATGTCATGAAAATTTTATCTATTCGTATAAAAAATCTGGCATCTCTTTCTGACGAGCACTTTATTGATTTTGAAAGTGCGCCTCTAGCTCACGCAGGCTTAATTGCTATTGTGGGTAAAACTGGTGCAGGTAAGTCAACCATTTTAGATGCCATGTGTCTGGCCCTGTTTAATCGCGTCCCTCGCCTTAAAGACAGCGATGGTAAATTAAAAGATGTCGATGGTTCAGAGCTACTGACCAATTCACCTTTAACTGTTTTACGCCGTGGTACAGGACATGGGTTTGCTGAACTTTGCTTTATTGCTCAAGATCAAAAACGCTATTTAGCACGCTGGGAAATTAAACGTGCGCGTGAAAATCCGAATGGTAAATTACAAAGTGTGCAACGCCACTTGAAATGCCTGACCGATGGCGTGGTACTTGCCGACAAAGCCAAAGCAGTTGATGAAAAAGTTAAACAGATTACCCAGCTTTCATTTGAACAATTTACCCGTGCTGTTTTACTTGCCCAATCAGAAGTCACGGCGTTTTTAAAAGCACGAGATAGTGAACGCGGTGAACTACTTGAGTACCTGACAAACTCCAGCATTTTCGCCAAAATCGGTGAGCTGGCTTTTCGTAAAACAGCAGATATTGCCAAACAGCGTAAACAGCTTGAAGAGTTTTTAGGTCATATTGAGATTTTGTCGGATGAAGAAATCGCAGCATTTACCGAACAATATCAACAAGCTCAAGAGAACTATCAAAAATTAGAACAACAAAAAAATGTGTTGAATAAACAACAACAATGGTTTGAACGCAAAGCCAAACTTGAGCTTGAGGTTCAAGCTAAACAGCAACAGTTTCAAACCCAGCAAAACCAGCATCAGCAACTTGCGGGTGAACGTGAGCAATTAAAACGACTTGAAGTTTTCTCTGAAATACGCCCACAGATCTTTCAGCAGACGCAAAATTTACAAACTCTACAACAACTTGAGCCGCAAATTCAGCAAGCTCAAATTAAGTTTAATGATTTGGTTCAAATTTTTGAAACTGGACAAAAACAATATCAATCAGCAGAGCAAGAGCTCAAACAAACGCTCGATTTTGAGCAACAGCATCAACCTGCTTTAAATCAGGTTCGACAGTCTATTCAAGAGCGCACATTTATTGCAGATGAATATAAAAAGTGCAAAGAAAAAAGAAATGTTCTAGAGCAGAAACTCAGCCCGTTGCAACAACAGCAAAACACGGTTCAACAACAGATTGAGCAGCTTCAACAAAATCAAATCCATCTGCAACAACAGCTTACTCAGACTGGGCAATATGCTGTATTAGATAAAGGCCTTTCAGCCCATTTGCATCAACTTGGGCAATTTATTCAAAACTATGAAGCGATTGAACAACAGCTTGGAAACCCTGCTCTTGCTCGTCAAAAGCTATCGGAAGCTAAAAGTGAACTTGAACAACTGACGACTTCGGTGGGTACGGTTGAACAGATTGAGGTAAAACTTGAGCAACAGCGTAAAGCTAAAGAACAAAAGCTTGTTCAAATTACTCAGCTAGACCTCATTCAACAAAAAATTAAAATTTATCATGAGCTATATGCTGAGCTTCAGCAATTCACCAAAAAACATACTCAAACCTCCGCTCAAGAACAGCAGCTCAAAACCGTTTGCCAGTTAGCGGAGCAAGACTACCAAACAGCAAAAATAGAGCGTGAAAAATTACAGCACATCTTGCAACAACAACGCTTATTACATACAGAGAATATTGAGCAGTTACGTGCCAATCTTAAAGAAGGCGAAGCTTGTTTAGTCTGTGGCAGCACACATCACCCCTACCGTATTGATGACAGCACAGTTTCCAAGGCCTTATTCGACTTGCAGCAACAGCAAGAACAGCAAGCATTAACCCTAGAGCAAACTAAATTTAACGCGTGGCAAAGCGAACAGCAGACACTTACCCAGTGTCGTGCTGAGCTCGAACAAGATCAAAAATATTTATCTCAACTTAAAGCCAAACAAGCAAACTTGCAGCAAGATCTTGTTCAGCAATTAAATCTCAACCAATTACAAATTGATCTTGCTCAACCTTCAGAACAAATATTGCAAACGCTTAATGAGTTCAGACAAGCCGCTCAAACTACAATAAGTTCATTTGATTCAGAAAACTTGCGTTTAACCCAAGCGATTAAGAAGCAGAACCAGTTGGTTCAACATGTTCAGCGTAGTGAAAGCTTGCTCAATACGGCACAGCAATGGCAACAACAAGTTCAGCATATTGTTCAGTGCCTATCTGAATCCGAGCAGCACGCATGGCAGCAGTCGAGTAGCCAAACGGCTAAGCAGACTTGGTCTATTCTTGATGCACGTGCTAAGCAACTTGAACAACAAGAACAGCTTTCTCAGCGTTTTGAACAGCAGCAACAAGAACTTAAAATGTTAGCTGCCAACCTTGAGCAAATGACCAAACAAATTAATGAGATCGACCAAAATCTCAAAGAGATTACGCTCAAAGGTCAACAAAATAATGAAAAAGCGGTATCGCTCATTCAGCAAATGACAGGCCTTTCTAACCTTAAGCCTCATGATTGGTTAATTGAGCATGATGCCAAACGTCAGCATCAACAAACGGCTTATCATGCGTCTAAACAACGTTTTGAACAGACCAGACAGCACTTCGAGCAACAAAAACAGGCACTAGATCAGCTCAAGCATCAACACCTACACACCGAGCAACATCAACAACAGATTAATGCGCAAATTCAAAACTGGTTAAACGAGCATTCTGATTTTCAAGCGCAGGACTTTACGACGCTCATACAGATTAATTCAGCACAAGAACAAGATATCCGTAACCGCCTTAATCAGGCAGAACGTCTACTCAGTGAGAGCTCTTCTGCCCTTAAGACTATGCAAGAGCAATTGTCCGATCACTTACAAACTCAACCAAATATTGAATTTGAAAAGCTTCTGAACCTGATTCAAGACAATATTGCAGAGCTTAAAGCCCAACTGGAAATTCGTGATCAGCTCAAACTTAAGTTAGAGCTGCACCAGCAAAATCTTGCGAAACAGCAACAATATGCTGAACAAATTCAAAACATTCAGCAAGAAGAACATCGCTGGAGCAAAATTTCAGGTCTGATTGGCGATGCAAAAGGCAAAGAGTTCCGTGACTATGCCCAGCAATATCATCTGGATATTTTAGTGGAACATGCGAATCAGCAACTGGCGATGCTTTCTCAACGTTATACGTTAAAACGCCTTGACCAATCTTTAAGTCTTGCCATTATCGACCACGATATGGACGGAGAAATGCGTTCGGTTTCATCTTTATCGGGCGGTGAATCCTTCTTAACAGCCCTCGCCTTGTCTTTAGCCATTGCCAATATGGCTTCAGGCTCAATGAAAATTGAATCTCTGTTTATTGATGAAGGTTTTGGAACCTTAGATGCATCTTCATTGCACATGGTGATGAATGCTTTAGATCAATTACAAAATCAGGGTCGTCAGGTTGTTCTTATCTCACACATTCAAGAAATGCATGAACGTATTCCTGTACAAATTCAAGTGAAACCACTTGGTGCTGGCGCAAGTACCATCGAGGTCATTGGTTAAAACTAAAAAGCCCCGACATCCTGTCGGGGCTTTTTTAGAATCTGCGTTGGTATAACTCCTGTCGTACCTGTATGCATCCATTCATCACTGTTTATTGTTATTCTTAGAAACATCCTGTCTCCTGATGAATTCATAATAAGTGAAAACCACTTCCCGCCATAGCCGCAAAAGGACGCAATGAACGTACGAAATAGCGTACATCATCCTTTTTGCGAATAGTCTCTAGCACCAAATAAAGCAGTTCCCACACGGACCATGGTTGAACCTGCGGCTATTGCAGCCTCTAAATCACTCGACATTCCCATGCTTAAAGTATCCCAGTCTACAGGGTGAGCATGTTTTTCTTTCACCGCATCAAACAAGGCCTTAGCATCTGCAAAAGCGGCAGTATTGTCTGGTGCTGGAATCACCATCAAACCGCGTAGTCTGATTTTGGGTAATTGGCTAATTTGAGCAACTAACTCGGCAACCTCATCTGGTGCACAACCATCTTTACTATCTTGCCCGTCAATATTCACTTGCAAACAAATATTTAAGTCAGATTGATCTTGAAGTCTTTGATTAGATAATCGTTCAGCAATAATTAAACGATCTACACCGTGTACCCAATCAAACTTTTCAGCCAAATTTTTAGTCTTGTTCCGCTGAACATGACCAATAAAGTGCCATTCAATTTCTAAATCTTGTAAAGCTTCAATTTTTTCCAAAGCTTCCTGTAAATAGTTTTCGCCAAATGCTCTTTGCCCTGCTGCATACATTTCACGCAAACTTTCACTTGGATGTGTTTTTGATACGGCTAAAAGTTGCACAGTTTCAGGCGCACGCTGAGCATGTTCACAAGCACGCTGGATTTGCTGTAATACGTGCTGTCGCGCATCTTGCAGGTAATTCATTGACAAGGTTCTCATTTTCAAAAAACTTTTTTGCTTTTCACCTAAAGCGAGGTGTTGGTAAGCCTCAGTGAAAGCCGTATATTATTCTACAAAATAATGACATATTTTGATTTACTTGGGGAAATTATGGATATTACAGAGCTACTCGCTTTCTCTGTGAAAAATGGCGCGTCCGATTTACACTTATCTGCTGGCATGCCACCAATGATTCGCGTTGATGGTGAAGTCCGTCGCATTAACTTACCAGCTTTAGACCACAAAGATGTTCACCGTCTGGTCTATGACATCATGAATGATAAACAACGTCGTGACTATGAAGAAAAGCTCGAAACAGACTTTTCTTTTGAAGTTCCAAATGTTGCGCGTTTTCGTGTCAATGCATTTAACCAGAACCGCGGTGCCGGTGCAGTGTTTCGTACCATTCCATCAAAAGTACTCACCATGGAAGATTTAGGCTTAGGTCAAATCTTTAAAGATATTTGTGATTACCCACGTGGCATTGTGTTAGTTACAGGACCAACAGGTTCTGGTAAATCAACCACACTTGCAGCGATGATGGACTATATTAACGAAAATCGTTATGACCATATTTTAACAGTTGAAGACCCAATCGAATTTGTACATCAGTCGAAGAAATGTTTGATTAACCAGCGTGAAGTGCATCGTGATACGCATGGCTTTAATGAGGCTCTACGCTCGGCACTGCGTGAAGACCCCGATATTATTTTAGTCGGTGAGATGCGTGACCTTGAAACCATTCGTTTAGCACTTACCGCTGCTGAAACTGGTCACTTGGTTTTTGGTACGCTCCATACGACTTCTGCTGCAAAAACCATTGACCGTGTGATTGACGTATTTCCTGCCGAAGAAAAAGACATGGTTCGTGCCATGTTGTCAGAATCTTTACAGGCTGTTATTTCGCAAACCCTTCTTAAAAAGAATGGTGGCGGACGTGTCGCAGCACATGAAATCATGATTGGTATTCCTGCCATTCGTAACTTAATTCGTGAAAATAAAGTCGCACAAATGTATTCATCAATTCAGACTGGTGCAAATCATGGCATGACAACACTCGACCAAAGCTTAAAAGGTTTGGTATCTCGTGGTGTGATTAGCCCACAAACTGCACGTACTGCTGCAAAACAGCCTGAATCATTCCTATAAAAATAATTAGAGAATAAATATGGATTTTAATGACCTACTCAACCTCATGGTTGAAAAAAAATCATCCGATCTTTTTATTACAGATGGTGTTGCGCCATCTATGAAAATTAACGGGCAAATTGTTCCAATTTCAAAAAATAGTCTTTCAGGGGATGTTATTGGTCAACTATTACATTCCATCATGAGCGAAAAGCAGCGCAAAGAATTTGCAGACACTCGTGAATGTAACTTTGCCATTATGAACCGTGATAAAACGGCCCGCTTTCGTGTGAGCGCTTTTCAGCAGCGTGACATGCCAGGCATGGTCTTACGCCGAATTGAAACTAAAATTCCTTCAATTGATGACTTGCAGTTACCGCCCGTTCTTAAAGATTTATCAATGACTAAACGCGGCATCATTATTTTTGTTGGTGCAACAGGTACTGGTAAATCGACCTCTTTGGCTTCAATGATCAGCTATCGCAATCACAACACTAAAGGTCATATTATTACGATTGAAGACCCAATCGAGTTTATTCATGAACATGCAGGTTGCATCATTACTCAACGTGAAGTAGGAATCGATACAGACTCATTTGAAATTGCCTTAAAGAATACTTTGCGACAAGCACCAGATGTGATCTTGATTGGTGAGATTCGATCTCGTGAAGTTATGGACTACGCGATTGGCTTTGCTGAAACAGGTCACCTTGTATTGGCTACGATGCACGCTAACAACGCCAACCAAGCGCTCGATCGTATTATTCACTTCTTTGAAAGTGATCGCCACAGCCAACTCTACATGGACTTATCGCTTAACTTAAAGGCCATGATTGCGCAGCAACTTATTCCAACACCAGATGGCAATTCACGTCGTGCAGCCATTGAGATTTTGATTAACTCGCCATTAATTTCTGACTACATTCGCAAAGGCGAAATTCATGAAATTAAAGATTTAATGAAGCGTTCGCGTGAACTCGGTATGCAAACCTTTGACCAAGCGTTGTTTGATCTCTATAAAGCAGGCCAAATTACCTATAAAGATGCATTAAAACATGCCGACTCACCGAACGATTTGCGTTTGACCATTAAGCTTGCCGAAGAAGGACCTGATCAAATTTCAGGCACAAATCAGCATTTAACCTTCGACCGACAGTAATTTCTTCATAAAAAAAGGAAGGTTAAACGTAACCTTCCTTTTTTATTTGTTTTCTTTATGTGAAAACGATTATTTCTTGCGCAACACTTCCTGACACTCAGGTTCGTTACAGTAACCGTAGAGGTTTAATGAGTGACCTGTTAAGGTAAACCCATGTTGTTCTGCTACAGCATGCTGTTCCTTCTCGATAACATCATTAGTAAATTCAATAACTTTGTTGCAATTATAGCAAACCAAATGATCATGATGATCTTCTTGCATGATTTCGAAAACAGAATGATTATTTTCGAAATGATGACGCTGAATGATACCCGCAGCTTCAAATTGTGTTAACACACGGTAAACTGTCGCAAGACCGACATCTTCCCCTTGTTCTAACAAAGTCTTGTAAATATCTTCAGCACTAAGATGATGTTGCTTTGAATTTTCTAATAATTCCAAAATCTTAATTCGTGGAAGGGTAACTTTAAGTCCAGCTTTGCGCAAATCTTGATTGGAAATAGGCATGAAAAAAGGTCTCTCAACAAATCTCAAGTTGGAATAGGCAATAGAATTTAGATGAAGTATGATCTATCCTTTGATCAAATGCATCATAATTTATTGGGATAGTGTAGCAAAATGCAAAAACTCGTGCTGACGTTATTAGTCACTTCACTCCTTGCTGGTTGTTCAATCTTTGGTGTATATAAGGTTGATATTCCTCAAGGGACTCCTTTGACCAAAGCTCAGGCCTCTCAAGTACAAGTCGGCATGAATTTCCAGCAAGTGCGTTTTTTGCTTGGTAGTCCAACTGTGACTGATCCCCTCAATCCTCAACGTTGGGACTACATTTACAACTATATCCCGGGAACTTATGCTAAAAAGGCAAAAATCCCCGCAGCACATGGTCAGCATTTAAAAATTTACTTTGATGGCACTGGCACAGTAACTAAAATTGAAGGTTTAGAAACTATTCCAGAATCGCAACCAGGTTTACCTGCTTCTAAAGAAGCGATTTTAACTGCCCCACCACTATAATCGTTTTTTCTAATAAAAATAAACCCCTCAAGTGAAATACTTCGAGGGGTTTTATTTATGGGACTTATTACTTTAAGCGATTACTTTTAATATATCGTCCCACAGGATTCTTCTCGGCGCGGTTACGGCGTATATCTTTAGGGTTAATAGTTAAAGGTCGATAGACCTCTACCCGATCACCTGCTTGTAAAATCGCATGTACCTCAACTTTTGCACCAAAGATGCCAAGTTGTAATGGCTCAGGCAAACTTACCTGTGTCTGCAACCCACTTGCTTCAACAGCTTGTAATGCAGTCATACCAGCTTCAAATGGAATAGCAACTAAAAACTGTCGCTCTGGGGCTGCAAAAGCAACCCACACTTGCTGAGCTTTTTCCATCAGATCATTTGTCCAATGACCGCAATCATGGCAATGACAATTGAAAGCGGTAAAACAATACGCACTGCAATACGCCACAAGTTATAGAACAACTCATTGCTAAAATTCATTGATTTACGCAAGTGACTAATTTTCATAATCCAACCAGCAAAAATTGCATAGATGAGGCAAATGAGTAATCCCCAAAGCATCAAAATCAGCGTAAAGATGCCATGAAGTTCAGGCACAGCCCAAACCGCAATTGCCAAAATAATGACAACCCATTGTAAAACGTACATCAGTTGACGTTGAGCAAGCTGTTCTTTGGCAAGTTGAATAAACAGAGCTGTTGTCATTACCGCAGTAAAAATCCAGGTAAAAACAGGAAGCTGTGCTTGCAGAGAAAAGAAACCAAACGCAATGACAGCAATTAACTGAGCCAACCAGATTGGAAGTGCAGTTCTTGTAGCGCCTTCTTGAGAGTGAATTACAGACAAGCTATTTTGCCAGTAAAGTCCTAAGCCTAAACCACTTGCAACAAGTGCAAGTACAGTCGCATTACCCCATTCTTTAAACTCAACATTTGTCCAATGCCAAGGCTGTAAAGTCGTTCCCATTGTATTAGCTAAAACAAGAGAAGCGATTACGCCGACTGTCATTAGCACAATTAAAATCTGACGCGGAATAAAAGATAAAATTAAAGCCACAACCGCAAGGCCAGCAAAAACAATTTGTCCAGAAACACTATTATTGAGCTGTGCTGTCAGTAAGTTGCCAGCAGTACTCAGTACATTCCCTGCTAAAAATGGAATAAAAATAACCGCAAGCCAACCAGCCAAACGCCATTTTGGTGAACTATCTGCTTCACGAGTTAAACTTGATAAAGCATTTAAGGCAGTAGTCTTCGACCGTTTTGCTAAGGCAATTTCCAAATAACAAACTGGCAGAGCCAATAACAGCATTGTGCCTAACCACAATAACCAGAAATCGATTTGACGATCAATCTGGATTCCCATAGCGGGTGCCAATGTCGCCATAATGATGAAAGATAAGCAAAACGCCATCAGGGGCGATAACCATCGTGACATAGGTATGTCCTGCATTATACATTCCTTGAAAAAGACTATAGATATTTTGCCCGTCTCATGCCTGAAAATCAAAGTTTGCTCAATAAAAAAAGCAAACTACCGAATCGATAGTTTGCTGCGCTAACTAAAATGATAAGTTTTGTTATTTAAGTTATGCGAAAAACCGAGCAAACCAGTTTTTCCCTTTCTTCTTTTCTTTTTCTCTAATAATTCCCATCATGTTTTCTTTTACTGCCCCCACATAATCGGCATCGTCATGTTGAATATGATTGATTAACCATTTTGCTAAAATTTCTTGTAGCTCTTTTTCAACAGTATGTCCCATTTCAAAACGCTCACGATATAACTCTATTTTTTTAATAAATAAATCATGAACACGTTTATGTGGTACACGATATTTATAATCAGCTTCCTCTTGCAAACTTTCTTCAAAAGTAAAATGTGATTGCGTATAATCAATAATGTTGTCTAAAACATCTTTAATACGACGTCTATCTTCATCATCTTTTACATCATCAATTTCATTAATATAATCAAGTATTCGTTTATGTTGCTCATCAATAACATCGATACCCGTATTATATTCTGAAGCCCATTTCATTTTCATACATCTCCCCAATGATGTTCAATGACTGTTGCATAAACCTCATGATATATTTAAAGAATATAAATAAAAACAAAGCTATTTTGTCGGCTTTATCATATAAAAATTATATTTAAATCAAGTTGTTGTTTTTATTTGTTTTTTAAAAAATTAACCAACTAAAATAATAAAGTATTTTTTAAACAAAATACCTTACCATTAAATGTGAAATATATATAAATATCTCTATTCATACATTTTAAATATACTTTATATTAATACTGATCTGCACGAGTAATACGTTTAAGCTCTGGATTTTCCTGCTCGCGTTTTAATCTTTCCACATAAGTAATTGCTTTTTTAATCGGCTTACCATGTTGAAATAAAATCATTTCACCTGGTTGATAAGCAGTCCAGTTTTCATTATGTGTTAAAGGTTCTGTCGTTATAACTGCCACACGATCTTCAGGTGTAGTGACCTGACTAAAGTCAACCTCAACATCTAAGTCAATTAAATGAGCCTGATTAAATGGATATTCTCGAACCAACCAATGTAATTTAGTTATCGCGTAACTAAATAATGCCTTCCCATTCGACAAACAATAATTAAATGTGCCGTATTCAGCAATTTGTGGAGAAATTTTTTCTAATACTTCAAATATCTCATCAAGACTCGGTTCTTCATAACCGAAAGCTTCAACCAGTTGATCAAGCAAATAACAAAATGCACGTTCACTGTCTGTATTACCCACAGGGGTAAAACGTCCACTTAGTGGTGGGTTAAAATCATGTAAATCACCATTATGGGCAAAAATCCAATGACGGCCCCACAACTCTCTAATAAAAGGATGAGAGTTCTCTAAAGTAATTTTACCTTGAGTTGCTTTGCGGATATGCGCGATCACATTACGCGATTTAATAGGATAATTACGAATAAGATCGGCAATTGGAGATTCAACTGCCGATTGGTTATCGACAAATAGTCGACAAGCTTTGTCTTCGAAAAATGCGATACCAAATCCATCACTATGATCTGAGGTAATTCCTGCACGCTGTGAAAAACCACGGAAAGAAAAAGTAATATCCGTTGGTGTTGCACAATTCATTCCTAATAGCTGGCACATATCGCTTTTTAAACTACTTCTAATTACCTCATATACTCTATTGTGCATGAGAGTAAAATTGCTTGCAAATCTCAATATGTGCTGGCTATTAGAAAATAGGACATATGATTAACGCTGCCCCATTTTATTCATGACAAATGAAGTCGCCACTTTATTCACTTCCAGAAATACAAAATAATCTAGACAGTTAAATTCTTCATCAAAAAATGCCTGTTTAGATAGTTTTGACTGCATGCTCAAATACATTTGGAACAATTTTGGCATACGCTCATCTTGTGGAAAGCTGAACTCAGGATATTCAGGTTCATAGATTTTTTTCGAACGAATATCAATTGTTTTGCTTTCAGATAATTGCTGAATCTGGCGATGCGTGTAGTACGCTCTAGCCAAATTATCTTGCAAATGAATACTGACACAGCCCATCAAATATTTAGCACGCATTGACCATAGCACTTTCGGTGCAAGGTTCAACCACAGCATCGACAATGCTTTACCATTACGAAAGCGAGGATGGACACAGGTACGCCCTATCTCTAACACATTAGGCAGGTGCGATAACTGCGGAACAATATCAAACTCATGTGCGCTGTAGCTTTGTGCGATCTCATGACCTTGAAATAATTTTAGACGGGTATACGCTACAATTTCTCCAGTCCACTTTTCACGTAAGACTGCATGCTCACAACCAAAATCATAAATGTCTTGATCTAAGTTATCTTCAAAATGAATTCCAAATTGTTGGCTAAATTGTTGTGCACGGAATCGTTGTACATCTTGTAATTCTTTTAAATTATCAACCCACTCAAAACGAAATTGCGTTTGATTTATTGCTTTATTACGATTTAAAGGTAAAGTCCAGGTTTGGCGATATTGATTAAATTTTTCCAGCATAATGAACGCTCCTAGTGACACCCCTTACACTAGTCAAAGCTCATGACAAAAAAATGACCAAATTAAATTGGTATAAAAAAAGACCACCTAGAGTGATCTTTTTATTGAGAATAACAGTTTTATTAAGCAGTTTTTGCGCGATTAGAAATCAGTGTTCCAACCCCATGATCAGTAAAGATTTCAAGCAATGTTGCATGTGGTACGCGACCATCAACAATATGTGCACTAACAACGCCGCCTTTAACAGCATCAAGTGCACAACCTACTTTAGGAATCATACCGCCATAGATCACGCCTGTTTCAATGAGACGATCAACTTCTTGCGTAGTAAGGCCAGTTAACAGATTTTTGTTTTCATCCAGCACGCCACTAATGTTTGTGAGCAAGATTAATTTTTCAGCACCTAATGCTTCTGCAACCTTACCTGCCACTAAATCGGCATTAATATTATAAGTATTGCCTTCTTCATCTACACCTAATGGCGCAATAACTGGAATAAAGTCACTTTGGGTAAACATTTCCAGCACATCTGTTTTAACGCCAGTTACTTCACCAACCATACCTAAATCAATATGTTTGATAGAACCGTCTTCTTCATGCTTTTCCATAAGTAATTTACGAGCACGAAGTAAATTACCGTCTTTACCTGTTAAACCAATAGCACGGCCGCCATGTTTATTAATCAGGTTAACAATCGATTTATTTACGCTACCACCTAACACCATTTCAACCACTTCCATGGTTGCAGCATCAGTTACACGCATACCGTCAATACGGTCAGATTCACGACCTAACTGCTTTAAAAATGAGTCTACTTGTGGCCCACCACCGTGAACAACAATCGGATTTAACCCTACCGTTTTAAGTAAAACGATGTCTCGGGCAAATGAACTTTCTAGCTCCGGATCAGTCATCGCGTTGCCACCATATTTCACCACCAGCGTTTTACCAGTAAAACGTTGAATATACGGCAAAGCTTCAATCAAGATTTTTGCTTTGTCGACACCGATATGCTGATGTTGGGGCATTACGCCTCTCCTTACTTAGGCCTCTGAAAGTTCTTGTGCAATTTGCGGATAGTGCTCTTGCAACATATCTACAAATTTTTGCTGGATTTCCTTTAATCGTAAAGGATTATCTGCGTCAAATCTTACTGTAAAATATTCACCAGTATTTGATGCTCGAATAATGCCAAAACCATCATCAAAATCAAGACGTACGCCATCGATTTTACTGATACGAGCACCTAAACGATGACTTAAAATTTCAATATCTTGTAATACATACTTTGGATCGGACTGATACGTGCCAATATAGGTATCTTCTGTACAACATCTTTCTGGATAAGGAGCAAACAATTCGGAAATTGTTGTAGCATCAGATTGGGTGAAATATTCCATTACACGTAATGCAGCATATAAACCATCGTCGTAGCCAAAACCACGCCCATCATTAAAAACGTAGTGGCCTGCATATTCTCCACCAAAAATGGCGCGTCCATTCGACTGAGATAAATAAGCCCGTAAAAAACTACTTCCCGTGCGGATCATTTTTGCTTTTCCGCCGAGTTGTTCGACCGTTTTTTGAACCATGCGTGAACATTTCACATCGAAAACAATTTCTTGCTCAGGGTGCTGCTCTAGACACATTTGTGCAAAAAGTGACAATAAACGGTCTGCGGTCAATATCTGGGCTTTTTCATCGACTAAAACAACACGGTCTCCATCACCATCAAGGGCAATGCCAATATCTGCTTGCTGCTCAACAACTGCTTTACGCAAGTCACTCAAATGTGCTGCATGTGAAGGGTCTGGTGCATGATCTGGAAACTCTCCATTTGGATTAGTTCGCAAAGCAATCACTTCACAGCCCATTTTTTCCAATATTAATTTTGAGCAGTGTCCAGCAGAACCATGTAAACCATCTAAAACAACTTTTAAAGGACGTTTTAACTGAATATCTTTAAAAATGGCTTGCTGGTATTTTTGGCAAAACTCAGCTTTAAATTGTGCCGCCGTTAACTCCAGTACAGAAATTGAATGGGCTGGTACATAAGTTTGGGCTTCTTCACCAACCTGCTGAATCATTTCTGGAGATGGCGGTTCACCTTTTAAAATCCACTTAATACCATTATCCGATTTTGGGTTATGGCTTGCGGTCACCATAATGCCATTGCCACTAAAATCTCTCGCAATGTAATACATCATTGGTGATGAACAACAGCCAATATTTGTGACCACTAAACCTTGTTCTATTAAAATTTCTTCAATTAAGTGTGCATAGGCTGGACTTGTGAGACGGGCATCATAGCCAATCACTAATTGAGTTTGTTTTGCTTGTTTGTATTGTTGTGCCAATCCGTAGGCAATCGAACGAACAACGTCCGTGGTCAAGTAAGAAAGTTTGCCTCTAATATCGTAAGCACGAAAAATACTTTTTGGAAATGAGTGTCTTACATTCATAGTGTATCTTCTATTTAAAGATCAATTCGATCTATCGCAAAAACATAGATTATTCAAAATTTTTGAAGGGTTTGTTTGCTAAAAAAGTTAAAAGAATATGAGTAAAGCGTGTTGTAATATAATCCAGTGTAACATTCAAGATGTAAAAAGAAACGCCTGTTCAACAGGCGTTTGATTTTCGTTAATATTTTCAAAAAACTTATTGTTTACCTGTGTGACCAAAGCCACCAGCGCCACGCAAAGTTTCTTCAAATTCTTCCACTTGCTCAAATTCAGCTTGAACAACTGGAACTAAAACGTACTGTGCTAGGCGCTCACCTGGTTCTAGACGGAATGTGGTTTGACCACGGTTCCAAACTGAAACCATCAATTCACCTTGATAATCCGAATCAATCAAACCAACTAAATTGCCAAGCACGATACCGTGTTTATGGCCTAAACCTGAACGCGGTAAAATTAAACCAGCAAAATTTACATCATGAATATAAATTGCCATACCTGTTTTCACTAAAACAGTTTGTCCTGGTTCAATATCAATTGCTTCATCGACGCAGGCACGTAAATCTAAACCCGCTGAACCTGCTGTTGCATATGAAGGTAAAGGCCATTCCTTACCTAAACGCGGATCGAGCAATTTCACTTGAACTTTCATGGGATTTCCTAAAAATTAAAAAATTAACGCTTTAATAAAGCTTTTAAATTTGCCAGATATTGTTGAGCCTGCTCTTTAGGATCAACATTAGCCGCAATTTTCTTTTTGCGCCCTAACCACTCCAACTCATCTTGAGGGAGTTCATCAAGGAAACGGCTTGGGGTCATCTGTCTCATCTGCCCGCCATTTTTACGCTGCTCTGCCAAAGTTAAGGTTAAACCTTGGCGTGCACGGGTAATTCCCACGTACATCAGACGGCGTTCTTCCTCAATAGTTTCTGCTGCAATTGAGTTTTTATGGGGTAAAAGTTCTTCTTCAAGCCCCATAATATAAACATATGGGAACTCCAGACCTTTTGCCGCATGCAAAGTAAGTAAGTTAACTTTGTCTGTATCTTCTTCTTCCTGCTGCTGTTCTAACAGATCAAGCAGAACCAGTTTTCGGATTACACTTTCAATGTTCTTTTCATCAACATCTTCTGCACGATTAATCAGGTTTTGAATACTGTTAAATAAATTCTCGATATTATCGAGCTTACTTTTCTCTTGTGCAGGTGTTGCAGACTGTTCACGAACATAATCCATATAGCCTGCTTCGTTCATCATTTGACGAACTTTAGGCACAGGCTCATCGTCTTCTAACAATTCACGAGTAAACGTAGCGATAAAGTCGGCAAACTCATGAAGTTGAGTTTCTGCTTTTTTAGGAAGCACCATACTTAAACGCTGGTCAGCAGAAGCACCAAGTAAAGACAAATTATTTTCTTGTGAGAATAAACCTAACTTCTCTAAAGTAACTGGGCCAATCGCACGTTTAGGCGTATTAATAATACGTAAGAACGCGCTGTCATCTTCAGGATTAATAATAAGACGCAAGTAACTCATTACATCTTTAATTTCTGCACGAGCGAAGAATGAAGTACCGCCAGATAATTTATACGGGATTTGCATTTGGCGAAGCTGTGTTTCTAATACACGCGCCTGAAAATTCCCGCGATATAACACAGCGTAATCTTTCCAGTTCTTACCGTTCATGAGCTTATGAGTAAGTAGATCTTTTACCACGCGCTCTGCTTCATCATCATCATTACGACAAGTAATAATTCTGATGACTTCCCCATGCCCCTTATCACTCCACAATTTCTTATCAAAAATATGCGGATTATTTTGAATCACACAGTTGGCAGCTTTTAAAATACGGCTGGTCGAACGATAATTTTGTTCAAGCTTAATAATATGTAAATTTGGGAAGTCCTGTTTCAGTAAAGCCATATTCTCAGGCTTGGCTCCACGCCACGCGTAGATCGACTGGTCATCGTCACCTACTGCGGTAAACTGCCCCATTACCCCAACTAAAAGTTTGACCAAAATATACTGAGCTGTGTTGGTATCTTGATATTCATCGACCAATAAATAGCGAACACGGTTTTGCCATTTATCACGTACTTCTGCATTTTCTTGCAATAAGCGTGTTGGCATAACAATCAAGTCATCAAAATCAACGGCGTTATAAGCACGTAAATTACGTTCATAAAGCTGATAAAGATGCGCAAACTGTACATCTTCAGGTGTTTCACAAGTCGAATGTGCTTGCTCTGGCACGATCAGATCGTTTTTCCAATCTGAAATTTTCTTCATTGCCTTGGCAATTAATTCTTTACTTTCTGCACCAGACAAATTGTCGCGATGCATCAGATCCATCAAAATACGTTTACAGTCATCTGCATCTAAAATCGAAAAATTAGCTTTTAAAGGTAAATTTTTAAGTTCTAAACGTAAAAGGTTTAAACCAAAAGTATGGAAAGTAGAGACTGATAAACCTTTTGATTCTTCACGTGACAAAAGCTTGGACACACGCTCTTTCATTTCACGTGCAGCTTTGTTTGTAAATGTCATCGCTGTTATACGATGCGCCGGAATACGACATTGCTGCACCAAATAAGCAATTTTACGGGTAATTACCGATGTTTTACCTGAACCAGCACCAGCAAGCACCAATAAAGGGCCCTGAGTATATTTCATGGCTTCTTCTTGCTTGTTGTTCAATTGACTGGCAGATGACATCGTGTATTACCTCTTAATTTTTCGAGCATGATTATAGTCATCTCTGTTTTAGAATCCCAATAGTAAATCTACGGATATGTATAAATGATGTCTAATAATGCAATTTATGCGCCGCAGTTTGTCGTGGTTATTTATTATTCATAGTCATAAAAAAACCACCCGAAGGTGGTTTTTAATACAATAATTTAAATCTTATTGTTTTGCATAGATGCTGATTTCTACACGACGGTTTTGTTCACGACCAGACGCAGTTGAGTTGTCTGCGATCGGGTTAGAAGAACCATAACCTTGTGCATCGATACGGCTAGATGAAAGGCCTTTACCAGCTAAATAGTTTTTAACTGATTGTGCACGTGATTGAGATAACGGAATGTTGATAGAGTCATTACCAGTGTTATCAGTATAACCAGTAACCAAAATCGCGCTCTTGTTATCTTCAGCCAATGTTTGAGCTACTTTGTCTAAAGTTGAATAGAAGTTTGGCTTGATGTTTGATTTATTTGTATCAAAAGTAATGCTACCAGGCATGATCAATTGAACAGAACCATCTGGATTACGGCCAACGTCTACACCAGTACCCGCCATTTGTTGACGTAATTTTTTCTCTTTCTGGTCAAGGTATACACCACCAGCGGCACCAAGAACTGCACCAATTGCTGCAGCACGGTTATTTTGACCGCTAGAGTTTGCATTTGACTTAGAAATACCGTAGCCAGCTGCTGCTCCAATTAGAGTACCTAAAGCGGCTTTATCGTATTCAACGCCACCAAGATTATTACCAGTTGTTTGACAACCAGATAATACTACTGCTGCCCCTACCACTGTTGAAATAACTAATGCACGCATTGCATGCCTCCTCACTTTGTGTGTTTTGTTGTCTGGATGAATAATGAAACAAAAACGAAGTATAAAACATTGATATTTTGTTAATAATAAACACTTTAGTTACTTTTTTGTAATATTTTGATGCACTTTCAGATGCTAGCTCATCACAATTTCTTCATTGTTGTCTAAGATGTCGTTGTATTTCATATTATGACAGTTATAGTTAAACAACTTTTCTATGGATTTTAGACATTCGGGGTCATTTATATGTCAACTGCACCCAATAAGCAATCTGCGCTAAAAAAAACTATACGTGGACTCACTGTAGGTACAGTCATTACAGGAAGTACGTTTTTTCATGGTCCACCTGTTTTAGCATTAGGTCTGACAAAGCTCTTAAAAAAATCAAAAATGATTGATGAAACGAATATCCAAATCGCAAATAATTGGATAGACGTTAATAACAAACTTATCAATAAAGTCTTACCCCATCTTAAATGGGATATCACCATCGAAGATGGCCTTGACCTTAATATGCAAGGCCGTTATCTCATGACTTGTAATCACCAAAGTTGGGTAGATACGACGGTAAACCAATATTTTGGATTAACCCGTATGCCACTCACCCGCTTTTTTACCAAATGGGAACTCATCTTTATTCCTTTCGTTGGTCAAGCATTTAAAATTCTAGGCTTCCCGATGATGAAGCGTCACACCAAAGAACAGGTTGCAAAGAATCCTGAGCTCAAAGACCGTGACATGATGGAAGCACGTAAAGCCTGCGAGCAACTTTTGAGTCAGCCCTTTACATTATTGAATTATTTAGAAGGTACTCGTTTTACTCAAGAAAAACATGACCAGCAAAAATCACCATATAAGCATTTGCTTAAACCTAAAGCGGGTGGTTTAGCCCTTGCATTAAATATCTTGGGTGACAAAATTGATGCCCTGGTTGATATGACGATTGTCTACCCAAATGGCGTACCTGGATATAGTGATTTCTGGCTAGGTGATGTTTCAAAAATTGCGGTAAATTTGCGTAAAATTGAAATTCCAGATTGGGTTCTTGGTGGAAACTATGAAGACGACGCGGTTTACCGTGAACGTTTCCAGCAATGGGTTCATGAAATTTGGACCGAAAAAGATCAACTTATTGAGCAAATGAAATCTCAATATCTCACTACAAACCTTTAAAAAGCACTCGTTATTATGCAAAACAGTTCTGGGAAAAAAACGAAATATCACCATGTAGATCCAAATAGTCTTTCATTTAGACTGTTTTTAATCTATGACATCTTTATGGTGTTCATTATCATTTTTAACCTGTTCTGTCTGGCTGCAAATTTCTTTTTAATGAGCAGTATTGGGGCATGGTTCTTCGAACACATTCATTTGCCCCAAATTGTGAGCTTTTACCGTAATTCCCTTCACCCATGGGTAATCACATCAGAAGCATGGTTTATTGGTTTTTTAATTGTTGAGTTACTTGTCCGCTGGGGCATTGCAATCATCAATAAACACCATAAACGTTGGTTCTTTTTCCCTTTTATTCACTGGTATGAAATTTTAGCCATTATTCCTCAGCTTCGTTTTTTACGTTTGTTTCGAGCAGGAATTATTGCTTATCGCTTACATGAGCTGGGCTATCCGGTTGTTCCGCCAAGCTGGCGAAAGACAGGTTTGTTTTACTATCGCGTTGTCATGGAAGAACTGTCCGATCGTGTTGTTATTACGGTAATTGATGGTATTAGATATGAACTTGAAACCAGTTCTAGCCATAAACAAATTATTCACGACTTGGTTAATCATCATCGTGAGCAATTTACTGTCACCCTAACAGCATTATTACAAGATTCTTTAGCAACTGCTTTAAAAGAACAAAAGCCAGCAATTACAAAAGGCGTCGGGAAAATTGTAGATCAAGCTATTATTGATACACCAGAGCTAACCCAGTTATTACGCTTAATTCCTTTAGTGGGCGGTCGCATTGAGCAACAGATTCAAAGCATTGGTCAAAGATTAGGTGAAAATATTAGTGCAGGTTTAATTGAACCTTTAATTGAGGGTTCATCGGCGCACCCAAATCCGACTTATCAATTAATTTCTCAAAAAGTGAGTGAAATAAATATTAATAATCGTCAGCTTGAGCAATTGGTTGAATCTGTCGTGTTCGAGACACTCGAGTCTGTACGAAAACAAGTCAAGGTCAAACAATGGCAACAAACGCTTGCGGAGTATGATCGAATCAAAGAATAAGCATTTACTTAATTTTTTATGAATCTCGCTAGAGAATTGGCACAAATTGTTCTAGCATTTGCCCTATTTACAATAAACTTAACGCTATTACAGCTCGTTTAACGCCTTGAAGGAAGACTTATGGCTGATATACGGATTACCGGCAGAATGGTTAACTTTAGCAGGATAACCTTCGATACCAATGATCATGATGTGATCCGCCAGCAATTATCAAATATATTAAATGAAGGTTCCTATCATGGAACTTTAGTGATTATTGACAGTACAGTTGAGCAAGAATTAATTGCATTAATTCAACTTCTGGTGAGCTTAGGTTTGCAACCTATGGCGGTAATCGATGGTATTTTAGGAGATGAAGCTCGCGCTATTCAATTCCCTGTTTTACCAGCAGATCAACCATTACAGCGTATTAAAGCCACAACCGAACAAGTGGCGATTGTAGAAAAACCGGCTACCGCTCCTGCCTCGTCTTCAGCAGAAACAAAAAAACCACTAAACAAGATAGCGGTTGCCCATATTACCTCTTATCATGATGAAATTTTGCGTACAGGCCAATCCCTCGTACAAGATAACGGCGATATTATTTTGAAAGCTGGCATGAATAGTGGTTCTGAAGTTATTGCATCAGGAAATATACATATTTATGGCACAGTTCGTGGTAGAGTCATTGCTGGTGCGGGCGGGCACGCAGCTGCACGCATTTTTTGCCAATCTTTAGAGGCTGAGCTCGTTTCCATTGCCGGAACGTATTGTGTCGCAGATGATATCCCTAAACATGTGGTAAAAAAGCCAGTACATATATATTTAAATGAAAAGCAAGAGCTTGAATTTGAAGCGATTGAACTTTAGTTTATTAAGTAAATCACCAAAAAACAGCCCTTTTAAGGGTGTATGACCATAATAGGAGTGGATTCGGTGGCCAAAATTGTTGTCGTAACATCAGGCAAAGGTGGTGTAGGTAAAACTACAACGAGCGCATCTTTTGCAACAGGTTTAGCCCTTCGTGGTCATAAAACTGTTGTGATTGATTTTGATGTAGGCTTACGTAACCTTGATTTGATTATGGGTTGTGAGCGTCGTGTTGTTTATGATTTTGTCAATGTTATTAACAATGAAGCACGTCTGCAGCAAGCCCTTATTCGTGATAAAGATATCGAAAACCTTTATATTTTACCGGCTTCACAAACACGTGATAAAGATGCGTTGAGCGACGAAGGTGTTGCTCGTGTTATTGATGAGCTATCTCAAGAATTTGATTACGTTATTTGTGACTCACCTGCGGGTATTGAGCGTGGTGCGATTTTAGCCATGTATCATGCAGATGAAGCAATCATTGTAACGAACCCTGAAATCTCTTCAGTACGTGACTCTGACCGTATTATTGGTATGTTAGATAGCAAAACCAAAAAAGTTGAACAAAACGAAGGACGTATACGTAAACATTTATGTATTACTCGTTTTAACCCTGAACGTGCAGACCGTCAGGAAATGCTAACAATTGATGATATTTCTAAAGATATTTTACGCGTACCGACATTAGGTGTTATTCCAGAGTGTCCAAGTGTATTGCAAGCATCAAACGAGGGTAAGCCAGTAATTCTATATTCAGAAACTAAAGCTGGTCAGGGTTATGATGATTTGGTTGCACGCTTTCTTGGCGAAGACCGTCCTTATCGACACATCACAGCTCAACCTAAAGGCTGGTTAGCACGACTATTTGGAGCGTAGTTATGGCAGGATTCTGGAGTAAATTATTTAGCAGTGACGAAAAGCCATCAAGTGCTCAAACTGCAAAAGATCGTTTGAAAGTTATTGTTGCTTCTGAACAAGGTTTAGGCCGCCGTTTAAGCCAAGACAAGATTGATCAGATGAAGAAAGAAATCATGCAAGTGGTCAGTCGTTATGTAAGTGGTGTAGGTGAACAGCATATCCAAATGCAGGTTCGCTCTGAAGCAAATATCGAAATGTTAGAAATGAATATCAATTTACCTGAAGAACGATAATTCTATTTCTGACTATTCAATAAAACAGAATCAAGGCAAAATAACGCAAGTTATTTTGCCTTTTTTAAAACTGAGGAGATTGTCATGGCATTATCACAGCCAGCAACTTTCAATGAAGAATGGTCCGATGAGCGTGTTTTTGCCTACCTCAACCAACTTCCGCCAACGGGTGTGAACGCAGATTTTCATGTGCTCTACCATGCATTCAAACATATGCGTCCAACAGACTATGAACGTCTTTTGACTCAATTTATTGCGGACGGACGCGATATTAATGCCAAAGACCCTGAAGGCCAACGCATTCATGAGGTAATTGCCAAATTTCCACGTCAATCGGCACCCTTTTTAGAAGTTCTAGCAAAGTTTGCTTAAAAATAAAAAGCCTCTTAAAGAGGCTTTTTTCTTACCTAAATTTATCGATTGCCAATCAGGAAAATACCAAACACCGTAAAAATACCACCTGAGATACCATCAATCCATTTTGAAAAATTACGATAAGCTGATCTAAAACTCGGTAACGAAAAAATAAAAGTCACAAAGCAGAACCATAAAATCGTTTCAACCGTGACAATAATAAACAGTAACCAATGAACCTGATCAAGTTGAGGATTGGCTAAAAATAAAGAGAAAACACTACCAAAATAAATAACAGCCTTAGGATTTGATAGATTCGTTATAAGACCTTTAATAAAAAATAAGTAAGGTGCTTTGGGTAGCTCGACAGCAACAACATCTTCTTGCTGATTTTTTGAAAATGCTGAACGTAACATCTGATAGCCCAGCCAACATAGGTATAAGCCACCGGCAATCAGCAAACCTTGCTTTAACCAAGCCATTTTTTCAAAAATAAGATTTAATCCCATCAATGCTAAACAAGCCCAGAACATAACACCTGCTGTGATGCCAGCAACCACTAACATAGCGTCTTTACGTGATCTGCTAATCGCTGTTTGAGATACTAGAAAAAAATCAGGCCCTGGAGTAATAAGTGCACAAAAATGGATAAAAGCTAAAGTAATCAGAGCAAGTAACATGTTTTCCTCCAGATTTAATTCATTGTTATTTATTTAGGAAAAATACATTAGCATTTTTTACTACACGTTAAAATCTTTAAGTCATTTTATGGAAGTGTTTATTTTTATTTAAATCATAAAAAAAGCCTCCGAAGAGGCTTTTTAGCTATTTCATATTAAACCAATATATCTCGCTTACCATTAGGGCCCATTGAGCTCACAATGCCGTTCTCTTCCATTTGATCAATGATACGAGCGGCACGGTTATAACCAAGGCTAAATTTACGCTGTAGCGATGAAGTAGAAGCTTTACGTGTTTCTAAGACAAATGAAACACATTGGTCATAAAGTGCATCACGATCAGAACCACCCTCACCCTCTTCAAAACCACGTGAAGTTTGTTCTTCATCAAATGGAGTTAAGATTTCGTCGACATAATCCGGTTCACCACGTTCACGCCAAGCATCACAAATGCGGTTTACTTCATCATCACTAATGAATGCACCATGCACACGCTCAGGTTCGATTTTACCAGGCCCCAAGAACAGCATATCACCATGGCCTAACAGATCTTCGGCACCACCTGCATCCAAAATTGTACGCGAGTCGATTTTACTGTTTACACGTAATGCTACACGCGTTGGAATATTGGCTTTAATCAAGCCCGTGATCACATCAACAGACGGACGTTGGGTTGCAAGCAATAGGTGAATACCAGCAGCACGAGATTTTTGCGCTAAACGCGTAATCATTTCTTCTGCTTTTTTACCCACCTGCATAATCATGTCGGCAAACTCATCTGCCACAATCACAATAGATGGTAACGGTGTTAAACGAGGCGCACGTTCTTGAGTTGCCGAGTCACTTGGTTTCCAAGTTGGATCAATTAGATCTTCCCCATTCGCAATTGCTTCTTCAACTTTACGGTTGTAGTCGCTTAATTTACGAATTTTCAAGAATGACATCAGTTTATAGCGACGTTCCATTTCATTCACACACCAGTTTAATGCACTTACTGCATCTTTCATGTCAGTGACGACTGGAGTTAACAAATGGGGAATATCATTATAGTTTGCAAGTTCAAGCTGTTTTGGATCGATTAAAATCAAACGTAACTGATCAGGTGTGTATTTGAGCAGCATCGATAAAATCATCGAGTTTACCGCAACCGATTTACCCGAACCTGTTGTACCAGCAACTAACATGTGCGGTGCTTTCGCTAAATCAGTTAATACTGGATTACCTGAAATATCTTTACCCATTGCCATACTGATTAATGCACTTGGATCTCGATATGTTGGTGTTTCCAATAGCTCAATCAAACGTACCATTTCACGGGCACTGTTTGGCACTTCAATACCAATATATGGTTTACCAGGAATAACCTCTACCACACGCACAGAAGCCATCGACATTGAACGGGCTAAGTCACGTGAGATATTCGTTACCTTAGATGCTTTAACACCCGGTGCCAAATCTAACTCAAAACGGGTCACTACTGGCCCCGGCTGAGCTTCAACCACTTGAGCCTTAACATTAAATTCTTGTAACTTAATTTCAAGTAACTCAGATAAGCGCGAAAGCTGCTCTTCAGTAAAGTTAACTTTCTTATTTGGATCAACCTTATCAAGCAGCTCAAGGCCAGGTAATGTTGGTAAATCTAAACGCTTCTTGGCAACTTGCATTGAACGAGACATTAGTCGGCCTGATGCATCTGTTAATGGCGCATCTAAATCGAAATCGTCTTCATCAATATCAGGATTGTCCTGTGGTTTCCCAGCAGTTTCTTGCCAAGCTTCAATAAACTCTTCTTTTGAAAGCTTATCAGCTTGAATTGTCGTTTGAATAGGCGCTTTTACAAATGCTGAAGACTGAGCATAACTACTTGCTCTTACAGGTTCTACTGGCGCAATATCTTCATCTATCAATAAGTCATCAAAGTCTTCAAAAACTTGTTCGTTTGCTAAATTTTTAGGTGACTGATTTACATTCGATAAAGGTGAAGAAGTTTCTTTTGCAATATTCATCGATTGCGAAGTAGGTTCTGCATCTACATGCTGCTCTTGAACAAATGGTGTATGCACATCTGTTGCAGTTTTGCTGTTTGGAACTGCAGCGAGCAATTCATCAAAAATCTCATCATCATTCCAATCAAGACCATGTAAGTCTTGTTTAGGTGCAGGTTGAGTTTGATGAACTTGAGAAATTGTTTGCTGGAATTGCTCATGAGCAGGTACTTGCTCTGTTGAATCATCAGCTGCTCTCAAAAGTGCATCAATTTCTTGCTTATGGCTCGCATCATCACGTTGTAAAGCACGCCATACCTCACCAGTAGCGACTAAACGTTGGCTGTCTTTTTCAAGCTTATGGGCTTGCTCAAGCGTATGCTCAAAGTTTTGAGTATTGGCAATGGGTTTATCTACTACAGATTCAGGTCGGCTCTGCTCTTTTGCTAACACATCGGCAAATAAACGCTCAGCAACCGCATCATGTCGTGTTGCCGCAGATTGTGGTTGAGTACTTTCAGATTGGACTGATGCTACTTTCTCATTTGAAGCATTTGTCTCTGCATTTTCTGCAACTTTAACCGCGGCTGCTTTATTAGCAGGCTGAGTTGTTAAATCATAATCCGATTCGTTCGGTGATACGTTTTTATAAAATAAATCTTGTAAATAACTTGGTGTAGCTTTAAGCGTAATCCATGTTTTGCTCCATTGCACCCCAAATGCAAGAGTAAACAAGACCACTCCGAAAACCAGTAAAAATAAGGTCGCACCGTAAATTGTTAGCAATTGAGATAAGCTCTGACCTAACTCGTAACCAATAATTCCCCCCGCTGCATTATCTAAAGTATCAGCAGGCACATTCCAGTGTAAATAAAGTAGGCTAGACACAACCAAAATTAAAAAGAATTGTGCAGCATAACGAAATGGGCGGTTTAAAAAACTACGCGGCCACCACACCTGAATTGCTTCAATGAAAAGGAAAATTGGAATAAGCAAACTTGCCCATCCTAAAAAACCAAACAGCAAATCTGCAATCCATGCACCAGCAATACCACTTGCATTGGATACTTGCTGAGTATCACTGGAAATATGCATCCAGCCCGGGTCAAATGGTGTATATGTTACTGTTGCCAGAAACATATAAATGCCAAAAGAAACCAAGAATAATGTCATCAATAAGCGCTGTGCATAAACACTCGACACCGCAGTCATATACTGTCCTGTAACCCATTTAATTATTGGTTTAGAGATGTGAAGAACTACACTTAGATCTTCAACGAATGAACTTTATATTATGCACCTGTTCTTACAAAAAAGGTGCATGATTCTTTACAGTTGTTGTTAACATGAGCCACTTCTATATTGTTATATAACTTAATTCGATTGACCTGATCAATATTATCCACATTGATTTAGCGCTATTGATCGACAAATTCACGTATAATTTTCAAAATTCTCGAAATAAATAAGGATACCCTCAATGAGTGCTCGTCATTCTCGGTTAATTATTCTCGGTTCTGGTCCTGCTGGTTATAGTGCAGCTGTCTATGCAGCACGTGCCAACCTTAAACCTACTTTAATTGCAGGTTTACAACTAGGTGGCCAACTTACAACAACAACCGAAGTTGACAACTGGCCGGGCGATCCTGAAGGTTTAACAGGTCCTGCATTAATGGATCGTATGCAAGCACATGCTGAACGCTTTGGTACAGAACTCGTCTATGACCATATTAACGAAGTGGACTTAAATGTACGTCCTTTTGTTCTTAAAGGTGATATGGAAGAGTACACATGTGACGCTTTGATTATTGCAACTGGTGCTACGGCTCAGTACCTTGGTCTAGAGTCTGAACAGAAATTTATGGGCCAAGGCGTAAGTGCCTGTGCAACATGTGATGGTTTCTTCTACAAAAATCAAAAAGTGATGGTTGTAGGCGGTGGTAACACTGCTGTTGAAGAAGCGCTTTATTTATCAAATATTGCTGCACATGTAACGCTAGTACACCGCCGCGATAGTTTACGTTCTGAAAAGATTTTGCAAGATCATTTATTTGCCAAAGAAAAAGAAGGCAAAATCAGCATTATCTGGAATCATGAAGTTGAAGAAGTATTGGGTGACAATACTGGCGTAACAAGTGTTCGCCTTAAATCAACTCAAGATGACACTAAGCAAGACGTAGAAGTTCACGGTCTATTCGTTGCAATCGGTCATAAACCGAACACTGCAATGTTTGATGGTCAATTAAACTTACGTGATGGCTATATTCAAGTGCAAAGCGGCACTTCTGGTAATGCAACAGCGACTTCTGTAGCTGGTGTATTTGCTGCTGGTGACGTAGCTGACAGTATTTATCGTCAAGCCATTACTTCTGCTGGGTCAGGTTGTATGGCGGCACTTGATGCTGAAAAATATCTAGATAATCTCGGTTAATTCAATTAACACAAAAGACATTCAATGCTCTATTGAATGTCTTTTTTAATAGTGTTTTATTTCATCATATTTTCAAAATGGTCCAAATGCGTAAAACGTCCCGACCTCGTCTGATATTGGTCAATCTGAGGAACTAACCGTTGAAAGTGTTCAGACTGGACATGTCGATCTAATGCGGCTCGATCTACCCATTCTTCAATAAAAACAAAATGTCCTAAATTTTTTATATCATGATATAAATCGTACGCAATACACCCTTCTTCACATCTCGTTTTTTCAACGAGTTCTTGATAAAGCGGTAAAACAAAATCAATTTTTTTAATATCAATAAAATCTTCTGCAATAAGTTTTAGCATTAAGCAAACCTTTTCTATTCGTTTATTCATGCTAAAGATGAACAATAAAAATTGTCAATGAAGCTGAGTTACGTTAATTTTGAATCATTCTATTTCATTTTATCTTCTATGCAGAAACTTCCACTTTCTCAATTCATTTTCCCAGACCCCATTGAATCTGATCCAGATGGTCATGGTTTAATTTGTATTGGTGCTGATCTCTCCCCTTCTACTCTCTATGAAGCGTACACCCATGGATTATTTCCGTGGTTTAATGAAGATGAGCCCATTTGTTGGTGGAGTCCCGAACCTCGCTGTGTCATCTACCCTCAAAATTACAAGCCGAGCAAGTCACTACTTAGAAATATGAAAAAATATGACTATGCGATTACGGTTAATCATGCCTTTGAACAAGTTATTCGCTCATGTTCTCTACCAAGAACTTATGCAGATGAAACATGGATTAGTGAAGATATTATTCAGGGCTATTGTGAGATGTTTCAAGCTGGTTATGGATATAGTGTGGAGGTTTGGGAACAAGATAAACTTGTTGGAGGTTTGTACGGCATTACGATTGGCAAAGGATGCTTCGGTGAGTCAATGTTTAGTAATGAAACTGATGTTTCAAAAATGGCTTTTTACACATTAATGCTGATTGGGCAAGAAAATCAGCTCCCTTGGGTAGACTGCCAACTTGTAAATAGTCACTTAATTAGCTTGGGCACTTGTACACTTTCTCGTCAAGACTACTTAAAATCGTTACAAGATGTAATTATTCACCCCTCTATCAATTGGAAAAAGTATCAAGAACGTGTATTTTCAAGTAAAACAATAGCATTAGATGCAAAATTAATGGAATGATAACAGGAGGGACCAATCATGAAATCATATCACCCGAAGTCCCTTTTAAATGACCTGCAGTATTATATTACTCCACCTCATGATTGCAGTTACCTAGAAAATAAATCGGCGCGCATGGTGTTTTTAGACCCTATTCATCGGATTGATGTGGTCACTCTTTCAGAACTTTCTCGTTTAGGATTTCGTCGTAGCGGTGACTTCGTTTATCGCCCTGAATGCCATTTATGCAGACAATGTTTGTCGTGTCGTGTTCCAGTTGACGACTTTCAAATGAATAGCTTGCAAAAAAAAGCATGGAAACGAAATCAAGATCTGACCATGACTATTTTGCCTACTCAGCAAGCAGCACAAATTCATTACGATTTATATGAACGCTATATTAATGAACGCCATGCTGATGGTGATATGTTTCCACCTAGCTTAGATCAGTTTGAAAAGTTTTTAGTACATAGTTGTACAGATAGCTTTTTTCTTGAGCTTTGGAAAGATAACCGTTTAATCAGTGTGTCTACCTGCGATTTAATGGATGATGGGCTATCTGCGGTCTATACTTTCTTTGACCCAGATGAGCATCGCAGATCACTTGGTGTGTACTCTATTCTAAACCAAATCGAATATGTTAAATCGCTTGGTTTAGAATATCTTTATTTAGGTTATTGGGTGCCCCACTCAGCCAAAATGAATTATAAATCACAATATACTCCTTTAGAGCTTCTATTAGATGGACAATGGCGCCGTTTAAACAGATCCTTATCACCAGAAGAAATACAACAGTTAGGTACCTCTCTGATGACCACATTACCTTCTGAATGGAATAATTTAATTATTAAATGATTTTAATCCTGTCTTTTTGTTTGGTCAGCAACTAGACAGGTGTTTTAAAACAACGATGCAAAATCGTCGGTACAGGTTTTTACCATAATTACGGCATGTTCACGCCCACCGTCTTGGGTAGGATAATAATTACGACGTAGATCTATTTGGTGAAAACCTGTTTTCTCATACAGAGCAATAGCTGCTTTATTACTTTCACGAACTTCTAAAAATATTTGTACGGGCTGATTTTTTAACTGATCAATTGATGCATTTAATAACTCATACCCGAGACCTTGTCCTTGCATTTTAGGATCAACTGCCATGAGTAATAGATTCGCTTCATCTAGCACTGGCTGCAAAATACAAAACCCAACTACTCTATTTTGTGACTCAATGACTGTACATTGGTAGGAATTCAGAGATTCAACAAATTGCTGTCTTGACCATGGATGTGTTTGCACTGATTTTTCGATTTGTACAACAATATCAATATCAGTGTTTTGCATAGTACGAATCATGAGTTCCAACACAATCAGAGTTTTAAAGGAATGCGTATTATAAAAACTTCACAAGAAAAAACGAGCAAAAAAAAGGACAATTAAATTGTCCTTTTTTATCGTTCTTTTTAGAGACCTAACTTTTCACGCCAAGTTGCCAGTAATGCTGTAGTGTCAGAATCATTTGGATGAAATTTTGGTCTTAAGAAATCAAGTAACTCTGGAATCTGGCGGGTCATAAAACCTTTACGACCATACATGAACTTGAGCATGTACTTCGTATCTTTCAATGTTAATTTTCCATCGGTTTTTAATAACTTGGCAGTAAAATGTGTCTGCGTTGCAAAAATTAATGCCATTGCAATGATTAAAGCCGTTGAACGCATAAAATAAGCTTTTGGTCCTTGTCCATACATACTTGTATACACGTCAAATGCGACAGCTTTATGCTCATTTTCTTCTACAGCATGCCACATCCACAAATGATACATCGTGTCATCTTGGAACATCGCTTGAATTTCGGGATTTTGTAAAAGTTCAGCTGCAATGGTAGATGTGAAATGCTCTAAAGCACACGTTCCGGTCAGATCAATCATTTCTTTGGTATAACCAAAAGGTTTCATTAATTTGGTCATAACAGCTGTACCCATCTTAATGACAGTACCTGTCTGCTTTTCCATATGACGAACATCATATCCGTAAGCTTGCGCTGAAGCATTAAAAGCAAGATGTTCTTTTGAATGCATTGCTTCTTGACCAATAAAGGCGCTAATTTCTTTTTGAAGATCGGGATCTGCAAGTTTTGGGTCATTTCGCACAGCACGCGTGCTATTTACAAAGAACTGTTCACCTTCGGGAAAAAGGGCCGATAATGCTGTCATAAAATGGGTTAATCCTGCATCATAATTTGCCCAATAACGAGGGACCTGAGCAAATTCAAAGTCCATACGACGAACAGGGAAACTAGCACCAGCACGATTTGAAATATTTACTTTAGCATTCATCTCAGACTCCTTTTAAGTGAATAGCTAATTCACATATAACTTTATTTATTTTCTTAATATTTATAATCATACGTCTTTCAATGTGCCAATTAAGTGCAGATGAGGACAGAGAAATATCAGATGAGGTCATTAATCACCCTATAAAGGTGCATAGATGTGCTAATAGTTATTGTTAGTACTTAAAAAGAAAAAGGGCTACCAATGAGCCCTTTCAAATCAACATAGATTTAAATTACAAACCTAATTTTGCTTTCCATGTTTTCAATAGACCTACTGTATCCAAATCATTTGGATGAAAACCAGGCTTAAAGTAAGCCAGCATTTCTTTAGCCATGCCAGTAATGATACCTTTCGATGGGCTATATGCGTATTTATAAATTACTGATAATTCACCTAAATTCAATTTTTTATCTTGCTTTAATAGACGAAGTAAAAAAGAAGACTGAATCAAGAAAATCAAAGTCATTGCAAATACTAAAGAACTCGTACGTAATGCATAAGCTTTTACGCCTTTACCAAATACACCTTCGTACACATCAAAAGCTACGGCTTTATGCTCATTTTCTTCGATAGCATGCCAATACCACATCGTTGACATGGTTTCATCTGTCATCAACTCTTGAATATGCTTATTGACTAATAACTGTGAAGCAATGGTAGCGGTAAAATGTTCAAGTGCTGTTGTAGCAGTCAGGTCAACCATTTCTTTAGTCATACCAAAAGGTTTGACAATTTTTACAAAAGCTTGAATTGCTGTTTGAATCGCTGTATCAGTAAATTTCTCTAACGTTTCAACGTCGTGACTAAACTTTTGAGCAGAGGCATTAAAGTTCACATGCTCTTGAGTATGCATTGCTTCTTGCCCAATGAAAGCACTAATCTCTTTCTGAAGCGCTTCATCATCTTTAATAGATGGGTGATAACGTACTGCACGTACACTATCAATAAAGAATTTTTCACCAGCCGGAAACAACGCTGACAATGCTGTCATAAAGTGTGTTAGTCCAGCAGAACCATTCATCCAATATTCTGGTACATCATTAAAGTCAAAGTTCATACGACGTACAGGAAAGCTCGCCCCTGCACGATTAGTAATATTCACTTTAGCATTCATACCCAAAGCTCCTTAATAAGTAACCCAAGTTACTCAAACTTTATTGTTCGTTTTCTTGATTCTTATCATACAAATTTAATAAAAAGGATTAAGTGTAAATAAGGACATTGAAATATCAGTTAAGGCCAGCTTTTATAGTGATTGTTAGACAATTAAATATAAAAAAAGCGCTCTAAAAAGAGCGCTTTTTTTCACTGAAAGTGATTATGCAGTTACTTTCGCAACAACACCAGCACCTACAGTACGACCACCTTCACGGATCGCAAAACGTAGACCTGGGTCCATTGCGATTGGGTGGATTA
>RCUL01000017.1_pt1 | contig 204965 bp, 173 predicted proteins | sample 2167521 | NCBI WGS metagenome assembly RCUL01 (sample SAMN09932745, study PRJNA488358) | compost metagenome | feature: garden; material: soil; isolation source: compost soil in acetic acid-enriched culture | place: Germany: Experimental Botanical Garden Goettingen | collected 2016-01-27
CCCAGATTTGATTGGGCAGTAGTGGATATTGGACTTACAGGGATAAATTATTTTTTAAATTCCTGTTGATGGCCTTGCCCTGTTTCTCTTGATAACGCAATGTGAAATATCAATGAAAGGGCAAATTATTTATTTTCTTAGTTATTGTTTTTATTAATTGTTATTTTTGTGTTACATCAAGCTTTTATTGATGAAGGTGTGTGTACATTGGCGAACTATTAATTTTATTTACAAGAATAGTTACTGGGGGTATTTTGATCTTCATTATTTTTGATAAAACATTTTATAACAAATATTGCTTGAGCATTATTCTCCCTGTATTCCTGACAGGTGCTGCCAATGCTCAACCTGACTTGAACTCGGTAACTAGAAACGATTTGGAGCAGCGCCGGGCTTTGGAGCGGGAGCAGGCGCAAAGAGAGGTTTTGCAGAAAACGCCCGATGCTATCCAGCCCGCAGCACCTGTTGCCAGCCTGCCTTGGCCCGAGGCTGAAACGCCATGCTTTGTAATTCACTCCATTGTCTTAAGCGGTGCAAGCAGCGCTGATTTTCAATGGGCATTACAGGACGTGCTGCAGGGCAATGACCCCGCATTGGGGCGCTGCCTGGGCATTGACGGCATCAATGTTGCCGTGCAGCGCGTGCAGCAAAAGTTGATTGGCAAAGGCTTTGTCACATCCAGAGTGTTACTGCAGCCACAGGATTTATCAGCAGGCCTGCTCACGCTGACCCTCGTGCCGGGGCGTGTTCGTCAAGTGCGTTTGGCAGATGGGGCATCCCAGCGCACCACCCTCAGGAATGCACTGCCGGTGCAATCCGGCGATATTTTGAATCTACGGGCTATTGAGCAAGGACTTGAGAATTTAAAGCGGGTTCCAACCGCTGAGGCCGACATTCAAATCGTCCCCGCCGAGCTACCCGGCGAAAGTGATGTGGTGGTGCAGTGGACGCAGACTTTCCCATTTCGCATTACCGCTTCGGTGGACGACAGTGGCACTCGGGCCACTGGCAAATACCAAGGCAGTGCCACAGTCAGTTATGACCACTGGCTCACCCTCAACGACTTGTTTTATGTCACTTTTAACCATGATCTGGGGGGGGGTGACAGGGGCGAGCGCGGCACACGTGGGCAAACGGTGCATTACTCATTGCCTTGGGGCTACAACACTTTCAGCGTAACAGCGTCTGAAAGCCGTTACTACCAAAGCGTAGCTGGGTTTGCTCAGGACTACGTCTACAGCGGAACCAGCCAAAACGCAGAATTCAGCGTTGCACGCTTGATCTACCGTGATGCGCACCGCAAAATCAGCCTGAGTGTCAAAGGCTGGATGCGCCGCTCGACCAACTCGATTGACGACACCGAAGTGCTCGCACAACGCCGCGCCACGGGTGGTTGGGGCGTGGGCATTGCGCACAAAGAGTTTTTGGGGCGCGCAACGCTGGACCTTAATTTGTCCCACAAGCGGGGCACCGCTGCATTTGGCGCCATGCCAGCTGCCGAAGAGGCTTTTGGCGAAGGCACATCACGCATGCAAGTGACTACTGTCGATGCAAGCCTTGACCTTCCGTTCGCCTTGGCTGGACAGCAGTGGCGCTACCAAAGCAATTGGCGAGGGCAGTGCAATGGCACCCCACTGACCCCGCAAGACCGTTTCTCTATTGGCGGGCGCTACACCGTGCGCGGCTTTGACGGTGAATCCAGCTTGATGGCCGAACGTGGCTGGTTGCTGCGCAATGACCTGGGCCTGGCGCTGCCAGCGATGGGGGCGCAAATCTATCTGGGGGTGGACTACGGCCAAGTCAGCGGGCCTTCCGCCATCTGGCTGCAAGGCACGCACCTGTCAGGCGCGGCCTTAGGGCTGCGCGGCGGCCTGGGCAAGATTTCTTATGAGTTTTTTGTAGCCCGTCCTATCAGCAAGCCGCAGCACTTCAACACCGCATCGACAACGGCTGGCTTCAGCTTGTTTGCGTCTTTCTGAGGGCCAGCAAAGCTTAGCGACAACAGCGTATTGCCACAGCCTGCAGCTCTATCAGTTACAGCGTTTGGCTGCCTCATTCCAATCAATCGGGGGGAACAGAGTATGAACAAGCATCTTCACCGCATTATTTTTAATGCTGCGCGTGGCCAGCGGATGGTGGTCTCTGAGGTAGCGTCCAGTCACGGCTGTGGGGGTGGTGATACAGGGCAAGCGCAGTTCCTCACCTCTGCTTTTGGCTGCCTGAACCAGTGGCTGTCACCGATTGCTCTGGCTATTGCAGCACTGGCTGCCAGTGCTTGGTACCTGCCAGTGCATGCCCAGATCATTGCTGACCCAAAAGCCCCGGGCAATCAACGCCCCACAGTGCTGCCAGCAGCCAATGGCGTGCCCGTGGTCAACATTCAGACCCCCTCTGCGGCGGGCGTTTCCCGCAATACCTACAGCCAGTTTGATGTGCACGCTCAGGGGGCCGTGCTCAACAACAGCCGTACCAACGTGCAAACACAGCAAGCTGGCTGGGTGGGCGCCAACCCCTGGCTGGCAACGGGTTCTGCACGTGTGATCTTGAATGAGGTCAACAGCAGCAATCCCAGCCATTTGAATGGCTATGTAGAAGTAGCGGGCCAGCGTGCTGAAGTAATTTTGGCCAACCCTGCAGGCATTCAAGTCAACGGCGGCGGATTCATCAACACCGCAGGCGTCACGCTCACCACCGGCACCCCTGTCATGCAGAGCGGCAGCCTGGATTCATTTTTGGTGCGCGGCGGGCAGATCAACGTCACTGGCTTGGGGCTGGATACCAGCACCGCCGACGCCACCCGCATTCTGGCGCGTGCCGTGCAGGTCAATGCAAGCATATGGGCCAAAGATCTCACTGCCGTAGTGGGCAGCAACCAGGTCAAAGCACTGGTTTCTGGCGGTGCTGCAACCGCCACAAAAGTTGCCAGCCTAGACCCGGCCTCTACGCCCATGCCCGCTTTTGCTTTGGACGTTGCAAGCATTGGCGGCATGTACGCGGGCAAAATTTACATGGTGGGCACAGACACCGGACTGGGCGTCAACAACCAGGGCACCCTGTCTGCGCAAGATGGAGCACTCACTTTGCTGGCGAACGGCCAGGTTGTAAATACCGGCAGAGTGCAAGCCAAGAGCGAACTCACGCTGCAGGCGGCACAGGCCATTCACAACACCGGCAAAGAGGCCCTTATCAGTGTGGCTGATGGAGCAATGCGCCTTGCTGCGCAAAACATCCACAACGACGCGGGCTACATCGTCGCCGACGGAAACATCTCTGTCACCGCGAAAGACAGTGTGGCCAACCAGCAAGGCGGCGAGATCGTCAGCGCAGCCAGTATCGAGGTGACTGCAGACGGCATCGTCAATACCTCTGGCGCTTCGGTCCTGGCAAGAAATGACATCACCTTAACGGCCAGCAACGCTGTCAACAACAGCCATGGCACGCTCAGTGCGGGGCAGCACCTCAAGGTGCAAGACACCGCCAGTACGCGAGCACTGGCTATTACCAACACAGACGGTTTGGCTGAAGCCGGAGAAGCCGTCACGCTGCATGCCCTCAGCCTTTCGGGTGACGGCAAAGTCCAGTCTGCAGGCGATCTGCTCATTGATCTGCAAGGCAACTTTGACAGCCAAACCGACCTGTTCGCCAATCAAAATGCACAGCTGCGCATTGGTGGCACCTTCACCAACCAGGCCAGGCTTCAGGCCGGCCAGACCACCACCGTCACAGCCAGCAACATAGACAACACGGCAACGGGTGAAATCTCGGGCCAGACACGTACTGCGCTGCAAGCCGTCAGCAGCCTGACTAACCGTGGCCTGATTGATGGCCCGCAAGTGCATATCGATGCTGGCCAGCTGACCAACATTGGAACAGGCCGTATCTATGGCGATCACATCGCTGTGGCGGCTGCCACGCTGACCAACGACACCGAAACGCTTGGCACGGAAAGAAAAGACGCGGTGATTGCCGCCCGTGAACGGTTGGACATAGGCGTTCAAACGCTGGTTAACCGCGAGAACGCGCTCATCTTCAGCGGCGGCGTTGGCGAAGATGCACTCAATATCGGTGGCGCACTCGATGCCAATGGGCATGCCACCGGACAAGCCAGCCTGGTGCACAACGCATCGGCCACCATTGAATCTCTGGGTGGGCTGTCTATTGCGGCTGACCTGCTTAAAAACACCAACGAACACTTCACCACAGAGCTGGAGCTGGTCAAAGGCCCAGCAGGCCTGAAATACATTCAGCCAGAGGGGAGCAGTGTGAAGGTGTTGGCCGAAAACTTTGTCTGGCAGCGCTGGAGCCGCGCGGGCCAGTATCGCTACAAAAACTCCCCACCCGTTAACGAAAGCAGCGTATTGGGGCAATCGCCTGTTCCGAATGTGGGCGAAGAAACCTGTGTGGGCGATGAGTCCAACGAAGTCTGCACACGCCAGCCGGGTGCTGACTATCTGGCAGATAACCCCGCATGGGCTTACTTCGGGGTCACGCCACCCGCTACGCCAGAGCCCGCAGCGCCCAGCATGGCAAAACCAATTGCTCCTGCTGAGGGCAACGCAGCCAGTTGTGCTGAAGGCGCTGGCTATGATTTGAATCTCTGCACCCACTACCAGGCGGCGCTGGCGCAATACAACACCAACCTGGCCGTCTATGACCAGGCATGGACTGACTACACCAGCACCTTTACGGCCTGGGCAGCTGAGGCTGATCCACTCTACGAGGCGCTTGACGCAAAAATTTCTGCCTACAACAGCAGATTTGCGAGCAGCAAGATTCGTGACTGGACGGAATACAACGTCACGCGCAGTGAGTACGAAACCAAAGTCAAAACTTCAGCGCCGGGCCAGATCCTCTCGGGTGGTGACATGCGCCTGAGCGGTGGCGACCTTGCCAACGACAAAAGCCGCATCATTGCCGGCGGTAGCCTGACCGGCAATCTGGCCAATGTGGCCAACATCGAGGCCATGGGCCAGTATGTGATTCATGAAGAGGGCACCAGCCAGTCCACCTGGTCAAAATGGCGCGGAGGCTTGAAGCGCTATCACCAGCGCCGCTGGGGCGCCACCGTTGCCTACCGGCCAGCCGATGAGGTGCAGTCCATCGTGCTGCCCGTTGCAGAAAAATTGCAAAACACCCAGCCTGCTGGCAGCAATACCCAGCTTGCCACGCAAAACCAGTCCGGCAGCGTTGATGCACCGCTGTCCAGTGGCCCCACACTGGGCAGCCTGCCCAGCAGCAACCTGTTCAAGCAAAACCCCAGTGCCAATGCGCTATACCTGATTGAGACCGATGCGCGGTTTGCTGACTATCGCAGCTGGCTGGGCAGTGACTACATGCTCAAAGCCATGGGCAGTGACCCGGGCGTTGTGCAAAAACGGCTGGGCGACGGTTTTTACGAGCAGCGCCTAGTGCGTGAACAGGTTGCCCAGCTTACGGGTCGCCGCTTTCTAGACGGCTTTGCCAATGATGAAGCGCAGTACCAGGCCCTGATGGATGCAGGCGCCACCGTGGCTCAAAACTGGAACCTTGTCCCGGGTATTGCCCTGTCTGCGCTGCAAATCGCGGCGCTCACCAGCGACATCGTCTGGCTGGTCGCCCAAGAAGTCACGCTGGCTGACGGCAGCCGCCAGAGCGTGCTCACCCCGCAAATTTATCTGCGCCCGCGTGCCGGTGACCTGACGCCTGAAGGCAGCTTGCTGGCAGGCCACAGCGTAGACCTCAATCTCTCGGGCAGCTTGAACAACGCAGGCACCATTGCCGGGCGCACTGTGGTCAGCATCAATGCCCGCAATATCGACAATATTGGCGGGCTGATCAACGCCAAAACCGTGCTGGCCAAGGCCGACCAAGACATCAATCTGGTGGGCGGTAGCATGCTGGCCCAGGAGGGGCTGTTCGTTCAGGCGGGCAATGACCTGAACATCTCAAGCACCACACAAAGCGGCCACAACCAGGCAGGTGCCTCCAGCTTCAGCCGCACTGCGCTAGACCGAGTGGCTGGCCTGTACGTAACGGGCGATGCGGGTGTACTGCTAGCCAGCGCCGGCAATGACATGAGCATTGTGGCGGGCATCATAGACAACGCAGGCAAGGGCAGCACCGCCCTGCAAGCCCAAGGCAATCTGCATCTGGGCACCGTAACCACGGCCTTGCAAGAAAACAATGTGCACAACGCCAAAAACTACCTCAAGGGCGGCAATACCCAGGAAGTGGGCAGCCAGATCCGGGGTGGCGGCAATGTGACCATGGTGGCTGGCGCTGACATCACCGCGCGTGCAGCCAGCGTGCAGGCCGCCGATGCCTTGGCTGTGCAAGCGGGCAACAGCATTGCTGTAGAGGCTGGTGAGGCCACAGACAACTACGCCATGGGCTATGTGCGCAAAAGCGGCGGCACCTTCAACAAGAGCCGCACCACGGTCAGAAACAGCGCTGAATCAACCACCGCAGTAGGCGCAAGCTTGGGCGGCAAAACCGTAGAAATGCAGGCGGGCAAAGACATTGCCATCACCGCCAGCCAAGTCATCTCAGACGAGGGCACCAGCTTGGTGGCCAAGGACAATGTAGCCATCACCGCAGGCCTTGAAACCAGCCGCGAAAGCCAATTCCGTGAAGAGAAAAAAAGCGGCGTTTTCTCGGGTGGCGGCATAGGCTTTACCGTTGGCATGCAACAGCAAAGCACCGATCAGGCTGGCAGGCAAACCAGCGCTGCGGCTTCGACCGTAGGCAGCGTGGCGGGCAATGTCACCATTGTGGCGGGCAACCAGTACCGCCAGACAGGCAGTGATGTGATTGCTCCTCAAGGTGATATCAACGTAGTGGCAAAAGACATTGCCATCACCGAGGCGCGACAGCGCAGTCAATCCAGCACGGAGCAGCGCTTTAAGCAAAGCGGGCTCAGCGTCAGCATTGGCAGCCCCATCATCAGTGCGCTGGAAACGGCAGACAGCATGGCCAAGGCAGCCAGCAATACCAGCAGTGGGCGCATGCAAGCGCTGGCTGCAGGGGCTACGGCGCTCAATGTGTACAACACACGCAAAGATCTGCAAGGGGCCGCAGATGCGCTGGCCAGTGGCGATGTCAGCAACGCATTCTCTGTATCAGTGAGCGTGGGCACCAGCAAAAGCCAGAGCACCAGCACGCAAAGCAGTGACAGCGCTCGTGGCAGCACGGTGCTGGCTGGTGGCAATGTGAACCTGCAGGCACAAGGCGCGGGGCAGGGCAGTGACATTCTGGTTCGCGGCTCTGACATCAGCGCAGGCAAAGACGTGGCCTTGAAGGCCGAGGGCGACATCCTCTTGCAGGCAGCGCAAAACCTGGCCAGCCACAGCGGCAAAAACAGCTCCAGCTCGGGCAGCATAGGTATCAGCGTGGGAGCGCAAACCGGCATTACGCTCAGTGCCAGCAAGGGCAGGGGCAATGAGGCGGGAGATGACCTGGTGCATGCCAACACCCATATCACCGCAGGCAATACCGTCAGCTTGCAAAGCGGCGCAGACACCACGCTGCAAGGCGCCGTGGTTAAGGGCGAAACCGTCAAAGCGCAGGTGGGCGGCAATCTGCACATAGAAAGCCTGCAAGACAGCAGCACCTACGCCAGCCGCAGTCAATCCATCGGCGGCAGCATCACCATCAGCCCTGCAGGTGTGCCCATGGGCGGCAGCTTTAACGCAAGCAAAAGCAAGGTCAACAGCGACTACCTGAGCGTGGTGGAGCAAAGCGGCATCAAGGCTGGCGACGGCGGCTTTGATGTGCAGGTGCAGGGCGACACCAGCCTCAAGGGCGCCGTCATTGCCAGCAACCAGGTGGCGGTAGAGCAAGGCAAGAACCACTTCAGCACCGAAGGCGAGCTGACCACCAGTGACTTGCAAAACAGCGCCAACTACGAAGGCAAAGCCGTAGGCGTGAACGCCAGCGTGGGCAACGACAACGGCAAGTTTGGTGTATCTGGCGTGGGGGCGGGCGTGGGGCAGGACAGCGGCAGCGCAAGCAGCACCACTACCGCTGGCATCTCAGGCATTGCCGGTGACCAGTCCGTCAGAAGTACCGATGCCGAGACCGGCATACAACGCATATTTGACAAGGAGAAAGTACAAAAAGAGATCGATGCGCAAGTGGCAATCACCGCAGAGTTTGGCAAGCAGGCGAGTAAGGCTTGGGGTGATTACGCCAACGGACAGTTTGTCAAAGCTGTAGAAGCAGGCGATGAAGAGGGTGCTAGTTGCTGGGGCCCTGACGGAGCTTGTCGTGCTGGTGGGCATGCCCTGGTGGGCGGCTTGGGCGGCGGTGTGGCTGGGGCTGCGGGCTCAGGCCTGTCTAGCGTCATGGCGCCACAAGTACAGCAGGCCTTGGTCAACAGCGGCATAGCGCCCAACGCGGCGCAGGCTATTACGCAGCTCACGGTCATTGGCTCGGGCGCTGCCATGGGGGGGGCTTCTGGTGCTGCAGGTGCGGCCAATGAGGTCAACAACAACTTTGTGTTTGCTGTCCCAGCCATTGTGGAAGGCGTTATTGCTGGCGGAGCACTTGCTGCCCGGGCCTGCTTGAGTTCGCCAGCTTGCGTTAGAGCATTGCAACTGGGGGGGGCTGCGCTGGTTGCGAAAGTGGCAGCCGTTCTTACGCCCGATGAAGTGGCCGGTATACCCGGGTTTGGGGCGGGGGAGCGGCCCAAGCCAACAGGCCCATTGGTTAATATCCCAGTTGAAACAGGTCCTAAGGACGGACTGTTGGTCAATGTTCCGCAAGGCATTGATACGACTTTGCCTGGGTATGAATCGGAGAAGCCTATTGGAACTGATGGAGGGACGGTCACTTTAAATCCTAAGCCTCAGCTGGATTTAATTATGCTCGCGGTTCCTGCTGGTGATAAAGAAAAGCTTAATAATGGTCTGAAAAATATTATGGGTGACATGCCTGTGTTGGAGGCTGGTAATAAATCAAGTAATGATATTAGTCGATACGAACAGGGAACATTTGAAGATGCTGCAAAAGTGTTTAATCAGCTTGGGTTGATTAATGTTAATGACTTCATGACTTCTGCTGGACCTGGAAAAGAAGGCTCACTGCCAGATGGAACTCGAGTAATAATTAGACCCAGCAGTAGTGATGGAGCACCCACGATACAAATCATAGATATTAATAGACCAAAGCCACGAACAGTTCAAGAAATTCGTTTTGGACAAGGTAAAAAATGAAAAATTACCTTAATAAAAAAAATCTAAGGAAAACTCTGGAAATAAAATTCTTCAAGGAAATTGAAAATAAAAAAATAGATCAACTGGATGGGAGTCTATTGCCAAATAATGGGTTTAATAAATTTTGGCTTGAAAAAATGAAATGGGAAACATGCCATTCACTCAATGGAGATCCAAGTTGGTATGATGTGATAAGTCTAATTCGATATTGCAATAATATTGGGGCAAGAAAAATAATCTCTATACCCACAGAATATATGAATTCAAAGGAGAATAAAAAAAATGACTTCAGAATATTTAATGCTTCTTTGAGAGGTTTTTCTCAAGCTTTGTGGGGAATTCATGATGCAAAGAATAATAATCCATTCTATGATTCTTTGCATCAAGCATCTTTAGAGACTTTCGTAATGTTTCCTGATACGGATTTATTAGAATTTTGTTTCATCAGAGAACTTGGTGTTGGCGTCTCACTAGCTGGTCCTCGGGAATTTCTGGAATATATTACTTCAAGATCGAAAGTGGAGTGGTATATCAACAGCTCTTCGAATGGATTCTCCGAATTACAAAAATTTATTCCACGAAAGGATAGAAAAACTGCGATACGGGAAGAGAAAATGAAATGCTGATAGTGGCAGGGCTGACAGGTGGCATTCAGGGTTGGTAAGGTACGCTTTTTGGGCGCCCCTACGCAGCGGGGAGCTGGCAGGACAAGTTAATGGAATCCTTTGGCGGGACGCATGACGTAATCGGCGGACAGCTTGTCGGTAGTTATGACGCACAGGGTGATACCAAGCGCGGCATGAGCGAAACAGAAACATTTATTCGGGATCGGTGGTCAGAGGTAGCATTAATTCCTTCCGCCCCATTTGCAATGGCTGAGCTATTGTCGCCAGAGGCATGGAAGGCAATTTCTATTTTCCTAAAGGGAGTTAAATGAAGCGAATCATGCAGCTAAATGCTATGTTCTGGCTGTCCATTTTGTTGACAGGATGCGGCATTGGGTTAGGGCTTTTTCCGAATGCTACATCATATTCAACAAAGCCTTATTTACAGTATTGGGAGAAAGAAGGCATTACTTCAAGCGCCAGGCAGAGCGACTCTCGCGAATGCGGCTCTACACTCTTACCCAGTGCACCACATCAAGATGGTATTTCCATGGTTCGAAAAGGCATGAAGCATGATGAAGCATCTTATGATCGTGCGATGGCTGCGTGGCAGCGTTGCATGATTAACAAAGGGTATCAATATACCGGTGTTTGCAAAAGCGATTATGCAAAAAGTTGGCCTGCGTGCGGTGCGCCATAAAAATGAAACGCCTAAATATCTAATAACTCGCGTCAGATTATAGTTTGTGTTTTTTCTCCGCAGAGCGCGCTATTTACGACAACGTCATCACCGTGGGGGCAATTCCTGTGGCGGCACCTTTTGCGGCAGCGGAACTGTTGTCTCCGGCGGTGTGGCAAGCCATTTCAATTTTTCTAAAGGGGGCGAGATGAAGCGTCGGATTTTTTGTACGGCGGCTGTCTTATTGCTTTCAGGCTGTCTTCTTGAAAGCGTTGGGCGAGTGAATAGAAATGACAAGCCCTACGGTGCGCAATGGGTCAAGGAAGGGGTGACAAAGGAAGAATGGCTGGCAGATTGGGTTCAATGTGGAGGGGGTGGGGACGGAAACTATGGGTATGAAGGGAAAGGGCAATCACACAAAGAATTTGTTGAAAGTTATTTATCGCATGCGGATCGGGTAGATGCGTGTATGAAGGGCAAGGGCTACGTCCATCTGAATCAGTGCGATGCCCGCTGTTTCTAAGCTTGCGATTTTTATGCGGTGAGCAAGAGTGGCTGGGAGGCGCTGTTTGTAGTGCCAAAGCACGGCACCAAAGTATTGGTGATGAAGAAGAGCTTGCAGGCCGTGGGCCTTGAGCAATGACGGTTTGCTGCTGGTTGCGACTGGAGCGAGCGAATGCAGTCACTGGCGAAATATTCGGCTCGAAACGCTGATCGAGTTTCCGTCGGGGTCTTTTGTATTGGCAAACGCGTAGCCATTTGCTTGGTGAACAGCGCCAAAAGCTAGGCCACCAAGCATGGCGGAATCAACGAATGCCTGGACATCAGAAACTGAAAATGACAGCTTGATGGCCGCTGAGCCAAGCTTCAGGCTCTTGGCGGCCTGGTGGATCAGAATGTCAGCGCCCCCGGAAGACGGGTGAAGTTCGATCAATCCTTCGTTAATCTCGCCGCTGGTTTCGTAACCAAAATGGGTGCTGTAAAACTGCGCGCTGCGGTGCATGTCCTTGGCATAGATGGTGCTGAGCCGGATGTTCATTGAGGCCACGATGTATGGTTGGCAGACGAAGTTATTTTTTGAAGTCGCTTGTGGCGCTGCTGTGCGTACGCGGCCATTGGCCGCCATGCGCCGTTTGTGATTGCAGCAACACGGCCTTAAACAGTCCTTGCGAGGGCATTGAGCGATTGTGGCGTTGACTGGTTCAAGCCGAGAGTGCATCCAAAAGGGTCAAGGAGGATTGCTGCCTTTGCGCCAAAGCTGGTGGTGATGGGGCCACGATATAAGACGGCACCTTTTAGTTCAAGCTCCCTGATGGTTGCTGGCAAATTTGCGACCTCCCAGTAGATCGTTGTACCACCGGGCCCACCGGGACACTTGCTGTCCAATGGGTGAAAGCCGAGCAGGCATCCCGGTGCCTGAATGAATGCGTATTGGGCGTTTTCGCGTTGAACCTCTGTTTGAAACAGGTCGGCATACCAGGAAGCCGCTATGTCAATGTCGGGGACAAATAAAACAACAGATTCAAGTTGCTTGAACAGCATCGGACTCCAGAAACAATGGCAACGAGCAAGCTGGCACTGTAGTCCAGATTGCCTGCCGCTGGCCGATGGGTTGCGCGCACCGATCGATCTCGATGCGCCATTCGTAGCAGTTAGATAACCCCCAAGACATGGCTGTGAAATTTTGTCCATGCTGGCAACTGGCCGAGCTGCTGGCGCCCATTGCTTGCCCCGATTGCTTGTGGCTAGGCGTCACCACCGAGTCGTTCTGCCCGATAGAAGTGATGGAGCGCACTTGTCGTCAGCAAGCAGCGCTTGGGTAGATCGGTGCGCTCGTAAAGTGCAAGCAAGCGGCGGCGATTGGGCGGTGTGACGACGGCGATGTGGTGCAGCATTTTCCACTTCACCGTATCGCGTCCCCCTGCGAGTGCACCTGGCCTGTCTTGCTCGAACCATGTACGACGCAAATAGCGCCACAGGCTGGTGGTCGTCGGGGTATCCAGCAGGATGAGCCCGGTTGCACGGGCCAGGCGCTGCGGCAGCGTTCGGCTGTAGTTGCCATCCATCACCCACTGCTCTTGCGCTATTGCCGCGTCATGCAGGTGAACGAACTCTTGTGCAGGCCGGGGAATCCAGTCTGTATGTGGCGTGTGAAAAAGCTGGTCCAGATGTATCGCGGGTAAATCGCGTTTACCAGCGATCGCTTCGGCAAGCGTGGACTTTCCGCTGTTTGACGGCCCCAGAATGCAGATGCGTGGGCCCAGCTCATCTAAAGTTGTCATAAAGTCAGGTGGCAATGTCTGCTTTTGGCCGTGCTGCCGTGCTGCCGTGCTGCCGTCTGCAAAAGTCGCCAAGGCTCGCCTTGGTGGGGGCTTCGAGTCATCGGGCGGCTGCTGCATCAAGCATGCGGCATGCATGCATCTTGGCGTATGCAGCACTGTCGTGCTTGCCAACGGCAGTTGGCCTCGACCATCAACCCAGTTTATGCCGAGTCTTGAGCAGACTCAGGCCCAGCGCAATGAAAGTGCCGCCTACGATGCGGTTGAACAGCTTTGCGCGCGCGACCACATGGCCTTTGATCACTGAGATGAGTGCCACATAGAAGGCATGCGAGATCAGCGCGCAAATGACAAATGTCGTGGTCAGCAGCAAGTATTGTGTGAGCAGTGGTGCGCCGGGCACGATGAACTGCGGAAACAAGGCGGAGAAGAAAAGGATTGACTTGGGATTGGTCAGCGAAACAGTCAGCCCCTGCGCAGCCAGTTGCCAGTTTTTGCGCTCACGACGCTCTGAGGGCGCAAGGCCTTCTTCGCTGCTGAACAGGCCGTCCTTGCTGCGCCAGCGTTTGACGCCCAGCCAAATCAGATACATCGCACCGGCTACCTTCATCACAAGGAACGCATTCGCGGACAAGCTGAGTATGGTCCCCATGCCGATCATCGCCAGTGCGGAGATGACGAAAATACCAGCCGAGCTGCCCAGCGAACTGAATGCGGTCCGCCTGGCCCCAACGTCCACCGAGTTTGAAATCGCCAGCAGCACTGCAGGGCCAGGCGTGAAACACATCAACAACGAGACGCCGCAGAAAAGGAGCCAGTGGGTGATTGTCATGATGGGGGCGAATTTGGTTGCCTTAAACAATAAATATTTTCGTTCAGTCGAGGCATTCAAAAAATGCTTGCCCCGAATACCCCTGCCGAGATTGGATGGCAGTTGTGGCTCTGAGCCGCGCACACCCCCTTGCTGCGTCGTTGCAATGTCGTAGCGCAGTACTGCTGTACTGCCTGCGGCTTTGCGCCTTGTCTCAAACGCAAACCTTCGGTTTGCGCAGTTGTGTGAGCCGCTCTTAGAAGTTTTGCCGCTAACGAGGGCGAGCATGGCATGGGCTACAGGGCAATGACTCGGGCTTGTCCTGTCAAGATGGGGCGGCACAAGATTTTGTAGCCATCGGCATCAAACCCCGCTGCTACCTTGGCCAGCTTGCGCGCTGCCTGTCTGGTGTCTGCGCTGCCCAGATAGCACCAGTTGCGCACTACGTGGATCTGCTGCATGTCTTCGCAGGTTTCTTCAAGACCAATGGCGCCAGGGTAGGGCCAGGTGGCCACACGCAAAGTCTCTAGCGCGCTGACCAGGCGCTGGGCATGATCGGCTTCGCTTTCGCGGCCACAGCACACGCCGTTGCATTGGTTGAGCATGGCTCTGAAGCAGGCGCGGCCTTTGGGGAGTTTTTCTAAACCGAGAGCGGCGTAGCAAAGCTTGTGTATGTCGGCCAGATCGCGCAGCCCCTGCAGCGCACTGGTGCGGCTGCCAAACAGGCCGTAAAGATCAGGCTCCACCGCAAAGTCCATGTCGCGTGAATACACGACCTCGGGCTTGCCCTCGCTCAGGCGCAATGCGCACAGCTGGCGATTGCGGCGAAGCTTCTGGTTGTAAAGGGGTTGCAGCTGTTTGATGAGCTGGGCTTCCAGCAGCAGCGCGCCAATTTCTCCAGCCGTGCGGATGTAGCTGATGCGTGCGGCCTGGCGCAGCATGCGGGCTTCGTCAGCATTGCGCATGTGGGAAAGCAGCCGGGAGCGCAGATTGACGCTCTTGCCTATGTACAGGGGCAGGGTGCCTTCGGCGGCATGAAAAATGTACACACCGGGCTTGGCAGGCATGTCCAGCAGCGAGGCGCGCAGGTGCTCCGGGTATTCGTAGATGCGGGCCTCGTCAAACTCTGGCCTTCTGCGTGCGGGGATGTGCATGACTACTTGCTGAAGCGTTTGATGCAGGAGGTGACTACGCCCCAGATTTCGATGGTGTGCTCGCCCTTTAGGGTGATGTCGGGGCAGGTGGGGTTGCCGGCCTTGAGGAGGGTGTCACCGTCAGCCTGGTGCAGATACTTCACCGTGAACTCGCTATCCACGATAGCCACCACAATGTGCCCGTGGCGCGCTGGAATGGCGCGGTCAACCACGATCAGATCGCCATCAACCATGCCGTACTCCTGCATCGAGGGGCCAGTCACGCGCAGAAAGTAGGTGGCCTGCGGGTGATCCACCAGCAGAGCAGAGACATCGAGCTGCTTGCCGCTGAAGTCTTGTGCAGGAGAGGGATTGCCTGCGCGCGCCACACAGTCCAGCAACGGCAAGGACATGGGGGAGGCTGTGATGGGCACGGGCATGCCGGCCAAAAGACGATTGCTGTACATGCATACAGTGTACTGCGATGCGTGTGTTTGGCTTGTAACGGAAGTCAGATGTCGGGGCCGGTCAATGGCGATTTAGGCCATGTGCAGCCATCCAGTCATTGACTTTCTGTACCCATCAAAGACCAGGATCAAGGTTTTTAGGTTTGTCTAAGCACTGCAACATCTAATTTGCCTGTCGAACTGCAAGCACCTACAGTTTTAGACGAACTGGGCATGCCTGTCGCTTGTCTTCTAAATTTAGTTGGTCATAGTTATGCCGCTTAAACATTTATTCAGGTTTATTTGTGCGATCAGTTTCTCACTGACAAGTATTGGCGCGATGGCACAAAGGGCGCCACTTACGAGTGAAAACTACATGCAGGACGGAGCAAACAAGGGGGTTGTTTTGCTTTCTGTTCGTTGGGACAGAAAGTGGAATTGTTCCGGTTTTCAGAACGCCCAGCTTCGATTGATTGGTTTTGATCTGTTTCCGTCAAAACGCTCTGTTGACGATGAAGGCGCGGATCTGTTGCTGAACGATGCGCCATTGCTAATGACCAAACCTAGATACGATGACTATGCGTTCTTGGTTGAACCTGGGCAATACGCATTGAGCAAGCTGCACATCAAAGTTGCAAGGTCAGTCACTGATATTGGGATAGCCAAAGCTGGCCGAGAAGTGCTGCTTAAAGAAGGCTCTGCCTTTGCGGGCACATTTAACGTTGACGCTGGAGAGGTCGTCTACATTGGCCACTTCTATATTGATTGCGCTGAAGAACCAGGCCTGTGGCGCTACTATCTTAAGGATAGAGAGAGCTTCAATGAATATTTGGCAGATCAAAAGAAGAAAGTGCCAGAGCTTGATACCAGCAAAGCCAGCTTCAGATTGTTCAAATCGAGTTTCTTTGGCAAAGACTTTGAGCTGAATTAGCCTTGGGGCTGACCTTTTGGCAAAGCGGGGCAGGCTTTCGGCGTGACCCTTGCCTTCCGCGTTAGCGAATGTCTGTAGTGGGTTGATTTGCGCCTGCCGCAGTCCGGCCATAAGCAGCCGGTCACCAACTTTGTCTAGCGCAATGCTTTAGGCTGATTGCTGTCGATCAACTCAATATGGTCAATGACTGCTGCCACCCAGAGTAGTCATTGCAATGAAACTTCCTTGCAGATCCGCTTCACGCCTCAACGCTGTCACTCGTCCCGCGTCAGGCCAAATGACAGCTTTTACATGCGTTGAAGTGGTGCTATCGACCCATAGCCGTCTTTCATATAGGAGTTAAGCAGAAACTCGGATTCGGTATGAAAGAATTTTTAGTCGATTTCACGCGTCCCTCTGAACGAGTATGTAGATGGTTCAAGCTTGAACATTACATCCGATAGGAGGATATTCAGGCCGAGATGCTTATTGCCGAGACTAGCTCGCATGGTGCGACAGAGGTGAGTGAACGCCAAGATTTCTTGTTCCTGCTCCAGCGTTCCTCCTTGCAGCCAGAAACGCTCCATTGCTTCTACAACTGGGCTATCTGAGCAGATGCAGATTCTTACTTTTGCATCGTTCTGCATGACAAGTTCTTTGAGCTCGTCTTGTGTATGACCAGTCCTACGAGCTGCACTTAAGTGTGAAATAGCACGAATGAAGTCGCTGTAGGCATCAAGGCGCATCTTTGCTAGTTCGTCTCGGCGACTCTTCCGCTCGGCAAGCAAGTGACCAAACAAAGCGCCGACCAAGCCAGTAATGAGAGCAAGTAAGGCAGTAAAGGCTGTGGACATGGCTAAGGCTGAATGAGCAAATAAGCCGATAGTACTTCGGCAACGATTTCTGCTTTTACCGTTCTACGGCTGCCGCAAATCGACCGGGAGCAGACAGTCCCCGAACGCCACCAAACAACAAAGCCCGATGGTGAACAGCGACTTTTTCTTTTGTCAGCTTCCAAATAGCGGCTTGATCGCATTTTTGAACCAATCAAACCGAGTGAGGAATGAGATCAACACCACGAATGCCAACAGCCATCTGAGCGAGCGGATCTTCCAAACGCCAGCCACCAGCAATAGTGCAAATAGGAAGCTTAGCGGGTACAGGATGTATGGGGACATGTTGACTTCAGCCAAAGCAAACATCGTACCCAATGAATTGGGCACTCATCCATCGCGGGCCTGCCCCTGCTAGGCCTACGCGGCACCTTCCCATATTTGAATAGCACTTGGACTTGGGGTTAAATCTGGATGACTGCTTCTGGCCGGGAGCGCCATTTCACTAATGCTACTGAAAGCAGTCACTGCCTGGTTTGCTGCCGGGACTGATGAACAGTTTTGGGGAGTCACGACGATCGCTTACTTTCGGCCAGAAACAGGTAGACGAGTACACTTCCGAACGACAGCTGCAGGCAAGTTGCTATCGTTCTTATGCGATGCCTATCCTATTTAGGTCAACTCAATTTCATATGACCAAAGGCGCTTGAGGCCGGTACTTGTTTCCCGCGAGTACGTCATGCACTCCGGAAGCAAAATTGAACATCTGCCGCGGTTTTTTCCTTCGAGCAACCAATATATGCTCATGCCGAGCACTTGTGCCTTTGTCGACAGCGGTGCCAAAAAAATGTTTTCGCCAGTTCCTTTTCTGTCGATATGACGCACTCGCTCGCTGATCATTCCTGCAGTTGCGAACGGATCGTTCGCTGGCGCAAAGAATCGATTGTTAATCCAATCTTCTTTCAAAACGATCTCACCACTCTTTTCTGCTCGAAGTGCACTTTGTTGATACATATCTGCGCTTAGAGAAGGAAATGCGAACAGAGGGTGAGTAATGACGTTGTTCTTATATGAGAAAACCTGGCTAATTAACTGATGATCATAGCCAACAGCCATTAGGAGGTGGTTTTGTCCATTGCCTGGAGTGCCGTACATGCCTCTTATCGGACGAACAACTTCCGAAGTCGTTGTTGTAAACTGTGTTGCCTCTTGCTTTGAATAACTAACTGGCTCAGAGTATATGGCTGTAAATGATTTAACACCCATATATGCCAGTTTTTGTATCAGAAATGCCAACGAATTTCGCATAAACCCAGTAATATCAATGCAGAGCGAAATCGTACTAATGTTTGGCACATTAATGAGCAACTCGTGCATTTGTGCGATCTCATCCCCCATCACTGGCGCTACAACGGTGTGTCCAATCGGATGTTCAATTTGCGTATACTGATACTCCGGATGAATCAGCCAAACCTTCTGTCGAGCATTTACATGGTTGAAAACAATTTTGACTCTATCACTGGAGTTGTACGCTGAGATAAAAACATCAAATTTCCCCATTTCTTTTGTTAGACGGTCAACCTGAATGCATCGCCTATAAAAAATCGAATAATCCATCTAGAATAGCGCCTCCTGCCTAACGTCGATTGACGCCGGAGTAAATGGTAAATTCCATCTACTGTGAAGTAGCCTTAGTAAGGGTTCAAATGAATCTTTTGATTTTGGATCGAATATCGCTCTAATTAACTCACCGCTGAGACTAATGTCCCCACGACGAGCGATCGGAAGTCCCCATCGGGCCGAAAGTATAGGACTCAGTTGAATCTTGCGGCGAATCAGTTGATTGTTTCTGTCAATGCGACCTTCATAGATCTCATGGATCAAAGAATAGTTGATTGCCGATTCAAGCATTTGTCGACCGTCTGGCGTCAGTTCGTCGTTGTTAAAGCTGACTGCAAGGGGAGAAACTTCGGGTATGTTGAGTGCGTATCTTGCAGTTCTTAGAAGTTCGGCTAGTCGCCTCGTTGCCTCTCTGGCGAGATCTGACTTCTGCCCATAGTTCGAATCGCTTTCGAATGCGAATCGCGCCGATTCTATAGCAGCCTCAGACTGAACTTCTATGGGTAGCTTATTGCCAGAGCGGAGATCAATCTCTTTGAAATTTGCAATTTCATAAACTTTCGCCAACAGTACCAAAAGGTTCCGAGGATTGTGCGATGACATTTCGACTAGGGAATGAAACCCTGCATAAGGAATCAACGCATCGCGCTTCTTTGAATCTCTACAGAGCTGCGCAAACAAGTCCAACTTCCAATGCCCGACCGCGGTGTAATAGGAACTTCTTTTATCAGGTGGAACCTGACCGAGGTATTTGAGGCAATCTTCTTTGATGCGCGTAGCAACTGACTCTGGATTACTAGTACGCCGGAGTTTTTTACAAAACAGGAGTACATTCAGACGCTGAAACAAAGGTGGAATTCTAGATGTCAATATCTCGATAATGTTGCCGACGAACGCTGTATCAAGTAACTTGGGATATGTGCTCTTAGCTGCAGCCTCCTGAAATAGTCTAACGAATCTCAAGTCGGCGTGTGATGTTGAAAGCCGCTCAACATACTTCTCTAAATCTACCTCTTCAAATGTGTCACGTGGGTCAAATGTAGCAATGGTGCCGTGACGACCGCTCATTCTCTTTGTGATAAATCTCTTGGCAAATTCCGAATAATTTTTCCATGAACGAAGAATTTCGTCCAAGCGGATCACAGAGAATTCCGAGCCTTCGCGATTCTCTTCTCCCTGAGAGACTGTTGCCAACGTCTTCCTTGCGTATAGACGCCCCGTCAGGCGAAAAGTGGCCCTTCCTTCTGCGTACCTCACCAAAGTATTGACAACTTCCTGTTGCCTATTTGTGAGATTTTCAATTTCATCTAATATATAAATTAGGTTAAATCTCTCGAAAGTCGAATGCCATTGCTTTAGTCCGGCACCGATCGGTAAGCTAAGACTGCCCATCGAAAATGGAAGGTGAAGCTCAACTTGGCCAGAGAAAGCGGCGGCATTTATTGCGTCATCGATGCGCTGCAGCCACTGGAGCGTCCACGCATGTAGCTCCTCAATACTGTCTAGTCGATGAAAATCGTCGTCAGAGATGCCAATTGTCTTGGCGATTGTTCCAATAAGTGCTTTGTCATCGAACTTTTCATCAGGGCTGCTACTCTTGATATCTATGAGTGCATCTAAAAGCAGTTCAGTAAGTCGAAGCTCGAGATGGACCGAGAACAATTGCTGCCAAGAGGCAGGTGTACCACTTGCCATTTCAAACCTCGGCGCATCGATATTAGTAGTGCGGAGGAATACAGCAAGACAGCCTGTGCTCTCAACAATAGATAGGCCATCCTTGCTTGGCCAACGCTGTCGAGCAACTTGATAGCTATGGTAGCGGAGCAAATGGGTTTTCCCAGACCCTTTACTTCCCAGAATGTATTTAGATCCCAGTGAGCGTGGCTCAAGGACGGTCGCCATGCGGTTTCCACCAACATCGACCCACAGTTCATTGATTTGTTTATCGGTATAGTCCGATGCTCGTATGGGCGCAAACGGATTTGAATCATCTACTGGGTACACGATTTAGTAAACCTTATCGTAGCGAACGAAGATTGGACTCCAAGGTGTCCTGCGGCCCTCGTTCCAGTAAATCGGCAGAGTATTGTCTGGGGTGTTATGGGTGAAGCCAATCATTAGTTGACCGTCCTTATAACCTGCAGCATGCTGTGGTAATAGGCCTTGCCCATAGTGACGAACCATCTGTTCAAAGGTATGGTTATCGAAAGCTCCGACCAAACTTGGTGGAAAATAGCGCTGCAACGCATTAAACACTTTGTATGTGTCGTCCAGCTCAAAGAGGCTCGTTGCCTTGCCATCGAACATATTCTTTTCGTTCAATTTTGCCAAACCCTTAGAAGTCGCGAATAGGCACATGAACCGAAGGTCAAGTCGAGGATTCGCCTTCCGGATTCGTTGGATTTTCGCCGAAAGATAGGAGGTTGATTGCTCAGCAGAACCAACAACATCATCAAAAAAAACGTAGCGGCAGGCAGATAAATCTATCGCTTGAAGAGCTGCTATTCGCCCCCCGGGTCGGACCTCACTGAAGGCAGCTCCCATATCAACAAAGAGATCCTTAGAAAGTCGGTTGATTTGGCGAAAATAATATAGCAGGTGCGCTCCGCTCTCTGATGGATTTCCCACTCCAATAAATCGAGTCGAATTCAACTCTTGCTTGAACTGCTCCTTGAGTATCAAGGAATCACGAGTATTCAATGAATTTCTGCGTACACGCTGAATAAGTGGCGCTTCGAAGTGATCCCGGTAGAGAGAACGGAGCATCTCCCTAACAAGTCGCTTTCCGAAGTAAATAAAACGCGTGAGCGCGATTAGTGCATGCTCCCGCTCAACATCAACCGCCGTAGTCTGGCCGGTAAAATTCTCGGCCCAGCCCTGAATTTGACTCCATGTAACCTCACGGTCCCAGGCGTGCTCAACGAGCGTTCGTAAACATCGATCAGTATCACTCGGAGTCATCACTTTTTCCGAAACATCAAAATAGTCTCTCCTGTAATCAGAGCAGCACTCTTGTTTCTGACAGTCATCAGCCCACGCGAATGAATTCGGTCGACTAGCGCCAGCTCTAGCGAGAAACCAAGTTCAAGCATGATTTCTGTGGCAAAACAGTCGTTCTCGACGTTGTAACCGGTTACCGTATTATTTCCAAGGACGAGAACTGCGTGACCAGAGGGGGCTGTTATTCGCTCTATCTCACAAAGCGCATCACCTAATTCATGGAAATACGTCTCAGTAATCGCGCCTCGACTTGGATTCTTGGCACGGATGCGTTCAACAAGCCTCCGAAACTCTGACGATAAGTGGTCAGTTGCCTTGCAAGATGTATCTTTGTATTTGGAAGACAGGTGCTCCCTTCCAATCGAATTACCCTCAAGTGCGGGCAGTGCATTTGGCGGGCAAAGTGAAAGCCAGTTCAAGGCAAGACTAGAAGCTCGAATGTACTTCTGCGCACTGCCATAAGGCGGCGATGTGATAGTCATTGAAACTGAAGCGGCTGGGCAACGGCGTAGTTGTCTTGCATCCTCACCGACAACACTTGCAGGCTTTCTTCCCGGAAAGGCCACGTTGGCAGCGTGGACTCGACCAATATTAAGTTGGACGACCCTGTCGAACTCTTCAGCCGGCGATACTGTTTCAAGCCACTTCAGATGTTTGCGAATTTTTTCGTTCGCAGCATCTGAAAGAGACGGTTTTTCCTTAAGTCGAACGGGCACGTTTACGGCAGGGTCGGCATAGCTCAGTCGTCGCGTAACAACGGAAAAGCAAACCCGGAAGAAGTCTCGGAGGTCAGCATCTTCTATCTCCATGACAGACCTCAGTATCTTCTCGAGAGCCTTTTTTGTAGACGTCGCATACCACAAATTTTCGTTTACCACTGATATTGGCTCAGCGGTACGAAGCCTAGAGATCCGTGCGCGCAGTTTGTGTGCCGTCTCAATAAGGTCAGGAATCTGGTATGGGGTTGTTTTGACCTTAGTGAGTAAAAGAGCCAGGGGGTTTGCATCAGCCACGATTGGTTCTGCCCCGACCAAGGATGCCTCAAGTGCAACTGTCCCTGAGCCGCAAAATGGGTCTAGGACAGTCTTTCCTGGCTTGCAAAGCGAACTTGCACGAACAAAGAAATTCGCAATATGTGGAAGCAGCTTTGCTGGATATGGATGAATTTGATGGGTGAACTGGTCGCCAGCTCGTACCCAAGAAACCATGTCGCGGAACTTGACCTCGATTGGGGCACCAGTGTCGCGATACCGTCGCTTTAGGTCTTCTAGAAGAAGTGTGGTATCGATTGAGTCTTGATGTGAGGCAGCCTCTACAATAATCCCAGTCGCTGCTCTTTGTTCTCTCATTGGAGGCAGAAAATATTTATCAAGCTATTCATAGCTTATCTTTAAGGAAACGCCTCTCACAAGACGGGGAAGACACGGATCAAAACCCACGGTCACTCCAAGTGTCATCAGCAGGATGATTTCGAGTAAATGAGACGAATTTAACGATACCGGGTGCAGGCCACGATTCTAGTAAGCCTGAGACAATCGTATCGCAGTCATCCCAAAATGCTTTCACTCGCGAAATTGCATGCGTGCTCTCAGATTGGTGCTCATGGGCAATTTGTCGATCAAGGCCTTCCACTGACGGAGAGTTTTAGGACGGTCATTGCGTTTTCGGAGCTATCTGAAAACGTTGGAATGCTACAGTAACAATACTTTTAAAGACCGGAATTTCGCCAGTACAAATCTCGGTAAAAAAGGAACTGAGAGCCGCTTACAGATTCATTAGCCATTATTCTAGGCGCGCTTAGTCGACGGAAGCTATGCCCGCAGCGAGTTCCCTTGTTCGACAGTCCTCCCAAGGTTCACAAAGGTACTTTTCGGATCATTCAAGGTCCCACGTATCGCTTCGCAGGCTTGATATTTGCCACATGCGTGGCAGGTCGACTCTAGCGACGGTTTGATCGAAATCCGCACGATCCCTTTATCGGAAGCCCAGAGTGCTGGCTGGAACTATTTCAGCCACTAGCGCTAGACATAGACAGGCGAAGCTCAAACGACTGCCATGGGCCGGTAGCACCCTTCATGCCTAGTGATAGCAGACTTTAAGCGTCGCTCCGGCTTGCTTGCTACTCACGGTCTGTTTCTCGCCAAAAACAAGACATTGGGAATCGACAGCAGTGGTTCGCATGATGACTGCTATCAGGCTGAAACCGGAAGTCTAGGGCGCAAATGCGCACTTCTGAAATCGCTGCGCAGCAGACATTGGCCGCCGAGTCACGAACGACCACAACGGGTCGATAGCACCACTACATATCCCGTAATAGCGGCCATTCAGAGCCAGCTGAACTGGCCTCTAGCCCACTGTCCGCTTCTCACCAGAAACCAGCCGGTGAGGGTAGGAAGTAATGGCACTCGGAATGACTGCTATCTGTCGGCTGGAGCCGGAATTTCGACTTGCTGACATGACTGGGTGCAATCGCTGCGCAGCAGTCATAGGTCGGCAAAGTCTCAACGGCTGCACGGGGGCGATCGGCGAGTGCCGCAGTCCGGCCATAAGCAGTCATGCAGAGGTTAGATGCGCTGTTTACCAGTGAAGCAATTTGCGTCAATTCGCGTGTTCAGCGCCGCTCCCACTGCCGATAAATCCAAATACCTACCTGGTAGTCCAGCCAGGTTGCCGTAAAGTTAGCCGGTCGTTATTCATGAGGAAATGCAGCAATGAATGTCTCTAACGGAGTTCTGGTTTTTGCTGTGCTCGGGGCCCTTTTGACGATCTCCAGTGGGGCATCTGCTCAAGCACCTTCCGCTATTGCTGACTTAGTCGGTGCGCGTGCAAGCTCTGGTGAAACACAACTGGAAGCTAGGGGGTATCAGTTCATCAAAGGCAATACTGTGCGAGGCGAGAAGTGGACTTTCTGGTGGAGTGCTGAGCAGCGTCAGTGCGTGCAGGTCGCAACTTTGGACGGACGCTATAGCGCCATCCAGGCTGTTCCCGCAGCGAACTGTGGTCAGGCTGGTGAGCAAGGGCCTGTGACTGCATTTGGTCGGCAGGACGGAGCGCGCAATGAGCAAAGCACCACCCTGACGCTCATTTGCTACGGTGAGGGCAGCAAGCCTTCCGTGGAGGCTCACTCGGGCTATCGGTGGAATTCAAGGCGAGACCGCTATGAACCCATCAATGAGATCACCAACGGAGTACAGGGCTTCGATTCGGAAGTTCAGGTTGAAATCACTGGTCAGCGCGGACGCATTCATCTCACGGGAAAGCTCATTGCCCCCATTCATTCCGGTGGCAACAACAACTGGTGGAACCTGGACGAACTCCAGGTGAATAATGATCGCATAACTGCAAGGTATGCCATGAACGGGCTCAACAAGCCCAAGGTCGATATCGATAGGCGCAGTGGGCGAATTCACATTGACGGCATCGAGCACTTCAAGGGCGAGTGCGATGAAGGTAACTGGGCTGACAGCGGCCACCGGTTCTGACCATCAGTCCCCACGGATTCAAGTATGGTTTGAGCTACATCGCTCTGTTTATGGGCCAATATCCAATAATTAATCATAAAAAAAGGAGCTCGGTTGAGCTCCTTTTTTACGACACCAGCAATTAATCAATTGCAGGCGTATAAGTACCTTGCGCGATTGCTTCTTTAATACGATTCGCTTCGCTCAGAACAAGGGTAAGCAAGTTCTTTACGTTGTCTAAGGTCGCAACCGGGCTTAGGGTGGTCATTTTCAATGATTGAACTTGGCCAACTTTAGTCACTCCAATATTTGCTTCACCACGTGCAAATAATTCATCGGCTACGTTCTGGTTGAGCGTATCTAGAAGTTCTGCTGGGTAGCCTTCAGGGATGACACGGAACAATACCGATGCAAACTGAGGATCAACCAGCATTTCTAAACCGTCAGTTGCTGCAATGTAGTCAGCAACTTCACGAGTTAAAGTAACACCGTGGTCAATCATCGAGCCATACAGATCTTCACCCAATGCTTCAATAGTCATCCAAAGTTTCAGCGCATCAAAACGGCGCGTGGTTTGTAATGACTTCGATACCAGATTGGGCACGCCATGCTCTTCGTCATAAGCGGAGTTTAAATACTCTGCTTCGTAGTGCATGAAACGATAGTTCGCTTCATCTTTTAACAAGAAGGCGCCACAAGAGATGCTCTGGAAGTAATGCTTGTGGAAATCAAGCGTGATGGAGTCGGAAAGCTCAATGCCAGCCAACATATCACGGTGATGATTCGACAGAATTAAAGCACCACCCCATGCCGCATCAATATGCATCCACGCGCCATATTTGTTGCTGATATCACGTACTTGACGTAGTGGATCAATGGCACCCGCATCGGTTGTTCCCGCAGTTGCAACCACACACGCAACAATCTTGCCTTCAGCCTGAAGGCGAGCCATGGTGCTGTCTAGTGCTTGCATGTCCATGCGTGCGTTGGCATCAACAGGAACAGTCACGACCGATTGGAAGCCCATACCCATCATGGCCATGTTCTTTTGCACAGAGAAGTGTGCATTTTCAGAACAGATGACTTTTACGTTGCGCATTGCGTCCGCAGGCACGCCGTCACGCTGAACTGACCACGGGTTGCCGTTTTCGTCTTTCCAGTTTTTAGCAATACATGCATCACGAGCAAGAAGTACACCCATCAGGTTCGACTGTGTTCCACCAGAAGTGAACACACCTGCTTGACCTGCTGTATAGCCCACTTTTTGACGTAACCAGTCAATCAGTTGCACTTCCATCAATGAACCAGCAGGGCTTTGATCCCATGAGTCCATTGATTGGTTGGTGGCGTTAATCAGCACTTCTGCAATCTGGCTTGTGACCATTGTTGGGCAATGCAAATGCGCCAGTGAGTGCGGATGATGTACTTTCAAGCTCTTGTTGAGAAATAACTCAACCATGCGCTCTAAAGATTTTTCAACGCCCAGACCTTCTTTGGAAGGATTAAAAGCAATTGCACTGCGCAGCTCTTTGATGCTGCCACCCGTGTACATCTTGTCGTTTTGTAACCATGCTGCAACGGCTTTCGTTGCTTGATCCATTGCCGACGTGTAGTCAGCAATGGATGCAGCATCATTACAGAGCAACGCTCTACGGTGTTCTGCAAAATCAACCATGAGTTATGCGCCTCGAACTGCAACAAGTGCTTGAGCAACCGATTTCTTAAAGCGTGCGATGACTTCTTCGCATTCTGCTTGCGTGATAATCAGTGGGCACAGTAAACGGATTACTGTACCGTTACGGCCACCTTTTTCTAACAACAATTTGTTGTTAAAACATGCCGTCTGAATGGCTGCTGCAAGTCGAGAATCTGCAGGAAGTGAACCCATATGGTCTGCTGCTTGGCGCTCATCTACAATTTCCACGCCAATCATTAAGCCACGGCCACGCACGTTACCAATGCATGGGAAATCAGCTGCTAATTTTTTAATTTCAGCTTGCAAGAAGTCGCCACGCTCTTGTGCATTTTGCGCAAGGTTTTCTTCTTTGATGGTTTTCAGCGTTGCAAGACCAGTACCCATTGCCAATTGGTTGCCACGGAAAGTGCCTGTGTGACCTGCTGGCTGCCAGACATCAAACTTGCGCTTGATACCGAGTACTGCAAGTGGCAGGCTACCGCCTACGGCTTTAGACATCACCACAATATCTGGCTGAATGCCCGCATGTTCGAATGCAAACATTTTTCCAGAACGCGCAAAGCCTGCTTGAACTTCGTCAAGAATCAACACAATGTCGTGTTTTTCAGTTACTTCACGGATTTTTTTCAACCATTTCGCAGGCGCAGTCACCACGCCGCCTTCACCTTGAATGGCTTCCAGGATGACAGCAGCTGGCTTTGTTACACCACTTTCTACATCTTCGATAAAGTTTTCGAAGAAGTAAGTCAAAGCATTAACACCCGCTTCACCGCCGAGACCCAATGGGCAGCGGTACTCGTGCGGGTAGGGCATAAACTGTACGCCTGGCATTAAGCCGTTCACTGCATTTTTAGCCGACAAGTTCCCTGTCATTGCAAGTGAGCCATGCGTCATACCATGGTAGCCACCCGAGAAGCTGATCACTGTGCTGCGACCTGTATATGTCTTTGCAAGCTTAATTGCAGCTTCTGTACCGTCTGCACCAGATGGGCCGCAGAACTGCAGGCAATACTCTTCTTTCCCACCGGGCAACTGCTCAAGCAATGCTTCAGTAAACGCATCTTTTAAAGGTGTCGTTATGTCTAAAGTATGTAATGGCAGACCACTTGCAACCGTATCTTGAATACTTTGAATAACCGCAGGATGGTTATGCCCCAACGCTAAAGTACCGGCTCCAGCTAAGCAATCAAGGTAATCAGTACCTTCAACATCGGTAACCCAACATCCTTGTGCTTTTGCAATCGCAAGCGGTAATTTACGGGGATAACTACGTACGTTAGATTCCATCTGACTTTGGCGAGTCAAATAGTATTTATTAGTAGATTTAGAAACTGGATTTACAGGAATAACGCTCATATCGAATTACCATCTCGGATATGGGTTGAAGAAATAAGTCGGGGAGCTTGGGTTCTTTGACTCGGTGCTTTATATCTAGTCAGACTGTCTTGTTGGTCATAACTAGGTGCGCGATGATACCTAATGACACCTCACAAACCCTCGGTCTGGGCCATAGACCAGCGGTTTCGTACGGTAGATCAACGCATGACCAGCCCACGTATTGGGAGTCGGCCAGCTTTTGCTAGATGGCTGCCAGCCTTACGCAATTGCTTCTCTCGCACTCGACGGGAGACAGATCATCCGCAGACGAATGTCTGCGGATGGGGTTGTAAAACATTTCAATGTAGCTAAACACATCGCTGCGCGCTTCTTGCCTGGTGGCATGGATGTGCTTGCGGATGCGTTGCCCCGTTGAAGCTGCTGGAAGAAGCTTTCTGCTGCAGCGTTACAAGTCAATCACCGCACGCCTAGGACAGCCACCCTTTGTGGGTGCTGACAAAGGTGATGTCAGGTCCCCAAACTACAAAACTTTGGTCGATTCACTTGTAAGTGATAGGCAGCAGGGGCAGTTTAGTTTGCGAAGTCGCTCAATCTCAGCGCTGCGTTGAGAACAGCCAGCACTGAGGCTTTCACGATATTGGCATCTTTACCAGCACCGAATCTGGAGCCAGGAACGCCTGGACAGGACACTTCCACTATTGCTAAAGCGGATGCTTGTGCACCAGACCCCAGACTGCGCTCTTCGTAGCTGTCGATGCGGATGGGCAGATTAAGTGCCGCTACGGTCGCTGCGATTGGGCCGTTACCTGTGCCAATGCTCGTATGGGGCTGGCCTTGGGCATCCATCCACTGCAACTCAATCCCTTGTCCTTGAGCATCTTCAAACAACCGATGCCCCGTGTATTGCCTCAATGCTGCCTTTTGGTATGGCTGCACATAGGTGGACTGAAATAACTCCCAGATTTGTTGGCTCGACAGTTCCATTTCGCTGGCATCTGTCATGGCTTGAACAATTGAGCTGAACTCAATTTGCATGCGCCTTGGCATCACAATGCCATGGTCACGTTGCAGCAGGTAAGCGATGCCACCTTTACCAGACTGGCTGTTGACCCGAACAATGCTGTCGTAGGTGCGCCCCAGATCTTTGGGGTCTACGGGCAGGTAAGGCACTTGCCACAGCGCATCTGGCTTTTGCGCCGCAAAGCCTTTGGCTATCGCATCTTGATGTGAGCCTGAGAACGCTGTGAACACGAGGTCGCCCACATACGGATGGCGTGGGTGGATTGGCAGCGCAGTGCATTCCTCGGCAATGCGGGCCACGCCAGAAATATCAGAAAAATCCAGGCCCGGTGCAATGCCCTGGGTGTAAAGATTTAAAGCCAGCGTCACCACATCCAGATTGCCACTGCGTTCTCCGTTACCAAACAAGCAGCCCTCCACACGCTGAGCACCGGCAAGCATTGCCTGCTCTGCGCAGGCCACGCCCGTACCACGGTCGTTGTGCGGGTGCACGGACAAAACGATGTGTTCGCGCCGCGCCAAGTGCGTGCTCATCCACTCAATTTGGTCCGCAAACACATTGGGCGTAGACACCTCGACGGTGGTGGGCAGGTTGATGATCATTGGCCGCTGCGGTCCTGCATCCCACGCGGCAATGGCTGCGTTGCACACCTGCAGTGACACCTCCAGTTCTGCCATGCAAAAGGTCTCGGGTGAATACTGAAGCACCCATTCAGTTTGCGGGTGCTCTTGCGTCAGCCGTTTAAGCAATTGAATGTGGTGCTCCACCATGGAGATGATTTGCGGCACTTCCATGCCAAAGACAATCTCGCGAAACGCCGGTGCGATGGCGTTGTAGAGGTGAACGATCACACGACGCGCTCCAGCTACGCTTTGCACGGTGGTCGTGATGAGATCTTCACGCAATTGCGTAATAACCATCGGTGTCACGTCATCAGGAATCAAGTGCGCATCAATCAAGTGGCGCACGATCTCAAAGTCTGTTTGCGAGGCCGACGGGAAACCTACTTCAATTTCCTTGAACCCTATGTGCACGAGCTCTTGGAACAGCCGCAGCTTGCGCTCGCGATTCATTGGTTCAAACAATGCTTGGTTGCCATCACGCAAGTCAGTGGATAACCAAGTCGGAGCTTTTGCCAGTGTGCGCGATGGCCACTGGCGATCAGGCAAATTAACGACAGGAAAAGCGCGGTATTTTTGAGAGGGGTTAGCCAGCATAGAAGCCTCAATTTAGGGGGGAGCTAAGTTGCTGGATTCCCTGCTTCAAGGAGCTGGCTAAGGTCGGGGTCTGGGGAATCCAGCGTGGAACGTTTCGCAAACGCATGCGAACAGACCCCGAGCAGATGTCAGGGCTAGGAGGCATAGCGAGAGCGGGTGGAAAAAGTTCACTGGAAAAGACTTGTGTAAAGCAATGGCAGCACTTTAGACTTCCTCAAAAGAGGAATCTATCAAAAATTCCCCATTCGCTTTATCAATTTGGACATGCATTCATGGGTTTTGCTTCTCCTCAGCGCGGCGACCACGCACTGGATCTTCAACATGCACATACATCCGACATCCCGGTAACGGGTGTGGTGGATACCTATCCGGCAGGCCATGTCGTGGCGCTGCACAGCCATCCACGCGGGCATTTGATTTACGCCTCGAGCGGGGTGTTACTGGTCCAGGCATCCACCGAGCAATGGCTGGTTCCACCCACTACAGCCGTGTGGCTGCGACCCTCCATACAGCACCAGCTGACAGCAATAACGGCAGTTACTGCCCATGGCATCTTTATTGCGGAAAACATCTCGGCTGATTTGCCGCCCGTGGATTGCGTCGTGCATGTATCGCCACTGATGCGAGAGCTCATCACCGAATTGGTGAAAGTGCCTCATCAGCCCCCTTTTGAGTTGCGCGATGTACTGCTCGGTCAGTTGTTGGTGGAGGAGTTGAAAACGGTTGTGCGCCTGCCGTTTCATTTGCCTTGGCCTGATGACAAGCTTATTAGTGAAATTTGTGAAAATCTCATGCGTGATCCCTCCCACGCAGACAACGCTGAAGTGGTCGCACAACGTTATGCAATGACTTCAAAAACTCTGCATCGCCGGTTTTTGAAGAGTACGGGCATGAACTTTGGGCGGTGGCGACAGAAGATGCGCTTGATGAAATCTATCGAGAAGTTACTCCAAGGATTGCCAATTACCCATGTGGCATTGGAGAGCGGCTATGAAAGTCACAGTGCCTACTCTGTTGCCTTCAAAAAGACATTTGGCTGTGCTCCATCGGAGTTCATCTCAACGGCTTATGGCAACAAGAAAAGTGGCCAAGGAGTGCCCGCTTAAGGTGGCGGATTCAACCGGTCGATTGCGACCACTCAAACTGCAGCAAATCAGTAAAAAGCCCTCTTTCGAGGGCTTTGCTGTTTCTGGAATGGGATCACCCTTGGGGCCACTCTTGATCGCCTTCATCTTCATCAAAGAAGGCCGGAGGCAGCGTGACTTCATCACCATCCAGGCCTCGAATTCTTGCGGCAATGTCTACAGGAATGGGTGCATCAAAGGAAACTAGATAGCCATAGATCAGGTCGTCGTCACCAGCCATCTCTTCCACGCTGGGTTCCAGAGAGATGTATTCTTCATAAGTGATGCCCAGAAAGATGGCCACTTTCTGGTCGTTTTCGCGGTCCATCTGCTCTTCCAGTTGCCCATTGCTCATGGCGGCTCCTTAGATGCTAGGTTGTGGACAATAAATCCTAGCAGAAGAGTATTTCAACCATTCGTCCACTCGCAGGGTATTGTTTCAAAAAGACTTCAGTATGAGCATCTTTCAAACTGCTATCGCGGTTACCTGTCTGGCAATTACTGGCTGCACGGCCAGCCCCAGCGCGCCGCAGCCGCCAGCTGAAACGCCCGAGTGCATGCAGTACCGCTCCATGATGACCGCGCCAATGCCACCGGATGCTATGGAGAGACTACGGCAGGGGTGCTTGGCATCGCGACATCAGTAGCAGCCGTGCGCAGCAACAAAAAAACCATCTTTCGAGGGCTTTTTTATTGCTGCGGTTTGAGTGGTCGCCATCGACTCATTGCAGCCTTAGTATTTTGTTTTCGAATGGCCTCGGTGATAACACCACTGTCTATCTGTAGCCATAAATCAAAATTGAGCCATTAGACTTTTCGTAGGGCTGCCGAAGCGATTGCAATGCAAACTCCAGATCGGCCTCGCAATCGATCACGACTTTCGGGAGCAGCTGGGCAGCATGCCGAAGATATCTCGGGCGGATTCGAATCCATTCAATAGAAAAGAATGGATGAATTCCTTCTGACCAATCACCAACATAGCCAACGTCACAATCAAAGGTTTTTGGCTCGGGCTCCAATTGAAGTACATCCTTTCGCTGGTAAGGCGGAGGAAATGGAAGCCTTGCGATGGCGTCAATAAGCTTTCGCCACTTCGTGTCATTCATATACGAGCCAAGCCCGCGTTTTGTCAGCGCCTCTCGAACATCCAACCTGTGCTTATCTAAGTCATACATGGCAAGGCCTAACGCTGGCGCTGAGCCGCGATCGAGTGGTTAGCCCTCATGGCGCTCAATGCGGATAACTTTTGGAGATTGGGCATCCATGAACATGAAGCATCGCCCAAACAATGCCTTTTTTCCGAAGTCGTCAAACACGTTGTGCCCAAGCGAGCTGATCAAGACTTCTGAAGTGGCAATGGCTCGCTGATGCTGCTTGTCAATCTCAGTCCAGTTCTGCTCCACAACATCTGACAGCACGAGACTGGCCACGTCGTGGTTGTACTGAATGAGGATATTGCCGTCCTTCATGTTCATCGGGTTCATGTCGGGATGGGCATGAAAGACCCTGTGCAGAGCCAACTGGGCATGCTGGGTGGCTTGATCATCAGAAAGGCCACCTGGAAGTATTGCAGCTGTCCCGTGCTCAAAGACTGCGAAGTCGCGAGTTCCGTTTGTGTAAAAACGCAAGCGCTCAACGACGCGATCCAGCGGCTGAATGATGTCCGGCCGCCAGTCCGGAACCGGCGGGAATTGCTTGGGCCGCTCGGGTGGTGGCTGTTTCTTTTTGAATAGGCCGAACAAGGCAGATTTCTCCAGAGGGCTAACTAGTATTTAGACGACGCACCAGGCTCGGTTGTCGTTTGTATAAAAAACTTTGGTTGCGGCAATGATAGTGAACAGGTCGGCAATAGCTCTCTAGGCCAGCCTGAAAAGTTCAAGATCGTAGTTTGCGATGAGCACAGGCAACCAATGATCGGATGTCGGCTTCTGGCCGATTGAGGCAGCCGCTGTTCGATCAATCTCCACTCGCTGTGTCAGACGAGTAATTTGGTAGCGATGTATTTCAGAGCACCTTGGAACAGACTGTGCCATTGCTCATTGGGCTGTTGTGACAACGAATACCAAAAGAACTTGAAATCATGCCCACCATCGTCGCTAGTGCGGTGTATCCAGGATTCGGGTGGGTTATCTACTTCACATAGATGAAATGCCCATATTTGGTTAGCGTAGCCAGAAGTCCATATTCCTAAGTCTGCTGAGACATTTGATGCGCTGAGTCCACTTTCTTCGCGTAATTCACGCAGTGCAGCAGCTCTGGAACTTTCGCCAGACTCAATCGTCCCCTTGACAAGTTGCAGACGTGCCAAGGGGTGCTCAAAAGCTAATATTTCGATAGCGCCTTGGCCTCGAATGACCACTGGACAGGCCTTGTCTGGGTGTAATGGAGTTTGCGATTTCATCGAGCTATTTTCATCTATGCCGATGGCTGCTTCTGGCCGCACGAAGCCCATCACTGAACGCGCTAATGCATGTCGATGTACGTGCGGCTGTGTGCTATTTGCGTTAGTAGCGTTTCTCGATAGCGCTGGAGTTGATACCCAGTTAAAGAGCAAAACCCGCTACCACTGGCTACCTAGTGGCTACATGAGGAGAAAATATAAAAGCCTGCTACTTTTTAAGTAGCAGGCTTTCTTTTTTTGATTGGTGCCGGAGAGATGAATCGAACACCCGACCTTCTCATTACGAATGAGCTGCTCTACCGACTGAGCTACACCGGCAACCTGCAAAAATTATAGTTACTTTTGATCGGCTTCAAGGTGGTAGCGGGTGACGCGTTCCACTTCATTTTTGGAGCCAAGTACCACGCTGACACGCTGGTGCAGTTCGGTGGGCTGAATATCAAGAATGCGTTCGCGGCAATTGGTCGCAGCGCCGCCAGCTTGTTCAATCAACCAGCTCATGGGGTTGGCTTCGTACATCAGGCGCAGCTTGCCGGATTTGTGGGGTTCACGCTTGTCCCATGGATACATAAAGACGCCGCCACGGCACAAAATGCGGTGCACGTCGGCCACCATGGCAGCAACCCAGCGCATATTGAAGTTTTTGCCACGTGGGCCTTCTTCGCCTGCCAGACATTCGTCGATATAGCGCTTCATTGGCTCGTCCCAATGGCGCATGTTGGACATGTTGATGGCGAACTCTTTGGTGTCTTCAGGGATCTTGACGTTTTCTTCGATCAAGATAAAAGAACCTTGTTCACGGTCGAGCGTAAACATGGCCACGCCATCACCCACCGTGAGCACCAGCGTGGTTTGGGGGCCATAGATGCAATAACCCGCCGCAACTTGCTGTGTGCCGGGTTGCATGAAGTCGCTGTCGTGCACACCGGGGTGGCTGTCGTGTTTTTTCAGAACGCTGAAGATGGTGCCAATTGACATGTTGATGTCGATGTTGGACGAGCCGTCCAGGGGATCGAACATCAGCAGGTATTCGCCCTGGGGATAGCGGTTGGGCACCACGTAGATGCCTTCCATTTCTTCCGATGCCATGGCAGCCAGGTGGCCACCCCATTCGTTGGCTTCAATCAGTGTCTCGTTGGCAATGATGTCCAATTTTTTTTGAACTTCGCCCTGCACATTTTCACTGCCTGCAGTGCCCATGACTTCGCCCAGTTCGCCTTTGTTGACGGCAAAGCTGATGCGCTTGCACGCGCGGGCAACCACTTCCAGCAGCAAGCGAAGCTGTGGTGGGATGCGACCATCTACGCGTTGCTGTTCAACCAGATAGCGGGTTAGGCTGACACGACGTGTCATAAGGGTTCTCCTTGTGGGGCAGCAATTGGGAGGCTGCCTGATATTTAAAATTGATAGCTGCTATCGCTTTATTTTCAAGCGATAGCAGTGGATTTATGCTGAATCTTTACCCAGCGCGCGGGTGACTACTTCGCGCACGTCGTTGCTCAAATCAGGCTTGGTAGCAACACGGGCAATGGCTTCGCGGGCGGCTGTGCGGTAGGGCTCTGCCAGCTTGCGCCAGCGGTCCAGTCCACGCGCCAGGCGTGCAGCAACCTGCGGGTTTATGGCATCAAGCTCCAGTACGCGGTCACTCCAAAAGACATAGCCTGCCGCATCTGCGCGGTGGAATGCACCGGGGTTGGCGCTGCAGTAGCTGAAGATCAGGCTGCGAGCACGGTTGGGGTTCTTCAAGCTGAAGTCTGGGTGCTTGAGCAATTGCTTGACTGCTGGCAGCACATTGCCGCCACGGTCACAGGCACCAGCTTGGAGGCTGAACCATTTGTCGATGACCAGGGGCTCATTCTTGAACAGTGCGTGAAAGCGCTCCAGCGCGGGTTGCGCCAAAGTGGCTCCGCTGTAGACCAAGGCTGACAGGGCGTTGAAGCGGTCCGTCATGTTGCCTGCATCTTTAAAGCGCTGGTATGTCTTGCCGGGCCAGAGTGTGTCAGCAGAATCACGTGCAGCCAGACACAGCATGAGTAGCGCGGTGCCAGTGAGCGAACGACGACCTGCAGAGACGGGGTCTGGGCGGTATGCACCAGTGTCACTGTGCGTATCAAATGCCCAAGCCCAGTCTGCTTGTAATGTCACGGCCAGTTGCTGGCGCATGGATTCGCGTACAGCGTGAATACGCTGAGGGTCTACCACTTCCAGCTGTTCTGCCATGTAGCTTTCAGAGGGCAGTGTCACAACCAGATCTTTGTAGGCTGCATCCAGTGTTGGGTGGCGCAGCACATCACGCAGGGCGCCGATGAAGGCGGCAGGCATGACATCAGGGGCAATCTCGCCTTGCGTGCGGATGGCCTGAAGTGCATAGCGCAGTGCCAGACGCTGGCCTGCTTCCCAGCGGTTGAAGGCGTCTGGGTCGTTGGCCAGCTGCGTCAGCAGCTCTGCATCACTGAAATCGTAGTCGAGCACCACAGGGGCACTGAATCCGCGAAGCAGTGAAGGCACAGGTGCTTGCGCCACATTGGCAAACACCCAGGTTTGTTCTGCTTGCGTCAACACCAAGGTGTGGCTGCAGGAGGTGCCTGTCTCGCCTTGCAACTGCAGGGGCAGAGCAGCTCCATCTTGTCCCAGCAAGCCCATTTCAACCGGAATCACAAAAGGCAGCTTTTCGGGCTGGTCTGCCGTTGGGGCGCAGCTTTGCGAGAGTGTCAATGCATATGTGCACGCCGTAGCATCGTACTGGCCGGTGGCCTTGACCACGGGTGTGCCGGATTGGCTGTACCAGCGCTTGAATTGCTGCAGATGCTCGGTCAGTGGGCTGGCAGGATTGGCATCTGCCATGGCTTGCACGAAATCGTCGCATGTCACGGCACTGCCATCGTGGCGGTCAAAGTACAGCTTCATACCGTTGGCAAAGCCGTCGCGGCCAACCAGGTTGTGCTGCATGCGCACCACTTCAGAGCCTTTTTCGTAAATCGTAACGGTGTAGAAGTTATTGATTTCGATATAGCTGTCCGGGCGTACGGGGTGCGCCATAGGGCCTGCATCTTCCGGGAACTGCACTGTGCGCAGGACGCGTACATCTTCAATGCGCTTGACCGCACGGGCCGAGGGCGTGCCCGCCATGTCCATGCTGAATTCTTGGTCGCGGAAAACGGTCAGGCCTTCCTTCAAGCTCAGCTGAAACCAGTCGCGGCAGGTAATACGGTTACCAGTCCAGTTATGGAAGTACTCGTGGCCCACCACGCTCTCCACATTGGCAAAGTCAACGTCGGTTGCGGTGGACTGGCTGGCCAATACGTACTTGGTATTGAAGATATTCAGGCCCTTGTTTTCCATCGCGCCCATGTTGAAGTCGCTGGTGGCGACGATCATGAAACGGTCCAGATCCAGGCTCAGGCCAAAGCGTGCCTCATCCCATGCAACAGAGTGCATGAGCGAATTCATCGCATGCTCGGTTTTTTCGAGGTCACCGGGGCGTACAAACACTTGCAGCAAGTGATCACGGCCAGCACGGCTCTTGATTTTTTGCTCACGGGCAACGAGCTTGCCTGCGACCAGTGCAAACAGGTAGCAAGGCTTTTTGTGAGGGTCAACCCACTTGGCAAAGTGGCGGCCATCATTGAGATCGCCTTCTTCCACCAGGTTGCCGTTTGACAGCAGCACCGGGTAGTCGTTTTTGCTGGCACGCAATGTCACGGTGTACATGGCCATGACATCGGGGCGGTCCAGGAAGTAGGTGATACGGCGGAAGCCTTCCGCTTCACACTGCGTAAAGAACGTACCTTCGCTCACATACAAGCCCATGAGCTTGGTGTTCTGGATGGGAGAGCAGGTGGTGAAAATCTCCAGATCAAGGGGTTCAAGTCCCTCGGGGAGGCTTTCCAATACCAGCTGGCTGCCATCCATCTTGAACGAGCTGCCACCGCCGTTGACCATAACGCGGGCCAGATTGAGCTCATCGCCATCCAGACGCAGTGCTTGCGCAGGCACGTCTGGGTTGCGACGGATGCGCATCTTGTTGAGAACGCGGGTTTTGGCCGGGTCGAGGTCGAATGTCAGGTCGACAGTTTCAATCCACCAAGCGGGGGCTTGATAGTCAGCCCGTTGAATGGCTGTGGCTTGTCCTTCACGCAGCATGAGTGCTTCCCTTAAACGCCTTGCTTGAGCGAGGCTTCGATGAACACGTCCAGATCGCCGTCCAGCACCTTTTGGGTGGCTGAGACTTCAACGTTGGTGCGCAGATCCTTGATGCGGCTGTTATCCAGCACATAGGAGCGAATTTGATGACCCCAGCCCACATCGGTCTTGGTGTCTTCCAGTTTTTGTTGCTCTTCCTGGCGCTTGCGCATTTCGTAGTCATACAAGCGCGAGCGCAGGCGTTGCCAGGCAACGTCACGGTTGCTGTGCTGCGAGCGGCCATCCTGGCACTGCACGACAATGCCTGTGGGCATGTGGGTCAGGCGCACGGCGGAGTCTGTCTTGTTGATGTGCTGGCCACCAGCGCCTGAAGCGCGGTAAGTGTCGGTACGTACATCAGCAGGGTTGATGTTGATCTCGATCGAGTCATCAATTTCTGGGTAGACAAACAGTGACGAGAAGCTGGTGTGGCGTCCGCCTGAAGAGTCGAAAGGTGACTTGCGTACCAGGCGGTGGACACCAGTTTCAGTGCGCAGCAAACCAAATGCGTATTCGCCTTCAACCCTGATGGTTGCGCTTTTGATGCCAGCGACATCGCCAGGAGTTTCTTCTTCTACCGTTGCTTTGAAGCCCTTGCGCTCTGCGTATTTGAGGTACTGGCGCAGCAACATACTGGCCCAGTCGCACGCTTCAGTGCCACCAGCGCCTGCTTGAATATCAATAAAGCAGTTCAGCGGGTCAGCCTCATGGCTGAACATACGGCGGAATTCCAGCTCTTCGATCAGTGGCCGCAGTTTGGCGGTTTCACCTTCAATGGTCTCCAAGCCCGCATCGTCACCTTCTTCTTTACTCATTTCAAAGAGTTCGGTGTTGTCAGCCAGTTCAGCGGTGAGCTTTTGCAGTGTCAGTACGACGTTGTTGAGTGACTTTTGTTCTTTGCCCAGTTCCTGGGCTTTTTTAGGGTCATTCCAAACCGCCGGGTCTTCTAACGATGCATTGACTGTGCGCAGGCGCTCAAACTTTGCATCGTAGTCAAAGATACCTCCGTAGCTCTTCGGTCCGGGTGGACAGATCGGCGAGGGTGGCTTCGATTTGATTAACGCGTTCTGCTTCCATGTGTATTCCTTGTTTGTCGTTGTGCCTCGCAGACTTGCGAAGTCTCAAATGGAGGCTGCACAAATACTGCGGTAAACCGTGATTTTCGCATGTACGGGGAGGCTATGCCCCAATAAGGCAGATGTAGGCAGCCTCTAGCATTGCCACATGCACCTGAAAATCAATAATGCTGAATGTCTGATGCTGCGAACAGGCAGTTTTTTGTGATCGCAGCGCTACAAAAAAACAAACGCCACACCTGTAGCAGGTAGTGGCGTTGGCAAGGCTCCCGTAGTGCTTGTTGGAGCTTATTGCGCTTTAACCCCGTGGCGGCGAAGTGGGCAGATCGCGCTCATCCATGGTGAAGAAGTTTATTTCTTCGTCAATCGATGACGAGTCAGGGGCAGGTTTTTGGGTAGCGTCAGTTTTTGAGGTGTCCCAGTCCAAGGAGAGGTCGTCCACCAGCACTTCGTTGGGCGCAAAATGCGTGGGGCTCTGGAAGGGGGAGTCGCTTAGCAGATTGGGGGCGGAAAGCGGAGCCTCCATCGGCGTGGCGGTCAGCATGTCCAGGTGCGCCTCGTGCAGGGGCAGCGGCGGGCTGGCTATTGTTGCTGTGGGGCCAAAGCCGCTGGATGCGTGGTTGGCCGGTGCTGGTGCGCTGTCAAAGACAAGCTCTGGCAATGGAACTTCCAGCGGGGTCATGCGAACACGGCCAGGCAATTGGCCTCGGCTTGACGCAGGCGTTGTTTGTGCCACGTTGTAAAGCATCAGCAAATCATCAAACGCAGCTAGATCGAATCGAGTGCTGGCTTCTGCTTGGTTCGCGTTGGGGCGGCGAACAATCAGATTGCGCATCAATCCTTGCACTTCATCTGTGGGCCACAAAGCTTCAATCTGACCAAGGATTTCAGGATAACCGCTGAGGTCTCGTCCTTTGCGCGAAAAGCCAAGGAAATTAGGCACTTGGACATTGAAGTGTGCTTCGAATTTTTCGCGCACCTCTTCAAAAGCCTCTGTGCGGCTCAGGCGATAGAGCAATTGCAGCAGCTCTATATAAGCCAGAGGGGCAGACGCAACATGCTCGGCAATGTGTGATTGCAGTATCTGAATGGCCTGGTCGTTTTCTCCAATCGAGGCGTAAAACTCAGCCTGCTCTTGCACATCAAACAATGCCTGCGCTGTCAAAACCTCTGCAATCGAGGGTGAGGGTGGTGCCTGCTCGGTGGCCGGGGTGGCCGGAGCGGGTTGTTCAAACGCTGCATAAAAATCTGCCTCTTCACGATCTGGCAGCGGGGGGGCGGGTTGCGTATCCGCGCTAGGCGCATGAGAGTTTGCTACTTTGGTCTCGGTGGCCGCGAAAGTGTTTGCTGCTGGGGTGGTCTTGCGCTCAACCTCGCTGAAGGCCGGTACGGGTGTTGTGGCGCGCGTGTCCACGGAGGCGGAATGCAAGGAGTCTTCGGCCGCCAAAACGGTGTTGGCCCAAGAGTTTTGTGCAGTTTGACGTTCTTTTTTAATGCGTTGTATTAGCCACGCGATGATGGCAAGCGCGAGTGCCAGCAGCCCCAGCATGATGTGTACCCACAAAGGCAAATCTGGGTTTTGCGCTTGGACCAATTGGCTTTGCAGGCTGGTTGTTGCTGCGCGGTTGTTGGTCAGCTGCGATTGCAAGGAGAGCAACTGCTTTTCCATTGCCTCTAAACGTGTCTGATTGGCATCCAGAGTGGACTGTGTTTCCGGGTCAATTGCTGCGCTGGTGCCCGGCAACTCTTCACTCTGGCTGGGTGGTGTGCTTTCTGGGGGGGTGTCCAGGCCTTCCAGCGGTTCAATGCGTAGCCGTGGCTTTTCTGCGCTGGCAGGCGCGGGTGCGGGCTCTTGAATACTTTCTTTGGGTGCCACTGGCTCGGCAATCACTGTTGCAACAGCGGCAGGGGCCAATGGCTGCGCCAGAACTGCTTTGGGATTGACGGCTTTTTTTGCCGTACGAGGCGCTTTATTCGCTGTTGCCGTGTTTTTCACCGCAGCAGGGCGTGAGGCTGCAACCGCAGGGCTGACTTGAATTGTGCTCAGGTCAATAGGCACAGCAGAGGCGGCTAGCGATTTCGGTGGGTCTGCAAAGAATGTGTAGCTGCGAGAAATTCCGCCCGAGCAACCAGCGCGTAGTTTCAGCGTGATCAAGGGTTCGTACACCGGTGCGGTGGTGCGTACACGCACAGATTGCTCTTGCGCTGTCACCAAGACTTGACCGCTGGTCAGCGCTGCATTTCCCATCCAGACATCAGCAGTGATGCAGCTGCTTTCGGCAGTTTGCCCGGCATCAGGTTGCACCGGGAACACCAAGTCAATCGGTGAGCCAAGCTGCACTTGCCCTTGTGTATTACCTAAAGACAGGGCGCTCACATGCGATGCGGCAGCGACGCTGCCTGCCAGGATGAGTAAGTCGCGAAGTTTCACAATAATTTCTTTACTGCCAAAGTGTTTGGGCCAAGGCACTGTTTAGCGCAAATAGTTCTGGTTCAACTGAGGGAGAACCTTTTTCACACTGGAGAGAATGTGCCGAATTGTCAGACTTGTGTCTTTGTTTTCTTGCAAGCACATGGCAAAAAACATGTCTGTTGTCGTGGAGGGACTAAATGTCAATCATTCATAACTGCGCGCGACAGTAGCTGAACTGCATGCAAATCTAACAATTCAGGAGTTCAATTTGCTCGGCCAGTGATTGGATCGACAGTGGCGCGCAGCCCTCGGCATCATTGCTGATCGTGACAAATGCAGTCTGACCCGCCTGAGTTACCCCGCGGATAGTGGACGCTAACACTGACCGCGTATGCAGATCAGGCGTTCGCATCTCATTGAATGGTTGATGCTTTTCCTGTGCAGCGGTGTAGCCAAAAGGGCCAAAACAGTGGTTGAGGTTCCAGCGGCAAATGAAAGGTGAGGGCCACAGTTTGCGCAGGATTGGCAGTTGCCGCTCAATGGGGGGCATTTTTCCGTGCAAGCCCAAGCACATGGTGGCGTTGTGCGCTTTGAGCACTTGGGCGAAGCCATCTTCGAGCAAAAGCGGGTCCCGCACCTCCACCGCCACGATGACATGGGGCGCACTTTGCAAAGCTTGGCGTGTGGCGGCCAGAACCAGTCCCAACTGGTCAAAGAGTTGCTCGGGCTGGCACAAAATATCCCAGGGCAAGGGACTGAGCTGGTAAACAAGAACACCCAGTTTGTTGCCTAAGCCTTGCAAGGTGGGCGTGACAAATTGCTCGACTGCCAAAGATGCATTTAAAAAAGCTCGATTGCGTTGCTGGCCTTTGCCCTCTTCAGAGCGAACCATTGCATCGGTGACGACGTTGGGGCACTTCACCACAAACCGAAAGTCTTCGAGAACTTGGGCAGCCATTTTTGCGTACTGCTCCACGCTCAAAGGGCGCCAAAATGAGCGGTCTATGCACACGGTACGCATGAGCGGGTGTTGGCTGAGGGCTGTCAGACCTGTGCGCGATAGCACCGAAGCGTCGTAGGTACCATCCCAGACAAGGCCTTCCCAGCCTGGGTAAGACCATGTGGAAACACCCATTCGCAGTGACTGAGGAAGTGATTGGGCTAAAACACGTAGCGCATCGGTTTGTGGGGCCGAGCATACGCCCTTGGACTTTTGGGGCGGCGCAGAGAAAGGCTGCGGTAATGCCGCATCTGTGCCAAACAGATCGTCTTGCATGTCAAAAATAATTTGAGTGATTTTGCCACTCAGGTTATGTATGGTAGGCGCTTATTGCTATCAATTAAGTGTGTGTCGAGCGTGTATGCAATCGGTAACTTAAAGAAGGTAGTCAGCAGTTGTGTCTATGGCACACTTGCCCGCTTCCGGAGAACAAGCGCCGCGGGGCGCGTAACGCATGCAAAAAATCATTGGGCAGATTGCCACAGAGATCAAAGTCAGTGTGCAGCAAGTGAATGCTGCCGTGGAGTTGCTGGATGGTGGTGCCACCGTTCCATTTATTGCCCGCTACCGAAAGGAAGTCACTGGCGGCCTGGACGACGTGCAGTTGCGAGAGCTTGAAGCACGCCTGTCGTACTTGCGTGAGCTAGAAGACCGGCGTGGCACGGTGCTCAAAGCGATTGACGAGCAAGGCAAGCTGACAGATGCATTGCGTCTGGCTATTGCCAGTGCGCCGACCAAGCAAGAGCTGGAGGACATTTACCTGCCCTTCAAGCAAAAGCGTCGCACCAAAGGGCAGATCGCCAAGGAGTTTGGCCTTGAGCCGCTGGCTGACATGCTGTTTGCGGACCCCAGCCTTGATCCGCATAAAGAGGCGCTGGCTTTCTGCAAGCCCGCTACGGTGCTGGATGACGGCAAGCCGGGCCCCGATTTTTCGACCACTTTTGCAGTGCTGGACGGTGTGCGCGACATTTTGTCGGAGCGCTGGGCCGAAGACCCGGCCTTGGTGCAAAAGCTGCGCGAGTGGTTGTGGGCCGAAGGCTTGCTGCGCTCCAAGAAGGTGGAAAGCAAGAACGAGGTGGATCCAGAGGTCGCCAAATTCCGCGATTACTTTGATTACGACGAACCCATTGGCCGTGTGCCTTCGCACCGAGCTTTGGCGGTGTTCCGAGGCCGTGCACTGGAGATTCTGGAAGCCAAGCTGATGCAGCCGGTCGAGCCTGAGGTGGGCCAACCCAGTCTGGCCGAAGGTCGTATTGCCTTGCACCTGGGCTGGAGCCACGCCAAGCGTGCCTCGGATGATTTGCTGCGCAAGTGCGTGGCCTGGACGTGGCGCGTCAAGCTGAGCCTGTCCACCGAGAGAGATCTGTTCAGCCGTCTGCGCGAAGATGCCGAAAAAGTAGCGATCAAGGTGTTTGGTGACAACTTGCGTGATTTGTTGCTGGCAGCGCCAGCAGGGTCACGCACGGTGATGGGCCTGGATCCGGGGATTCGCACGGGCGTGAAGGTGGCGGTGGTGGATAGCAACGGCAAGCTGGTGGATACCGCAACCGTGTACCCGCACGAACCACGCAAGGATTGGGAAGGTTCTCTGCATACCTTGGCCAAGCTGGTCGAAAAGCACGGCGTGAATCTGATCGCCATCGGCAATGGCACGGCCAGTCGCGAGACTGATAAGCTGGCCGCGGATCTGATCAAGCTGGCAGGCAAAGCCGAAAAATCGATTGAAAAGGTTGTGGTCAGCGAGGCGGGCGCTTCGGTGTACTCGGCCAGTGAATTTGCGTCACAAGAATTGCCAGATGTGGATGTGAGCCTGCGTGGTGCTGCCAGCATTGCTCGTCGCCTGCAGGACCCCTTGGCTGAACTGGTCAAGATTGACCCCAAGAGCATTGGCGTAGGCCAGTACCAGCACGACGTGAACCAGAGTGAGCTGGCGCGCCAGCTGGATGCTGTGGTGGAAGACTGTGTGAACTCTGTGGGGGTGGATCTGAATACGGCTTCGGCACCGCTGCTGACCCGTGTTTCGGGTTTGAGTGGCTCGGTTGCCAAATCAGTGGTGCGCTGGCGCGATGCCAATGGCTCCTTCAAAAGTCGCAAGCAATTGATGGAAGTGTCTGGGCTGGGTGCTAAGACGTTTGAGCAAGCTGCAGGCTTCTTGCGCATTCGTGATGGCGTGAACCCGCTGGATATGACGGGCGTGCACCCTGAGACCTATTCGGTGGTGGAGCAAATTATTGCCACCACAGGCAAGCCAGTCGATCAGTTGATGGGCAGAAGCGAAGTCATCAAAACCTTAAAGCCTGAGCAGTTTGCCAACGAGCAGTTCGGCGCCATCACGGTCAAGGATATTTTGGGTGAACTGGAAAAACCCGGCCGCGACCCACGTCCTGACTTTGTGGTTGCCCGCTTCAATGATGGGGTTGAAGACATCAAGGACCTGAAAGAGGGCATGACGCTGGAAGGCACCGTGAGCAATGTGGCGCAGTTTGGCGCGTTTGTGGATCTGGGTGTGCACCAGGACGGCTTGGTACACGTCAGTCAGATGAGCCACAAGTTCATTGAGGATGCCCGCGAAGTGGTCAAGACCGGCCAGATTGTTAAAGTGAAGGTGCTGGAAGTGGATGCAGCGCGCAAACGCATCAGCTTGACCATGAAACTTGACACTGCACCTGCCCGCCGTGATGGCCCTCGCGACAATCGCTTTGAGAGTGCAGGCCGTGGCCAAGGCAACCCGCGCAGTGGTGGATCCGGACAGTCGCAGCGCCGCGATGAGCCACAGGCACAAAATGCCATGGCTTCTGCGTTTGCCAAACTGCAGAGCATCAAGAAGTAAGCACAGGGTGCGTATAAAACACAAAAGGCAGCAACTGCTGCCTTTTGTGTTTTTGCTTCAGTTTGTTTCTATTTGCGCCAGCGTGCGTCAATGTAGTCGTACAGGGGCGTGGGATCGCGCTGCAAGCTGGCCGGGGCGCTGGGCGCATGAATGGGAGTGTTGCCACTTTGACTGACATCGGCATAGGCCAATTGCTGCATCCAGGCGATATCCAGACTGCCATCTGCTTGCGGGCGTGAGTAAATCAGGGCCAGCATGCGTTTGGCCTGGATGTTTCCCATGTCTGAGGCGCGTTTGTAGAGCCTTATTGCTTCTGTGTAATTGGCGGGTACACCTTCTCCGCGGTGATAGATGCGCGCTTGGCGAAAGGTTTGCCAAGCGGCCCCAGCCTGGCCGATATTTCCACTTGCATGCATGCGCTGGCTGCTTTGCTCTGCCAGGACCTGGATATTGCGGCGAGCAGCTTCAGAAGTGGCTGAGGCCGCGCGGAACTGTGCAAGCGCTTCGCTGGTTTTGTTTTCTGCAGCCAGCTCCAGCCCCCATTCCACGCGCGCATGCGGGTCATTGGCTTTGACTGCGCGTTGCAGGGCCTGCTGTTTGCGCTGCTGCATGGCGTTGTTGACTTGCGGTGAGGTGGAAGCCACATCTGCATCAATCGGAGCAACGCCCTCTAGCAGCAGCCAGTCAAGGTATGCCGCGCGGCCTGGGTCCTGCTGGCGCAACTCCTGTAGCCATTTTGGAGCTTTGCTGGGCTGAGGTCGCTGACCGCAGCCATCAATAGCACACCAGGCCAGGCCTGCACAAGCCAGCGGATGCCCAAGTGCACGAGCGCGTTCGAACATGATGTTTGCCTGTGCAGGATCCAGCGGCACATGCAAGCCATGCAGTTGAAGTAAACCGAGTTGCCAGACGGCTTGCGCTTGTTGTTTTTTGGCTTGGGCTGTGCGCTGAGCAGGTGCATTGGCAAGGCTTTGTAATTCTGCCAAGGCTGGAGAAACTGCGGGTGTGCTGGTGTCCATGCCGGCAGCTGGTTTTTGCAACTGCTCAGAGTCAATGCGCGGCGGGGTTTGCGCTTCTTGAACGCTAATCACTGCACGTGGCTGGGCACTTGCTGCGCCTATTGCTATGCACGCCAGCAAAGTGACCACTGCACGTGTGTAGAGATGGCTCATCATGGTGCTCTTATTGCTGGGCAGCTGTGGCCGCGTTGGGTGCTGTGACCTGCCACTTGAGGCTGCTTTGACCAACGAGGCTGTCGCCACCTGCTGCTTGGCGCAATTGCGCTCCAATGTCCTCCAAAGAGGAGGCTCCCTGCAAAGGCCGGAATGCAGGTTGCTGCAAGTTAGCTGGCAGCTTGCCTGTCAAATCGTTGGCACTGGCAAAACAGGCAACTCGCTCTTGACCTGGTATGCCTGCATCAAGCACAAAGCCTGGCGTTGGGCTCATCCAGTCCGGGATGCGAACGGCTTGATTGGCGGCAATCCAGCCAGAGCTGTTGGTGGCGTTGGGCAATAAGCGTATGACCTGTTTTTCTGCGTTCTCCATATAGCAATACAGGTATGAGGTGCGTGAGACGGTTGCGGACAGAAAGATTTGCTCGCCTGGAAGGAAGTGCTCACGCCCGACCATCAGATTCTCTATCTGCATATCTACGTGTGCAGACTGCCCTTGCTGGCTGGTGTCTGCAGCCATGCTGATGCCATCGGTATTGACCCAGCCAATCCGCTGCAAATGCCCATCAGGCGACAAACTGACAAAGTTACGCATCGCTCGCTCATAGGTCGGAAAATCTAAAATTCCTGTCACGACGAGGCGTTCATCTGCCTGAAATTGCGTGAGTGCTTGGCGCAGCGCGCTGTCATTGGGGGTTTCAGTTTCGAGGTATCCACGGCGCACCAGCGAACGACGCACGAGCTGGCTGCGGTTGGCAGGCCCTGCTTCTTCAAACCATTCCCGCATCTGTCGAATAAATTCAGGGTGGGTTTGCTCAAGGGTCAGGCATTGCCAATAGGGCACCCGGGCCCACTTGCCCAAAAGCTCAATCATGGCCAGCTCCACCAAAGTACGGATGGCGGGGCCAGAGCCCTGTGTGTAATCCCTTCCGACGTTGAATTGCACACCGTAATTGCCAATACGCCCTGATAAATCCAGGCCCTGACCTCCGCTGCCAATCACAATTTCGTTGGCCGAATCCAGGCCGGGAATAAAGGTGCGGCTGCGAAAATCGCCCAGGTGCATTTCAAGGCCGATCACCGTCGAGCGCTTGTTCTGGCTGTACCCCGTCTCCAGGCGCGAGGCAGAGGTGCCCACTTCGACATTGTTGCTGATCACCTGCTGGTCAACGAAAGCCACGGCCCCTGACACATAGAGTGCGGGTCGCTGCAAGCGAATTTGGTTGTTGTTGAGTAAAAGGGTGGTGAGGTTTTGTACGGTGTCTTGCTGGGCGATATTTACTTCGTAATCCACGAAGCGAAAAGCATTGCTCACGCGAGACATTTGCGACAGGGCCGTCACAATCATTTCTTTGGTTGCTACCGCAATGCGACCTGAATAGTCAGGAATGGATTTGCTGGTAATCAGCACCGTTCCCATGCCGCTCTCTCTGAACAGATGATCCATGCACATCAAGGAGTCTGAGAAACTGCTCAGCGACCTTGTCGGGCGTACTGCAGGTCGGTTGATTTCAGGGGCGCGCGCATGGTAGGGCGCATCTTTGGCGGGACTCATCGGTGCACAGCCTGTGAGTATGCCCACAGCACTTAGCAAAACGATGACGGCTTGCCAGCGGGGATGCCTCGACGCAGAGAAAGTAGGGAGGTAGGGCATGGTGGCTCTCAGAGGGGTTGTGGGGCTTGACTGAAAACCTGCTTTTCAACGGCAAATATTGACCAGATCCCCGCGCAACACCACGATCTGATCTCTGCCTCCAACGCCACTGGGTGGCGCTACATTGCTGCCAACATCCTGGATGCAGGTTTTACGATTGGCTTGGGTCTCGACCATACGGTTCACGTCACCGTCTGTATAAATTCCATCTTTTTGGTCACTGAAGGTTTTGGCTTCATACCGGACAATCTTGGCCTTCAAGCTGGTGGGGATGCCATCGCCTTCTTGATCCAGGCCTTTGGATACTGCTGCCCCGCCAATCGGCAACTGGAGGTGCTCAACCGGATTTTTCAGCTGAATGGTGTCTTCGCCTGGCGCAGACCAAGAGCTTGAGGCCATCAGGCTAAGGCCCGCTGCCAACATCCAATGGGTGATCTGGATACGCATGATGCTCTCCTGTGAGCCAGCAATCACACGAAGAAGCTGGTGGCAGCGTCTTCGTGTGCAAGGTGGGTGCTTGTGAAGGCTGCAATATTTATTGGCAGGTTACGCAAGCGTTGTTTGTGGAGATGTTCTGCACAGCGGATGACTGGTCAGACGCATAGTTGCGCACCGATGTGTTCTTGAGCAGCACCACCTGAGCCAAGGCCTGCTTGACGTCAACGTTGCCAACGTTGCTGGCCAAGTTTTGCGAAGCGTAGGCCTGATCTTCAGCGTAGTTGCTGATATACGCCCCTTTGCCCACTGTGGCTTGAAGAAGAGCGGCTCCAACTTTCACCCCCGAAGTATTGGAGGAGATGTTCTGGCGTGCTGTGGCCTGATCTACGGCCTTGTTGCTCACGTGGCTCCAGCTTAGCGAGGTCAACTGCAAAGTGGGGCCATTGATTTCAATCGCTGGAGCCGCCGCAGGTGTCGGCGTGGGCGTTGGGCTGGGATGCTTGGAGGACGATTGAGCAAATGCTGTGGCCGCAATCAGGCTGAGCGAGAAGACAGCAAGGGACTTTTTCATGATTGGCTCCTGGGTGGTTGACGTGTCGCATGAAGCACCTGACAGAGAGCATCTCTGCCAGTAGGCCTGGTCGGATGTATTGACGAGGCTTGGAGTCAGTGTCTGTTTGCACCCAGTAACAGCCAATCCCATAAATTAGGTAAGTACCCGTTGGTAGAGATGCGGGCTCAAGTTGTAACGCCCATTGCTATAGGCTTTTGACTACTGACGAGCGGTAGTAAGAGGGAGTAAAAAACTAGGTAGTGACAGCTTGTAAGCAGTGCAATGGTTTGAAGGAATGTCATGACCCCGAGCCAGCAAGGCATCCCACAGCCATATAAGTGGGAAGTGACGGCAGGAGGCTGTACTCCAGCCATGTCTCAGTGGCCGGACTTCATGGTTGGTCAAACGAGTAAGCCTGTCCGTGTATTTCTGGTCGACGACGATGTGCACCTGCGCCATGTGGTGGAGCGCGAACTGATGGCGGACCCTCGCGTGCAACTGGTGGGGCAAACAGGTGGTGTGCGAGAAGCCAAGCGTGCGATGCGCCAAAAAGTATTTGACGTGCTCCTGGCCGATTTGAATTTAGAGGATGGCTGCGGTCTGGAGCTGATTAGCTTGCAACGCTCTATTCGGCCTGCTGCAGAGACCATCATTATTTCGGTCATGGAGGGTGATGCGCAGTTGCTGCGTGCCATAGAGCAAGGGGCTGCTGGGTATCTGGTCAAGCACTGCTGGTTTGGAAGCTACGTCCAAGCTGTGTTGCAGGTCGCCAATGGTGGGGCATCCATTACCCCGCATGTGGCGCGCCGTTTGCTGCAACGGATGCGAAGCAATGCACCAGAGCCTAAGTGCCCAGACAGTGATCAACTGTCTGGGCGAGAGCGCGAAATTTTGCGTCACGTAGCCAGTGGCTATACCAGCCAAGAAATAGCGGCCCAATTGCTGATTACTTCTCTGACAGTCAACACGCATGTGCGTAATATTTACCGGAAACTGCAAGTCAAAAGCCGCGTGCAAGCTGTGCGGGCAGCGTTGCTGCATGGTTTGCTGTGATTGTTATGTGGCGCCCAGTTGCTTGGCGAGGGTGGCGCATGCTTGGGGAAATTGCAGCCCTGTGGTTTTTCAACGTGGCTGTTTTGTTGTTTTGCCTCTGGGTACTCCCGCCTGATTTTGAGCATGCGGGCTGGATGAATTGGCTGGTAGTTTTGCTGCTGCAGAGTTTATGTGCAGCGGTTTTTTTTCTGCTGTCACGAAAAGCGATACGTTGGAAAAAGCGAAAAAGTCAGCGCACCTCACCAGAGGTCAAAGCCGAGCGCGCGCGCATTGCGCAAGATTTGCATGATGGAGTGGGGGCGCACCTGTTTCAGGCGCTGGCGTTGCTGGACGAGCGGAATGCCTCTTGCGAAGACATTCGCCACAGCATTGAAAATGCCATGTGGTGCTTGCGTGTGGAGATGGAGTGTTTGGACGATGTGGATGCAAGCCTGATCGAGCGTTTGGCCATGATGCGCTGGCGCTTGCAGCCTTTGCTGCAAGCGCGAGGTGTGTCGATGGACTGGCAGATGCCAACAGGCGAAAGTGACCTCAGTCCGCATGCCAACCAGGGCTTGCAGCTGGCCATGCTTGCCCAGGAGGCCATTAGCAATGCGCTCAGACACGCGCAATGCAAAGTGTTGCTGATCAAACTGACCTGTCACGAAACTTCGTGGCAGTTAGAGATTGCCGATGATGGGTGTGGCTATCAGCCCTCACTTGACAATGACAGCTCGCAAGGCTGTGTCGGGCGAGGGTTGAAAAACATGCACAACCGTGCCAGACAAGCCAGCGCTGTACTGTCCATTGATGCGCAGGCTGGGCGCGGCACGCACATTGGTGTGCAATGGAACGCTGTGCGCTAAGTGCCACAGACACGTGTTACCCAAGTGACCAATGCTTTGACTGACGCTATGCTTAGCTGAGCACTAACTGGCGAATTCACGCCCTGACTTTGCCCACCTATGCAAATTGCTGAAGAACTTATTCTGCCCTGTCAGCCTCGTGTCTTGGCTCTGTTGATGCGTGAGCTGCTCAGTGATATGCCCAATGTGCGCCGGGTGAACCAGCTTTTTGGTGGTGACCCGGTTTTGGCTGCGCAACTGATGGAAAGCGCCAACGCCAGCGCCTACCAAATGCAGGGCTTGGTGCGAGGCATTCCGCAGGCGATTACGTTGCTGGGTGACAGGCAATTGCGGGCATTGCTGAAAAAAGCCCAGACGGGCATGACCTTGCGGGCCAAGCCGGGCTTGGACATGACTCAATTTGTAAGTGTCAGCCATGCCAGTGCCAAATTGGCGCGCAGTTTGGCGGGGTTAACGGGTTTGGATGCCAGCGCGACTTATGTGGCCGCTTTGCTGCATGCAATTGGCCAAATCTTTGTGCATCAAACGCAGCCAGAACGCACGGCTGTTTTGAATGCTGAAGTCAATATTTGGGACCCGCGTCGGCCTCGACTGGAGATGCGCCAGTGGGGGTATAGCGCCAACAATACAACGGCAGCTTTGCTGCGCAAGTGGAATCTGCCTGCAGACGTGATTGCCGCCATTAAGGCGATGGAAGCACCCATGGAGACGGAGCATTTTGATCCGATGGCGGGCGTTTTGCACCTGGCGGTGTGGTGCAGCCGTGTCAAACACTGTGGATGGAGTGAGCGCAGTGTGGCTGATGCTTTCCCCGTCGATGTGGCGTTAGCGCTGGGTGTGGATGTGGACGTGGTCTTGCAGCAGGACGCCACTGACTGGAGCCAGTCCTTGTATTGATAGCCTGCAGGTGCAAAGCAGGCGCTGTTCTGGGCTTTTAAAAGTCATAAATCCATGCGCAGCTTGGCGTAAAAGGATGACAAGGGCACCCGGGTTGGCGCTGTCATTCTTAGGCGGTTAAAACCTGAAGTCGCCCTATGTCTGAGTACCCGCCAGCCTCCTCAGAGAAGCCCAGTCTGCAGGAGCCACCAGCCCAACCGGTTGCTCACTCCCCCACACCTAATCACTACAGCGAAATACCGTCTTCTGTATCGGATGACAGAGGCTTGCAGGCGCTGGCGGCGATGGTTCCGGGCCTGCGCTGGCTGGTAGGGCTACTGATTGCGTCGGTCATCATTGTGGCCCTGTATTTTGGGCGCGATATCTTGATCCCCCTTGCCTTGGCCGTGTTGCTGGGTTTTTTGCTCGACCCGGCGGTCAGCCTGCTAAAGCGCTGGGGCTTGCCGCGCATGGCCGCAACGTTGCTGGTGGTGGCCTTGTCGCTGGGTGCTCTGACTGGCATGGGGTTTTATTTGGGCAAGCAGGTGCAGTCGCTCAGTGCTGACTTGCCCACCTACCAAAACACCATCAAGCAAAAGCTCAGGAACCTGCGCACGCTCAGCAGCGGCCCCGGTGCGTGGGATGGTGCTGTCAAAACCTATAACGCAGTGGAGGGTGAAATTTCTGCAGCCAACGCGCAGGCCGAGCGCAGCCAGCCGCGTGTGCAAAAAGTTGAAGTGATCCGCGAAGATGGCAAGCCACTGGAGATCGTGATGAAGTGGCTGGGCAAAGTGAGCGAGCCTATCGCCATGGTGGGCATTGTGTTGCTGTTTGTGATTTTGATTTTGCTGGACAGGGATGACCTGAGGGACCGGCTGCTGCGCTTGATGGGCGGAAATATGCATGTGGCTACCGATGCTTTGGATGAAGCTTCAGACCGCATTGGCAAGTACCTGCGCATGCAGTTCATTGTGAACGTGACGTATGGCATCCCCATGGCGCTGGGTTTGTGGCTGATTGGTGTGCCCGGTGCCATCTTGTGGGGGGTGCTGGCCACCATCATGCGTTTTGTGCCCTATGTGGGGCCCATGATTTCAGCCGTGTTTCCGATTGCACTGGCTTTTGCTGTGGCTCCTGGCTGGGATATGTTGCTGTGGACGCTGGGGCTGATTTTGGTGCTGGAGCTCATCAGCAACAACGTGGTGGAGCCGTGGCTCTATGGCGCCAGCACTGGCTTGTCGACATTGGCCATCATCATGGCTGCCACTTTCTGGACGGCCCTGTGGGGCCCTGTGGGGCTGATTTTGTCGACCCCTTTAACGGTTTGTTGCCTGGTACTGGGCCGCTATTTGCCCGGGTTGCAATTCATGGAGGTGCTGCTGGGCAGCCAGCCCGTGCTGGACGCGCCGCACCGTTTGTACCAACGCTTGCTGGCAGATGACGTGCATGGTGCGATTGAGCTGGCGCAAGACGCCATTGCCCAGCGCCTGCCCGGCAAACCCACTGCCGCAGACAAGGGGCAGGCTCTGGTACGGTTTTATGGCGACGTAGCTCTGCCTACTTTGCAACTGGCCTACAGGCACCATTCGGAAAGGGCCACGGTAGGGCACCGCATGCGCCTGTCCAATGGCATGGAGGATGTACTGGAAGAGTTGCAGGACGAGTTTCCAGCGCAGAGTGCCCCTGCAGCAGCGGGCTTGCAGGGGCGTGTGCATTGTGTAGGCGCGCGCTGGGAGGTGGATGCGCTGGCAGCCCGCATGGTCTCGCACAGCCTCAATCTCCACGGTATCCGCGCTAGCTGCGCAGGCCATGCCTTGACGACAACAGTCCGGCCTGAGGAGACGCAAGACTGGGCCGATGTGCAGTGGCTGCTGGTATCGGCTTTTCATGTGCAGCCGCAGGCCATGGTGCGCCAGCTGGTGCGCAGGTTGCGTCGCCGTCATCCGCACATGCCAGTCATTTTGGCGCTGTGGAATGCCACGCCAGCGGTGCTAACCACCGACTTTGTGGAGCGCACGGGGGTGAACGCGGTGGTCACCAGCATGCAAGAGGTGGTGCTGCGCATGCAGCAACTGCTTTCTCCCGAACACGTGGCGCAAGGTTATGTGCCGGCCCCAGTGCCGGTGCATGACGATGAACGTGTGCAGCACCTGCAGCGCAGTGGCGCGCTATTGCCCGTACATTGGCCTGTGTACAAACAGGTGGCTTTGAAAGCGGCCAATGCATTCGATGTGAAGTATGCGCAAGTGTCACTGGTGGATCACACTTGGGTGCATACGCCGGGCAGCTTGCTGGTGGGCAGTGCGACAGGGGCGGATGGGCAAGCGGGCTTGCCCCGTGACACATCCATTTGTGCTTATGTGGTGCATGAGGGTGAAGACGTGGTTGTGCAAGACGTTGCGCGCGACCCTCGCTTTGCTGATAACCCCGTGCTGGCCGAAGCCCGCGTGAAGTTCTATGCCGGTGTGCCGCTCAAGAACCAGCATGGCATGGTGCTGGGCAGCTTGTGCATCATGCATGACATGCCACGACGCATGGATGCCTCGGACATGGATGTCTTGCACGACATGGCCAAAGATTTGATGGAGCGTTTACAGGAAGAGGGCGGTGCCACGCAAGAGCCTGGCACCTCCACACCACCAGCTCAATAACTGCTGCGCTAGCGTTACAGGCTGCTGTGCAGCATCTCCTCATAGTCCTGCGCGGTAGCCGTGCGTGGATTGGTGCCATGGCAGTGGTCTTTGAGCGCACCTTCAATCACCTGGGCAAACCATGCAGGCTCTACACCCATAGCGGCCAAGCCTGTGGGCAACCCAAGCCGTGCATTCATGTCACGGATGGCAGCGGGAATGTCGCTGGCACTGCCCAGGCCCATGGCGTGTGCCATTTTTTCAAGCCGTTGCTCGCGCTGCACGGAATCTGCCTGCGCATTAAAGCGCACCACTGCGGGTAAAAACATGGCGTTGAGGGTGCCATGGTGCAGGCGTGGCGAGACACCGCCCAGGCTGTGACTCAGGCTGTGAACGCAGCCCAGCCCTTTTTGAAAGGCCATGGCCCCTTGCATGCTGGCGCTCATGAGCTGGCGGCGCGCCTGGGCATCCTGGCCATTGCGTGTGGCGCGTTCGATGTGTGCCCAGCCACGGGTCAGGCCGTCCAGCGCAATGCCGTCGGCGGGTGGGTTGAAGGCTGCTGACATGAAAGTTTCCATGCAGTGTGCAATTGCATCCATGCCGGTGGCTGCCGTCAGCATAGGGGGCAGGCCATAGGTCAATTCGGGGTCGCAAATGGCTGCTTTGGGCACCAGGTGCCACGAGTGAAAGCCCAGTTTTCGGTGGTCCTCGACGATGATGATTGCGCCCCGTGCTACCTCGCTGCCCGTGCCGCTGGTGGTGGGAACGGCAATGATGGGGGCCACGGCCTCGGTGATTTTTGCTGAGCCACCTTCAATGGTGGCGTACAGCTTGAGGGGGCCTTCGTGCGTGGCTGCAATCGCAACACCCTTGGCGCAGTCAATGGCGCTGCCTCCGCCAACGGCAATCAATCCATCGCACTGGTGCTGCTTGTAGAGGGTGGCCGCCGCATGCACGGCGGCCTCTGTGGGGTTGCTGGGCGTACTGTCAAACACGGTGACGGGCAGATTGCCCAGTGCATCCAGCGCTTTTTGCAGCACCCCGGCGGCTTTGACGCCAGGGTCGGTCACGACCAGCGGGCGTGTGATACCAACGCGCTGGCACTCCTGCGCCAGCAAGCGCACGGCACCAAAATCAAACTGAATCTGCGTGACGTAATTGATAAAAGCCATATCTCCAGCCCCCAGCCAAAGCGGTGTTCAAACAGCCCTCATTTTGGGTAAATGGGATGTGAATGACCAGCTTGGCAACCCTGAGGACGGGGGGTATTTCGTCACGCAAGGGACAAGCCATTTGCCTGCAACAGCCCTGTGATTGCTGCATGATGTGCAGCTTTGTGATTGCTGCTTGCGTGCTGTGAACGACGAAAACGACCTGAACCCCCATTCCCTGACCCCTGCCATGCGCGATGTGCTGCGCCGCATGCGACGTGCCAACCGCCCGCACCTGCATACCTTGTCTGCACAGCAGGCGCGAGCCGCTTATGAAGCGGGCGCGGGGGTACTGGAAATTGCCAAGCAGGCACTGCCCCGTGTAGAAGACATACGTATTCCCGCACGCGATGGCACTGCATTGCCTGCACGCCTGTATGCGCCCAGTACGTCGGCGCCTTTGCCTGTACTGCTGTACCTTCATGGCGGTGGCTTCACCATTGGCAGTGTGGCTACGCACGATGTGCTGTGCCGCCGGCTGGCACACCTGGCCGGCTGCGCCGTGGTGTCGCTGGACTACCGGCTAGCGCCAGAGCACCAGTTCCCCACGGCCATTAACGACGCGTGGGATGCCCTGCAATGGCTGGCAGCCCATGGCGCACAGCTGGGGCTGGACACCCAGCGCATGGCCGTAGGCGGTGACAGCGCAGGCGGCACACTGAGTGCAGCTAGTGCCATTTTGGCGCGCGATGCAGGCCTGAACCTGCAGCTGCAATTGCTGATTTACCCCGGCACCTGCGCCCATCAGGATACGGATTCGCACTTTCGCTATGCCAACGGGCTGGTACTGGAGCGCGAGGGCATTCTCTGGTTTTTTGACCATTACGTGCGCAATGACGCAGACCGCCAAGACTGGCGCTTTGCGCCTTTGCTGGCTCCCGATGTTGAAGGCGTGGCACCGGCCTTTGTATGCCTGGCCGAGCTGGACCCCTTGGTGGACGAGGGGGTGCAGTACGCCGACATGCTGCGCATGGCGGGTGTGCCGGTGGATCTGGAGATCTACAAAGGCGTGACGCACGAATTCATCAAGATGGGCCGCGCCATTCCCGAAGCGCGCCAGGCCCATGCCGATATGGCCGCCGCATTGCGCGCGGCACTGGGCACATTGCCCACTGTTTGAACTGCACCAGAAAGAGAACCACATGCTCCCTCAAGACTTTCGCTGCCGCCACCGCCTGACCGTGCGCTGGGCAGAGGTAGATGCCCAGAAAATTGTCTTCAATGCCCACTACCTGATGTACGCCGATGTGGCGATCACTGACTACTGGCGCCAGATGGCTTTGCCATATACGCAAAGCTGGGGCCATCTGGGCGGCGAGCTGTTTGTGAAGAAGGCCACCGTCACTTACTTTGCGCCGGCACAGATGGGTGATGTGCTGGATATTGGCATTCGCTGCGTCAAGCAAGGCAACACCTCTCTGCAGTTTGAGGCGGGCATCTTTCGCGGCCAGCAATTGCTCAACACCGTAGAGCTGGTGTATGTGTTTGCCGATGCTCAGCGCCAGCCGCAACCCGTACCGCAGCAATTGCGAGACATGCTGACTGCCTTTGAAGCGGGTCAGGAGATGGTGCAACTGCGCTCGGGCAGCTGGAACGATCTGGGGCGTCTGGCTGAGCGCTTGCGCATGGAAGTCTTTGTCAAAGAGCAGGGCGTGCCCGCTGAGATCGAAATGGATGAGTTTGACCCGGTCTGCCGCCACGTTGTGGCGGTGAACGGGCTGGGCCATGCCGTGGGTACAGGCCGCCTGATTACTGATGCACCCGGTGTGGCGCGCATTGGGCGCATGGCCGTGGCGCGTGAGATGCGCGGCAGCCGCGTGGGTCGCCAGGTGCTGGACGCTTTGCTGGCTGCTGCACGCGAACGTGGTGACCAAGAAGCCGTTCTGCATGCGCAAGTGCATGCGAAAAACTTCTACGCTCGCGCTGGCTTTGTGCCCGAGGGTGAGGTGTACGACGAAGCGGGCATTGACCACATTACCATGCGCCTGAAGTTTTAATAGCTACATACGCTCAATAACAAAGGGTTTCAGATACTTTTTACCTGAAACCCTTTGTGAAGTAAGCGTTGGGTGCTCTTAAATTTTAAAAGCCTGCACGCTGTGTGCCATGTTCACGGTTTGATCGTGCAAGCTGGCGGCAGCGGCGCTTGACTCTTCTGCCAGGGCCGAGTTTTGCGACATGGCGTGCTCCAGCTGGTGAATGGCCTGTGTGATGTCTGCCATGGCTGCATTTTGCGCATGGGTCGAGCTGACAATTTCGCGCATGTGGTCTGTCACGTTGCCTGACGCTTGCTGCAGCAGGTGCATGGCGCTCAGTGCTTCTTTGCTTTGCGCCGCCCCCACGCCAATAGATTGTTCCGAGGTTTGAATCAGCTGGCGGATTTGCTTGGCAGATTCGGCCGAGCGCAGCGCCAGGCGGCGCACTTCATCTGCAACCACGGCAAAGCCACGGCCTTGCTCGCCGGCACGCGCGGCTTCAACGGCCGCATTCAACGCCAGCAAGTTGGTCTGGAAAGCCAGGCTGTCCACCACGGAGACGATGTCCGAAATCTGCTCCGACTGCTGGCTGATAGAGGCCATGCTCTGCGCCAGCTCGTTGACCACGTGCTGGCCTTTTTGCGCGGCGTCGGTGGCGTTGCGTGTCATGGTGTCGGCCTCTGAGGCCAGCGTGCGGGCTTGCTCCACCGTGGCCAGCACGCGGCCAGCTGCATTGGCGGTTTCTTCCAAAGCGCTGCAAGCGGTTTCGGTGCGCAAAGACAGGTCGTTGCTGCCTACCTCAATTTCCTGGCTCGCGGTCTGTACCTGTGTTGCGCTGTGGCTGACTGTGCGCACAATCGCATTGAGTTTCAGAATAAATGCTTTTAAATCCTGTGCCAGAGGTGTTTGAACAGATTGATGTTGAATATTTAGGTTGAATTTGTCGCCCTCATGGATAGCATCTACCAGGCTTTGCAGTTCAATACCTTGCAAATAGGATTCGGCCATTTTTTTGATAATTAATATTTCAACAGCCGTCTGCACAATGACAAATGTGGCGTGCAAAACAATTTTTGCAAAATCTGCCTCAGTGGTGCAGTAAATGCCGTAGCCCCAAGCTTGCAGGCGATCAAATAAAATATGGTGAATGGCAAAAAAAGCAGCGCATGCCAGTATGACCCGCCATTGGCGGTACACCATCACCAGTGCCAACGTCACAAAAACGCCAAAATGAAATTCCAGGGTGCCCAATGACACCTGAATATGCAAGGCAACGGCAGCACACAGCAGCAACGGCAGCACATAGCGCGCCAGTGCCGTACCGCTGCTGGTAAAGAAAACCACAGCGGCCAAACCAATCAGGCTGGGGCTGGCAATCAAGGCCATGTCAACGCTGGAGTAATGCCAGCCAATTGGAATGGCCAGTACCGCATAAATGCTGATCAAAATCAGCATCAAACGGTCTGCCTGACGGCTGATTTCTGCCAGCGCCTCCTGCGTATTTGTTTTTTTGCTTGAATAGTTGAACGAAGACGAGTCTTTTTGAATTGCAAATGAATTCATGGGAAATGCTGAAAGCTTCAATCAGGGATAAAAGCTTTAATGTGTGAAAGTAGTAGATGAATGCAGAAGTCTTGAATTTAAATATTTAACATTTATTAGAATAATATAAATAATAATTTTCAAGGCAATCTGCAGCCTCAAATCATAGCAGTGGTTACGATATGTTTTTTATGCACCGGGCAAAGGGGGATTAATCGTGGGGGCAGATTGTTAATAAATGACAAATAAGCACAAGTTTCAATTTTGAGTTAATGCAGTCAGGCTGGCGAGCTGCAAGCGCTGTATTGCCAGGGCCTGCATCTGCTGGGCAAGGCCTCCTTCAATGGCGGGGTGCTGGGCCAGATGGCTGTGCAGCAGCTGCAGCAGGGCCTGTGCTTCTTGCACTTGAGCGGCGCTCACAATGGCCACGGTCATGCCCCGGCGTGGGTGTGCTGTCAGCAGGCCCTCATGGCACAGCAGCTTCATCGCTTCGCGCACGGGTGTACGGCTGACCCCCAGGCTGTTTGCAATCTCTCCATCCAGCATGCTGGCGCCGGGCTGCCATTCGCCTTGCAAGATGCGCCGGCGTAGACGATCGGCAATGGCCGTGCTCAGGGATTGGGGCAGCAGGGGCAGGCAAGCAGTCATTCACACACAGGCACGCGTTGCACGCGCCACTTTCGCAGATAAAGGCGGCGATTGTCTGTGAGGTGCCGGGTGTGTGCTGCAACGCTGCGCAATGGGCTGAGCGCTGCAGCGGTTTTGTGCCGTGGCTTTATGCGCGGCTGCGGCCCCAGCTCATGACGGCAGTGCCTGCAATGGCCATGGCCCCGCCCACTAGCATGGGGGTGTCAATGCGCTCGCCCAGCAAAAAAGCAGAGATCACCACACCAAACAGCGGCACCAGCGTGATGTAGCCTGACGCAGCCCCCGCGCCCAGCGCTTTGACCCCATCAAAATACCAGGCGTAGGCCAGTGCAGTGGCGCCAAACGCCAGAAAGAGCAGGGCCACCCACGCTGTGGTGCCGCTGTGAACGGCGCTTGCCAGGCCGCTGGGGCCTTCCACAATCAGGCTGCCTACCAGCAAGAGAAGGGCACCGATGGTGCTGGTGACGGCGGTGGTCGATAGCGCATCTACCCCCGTGAGCATCCAGCGGCCAATCAAGGTGTAGAGCACCCAGCAGACCACGCAGCCCAAAATCAGCAACTCGCCAATGCCCATGGCTCCTTGCAAGATTTCAAGGGGTTTGCCGTGCGAAAGCACAACCACGGCCCCCACCACGGCCAGCAGCATGCCTGCGGCAATGATGGTGTTAAGCCGCTCTTTAAACAGCCATGCCGCCATCAGCAGTGTCATGACGGGGTTGAGCGTGATGACCAGTGCGGCCTTGCCCGCCGGCAGGTGCTGCAGGCCTGACAAAAAGAATGCAGCGTAGCCAAACACGCCGGTGGCGCCCGCTGCGGCCATGCCTAGCCAGCGCTGCGCGCTCCAGCTCTTGAGCTGGCTAAAGCCGCCAGCCCAGTACATCCACGGGATCAGCACCATCGCGGCCAGTACAAAGCGCAGGCACGCGCCTGCCAGTGGTGGCATGGATTGCGCAATGATGCGCCCTGCAGGCCACGATGCCCCCCATAAAACGGCCATGCCAATAAGCCGCAGGTGCGGGCCAAAACGCTGATGTGATTGCATGGGCATGACTATGCACCAGCGCAGCTGCACGGTGCAGCAAAACCTGTCGCTGAGGCAATGTGCCTTGCGTTGCAATCGCGCTGTAGCGCATTACTGCAAAGCGCAGGTAGCTATGTTTTTATAGGCTCATATTTCGCTAAGAGCGCATGCGTGCATGAGCAAGCCTTGGCCGCCCCGACTAGGATGCAAAGCTGCGAGAAACTGGGATTTTTGGATGCTTGAAGAAAAGAAAGCACGCACTTTGCGTGCTGCGTTGTTTGGTTTGTTTGTGGTGATTGGCGTGGCCACGTCTACCTGGGTGACACGCACTCCGGCCTTGCGCGATGCACTGCAGGCCAGTACCGAGCAGATGGGCATGATTTTGTTCGGCTTTTCGCTGGGCTCCATGGCTGGCATTTTGTCGTCCAACTGGCTGGTTGACCGGCTGCATGCCCGCCGGGCGATGGTGGCTGGCATGGCAGCCAACTTGACAGGGCTGGCAATGCTGGCGGTGGGCGGTGGTATGGCCAGCGTGACGGTGGTGGTGCTGGGCTTCATGCTCTTTGGCGTGGGCATGGGCTGGGCTGATATTGCAGTCAATGTAGAAGGTGGTGCCATTGAAAAGCTGCAGCAGCGCCCGTTGATGACCACGTTGCACGGCTGCTTTAGCCTGGGGGCCATGTTGGGTGCCATGCTGGGTACGCTCATGGCGTGGCTGCAGGTGCCTGTCATGCACCATTTGCTGGGCGTGGTAGTGGTGGGAGGTGTACTGACAGCGCCCTTGGTGCGCCGGGTGGAAAACCTCAGTGCAGTCAAGGCAGCAGTCGGGGGGGATGGGGATGCAGGGGATGCTGGGCATGGCGGCTTTGTGCTCAACGCTTTCAAAGACCCTCGCGTGCTGCTGATTGGCTTGTTTGCGCTGGGCCTGGCGCTGACTGAAGGTGCTGCGCACGACTGGCTGCCTTTGCTGATGGTGGACGGCTACCAGTTCAGCAACGCGCAAGGCACCTTGATCTACATGCTGTTTACCTTGGGCGTGACCGTGGCGCGCTTGGGTGGCCAATGGTTGCTGCAGCGCTTTACGCGCCTGGCACTGATGCGTGCCAGTGCTGTGCTGGCGGGTTCGGGTTTGCTGGTGGTGGTGTTTGCGCAAAGCCCCGTGCTGGGCGCCATCGCCGTGGTGCTGTGGGGGCTGGGCGCTGCGCTGGGCTTTCCGCTGGCTTTGTCCGCCGCGGCTGAAGGGCAGGGCAACAGCGCACAGCGCGTGGGTGCGGTGGCATCGCTGGGTTATGTGGCTATTTTGGTGGGGCCACCAGCGCTGGGTTTTGTGGGCGAGGTGTGGGGCTTGCGCCTGGCCATGCTGCCGGTGGTGGTGGCGTGCTGCGCGGCCCTGGTGCTGACGTGGTACTTCAAGCCACAGCCGCTCAAGCTGCGCACCATTGCCACCAAAGGCTAATGCTGCAAATGGCTTCAGCGCCCGGCGCGCGCAGGCGCAGCGAGCTATTGATTTAAAAAATGCCCATCTGCAAACCACTGGCCATGGCAGCACCCAGCGCGTGGCAGTGTGCTAAATCAGTGGCGCTGATGTGCTTGGCTGCGACTATCGCCTCTGGCGTTTGGGCGTGGGTGCAGATGATCAGCGGCTCGGCCACGGCTTTCAAGCGCCAGCCAGTGGCAATGCGTGCAATTTGCCGTGCTGCGTTGCTGCCATCACTGCCCGCGCACACCAGCGTGGCATAAGGGCGGCCGTTGATACGCTCTAGCGCGCCGTAGTAGCTGCGGTCGAAAAAGTCTTTGAGCATGCCGCTCATGGCCGCCAGATTTTCAGGTGTGGCAAACACATAGCCATCGGCCTGCAGCACATCGTCAGGACCAGTCTCGCTGGCATGCAGCAGGTGCACTTGCACGCTGCCTTCGGTCAAAGCACCTTCACGCAGCGCATGCACCATCTGGCGCGTGCCGCCTGTGTGGCTGTGGTAGATGATGAGCAGGGTTTTGGCGCGGTTCATGCACAGCAGCATACGCAAACTGTGCAGTACAAGAAAAAGAGAGCTGTCAGCGCCAGTGTTTGCTTGTTTTCAGAGTCTTTTCATTCTGGAAACCTTGCACACCAAGCGCTAGCAGCTCTCTTTTTAAGATTTGCTTTACAGCTCTTCGACGCGGCGCGCGGGGTAGCTGTCCCAGCTTTGGCAACCGGGGCAGTGCCAAAAGTGCTGGCGCGCCTCAAAGCCGCAGGCGGCGCAGCGGTAGCGGCTCAGGGGCTTGCTGGCGTGTTCCAGCGCTTTTTGGATGGCCGGGTGGTGCTCTTCGTGCTCCAGCTGCTCGCCAGCCAGCCATTTGGTGGCAGCCACGAGTGATGGTTCTTTGGACAAGTGCTGCACATACCAGTCGCGGCTGTCGCCACTGGCAGAGTCAGTGGGCGTGGTGTTCAAGGCGACCAAGGCATCCAGCAAATCCAGCGAGGGCATTTGCGCATAACGGCTGCGCAGCAGTTTTTCGGCAGCGGTCTGCTGGCCTGTGGCGGCGGCTACTTCCAGCATCAACGGTGCTGCCAGTGGCAGGCCCTGCGGCGTGGTGTGTGCCAGCTCCTGCAAGGTGTTCCACGCGTCTTGCGATTGATTCAGTCGGTGCTGAATGCGGGCCAGCTCAATGCGGGGGCGTGGTGTTTGCGGTGCAATGCGTACCGCTTCGTGCAGCAGCTGGCTGGCTGCATCCAGCTGCGCGTGGCTGGCCTGCTCGTTGGCTTGTTCGCACAGGTAGTGTGCCAAGCGGCCGCTGAAATCGCCCTGATTGGCGGTTTGCATGCGCCGGGCAATTTCAGCCGCCTGCGCCCAGTCGCGCGAGCGCTCATAAATAGCCAGCAATGCCAGGCGCGCCTCGGCTTCGTAGGCTGAGCCTTCCAGGCGGCGCAGGGCCTCTTCTGCGCGGTCCAGCAGGCCCGCCTTTAAAAAGTCCTGGGCCAGCCCATGCTGAGCACGGTCACGGTCTTCACGGCTTAAATCTGCGCGAGACAGCAGATGCTCGTGCACGCGCACGGCACGGTGGTATTCACCCCGGCGGCGAAACAGGTTGCCCAGCGCAAAGTGCAGGTCAGCGGTTTCGGGGTCGTTTTGCACGGCCTCAATGAACGCGTCAATCGCTTTGTCTTGCTGCTCATTGAGCAAAAAGTTCAGACCCTTGAAATAAGCCTTGGGCGCTTGGCGGTTGTCCTGGCGTACCTGGCGCAAGTCCATGCGCGAGGCCAGCCAGCCCAGCACAAAAGCCAGAGGCAGGCCCAGAAGAATCCAGCTGAGATCAAAGTCCATGGAGTGTCGGTGGAATGGGTTCAGGGAGCGTGCTGCTAGCGGTGGCGGGTGTGTCAGCCGCAGTAGCGGGCTGGCTCAGCTTGACGGCGGTGCTGCGCTGTTTCCACCAGCGGGGAACCATCACGAGCACGCCAGCGATCAGACCGCCCACGAAGGCAGTCAGTACCACCAGCACCAGCGGTGCTTGCCACTGTGTGCCAAAGAAAAAATGCACAGTCGCGTTTTGCTGGTTGTTGAGCGCGAAGGCAAACAGGGTGAAAAAAATGGCTGCTTTGAGCAGCCACAGCAGGTATTTCATGCGAGCCCTTCCTTGTTGGCCTGAATTTTAGGCGCACAGGGGGGCTGGCGAGCAAACAGTGCGTTAAGACTGTGGTCTTCAGTCTGCAGCAGGTGCTGCGACAGGCGTCGCAGGCGATGTCTGGAAATCGACGGATTCACGCAAAGCCTTGCCGGGCTTGAAGTGAGGAACGCGTTTTTCCGGAATGCTGACAGATTCGCCGCTGCGAGGGTTGCGACCAATGCGGGCAGGTCGGCGCGAAACGGAGAAGCTGCCAAAACCACGGATCTCAATGCGCTGGCCTTGCACCAAGGCATCGCTGACGGCATCTTGAATGGTTTTAACGGCGTGTTCTGCGTCACGCTGGGTGAGCTGGGCAAAACGGGCTGCCAGTTCTTCAACTAAATCGGATCGAGTCATGGAGCAATCATCCCAAGTGGTACTTGGAAAAAACGACGGGCGCCTTGACAGCGCCCGTCGAGGGTCTTAGCCACTGCTCAGGTGAGCAGTTTTAAAGACTTTTTACTTGTCGGCGTCCAGCTTGGCGCGCAGCAATGCGCCCAGGCTAGTTGTACCGGCATTTTCCTTGGAGGACTGGGCCGACAGGGAAGCCATGGCTTCTTGCTGCTCAACCATGTCCTTTTGCTTGATGGACAGCTGGATGTTGCGGGTCTTGCGATCCACGCTGATCACCACGGCAGTCACTTCGTCGCCTTCCTTGAGGATGGAACGAGCATCTTCCACGCGGTCACGCGACAGCTCGGAAACACGCAGGTAACCCAGAATGTCTTCGCCCAGGTCGATTTCAGCGCCCTTAGCGTCCACAGTCTTGACCTTACCGGTCACGATCTGGCCCTTGTCATTCACAGTTGCGAATGTGGTGAACGGATCGCTGTCCAGTTGCTTGATGCCCAGGGAGATGCGCTCGCGCTCGACGTCAACGCCCAACACGATGGCTTCAACTTCTTGGCCCTTCTTGTAGTTACGAACGGCGGCTTCGCCAGTTTCGTTCCAAGACAGGTCAGACAGGTGCACCAGGCCGTCGATACCGGCAGCCAGACCCACGAACACGCCGAAGTCGGTGATGGACTTGATAGGGCCCTTCACGCGGTCGCCGCGCTTGGTGTTCTGAGCAAATTCTTGCCAAGGGTTGGCCTTGCATTGCTTCATGCCCAAGGAGATGCGACGCTTGTCTTCGTCGATTTCCAGAACCATGACTTCCACTTCGTCGCCCAAAGACACGAGCTTGGAAGGAGCGATGTTCTTGTTGGTCCAGTCCATTTCGGAAACGTGCACCAGGCCTTCAATGCCGGGTTCCAGTTCCACGAATGCGCCGTAGTCAGCAATGTTGGTGACCTTACCGAACAGGCGAGTAGCCGAAGGATAGCGGCGAGCAACGCCCATCCATGGGTCATCACCCATTTGCTTCAGACCCAGAGACACGCGGTTCTTTTCGGTGTCAAACTTCAGGATCTTGGCAGTGATTTCTTGACCAGCTGTCACCACTTCGGATGGGTGACGTACGCGACGCCATGCCATGTCAGTGATGTGCAGCAGACCGTCGATACCGCCCAGGTCCACGAACGCACCGTATTCGGTGATGTTCTTGACCACGCCTTGAACAATGGCGCCTTCCTTCAGGGTTTCCATCAGCTTGGCGCGTTCTTCGCCCATGGAAGCTTCCACCACAGCGCGGCGCGACAGCACCACGTTGTTGCGCTTGCGATCCAGCTTGATGACCTTGAATTCCAGGGTCTTGTTTTCGTAAGGAGTCAGATCCTTGACGGGACGTGTGTCGATCAGCGAACCGGGCAGGAATGCACGGATGCCGTTGACCAGAACGGTCAGGCCGCCCTTGACCTTGCCGGAAGTTGTACCGGTCACGAATTCGCCAGATTCCAGCGCCTTTTCCAGCGACAGCCAGGAAGCCAGACGCTTCGCTGTGTCACGGGACAGGATGGTGTCGCCGTAGCCGTTTTCGATCGAACCGATCGCCACGGACACGAAGTCACCAACTTGAACTTCAATTTCGCCCTGGTCGTTCTTGAATTCGTCGATTGGCACATAGGCTTCCGACTTCAGGCCAGCGTTCACCACCACGAAGTTGTGCTCAACGCGCACGACCTCAGCAGTGATAACTTCGCCGGGACGCATTTCAGTGCGTTGCAACGATTCTTCGAATAGGGCGGCAAAAGATTCAGACATGTATTTCCTTGTCCACTTACAGGTTTCCGGCTGCACTATTGCGGCACGTTTTTATGGCTGTAAGCGAAGGTGCAGGTAAACCTGCGGGTTAAATGGTTGATAACCGCAGAGCCAGTGCGCATGTAGCGCGGATGTGGCCTGCGGGCCATGTGTGCCAGCTTTAAGCGACGAGCGCAAAAGGCTGGCGTTGCTCCCACCAAGTCAACACTTGCTGCACGGCCTCATCGATCGTGCTGTCGGAGTTGTCCCAGTGAAGGGCGTCTTGTGCGGGCTTGAGGGGCGATGCCGCGCGATTCATGTCGCGCGCGTCGCGGGCTTCAAGGTCCGCAATCAGGTCTGCCATGTTAGCAGAAAGTCCCTTGGAAATCAATTGCTTGTAGCGGCGTTCTGCGCGGCATTGCACGCTGGCCGTTAAGTACACTTTCAAGGGGGCATCCGGGAAGATGGTGGTGCCCATGTCGCGGCCATCACCGACCAGTCCTGGCAAGCGGCAAAAGTTGCGCTGCACGTGCAGCAGCGCTTGGCGCACTGCAGGGAATGTGGCCACGCGCGAGGCGTTCATGCCTGCCTGCTCGGTGCGAATGTCCAGCGAAATATCATCTCCATCGAGCAGAACTTGCTGCTCGGGCATGAAGGTGATGACCTTGCTGCTCACAAGGTCTGCAATGGCCTGGGCGTTGGCTTCGGTCAGCTCAATGCCTGCCCGCGAAGCAGCCAGACCAGTGATGCGATAGAGCGCGCCAGAGTCCAGCAGGTGATAGCCCAGGCGCTCGGCAACGATGGCAGCAATGGTGCCTTTGCCGGATGCCGTGGGCCCATCAATGCAGATGACGGGGGCGGGCCGGGAGGGCTGGGTCACGCTGAAGAAGGCTTCGAAATAGTCCGGGAAGGTCTTGCCCACGCACTGGGGGTCTTGGATGCGCACGGGAAGGCCTGCGGGGTTGAATGCAGCCAGCGAAAAACACATGGCAACACGGTGGTCGTCATAGGTGTGAATGCTGGCGGCGGCCCAGTCGCCGGGTGTGGCAGGGGGGGTAATGCGGATGTAGTCCGCACCTTCTTGCACAGTGGCGCCCAGTTTGCGCAGCTCCTTGGCCATGGCGGCAATGCGGTCGGTTTCTTTAACGCGCCAGCTGGCAATGTTGCGCAGCGTGGTGGTGCCATCGGCAAACAAGGCCATGGCAGCCAGCGTCATGGCGGCATCCGGAATGTGGTTGCAATCCATGTCAATGGCCTTCAAAGGCCAGGTGCCGCGTGAGATGTGCAACCAGTTGGGGCCGCTTTCCACCACAGCGCCCATGGCCTGCGCAGCCTCGACAAAGCGGATATCTCCCTGAATGGAGTCTTTGCCTACACCCAGCACTTTGATGCCATTTTGACCATTAGCGCTCGTAGTTAAAGCGCCTAATGCTATGAAATAGCTGGCCGATGAGGCGTCGGCCTCCACATGGATGTCTCCGGGTGACTGGTAGCGGCTGCCAGCGGCAATGGTAAAGCGCTGCCAGTTGTCGTTGGCCACTTCAATGCCAAAGCGCGTAAGCAGCTCCAGCGTGATGTGGATGTAGGGCTTGGAGATCAGCTCGCCGATGACTTCGATGGTGATGTCCTGCTCCGTAGCCAGCAAAGGCAGGGCCATGAGCAGCGAAGTCAGAAACTGGCTGGAGACATCGCCGCGCACCTGAATGGGGGCATCGCTGAGCTGGCGCAAGTCGGGCTGGCCAATGCGCAGCGGGGGAAAGCCTTCATCCTTAAGATAGTCGATCTTGCAGCCCAACTGGCGCAGTGCATCCACCAAATCACCGATAGGGCGCTCGTACATGCGGGGGACGCCCGTCATCTCAAAATTGCCACCCAGCACGGCCAAAGCCGCTGTCAGAGGGCGCATGGCGGTGCCGGCGTTGCCCAGAAACAGCTGGCCGCGCGCATTGTTTGGCAAGAAGCCGTCGATGCCGGTGATGCGCAGGGGCTGGCCAGCGACCACGGCTGCAGGCTCTACCACGCAGCCAATTTGCTGCAAGGCCTGCAGCATGACGCGGGTGTCATCAGAGTCGAGCACATCATGCACAACCGTGGTGCCCTGGCTTAAAGCGGCGAGCAGCAGCACACGGTTAGAGATGCTCTTGGAGCCGGGCAATTGCACGCTGCCGCTGGCCGTGGCCAGGTGAGGCAGGTCAAGAAAGGCGGTGTGGTACATGCGTAAAAACAGGAAAAAAAGTTAAGCACAAGCCGGGGGGGGCGCGGCGTTGGCAGTGGTCGGCGGGTTAAAGCGGCATTGCGTGCGGGCTTCGCTGGCCAGGGTGATCATGTCTTCCAGAGCCTGGGCGTCATCCGTTTGCAGCACCTGCTCAAACGTTTGCACGGCTTGCTTGAAGTGCTGCGCTTGCGCCAGCACTTCGGTTTTGTTGGCCAGCAAAATATCGCGCCACATCTTGGGTTCGCTGGCGGCAATGCGGGTGAAGTCGCGAAAGCCGGGGCCCGCCAGACCAAGGAAGGCATCTGCCTGATCCTGGCGCATGACGCTTTGCATCATGGCAAATGCCAGCATGTGCGGCAGGTGGCTGATGGCGGCAAAAGCGGCATCGTGCGTCTCGGGCGACATGATGCGTACATCGCACTCCAGTGCCTTCCACAGCGCCTCGGCCTTGTGCAGGTGCGATGTCAGCGTGCGCTCGGTGGGCGTGAGGATGACCTTGGCTCCCCGGTACAAATACTGGTCAGCATGGGCAACGCCTGCCACTTCTTTGCCCGTGTTGGGGTGGGCCGGGACAAAGCTGGAAATCCGGCTGCCCAGCGCAGCGCGTGCGGCCTGCACGACGTCGGCTTTGGTAGAGCCCACATCCATGATCAGCATCTCTGGTGTGACCAGGTGCTTGATGGATTTGAGGGTGGCTTCTGTGGCCCCCACGGGCACGGCCAGCAGCACAATGTCGGCCCCGGCTGCTGCCAGCAGGGCCGAGGGGGCTTCCACATCGATTACGCCCATCTGCAGCGCGCGCGCTGTGGTGGTGGGTGATTTGCTGTAGCCCACCACGCGCTTGACTAGGCCCGCTTTTTTTAGTGCCAAGGCGAACGAGCCGCCCATCAAGCCGCAGCCAATCAGTCCTAACTGTTCAAACATTCCTGCGTTTCCTTACGCTGTCACGGGGTAGGTGCCCAACACTTTGAAGAAGGCCGACAGTGACTGCAGCTCTTGCAGCGCCAGCGCAACGTTGGGTTGCGCAGGGTGGCCTTCCAGGTCGATGTAGAAGTAGTACTCCCACTGGCCGGTGCGGGCGGGGCGCGATTCAAAGCGCGTCATCGATACGCCGTGTGTCTTCAGCGGAACCAGCAGGTCGTGCACCGCGCCGGGTTGGTTGGGCACCGAAATGACCAGGCTGGTGCAATCTTTGGCAGTGGGCGCTGGTGTAGACAGCGTGTGCGGCAGGCAGATGACGGCAAAGCGCGTGCGGTTGTAGGCATCGTCCTGAATGGCGTGGCTGACGATGTGCAGACCAAACTGCTGCGCAGCGCGTTCGCTGGAGATGCCGGCCCATGTGGGGTTCAGCGCTGCCAGGCGTGCGCCTTCGGCATTGCTTTCAACGGGGCGGCGCTCTGCGTGCGGCAGGTGCTTGGACAGCCAGGCGTGGCACTGGGCCAGTGCCTGCGGGTGCGCTGCCACGACGGTGATGCCTTCCAGCGAGTTGTTGCTGCACAGCAGGTGGTGGCGAATGAGCATGCTCACCTCGCCCACGATGTGGCAAGGCGTGTTGCGGAACATGTCCAGCGTGCGGTTGACCACACCTTCGGTGGAGTTTTCAACGCCCACTACGCCATATTGCGCGCTGCCTGCAGCGGTGGCGTGGAACACTTCTTCAAACGTGTTGCAGTACAAAAAGTCTGCAGCGCCGCCGAAATATTGCACGGCCGCTTCTTCGCAGAAAGTGCCTGCAGGGCCGAGCACCGCCACGCGCTGGGGCGATTCCAGCGCCAGGCAGGCCGACATGATCTCGCGCCAGATGGCGGCCACGTGCGCGCCTTTGAGCGGGCCGGGGTTGTTGTTCTTGATTTTTTCGATGACCTGCGCCACGCGATCGGGGCGGAAGAACGTGGTGCCTTCTTTTTTCTTCAGCTCACCCACTTGCTCGGCCACGCGTGCGCGCTGGTTCACCAGCTCCAGCAGTTGGTTGTCCAGACTGTCGATCTGGTTGCGCAGCTGCAGCAGCTCCGGTGTGGCTTGGGGTTGAGTGCTCATGGTTTCCTCGAAAAGCAGAGCAGCTAACGCTTGTGTACAAAGGGTTTTAGATATAAAACTATCTGAAAACCTTATCTGGTAAGCGTTAGAAGCTCTTATTTTTAAATCAATGCAAATGCAGTTTAAGCGCTGGTGCGTTCGAAATCTTGCATGTAAGCCACCAGTGCCTGCACACCTTCAATGGGCATGGCGTTGTACAGGCTCGCTCGCATGCCGCCCACCGATTTGTGGCCCTTGAGCTGCAGCAGGCCGCGTGCCTTGGCGCCTGTCAGGAAGGCATCGTTGCGGCTTTCATCGCGCAGGAAGAAGGGAATGTTCATGCGCGAGCGGTAGGCCACGTCGACCTTGTTCACGTACAGCTGTGAATTGTCCAGGTACTGGTAGAAAAACTCGGCCTTGGCTTTGTTGCGCACTTCCATGGCGGCCACGCCGCTCAAGGCACCTTCGGTCTGGCGCTTAAGCCATTGAAAGGTCAGGCCCGCCATGTAGATGCCCCAGGTGGGTGGCGTGTTGAACATGGACTGGTTGTCGGCCACGGTCTTGTAGTTGAAGGCCGAGGGGCAGATCTCCAGCGCATGGCCCAGCAGGTCATCGCGCACAATCACAATGGTCAGGCCCGCAGGGCCAATGTTCTTTTGTGCACCGCCAAAGGCCAGGCCTACGCGGCTCCAGTCCAGCGCACGGGAGGCGACGTTGGATGAAAAATCGATCACCAGCGGGGCATCGCAGCCCAGCGCCGTCAGGTCGGGCAGTTGCTGAAACTCCACGCCGTGAATGGTTTCGTTGCTGCACAGGTGCACGTACTGCGCATCCTTGCTCAGCGCCCAGCTGGCGGCATCGGGCACGCTGGTGAAGTTGGATGCAGCGCCGCTGGCAGCCAGGCGGTTGCTGGCGTACTTGCCCGCTTCTTTGTGCGATTTTTGGCTCCAACTGCCTGTCACCACAAAATCGACCGCACCGCCCTTGGACAGGTTCAGCGGCACGATGGCGTTCTCGGCCAAGCCACCACCTTGCATGAACAAGATGTGAAAGTTACTGGGCACGGCGAGCAGTTCGCGCAAATCGGCTTCTGCGGTTTCGTAGATGCTGATGAACTCTTTGCCGCGATGGCTCATCTCCATCACGCCCATGCCAGAGCCGCCCCAGTTGAGCATTTCATTGGCAGCTTGGTGCAGGACTTCTTCGGGGATTGCGGCGGGGCCAGCAGAAAAATTGAAAGGGCGGCTCATGGTGTGCAGTCAAATCACGTGCCAGCGCAACCCTGTGCGGCTAACTCAATCCTTAATACGTCGCTTGCTTGGCCGTGCAGTGCTGCGGGCACTGTGCACAATCAAGCACCTCGTATTCAGTGCAATGTTTAACTTGCCGGCCTGAATTAGCTGCTGTGGTGCTGGCAGCTATCAAAAAAATGATCTTAGGTGAAAAAACACCCCACGGTTTGCGCAGTGGGGTGTCGTTCTTTTATTGCTCGGTGGATGTATCCGGTGCTTCGCCGCTCTCAGCGTCAGCGTCAGCGTCAGTGTCTTCCTCGACGTCTGCGCCTGCAGCATCGTTTTCGGCAATACGTTGCAGGCCAATCAGCTTGGCACCTTCGTCCAGCGCCATCAGCGTGACGCCTTGCGTAGCACGGCCCATTTCACGGATTTCCGCCACACGGGTGCGCACCAGCACGCCCTTGTCGGTAATCAGCATGATCTCGTCTTCTGCAGCCACCAAGGTGGCAGCCACCACCTTGCCGTTACGTTCGGACTGCTGGATGGCAATCATGCCCTTGGTGCCACGGCCATGGCGGGTGTATTCGCTGATGGCAGTGCGCTTGCCGTAACCGTTTTCGGTGGCAGTCAGCACACTTTGTGAGCCTTCCACCACGTTGCCGGTGCCGTCATCGGCTTCGGCCACCAGCATGGCGATCACGCTTTGCGTGTCGTCAATGTTCATGCCGCGTACACCGCGAGCATTGCGGCCCATGGGGCGCACATCGTTTTCATCAAAGCGCACGGCCTTGCCGCCATCAGAGAACAGCATGACGTCGTGCTTGCCGTCAGTCAGTGCAGCACCAATCAGGAAGTCGCCTTCGTCCAGGCCCACGGCAATGATGCCGGCCTTGCGCGGGTTGCTGAACTCGGTCAGCGCCGTCTTTTTAACGGTGCCCATGCTGGTGGCCATGAAGACGTAATGATCTTCAGGGAAGGTGCGGTTGTCGCCCGTCAATGGCAGCACTACGTTGATTTTCTCGCCTTCTTGCAGCGGGAACATGTTGACGATAGGGCGGCCACGCGAGTTGCGCGAACCCGATGGCACTTCCCAGACCTTGAGCCAGTACATGCGCCCACGGTTGGAGAAGCACAGCAGGTAGTCGTGCGTGTTGGCGATGAAGAGCTGGTCAATCCAGTCATCTTCCTTCGTCGCTGTGGCCTGCTTGCCGCGGCCACCGCGTTTTTGTGCGCGGTACTCGGACAGGGGCTGGCTCTTGATGTAACCGGTGTGGCTGAGCGTGACCACCATGTCGGTGGGTGTGATCAGGTCCTCGGTCGACAGGTCTTGCGCGCTGTATTCGATGGTGGAGCGGCGAGCGCCCAGCTTGGACTGGCCAAACTCGGTCTTCACGGCGATAAGCTCATCGCCAATGATGGTGGATACGCGCTCGGGCTTGGCCAGAATGTCCAGCAGGTCTTCGATGGTAGACATGATGTCGCGGTATTCGGCCACGATCTTGTCTTGCTCCAGCCCTGTCAGGCGTTGCAGGCGCATCTGCAGAATTTCTTGCGCTTGCGTGTCCGACAGGTGGTACAAGCCGTCCTGGCCCAGACCGTATTCGCGCTCCAGCGATTCGGGGCGGTAGTCATCGGCATTGATCACGCCGCCATCTTCGCGGGTGCGGGTGAGCATCTCGCGCACCAGCTTGCTGTCCCACGACTTTTCCATCAACGCAGCCTTGGCTACAGGGGGCGTAGGGGCGTTACGGATGATGGCGATGAAGTCGTCGATATTGGCCAACGCAACGGCCAGACCTTCCAGCACATGGCCGCGATCGCGTGCCTTGCGCAACTCAAACACCGTGCGGCGTGTGACCACTTCGCGGCGGTGCTGCAAGAAGACCTTCACCAGATCCAGCAGGTTGCACAGCTTGGGCTGTCCATCCACCAGGGCCACCATGTTGACGCCAAAGGTGTCCTGCAGCTGGGTCTGTTTGTACAGATTGTTGAGTACCACTTCTGGCACTTCGCCACGCTTGAGTTCAATCACCAAGCGCATGCCGGATTTGTCCGACTCGTCCTGGATATGGCTGATGCCCTCGATCTTCTTTTCGTGGACCAGTTCAGCCATACGCTCTTGCAGCGTCTTTTTATTCACCTGGTACGGCAGCTCATCCACGATGATCGACTGACGCTGACCACGGTCAATATCTTCAAAGTGCACCTTGGCGCGCATCACAATGCGGCCGCGGCCGGTGCGATAGCCTTCCTTGACGCCATTGATGCCGTAAATAATGCCGGCGGTTGGGAAGTCGGGCGCAGGCACGATTTCCATCAAGTCGTCCACACTGGCTTGTGGGTTGTGCAGCAAGTGCAAACAGGCATCCACTACTTCGTTCAAGTTGTGTGGAGGAATGTTGGTTGCCATACCCACAGCAATACCCGCAGAGCCGTTCACCAGCAAATTAGGAATGCGCGCTGGCAGCGTCAGCGGCTCTTGCTCGGAGCCGTCGTAGTTGGGGCCGAAATCAACGGTTTCTTTGTCAATGTCGCCCAGCATTTCGTGGGCAATCTTGGACAAGCGGATTTCCGTGTAACGCATCGCAGCTGCGCTGTCACCGTCGACCGAGCCGAAGTTACCCTGGCCGTCAACCAGCATGTGGCGCAGCGAAAAATCTTGCGCCATACGCACAATGGTGTCGTACACCGCGCTGTCACCGTGAGGGTGGTATTTACCGATCACATCACCAACGATACGTGCCGACTTTTTGTAGGGGCGGTTCCAATCGTTGTTGAGTTCATGCATTGCAAACAGCACGCGACGATGCACTGGCTTTAAGCCATCGCGCGCATCAGGGAGGGCGCGGCCCACAATCACGCTCATTGCGTAATCAAGGTAACTGCGGCGCATTTCCTCTTCTAGGCTGATAGGCAAAGTTTCTTTGGCAAACTGGGTCATGTAGTTGTGCTGAGTTATGCAATGACGACGAAGTGAGTCATTTTAGAGGTAATGCAATGTTGTTGGCTGGCAACATCTCATAGCCATTAGGCTTTTGTCCTACCTCAAGCTGTAGTGCCAGCGATCCATTCGAATATTACGTATGGCACAATCATTTCCAGCGTTCTTGGTGATGGTCACTAATGACGTCCATGAATTTCGCAGCTTGACTGCGGCTAATCCCCAAGAGGAGAACCATGAAGAAACTGAACAAAGTAGCAATCCTGTTTGCAACCGCAGCTCTGGCAACTGCTGCCGGCGCTCAAGTGAAGGCTGCCGATGGCGGTCAGGTTATCGATAACTGGAAGAACGGCACCAGCGAGCTGGTGTGGAAGAACGGTACCAACGAACTGTGCTGGCGCGATGCCAACTGGACACCTGCTACTGCCGCTGAAGGCTGTGACGGTGCTCTGGTGAAGGCTGCTGCTCCTGCAGCAGTTGCTCCTGCACCAGTGGCTCCTGTTCCTGCAGCTACTGCTTCCAAGGTGACTTTTGCTGCTGATGCTTTCTTCGACTTTGACAAGTCCGTATTGAAGCCAGAAGGCAAGGCTAAGTTGGATGATCTGGCCTCTAAGGTTCAGGGCATCAACCTGGAAGTTATCGTTGCTGTGGGTCACACTGACTCCGTTGGCTCCGCTGCTTACAACCAGAAGCTGTCTGAGCGTCGTGCCCAAGCTGTGAAGGCTTACTTGGAATCCAAGGGCATTGACAAGAGCCGCGTGTACACAGAAGGCAAGGGCGAAGCTCAGCCTGTTGCTGACAACAAGACCAAGGCTGGCCGCGCACAAAACCGTCGCGTGGAAATCGAAGTGGTCGGTACCCGCAAGTAATCTCTCGTAGATTGCTAAAAAAGCCCCGGAGACGGGGCTTTTTTTTTAAGCATTCAACTCGTTGCACAATCATCAACATGACCGACTCGATCAATGTGGATCCAGCAGAGCTGGAAAAATTCTCTAATCTTGCCCACCATTGGTGGGATATGGACAGTGAGTTCAAGCCGCTGCATATGATCAATCCTCTTCGTTTGGGTTGGATTGATGAGCACGTAGCAATAGAAGGCAAAATCGTACTGGATGTAGGCTGTGGTGGCGGTATTTTGGCGGATGCAATGGCTCGCAAGGGCGCTGAAGTCATGGGTATCGATTTAGCGACCAAGTCTTTGCGAGTGGCGCAGTTGCATGCTTTAGAAGCTGCTACACCCAACATTCAATACCGCGAAGTTCCTGTCGAAGTACTGGCTGCAGAACGTCCGGCAAGTTTTGATGTGGTGACTTGCATGGAGATGCTGGAGCATGTGCCGGACCCCGCATCCATTGTGCGTGCTTGTGGTCAACTGGTGAAGCCGGGTGGATGGGTGTTTTTCTCCACAATCAACCGCAATGCAAAAGCGTATGGTCTAGCAATTGTGGCGGCAGAATACGTGCTCAAAATGCTGCCCAAAGGGACGCATGAATTTGAGAAATTTCTGAAACCCAGCGAAATTGCACTCTTTTGTCGCCAAGCCGGGCTTGCTGTAACGGATGCCAAAGGTTTGCAACACAACCCATTAACAGGCCGTTACTGGCTCAATGAAGACTGCAGTGTGAACTATATGCTGGCAGCCAAGCGCCCTTTGTGATGAGTCTGAGCAGAAAAAACATAGATGCCGTCCTTTTTGATTTGGATGGAACATTGCTTGATAGCGCTCCGGATCTTGCTTTTGCAGCCAATGAGTTGCGTATTGTTCGGGGTCTGGAGCCTTTGCCGTTAAGTCATTACCGCCCCTTTGTTGGCACCGGTGCGAGAGGCATGTTGCGAATTGCGCTGGAAGTGAATCAGGAATCTTTAGCTTTTGAAGCTCTGAGGGAAGAGTTCTTTGCAGCATATGCACGCTGCATGGGGCAGCATTCTCAATTGTTTGAGGGAGTGGCCAGGTTGCTGCAGCAGCTTCAATATAACGGCTTGAGTTGGGGGATTGTGACCAATAAGGCCGAGCGTTTTGCCCTGCCGATTGCGCGCACTATCGATGAGTTTTCAACTGCGGGTGCTGTTATTTGCGGTGATACAACGGAGCACTCTAAACCCCATCCTTTGCCGTTGTTGCACGCCGCTAAACAGATGGGTGTGGAGCCTGGGCGCTGTATTTATGTCGGCGATGATGAGCGAGATATGCAGGCGGCTCATGCTGCCGGGATGCAGTCCGTGGCTGCTGCGTATGGATATCTGGGTGGAACTGAGTCAGTTGAGGAGTGGAAGCCTGGCGCCGTGATCAAATCACCAATAGATCTCACGCACTTACTCAGATTGGATTAGAATTGAACACATGGGGCTGTCCTGGTTTCGACGTGGGTTCGGGATCAGTGTGGTGCATGTCGAGCTTGAGTTACGCTCGTAAATCTCGATTCAAAAAAACTAACTGCAAACGACGAACGTTTCGCACTCGCCGCTTAAATCCGGTGAGCCTTGCAACAGCACGCTGATGGGCTGGGCAAGGGGGTAGCAATACCTCCAGGCTGCAAGGGAATTTTCATCAGCTGGCTTTGTACCGTGCACCTTGGTATGAAGCAAGATCATAGGGTGCTGGCCTTGTCTACAGCGTGTGCCTGCGCGGTTGATGAGGTGAGATTTAAATCAGAGCACTAAACATGTAGATCTGCCTGACGAAGGCTTGCGGACGCGGGTTCAATTCCCGCCAGCTCCACCATACAAGACCCCCCTAGACCCTGAGAAATCAACGGTTTAGGGGGTTTTTCTTTTTCCGAGTGGGTCTGAAAAGGTCTTGATTTCAGCACCGAAATAGCACCGATTTAGCACGGGGATAGCACCGATCAATTCGCTGTTGCTAGAACGGCCTTTGGCTTTTGATAGTCCTCACGAATGAACTTGCCATAAGTTCTGAAGACCATTTCCACATCTTCGTGACCCAACTGTTGGGCGACGTACCAAGGGTTGGCACCAGCAGTCAGCAGTGTCGACGCGTAGGTGTGCCGGATTTGGTAAGGATTGCGGTACTCAATGCCCGAGCGCTTCATAAGCGGAAGCCAAGAGTTTTTGCGCACTTGGGCATCGGTAGACCATGGCTGCAGCGTTGCGTGATTAAGAAAGACTCGTTGGCCACGCAGGCAGCTCATGGTTTTTTGGGCCTCTAAAGCCTTAATTGCTTCGGGGTTGAGCTCTACAGAGCGGATGCCTGCAGCTGTTTTTGGCGCTTTAACAACACCTACGACCTGATTTTGCTCGATGCGTGCTGTGGCATTGTCAAAATTTATGTGCCTCCATTCCAAAGCCTGTAGTTCACCAGGGCGCAGTCCGGTGTTTAACCAAAACTGATACATGGGCCACTCGTCGGAACGGCAAGCCCTCAATATAAGGTCGCACTCCGCCTGTGTGAAAGGCTGAATCACATAATCACTTGCCTTGCTGGTTTGTCTAATCAGCTTTGCCAGTGCAATACGGTCAAAAGGGTTGAACTCTATCAAGCCGTCATTTAACGCATCCTCCATCACAGAGCGCAGCGGAATCAGCATGTTGCGTATGGCTTTGCTGGTGCAATCCATGTCGCTTATCCAGTCACGCAACGCGGAAGGTGTGACGCCACCCAGCTTCCAGCCATGCCAGTGGCGCATGCGTTCTCCGGTGATGCTCTTGGCGTAGCCGCGGAAGGTAGCAGGGCTCATCTTTCCATTTACCACCTGCTTTTCGTACAAGCTAAATTGCTTTGCTAGAAGCACCTCCATCAAGTCCGTATCGCGTTCTGGTTTTTTTGCGCGTGGACTTTCCGGAAAGTAAGCCGCATATTCAAATGAGCCATCAGTAACCTTGCGCTTAATTTCTCTACGCAGGCTCTCTGCATATTGAATGGATGACTTATTTATGGCGCAGAGGGGGAGTAGTTCTCTGCACTGCTGACCAGCCCACATAAATGATATTTGCAGGCGGTCGCCAGTAACCATTTCTCTAATAACTACGCCCGATGGCGTTGTGAGACTTGTTCGCTTATCCATTTGTCGGCAGCTTTAATGTTGACGTAAATGCGGCGAAGAACAACTTTTGTGTGCTTTCCATCCAGCCAAACCCCACGCTTCCTACGCATGCGGATGGCTTCGCAAGTGACGCCGGTTAGTTCTTCGTACTTCTCAGCCAAGACCCATTCCGGGCTGAGGGATGCATGCACGGTAGTAGGCGCTTGAAGCGGTCTTGTATCTATTTGTGTCATGACTTGCTCGTAAAAAAGCCCCGACTTAGCGGGGCTGGGGTTCATAAAATTCAGGGATGGGAGCGCGGCGGTCGCGCTGGGTGCGTTTACGTCTACTGGTCATCAGGCACTCCATGCTTGGCTTGGGCTGCAATGGCGCGGCGCGCTGGGCGGAACGCGATTCCCAGAGGTGTCCCAACAAAAATACCTTTTGGGTCGATTTCCCACGTCATAAAGTCATCCATCAAGAATTCATCACCCGCCTCGATCAATTCGCCGTGGTCAATCAGTCGGTACTGCTGCGCATCCAGCCCCTGCGCTGCTGGCTCTGCAATCTGGTGCAGGCACTTGCCTTGCTCCAGCTCCAGGATGCGGGCGTGCATGCGGTTCAGCTCATCCGCGACAGGAAACATGCCTTTGGTTTCGCAAATGGCTGCAAACCTCAATGCTTCGGGTTGCAGTACTTGTGTCATGGTGGTGTTCTCCTTGATCAATGCCCGCAGGGCAGGCCTTCGCCCTCGGCGGGCTGGTGGTGGATGGGCGCGCCGCAGCTAACGCAACGCTTGGGTGGCTCAGGCTGCTGCGCCGGTGCCGGTGCCGGTGGTGTGGTGGTGCTCATGGGGTTGGCTCCAGACGTAAAAAAGCCCGCTCAGTGGCGGGCTGTGTAATTCAATATGGTGGGTTTTCTGGGTAGATCACCAGAAAAATTAGGCTGATCTGTATAGAAATCTGTGCGATTTCTGGAGATGGCCTAGATCAGGTATGAAGGTAGAGCGCAGTTGAGCCATCAGCAAAGTCATTGATGCACGCTTTCGACCCCAAAGCGGTCATGGCGAGGCATGCTGTCGCTCAATGTCTGTAGCGAATCATCCGGGACCCGAAAGATACCCAGCATTCAAAACATGGCCGTATTCAGAAAAGAAGTGACTCATCAAGCATCAGTATGATGTAACAACATTCCCTGCACAATCCTCAACACCGACCATGTCACGCTTGCCCGCACCAGAGCTCCCCGCCACTGGGTCAGTTGCCATGCAGGTGCGCACTGACCAGCTACAGCTCCTGTTCCGCCAATCCTTCCTGGCCCCATTCAGTAGCGTTTGCGCGGCACTGGCGCTGTCTTGGTTGCAGCTGGATTTTGGCAACCGCAGCGTCATCGCACCGTGGCTTATCATGCTATGTCTGGCCGTCATGGTCCGCATGGTTATGTTTTGGGATTACAACCGTCGCCTCCCCGAACATCGCACGACTGCTCGCTGGGAAGGCGTGTATTGGGTAACTCTGGTATTTACATCCGGAGCCTGGGGCATCGGTGCTTTTCTGCTCACGTCCAGCAACAACCTGCTGTCGCAGGTCATCACGCTCTTTTTTGCGGTCGGCATGGTAGGAGGTGCAATTTCTGCCTACTCGGCCTACCGCTACATGCCGCTGATTTCCGTTGGTTTGCTTCTTCTGCCAACAACGCTGTGGCTGCTTATCCAACCAGGCACCGAACAGCGCCTGCTGGGCTTGACCTCCCTGGCGTTTTGCGCCTTCGTCGTGCGCGCAACCCGGGAGCTGTCGGGCGCGTTGCGGTCACTTCTGCTGTTGCGCCGTGAGTTGGTGATCCAACACGGCATCGCTAGCAATGCAGCCCGTACGGACGAGTTGACAGGAGTGAACAATCGTCGCGCCTTCAATGAACAGGCCGACACCATGTTCGTCTATACCCGGCGCTACGGAGTCCCTCTGTGTGCACTGTTGTTGGACATCGACCACTTCAAACAGATCAACGATACCCACGGTCACGCAGCGGGCGATAAGGTGCTTCAAGCCGTGGTGCAACGGATCCAGTCGACGCTACGTGAAGCGGATCTGTGCGGTCGACTTGGGGGCGAGGAGTTCGGGGTACTGCTCGCTGGCACGAATATGCACGAGGCTATACAGATCGCAGAAAAGATCAGACTTGCCGTGCAAGCCATCGAGGTGCTCGCCAATGACACCACGCTGCATGTCACCATCAGCGTAGGAGTAGCCGAAGCTGGCGGGGCCTGCGTCAACACATCCACTCTGCTGGCTCAGGCAGATGCTGCGATGTATCACGCTAAATCAAAAGGCCGCAATCAGGTGCAAAGCAGTTCTGCCCAAGCTCTAGAGGCTATGGCGTGTCATTAGTCGAGGCGATCCATCGGGCTGCAAAGCCAATGGTATCAAGGACTGCTTCTTGCCGATCGCAGTCCTGGAAAGTAGAGAAATCAGGACAGCACCCATAGGGCGCTGTGCTCATGCCTCTGATATGAGAAAAGCCCACTCAGTGGCGGGCTCTGCAATTCAATAAGGTAAGTTTTCTGGGTAAGTCACCAGAAAAATGAGGCTGAGCTGTATAGAAATTTGTGCGATTTATGAAGAGGATTTAGACCTGGTGAGATGGCTGACGACTCTGGTCAACGCTTTGGATTCAATCCGCTTAGTCAGTGATGGCTGCTGACTGGCCTACGGCTACATAGGTAAATTAGATGTTGCAGTGTTTAGAGAAGCCTAAAGTTTTTGATCTAGGTCTTTTGTGACTACAGAAGATCAATGACAGGATGGCGACTCATGACCGATAGCAGGAGCCCTAGGCAGGCTTGACCACAGTAGATGGTGAGTTGACCAGATTAAATCAGCGCAATGTCCACGAATCGTCGGAGTGGTTGTGCATCTAAGCTGGAATGCGCAGGCTTTGATGTCGCAGGCATTTAAAACTGAGGTTTGGTTCAGTCCTCTGTTATCCGAAAATCCACCACGCATTAAATATCAACGAAGAAGAGGGAAACTCAATGCGCATAACTCAGCTCATGGCAGCTTTTATGACCACTCTAACCGTCGTAGGGTGCGGTAGCTTAGGTACTCAATTCACGACAGTTGCCGAACCCGATTCAGGAGACAAAGCACGAGTTCGTGTTGTGCGCGCAGCACCTGCTTTTGTTCGAGCTATTCCTGGCCAAGACTGCCTAGACTGGTCAGCACCCGGGGCAGGCACGGTGATAGGCGGGATGGTTGGAGCCAGTGGCTACAAAGACCGCAAAATTGATATGCCAGTGTCGGCGCTGAGCAAGCAACACACGTCCGCAGAAATGTATGTTGCGGCCAATAAGCCCATTGTTTTTGCCATGCTTACAGGCCCTGACGGCAGGTTGTCTTGCTCTGTATCTGCCACGTTTGTGCCCGAGAAAAACAAAGACTATGAGGTCTTCTTTGGCATGGATCGTAAAGTCTGTGTCGCTAATGTTGTCTCTCTCAGTGAACCCAACACCAGGGTTGAATTTTCACACCCAGAAGATTCCTGCAAAAAATAAGGCGTAACACCCTAACTTCCGCTGTTTTTTTGATCGGTAGGGGCAGCAGTTAGTTGCCCCAGCCTTTCTGCCTCGCATGCGGGTTCGCACCAGGCCAGTCGTGCTGCTCCGCAAATATGTGTATGCCATCGATGATGGAGAACTCAATCCTTTCGTCCTATAGCAGGCCGATTGCGTAATCTTTCAACATAGGGAAGGTGAGTTTGTGCATCAGAACCGAGCGTCCTGCGTTGCCGTGTCGTCTGGTGCGCTAGCTGGCCGAGTCACTTCGCCCGCGCAAGACACGCGAACTGCCAAGGTGGTGGCGCCGGTTGTTGGCAGACCAATTTCCGTGCGGCCTTCGCCACCCAAGGCTTCAATCAAGTCAGGGATCAGCTTTGCAAGCTCGCTCGTCGCAATGGCCACATCGGTGTCAAAGCCACCTTCATCACCCGCCTGATCCAGCACGGAGTCGGTGAAGTTGATCTTCTTGAGCTGCAGGTTGTCCGTGAGTAAGAAGCTCACACGGTCATCCCAGGCCAGAGCAAGTTTGGTGGGCAGCTTTCCGTGCTCTACGTGCTGCTTTACCTCGTCAATATCCAGTGGGTGGCGCCCATATCAATCCTGACGTGGCCACGCTTGATGCTTTGCCTGACCACAATCCTGAGACGCAGCGCTGCCGGCGCGTTGGTGATGCATGGGCTGTTGAGGCATCCCTGAACCTGAGATGCCACAAGTGCCAGAACCTTTGCCGCCGCAATTCCCGGTGTTCGTTGGCAATGCAAAGCTGAATTTGTTCACACCAAGTGAGCAGTTGGCCGTAGTGACCGTCACGATGACGGACCCAGTCGTCAAGCTGATGTACGACCGCCTACTGGGTGCGGCATTCCTTACCTATGAAGACCCGGAAGTCGAGCAAGGTTTACAGCTGCTTGTGTCTAAGGAGCTGCTGACGCCAGAGCGAAAAGCAGAAATTGTCAGCGCGATGGGGGTGGCATGAACGAAAACGAATCCAAAGTGGCGGCAATCAAGATCGCTCTGCTGACACTGGCAGGGGCAGTAGCCGAAGTGACGTTGGAGCGATGGCTCACGATTGCAATCTTGCTCTATACCGTAGCCCAGCTTTACTTTCTTGTGCGTGACAAATGGTGGCGAGATCCACAGCGGATGAAAAAGCGAAAGGGGCTGTGCGATGTCGAATAAGGTCAAACTGATTGCCATCATCGGAACCGTTGCCGCTGGTTTGGTCGCGCCCTTGGTTGCCAAGTACGAAGGCACTGTGCTGCGCACCTACCGTGACCCGATTGGCATCATCACCGCCTGCACGGGCCACACCGGCCCAGAGCTGCGCATGGGCCAAACCTTCACGCGCCAGCAGTGCCAGGACATGCTCTACCAAGACCTGGTGCAGCATGCCGACGCGCTGGGCTGCATCACCCAGCCGCTCACCGATGGCCAGCGCGCCGCCTTTCTCAGCTTTGCATTCAACGTGGGGGAGGGCGCATTTTGCAAATCCACCCTCGTGCGCAAAGCTAATGTGGGCGACATGCAAGGTGCGTGTGCAGAACTCAGTCGCTGGACGTATGCCGGCGGCAAGCAGCTGCCCGGCTTGGTGCAGCGCCGTGCTGCAGAGCGCCAGATGTGTGAAGGAGGCTTGGCATGAACGCCATCTCTATAGCGCTGGCCGTGGGTATGGCCTTGGGTGGCAGCGGCGCTTGGTGGGTGCAAAGCCTGCGCGCAGGTACTGCGGTTGCCCTGCGAAACGACCAGCAATCCAAACAGGCACTGACCCAGGCACAGCAATCGCAGGCAGCTACACAAACCAAAGCCGCAGGAATCTTGCAGCACGCTGCAGGGCAACAGGACAACACCCATGCATACACCCAAGAAATTCAGCGGCTGGAAGCTGGCCGCACTGCTGATGCTGCCCGCATTGCAAGCCTGCAGTACAACCTACGCACCACCGCCACCCAGCACGCCCAAGCTGCAAGCAACGCCGCTGCCTGCCGAGATCTTGCAGATCAACATCAACGACTCGCCACCCTTGCTTCTGAGGGCGCGGGCGTGGTTGACGAGCTTGTCGGATTGGTCGAGCGGCGAAACGCGCAGGTAGTACTGCTACAAGGCCAGTCGGTAGTCGACCGTGAGATGTTGGGTGGTCTAACACGCAATTAAAGGGTTTCCCCTTATTTGTTAACGCGATTTGCGTGAAGGTTCATCGAAAAATACCTGAAATCAGTGATGCACAAAGATTCAATTGATAACTAACATTACAGATACCCCCGTTTCGGGCCGACCTCAGTTGCCTGGCTTTTAAACGTTCACCTCTGTGTTGTGAAGCCTGGTTCTTGGTTTCGCACGAGGACCATATGAAAAAAAATATCGAAATTCCTGCACATCAAGGGCAGGTTTCACACTTTGTGTGCCCAGATTTATCACTGCTATCTCATGGGCTGAGCTTGGTAGCGGCAGCGGTTTTGATTTGCTACCAAGCAATGCTCGAGTTATGGCGAAAATGCCGTTTAACTGCGCTGCGAGGCGCTGTACCCGCGCTCATGCTATTGCTTCTGGCTCTAAGTAGCTCTCATGCCTCTGCTGCTAGTGCCTGCCCTAGTCCGCGCAACATCAGCGTGGTGGCAGGGGGGGAGTATTACGAAGATTATTATGTTACCGGCGGATGCTCGGAATTCGGCCTTACAGGAACCCTGGTGGCGCCACTCTATGGCACGCTGGAAGATTCAATGAGCACGAATGCTGTGCGATACCGAAATATTGTTCTTAGCGCGACCAGCGACACATTTACCATCAAGGATGAGTATGGTGAGCCTATCGTCTACAACGTCACTATTACGTCTGCCATCAGCATTACGCCCCCCAGCTTGCCGAATGCCACGGTAGCGCAGGCGTACTCGGCAACATCCCTGAATGCGACGGGTGGCGCTGCACCCTATACCTACGCGGTTACCGCAGGCAGTCTGCCAGCGGGCATGAGCCTTTCCTCAGCAGGCACCCTTTCGGGCACGCCGACAGCCGGCGGCACCTTCAACTTTACCGTACGCGCCACGGACGCGGTGTCTACTGTTGGTTCGCGCCCTTACACGATGACGGTATCGACGCCGACCATAAGCATCACGCCGACGACCATACCAGTGATAACGGTCGGTGTTGCCTACAGTCAGACCATCACTGCCAGCGGCGGCACGGCCCCGTATACCTATGCCATCACGGGAGGCAGCTTGCCGACGGGCCTGAGTTTGACCGCCAACGGCACACTGTCGGGCACGCCTACGGCGGCTGGGCCATATAGCTTTACGGTCACCGCCACTGACAGCAGTACCGGCGTGGGCCCTTACTCGGGTTCGCGCTCCTATTCCGGCTCTGTGGCTGCAGGTGCTACACCTGTGGTTTCTGGTGTTGCGCCCAGCAACGGTCCATCCACTGGCGGAACTTATGTGACCATTAGCGGTAGCAACTTTAGTGGGGCAACAGCAGTGAGGTTTGGGGCGATGTCAGCGACCAGCATTACCGTTGTTAACTCTAGCCAGATTACGGCCTACTCGCCAGCGGGTATGGCAGGCACAGTAGATGTGACAGTTACCACGGCAGGCGGCATCAGTGCTACGAGTGCTGCTGACCAATTCACATACGTGGCTGCGCCAGCGGTCACATCAGTCTCGCCAGCTTCTGGGCCATCCACTGGTGGAACTACAGTCACTATTAATGGCACAGGGTTGAGTGGCGCAACAGCAGTTACTTTTGGAGGCACTCCAGCCACTGGCTTTACGGTCAATAGCGCTACGCAAATCACTGCAACGTCTCCAGCGGGTGCTGCTGGCACGGTAGACATCCGTGTCACAACTGCAGGCGGCACCAGTGTCACCAGCGCGGCTGATCAGTTTACTTATTCATCCGCGCAACAAACCCAAACCATCACCTTTGGCAACCCAGGCGCCCAGAACTTCGGCACTACCCCTACGTTGACGGCAACAAGTAGCTCTGGCCTTACCCCCACCTTTACATCCAGCACAACAGGCGTTTGTACGATCACTTCAAGTGGTGTATTAACGTTTGTAACTGCGGGCTCTTGTACGATTAACGCAGATCAGGCGGGGAACGCAACTTATGCGCCGGCCTCTCAGGTGTCACAGACATTCTCAGTGAACGCAGTCGTGCCTGATGCACCCGTGGTTGGAGTCGCCACCGCAGGTGATACACAGGCTACGGTCACTTTCACAGCACCTGCCTCCACTGGTGGTGCTGCCATTATTGCTGGTGGCTATACCGTAACTGCTAGCCCCGGCGGGGCCAGCGCCACGGGATCTAGCAGTCCTATCACCGTGACAGGGCTGACCAATGGACTGCCTTATACGTTCACGGTCACCGCCACCAATGCGGCGGGTACTGGTATTGCATCTGCGGCTTCGAACAGCGTGACACCGGACACATTGGCACCGCTTCCCTCGTTATCTATCAACGACGTGTCGCGTGCTGAAGGTAATGCGGGTACCACAGCGTTCATTTTCACTGTGACTCTGACTCCGGCTTCTGCTTCTGCCGTGTCAGTGGATTACGCGACGATTAATGGCACTGCTACAGCGCCATCAGATTACGCAGCCACCAGCGGCACATTGACTTTTACCCCAGGGCAGACCACGCAGACGGTAACTGTTCAGGTCAACGGCGATACGACGGTGGAGCCAGATGAGACGTTTTTTGTTAGTCTGAGTAACCCAGTTAGCGCCATGATTGCCAGGGCCCAAGGCGTGGGAACCATTCTCAATGACGATAGCGCTTCGTCTGTGAGCGCACCTAACAAGACCGTATCTGTGGCTGCTGGTGCAGAAGCGCTGGTTGATGTGGTGGCAGGCGCAACAGGTGGCCCCTTCACAAACGCAACGGTGGTGTCTTTGATGCCTTCCAACGCCGGTGTGGCAACCATCGCAGGCGGTGCAGGTGCCTATAGCGTGCGTTTTGTGCCTGCAGCAAGCTTTGCAGGCGTGGCGATTGCCAGCTATACGCTGTCGAATACCACCACAACGTCTGCGCCAGCAACTGTCACCATCACCGTGGGTGCTCGGGTGGATGCCGCCCAGGATGCCGAAGTGGCCGGTCTTGCCACTGCGCAAGCCAGTGCTGCACAGCGCTTTACCACCGCACAGGTCACCAACTTCACCCAGCGGCTGGAAAGCCTGCACGGCAGTGGCTGGGGGCGCTCCAGCTTTGGCCTGTCGCTGGCAACAGATGACACCCGCAAAATGGCCCGCAATAGCAATGGCAACGGTGTGGCAGACAAAGTCATCAACGGCAACCCTTTGAGCAGCGGCATGCGCACCGTAGGCCTTAAAGCCAAGCGCGTAGCGCAGGCAGAGCCAGCAGCCAGTGATCTGCCCGACTTGCCGGGTGCCACAGCAGAGCAAGCGCGCAGCCCATGGGCCTTCTGGGTGAACGGCACCATCAGCTATGGCCGTGAGCGCACGGGCAGCGCCGATGACCGCTACCGCTTCACCACCAACGGCATCAGTGCTGGTGTGGACTACCGCGTTAACAGCTGGATCACCGTGGGTACGGGCCTGGGCATCAGCACTGACCGCAGCCGCGTGGGCAACAAGGGCACACGCAGCAACGCAGACAGCACCGTGGCCGTGGCCTATGCCAGCATGCGCCCCATGCAAGGCGTGTTTGTAGATGCACTGCTGGGCTATGGCGTGCTGAGCTTTGACTCGCAGCGCTACATCACGGCCACTGGTGGGCTGGCCACCGGCAACCGTGACGGCAAGCAACTGTTTGGCTCCATTGCCACGGGCCTGGAGTTTTACCGCACCGACTGGATGTGGTCACCCTATGCACGCTTGGAATTTAGCCAGGCCAAGCTTGATGCCTACACCGAAGACGGCCCCGCAGCGCATGCGCTGAAGTACTTTGACCAGACTGCACGCTCACACAAGGCCGTGCTGGGTGCGCGTGCTGAAGGCAAGGTGGCTGTGCGTTGGGGCCACATCATGCCGCAGGTGCGCGTGGAATATGCCCGCAGCTTTGATGAGCAAAACGAAGCAGGCCTGGCCTATGCAGACCTTGCAGCCCAAGGCCCGGCTTACACACTGAGCGGCCGCGCCATGGACACAGGCCGCTGGACCGTGGGTCTGGGTGGCCGCCTGCTGCTGCGCAGCGGCGTAGAGCTGGGGGTGGAATACACCACCAACATTGACCAGAGCAACGCCTACGTTGGCAGCTTGCGACTGGGCCTGCGCGTGCCGTTCTAATACGACCAGCGTTCAGTGCAAAACCCCCTGCTGGTACAAGCTGGCAAGGGGGTGTTCTGTGTTCTAAGAAGTCACAACTCCCAGTCGGCGGGATAAGCGCAGCAAGTTAGATCGGTCAACATGCAGCGCACGTGCGCTGCTGGCGATGTTGTGGTCATGCGCTTGAAGTGTTTGCATGATCAGGGTGCGCTTGAACTGGTCTACGTGGTCATTCAGGCTGAAGCTGTCGTTGACTGCTGAGGCGCTGGCAGCGCCGCTCACCGCTTGCCCGGTGATTTGTTTGGGCACAGAGGGCTGTGTGTGAGCCAGCTTTAAATCTTCGGCAGTGATGCCCAGTGTTTGCTGGCGCGTACGCGGGCGGCGCATGGCATGCAGCACACTGCGGCGAATGCAGTGTTCCAGCTCGCGGACATTGCCGGGCCAGTGGTAGTCCAGCAAGGCGGTTTGGGCGGCAGTCTCCAGGCGCACCTGATCAAGCCCGAGTTCAGAGCGGGCCCGCTCCAGAAAATGGCCAGCAAGCACCAGCAGATCGCCATCGCGATCCCGCAATCGGGGCACCTGGATAGGGAAAACGCCCAGACGGTGAAAGAAGTCAGCACGCATGTGCCCGCTGCGAACGGCCCGCTCCAGGTCTTGATTGGTGGCGGCAATGATGCGCACATTCACCGTGCGCTCACGGTCCAGTCCCAGGCGTTGAATGTGGCCACTTTGCAGTACGCGCAGCAGCTTGGCTTGGGTTGCTAAAGGCAGCTCGCCCACTTCATCAAGAAACAGGGTGCCCTGGTGGGCTTGCTCAAATTTTCCGGCCCGGTCTTGCACTGCCCCAGTGAATGCGCCCCGGACGTGGCCAAACAGCTCACTTTCAACCAAATTTTCTGGCAGAGCTGCGCAGTTGATGCTGACAAACGCCTGATCGGCGCGCAGCGACTGCGCATGTACAGCTTGCGCAACCAGCTCTTTGCCCACACCTGTTTCTCCGGTGATCAGTACCGCTAAATCGCTGGCTGCCACGGTGGCAATGTCGCGCTGCAGGTTGCGCATGGCTGCACTGTGGCCTAGCAGGCGGGTGTGGGCCAGCGGCGTGTGCCGGCGGAAATGTTCCGCGCGTTGGCGCTCTTGTGCGGCGGTCTGCTCCAGCTCACGCATGCGCGCGGCGGTGGCAACGGTGGCTGCCGCCAAATTGCTGAATGCCTGCAAGGCCGCCAAAGGCGCGTCGCCTGCAAAGCTGCCGGGTTGCAGCGCATCGAGGGTGAGCAAACCCCATGGTTGCTCGTTCACCATGAGCACACAGCCCATGCAATCGTGCACGGGCAGAGGGGCATCCGTGTGGTGGGTGACCAGGCCGTCGTAAGGATCGGGCAGCGGGGTATCGGTCGGAAACCGCATGGCTTGCCCCGCAGCCAGCAAGGCCGCAAAACGTGGGTGCTCGCTCACCCGAAAGCGGCGGCCCAGTGTGTCAGGGCTCAGGCCATCGATTGACAGGGGGCGCAGCCATGTGCCATTTTCTTCAAAACGTAAAAGTGCAGCGGCGTCTGCTGGCAGCACTGTGCGTAAAGCGGCCAGCAGCCGGCGGTAGCGCTCAGGTTCAGACAGGTGGTTGGACAGTTGTGCGATCAGTGGAAGCAGGGCGCTGAGTAAGCTGGCATCGGGAGTCATTTTGACATCTTAGAGTGTCAAATTGACGGATGTCATGCGGTGTCAAAAAGACATGAATGCATGTAAGTGCTTGAATTACATGCTGTGCAAAGTTGGCATGTACTTTGCCAGTGTTAAAGATGCCCTGGCGCATTGCGCTGTTGTGGCTTTGTAAAAAGGAACGATCTCATGCTGAATGAACGCCAACGCGCCATTGTCAAATCTACCGTGCCTTTGCTGGAAGCCGGGGGGGAGGCACTCACTACCCATTTCTATCAGTTGATGCTGTCCGAAAACGAGGCTGTGCAGCCACTGTTTAACAGCGTGCACCAGCAAACCGGTGCACAGCCTCGCGCACTGGCGCGCAGCGTGCTGATGTATGCCAAGCACATTGATGACTTGTCGGGCCTGGGCGATTTGCCTGCGCAGATCATTCATAAGCATGTGTCTTTGCAGGTGCAGCCAGAGCATTACCCCATCGTTGGTGCTTACTTGCTGCGTGCTATCCGTGAAGTACTGGGTGCAGAGATAGCGACCGATGAAGTGATTGATGCATGGGGCGCCGCCTACGGGCAATTGGCTGACATTTTGATCGGTGCCGAAAAAAGCATGTATGCAGACAATGCGCAGCTAGAAGGCGGCTGGGCAGGTGTGCGTCGTTTCGTCGTGGCACGCAAACAGGCTGAGACGGCCGAGATTACGTCGTTTACCTTGCACCCTGAAGACGGCGGCAAAGTGGTGGCTTACCAGGCGGGCCAATTCATTGGTTTGCGTCTCTTGGTCAACGGCAAAGAGCAACGGCGCAACTATTCGCTGTCGCAAGTGGCTGATGGGCGCAGCTTGCGCATCAGTGTCAAGCGTGAGGCACAGGGCGTGGTGTCATCGCACTTGCACATGCAGGTGCGCGAGGGTGATGTGCTGGAAGTGTTTGCACCTGCCGGCCACTTCACGCTGGACGACAGTGACAAGCCTTTGGTGCTGCTGGCCGCAGGCGTTGGTATTACCCCCTTGATGGCGATGCTGGAAAAAGCATTGGCTGCCCAGCGGCCTACTACTTTGATTCATTGCACACGCAGCCCCGCTTTACAAGCTTTCCGCACCCAACTGATCGAGCTGGCCGCGCAGCATTCGCACTTGCAACTGCGTTTTAGCTATGAGCAAGAAGCCGCAACGCACGAAGCCGCAGCACAAGACGTTCAGGGTGTGCAAGTTGCCACAGGCATGCCAGATGCCGCTTTGCTCCAGAGCTGGCTGCCAGCGCAGCGTGATGTACAGGCCTACTTTCTGGGCCCTGTCGGCTTTATGCGTTTGGCACAAACCGTTTTGCGTGATGCTGGTGTGCCTAAGGCACAAAGTCACTACGAGTTTTTTGGCCCGGCACAGGCGCTGGCTGCCTAACAGGGCATGATGGCAAAAGTTGGTTGGTTAGTGCTAACAAAGCACTGATCCACTGCGTTGACACTTGAGCAACCCCGTCTGCCATGACGGGGTTTTGCGTTGCACCATGAATATTAAAAATGCTTGGAAGCCCGCTGTCGCCCCTGCGGCGCGCTTAGATATTTTTCGCGTAGGGCTGGGCGCTACGTTGGGTCTGGCCTTGGCCATGCTGCTGGTCTTTGAGGGCAGGCAACTGGGGTTCGCGGGCGGGCTGAATTTGTTTGCCCCTTTGGGTGCCAGCGCCGTTTTGCTTTTTGCAGCGCATACCAGCCCGCTGGCGCAGCCTTGGTCCTGCGTGGTGGGCAACACCATCTCGGCGCTGTGGGCGTGTCTGGTGGTCAGCTGCATTCCGCTGGAATGGGCACCTGCCGTGGCGGTGGGGGGATCCATCATGCTCATGCAGTTGACGCGATCTCTGCACCCGCCAGGTGGGGCCGTGGCGCTGTTGTGGGCGCTAGAGGCACAAGCCGGTGTGGTGCATGAATGGGGATACGCGCTGTGGCCCATCGGGGTCATGACGCTGAGTCTGGTGCTGGTGGCCATGCTCTATCACCGTCTGTGGGGCAAAACGTACCCGCTGCAGCCGCAGGCACCTGTGCGTACATCAACTGCCCAGCATTTGCCGGCCATGGATTTGTCCACCGCTGATCTGCAGGCCTTGCTGGCGCGGTTTGACCAAGGCAATAACTTGACGGCACAAGAGCTGGGGCAACTGGTGCTGGCGGCTGAAGAGCAAGCGATTACACGGCGGTTTGGCAGTGTGTCATGCGGGCAGGTGATGTCGTCTGCCTTGTGGACGTGCGGGCCGCAGGATTCACTGGCCTCGGTGGCGCTGAAGTTTCAGCAGCACCCGATCAAAAGCCTTCCAGTGGTTGATGCACAGGGGCGTTTGCTGGGCGTAGTGGCGCGTGCTGCCTTGCTGGACTGGGCGTTGAATCAGCGCCCCAATGTTCAGGAGCGCAGGCGTCAGCGGGTGTGGCGTTTGTGGGGTAAAAAACCTGTGCATGACACCGCTTGCGCCGCAGATTTAATGCACGACGCGCCCATGCATGTGGATGCCAGCACGCCCGTATCTCAGTTGCTGGAAACGCTGGCGCACCATGCTGTGCCTTTTGTGGCAGTGATGCAGGCTGGCAAATTGGCTGGGCTGATCACGCGCACCGATGTCATGCGCTTGTTGCTGCACTAACTGCTGCACTAACCCTCAGGCAACCTTTGTATCAGCTCGCATTGCCCTGCATTGCCTCGAATCCGCCCAGAGGCACCAACCCGGCACAGGTGCTACAGCGATTACCTACAATCGGCCTGCTCACAAAACCGTCCAGCGCTGCTGCGCTCGATGGTTTTTTTGTTTTTCTGATGTGTTGTAGCGCCGTTTCTGGGAACGTAATGCTTGCGCACTCACTCTCTTAGTCCTATGCGCTTTTTCGCTTCGATTCCAGAATTTTTTCGCGACAACTACCCCTCATCTGAACGCCTGGGGGTGCCGGTGGCACGCTGGCGCCAGAGCATTTATCGCACGGTGTTCGAGAGCAACACCGAGATGGGCAAGCGCTTTGAGCGGCGGCTGACGCTGGCCATTATCTTGAGCCTGTGCGTAGTGATTGCGCACAGCATTCCATCGATTGCGCAAGACTGGCGCCTGTACTACCTGCTGCGCGCGCTGGAGTGGATGTTTACGCTGGGTTTTACGGTGGAATATGCGCTGCGACTGATCTCTGTGCGCCATCCACTGCGGTATGCGCTGAGTTTTTATGGACTGGTGGATTTGCTGGCCATCGTGCCCACGTACCTGGGCATCTTCTTTCCTGAGGCACATTTTCTGGTGGCCGTGCGGGCGCTGCGTTTGGTGCGCACGTTCCATGTGTTTCCGGTGTTGCGCAATTTTCTGGACGAATACCTGATGCTGGGTCAGGCGCTCAAGGCCAGTGCGCGCAAAATCTTTGTGTTCTTGAGCGTGGTGGCGCTGATTGTGTTTGTCATGGGCACGCTGATGTACGTCATCGAAGGCCCTGAGCATGGCTTTACCAGCGTGCCATTGGGGATTTACTGGGCCATCTCGACGGTGACCACGGTGGGCTATGGCGATGTCACGCCGTCCACCGCCATTGGCCGTATTTTTGCGTCCATCATGATGTTGCTGGGCTGGGGCGTATTGGCCGTGCCAACCGGTATTGTTGGGGCCGAGCTGTCACGCAGCGCAGGCACCAAGGCACGCCTCAAAGGGGTGGACTGCGAAGTGTGTGGCCTGGCCCGGCACGAAGATGACTCGCGCTATTGCCGCCGCTGCGGCTCTCGGCTGCAACTGCCCGGTGCTGTGCGCACGGGGGCCACGCCCACTGCTGCGCAGCCTGCTCAGGCCCCATCCCACCAAGACAAGTCATCAGCCACAGAGGCAGAAACTGCCTGACTGCGTGATTGATTTTTGATAGTTGCTTGCGCCCATGGTTACGACATTAAACGTACGAATGCATTGAGAAGTGCTGCTATGAGTGCGCAGGCTGCTCTTGTTTTAAACAATTTTCAGCCCATCTGTCATGGCAGATGCGCTGTGATAGCGCGGCATTCGGAGTGAAAAATGCTTTTTAGTACATACCAGCTGGGTCACTTGCAACTGCCTAATCGCGTGGTATTGCCGCCCATGACGCGCTCGCGCGCCGCAAAAGGCGATGTGCCTACCGATTTGATGGCCGAGTACTACGCCCAGCGCGCAACGGCCGGGCTGATCGTCAGCGAGGGCACGCAAATCAGCCCTGAAGGCCAGGGCTATGCGTGGACGCCTGGCATCTACAGCGCCGAGCAAATTGCGGGCTGGAAGAAAGTCACCGATGCAGTACACGCCAGGGGCGGGCGCATTTTTGCGCAGCTGTGGCATGTGGGCCGCGTGTCGCATGTAGATTTGCAGCCGGGTGGCGCGCAGCCCGTGTCGTCGTCTGCATTGCAGGCGCAGGGCGTGAAAGTGTTTGTGGACCCCGAAGGCAAAGGGCCTGAAGCTGGCGTGGGCGGCATGGTGCAGCACAGCATGCCGCGTGCGTTGCGCGAGGATGAAATCCCCGCCATCGTGGCGCAGTACGCACAGGCCGCGCGCAATGCGCTGGAGGCAGGCTTTGATGGCGTTGAGCTGCACGCCGCCAATGGTTACCTGATCAATCAGTTCATCGATTCGCAAGCCAATAACCGCAGCGACGGCTATGGCGGCACCTTGTCCAAACGCCTGCGGTTCTTGAAAGAAGTGACTGAGGCCGTGATTGCCGTGCTGGGCAAAGAGCGTGTTGGCGTGCGCCTGGCGCCGCTGACCACGCTCAATGGTGCGGTGGACGATACCCCGCAAGCCTCCTACCTTGCCGCAGCCAAACTGCTGGACGATTTGGGCGTGGCCTACATCCATATTGCTGAAGTGGATTGGGAAGATGCCCCGCAGATGCCGGTTGCGTTCAAGGAGGCACTGCGCATGGTCTACCGCGGTACGCTGATTTATGCCGGCAAGTACACCAAGGAAAAGGCCGAGGCCGCATTGCAAGCGGGCTGGGCAGACCTGATTGGTTTTGGCCGCCCCTATATTGCCAACCCTGATTTGCCATACCTCCTGCAGCATGATTTACCGCTCAATCAGCCCGACGCCAGCACCTTCTTTGGCGGCGCTGCCAAAGGTTTGACCGACTATCCGTTTGCGCAAGCTTGAAGGCAGCCGCGGGCATTCATGGCAACATAGGCGTTTTGAATGATTGGTGAGGGGATTCGCATGAAGCAGTGGCTGTGGGCAGTGGTGGGTGCAGTGGCTCTGGCAGGTTGTGCCAGCGCGGGGAAAAATGGCGCAAAAGAGGCCGTTGTCCAAGTCAAAGAAGACAAGGTTGCCCGCGTGAAAACCGTGGAATTTGCCCCGCAACTGATTGATTGTGGCCGCACAGCGCAGTGCCCGACCTTGGGCGTGCGCTGGAGCAGCGAAACCCCCAATCGCGCCATTTTGCTGGTGGGCACTTGGAGCGGAAAAGCCACGGTAGAAGCGATTGAGTTCAACGTTCGCCCGCATGCACCATTGCGCGTGCGTTCCAAGGCGAATGTTGCATCTGCATTGCCGGGCGTGACGGCATTTGCCGTGCCTATGGATACGCTCGAGCGTGTGGCCCTTGGCAAGGGCGCATGGGTGCGTGTGACCACCGATGGCGGTGTGATCGAAGAAAACATGTACACCGGCGAGCGTTCCAGCCCTGCAGCAGACGCATTCAAGCGGTTCGTCTACGAAGCCTATAAGGGCACGGACAAGGAAATCACCATGGGGCTGTCAGGCATCTTTGGTGACAAGCCCTACGAGCCTAATTACGCAAAATAAGAGCTGCTAGCGCATGCTGGCTCTATGTTTTAAGGTTGTAGAGCTTTGAAAGATATAGCCAGCAAGCGCTGCATGCTCATTTTTATGGTGTGATGAGCTTGAGCACCGCGTGTTTTCGACATGGTTTTAGCTCGCGTTGAAGCGGGCTTGGTGCTATTTCAGGCATCATTGTGGGTTAGCCCTAGGCTCGTCGATATAACCAATGCATCTTATTACTTAAGCATTGCTTCTTTGGTTTTTTTATACCGACGCGTTACATTCCAACATCCCAATTTTTGAAAGCACGTAGCTTGCGCCGGGTGGCGCAGCGTGCTGTGGCTCAATACATGATCGACATTCGGGATCTGTCCCTGACTTACCAAGGCTCCAAGGGGCCTGTCGAAGCGCTCAAACACATCAATTTGCATATTGAGCAGGGCGAAATCTTCGGCATCATTGGTCGCTCCGGAGCGGGCAAAAGCTCGCTGGTGCGCTGCATTAATTTGCTCAACCGCCCCACATCGGGTCAGATGCTGGTTGATGGCCGTGATCTCATGACCATGAACGATGCCCAGTTGCGCGCGGCACGCCATGAAATTGGCATGGTGTTCCAGCACTTCAACCTGCTGTCCTCACGCACTGTGTATGACAACGCAGCGCTGCCGCTGGAGCTGGCGGGCATGACCAAGGCACAGATCAAGGAACGCATTGATCCGCTGCTGGATCTGGTGGGGCTGTCGCACCTGTCAGACCGTTACCCCGCACAAATCTCGGGTGGCCAAAAACAGCGTGTAGGTATTGCGCGCGCGCTGGCCTCCAACCCCAAGGTGCTGCTGTCGGACGAAGCCACCTCAGCGCTGGACCCTGAAACCACCCGCTCCATCCTGGACTTGCTGCGCAAGGTCAACCGCGAGCTGGGCGTGACGGTGGTCTTGATTACGCACCAGATGCAGGTCATCAAGCAGATTGCTGACCGGGTGGCCGTGATTGATGCGGGCGAAATCGCCGAGCTGGGCGCTGTCATTGACGTTTTTACGCAGCCCCAGCAAGCCATTACCAAGAGCCTGATTGACGAAATCGTGCCGCAAGAGCTGCCCGAGAGCGTGAGCAAGCGTGTGCGCACCCTGGCAGCCAAGTTGCCTGCTGGTCAAAGTGGCCAGTTGCTGCGCCTGTCGTATGCAGGCGAAAGTGCCTACGAGCCCATTTTGTCGCACCTGATTCGGGAGCTGGGGCTGGACTTGTCCATCCTGCACGGTCAGATCGATGAGATTCAGGAACAAACCTTTGGCTCTTTGGCGGTGTACGCCAGTGGTGAGGCAGCCAAGATTGAAGCGGCCATTACGCACCTGCAAAACAGCGGCGTGGTGGTGCAAGTGGTGCAAGTGAAGGGCTAAGCGATGTTCGAGAATTTTTCCGAAATGATGATCGAGTTGTTCATCGACTCGTTCTGGGAGACGCTGATCATGGTCGGCATCTCCGGCCTGCTGGGCGGCATTATTGGTATTCCACTGGGCGTTTTTCTGCGCCTGACCGACAAGGGCGGCGTGCTGGAAAACGCACCGCTAAACAACTCGGTGGGCTGGGTGGTGAATGCCGTGCGCTCCACGCCCTTCATCATCTTGCTGGTGGCAATTATTCCGTTCACACGCCTGATTACAGGCTCCTCGATCGGCACCTGGGCCGCAGTGGTGCCGTTGACCATTGCCTCCGCGCCGTTCATTGCGCGCTTGGTGGAAACCTCTTTACGGGAAGTGGACAACGGTCTGGTAGAAGCTGCGCAGTCCATGGGCGCTACCACCGGCCAAATCGTGTGGAAGGTATTGCTGCCTGAAGCCATGCCCGGCATCGTGGCTGGCCTGACCATCAGCTTTGTCAGCTTGACGGGCTACTCGGCCATGGCCGGTGCCATTGGCGGTGGCGGTCTGGGGGACTTGGGTATCCGCTACGGCTACCAGCGCTTCCTACCGGACATCATGCTGGCAGTGGTGGTCATCTTGATCTTCTTTGTGCAGGCCATTCAAAGCTTTGGCGACTGGATTGTGCGCCGTATCAGCCACAAATAACGTGTACTTCACACTCGAAAAAGCCCTGCAGGTTTCAAGCCTGCGGGGCTTTTTTAATGGGCGCTTGGTGCGTGTGAAAGTTCGGCAGGTTCTGCTGGAACGCTGCAGAAAATCCGCTCAACCCAGCGTGCTAGGCGCAAGCTGCTCGCGCAGCGTTTGCAGTATTTCTTCTGACAGCTCGGGGTTGCCTGCTGCCGTTGCACGGGCTAGCACCAAGGCACCCACCATGCTGCTCAGTGTGGAGATGGTCTGCGCGCGTCTTTCCGCGCTTTCGCCTTCTATGACACGCATAAACCGTTGAATATTGCGCTCTACCCCTTGGGCAAACACTTCAGACATCGCGGGGCCGGCACGCGCTGCGTCCGTGGCCAAGGCGGCTGCCGGGCAGCCTTCGCCGGGTTGATCGCGGTGGCTGGTTGACAGATACCCATGAACCAAAGCACGGAAATGGTCTGCCGTGCTGATGTCTGCAGGGGTGTCTGTGTCTGCAGTGGCTGAGCCGGTGTGCTCCAGAGCATCCAGTGGTGTGATCGTCCATTCAAAAGCGCGCAAACAGGCCTCGCGTGCCAGCGCGTCTTTGGATTCAAAGTGTCGGTACAAGCCACCGTGCGTTAACCCGGCATCGCGAGTGATCTCGGCGACACCCACGCCATCCAGTCCTTTTTCTCGGTAGAGACGAGCCGCTGCATCCACGATTCCTGCGCGGTTCTCTGCGGCCTGTGTTTTGCTCACTTTCATAAGTTAGATGATAACCATCATCTAAACTCATTTATGATGATTGCCATCATCAATAAGATCGGGCACACGAGACTGTGCCTGATAAGACAGGCGAAAGGCGCGGTATGAATAGGCGTGTTGTCATTACGGGCATGGGGCTGGTATCTCCTTTGGGCTGCAATGTCGAGTTGGCATGGAAGCGGCTGTTGGCAGGCCAGTCGGGCGTACGCACCCTGGATCCTTTAGTGGGCGCAGGCACGGGCGTTGCCGTTGCAGGGCGCGTGCCCGGTCTGGATGAAGACGCCGAGGCTGGCTGGAATGCCGAGGCCGTCATTGCTGCCAAAGAGCTGCGGCGCATGGATCGTTTCATCGCATTTGCGCTGGGCGCTGCAGACCAGGCCATTGCGCAAGCGCAATGGAGCCCTCAGACTGCGCAGCAGCAAGAGCGCTCGGCCACCATCATTGGCTCGGGTGTCGGAGGATTCAGCACGATTGCAGAGGCGGTTCGTACCACCGATGCCAAGGGCCCTCAGCGCCTGTCGCCATTCACGGTTCCCGCATTTCTTGCCAATCTGGCAGCAGGGCAGGTATCCATACGGCATCAATTCAAGGGCCCGCTGGGCGCGCCCGTGACGGCGTGTGCCGCCAGCATTCAGGCCATAGGCGATGCAGCACGTCTGATCCGCAACGATGAAGCCGACATTGCCTTGTGTGGCGGCAGCGAGGCCACGATTGATCGTGTGGCCTTGGGCAGTTTTGCGGCAGCCAAAGCACTGTCGACCCATTTCAGCGACCATCCCGCACAAGCGTCTCGGCCCTTTGATCTGGCTCGCGATGGTTTTGTGATGGCAGAGGGGGCAGGGCTTTTGGTGCTGGAGTCGCTCGATCATGCGCTGCGCAGAGGTGCAACACCGCTGGCGGAGGTGATTGGCTATGGCACATCGGCAGATGCGCACCATGTCACATCAGGCCCTGAGGACGGATCGGGGGCTGCGCGATCCATGCAGATGGCTCTGCGACAGGCGCAGCTGCAGCCTTCACAGGTGCAGCATTTGAATGCACATGCCACCTCGACCCCCGTGGGCGACCGGGGAGAGCTGGCCGCTATTCGCCAGGTGTTTGGTGCCGGGCATGGGCCTTCCATCACTGCGACCAAATCAGCGTTAGGCCACATGCTGGGTGCTGCAGGTGGCGCAGCGGCCATTTTTACAGCGCTGGCCTTGCGTGATCAGCTGGTACCGCCTGTGCTCAATCTTGAAAATCCGGACCCATTGGCTGCGGGCCTTGATCTGGTCACAGGCGCTGCCAGATCGCAAAAGATTGAGCACGCAATGCTCAACGGTTTTGGCTTTGGCGGGGTGAATGCCTCGCTGATACTCAAGCGTTATTCAGCTTGAGCGCAGCGCTGGCCTTGCGGTTATGAGGCATAAAACTACCGCTGCCTTCAATCCACCTTTCACTCGATTGAGGCAGTGGTTTTTTGTTCATGCTGGGCGCAGCCACGCAGCTGATCTGCGTGGCGTCAAGAACTCTGGCGAACCAAGGTGAGCGGCCCTTGAATGCATAAATCTTCGCTGACTTGGTCGTGCAGTACATGCTGGGTCAGCACAGGTGCCATATTGTTTGAGTCCATCGGGCCGTACCACTGACCACCGGGGTAAACAATCATCAAAGGGCCATGGTTGCAGGGGTACTGGCAGCTGGTTTGCAGCAGCATGACCTTTTTCTTCAGACCGGGGTTCTCGCGTACTGTGCGGGCCAAATGTGGCCACAGCTGCACGGCACCTTTGGCGGCACAGCGTGGGCCTGTGCACCACAGCACATGGTGCTGGTGCTCGGGCACTATGGACCAGCCCTTGGGGTCGTGCTCCCAGTCGTCATCACGCACCACGGCAGGCACATCTTGTGTATGGGGCTGCGCTAACGCGTCGTGTACCGTTGCGGCCAGTACATCGGCCAGTTGCGGTGTTTGAACCAGAGGGGCTGCAAAGATCAAGCGTTGGCGGTGCTGGTCACTATCAGCACGGTCAATAAGGCTAGTACGGCCAGCACGCCAGCGCATGATCAATTTGTGCAGCCACCGGCGCAGCGATGGCTCGTCAGGCACCATCACCGGCAGGATGACGATGGTTTGCGCCGCCGCACACAGGTCCAGCGCTTCGGGCAGCGCGGGCTGAAAGCGGTCAACAAAAGCGGGTTGCACACACAGTATTGGCTGGCCTTGCGTTGCCAGCGTGGCATGCAAGTGCTGGGCCAGTTCTCTCAACTCGCTGTCACCACTGGCGTAGCCAGCGCCCCGGCTGAGCAAAATGATGGCCAGTGATGCTACGCAGTCTGCCGCTGCGCTGGTACTGAGGGGCGGGGTGGTAGCGGTCATAGCAAGTCATCCGGCAGAAATTCAATCAACGGCTTGCCACTGCGTGGGCTGGTACGCACCAGCGCACGCACGCCATACACATTGGCAATGGTCTCGGGCGTCAGCACTTGTGCCGGCGTGCCTTGGGCGATCAGGGCGCCGTCTTTGAGCAAGTACAAACGATCACAGTAATGCGCGGCCAGTGGCAGCTCGTGCAGAGCGGCCAGTGCGGTCAGGCCCAGGCTGCGGATCAGGTTCATCAGCTCGAACTGGTGGCGCACATCAAGATGGTTGGTGGGCTCGTCCAAAATCAGCAACGGCGCTTGCTGAGCCAGGGCGCGAGCCATGAGTACACGTTGCTTTTCGCCACCGGAGAGGGTGGCGAACATGCGCTCAGACAGTGTCTCAGCGTCTACGCGCTGCAACGCCTGGGCAACGATGTGAAAGTCTTCTTGCCCATCACGCGCAAACGCAGACTGGTGCGGCGTGCGTCCCATCAGCACCACATCGCGCACGCGCAAGTCAAACTCGCTGGTGTTCTCTTGCGCCAGCACGGCCATGGCGCGGGCATTCTCGCGTGCGCTGCTTTGCCACACATTGCGGCCATTGACATGTACGCTGCCGCTGGTGGGCATCAATATGCGGTAGATCATGCGCAGCAGGGTGGATTTGCCGCTGCCATTGGGGCCCAGCAGGCCGACCAGTTCGCCGGGAGCCACATGCAGACTGACATCGCGCACGATGTGCTTGGCGGCCACCTGCCAGTTCAGATGCTGGGCTTGCAAGTGCACGCTGGCTTGCTGGGCGTTCATGTCACCAGCCTTTCGCGTGCGTTTTTGCGACACAGCATCCACACAAAGAAAGGGCCACCGAGCAGCGAGGTGATGACGCCCACGGGCACTTCTGCAGGCGCAAAGGTAATGCGAGAAAACACATCCACCCAGACCAGAAAAATGGCCCCCACCAGAGCCGCAACCGGCAGCACGCGGCGGTGCTCGGCACCCACCAGCATGCGGGTGATATGGGGCACGATCAGGCCCACAAAACCGATGGGGCCGGTTAACGCCACAAGTACGCCAGTGACCAGCGAGACCAGCACAAACAGCCAGCGCCGTGTGCGCGTGGTGTCCACGCCCAGCGTGGCCGCACTTTCTTCGCCCGACAGCAGTGCGTTGAGTGCACGCGCCTGCGTCAGCAGCAGGGCGGTGCCCACCACCAGCAGCGCTGCAGGCAGGCCCAGCTCATCCCAGCGGGTGCCGGCCAGGCTGCCCAGCGTCCAGGTCAGTATCGAGTTGGCCAGCTCGCGCTGGTCGGCGGTCAGCACAATGAGGCTGGTGACGCCGCCCAGGCAATAGGCGATAGCAACGCCGCCCAGAATCAGTCGTGTAGCCAGCAAGCGTCCGTTGGCGTAAGCCAGAAAATACACGGCAACACAGGCTGTCAGCGCCCCCCCGAAGGCCCCCAGCGGCAAGGCCAGATCACCCGCAAACGCCAGCGCGCCAAAGGCCAGCACACTGACTGCACCCACCGATGCGCCAGACGATACGCCTAGCAAATAGGGGTCGGCCAGCGGGTTGCGCACCATGGCTTGCATGGCCACGCCCACCAACGCCAGACCAGCACCGACGAGCGCAGCGAGCAGCACGCGCGGCATGCGCACGCGCCAGACGATTTGAAATTGCGCCGTGCTCCAGTCCCCGGGCTGCAAATCCATGCCCAGAAAACTGCCAATTTCATGTGCAGTGATCAGCCATGCCTGCTGCGGCGCAATACGTACGGGCCCCAGCGTGATGGCCAGTGTGAGCGATAGCAGTAGTAACGCGATGAGTGCGGCCAGCCATAGCGTCAACTGGCGGCGTTGCAGTGCAAAGGCCAAAGAGGTTGCGGTGGTCATGGCAGGGTGATGTGCGCGGGGTGCAGCGCGTGGGCCAACCGGTGCGTGGCCTCAACATTGCGCGGGCCGGGGGTGGCTTCTGCAAAATCCATCAGAACAAACTTTTGCTCGCGTATGGCAGTGACATCCGACAGCTCAGGCTTGCTGAGCAAGAACTGGCGCTTTCCGTCTGGTGTGGGCTGGTCGTTGTCCACGATGACAATCCAGTCCGGGTTGCGCGCAATCACGTCTTCCCAGTTGCCTCGCATCCAGCTGCTGTTCAGGTCGTCAAAAATATTAACGGCTCCGGCCGTTTCGATCATGGCATGTGGCATGGCATAGGGGCCCGTGGTGACGGGGATGTCGGTGCCGCTGTCAAACACAAACACCTTGGGCTTGTGCGTCACACCTTGGAGTGCGCCGGTGATGTTTTTGAGCTGGGCGCGCTGACCATCCACCAGTTTCTGGGCCCGTGCTTCGATATCAAAAATACGGCCCAGCGTGAGCAGGTCTGCAAAAGTGTCTTCCAGCGACACACGTTCACGTGCTACTTGGCGAATGCACGATTCAGTCAGTACATAGCTGGCAATGCCCAGCTCTTTGAGGCCGTTGGGCGTGATCTGTCCTTGGCGGAAACCGTAAGACCAGCCGCTGAAAACAAAATCTGGCTGTGCGTTCAGCAAGGTTTCCAGATTCATGTTCTGGTTCGACAGATCGGGTACCTGTGTCAGCTGCGTTTGCATGGCGGGGGGCAGGCGGTGAATGTCTCGCAAGCCACCGTAACCGACCAGACGATCAGCTAAGCCCAGGTACAGAAATGTTTCAATGAGATTGATGCCGTGGACCACAGCGCGCTGCGGTACGCGGTCATAGGTCGTGGGCCGATCGCACACGGGCACGGTAATGGGGCCGCGCGGCGGTGCAGCCGCTTGCGTCATGTCTGGCGCAGCATGGGAGGCTGTGGCCACCGGTTCTTTAGAGCAGCCCACCAGCATTGCGCTGGTCAGCAAAGAGGATGTTAAAAATAAGAGCTGTTTACGTATGAGTACAGCGGTTTTCATATAGTTTTATATGTGAAATCGTTTAAATACAAGCGCTGATAGCTCTTATTTTTTATAAAAATTTGCAGATTAGAACGCAAACTCTGCAGTCACATCAAAGCGGCGGCCTTCGCCGGGATAAGCCTGCCCCGCACCGCTGTTAGAGACAGCGGAGTAGGTGTAAAGCTTATCGGTCAGATTGCGTGCCGTCAGGCGGTAGGTAGTGCGGGCGCTGGGATTCCAGCTCAAGGCCGCATCCCATACGGTATAGCCGGGGCTTCGGGACGTGTTGGCATCGTCCGCAAAGCGTGTACTTACAGCGCGCGCACCCAGTGATGCCTGCCAGTAGCCCATGGCATTGACGGTGTTGTAGTGCACCCAAAGATTGGCAGTTTGGCGTGCCACATTGGAGGGGGTCTTGCCGCTGAGGTCCTGGCCGCTTTTGATCAGCTCGTCATATTGGGCATCAACCAGCGCGAGGTTGCCGTCAATACGCCAGTGCGGGGTCAAGCGCAGCGCGGCAGTCAACTCCAGCCCTTGCGAGTATTGCTTGCCACCTTGTGTTTGCAGTTTCGTTTGCTGGTCGGTCGTGACGATGTCATTTTTCTCGATGCGGTAGGCCGCGACGGTCCATTCGCTATGTCCATTTGCAGACTGCTGCTTCAGGCCCACTTCCACCTGGCGGGCGGTTGTCAGTTTGTAGTGTTTGTTGGTGGTGTTGAGCGTCAGGATGTTGCCGACGGGGTCATGCCCTTGCGTGAACTGGCCGTAAAGGTTTGTGTGTGCGTTCAGTGCGTAGGTGCTACCCAAGCGCCAGGCTGTACCGTGCAAACGGGTGTCAAAAGCACCCACACCAGATACCGGGTAGCGCGACATATCAGTCACGCCCTGGCGGATGCCACCCAGCAGCAGCCAGCGGTCAGACAGCGACCAGGCATCTTCGACATAAAAGTCATGCGTAGTGGCCTCTGTACGGAAGTTGGGCAACAGGGGCGAAGTATTGGGCCAGTGGCTCCATCTTGGATCATTGACCCCGATGGTGTCGCTGCCGGCGTAATCATTGCGGGCAAAGCGGAACTTGGCTTTGCTCACCTCCCATCCCAGCACCAGCTTGTGCGTACCGGCGTTGACGACAGCTTCCAGTCGGTTACCGGTTTGATCCAGGTCGTGCGACAGTTCCAAATAGTCTGCAAGCTTAATTTGCTGAGTTGCTGGCCGGTAGCTGTACGCCTCAATATTGCGCCAGTAGCGGTCTGCCTTGAAGTGGTAGAGCTCATTGCGCACGGTCAACTGGTCGTTGAGCTGGTACTCCACGCGCGCCCGCACACGTTGATCCTTGATGCTGATGGCGCTGTCTTGCGTGTTGAAGTTGCGGCCCAGCAGGCTCTTCACGATGCGGCCATTGAGCGTAGGTGTACCAAAGTAGCGGGCCGGTTTTTGGTCGCTGCTGTCAACCAGCAACTCGGCGCGTAGTACGCCGCTGGGTTGCCAGCGCAAGGTGCTCATGAACTTGCTGCCGTGGGATTGGCTCATTGCATGCTCGCCGCTGCTGGTGTGGCCGTACACGTCCATGCGGTAGCTCAGCGTTTCGCCCAGAGGGCCACTCATGCCCAGGCCTAAACGGCCTGTGTCGTACGAGCCGGCACCCACCATCACTTCACGCATCAGCTCGCGCGTGGGCTGCTTGCGTACTACGTTGGCTGTTGCTCCCACGGTGCCGCTGCCGTACAAAATAGACGCTGGGCCGCGCAGCACTTCGACGCGCTCGTAACCCCAGCTATCACTGGGGTAGGGCGTGGTGCTGGAGGCCACGCCCAGCTTTACGCCATCTTCGGCAATGCCAACCGAATTGGTGCCTGTAAAGCCCCGTGCGCTAAAGCTCAGGCTGCCGTAACTGGTAGGCGACAGCGCAGTCATGCCCACGGTTCGGCCAATGATGTCGGCCATGCGGCTGTCGCCACGCTCTTGCCAGGTTTGCTCGTCCACATAGTCCAGGCTGGCTGGCAAGTCGCGCGTGGCAATGCCGGTGCGGCTGCCTGAGGTGCTGGCTTGCGACAGGCCCAGGCCGACATTGCCCATGACCTCAACTGTTGGCAGTACAGGCAGTGCATAAGTGCTGGAAGGTATGGCCTCCTGCGTGTGCTCAACGCCAATATGCACAGCAGCAGGCTCAGCAGCGATAGCCATAGAGGCGGGCACCAACCCGATCAGGACGGCAGGCAATTTGAAATGATTCATGGTGATCACAGAATGCTGACCGCCTGCCTGCTGCTGATGAGATCTCGCTAGGGTTGTGGGCCGGTATCTGGTCCTGCCACTAGCTTGTTGCCATCACGCTGCTCCCCGCAGACGGTCGTTGCAAATGCTGGCGAAAAAGGGGTGAACCCCATGTCGCACAGCGTTCAAACAGGCCGGTATCCGGGCTCACAGATGGCTTTGGGCTTGCCGCTCGCCTTCCCAATGTTGCCGCGCACCTCATGTAGAGGCCACGTAAAACATCAGTGGCTGGCCCTTGCACTGTATGCAAGAGCCTTGAGTCGGTTTTATCTGTTTACCGTTGCGGGGGCAGCCAGGGCATTGCACCCTGTTCCCGTTTAACCCGGGAGTGAACCCGAGCACCTGTTGTACGAAATTGAATAAAAACATGGTGCACATCAGGTGTGCACAGCATCTTCATTCAATAAGCTGCGCAGTATATCGTGGCAAATCTCCGCACCGAGCGGCAGCACCATTGAACAGCTTGCGCTTTGGCAAAACGTGCATCGTCTTTTTCGACGGGGCAGGCTTGCGCAAGCGACGTGTATGTCGATTGGCGGTGCTAGCAGCGAACGGCAGGTGATCGGAAAAACGGTGCACCAAGCAATCCCGGCAATGAAAAAGCCCCTTGCGGGGCTTTTAAGGGTTGCTGTGAACCCTGAATTTGGCGGAAAGCAGCTTCCGCCCTGAGCCTATATTTCATGCGCCTTGCGACTAGATATATGAATTCTATAGGCCTTCCTACAGACCAATTCGTTTAGGACGCAGGTGATGCTGACGGCTGCATTCGGCCAATCCAGTCAGTCGAGGTGGCAGCCAGAAGCAGCCCCTCGGCGCGACTCTGGGGCTCATCGCGGTTCTTTACGCGTATTGCGCTAATCCATTGCCAAGTGACCAATTCTCTTTCTGCACCTCAATGAGATTGACGAATACGTCCTCTGGACGAATGCCGGGGCTTTCTCCAAGCAACTGTGCAATCCTTCGAAACATTTCCTTCTTTTGCTCTACCGTGCGAGTGTTGTTCGCAGCGATTTGGATCATCACAATGTCGTCGCTTCGCTGAATCCCTAGGTAAGACGGTCCGTAGCAGAAATTTGCTGCGTCGTGTTCGCTGATAGTCATGAATTGGTTGCCTTCTGGCACGTTGAATGTTTCATGCATCGCGCGGTGAAGACTGTCAAAAATCGCTTGTCTGTAGGCCTCGGGCTTTCCTGTGCGCATGGCGATGTGGGTCAATGGCATTTCAGTCCTTTGTGAAGTGAAATGCATATGCTATATATTTAAATTTAATATTAATAGAAATTTCAATGATAATAAATTGATATGACTGGACGCCCGCTTGACTTGGATGCTGTTGCCGCATTTATTCAGATTGCCGAACTTGGCAGCTTCACTCGTGCGGCAGAAGCCACTCAGACCACACAGGCTGCGGTGAGCCTCAAGCTCAAGCGGCTTGAGGAGCGATTGGGTTGCCGTCTTTTTGAGCGCACGCCAAGGCATGTAGAACTGTCGCCCAGAGGTTCTGCTTTCCTCAGTCATGCTCGTGAACTGCTGGAAGCCAACCACAGGGCCCTCAACGCATTTGCAGGAGCAAGGCGACGGCTCACCATCGGCATAAGCGATCACGTAGCTGGGCCGGAACTGCCAGCACTGATCGCGCGGATGAATGCCCACGACCCTGAGCTATTAATTGGCATTCGGATTGCATCCTCGGGTGACTTGCTGCAAAGCTTCGACAGAAGGGAGCTCGATACGGTGATAGTCCGTCTGCACACAGGGCGGGCTGACGGAGAAGTCTTAGCCGAAGAAAAGTTCGGCTGGTTTGCCTCCCCAGGTTGGTTGTACCGCCCCGAAGAGCCCATGCCCTTGGCAACAATGGCTGAGCCTTGTGGAGTACGTCAGATGGCTGGTGAGTATCTGGACAAAGCTGCGGTGCCTTGGACAGAAGTCTTTGTGGGGGGCGGTGTGGCAGCCGTAACTGCTGCCGTAATGGCCGGTATTGGCGTTGCAGCTTTGGCACCACGAATGTTGCCGTTTGGCGCTGTGAACGTGGGTCCAAAGTTGAGGCTTCCCGAATTGCCGCTCCTGCCCGTGCTGCTGCACTCACGACACAAGGATGAGCGATCGCGTGATGTGGTTGCCGCACTTGCGGCAGCGTTCAAAAGTGCAATCCGAGGTTAGTATTTTTTATGAAGTGCTCGATCCATTCATGGGCATCTTCCGAATTTCGTGATTGACCGTTTTTCCAGCGCCTGACTGGCAGCAATAGGTCGCAAGCAGTCCTTGCCAGAAGGTTGCTACCGGCCCATAACAGTGGCCTCGGCAGATAAGCAGCTTTGCAGGCCAACGTCAAAAGAGATTCACTAAGCTGAGAACCGTCGACCAGGCCAGCTCAAGTAAAGTGAACGCAGAAAATAATCCGTTCACAACAAGAAAAATCGCGCCAACGAGAATCACTAAAACTATGAGTTGCACAGTCTTCATACGGTGAAGTCTCCCGAAAAACCAATTCAATGGTCCATCTTAGGTTGGTTATGCGCTGACCCTCTAGTTCGTTTGCTGTCAAAGGCAGTGACGGCTCTTAACAAAAAAAGCCCGGTGAGCGTTGGTCTCCGGGCTTTTGTTCTTCTGGAATCCCATCGGGATTCAATTCAGGGCTTCCGCCAGCGCGACAGTGGGGCGGCTTTCCAACCAATTGCGCGGGGGCCCAGCTGGATGGGTGGAGGAAAGCCCTCGTTCAGCATTCAGTTGCGCAGCGTTGTTTTGGAGATGCCCAGCTTCTCAAGCAGCGTGGTGCGACGATAGATAAGGGTTTGAGTTTTTGCCATGGTGGTGCTCATGCGGGAATGGGTTGTTGTTCGGGGCGTAGCGATGGCTTGCTTGCCAGTTGCTGCAGCTGCTCTTGCAGCACGTCGTCTTGTTTGGCGTGATCGTAAACCGCTAAACCCAGCTGTTGGGCCACCATGTATTCCAGGCTGGCGCCCTTGAATTGTTGGCAGCCGGGTAGCAGGTAGATAGCGTGGCAGGCCATGAGTTGGCTCATGGCATCCAGCACCTGGGCATCAGCGCCTAGCGCATGAAAGATGTAGCTGCCCTTGCTGTCTGCAACGGTCAGGCCTTCAAAGGCCATCTGGGCACGGCGGCACAGTTGCTCGTCGGTTTCATCGGGCATCCTTGGAAAGTCTTGAGACTGCCAACGCAGAAAGCTCTTTTGCTACTTTAGCCATATCAACCTTACAGGTCATTCAACAGGCCAATTGAAGTTGATATTAGTGGTCAGTAGCTGACCGTTAAAAACCAATAGATGAGCAGTAGCCCCAATGAAAAAGCCCCTTGCGGGGCTTTTAAGGGTTGCTGTGAACCCTGAATATGGCGGAAGACAGCTGGAGTCGAACCAACCCAGGAGTGACTGACACCCCTCACCGGGTTTGAAGCCCGGCCGCACCACCGGGCACGATTGCCTTCCTTAGAAGAAGCTGCAGATTGTAGCGCGCAGCGGGTGCCGTTTGCCGCAAGTGCAAGGCAAACGCGGTATCAGCTTTGGGTATGCCACTGCGTATCGGGGCGCAGCACGTGGGCATCGCGCACGCGGCGCGTGTAGCCCAGGCGGTCAAAGCATTCAATGATCTGGATAGCGCGCTTGCGCCCCAGACCTGTGACATCGCGGAACTCGCGTGCCACCACTTCGCCGTTGGGGGTGGCACTGGCCAGCTCTTTGATGGTGCGGGCCAGCTCATCCATATTTGCAGCGGTGTAGAACAAGTCTTTGACCACCTGAAATACCAAGCCCTGACGGGCCAGTTTGCGCAGTAGCTGGCGCACAACTTCTTCGCCTGTGCCGGTGTCTGCGGCCAAGTCACGCACCCATGGTGGGTCAAAGCGGCCGGCGTTCAGCAGGGGCAGCAGTTGCTCTGACAAGGCTTGCTCCTGGGTGCTGAGCTGCACGCTGTGGCTGGGCAGGTGCAGCCACGCGCCGCTGCTGGCCATTTGTTGGCCTTGCAGCAGCTGATCAATCAGTGCACGCCAGAGTTTGTTGTGCTGGCTGTGTACCAGACCGGGCCAAGCCATGCGACGCAGGCGGGCGGCGTTAATGCCGGGCTCGTCAGGGTACTTGTCGTGAAAGCGGGCAATCGTGTCCATTACCTGCTGCTGCAGTTGCTGCCAGCGTGCGCTGTCAAGCAGCAGGGCGTCGCCATCGGTTTGTGCAATGCGCTGGGTGCCAGGTAAATCCATGCCATCCATGGCGCGGCCACTCAGGCGCTGCAGTTGTGTCAAGCTGACGCCGTGTGCCGCATGCGTCACCAAAGCTGCAGGGTTGCCTGTGGTGACCAGTGACTCCAGTGCTTGCAGATAGGCCAAACGGGCAGTGCTGCGGCGCTTGCGGGCTGGGGCGTAGGGGTCAAGCACCATGCCGCCAGCAATGGTGCGGCTGGCTTGGGCATTGCGAATGATCAGGCGGTCACCCGGAATGGCGTAGACGGGGTGGTCCAGCACCAGTTGTGCGGCCACTTCCGTGCCTGGTTCAATCGCGCCATCTTGCAGCAAGGCCACGTGTGCGGTGCAGCGCTGGGTGCCGATGTGCACATGCACTGCGGTCCACTGCTGCATGGGCTGGGCTTCTGCCAGCAGGTGCAGGCGAATGTCTATGCGGTCACTGGCTTGCAGTACGCGTGCGTCGGCGATCCAGTCGCCGCGAATGATGTCCTCTTTGGCAATGCCCGCCAGATTCAGTGCGCAGCGCTGGCCCGCCAAGCCCACTTGTGCAGCCTGATTTTGGGCGTGGATGCTGCGCACGCGCACGGCTTGACCGCTTCCCGAGTGCTGCAACACATCGCCCACAGCGACTTGGCCGCTGAACACCGTGCCCGTGACCACCGTGCCTTGGCCGGGCAGGGTGAAGACGCGGTCTACTGCCAGACGGAACAGCCCGTCTTGCGGCCGGGAAGGCATCATCAGCGCCTGTACTTCCAGGTACTCGCGCAGCGCCTGTACACCGCGGTCGCCGGACTGGCTGGCTGCGGTTTCAAAAATGGGGCTTTCGTGCAGGCTGGTGACGGACAGGATGGCTGCAATTTCCAGCTTCACCTCTTCGATGCGTTGGGGCAGCACGCGGTCCACCTTGGTCAGGGCGACCGTGCCCTTTTTTACGCCCAGCAGTTGCAAAATCTCAAGGTGCTCCAGCGTTTGCGGCATTACCCCGTCGTCGGCCGCCACCACCAGCAAGGCGTGGTCAATACCCACAGCGCCCGCTGCCATGGTGTGTACAAATCGTTCATGGCCGGGTACGTCAATGATGCCCAGCACATCTCCGTTGGACAGGGGGGCATAGGCGTAGCCCAGCTCAATCGAAATGCCCCGCGATTTTTCTTCTTTGAGACGGTCAGTTTCCACGCCCGTGAGGGCGCGCACCAAAGTGGTTTTGCCGTGGTCAATGTGTCCAGCGGTACCGATGATCATGCAAGCACTTTCTAGTCAGCAAAAAAATATTTAATCCAAATATGGCTCTGGCGCTTATCCGATAAGCGCTGGTAGCTATTGATTTATTGGAATGCAGTCAGTTGTTGCACAAATTGCGCTTGCATGGGCTCTTCCAGGCAGCGCAAGTCCAGCCAGAGTGCATCGTCATGCAAGCGGCCAATAACCGGGCGGGGCAGGGCGCGCAGGCGCACTTCCAGCTGGGTCAGCTGGCGGCCAGCTTGCTTGCCGCTGGCTGGGTAGAGCTTCAGTCCAAAACTGGGCAGGTTCTCTACGGGCAGGGCGCCACTGCCAATTTGGCTTTGCATTGCGGCAGTCTCTACCACCCACGTATCCCCCAGCACGGTTTGCAGCTGTGGTGCCAGACTTTCGGCCTGGGCTTGCATTACAGCTTGCGGGCGGGTGAACAGGCGCAACGTGGTCAGACGGTCGGCCAGTTTTTCAGGGTGCAGGTACAGGCGCAGTGTGGGCTCCAGCGCGGCCAGCGTGAGTTTGCCCACGCGCAGGGCGCGCTTCATGGGGTTCTTTTTGATCTGCGCAATCAAATCTTTGCGGCCCACGATGATGCCCGCCTGGGGGCCGCCCAGCAGCTTGTCACCCGAGAACGTGACGATGTCGGCCCCGGCATCCACCGTTTCGCGTACGGTCACTTCGTGGGGCAGGCCCCAGTGGCGCAGATCGACCAAAGTGCCGCTGCCCAAGTCCACCATCATGTTCAGGCCACGCTCATGGGCCATGGCTGTGACTTCAGCGTCTGACACGCTTTTGGTAAAGCCCGTCACTTCGTAGTTGCTGGTGTGTACCTTCATCAGCAAGGCGGTGCGGTCGCTGATGGCTTCTGCGTAATCTTTGGCGTGGGTGCGGTTGGTGGTGCCCACTTCGAGCAACTGGCAACCGGCACGCTTCATGATGTCTGGGATGCGGAACGCACCGCCAATTTCCACCAGTTCTCCGCGCGAGACCACAACCTCTTTGCCTGGGGCCAGGGTGGACAGCGCCAGCAGCACGGCAGCAGCATTGTTGTTGACGATGGTGGCAGCCTCGGCGCCGGTCAGCTCGCAAATCAGGGCTTCAACCAGATCATCGCGGTCGCCACGGCCACCGGTTTCGAGGTCGTATTCCAGGTTGGCAGGGTTGGTCAGTGCTTCGACCACTGCATCCACGGCCTCTTGAGGCAGCAGGGCGCGGCCCAAGTTGGTATGCAGCACCGTGCCCGTGAGGTTGAACACGCTTTTCAGGCGGGGGGCAAAACGCTCGGTCAAACGGCTTTGTACGGCCTGGGTCAAAGCGTCAGCGCTGACTTGTCCGGCTTGCAGGCTGCCATCGAGCAGGTGGTGACGCAGGCCATCGAGCACATGCCGTACTGCATCGGTCGTGCTGGAGCGACCAAATTCAATCTGCAAGCCTTGCAAGACGGGGTGTTGAAGCAGTTTGTCAACCGAAGGAAGACGTGGGGCGGCAGTGTTCAATGCAGCACTCTCAATGTGAAAAACAATAAAGAAAGGCCGCCGCAGCGGCCTTTCGGCAAGTGGGCACAAGTGCTTATTCTGCCGCAGGGTCAACCAGAGCTTCGTCTTGGCTTTCGGTTTGCTCTTCCGAAACAGCGACAAACAACAACGGGTTCGCACTGGCGCGCTTGAACGTGGTGCTTTCGCTCATCAGCAAGTCCAGCATCAAGCTGGCCAAGTCGTCTGCCAATGGCTCTGCCATCGGGTCTTTTTCTTGATTGACGATTTTTCGGTAGGTACCACATTCATCACAGGTTTCTGCTGTGATGACATCTTTGCTGCCTTCAACGGTCTGGTAGTGAATGCCTGCAGTGGACTCGCAGTGCGAGCACTTCACGCGCACCATGTGCCACTCGGTGCAGCAAGTGCCGCAGTGCAGGTAGCGGTGACCGTTGGCCTTGCCGCCAATGCGCAGAACACTGGCCACAGGTTCGCTGGCGCAAACAGGGCAGATGGATGCCGGGTCGGTATAAGGCACATCTGCTGCATTCAAGGCCGCTGCGCGCTTGGCGTAGGTGACCTGCAAAGCAGCCATGATGAAAGGTGCCATGCCAATGTGGCGGGCAGCGACTTCTTTTTCCAGCAGACGCTGAGCGATCTCATCGCGCTCTTCGTGGCTCAGTTCGCGCAAGGACTGAATCAAGGGTTGCAATGGCTCTGGCAAGCCTTCGCTGCTTGCCAGGGTATCGAGCATGGCATTGAGTACTTGGTGCCATGCCGGATCGATGTGCTCAGTGGCAGGCAACAACGGCATGGAGTGCTGCTGTGCACGTGCCACATCCGTTGTGTTCAGTCCTTGCAACTCTACTTTGGAGACAGCAGCATGCTGTGCATCCACAATTTTTGCTGCAAATTGCAGGTAATCGGCAATCGGATTACCTTCGGAAAGCTGGCGCAGGCGGGTTGCGCGCTCTGCAAACATGCTGGCCACTTGAGGCAGCAGGATGCGAGGGAAAGAAGTCTTGTCCAGCGATTCAATTTCGCCGGGCTGAAGAATGCGTTGTTGCATGAAAAGGGGTTCCCTAAATTGAAGCCGCCGGTACGCCCAGCATGGGCTGTACCGGCGGCAATCAACAAGCGTCTAAGTGACTTTTATTTCGAGGCCAAACCAGCGACTTAGTCGTTGTCGCCGGTCATCTTGCGATACCAGCCGCGGTGGTGTTGCTTGGCCCAAGCACGTGTGACTGTGCCATACAACATTGCGCGAATGGTTCCACGGGTCCAAATAGCCGCGTAGACGTGCATGACGATCAGGCCAATCATCCATACTGCTGCAATAGCATGCAGGACGGATGCTGTGCGGACCAGGTCCACAGGCAGATTCCACCAAGCGCGCCACATCAGAAAACCGGTGATGGTGATCAATGCCATGCCAATGACCAGACCCCAGAACAACAGCTTTTGACCGCCGTTGTACTTGCCTTGTTCAGGCATGTCGTGGTCATCGCCATCAATCATTTTGTTCACGTTCTTGAGCCACTCGATATCGCGAGGCTCAATCACGTTCAAGCGCCAGAAGCGGAACGCCATGATGATGAAGAACACAGCCATCACTACACCGATGTAGGGGTGCAGGATGCGGGTCCAGGGGCCGCCACCGAACAATTGAGTCAGGGGGAAGAACGCTGGATGAAAGAACGCCAAGCCAGACAGAGCCAGCAAGATGAAGCAAATGCCTACCACCCAGTGGTTGGCGCGCTCCGATGCGTTATAGCGCACGAGGTCGCGTGGATTGCGTTTCATTTGCCGTTCTCCTTCTTGTCGGCTGCTGCATCCTTGCGGTCCATTTCATCTTCCAATTCTTTGGACACTTCGTTCGGGCCCTTGGTGATGTAGTGGAACAAGCTGCCGACAGCGGCTGCGCCCAAAGCTGCCATAGCCAGAGGCTTGGCAACACCCTTCCACAGAGAAACCATGGGGCTGATCTTGGGATCATCCGGCAGGCCCTTGTAGAGCGATGGCTTATCAGCATGGTGCAACACGTACATGACGTGTGTACCACCGACCGCAGCTGGGTCATACAAACCAGCATTGGCGTAACCACGGTTTTGCAAGTCGCCAATGCGGCGTTCTGCTTGCTCATGCATTGCTTTCTTGGTGCCAAACATGATGGCACCCGTTGGGCAAGTCTTGACGCAAGCAGGCTCGCGGCCCACAGCCACGCGGTCAGAACACAAGGTGCACTTGTACGCCTTGTGGTCCTTCTTGGAGATGCGTGGAATGTTGAATGGGCAGCCTGTTACGCAGTAACCGCAACCCACGCACTGGTCTTGCTGGAAGTCCACGATGCCGTTGGCGTACTGCACGATCGCACCAGGCGATGGGCAGGCCTTCAGGCAGCCAGGGTCTTCACAGTGCATACAGCCGTCCTTGCGGATCAGCCATTCCAGATTGCCTGTTGCTTCGTTTTCGTACTCGGTAAAGCGCATGACAGTCCAAGACTCGGCCGTGAGGTCGGTCGGATTGTCATAAACGCCAGCAGCCAGAGTGCCGACTTCGTCGCGCAGGTCGTTCCATTCCATGCACGCTGTTTGGCAAGCCTTGCAGCCAATGCATTTGGAGACGTCAATCAGCTTGGCCACTTCTCCGCCATGCGCACCGCGTGCGCTGGGAGAAGGGGTAGTGGTCGCGGAGCGACGTTTGATATCGAGGGACATGGTTGAAGACATCAGCTATTTCTCCTTATGCCTTCTCGACCTTGACCAGGAAGGTCTTGGACTCAGGGGTGTAGCTGTTGCCGTCACCAATCGATGCTGTCAGGTTGTTCGCCAGGTAGCCCTTGCGCCCAGTTGACGAGAAGCCCCAGTGGATTGGCACACCCACGTGATGGATGGTCTTGCCGTCAATCTGCATGGGCTTGATGCGTTTGGTAACTACAGCAGCTGCCTTTACAAAACCGCGTTTGGAGGAAACCTTGACCTTCTGACCCGTCTCGATACCCAGCTCCTTGGCCAGCGCTTCACCAATTTCGACAAACTGCTCTGGCTGAACAATGTTGTTCAACTGAACATGCTTGGTCCAATAGTGGAAGTGCTCAGTCAGGCGGTAAGTGGTACCTACGTGTGGGTACTCCTTAGGATCGCCTGCAGTGCCCTTGGTTGATTCCAAGATGCGCGCAGCAGGATTGATGACCGCCAGTTTATTTTCTGGATACATCGGGTTGTAGCCCAATGGGTTATCAAACGCTTCGTAGTGCGTGGGGAACGGACCTTCGTTCATGCCCTTGCGAGCGAAGAAGCGGGCCACACCTTCCGGATTCATCGTGAACGGGTTGCAGCTAGGTGGCAGTGTTGCACCAATGTCTGGTACGTCAGCACCTGACCACTTGGCACCATCCCACTTGACAAGCACGCGGTTAGGATCGAATGGCTTGCCTTGCGTGTCGCACGATGCACGGTTGTACAAAATGCGGCGGTTTGCAGGCCATGCCCACGCCCAGTTCAGCGTATTGCCGATGCCGGTTGGGTCGCTGTTGTCGCGGCGAGCCATCTGGTTGCCTGAAGACGTCCAGCAGCCCGACCAGATCCAGCAGCCACCCATGGTGGTGCCGTCTGCACGCATTTCACCAAAGCCAGCCAGCTGTTCACCCGCCTTGCGGATGACCTTGCCGTCAGCATCGGTCAAGTCAACCAGTGCCTTGCCGTTGTATTCCTTGGCAATTTCCTCGGAGGTGGGATGTGCAGCTTGGGCGTAAGGCCACCACAGGTTGACGATGGGGTCGGGGAACTTGCCGCCGTCCGCTTCGTACAACTTTTTCATGCGCAGGTGCAGCCCGGACATGATGGCGATGTCAGTCTTGGCTTCACCTGGGGCATCAGCCGCTTTCCAGTGCCATTGCAGCACCCGCGAAGAGCTCACTACTGCGCCATCTTCTTCGGCAAAGCAGGTGGTGGGCAGGCGGAACACCTCAGTCTGGATAGACGCGGTGTCTACATCATTGAACTCGCCGTGGTTCTTCCAGAACTCGGAGGTTTCAGTGACCAGCGGGTCCATGATCACCAAGAACTTCAGCTTCTTCAAGCCTTCACGCACGTTGTTCGAGTTCGCCAGCGCAGCCAATGGGTTAAAGCCTTGGGCAATGTAACCATTGACCTTGCCTTGCACCATCATGTCGGTGATCTGCAGCATGTCGTACTGCTTGTCCAACTTGGGCAGGTAATCGAACGCCCAGTTGTTTTCAGCAGTTGCAGCAGGGCCGAACCATGCCTTCATCAGGTTGACGTGGAACTTGGGCGTGTTCTGCCAGAAGTTCATCTGACCCGGACGCAATGTCTTGGGCGTGCGAGCACCGATGTACTTCTCGTACTCTTGTTCGCTTTCGTTGGGTAGCGTCAGGTAACCCGGCAACGAAGCAGACAAGATACCCAGGTCAGTCAGGCCTTGGATGTTGGAGTGACCACGCAGCGCATTCATACCGCCGCCAGCAACACCAATGTTGCCGCACAGCAGCTGAATCATGGCGCCTGTGCGCAGCATCTGTGCACCCGTGGTGTGCTGTGTCCAGCCCAGGGCGTACATGATGGTGGCGACACGGCCTGCTTCAGCAGTCGATGCAAACTTCTCTGCTACGTGCAGGAACTTTGCCTTGGGTGTACCGCAGATGCTTTCCACTTTTTCAGGGGTGTAGCCTGCGTAGTGGCGTTTGAGCCACTGGTACACGCAGCGCGGGTGCTGCAGTGAAGCGTCGACCTTTACAAAGCCATCTTCACCCATTTCGTAGTCCCACGACGATTTGTCGTAAGTACGAGTTTCTGGGTTGTAACCCGAGAAGATACCTTCGTCGAACGCAAAGTCCTCACGCACGATAAACGAGAAGTCTGTGTAGTTCTTCACGTACTCGTGGTGGATCTTGTCGTTGGTCAACAAGTAATTAATGATGCCGCCGAGGAACACGATGTCCGAACCCGAACGGATTGGGGCATAGAAATCGGCTACCGAGGCAGAGCGGTTAAAGCGCGGGTCGACCACCATAAAGTGGGCACCATTGTGCTCTTTCGCTTCTGTCACCCATTTGAAACCGCAAGGGTGTGCTTCTGCTGCGTTACCACCCATCACCAAGATGACATCAGCATTTTTGATGTCTTCCCAATGATTGGTCATGGCTCCACGGCCAAACGTCGGGGCAAGACCTGCCACCGTCGGGCCGTGTCAGACACGTGCTTGGTTATCGAGCGCCAGCAGACCCCAGGAACGGGCTACCTTGTGTGTGACGTAACCGGCTTCATTGCTGGAGGCCGAGGCGGCCAGCATGCCAGTGGTGAGCCAGCGGTTAACCGTCTGACCCTTTTCGTTCTTCTCAATGAAGTTGGCGTCGCGGTCATCTTTCAGATGCTTGGCGATGCGGTTCAGCGCTTCGTCCCAGGACATGCGCTTCCACTCATCAGAGCCGGGAGCACGGTACTCGGGGTACTGAAGGCGGTGGGGGCTGTGCACGAAGTCGAGCAGCGAAGCACCCTTGGGGCACAGTGTGCCGCGGTTGACGGGGTGATCTGGATCACCTTCAACGTGCATGACGGACAGCTTGGCGTTCTTCACACCGTCGCTGTACGAATACATCAATAGACCACAACCGACCGAGCAGTACGTACATGTCTGCCGTGTAACGGTGGCTGCGGCCAGCTTGAACTGGCGAACTTCAGCAAGTGCAGCGGTGGGCGAGAAGCCCATCACTGCCAAGCTGGATGCCGCCAGACTCGAACCAGTCACTTTCATGAACTGGCGTCTGGAGAATTGCACCATGGGGTTACCTTTTTTAAAACTTGACGCTTGTAGGCGGAATTCTAGTTATATGTCTCATACAAGACCCACTCACCTGCCTTTATCCGATGGCAGTGGCTGGTGAATGTATGCATATGTTTGCATGGATCAAGTTTGCATATAGATGGGCAAACCCTTGGGAGCGGGTAAGACAACGTCTGAAATACAGCTGCTGCACTTGCGGACAGCACAGTCAGACAAGAGCGGAGACAATTGCAGGCTTGTTATGAAGGTTCTCTGCAGCGCAGAGAGGTGTCGAGGCTCGACCAACCTTTCTCTTGTCGTCCACACGGTTCTTGGATGCTTTTGTTGAGCCTGAGCTCCTCTTTCTTTTTGCACTGTTGAATTCTGATGTCCCACCGCCAACCCGTTCGTGTCACTGAGATTGCACAGTACAGCGCCATCATTGATGCCCGCACACCTGCTGAGTTTGAGCTGGACCACATTCCGGGGGCTATCAATTGCCCTGTGTTGAGCAATGAAGAGCGGGCCATCATTGGCACTATCTATAAGCAAGTCAGCCCGTTTGAAGCCAAGCGTTTGGGCGCATCCATGGTGGCGGCCAATCTTGCTGTGCATTTGAAAGAGACATTTGCAGACAAGCCAGCCAACTGGAAACCGTTGGTGTACTGCTGGCGAGGAGGCTTGCGCAGTGGCTCGATGGTGACTTGGCTGCGTCTGGTGGGATGGGATGCCCAGCAACTGGCAGGTGGCTACAAATCTTTTCGCCACCATGTGGTCGAGCAAATTGATGCCATCGTGCCGCAACTGCAGTTGCGTGTGCTGTGTGGTGCCACAGGCAGTGCCAAGACAAGTGTCCTGCTTGCGCTACAGCAGCAAGGTGCACAAGTACTGGATTTGGAAGGGCTTGCGCGGCACAAAGGCTCGTTGCTGGGTGCTTTGCCAGGGATTGCCCAGCCCAGTCAAAAGAATTTTGAAACGTTGCTGGCACAGCAACTGCAGACATTGGATTTGAGCCGACCTGTTTATATCGAGGGGGAAAGCCCCAAAATTGGCCGAGTGGGGCTGCCTTTGTTGCTGGTGCAACACATGCGTCAGTCGCCAGTGGTCGAGATCAAGGCCTCCCCCGAGGCGCGTTTGGCATATTTGCTGCGTGACTATGCGTATCTGGGCGATGACGTCGACACTTTGTGCGAGCGCTTGGGCTTTCTCAAAGAAATTCAAGGCAACGAAACCATTGCGCGCTGGCAGCAGTGGGCGCAAGAAGGCAATTTGCCAGCCTTGTTTGAAGAGTTGATGCGATTGCACTATGACCCGCAATACGAGCGCTCGCAGTCCAAACATTTTCAGCAGTGGAGCCAGCGATCGAGCATTGTTGCGAATGACCTGTCTGAACCTTCGACTCAACAACTCGCACAACGCATTGCTGAGTTAAATTCGCCAGTATCTGTGACGTGATGACTGATTTCTTCCAAGCAGGAGCGCCGTATGCCTGAACATGCATTTCCCCCTATTGATCGCATTCTTGCTAGAAAAGGCAGCCTAGGGGAGGGGATGGAGATCTCGCGCGCACTGCCCACGCGTGGACGTCGCATGATCGGTGCCTGGTGCTTTCTAGACCACCTCGGGCCTATCGCTTTTGATGAAGGCCAGGGCATGCATGTGGGGGCGCACCCGCATACGCGTTTGCAAACCTTCACCTGGATGATTGAAGGGGAGGTCATGCACCGCGATAGCTTGGGCTCAGAACAAGTTGTGCGGCCCGGGCAGGTCAATTTGATGACGGCCGGTTATGGCATCTCGCACACAGAAGATTCAGTGGTGCCCGGTGCGCGCTTGCATGCTGCGCAGTTGTGGATTGCACTGCCCCATGCGGTGGCGGACCAACCTCCAGCTTTTTCGCACTACCCTGAAGTGCCGCAGTGGCAAGAGCAAGGCTGCCAATGGTCGCTGATGGCAGGTAGCTATGGTGCTTACACGGCACCCACGGATTTGCATTCGCCCATGCTGGGCCTGGAAGTGCTGAGCGCGCAGGGTGCTGATTTCATGCTGGAAATGCGCCCAGATTTTGAATACGGATTGTTTGCTCTGACAGGTGGTTTTTGCATCGAAGGTGAAACCTATGGAGCAGATGAGTTGGCCTACCTTGCGCCGGGGCGCGAGTATTTGAATGTACAAGTGCCGGCGGGAACGCGCCTGCTGGTGATTGGGGGAGCGCCGTTTGCCGAACCTGTCACCATGTGGTGGAACTTTGTGGGTGCAGACATGGCCAGTATTCGCGCATACCGCGCTGCCTGGGAGGCGGGCGACGCACGCTTTGGTCGCGTGCCGGGCGGTGAGCACCGCCGTTTACCGGCGCCGGCCTTGCCTTAGTCAGGCAGCGTACTGCTCAGGCCAGTCGTTTGCAGGCCATGGCAGTGTTGCGTGGCAGAGGTTACGCGCACCCACTGCGGTGATCCGATGAGGGTCGAAATAGATTTGTGTAAGTCCGATGGAGAGAGGGATTTCTTCAGTGCATTCTCAGAACAGCGCCGCGCGCCGCTCACTTTGGCGCATGCAGGCAGGCATGGCGATTTTTTGGGTGGTAGTGCTGGGTGTGATGTATGTAGCCATGGACCGCTACATGCAGCCTGCTGCTTCCGTGATCACCTCCGACGGCGGGCTGCAGCTGCAGCGCCACCGGGATGGTCATTTTTATGTGGATGGCAGCATCAACGGCCAGCCTGTGCGGTTTATGGTGGACACTGGGGCTACGTCCATTTCGGTGACTGACGCCCTGGCCCAGCGCGCGGGTCTTGAAGGCGGTGAATTGGTTCAGTTTCGCACTGCCAATGGCGTGCGCATGGGGCGTTTGGTGCGTGCGCAAAGCGTGACTGTAGGGCCGTTGCAAGCGCGCAATCTGACGGTGGGCACGGGCTATACCGGCAGCAGCGAACAAGATGCGCTGTTGGGGCAGAACTTCTTGCGCCAGTTTGATGTACTGATGCGCGGCGATGTGCTGGAGTTGCGACCTAGATAAATATTCATAGCTACCAACGTCCGTCATGTAAGCGTTGGTAGCTATTTTTATGTAAATTTCTGACTTGAAATCAAGCGGCAATGACCAGCGTGGGTTCGTTGGTCACTTGCAAAACTTCAACAGCCACTAACTGCGGCGGCATGGTGAATTGCTTGACCGCTTTGTCCAGCTCGCTGGCCTGATCGTGCAGCGAAGACGAGGCCGCGCTGGATTGCTCGACCAGGGCTGCGTTTTGCTGGGTCATCTGCTCCAGTTCATCTACCGAGCGCATCACGTTGGCAATCTGGCGGTGCTGAACATGTGTTGCTTCGGTAATTTCGGCAATGACCTGCGCCACGCGGTCAACGCTGCCCACAATGTCATCCATGGTGCTACCCGCCTGGTGCACCAATGATGTGCCACTGTCCACGCATTGTGTGGAGGCTGTAATCAAAGCCTTGATTTCGCGGGCTGCTTCAGCACTGCGTCCGGCTAGCGAGCGTACTTCGTTGGCCACCACGGCAAACCCGCGGCCTTGCTCGCCCGCACGGGCTGCTTCCACTGCTGCATTCAGTGCCAAGATATTGGTCTGGAAGGCAATGCCGTCAATCACTCCGGTGATTTGGGCAATACGCTCCGAGCTGTGTGCAATCTGCTGCATGGTATGCACCACATTGGCGGTCACTTGCTTGCCACGCTGTGCCACATTGGTGGCAGCCTGGGCTTGCTGGTGGGCCATTTCGCTGGATTGGGCGCTGTGTTGCACGCCTTGGCCCAACTCTTCCATCGCGCCCGTAGTGGTCTGCAAATGGGTGGCAGTGTCTTCGGTACGTTCACTCAGGTGGTGGTTGCCACTGGCAATTTCTGCACTGGCGGTAGAGACCTGGCCTGCCGCTGCCTGCACTTGCGCAACCAAGCTGCGCAGTGCGCTTTGCATCTCGGCCATGGACTGCACCAACTGGCCTACCTCGTCTTGGTTGAGCGGAATGATATCTTGCGACAAGTCTCCTGCTGCCACCCGCTGGGCCATGTTGCGTGCCATTTGCAAGGACCGCATGATGTTGCGCACACTGAAGGCGGTGATGGGCAGCATGATGAAAATGGAGGTCAAAACCACTGCTGCCATCAGTATTTTCATGTGCAGGGCTTGCTCTGCAATGGTGGTGCGGCCCGCTTCTAGCTCAGACTGTGCCTGCATCACGGCAGCGCCCAGCAGTGCATCTGCGTCATGGATGGCGCTGCGTACGACCTCAGCTTGCTCGGCGCCTTCTGCAGGGCTGACCAGACCTTTGCGCACCTGTTCCATGACAGGGGCGAGATCTTCACCGTAGCGCTCCAGGGAGGTGCTAACGACGTTGAGTTTTTGCGCATATTCTGAGGTGGGTGGCTGCAGCATCAGCAGCATCTGGGCGCGCTCCTTGAGGCTGGCAAGAGTGGTTTGCCAGCGGCCCAGCATTTCACCGACCATGTCTGAGTTGTCGGAATTGACGATCGTGTTTTTCTCGGCCAGTTGCACATTCCCTAAGTTGGTGCGCAGCTCGCTGATGTCTACCAGTGTCTGCACCCGCGTGGTGAAGACATCTTCTACTGTCTTACGCGTTTGCTCTAAGGCATAAAATCCCGCTCCACCAATAATGACCAGCATGGCCAGGCAAAACAGGGTGCCGCAGTAAAGACGGCTTTTGATCGACAGGTTGGCTACAAACTTCATCACAAATCCCTTCCATATACCCCGCAGCTTGTGGCCACGACAGATGTAAGCATTCGTTGCAACATTCGCGCCAACCATCTGATCGTGGCGGTAAATGTTGGGAGTTGGCTTAGAGACCCAGAATTTTTGCCATGCAGTTGGCGTCTTTATCGCAACGACCAGACCGTTTGATCAGGTTGTGATGAGCCTTGGCAGCGCGGAAGCCTTGCGCACGGCCGATGCCATAGCGTGTGCGCTTTCAAGTGCGGCAATGTGCCTTCCACGCACGACAAGCGTATGAAGGCGTCCAAACATTCTGCGTCGGTCACAGATACGTGTAGTGCACGCCGTCCATGCTTTTCAGATAGCTGTGCTGTGTACGCTCTAAGACAGATTGGATGGAATGTCAGCTTCCACTAGCAAACTCAACAAATGCAACGATTGCTGCCAGCCCAGATAGCAGGATTCGGCCGGAATCACCTCGGGCAGGCCTTCTTGAACGATCTGTATTTCCGTGCCGCAGGCAACTGCGCGCAGTTCGACGGTGGTGATCATGCTGCCGGGCAAACCGGGGTCGTCAAACTGGTCACTGTTGCGAATGCGGGTGTTGGGTACCAGCTCTAGATAGACGCCCCCAAAGCTGCTGCGCTCACCGGTGCCAAGGTTGATGAAGGCCATGCGAAAGTGTCCCCCGGGGCGGGCATCCATTTCCTGTACTTCGCAGACAAAACCGTGGGGAGGCATCCATTTGACGAGGGCTGCAGCGGTAGTAAAGGCGCGGTAGATGCGTTCTGGCGGTGCCTGAAGTACGCGGTGCAGGCGGATAGTGTGCGGCATGACTGGAACTCCTGAGCAGTGAGCAAGCAGGCTCAGCCTAGCTTCATGGCCGCAGCAAAGCGAGTCAAACCCATGGCGGCAAAATGGCAAAATGCATACAACCGATGCGGCCATCTGCTCGGTAGGGGGCTGGGTTTGGCTGCTTTACTCAACGCCACGAATGGGTGTATTGCACATGGGTGGCTGTGCGTGCCACGCTTGCCTGTGTCGACCTTAGGGCCAGTGCCTTGTGCAGCTAAGCCTATGAGCGCCATGCTGTCTCCATACAAGCCGCTCATAGGCGCAAGTCGCGCAGCGTTGGTTGCGCGGCTTGCCCTTGCAGAGTTAAAGGGCCATCAGAGCATCATTGTTTTTGCAGCATCTTGATCACGCTGGAGAAGTCTTCTCCCCCATGACCGGCAATGCTGTGGGCTGCGTAGATGGCGCGGGCCATGCCTCCCAGTGGGGTGCTGGATTTGGTCGCAATCGCATTGTCCTGCGCCAACCCCAAGTCTTTGAGCATCAAATCGGTGCCAAAGCCACCGGCATAACCTTTGCTGGCGGGTGCATTTTCGTGCACACCGGGGAATGGGTTGTACTTTTCAAGTGCCCAGTTTCCACCTGAGCTGCGGCGCATGATCTCGGACAGCACCTTGGGGTCCAGTCCATTGGCCACGCCCAGTGCGATGGCCTCGCTGGTGCCCACCATCAAAATTCCCAGCAGCATGTTGTTACAGATCTTGGCAGTCTGGCCAGCACCTACAGAGCCTGCGTGGAAGATGTTGGCGCCCATTTTTTCCAGATAAGGCTTTGCGCGCTCCAGCTGTGATGCAGTGGCTCCCACCATGAACGTCAGCGTGCCAGCCATTGCGCCACCGGTGCCGCCAGAGACGGGTGCGTCAATAAAGTCAATACCCGCGGCATCTGCTGCTTTGGCTACTTTTTGGCTGGTGGCTGCTGCGATGGTGGAGCTGTCGATCACGAGAGTGTCTTTGGCAATCGCTGCCAGCAGGCCGGGCGCCCCGTCTTTGCCCAGAAACAGCGCTTCTACATGCTGGCTGGCGGGCAACATGCTAACCACTACTTTTGCTCCTTGCACGGCATCTTGCGCGCTGAATGCGGCGGTGGCGCCCTCAGCCACCAGCTTGCTGACAGCGTCTTTGGACAGATCAAACACGCGCACGTCGTGCCCGGCTTTTTTCAGGTTGATGGCCATGGGGCCGCCCATATTGCCCAAACCGATGAATGCAATCGTTGTCATGTGTTGTCTCCTTGGGGTGGTTGTAATTTCTGTTTTGATAGCCATCAGTGCCTGCTGTATATGCGCTAGATGGGTAAGTCTTTGAATTTATGCATTACCAATCTCTGCGCCACGTTCTGCCAGCAGGCTGCGCAGAATGCTGCGGTGGCAGCGCGCCTCGTCTTCGCAGTAGCAGCCCATGGAGAAGTTGGTCTGGCGCGACAGCGCGGCCAGCAATTGCAAGGTGCGCTCGGCAGGCGGTAGGGCCAGTTGCTTGTGAAACTGCTTGGCAAACTGCGTCCACTGCTTGGCGGCTTGTGTTGTCTGGCCAGCGTCGTGCAGACGGTGTGACTCTTGTGCCAAGGCCATTGTTTCTGGCTCTGGCGACAGCTCGGGGTACCACACATCGTAGTAATTGCGGCTGGCAAATGCACTCTTTGGCACGCCACGCGGTGGACGGCGCACCGTGCCAATGCGCAAGCCTTCATCGGGCATGCGTGGGGTTCCGAGCTGGACAATACGAAGTGCCATGGTGCGTTTCCTGCGTGGGGCGGTCTGTTGAATACGGTGGCGGGCGCTGGTTACTGCACATCGTCGTCATCAAACACCGAATGCTTGCGCACGGGCGTGGTGGCGCTGGAATGGCGGGCAACACCGTTGCCCTTTGCTTTGACAGCGCGTTGACCTGGCAACGCGGGCTGTACTGTGGTGGAGGGTGTTTTGCGTGCTTTTTTGGGTGATGCCTTGGCCAGTGGGTTGTAAGCCAGAGCGGCATCTATCCAGCGCTGCCACTGTTCACGCGTGGCATAGGCGGTTGGGCTGATGTAAAAGTACCCGTCCATCAGACCCCTGCTGGAAAGAGGGCGCACCCCGGGCGTTTCTGCCACTTCGGCATGGGTAGCGGGCAGTAGACGCACCAGCACCTCATCACCTTCAACGCCCAGACACAGCTTGCCGTTCACCATGAAGACGTGGCAGCCAAACATGCGTTTTTCCTGCACATCACTGCAGCCTTGCAGTGCGTTGCGTACGGCGTCGATCAAGTGCAGGGTTTCGTCAGGCAATGGTTTGGCAGGCATTGTGATTTACAGTCAAATCGGTCTTTTACTTAGAGGAGGAAAGCGCAAGAAGCTATGGTTTTTGAATTTAGCGAATCGCCTCAGGCGCATCACCTTCCAGCATGCGCCGCGCAATGATGACGCGCATGATTTCATTGGTGCCTTCCAGAATCTGGTGCACGCGTGCGTCGCGCACCAGACGTTCCAGCGGAAAGTCGCGCAGATAGCCGTAACCACCATGCAGCTGCAGGGCTTCGTTGCAGACCATAAAACCAGCGTCGGTGGCAAAGCGTTTGGCCATGGCGCAGTAGGTGGGCGCATCGGGCGCCCCCGCATCCAGCTTGCTGGCGGCCAGGCGCACCATCTGGCGTGCAGCCACCAGTTCGGTAGCCATGTCGGCCAGCTTGAACTGCAGGGCCTGAAAGCTGGCAATCGCCTTGCCGAACTGTTTGCGCTCTTGCATGTACTGCTGCGCCTGTGTCAGTGCCCCTTGTGCTGCGCCTACCGAACAGGTAGCGATGTTGATGCGCCCGCCATCCAGCCCCTTCATGGCAATCTTGAAGCCTTCACCTTCGTGCCCCAGCAAGTGGTTGGCCGGAACGCGCACATTGTCAAAATTGATGACCCGCGTGGGTTGGCTGTTCCAGCCCATTTTTTCTTCTTTTTTACCGTAGCTGATGCCGGGCAGGTTCGCGGGAACCGCAAACGCGCTGATACCTGCCGAGCCTGAGGCAGCTTCGCCCGTGCGTGCCATGAGCACCAGCACATCAGTGCTGCCCGCGCCGCTGATGAAGGCTTTGGCACCGTTGATCACATATTCGTGGCCCACCAACTCAGCCCGTGTTTTGAGCGAGGCTGCATCAGAGCCCGCACCGGGCTCAGTGAGGGCATAACTGGCCAGCTTCTGGCCGCTGGTCAGCGCCTCGCCCCACTCCGCGCGCACGGCATCGGTGGCCCAGGTGCCAAGCATCCATGTGGCCATGTTGTGAATGGTGATGAAGGCAGTGGTGCTGGGGTCTACCGCTGCCATTTCTTCAAATATCAGGGTGGCATCCAGGCGGGGCAGGGCCAAGCCACCGGCATTTTCGGGGGCGTACAGGCCGCAAAAGCCGAGTTCACCAGCTTGGGCAATCGCTTCGCGCGGAAAAATACCTTCTGCATCCCAGTGGGCGGCATGCGGTGCCAGGGCGGTTAGCGCAAATTGGCGCGCAGTGTCGGCAAAGGCGCGCTGGTCTTCGGTGAGTTCAAAGTCCATGGCGTTGTCTCCTGGTCGATTGTTGTTCTAAGTTGTAGTCAGCCTTGGCTAATTCGCTGCGCGCCCGTAGTGCAGCCAGTGCAGCAGGGCAGTACGGCGGGCTTGCGTCTCTGCGCTCAAGCAGTCATGCAAAAGCTGCGGCCATTCAGCGCGCTGTTCATCGGCAGTGTGGCGGGCCTTACAGGTCTGGCTGCGCTGCCGGTTCCACGTGTTCTGGTCCTTGCGCAGCGCTGGGCGTTCGTGTGCCGACAGTGCCCGCATCACATCACCGTACAGAATATTTTGAGCCGTATCGGATTGCTGAAAGCGCTGGACTGCGCAGGCATTGCGACTGGCAACGCTGTCTGACTGAGGGTCACAGGCCGCGCCCGCTTGGGCAAAGCCTGTGCACGGCAGTAGCAATCCGGTCAGCACGGCCAAGCAAGAGAGGTTCAAACGCATGCGTTCGATCATCTCAGAGCTTTGGCAGTGCGTGCGCGTTTTACTTGAGGCTGATGGTGGTGTTCACACCGTGGCTGGTGGTGCTGTCATCAAACCAGCGGGCAGTAATGGTCTTGGTCTGGGTGTAGAACATCACCACTTGCTTGCCGTAAGGGCCCAGATCGCCGAGCTTGGAAGCGCGGCTGCCGGTGAACGAGAACAAAGGCACAGGCACAGGGATTGGCACGTTGATGCCAACTTGGCCCACATCAATGTCTTCCTGGAACTTGCGCGCTGCTGCTCCCGACTGCGTAAAGATGGCTGTGCCGTTGCCGTTGGGGTTTGCATTGATGAATTCAATGGCTTGGTCGATGCTGTCGGCCGACACAATGCACAGTACAGGACCAAAAATCTCTTGCTCGTACACGCTCATGCCGGGTTTGACACCGCTGAAAATGGTGGGGCCAACAAAGTTGCCCTTGTCGTAGCCAGCCACCTGGGGCTTGCGGCCATCCAGCTCCAGCACCGCACCTTCGGCAATGCCGCGCTCGATCAGGCTTTCTACGCGTGACAGCGCAGCACAGCTGACTACGGGGCCTACATCGGTTGCAGCTTCGGTGCCGCCAGATACTTTCAGGGTCTTGGCCTTGGCCACCAGGTCTGGAATCCATTTCTGGGCTTCGCCCACCAGTACCACCACTGACAGTGCCATGCAGCGCTGGCCTGCTGCTCCAAAGGCGGCTCCGGCCAACGCGTTCAGTGACTGCTCCTTGTTGGCATCAGGCATCACGATGGCGTGGTTTTTGGCGCCCATCATGCATTGCACGCGCTTGCCGTTCAGGCTGGCGCGGTTGTAGACGTGGGTGCCGACCTTGGTGGAGCCTACAAAGCTGATGGCCTTGATGTCCGGGTGGTCGCAAATTGCGTTGACTGCATCTTCTCCACCGTGGATGACATTCAACACGCCCGGTGGAACGCCCGCTTGCAGTGCCAGCTCGCACAGGCGCATGGTGACCATGGGGTCTTGCTCGGAGGGTTTGAGCACGAAGGTGTTGCCAGTGGCAATCGCCATGGGGAACATCCACAGGGGAATCATGGCGGGGAAGTTGAAGGGTGTGATGCCTGCACACACGCCCAGTGGCTGGTTCAGTGTGTAGGTATCGACACCATTGGCCACGTTGTTGGCCAGTTCGCCCAGTTGCAGGCTTCCAATGTTGGCGGCGTGCTCCACCACTTCCAGGCCGCGGAAGATGTCGCCTTCTGCGTCGGGCAGGGTTTTGCCTTGCTCGGCGGTCAAAGTAGCTGCCAGCTCTTTCATGTTCTCGCGAATGAGTTGCTGCAGCTTCAAGAAAATGCGAGCGCGGGTGCCAATCGGGGTTTTCTTCCAGCTTTTGAATGCTTCCTTGGCGTTGCTCACGGCCAGATTGATTTCTTCAGGCGTGGCAAAAGGCACGCGGGCCAACACCTCTTGCGTGGCGGGGTTGACCACATCACGCCATTGCGTGGTCTTGGATTCCACCAGCTCGCCGTTGATCAGCAGCTTGACGGTGGGGGCCAGCACATTCGAAGAAGTAGGTGCGTTCATTGGGCTTGTCTCCTTGTTTGTAGGGTTGGGCTGGCCTTTGTAAGCCATTCGTCCCATGGTAGATGTGCAAATCTGCTTGGGCAATACGCGTTTACGCACCTTGGCTTTGCAAAAAAGCACAGGCAAACTGCGAGCATGGACTGGGATCACTTGCGTTTTTTTGCGGCGTTGGCCCAAACAGGCACTCTGGCGGGTGCGGCGCGTGCGCTGGAGGTCGAGCACACCACGGTAGCGCGCCGTATTCAGGCGCTGGAGCAGCAACTGGGCCATCCACTGTTTGTTCGGGAGGCCTCTGGGCACAAACTCAGTGAGGCCGGGCGCCAGCTATTGCCCGTGGCCCAAAGCATGGAAAAAGCCGTGCGCGGCATTGAACATCTGGCGCAGCAGACCGCTTCAGAGCCTGCCTCGGTGGCTGGGCTGGTGCGTGTGGGGGTGACGGAAGGCTTTGGCGTGCAGCTCCTGGCTGCTCCCTTGGCACTGATGGCCCAGCAGTATCCGAAACTGTCTGTCGATCTACTGGCTTTGCCACGTTTGATGCAGTTATCCCGGCGTGAGGCCGATATCGTGATCTCGCTCGAGCGGCCCAAGCGCGGCACGGTGGTGGTCAGCAAGCTGGCCGACTATCACCTCTACTTGTATGGCGAGCGGCAATATCTGGCGCGCAAACCACTGGTACGCACCAGCGAAGATCTGCGCCACCACCAGTTCATTCATTACGTGGACGACTTGCTTTTTTCTAAAGAACTGCAATTGCTGGCGCAGCTGTATAAGCCCACGCAGTTTGTTTTTCGCAGTACCAGTATTGCCGCGCAGTACGAGGCGGTGCGCGCAGGGGCTGGTTTGGCGGTGCTGCCAGCATTCATGGCCGACCGTGATCCTTTGCTGCAGCGGGTGTTGCCTGAAGCGGCCAAATTTGAACGCACATTTTGGATGTCAATGCCGCAAGAGGCCAAGGGCGTACTACGCATTCAGACGGTCTGGCGCATGCTCAAACAACTGGCATTCGAGCACCCCGCACAGTTAAGGCCGATTTAACCCGGGTTTAGTTCTTTCATTAAACGACTGAGATTGTTGTAGCACGTGCTGTAGCAGGGTTATGCTTGAACGCTGGTTAATCTTTGTTAGCAATCGCTGGCAAGCCTCACCGTCTTTCTTCTTTTTAGTGCTTTGCCAATGAAATCACGCTCCAAACTCCAACAGCGGCTGCAAATGTGGTGGCCTACCGTTGCTGTGCTGGCTTTTGGCAGCGCGTTGAGCGTAGGTCTGTGGCAGAGCCTTGAAGAGCGGCAAGCGCACACAGTGCAGCTGCGACTGGATCAGCAAGCGGAGATGTTCAGCGCTTCAGTGGCGCAAAGGTTCTATGCCTACGGAGACATCGTCCATGGCATGAAGTCTGTCTTGGAGATGAGTGCAGCGCCTGCCCATGATGTATTTGCAGCCTCCAAGCTTACACAAGATGCGGCTTTTCGCTACCCGGGTCTGGAAGCCTTGAGCCTGATACGGCGAATGGATGCGGCCACCTATGCCGAGCACAGGGAACGCTTGCTGCGCGACACATCCCCGCAGCAGCGTGTTGATGAAAGCCAAATGCCTTCGCTGCCTCTGGCGCAGTCCGATTACTACATCGTGGACGATGTGTGGCCCTTGGGCGCGCGGCGTACTTTGCGGGGCATGGATGCTGAACGTTATCCGTCAATCAAAGCGTTGATTGCCAGCGTGCAGCACGTTTCAGGGCCTGTGATGAGTGCGCCGCTGGTACTTTCACAAACGAACAATCCATCCGCAGGGGTGCTGATCAGCGTGCCCTTGCGTGCAGTGAGACAAGGCGCAGAGCCTGGTGCCCTGACTGGCGTCTTGAATCTTAGTGTGAATTTGGAGCGCATGATGGAGCGTTTCCTTGCTCAAGGCATGCTCCCGCATACGATGGTGTCCATTGAGGATGTGGGGGTTGTACCAGAGGGGATTCCCACCACCCAAGCTGATCAGGTGGTCTATGTCTCAAAGGGGTGGGCCTCCGTGCCAGTTTCTGCACCAAGGGCTAAAAAAGCGATTGTGATCTGGGGGCGTATGTGGTCTCTGGAGTTTGCCTCCAATGGCTCGGTTCTGTCTGATGTCGAGCGCTCGTTTCCAGTCATTATTGCCAGTAGCACTTTGGGTGCCACGTTGCTGTTAGCGGCCGTTGTACTGCTGCTTTCGCTGCAGCGTATGCGCGCGCAAATTCAGGCAGAGACCAAACACAATTTGTTGAGCGAGCGTACGGACAGGCTCAAAGCCTTGTTTAACCAAACTGCGGTGGGTGTGGCGGAGATAGAGCCTGCTACAGGTCGTTATCTCAGCGTCAACGCGCGTTTTGCGGATGTCGTAGGGTTCGGGCTGGAAACACTGGAATCGATGACGATTTACGAGCGCATTCACCCGGATGACCGTGCTGAGTGTGAGCGGTTGGAGCGACAGCTGACCAGTGGCCGACTGCCGCATTTTGTGAGCACACAGCGTATGCTGCGTGCAGACGGCGGGGTTATTTGGACTGAGGTCTGGGTTTCGCCGCTGTTGAATGCAGGCGGAAGGGCCGTAGGGCGCCATATTGTCTTGTTGATGGATGTGACAGAGCGCCGTTTGCTGCAAGAGCAGTTGCAGGCGCGCGAAGCCTATTCCAGCGAAATGTTGCGCTATATGCCCGTGGGTCTGGTGGTTGTCGGGCCTGTGGGTAATATTGAATTTGTGAACCACCAGTTTGAAGTCATGACAGGCTGGGAGCAAAGCGATGTGCAGGATGAATCGGCTTTGTGGCGGCATTTGTGTGTCGATGCGCAGCAGCACGCAACGTTGTTGCAGCGTTTGAATATTGGGCGCTGTGAAGTGGTTCCAACAGGGGTGAACATGCCTGCGATGGAATACCTGCTGCGCAGCAAGAGCGGACAAGAGCTGACGATGGAAGTTTCTGGCCGCTTCTTGGGTGGGCGCATCCTCTTGAGCTTTGTGGACGTGACCCAGCGCAAGGCAGCTGAGGCTGAGATTCGCTGGCTGGGTTTTTACGATAACTTGACGCAGTTGCCCAACCGCCGCCTGCTGCTGGATCGTTTGAGCGAGGCACTGACACGCAGTCAGCGTGGTCATGCGGGGCGCGGCGCATTGCTGCTCTTGGATATTGATAATTTCAAATCGCTCAACGAAACCTTGGGACACCAGCACGGTGATGCATTGCTGCGCTTGGTGGCAACGCGGTTAAGCAACTGCATTGCAGGGCGGCACACTCTGGCGCGCCAAGGGGGCGATGAGTTTGCGGTGGTTCTGGAAGACCTGCCAACAGACGCTTTGGAGGCCGGGCGTTACACCGAGCAAATGGGGCGCTCTATCTTGGAGGCCTTGAGAACGCCTTTCTATTTGGGTAATCAGGATTTTCACGTCACCGTCAGCATGGGCGCTGTCATGTTTTGTGGTGCAGGCGATTCGGTGGAAGAGTTGCTCAAGCGCGCGGATCTGGCGCTGTATCAGGCCAAGAGCGCCGGACGCGATACCTTGCAGTTTTTTGATCCCAGCATGCAAAAGGCGGTCAGTGCGCGCGTTGAGATGGAAAAGGACATGCGTCTGGCTTTGGAGCGCCATGAGTTTGATCTGTTTTTTCAGCCGCAGGTTCAGCGTGACAAGGTGATTGGCGCGGAAGCCCTGCTGCGTTGGAAGCATCCCACCAAGGGATTCATTCCACCAGGGGTATTCGTTCCTACGGCGGAAGAGTCTGGCTTGATCTTGCCTTTGGGCGAGTGGGTGCTGTACGCCGCATGCCGCCAGTTGGCACATTGGGCGCAAAACCCAGCGTTGGCCGAGTTGACCATGTCTGTGAATGTCAGCCCACGCCAGTTCTATCAGCCCAACTTCGTTGAGCAAGTACAGCAAGCCTTGCAAGTCACAGGCGCCAAGCCGAGTTTGCTGGAGCTGGAACTCACGGAGGGCATGTTGCTGACCGATGTAGAAGACACCATTCAGAAGATGGTGCAACTCAAGGGCATCGGCGTCATGTTCTCGCTGGATGATTTCGGCACGGGTTATTCATCGCTGAGTTACCTCAAGCGTCTGCCGCTAGATAAGCTCAAAATCGACCAGAGCTTTGTGCGCGAAGTCGTCACCAGCACCAACGATGCTGCCATTGCACGTTCCATCATTGCCTTGGGCAACAGTCTGGGGCTACAGGTGATCGCTGAAGGTGTCGAGACTGAAGCGCAACGGGTATTTCTGGCAAAAAATGGCTGCAGCTATTGGCAGGGCTTTTACTTCAGCCGCCCGCAACCTGCGGCAGCGTTTGAGGCATGGGCCCATTCGTATGGTGCCGAGGGCAGGGCGCTGAGCGAAGCAGGTTGAAGCCCGGCCCATACCGAAGGGGGTAGTACGCAAGCTGTAGTTTCGATCAGAACTGTGGCGTGCGCTCTGTTTCTACTCCTGAATGTAGAGCTATAAGCGCTTGCTGTGTAAGCGCTAAAGCCTATTTTTGTTACAAACTCACTGCGAATGCGTTCTCGGTATCTGTAACCGGGCGCGTTATCATCCCTGTTCATCTTCCCCCCGTTGCATCGTCTGCTGCTGAGCCAAAACCTCTGTGCGCCTTAACTCCATCAAGCTTTCAGGCTTTAAGTCTTTTGCCGAGCCCACCAATTTTCTGCTGCCCGGCCAGTTGGTTGGTGTGGTGGGGCCCAATGGCTGTGGCAAGTCCAACATCATGGATGCTGTGCGTTGGGTGCTGGGCGAAAGCAAGGCCAGTGAGCTGCGCGGCGAGAGCATGCAGGACGTTATTTTTAACGGAACCACGCACCGCAAGCCAGCCAGTCGCTCCAGCGTAGAGCTGGTGTTTGATAACAGTGATCACCGTGCTGGAGGGCAGTGGGGACAGTTCACCGAGATTGCCGTCAAGCGCGTACTCACACGTGATGGCAACAGCTCGTACTTCATCAACAACCAGCCTGTGCGCCGTCGTGACGTGCAGGATGTGTTCCTGGGTACGGGTCTGGGGCCGCGCGCCTACGCAATCATCGGTCAAGGCACGATCAGTCGCATCATCGAGTCGCGCCCTGAAGAGTTGCGCCTTTTTCTGGAAGAGGCTGCGGGCGTTTCCAAATACAAAGAGCGCCGTCGTGAAACTGAGAACCGGCTCTCTGATACGCGTGAAAACCTGACGCGGGTAGAAGATATCTTGCGCGAGTTGAATGCCAACCTCGACAAGCTGGAAAAGCAGGCCGTGGTGGCGGCCCAATACAACGCACTGCAAGGCAGTGTCACCCTCAAACAGCACCAGCTGTGGTTCTTGAAAAAGCAGGATGCCGAAGGTGATTTATCAAAAATTCGCCAAGAAGGTATGCAAGCCGTCAATGACCTGGAAAGCCGGATGGCGGAAATCCGCCATATCGAGGCTGATCTGGAGGCCATTCGCCAGGCACACTACGAAGCCGGTGACAAAGTTAATCAAGCACAAGGCCGTTTGTACGAAGCGACTGCTGAGGTCGGTAAGTTGGAGGCAGAAATTCGCTATGTGGTGGAAGGCCGCCAGCGTGTTGAGCAGCGCATGCAGCAACTGGCAGAGCAAATTACCCAGTGGGCGCAGCGCAAGGACGATGCAGACATGGAGCTGGAGAGCCTTGCCACCAACGGCATGGATGCCGAAGAGCAGGCCGAGATGCTGGCTGCCCAGCTGGAGGAGCAAAGCCTGCGTTTACCGGACTTGGAAGATGCACTGCGGGCTACCCAAAACAAGGCCAATACCCAGCGCCAGCAAGTGGTGCAGGTGCAGCAGCAAATTCAGGTGCTGGCTGCAGAGCAGCGCAGCATCAACGAACAAAATCGTCAGCATGAAAGCCGCCTGGAGCGGCTGCGTAACGATCGCAATGCCTTGGCGACTCCCGACGAAGCACGGTTGCAGCAAATTACGGAGCAGTACTCTGATGCTGCTGAGATGGCAGAGATGGCAGAAGCTGCCTTGGTGGAGCTGCAAGACAGCGTCCCCCAGCTTGATGATGGGCGCCGTAGTCGTCAACAGTTGCTGAATGCAGAAACTGCCAAGCAAGCAGAGCTGGCCGCGCGCATGGAGGCGCTCAAGGCACTGCAAGAAAAGGTCAAGACTGACGGCAAGCTCCAGCCTTGGCTGGCCAAGCACGGCTTGGATGGCTTGCAAGGGCTGTGGACACGCATTGCTGTGGAAAGTGGCTGGGAAAATGCGCTGGAAGCTGCCTTGCGCGAGCGCATGGGCGCACTGGAGGTCAGCCGCTTGGACATGGTGCGGGGCTTCTTGGGTGCATCGGCCAAAGATGCTCCTCCCGCTCGCCTGGCCTTCTACTCCAAGCCTGATGCCAGTAACAACCTGAGTGGCAATGGCTTGCCGTTGATGGCGGATTTGTTGCGCGTGACCGATGCCGGTCTGAAGGCGCTGCTGACCGAGTGGCTTACTGGTTGCTATACCGCACAGAGTTTGGATGAGGCCCTGAACCACCGCACACAGCTTAAAGCTGGTGACACCATTTATGTGCCGACAGGCCATGCCGTCACCGCATACAGCGTGAGTTTTTATGCGCAGGACTCTGAGCAATCGGGCTTGCTGGCGCGGGCGCAGGAAATTGAACATCTGGAAAAAGAACTTCGTGCGCAGGCGCTGATCAGCGAGGAGGCGCGCAGTGCCTTGGTAAAGGCAGAAGCTGCCTACGCCGACGCCTCGCAGCGCTTGGTTAGCGTACGTCGTGAAGCTACAGAGGCCAAGCAATCTGCCCACGAGTTGCAGGTAGACATGCTGCGTCTGACGCAGCAAGCTGAGCAAGCGCGTGCACGTACCGCGCAGATTGAGGCCGATGTGGCCGAAGTACAAGCTGCACTGGATGACTTGCAAGAGCGCGCGGTGGCTGCAGAAGCGCGTTTTGAAGAGCTGGACATGCAATTGGCAGACAGCCAAGAGCTGCACGCCCAGCTGGATGACAAAGTCATTGAGTCTGAGCGCAAGCTGGCAGAAAGCCGCGAACAGCTGCGCACTTTGGAGCGCCGTGCGCAAGAGGCCACCTATAGTCAGCGCAGCATGCAAGCGCGACAAGGGGAGCTACAGCGCACATTGGAAACTGCTGAGCAGCAAACCAAGTCGCTGCTCGAAGAGCGTGAACGTGCGCAGGCAGAGCAAGGGCGTTTGAACGATGCAGCCGCTCAAGGCGGACTGCAGGATGCGTTGAATCTAAAGATGGAGCGTGAGCAGGCCGTATCTGCTGCGCGCAGCGAATACGAAGACCTGACCAACAAGCTGCGTGCCAGTGATGAGCGCCGCGTGCAGATTGAGCGGGCTTTGGAGCCTATGCGGGCACGTATTACAGAGTTTCAGCTCAAAGAGCAGGCCGCTTCGCTGGGCAGTGCGCAGTATGAGCAGCAGTTAGCGGAAGCAGGGGCTGACCTGGCTGCTGTGGCGCAATCCATTTTGGAGGGCAATGTCAAACTGCATGGCTTGCAAAGCGAAATTGATCGTTTGCAACGCGACATTGTGGCGCTGGGTGCGGTGAACTTGGCGGCCTTGGAAGAGCTGCAATTGGCCAAGGAGCGCAAGACTTTTCTGGATGCCCAGATGACTGATTTGACGGAAGCCATGAGCACGCTGGAAAACGCAATCAAGAAGATTGACAACGAGACGCGAGAGCTCCTCTCGGGGACCTTCAACATCGTTAATGAACACTTTGGTCGCATGTTCCCCGAGTTGTTTGGCGGAGGACAGGCCAAGCTGGTGATCACCGGCGATGAAATTCTGGATTCTGGTGTTCAGGTGATTGCGCAGCCTCCGGGCAAAAAGAACCAGACCATTCATTTGCTCTCGGGTGGTGAAAAAGCATTGACCGCAATTGCGCTGGTGTTTGCCATCTTCCAGTTGAATCCAGCACCATTTTGTTTGCTCGATGAGGTGGATGCCCCCTTGGACGATGCGAATACAGAGCGCTATGCCAAACTTGTGGCCAGTATGAGTAAGGGAACCCAGTTCCTGTTCATCAGTCACAACAAAATTGCCATGGAAATGGCACAACAATTGATTGGCGTGACGATGCAAGAGCAAGGTGTCTCACGCATCGTGGCCGTGGATATGGAATCTGCCCTGTCCATGGCCCACGCCTGAGTATGGATAACGGGACAAAGCACTTTCATGAGTACCCTTCAAATCAGTTTGGCCGTGGCGGGCGTGATCCTGCTGGGCCTGATCGTTGCCTACAACACGTGGCTGTACCGCCGCAATGCACCCAAGCGTGCAGATGCGGACACCCGCGTGAGCGATGGCCAGTCTCGCTTTGACCCTGCGCTGGATGGCGTGGATGTGACCAATTTGCAAGAACATGCGCATGTGTCAGCGGCAGATCCGTTGTTTGACAGCACCCCCGCGTCTGCCGAGAGCGGGCAGGCATGGGGCGCAGATGCCGCTTTGGATGCATCGCCTGCTGCCGATGTTGAGCAGGGCACTTTGACCGCAACGCCAGAGTCTGCTGCACGTGTTGCACAGCAACATGCGGAGCGCAAGCTGGCGTTGGATGGGTTGATTGATGCGATTGCTCCCATCCGTATAGAAAACGTGGTGACAGGAGATGCCGCGTTGATGGTGCAGCCCACTACACGCCGCGCTGGCAGCAAGCAGTTTCGCATTGAAGGCTTGAATGGAGCGTCTGGCGAATGGGAAACCGTGCGTGCGGGGCAGCGTTATTCGGCTTTTCAGGGGGGGGTGCAATTGGCCAATCGCTTGGGTGCACTCAACGAAATTGAGTTTTCTGAGTTTGTGGCCAAAGTACAGGGCTTTGGCGATGCACTGAATGCAGCTGTGGATTTGCCAGACATGCTGTATGAGGTGAGCCGCGCACGCGAGCTGGATCAGTTTGCGGGGGAGCACGATGCCCAACTGAGCTTTATGCTGCGGCCCCGTCGTGCAGCCTGGAGCCCAGGCTATATTGAGCAGCATGCTGCAGCGGCAGGCTTTGTGTCTGTAGCGATGCCGGGACGTATGCAATTGCCATCAGCAACGCCGACCCATGCGCCATTGCTGACATTGGTCTATGACGCACAAGCTGCGCAGGCTGACAATCTGGACCAGACTGCAGTGCACGAAGTGTGGCTGAGCCTGGATGTACCGCAAGTGCCGCGCACTGAAGAACCATTTGCGCGCTTGCGTGAAGTTGTTCAGCAACTGTGCGAAGGCATGGACGGTATGCTGTGTGATCAAAATGGCTACCAGCTACTGCCTCAGGTGCTGGACCCGATTGCAGCGGATCTGGACAAGCTGTACGACAAGCTCGACAGCCGTGAGCTTTCTGCAGGCTCGATGCTGGCGCGTCGCCTGTTTAACTAAGACGGTCAACGTGTGAATTTGGATCTTTTTGGCGATGCAACGCCCGAACAACCTACGCCTGCAGCGCCTAAAGCTGTGGTGGACAAGGTGCAGGCGCTGCGCAGTCAATTGCAGCAGTGGGCGCATGAATACTACGTGCAGGACGCCCCGACAGTGCCTGATGGTGAGTACGACCGTGTTTTCCAGCAATTACAGGCTTTGGAGGGTGCTTACCCCGCATTGCGTACACCGGACTCACCCACTCAGCGCGTGATTGGTGCGGTGCTGGATGGTCTCAAGCCTGTGCGCCATGTGGTGCCGATGCTTTCCATTCGTACTGAAACTGACAACGAGGCAACAGGTGCACAGGCATTTGATGCACGCATTCGTCGCGAGCTGGAACTTAGTGACAGTGCCCCGCTTGTTGAGTACGTGGCTGAACCCAAGTTCGATGGCTTGGCCATGAGCTTGCGCTACGAAAATGGCCGTCTTGTGCACGCAGTCACTCGTGGCGACGGTGAAGTGGGTGAGGATGTCACCCACAACATTCGCACCATTCGCCAAATTCCCTTGGTGCTGACGGCATCCAATGTGCCTGCTGTGCTGGAAGTGCGTGGCGAGGTCTATATGCGCCGTGCAGATTTCACCCAGCTCAATGCCCGGCAGGAAGCCACTGGCGGCAAGTTGTTTGCCAACCCGCGCAATGCCGCTGCGGGCTCTGTGCGCCAGCTGGATTCCAGCATTGCCATGCAGCGGCCGTTGTCGTTCTTTGCCTATGGTGTGGGCGAGGTGACAGCTGCAACCCAGGGTGGGCCAGGTTTTGCTACGCATTACGACATGCTGCAGCAACTGAAGGCTTGGGGCTTTCCGGTTGCTGAGCAAGTGCGCATTGCGCATGGCGCTCCTGACTTGGTGGCGTTTCATGCTGAATTGGGCGCGCAGCGCGCCACATTGCCGTATGAAATTGATGGAGCGGTCTACAAGGTCAACAGTTTGGCCCTGCAGCGACAACTGGGTTTTGTGACGCGCGAACCACGCTGGGCGGTGGCGCACAAGTACCCGGCTGAAGAGATGCCAACGGTGATGGAAGGTATAGACGTGCAGGTGGGCCGCACTGGCAAGCTCACTCCCGTGGCGCGTCTGGCTCCAGTCAGCGTGGGGGGCGTGACCGTCACTAACGCTACATTGCACAACCTGTTTGAAATTCGCAAGAAGCGCGTACGTGTGGGCGATACCGTTATCGTGCGCCGCGCAGGCGATGTGATTCCAGAGGTGGTGGGCAAGGTGCCCGGTGAACGCCCAGCTTATGTGCCCAACTTTCAGATGCCTAAAAAGTGTCCCATTTGCGGCTCTGAAGTGGTGCGTGAAAAAGGTGAGGCCAACCACCGTTGCACAGGGGGGCTGTTCTGCCCCGCACAGCGCAAAGAGGCGATTTTGCATTTTGCAGCGCGCCGGGCCCTGGATATTGAAGGCCTGGGCGGCAAACTGGTAGATCAGCTGGTCGATAGTGGTGTGGTACGTACCTTGCCAGACTTGTATCGCCTTGGCTTGTCTGGGCTGGCTGCGCTAGACCGTATGGCCGAGAAATCTGCCCAGAACCTACTGGATGCGCTGGAGCAATCCAAGTCTACGACGTTGAACCGCTTCCTGTTTGGTTTGGGAATTCGCAACGTAGGCGAGGCAACGGCCAAGGATCTGGCGCGTCACTTTGGCCTGCTGGATGCCATCATGGAAGCAAGTGTCGAGCAGTTGATGCAAGTGCGCGATGTAGGGCCTATCGTGGCTGAAAGCATTCACACCTTTTTTGCCCAACCGCACAACCGCGAAGTGGTAGAGCAATTGCGCGCTTGTGGCGTGCGGTGGGAAGAGGGCGCGCCCGCAGAGAAGGCACCGCAAATTCTGGCAGGCAAAACCGTGGTGCTGACTGGCACGTTGCCCACCATGGGACGCGATGAGGCCAAAGAATTGCTGGAAGCAGCAGGGGCCAAGGTCAGCGGATCGGTCAGCAAAAAAACCAGTTATGTCGTCGCAGGTGCTGAAGCGGGCAGCAAGCTTGCCAAAGCCCAGGAGCTGGGCGTGCCAGTTTTAGACGAGGCTGGCTTGCTCGCATTACTTCAAGGCAAGGAACTCTAAATGGCACTGACCCCGCGCGCACCGAAGATTGGTTTAGCGCTGGGCAGCGGTTCTGCCCGTGGCTGGGCGCACATTGGTGTGCTCAAGGCCCTAGATGACGCTGGCATCAAGCCCGACGTCGTCTGTGGCGCTTCTATTGGCGCACTGGTTGGGGCTGCCTATGCCGCAGGAGAGTTGGAGCGGTTTGCTGATTGGGTGCAGAGTCTGGGCATGCGCGATGTGTTCGGGTTTATGGATTTCAACCTCTCGGGCGGCATGCTCAAGGGGGAGAAACTGATCGATTTTTGGCGCCGTAATTTCGCAGACTTTGACATTGAAGACTCTGCTATTCCATTCGGATCGGTGGCCACCGACCTGCATTCGGGCGCTGAGGTGTGGTTGCGCCATGGCTCGATTGCCAAGGCCGTGCGTGCTTCTATTGCCTTGCCGGGCTTGTTCACGCCCGTGGTTCGCGATGGCCGGTTGCTGGTGGACGGTGGTCTGGTCAATCCCGTGCCGTCTTCTTTGGCCCGCGCAATGGGGGCAGACATTGTGATTGCCGTTGATCTGAATGCGGATCTGGTGCACCGGCACATGCGCCCTCTGGCAGTGGTGCCGGCCACTCCTACCGGCCAGTTACCTGAGGTGGTGGAGGCGCAGAGCGCTGCATGGATCAACCGCCTTCAGCAGGGTCTGCGCAGCTGGATGCCCGGGCAATCGCAGGCGGGTTTGGCGGCGCAGGACGTGATGCAGGTGCCCTCATTGCTGGATGTGGTCATGACCAGTGTGAACATCATGCAGATGCGCATCACACGTAGCCGCATGGCAGGTGACCCCCCAGAGCTGGTGATTGCCCCGCGCCTGGCGCACATGGGCTTGCTGGATTTTCACCGTGCCAAAGAAGCCATGGCCGAGGGTTACGCTGCAGCACAGGCAGCGTTACCCGGTTTGCAGCACTTTGGCTGGAAACCGCCAGATCAGAAAAAATAGCAGCTAACGCTTTTTTCATAAGTGCTAGAGGTTGTTTTTGAAGATATTGCCACCTTGGGTTTATCGGCGGCGTACAGCACCCGCACGGCCTGCTTTGCTCCATTCATACACTTCGCCATCCGGGGTTCGTCCATTTTCAACCGCTGAAACACCCATGATGCCAACCATATCGCGCAGCTCTGAAGAGATGCACACATGCGCATTGCGAGGGTCCGCGCGCAGGCTCTGGCAGTATGCAAGGGCCTGGCTCATCTGGCTGTCGCTGTAGGCATGGGATTGAGGGAGCCATTCGGGTGTCTGGCCTTCAGGCTGAAGGTTGTACATGTGGAAGACAACAATGCTCATGGCAACTCATTTACGTGGGTTGAAAAAATACTTTGTAACGCAAGCGCGGCTTGGTTGCAGTGCTATAGACCTACAGACCCCAATGTTGGCAGTGCAAAAGTAAACTGTGAGGTTAGATTTTTCGCACGAATCCCCCGATGAACGCACCGATTGATGTTTCCTTTTTTCAGCGTGATGCCAAGCCGCTGACCAGCTATCGCCCCTACTGGGCGAAGCGCTTTGGTACGGCACCGTTTTTGCCCATGAGCAGGGCAGAGATGGATCAGCTGGGCTGGGACAGCTGCGACATCATCTTGGTGACGGGTGATGCCTATGTGGATCACCCCAGCTTTGGCATGTCAGTCATTGGTCGTGTTCTGGAATCTCAGGGCTTTCGCGTCGGCATTATTGCCCAGCCCGATTGGCAAAGCGCTGAGGCCTTCAAGGCCTTGGGTAAGCCCAATCTGTTTTGGGGTGTGACTGCTGGCAACATGGATTCCATGATCAATCGTTACACAGCGGATCGCAAAATCCGCAGTGACGATGCCTACACCCCCGGTGATGTGGGCGGTAAGCGCCCTGACCGCGCTGCCATTGTGTATTGCCAGCGTTGCCGCGAAGCCTTCAAGGATGTGCCCATTGTGCTGGGCGGCATTGAAGGGTCGCTGCGCCGCATTGCGCACTATGACTACTGGAGTGACAAGGTACGCCGCTCTATTGTGGTGGACAGCAAGTGCGACATCCTGCTGTATGGAAATGCTGAACGTGCGTTGGTGGAGGTGGCCCACCGTATTTCGCGCCGTGAGCCGGTGGAGCAAATTACCGACGTGCGCGGTACCGCCTTTGTGCGCCGCGCCTCTGAAGAAGGTTGGTTTGAGGTGGACTCCACCGAGGTGGATGAGCCTGGTGTGGTGGAAGCTCACATCAATCCGTACATGACAACCAGCGAGCAGGCAGCGGCACAAGGCCAAACCTGTTCTAAAGAAGACGCACCAAATACACTAGCTGTTGGCGCAGACTCAGCTTGTGCCACGGGCCAAAAAGATGTGGCATCTGCCATGCCTTCGGTGCAGCCCATTCAGTTTGTGCCCAACCTGTCTTTGCGCAGCAAGAGCAAGATGCCGCCCCGTGACAAGACGGTGCTGCGCTTGCCAAGCTACGAGCAGGTCAAAAGCGACCCCATTTTGTATGCGCACGCCAACCGCGTGCTGCATCTGGAAACCAATCCTGGCAATGCCCGCGCCATGGTGCAGGCCCATGGCGACGGTGCCACGGCACGTGATGTCTGGTTGAACCCACCGCCCATTCCGTTGACCACTGCGGAGATGGACTGGGTGTTTGGCTTGCCGTATGCACGGGGTCCACACCCTAGCTACGCAGACGCAAACGGCAGCCATGAGGGTGAGACCAAGATTCCTGCGTGGGAGATGATTCGCACCTCGGTGAACATCATGCGCGGTTGCTTTGGTGGCTGTACTTTCTGCTCGATCACCGAGCACGAAGGCCGCATCATCCAAAGCCGCTCTGAAGACTCCATCATTCAAGAGATTGAGGACATCCGCGACAAGGTCACTGGCTTTACCGGCACCATTTCTGACCTGGGTGGCCCTACTGCCAATATGTACCGTCTGGGCTGCTCCAGCCCCGAGATTGAAAAGCACTGTCGCAAGCCCAGCTGTGTGTTCCCCGGCATCTGTCCGAACCTGCACACCGACCACGGCCCACTGATCAATATCTACCGCCGTGCGCGCAAGCTCTCGGGTATCAAGAAAATCTTGATTGGCTCTGGCCTGCGCTATGACCTGGCGGTGAAATCACCCGAATATGTCAAAGAGCTGGTGCAGCACCACGTGGGCGGCTACCTGAAGATCGCCCCAGAGCACACCGAAGCTGGCCCGCTCAACAAGATGATGAAGCCGGGCATTGGCAGCTATGACAAGTTCAAGCAGTTGTTTGAAAAGTACAGCGAAGAGGCAGGCAAGAAGCAATTTCTGATTCCGTACTTCATCGCCGCCCACCCCGGCACCAGCGATGAAGACATGATGAACTTGGCCATCTGGCTCAAGAAGAATGGTTTTCGCGCTGACCAGGTGCAAACCTTCTACCCCAGCCCAATGGCCACGGCGACAGCCATGTACCACAGCGGTCGCAACACCTTGACCAAGGTGCGCCGAGAGATGCGGGACGAGGATGAGGAGCGCGTAGACATCGTGCGCGGAGAAAAGCGTCGTCGTCTGCACAAGGCCTTTTTGCGTTACCACGATGCGAACAACTGGCCGCTGCTGCGCGAAGCACTCAAAGCCATGGGGCGTGCCGACCTGATTGGCAACAGCAAGCAGCATTTGATTCCTACGTTCCAGCCTTTGGTGGATGGCAGCTACCAAAGTGCCCGCAAGAAGAACAGCACACAGACCAAGGCGACAACGACAGGCCTGGGTTATACGGTGAACAAGGACGGCAAGGCGGTTGCCATGCGTCCACGCCCTATCGATGAGAACGCTGCCAAAGAGCCCAAGGGTGATGTGCGTTTCCGCGGCAATGAAGCAGCTGGGCAACCACGCCCGGGTAGGCTGCTGACCCAGCACACAGGACTGCCGCCACGTGCAGGTGTGAAAGCACGCCCTCAGCCAGGTAAAAAGCCGCAGCGCTAAAGCGAGGTTTCAAAAAGGCCGGTACAAGATGTACCGGCCTTTTTTATGTGCGAGGAATGTCTGCAGGTGTGCCGTTTTTTCTGGCAGGTCTTACCTGAGGCGGTGGACGCGATGCCTGTGTAAAAAAAGCAGCGTCCAGCAAGACGGGTGGTGCAATGTAATAGCCCTGTGCGTAGTCGATGCCCATGGCCTGCAAGGCTTCGAACGTGGCCTGATCGCCCACAAATTCTGCGACGGTTTGCTTGCCCATCACATGTCCAATGTGGTTGATGACTTCCACCATGGCGAAGTTGTTGGGATTTTTGAGCATGTCGCGCACAAAGCTGCCGTCTATCTTTAGGTAGTCAACGGGTAACTGTTGCAGGTATTTGAAGCTGGCCATGCCAGAGCCGAAGTCATCCAGCGAGAAGCGGCACCCCAGTTGGCGCAGTTCATTGATCATGGATGTTGCGCTGTCCATGCTGGCAATTGCGCTGGTTTCGGTGATTTCAAAACACAGTTTGTCTGCCGCAACGCCTTGGCTCAAAATGTTGTGGCGAATAAATTCGAGCAACTCGCTGTCGCCCAAACTGGTGCCTGAAAGGTTGATGGAGCAGGTGCTGATGTTCGCGCCTTGGGCAAGGTGCATTTTCAGCAGTTTGAGGGTATTGCGCACCACCCAGCGATCGATGAGCGTCATCAGGTCGTAGCGTTCAGCAACCGGAATGAATTCGGCAGGCGACAGTGGTTGCCCCGGTTTGTCAAATAGCCGCAGCAGCACTTCAAAATGAATGCCGTCCATGCCTTTTCCCTGAGGTGTCAGGGGGTACACGGTTTGCGCATACAAGGTGAACTTGTCCTCTTCCAGGCTGGTGCGCAGGCGCTGCACCCAATCCATATCTCCCTGGTAGCGCTGAAATACACGGTTATAGGGGTTGTAGACGGTGATACGGTTGCGACCACTGTCTTTAGCGTGCTTGCAGGCACTGTCAGCCATGCCCAGAAGGTTTTGTGGATCGTTGTTCTGGCTGGGGTCAATGTGCACTACGCCAATGCTCACGCCGGTGTGCAGGTTGTGCTGTCGCCACTGCACATTGAGCTCATGCACGGACTTGCGCAGCCGCTCGGCAGTTTGCATGGCTGCGTGGGGGTGGCAGTGGTTCAGTAGAACTGCGAACTCGTCACCACCCACCCGTGCCATCACGTCGCTTTCCCGCAAGGCCAAGCGCAGCTGCTGGCACACCTGGCGCAATATCTCATCACCTGCTGCGTGACCGTAGCTGGCATTGATCATCTTGAAATGATCCAGATTCAGATGCAGCAGACTGGCTTGGTATTTGCCAACGGCTTGCAGTAGATACTTTTCAAAGGCTGTGCGATTGTCCAGGCCCGTGAGCAGGTCGTGGCTTTGTTGCCATGCCAGCATGCGCATGTAGTTTTGCTCTTGAGACACATCGTGCAAGACCATCACCGAGCCGGAGTGCACGTCGTCTTGCTCCAGCGAAGTGATGGAAACACGCACAGCCACACTGTCTTGCTCTGCCCGGGTAAGCCAATGTACGCTGTCATCACGGTGCTGGTGAATGCCCGGTGGCTGCAGCATTTCTGCGGAAAATGGCAAGACTTCAATCACGTTGCGGCCCAGCAAGTGGCTCAGCGGCATATCCAGCAGGCGTGATGCCGCTGGGTTGGCATATCGAATGCGTTGCTGTGTGTCTAGGGTGAGTACGCCATCGCCTAAGGCCGCTAAGGTGACGTTGCTGCGCAGACGCTCTACCTCCAGCTTGCTGTTGGCCTTAATGCTTTCTGCAATAGCGCGCTGAACAGATAGCCAATACAAAATACTCAAGACGAGTGCAGTCAGCAAGTTCACCAGAAGTAGCATATTGCCCAGGCTGCGAGAGTTTTCGCCCAGCGATGCGCTGAACTGCTTGGCCAGTGGCATGACTGTGCTGTCGATGGCCGTAATCTGCTGGTGCCATGCGGCGATTTCTCTGGGAGATACTGGCTTGTCTGAGGAGTGGCGGATAAAAATCTGTTCACCAAGCTCGCGGATGGACTGAACGTGAGCATCTCCCTGGCGCCACAGCGCTATCGTTGGTTGCAAGATTTTCATATTCCAAAACCATGGCATAACACGCAGCAGGCTGTCGATGTCTGCGGGGTGGTTTTCGCCTTGCAGCAGCCCCTCACGCATAGCGTGTTTATCCCCCTGACCAGCGTCTAATGCTTCTCGGGCTTTGCCAACACCCAGCGGAATGGAGAGTGCTTCTTGAAAGCGGATGTAGTCTTGCGCGGCACCGGTGTCTGCATATTGGTGAAGGTTGGAGAACGCGACATACAGCCCTTTGCTCCACAGACTTTCGCCACTGACCACGACACGCACAGATGACATCAGCACGATGCTTGCACTTGCCACCAAGAGTTGTACTGCCACGGCGCTGATGAATAACCAGCGCCGCCATTTGTAGTGTTTACTGGTGAGAAGGTTGGGCATACAAGTCAGCTTCAAAGGGTTAAGGGGCGACTTGCACTGGTGCTAGAGGGGTATTTGCTTCACACAAAACTGTTGGCTTGCTTGCTGCGGCGCCATCATGGTCTGCGATGCCGTGCGTCAGCGGCTGCGTTGTCTGAGGCAGCATGCCCCTGCGTTGCTGGGCCCTGTCGGTGGTGAGGCGTACAACTTGCAAACGACTGGCAGCGCACAGCGCTGAAAGCTGAATCATCTGAACCTTTCAAACAAGGCGATACACAAGGCGAGCAGTAAGATTTAACGCGGTATGCCAACGCTGTGAACGCACCGTACTTGACGGTGGGTGGCCTCATGTAATTATTTGTGCTTGACAGGGGTTAAATGTAGGGGGATGCCGCTTTGTCCTGCCATCGCCGCCAGTTCGTTGCATGTATGGCGCGCAAAAAAGCTTTTAAACGCTTGGTGCGTAGCGTGTTTGCGCATGTGCTCAATGCTGCCGTCAACGCTCGGCAGCCCTACGACAACGCACAAGCGCTGTGCAAAATGGGGTTCCAGCGCAGCCAGTGCGACCCAGCCGTCAGAGCACCGGTACATGCCATAGCCTGCATGCGCGCCACCTACATCGCCTTGCGAAGTGGTCATCTGCCACTGGCGGGGCAGGGCAGTCCACTGAGCGGCCTGGGCCAGACCAATGTCCACGCAGTGCCCGGAGCCGCTGCGTGCCCGGGCCAGTAGGGTCTGCATGATGGCTTCACAGGCCATGACTGCACCGGTCATGTCTGCAAACAAGCTGGCGGGCATATGTCCGCTATCGAGTAAGCCAGCTTCAGCTTGGTACGTTAGATCGTGGCCAGGATGGTCAGCTTCTTGGGGATTGGTGCTGCCAAAAATACGCACCATGCACAGGCGTGGGTACTGTGCTTGCAACTCGTTCCAGCCCAAGCCTAGTTTGTGCAGAGCGTTGGGGCGAAAGGATGTGAGCAGTACATCAGTCTGAGCTAGTTGCTGGTGCAGCAGTGCCTGTCCTTCTGAGGTTTTGAGGTTGGCCTGCAGCAGCGCAATGCCTTGGTGCAGCTGTGCATATGCTGGTGGGCTGTAAGCCTGCATGGGGTCGGCGCTGAGGTGGTTTGGTGCAGCAATGGGTTCAAGCTTGAAGCATTGCGCACCCATTTGGTGGCAGCGCATGAGGGCTGCAGGGCCGGGCAGATTGAGTGCCAGGCTCAGAATACGGGTGCCCTGCAGGGGCTGCAAAGCGGTAGAGGCGGATGGTGCGTGCATGCTGCCTTTGTACGGCCAGCCGCGTGCAAAGTCTGCCGCTTAGGCGTCAATTTATTTATTGATAGCTGCTAGCGCTTGCTAGTTATGATTTTCAGATAGTTTTATATTTGAAACTGTTTCATGGTAAGCGTTAGTAGCTCTTATTTTAAAGATGACGGCTAATAAGAAACCGCCCGAAGGCGGTTGATTGTCACAGGCACAGTGCTTTAGATCACGGCAGCAATCGACTTGCAAACGTGCTCAATGTTCTTGCTGTTCAGTGCGGCTACGCACATACGGCCAGTGTCTGTGCCGTAAACGCCGAACTCGGAGCGCAGACGAATCATCTGTTCTTTGCTCAGGCCGGAGTACGAGAACATGCCGATCTGCGTGGTGATGAAGGACATGTCTTGCGTCACGCCAGCAGCCTTCAAGCCATCAACCAGCTTTTGGCGCATGGCCTTGATGCGCACGCGCATTTCACCCAGTTCTGCCTCCCACTGGGCGCGCAGTTCGGGGTTGTTCAGCACGGCGGCAACCACTGCACCACCGTGTGTGGGTGGGTTGGAGTAGTTGGTGCGAATGACAATCTTCAACTGCGACAGCACGCGTGCAGCTTCTTCCTTGTCGTTGGCCACTACAGACAGCGCGCCTACGCGTTCGCCGTAGAGACTGAAGCTCTTGGAGAACGAGGTAGACACAAAAATGTTCAGGCCAGCGGCCACAAACTTGCCGATCACAGCGCCGTCTTCGGCAATACCGTGGCCAAAGCCTTGGTAAGCCATGTCCAGGAAAGCTACCAAGTTCTTGGCCTTGACCACTTCAATGACCTGGTCCCACTGGGCGGCAGTGATGTCGTAGCCCGTAGGGTTGTGGCAGCAGGCGTGCAGCACAACAACAGTGCCAGCGGGGGCTGCGTTCAGGTCAGCCAGCATGCCGGCAAAGTCGATGGAGCGGGTGGCTGCGTCGTAGTACGCGTAGTTGTCCACTTCAAAACCGGCGTTTTGGAAAATGGCGCGGTGATTTTCCCAGCTGGGGTTGGAGATCATTACCTTGGCGTTGGGGTTGAGCTTCTTCAAGAAGTCAGCGCCAATCTTCAGGCCGCCCGTGCCACCAATGGCTTGCACCGTGGAGACGCGGCCAGACTTGACCACATCGGAATCAGCACCAAACACCAGCGCCTTGACGCCGTTGTCGTAAGCGGCAATGCCGTCGATAGGCAGATAACCGCGGGGTGTGGGCTTGTCCATCATGGCTTTTTCAGCGGCCTGCACGCATTGCAGCAGGGGCAGCTTGCCGTTGTCGTCGAAGTACACGCCCACGCCCAAATTCACCTTGCTGGGGTTGGTATCGGCAGCGAATTGATCATTCAAACCCAGAATTGGGTCGCGGGGGGCCATTTCGACGGCAGTAAACAGAGACATGAATCGTCCTTGAGGGTAGAAAAATTGCAGCTCGCCCCCAACTGACTCCTGCGTTAGGCTTGAGGGTTAGCGCGCCATTTTACCCCGGCATCTGCCCATGCGCTGAAGACATAAAACCATGCAAGAAGAAACAAAAGCTGCGGTGCTGCCTGGCACCTTTGTCACTTATCCAGACTCGCCGTTTGAGTTGTTCCAGCCGTACCCGCCGGCAGGCGATCAGCCCGCGGCTATCGAAAAGCTGGTGGAGGGGGTGCAGGACGGCGAGGCTTTTCAGACCTTGCTGGGAGTAACTGGCTCTGGCAAAACCTTCACCATGGCCAATGTGATTGCGCGCTTGGGTCGAGCCGCCATCATTTTTGCGCCTAACAAAACACTGGCAGCGCAGCTGTACAGCGAGTTTCGCGAGTTTTTCCCAAAAAACGCCGTCGAATACTTTGTCAGTTACTACGACTACTACCAGCCTGAAGCCTATGTGCCGCAGCGCGATCTGTTTATTGAAAAAGACAGCGCGATCAACGAGCACATTGAGCAGATGCGCCTGTCGTGCACCAAAAGCTTGATGGAGCGGCGCGACGTGGTGATTGTGGCGACGGTCTCGGCCATCTACGGTATTGGCGAGCCGGAGAGCTACCACCGCATGGTGATGACGGTGCGCACGGGTGACCGTATGAATCAGCGCGATGTGATTGCACAGCTGATTCGCATGCAGTACCAGCGCAATGATCAGGATTTTTCGCGCGGCACGTTCCGTGTGCGCGGCGACACGATCGACGTGTTTCCGGCAGAACACTCAGAGCTGGCGCTGCGTATTGAGCTGTTTGACGATGAGGTGGATAGTTTGCAGCTGTTTGATCCGCTCACTGGGCGCATCAAGCAAAGCATTCCACGCTTTACGGTTTACCCCCGCAGCCACTATGTGACGCCGCGTGACAAAGTGCTGGCAGCGGTGGAAACCATCAAGCTGGAGTTGGCTGAGCGCAGCAAACAGCTGGTGGGCATGGGCAAACTGGTGGAAGCGCAGCGCTTGGAGCAGCGCACGCGGTTTGATCTGGAAATGCTCAGCGAAGTAGGTCACTGCAAGGGGATTGAGAACTACACGCGCCACCTGTCGGGCGCTGTGCCGGGCGAGCCACCTAGCACGTTGACGGATTACATGCCCAAAGACTCGATCATGTTTTTGGATGAGAGCCACCAGATGATTGGTCAGCTCAACGCGATGTACAGCGGTGACCGCTCTCGCAAGACCACCTTGGTGGAGTACGGCTTTCGCTTGCCCTCCGCCATGGATAACCGCCCACTCAAGTTCGAAGAATTTGAGCAGCGCATGCGACAGGTGATTTTTGTCTCTGCCACGCCGGCCGATTATGAAAAGACCCATTCCGGGCAGGTGGTAGACCAGGTCGTGCGGCCCACAGGCTTGGTGGACCCTGAAATTGAAGTGCGCCCTGCGACGCACCAGGTGGACGATGTACTGCAAGAAATCCGTGTGCGTACCGAACGCGAAGAGCGGGTACTGATCACCACCCTGACCAAGCGCATGGCTGAGCAATTGACTGACTATTTGACTGAAAACGGCGTGAAAGTGCGCTACCTGCACTCTGATATCGATACCGTGGAGCGTGTCGAAATCATTCGTGATCTGCGTCTGGGTGTGTTCGATGTCTTGGTTGGTATCAACCTGCTGCGTGAAGGGTTGGATATTCCCGAGGTGGCGTTGGTGGCAATTTTGGATGCGGATAAAGAAGGCTTTCTGCGTGCCGAGCGCAGCTTGATCCAGACCATTGGCCGTGCGGCGCGCAATTTGAACGGCAAAGCCATTTTGTATGCAGACCGTATTACCGACTCCATGCGTAAAGCCATGGACGAGACCGAGCGGCGCCGGGCAAAGCAAATTGCGCACAATGAAGCCAATGGAATCAAGCCGCAGGCCATTGTCAAGAGGGTGAAAGACCTGATTGATGGCGTGTATAGCGAGAAAAGTGTGCGGGCATCCGACGAGCAAAGCCGTGCAATGGCCCGTCACGGCGCTTTTGAGAATATGTCTGACGCCGAGCTGGCCAAAGAAATCAAGAAAATGGAAAAAGAGATGCTGGAGCGAGCCAAAAATCTGGAGTTTGAAGCCGCAGCGCGCTTGCGTGATCAGTTGGCCGTTCTTAAACAAAAACTGTTTGGGGCTTGATTTCAAAGCTTTTTTTCTGCGGCAATAGTCTGAGTTAATGGCGTTGATTGCGTGTATCCGACAAAATTGATGGGGTTTCTGATATACTTCGTTTCAACATTCAACAACAACAAAAGACTTCTTAGAAGAAGGGCTCTGTGCCTTGACGAGGTGACAGAGTAAGGGCGGAGACGGTAGTCAATCCGGTTGCCGCGATTGATGTTTCTGTAACTAACAGCCTGACTGAAGGAGCTCACGATGCGTCTTACTACCAAAGGCCGCTTTGCGGTCACAGCCATGATCGATTTGGCATTGCGCCAGAACAACGGGCCTGTCACGTTGGCTGCTATCAGTCAGCGTCAACAAATTTCCCTGTCTTACCTTGAGCAGCTGTTCGGTAAGTTGCGCCGCCACGAGCTGGTTGAATCCACACGTGGTCCTGGTGGTGGCTATACCTTGGCACGCAAGGCTTCTGAAATCACTGTCGCAGACATCATTGTCTCGGTTGACGAGCCAATCGACGCTACCCAGTGTGGCGGCAAGGAAAACTGCATGGGTGAAGCAGGTCGTTGCATGACCCACGAACTGTGGTCTGCACTGAATCAGCGCATGGTGGAGTTCTTGGACTCTGTCACCCTGCAAAAGCTGGTGGATGAGCAACTGGCCAAGGGCATCCAAATTGAGGATAAGCCTGTTGTGCGTCGCGCCATCTCCACAGCTCCTGTGGTCAAGCCGATTCGTGTGAATGCGCCTAACTCAGTCTTCGCACTGGGCAACGTATTCGCCAAGTCTTGAGCACGTGAGTAGACCCGTCGAGCGTGCTCGGCAGGTGTTATGAGTTTTCAATAGGCAGCTTGGTGCTTGCCAGACAGATATCAGTAGAGCCAGCCATGGACATGACCCCACATTTCCCCATCTATCTTGACTACGGTGCAACAACACCTTGCGATCCTCGCGTGGTGGATGCCATGATTCCGTGGTTGCGCGAGCATTTCGGTAATGCGGCTTCCCGCAGCCATGCTTGGGGGTGGGAGGCGGAAGAGGCTATTGAGAAGGCACGCACACAAGTTGCAGGCCTGATCGGCGCTGATCCACGCGAGATCGTGTGGACCAGCGGTGCCACAGAATCTGATAACTTGGCCATCAAGGGCGCTGCACACTTTTACCAAGGTAAAGGTAAGCACCTGATTACTGTCAAGACCGAGCACAAGGCAGTGCTGGACACCATGCGTGAGCTGGAGCGTCAGGGTTTTGAGGTGACCTATCTGGATGTGCAGGAAAATGGCTTGCTGGATCTGGAAGTATTCAAGGCGGCTGTTCGTCCTGACACTATCCTGGCCAGCGTGATGGCAGTGAATAACGAAACTGGTGTGATCCAGGATCTGAATGCCATCGGTGCCTTCTGCCGTGAAAAGGGCGTCATTTTCCATGTGGATGCGGCCCAGGCAACGGGCAAGATGCCTTTGGACATGTCCAGCATGCCGATCGACTTGATGAGCTTGGCCTCGCACAAGTCGTACGGCCCCAAAGGTATTGGCGCGCTGTATGTGCGTCGCAAGCCTCGTGTGCGCTTGGAAGCGCAGATGCATGGCGGTGGTCACGAGCGTGGTATGCGCTCTGGTACGTTGCCCACCCATCAAATTGTGGGTATGGGTGAGGCCTTCCGCATTGCCAAAGACGAAATGCAGCAGGACTATGCGCATGCACAGCGCTTGCAGCAACGCTTGTTAGATGGCCTGAAAGACATTGAGCAAGTGTTTGTGAATGGTGATCTTGAGCATCGTGTGCCGCACAACCTGAATATCAGCTTCAACTATGTTGAAGGCGAGTCGTTGATCATGGGTATCAAAGGCTTGGCGGTTTCTTCGGGGTCTGCCTGTACATCGGCTAGCTTGGAGCCTAGCTACGTATTGCGCGCCTTGGGTCGCAGCGATGAATTGGCCCACAGTTCGCTGCGCATGACGATTGGCCGATTCACCACGGAAGAAGAGATCGATTACGCCATCTCAACGATTCGACAAAACGTGGCCAAGCTGCGCGAGCTGAGTCCTCTGTGGGAAATGTACAAGGATGGCGTGGATCTGAGCACCATCCAGTGGGCTGAGCACTAAGCACACTGACGAACAGATTTTTTGAATTTGAAGAGGTAAACACCATGGCTTACTCCGACAAGGTTATTGACCACTACGAAAATCCCCGCAACGTTGGCTCCTTTGAAAAGGGAGACGACACGGTGGGTACAGGTATGGTTGGCGCTCCTGCTTGCGGTGACGTAATGAAGCTGCAAATCAAGGTCAATCCTGAGACTGGTGTGATTGAAGACGCACGCTTTAAGACCTATGGCTGCGGCTCTGCAATTGCCTCTTCGTCTTTGGTGACTGAATGGGTAAAAGGCAAGACGCTGGATGAGGCGGCTGCGTTGAAAAACAGTGTCATTGCTGAAGAGCTGGCTTTGCCTCCAGTGAAAGTGCACTGCTCCATCTTGGCCGAAGACGCAATCAAGGCGGCAGTGAATGACTACCGAGCCAAGCGCGGTGAAGCGGTTGTTGCTGAATAAAAATGGCAATTACGCTCTCTGATGCAGCAGCGCGCCACGTTAATCGCTATTTGACGAAGCGTGGCAAGGGGGTTGGGGTTCGCTTGGGGGTTAAGACCACGGGCTGCTCTGGCCTTGCCTACAAGCTGGAATACGTGGATGACCAAGATCCGGATGACGTTGTTTTTGAAAGCAATGGCGTGAAGGTGATGATTGATCCAAAAAGTCTGGCGTACATCGACGGTACAGAGTTGGACTTTGTGCGTGAAGGTCTGAATGAGGGTTTTAAATTTCATAACCCGAACGAACGTGACCGTTGCGGTTGCGGTGAAAGCTTCCGCATTTAATTGCTAACGGGCTCGAGCCTTTAAAACAGAACCGCCAATGCTCCCGTACTGGCGGTTTTTTATTGACATGAATCTGCAGTCTGATGATTTTGAGTTGATGGGTTTGCCAAGGCAGTTTGCGCTGGATCGCGCGCTGTTGGATGAACGCTGGAAAGAGCTGCAAAAACAGGCTCACCCCGATCGTTTTGCAGGTGAGGGTGGTGTGGCTCAACGTGTGGCCATGCAGTGGTCGGTGCGTATCAATGAGGCATACCAGCGCCTTAAGCATCCCCTTAAGCGTGCTGCGTACTTGTGCGAGCTGTATGGCGTGCCGGTACGCGCAGAAGACAACACGGCCATGCCTGCTGCATTTTTGATGCAGCAAATGGAATGGCGCGAAGCACTGGACGATGCGGTCAGCGAAGAGGATATTGACTCTTTGGCGCAGGAGGTAGCGTCAACCAAGCGTGAGATGCTTCAAGAATGCGAGCAATTGTTGGCATCTTCTGAAGGTGCTAAAGCAGCGGTTCAAACAGTGAGATCCCTCATGTTTGTTGAGCGCTTTGCGCAAGACATTGAACGTCGTCGCGAGCAACTGGAACAATAGTTGACTACATCGCCCTGCAGCGTGTGCTCAGGGCATAGGGACGGAGTGCCGTTCATTCAGAGACAGATTTACCATGGCTTTATTGCAAATTTCCGAACCCGGTCAATCGCCCAATCCTCACGAGCGTCGCATCGCGCTAGGGATTGATTTGGGAACAACGCACTCCCTGGTTGCCGCTGTACGCAATGGTGTTGCAGAGTGTCTGCCGGATGATCAGGGTCGTGTGTTATTGCCTTCGGTTGTGCGCTATGCCCCAGAAGGCAAGCGTCAAATTGGCTATGACGCGCGTGCGCATGAAGTGGATGACGCTGCTAACACCATCGTGTCCGTCAAGCGCTTTATGGGGCGCAGTCTCTCTGATTTGGGTGATCAGGCGCAGCACTTGCCTTACGCGTTGGTGCAAGTGACTGAGAATGCAATGGTTGCAGTGCAAACCCGTGCAGGTCTTAAAAGTCCGGTAGAGATCAGTGCGGAAATTTTGGCCACCCTGCGTTATCGTGCAGAAGATACGTTTGACGACGATATCCATGGCGTTGTCATTACGGTACCTGCATATTTTGATGATGCGCAGCGCCAAGCTACCAAAGACGCAGCGCAATTGGCTGGACTGAATTTGCTGCGATTGATCAATGAGCCAACCGCAGCAGCTATTGCCTATGGTCTGGATAACGGCAGTGAAGGTATTTATGCCGTCTATGACTTGGGTGGGGGCACGTTTGATATTTCAATATTGCGGCTGACAAAGGGTGTGTTTGAGGTTATTTCAACCGGTGGTGATTCCGCCTTGGGGGGGGATGACTATGACGCAGCTTTGGGCCAGTGGGTGCAAGAGCGGGCTGGTGTTGCTTTGGTGGCAGCAGAAGACCGAGCGGCTTTACGGGTGGCATCGAAAGCTTGCAAAGAGCGCCTGACGCAGGCTGAAAGTACGCAATTCGTTTTAACTTTGCCCAGCGGAGCGGCTATCGAGCAGCTGGTGACGCGTGAAGACTTCGTGCAATCCACAGCAGCCTTGACTAAGCGATCACTCCAAGCTGTGAGGCGCGCGCTGCGCGATGCAGATTTGACGGTGGAAGATGTCAAGGGTGTCGTTATGGTGGGTGGGGCGACTCGCATGCCCCAGGTGCAAGATGCGGTGGCTCAGTTGTTTGGACAGCCGCCTTTGACAAACTTGAACCCAGATGAAGTGGTGGCGTTGGGTGCATCGATTCAAGCGAATCAGTTGGCGGGCAATAACTCGGCCGGTGAGCTGTTGTTGCTCGATGTGATTCCGCTGTCATTGGGTGTTGAAACCATGGGCGGTTTGGTGGAGCGCATTATTTCGCGCAACGAAACCATTCCCACGGCCCGCGCGCAAAATTTCACCACCTACAAAGATGGTCAAACCGCCATGGCAATCCATGTCGTGCAAGGTGAGCGCGATCTGGTGCAAGACTGCCGCAGCTTGGCGCGCTTTGAGTTGCGCGGTATTCCTCCGATGGCTGCTGGTGCAGCCCGTATTCGCGTGAGCTTTACGGTGGATGCCGATGGCTTGTTGGCTGTGCATGCCAAAGAAGAAATCAGCGGCGTTGAGGCGCAGGTAGATGTCAAGCCATCTTATGGTTTGTCCGATGAGCAAGTAGCTCAGATGCTGCAGGACGGATTTAGTACGGCGCAAGAAGATATGAAGGCGCGCGCTCTGGTTGAAGCTCGTGTGGATGCGGATCGCATGTTGATGGCAACGCAAAGTGCGTTGGATGCGGATGGCGATGTCTTGACCACTCAGCAGCGCGACGACATCTTGGCGTTGATGCAAGCCTTGCGCCAAGCGGTAATTTCTGAGGACGCTGCGCACATTGAGGCTGCGACGCAGGCGCTGGCTAAGGGTACTGAGGCATTTGCTGCAGAACGCATGAACCGCGGCATCCGTGAAGCCTTGGCGGGCAAGAGCATTCAATCTATTTCTTGAGCGATATAAAACATGGCTGTTATCAAAATTCTTCCCCATCCAGAATACTGTCCTGAAGGCAAGCAACTGGAAGTTCCTGCCGGCACTTCGATTTGCGAGGCATTGCTGGACAACAATATCAAAATTGAACATGCGTGCGACATGAGCTGTGCATGTACGACCTGTCACGTGATCGTGCGTGAAGGTTTTAACTCGCTGAATGCGGCAGAAGAAGAGGAAGAAGACTTGCTCGATCGTGCATGGGGTCTGGAGCCGCAATCGCGTTTGAGCTGCCAGGCTATCGTTGCTCAAAAAGATTTGGTGGTCGAAATTCCCAAGTACTCGATCAATCACGCTAAAGAAAATCACTAATCTATGTCGCGTCTCATCGTTCTGGATACGGAAACAACAGGCCTGTCTGCTGAGAATGGCGATCGCGTCATTGAGTTGGGCTGTGTGGAGCTGGTGAATCGAAAGCTCACAGGCAATAACTTGCACCTGTATTTCAATCCAGGGCGTGATAGCCATCCTGATGCGTTGCGTGTGCACGGCCTGACGACAGCTTTTTTGAGTGATAAGGCAAAATTCTCAGAAAAAGCGCAAGACATCTTGGCTTATCTGCAGGGTGCAGAACTCATTATTCACAACGCTCCATTTGACGTGGGCTTTCTGAATAAGGAGTTTTCGCTTCTGGGGCTGAAGCCTTTAAGCCATTACGTAGATGGTGTGATCGACACGCTGGCCATGGCCAAGGATCTGTTTCCTGGCAAACGAAATTCTCTCGATGCGCTGTGCTCGCGCCTTGAGGTGGATAACAGTGGGCGAACTTTGCACGGGGCGCTGCTGGATGCGGAGTTGCTTGCCGATGTCTACATCAATATGACGCGCGGGCAAAATGCCTTGGTCATGCCTGATGACGATGATGTAAGTGACCAGCAGTTGGGTGGAGACGTGCCGCAAGGCATTGATTTGCGTTCTATTCGCTTGCCTGTTTTGAAAGCAAATGAGCAGGAGCTTGTTGCTCACGAAGCTGCGCTCAACGAGCTGGATAAGGCTTCTGGCGGCAAAACAATTTGGCGTATTTGAAAAAGCATAAGTTAAGCTGTGCAATAATCTAAGTCTTGTCGAAATACAGGCAAGGGTGATTAGCTCAGCGGTAGAGCACTGCCTTCACACGGCAGGGGTCACATGTTCGATCCATGTATCACGCACCATTTCTTGCCAGTAGCGATACTGATCAGGGTGATTAGCTCAGCGGTAGAGCACTGCCTTCACACGGCAGGGGTCACATGTTCGATCCATGTATCACGCACCATTTCTTGCCAGTAGCGATACTGATCAGGGTGATTAGCTCAGCGGTAGAGCACTGCCTTCACACGGCAGGGGTCACATGTTCGATCCATGTATCACGCACCATTTCTTGCCAGTAGCGATACTGATCAGGGTGATTAGCTCAGCGGTAGAGCACTGCCTTCACACGGCAGGGGTCACATGTTCGATCCATGTATCACGCACCATCTCTTTGAAGCAAAAAAGGGCTTAGCAAATTGCTAAGCCCTTTTTGTTTTATTGCTGCGAAAAGCTGACGCAGCTGAATTTATATGTGGTGGTGAGTGTTGCAGGCCTACCTGGGGTAGGTGGCATGCGTCTGTAAGTACGCCCTTTAGCGGGGCATGCATTTCGCTACTTTCTGCAAGAGCGGGGTGAAGGTAAGCCGAGTTTGATGGATCAACCCAGTATGCATGTGCTTGTAGGTTGGGTGAACCATTAAAATGGCGCACAGGCATTGTTGTGTGCCTCTTTTTTTGCGGAATAACTGCTAAGGGATTTGTTGTGCAGGTTGCGGCTTCTATTTTCAAAGCTTACGACATTCGTGGCGTAGTCCCTTCCACGTTGACTGAAGAGGTGGCGCGCAGTATTGGCCGTGCTTTTGGAGTCGCAGCGCTGGCTGAGGGCGAGCGGGTGGTGGCGGTTGGCCGTGATGGCCGTATCTCGGGCCCTGCGCTGAGTCAAGCCTTGATGGAAGGCCTTGTGGATGTGGGTGTGGAAGTGATCAACGTCGGCATGTGCACAACGCCCATGTTGTATTTTGCAGCCAGCACACTGTGCGCCAGCGGCATCATGGTCACGGGTAGCCACAACCCCAAAGATTACAACGGCTTCAAGATGGTGCTGGCTGGTCGCGCTATTTATGGGGCAGAAATTCAAGCATTGCGCCAGACCATTGAAGCCGATAGCTGGACATTGCAAGAAGGTGGCAGCATTCGTAGTGCGAATGTGCTGAGTGACTACACCGCGCGCATTGTGGGTGATGTGAAGCTGTCGCGCCCTGTCAAAGTGGTTGTTGATTGCGGCAATGGCGTGGCCGGAGCAACCGCACCAGGTATTTTCCGTGCACTGGGTTGTGAGGTGCTGGAACTCTTTTCTGACGTTGATGGCAATTTTCCCAATCACCATCCGGACCCCAGCAAGCCAGAAAACTTGGCCGATGTGGTCAAAGCGCTGCAAGAGACTGATGCAGAATTAGGCTTGGCTTTTGATGGAGACGGCGACCGGCTGGGTATCGTGACCAAAGATGGCCAAACCATTTATCCCGATCGCCAGATGATGCTGTTTGCCAGGGACGTTCTTTCACGTGTTCCGGGTGGCACGATCTTGTTTGACGTGAAGTGCACCCAGCGTTTGGCGCCAGTCATTCGCGAAGCAGGGGGTGTCGCGGAAATGTATAAAACAGGGCACTCTTTGGTCAAAGCGCGCATGAAAGAGCTGAACTCTCCTCTCGGTGGCGAGATGAGTGGGCACATTTTCTTCAAAGAGCGCTGGTATGGTTTTGACGATGGAACCTACGCAGGCAGCCGTTTGCTGGAAATATTGAGCCGAGAATCCGACCCTAGCGCGGTACTCAATGCATTGCCCACCAGTTTTTCCACTCCAGAGCTCAACGTTGCCTGTGCCGAAGGTGAGCCCCATGTGCTGACGGCGCAGTTGCAGGCATTGGCACCGGATGTATTCACCGCACCAGCGCACATCAGCACGATTGATGGTTTGCGTGTGGACTGGCCCGACGGGTTTGGCTTGATTCGCGCCAGCAACACGACGCCTGTACTGGTGTTGCGTTTTGAAGGGCACACCGAAGAAGCGTTGGCGCGTATTCAAGCGCAAATGCTGGCACTGCTTGAGCGTGTGAAGCCCGGTGCACCAGTCGGTAGTGCTGCGCACTAAGTGATGATGGGCTAGCAGCAATGGCGCAACACGTATGAACTGGAGTTTGGCCGCTTATTCGGTTTTGGCTTGGGCGGCGCAGCCATTGCTTAAACGCAAGCTGCGCAGGCGTGCACAGGCAGAACCAGGCTATGCCGAGGCTGTACCTGAGCGATTTGGTCATTACACCCCGCCCCAGTTGGGGGCAGATGGCAAAGGGCAATGGGTGTGGGTGCATGCTGTTTCGCTGGGCGAGACGCGTGCCGCAGCACTCTTGATCGCAGAACTGCGCACAGCAATGCCAGGCATGCGTTTGTTGCTGACGAATGGCACAGCTACAGGCCGTGAGCAAGGGCGAAAACTGCTGCAATCAGGCGATGTTCAAGTTTGGCAGCCCTGGGACAGTCGCCAGGCAGTGCGTCGGTTCCTGAAACAATTTCAGCCAGCCATTGGTGTGCTGATGGAAACCGAAGTCTGGCCCAATTTGGTGGCGGCTTGTCACCAAGCTGAAGTGCCTTTGGTACTGGCCAATGCGCGCCTCAATGCCAAGTCGCAGGCGGGGGCTCAGCGCTGGCCATCTTTGTTCCTGCCTTGCTATGCGGCGTTGAAAGCGGTGTGGGCGCAGTCTGAGCAAGATGCGCAACGCTTGCGCAGCTTGGGGGCTCCTGTGCGCGCTGTATTGGGGAACCTCAAGTTTGATGTGCAGCCTGATGCAGGTTTGTTGGCGCAAGGCACTGCATGGCGGGCTGCAAGCCACAGACCGGTTGTGATCATGGCCAGCTCGCGCGAGGGGGAAGAGGCGCAGTGGATTGCCCAGTGGGTTGGGCGAAAATTTCATGGCGTTGCCGGTCAATGCCAATGGCTGATCGTGCCACGCCACCCGCAGCGTTTTGATGAGGTGTATGCACTGCTTGAGGCTGCAGGTTTGCGTGTGGCGCGGCGCAGCCAGTGGGGCAGCAATCTGCCGCCCATGGACGTGGATGTGTGGCTGGGCGACAGCCTGGGTGAAATGCCGCTGTATTACGCAGCCTCGCATGTGGGCTTGCTGGGGGGAAGCTTTGAGCCTCTGGGCGGGCAAAACCTGATTGAGGCTGCGGCCTGTGCTTGCCCCATGGTGCTTGGGCCCCATACCTTTAATTTCGCGCAGGCTTCTCAGCATGCCTGCGAAGCAGGGGCGGCGTTTCGCGTGCTGGATATGGAGCAGGGCGTGCAACTAGCCACGGCGCTGGCACGCGATACAGAAGCTCTGGACCGTGCACGGCACGCAGCCTTGGATTTTGCACAATCACACCGTGGGGCAGCCAAGGCAACGGCACAGGCTATTGCCGCCATTGTGTGTTTAAAGCCTGCTCGTACTACCAAGTAATGTGAGCATCTAGCGCTTTCTGTATAAGCGCTTGAGTCTGATTTGGCTTTAATCGCGCACTTTCTTGTTATTGTTCATGCACAACACTCACGATCCCCAAGTTCTGCCTTTGCGTGAGGGCGTCAAGCCCAGCTGCATCGTATTGCCGGGAACGGGTGCTGGCAGTTGCCTGGATTTTTTGGCGCAGCGGTTATCCGGTGTATCGCACCAAGGCTGGGTAGATCGTATCGAGCGGGGGGAAGTGGTGGACGAGCTGGGGCGCTGCATTCAAGTGACCACGCCTTTGCTGCACGGTCTGCGCGTGTATTACTACCGTGAGGTGGTGGCGGAACCCGAGGTGCCTTTTGAGGCCAAAGTGCTGTTTCAAGATGCCCACATTCTGGTGGCAGACAAGCCCCATTTTTTACCCGTCACGCCCGGTGGCAGTTATTTGCAAAACACCTTGCTGATTCGCTTGAAAAACCAACTGGATTTGCCCGATTTGTCTCCGGTGCATCGGATCGATCGCGATACAGCTGGGTTGGTGCTGTTTTCCATCAGGCGGCAAGACCGCGGCGCTTATCAGGCTTTGTTCAGGGAGCGTACCGTGCATAAAGCCTATGAAGCGATTGCGCCCTGGAATCCGGCCATTGCTTTTCCGCGGGAACATGCCAGTCGCATGCAAGAGAGTGGAAATTTCATTCGCATGCAGGAGGTAGGCGGAGTTCCTAATAGTTTGACGCGCATGGAACTGCTGGAGCACAACCAGCAATGGGCACGCTATGCGCTCAGTCCTGTCAGTGGCAAAAGGCATCAATTGCGCGTGCACATGGCATCGCTGGGTCTGGGCCTCAAAGGTGATGGCCTGTACCCGGTGGTCGATGACGCCGCAGAGGGCGATTTTTCTCGGCCTTTGCTGTTGCTGGCTAAAACACTGGAGTTCCAAGACCCCATCACCGGGCAGCAACGCAATTTTTCAACGCAGCAAAGCTTGGGCGCATTGCCCCACGATTGAAGTGTGACAGCTAGCGCCTGCTGGCAGTACGCCATGCGTTGTATGAATGGGCGCTACATCGATGGGCGTTGCATCCAAGTTCTGTATTGCTTCATCTTTAAAGTTTTGCGTGAAAAACAGCGCGCATTTCTGTCGATCGGCCTCATAAGCCTGTTGGCTTGTCAGTACGATGCAGACTCTCTCGTACGAAGCAGGGCATGAAACCTATAATCGCAGGTTGTCCCGTGCCGCAGGTTTGCGCACAACGAAAACACATATCCATGAGCACTCCCACTTTTTCCGTAGCTGACATTCGTAAGTCGTTTCTGGACTTCTTTGCATCCAAGGGCCACACCATTGTGGAATCGAGCCCTCTGGTGCCCGGCAATGACCCGACTTTGATGTTCACCAACTCCGGTATGGTCCAGTTCAAGGACGTATTTTTGGGTACGGACAAGCGCCCCTACACGCGCGCCACATCCGTGCAGGCTTGCCTGCGCGCTGGCGGCAAGCACAACGATCTGGAAAACGTGGGTTACACCGCGCGTCACCATACTTTCTTTGAAATGCTGGGCAACTGGTCGTTTGGTGACTACTTCAAACGTGAGTCACTCAAGTGGGCCTGGGAGCTGCTGACCGAGGTTTACAAGCTGCCCAAAGAGCGCCTGCTAGCCACTGTGTACGCGGAAGATGATGAGGCGTATGACATCTGGACCAAAGAGATTGGTCTGCCCCCAGAGCGCGTGATCCGCATTGGCGACAACAAGGGTGGTCGCTACAAGTCCGACAACTTCTGGATGATGGCTGACACTGGCCCTTGCGGCCCTTGCTCGGAAATCTTCTATGACCACGGCGATCATATTGCCGGTGGCCCTCCAGGCAGCCCCGATGAAGACGGCGACCGTTTCATCGAAATCTGGAACAACGTGTTCATGCAGTTCGACATGGACGAAAACGGCAAGGTCACGCCACTGCCAGCACCCTGCGTAGACACCGGCATGGGGCTGGAGCGCCTGGCGGCCATCTTGCAGCATGTGCACAGCAACTATGAGATTGATCTGTTCCAAAAACTGATCGCGGCTGCTGGCCGCGAAACGCACATTACAGATCTGGAAACACCGTCGCTGAAGGTCATTGCCGACCACATCCGCGCGACAGCGTTTTTGGTCAGCGATGGCGTGATTCCTTCCAACGAAGGTCGTGGCTATGTGCAGCGCCGTATCGTGCGCCGTGCCATTCGCCATGGCTACAAGCTGGGGCAGAAGACCCCGTTCTTCCACAAACTGGTCAAAGACTTGGTGGAAGTCATGGGCGATGCCTACCCCAAGCTGCGTGAGCAGGAAGCCCGCATCACTGAAGTGCTGCGTGTTGAAGAAGAGCGTTTCTTTGAAACGCTGGCCCACGGCATGGAAATTTTGGACAGCGCTTTGGCCGGTGACGTCAAGGTGCTGCCCGGCGACGTGGCCTTCAAGTTGCACGACACCTATGGCTTTCCGCTGGATCTGTCCAACGACGTGGCGCGCGAGCGTGGTTTGAGCGTGGATGAGGCCGGTTTCAAGATTGCCATGGAAGAGCAAAAGAACAAGGCCCGCGCGGCCGGCAAGTTCAAGATGGACCGTGCGCTGGAGTACACCGGCACGGCCAACACTTTCACTGGCTACGAAAAGTTGGCTGAATCTGTAAAGATCGTAGCGCTTTACGCTGATGGCACGCCAGTTTCCGTATTGAATGCTGGTGAGAATGGTGTGGTAGTTACAGATAGCACTCCTTTTTATGCTGAATCCGGTGGGCAAGTGGGTGACCAGGGTGTGATCACTGCAACCGCAGGGCGCTTTGTGGTGCAAGACACGCAAAAGATCCGGGCCGATGTGTTTGGACACCATGGCGTGCTGGAGTCGGGCAGCCTGAAGGTGGGCGACGCAGTACAAGCGCAAGTGGATACACAGCTGCGTGCAGCCACCATGCGCAACCACTCGGTCACGCACATCATGCACAAGGCATTGCATGAAGTGCTGGGCAGCCATGTGCAGCAAAAGGGCTCGCTGGTCAACGCTGACCGTACTCGTTTTGACTTTACCCACAACGCCCCAGTCACCGCTGCTGAAATCCGCGAGATTGAACGCCGTGTGAATGCCGAAATTTTGGCCAATACGGCAACCGATGCCCGTGTGATGGACATCGAAGCGGCCAAGGCCACTGGCGCCATGATGCTGTTCGGTGAGAAGTACGGAGAAACCGTTCGCGTGTTGGACATCGGCACCAGCCGTGAGCTGTGCGGTGGCACGCACGTGCACCGCACGGGTGACATTGGTCTGTTCAAGATTGTTGGCGAAAGCGGTGTAGCCGCTGGCGTGCGCCGTATTGAGGCGGTGACAGGCGAGAACGCATTGGCGTATCTGCAGTCCTTGGAGTCCACCGTAGACCAAGCTGCCGCAGTGCTCAAAGCCCCTGTGGCCGAGCTAACTACCCGCATCGGCGGCACGCTGGAGCAGATCAAGGCTTTGGAGAAAGAAGTGGCTGCGCTCAAGGGCAAGCTGGCTTCCAATCAAGGCGATGAAATGCTGAGCCAAGCGGTAGAGATCAACGGCATCAAGGTGTTGGCCGCCAAGCTGGAAGGCGCAGATGCCAAGACGCTGCGCGACACCATGGACAAGCTCAAAGACAAGCTGGGCGCTGCCGTGATCGTGCTGGCTGCCGTGGATGGCGACAAAGTGCAATTGGCTGCAGGCGTGACCAAGGCTGAGACTGCCAAGGTCAAGGCTGGCGAGCTGGTGAACTTTGTGGCCCAGCAAGTGGGTGGCAAGGGCGGTGGCAAGCCCGACATGGCCATGGCTGGCGGCACAGATGCTGCTGCGGTGCCTGCGGCGCTGGCGTCGGTACAAGCCTGGGTGACTGAGCGTATCTAAACCACAGCCACTGCATACTGCATGCAAAAAGCCAGAGTGTATGAACACGCTCTGGCTTTTTTTATGGGCTTTGCAATGAAGTGCGTGCCGCTGACAGATGGATGCCAGCGATGTACGCAGCGCAGGTGCGAGAACTTAGAAAAGTTCTACGTCGTCGTGAGAGACCTGGGAGTTTTGCAGCAAACCTTGGTCGTGCAGGCATTCGTAATGGCACACCCGGTTGCGCCCATTTTCTTTGGCGTAATACAGCGCCTGGTCTGCTTGGCCCAAAATTTCAACGGGCGAGGACAGCTTTGCACCCGCAAAACCAACGCTGACGGTGACACGGCCCACTTGCGGAAATTCATGCGCTGCCAGCAGGTTTCTGAACGCTTCCAGGGCGGCCCGTGCAGCCTCTTTGCGCGAAGGGGGCATGAGAACGACAAACTCTTCACCACCAAATCGAAAGATACGGTGCTGCGAGCCAAATGCCGTACGCAGTAGATTGGCGACCAAAATTAGCACTTCATCGCCAAACAGATGACCAAACCGGTCGTTGACCTGTTTGAAATGGTCAATATCAATGACTGCCAGCCACGAAAATTCTTCCGATTCCGTGGTTTGTGCTGCAGCCGCAAAGCGCAGCAGGTGTTCATCGAACGTCTTGCGGTTAAGCAATCCCGTTAAGGCATCACGCTCGCTGTAATCGAGCAAACTTTGGTAGTTCTGGTAGACATTAAAAACGCCCGTAATGACGTCCAAGCTGTGCACAGAAAGTGGCTCTGACTGCGTAATCTCCACGCAGGCACGCACTTGATCGTGCATCCACACAGGTAGCCAAAGAACGTGCTGACCAATGCCGGGTGAATGCTGCGCTTGCTGCTGCTTGTTTGCAATGCAGGCGTGCAGGTGCGGCAATTCGTGCAGAGCAAAGCGCTGCGGATCATTGGCAAAGTCTTGGGGGGCCGAAACCAGCTGTCCGGCTTGCTGCCAGGTTCTTGGGCGGACCCAGTATTCATCGTCCAGCTTGAGAAGTTCAAGTGCCCGAACATTCGTAATGCGAGGTAGCTGCAAAAAAGTCGATAAAACGGAGAGTTCCAAGCGCAAGTGATCGCGCTGGCCGGTCATCTGAACCAAGTTTTGCAGGATGTGCATGAAGTTCGGGTCTGTTGGAGCGGTGACGGTGACAGTGGCAGGCGCTAGCGCTTGGTGAATACCAAGTCCCAAACCCCATGCCCCAGTCGTAAACCACGGTTTTCGAATTTGGTCAGTGGGCGGTAGTCAGGCTTGGCGGCGTAGTCCTGTGCAGTGTTGATCAGTTGGTTGTCAGCGCCCAGCACTTCCAGCATCTGGACTGCGTACGGCTCCCAGTCGGTCGCACAGTGGAAATATCCACCCGTTTTCAAGCGCGATGCAAGTTTGGCAACCAGCGGGCTTTGAATCAAGCGGCGCTTGTTGTGCTTTTTCTTGTGCCAGGGGTCTGGGAAAAAAATGTGCACGCCATCAATACTGCCTTCGGGCAGCATGTTGTCGATCACTTCCACCGCATCGTGTTGCAAGATGCGGATATTGTGAATGTCTTGCTCGCCAATGCGCTTGAGCAGCGCGCCAACGCCGGGCTCGTGCACTTCACAGCACAAGAAATTGTCTTCTGGCCGCACGCGTGCAATGTGCGCGGTGGCCTCGCCCATGCCAAAACCGATTTCTAAAATCAGTTTGCCTTCGCGGCCAAATGCGGTCAGCGCATCCAGAGGGGCGTTCGTATAAGGCTGCAAAAACTGCGGGCCCATATCTTCGAATGCCTTGGCTTGGCCCGTGGTGACACGGCCAGTGCGGCGCACATAGCTGCGAATAGTCTTGGGAAATGCCACATCCGCTGGGGGCTTGCCTTCAGCGGATTGGGAGGGGGCGGCTGCATTGGTGTCAGCCATGGGGTTGATTTGGTGCTCAGTCACGGGGCACATTGTAAGTGCCTTGCCATATGTTGACCCATTGAGCTAGCGCATCAGTCATCGTAGTTTCAGGGCATACCGCAGGTAGGCCCAGGCAGTTCGCTGCAGCGTTCAAGGCTTGGAGTGGGTGGCTGACATCCAGAGGCGGTGCGCCATGCTGCTTGGAAAGTTTCTCGCCGTCAGGCATGCGCACCAGTGGGGTGTGCATGTAGGAAGGGTGTGGCAGGCCCAGAGCATGTTGAAGCAGCAACTGGCGTGGGGTGTTGTCGGTCAAATCTTCGCCGCGCACCACATGGGTAATATTTTGCAAGGCATCGTCCACCACGACGGCCAGTTGGTAGGCGTACAAGCCATCGGCACGTTGCAGGACAAAGTCTCCGGCCACATCTGCGGGTCTTTGTTGCTCAGAGCCCAGGCGGCGGTCGTGCCAGCGCAAAAGGCCATTTCTTATATAAAAAGGAGCGGCTTGCGCATATCTGTCCTCGGGTCGAGGCCAGTTGGATATGTGTTTTCCTAAAGCAAAACGCCAACTGCGTGCGGGCTTGCCATGCAAGCCGTCGCGGCAGGTTCCGGGGTAGGGGCGCTCAATGTGGCGCGCATGCGTGAGCCCCATTTGTGCCCAGGCTGATTCGATGTCCTTGCGTGTGCAGCCACAGGGGTAAGCCAGCTGCACATTTTGCAGCTGTGCCAAGGCAGCTGCGTAGTGGCTGTGCCGTTGAGACTGCCAAGTGGGCGGCTCGTCCGGGATCAGTCCGCATTGGGTCAGTTGCTGCAAGATCATCGTGTCTGCGCCTGCAGGGCAGCGCGGAGGATCAATGTTTTCAATGCGCACCAGCCACGTGCCGTAGTGGGCACGGGCGTCTAGCCAACTGGCCAGCGCAGCCACCAAAGAGCCTGCATGTAAAGGGCCGGTGGGAGAAGGGGCAAACCGCCCGCGATACGCGTTAGAACGCATGGCTTGCAGTTTTAGCGCGTGGATGTGGTCAGTGAAAGGTGGTGATTTTCAAGCAAGGCTTGCTGAGTCACCGAGCTTTGCAGCTGGGTCAACCACCAGTGCAAGGCTTTGCCCAGTCCGCCATTGCCTGGTTTTTTCCAGGCGTAGCGCATGCGTAACTGGCGCGTAGGGCGGGTGACAGCCTTGGTGAGCAGCAGGCCTGCTTGAGCGTAGGGCTGCACCATTGCCTCTGGCAGAAAGCCACAGCCCAAACCGCGAACCTGGGCATCAATTTTGGCTTGTACGGTATCGACTGTAAAAATATCCTGCCCATTAAGCAGCCCCATGGAGATGCGTTCTTTTTGTGCCGAGTCAGCCACAACGACCAAACGGTGCTCCAGCAGCATTTCATCGGTAATCGGCGCCTGTATTTGCGCCAGAGGGTGAAAAGGTGCCACGGCAAAAGCGAAGGTGATATCGCCCAGATCGTCCAGTTGCAGGCCCGTCACACTGGTGTTGGTGGTGCCTACGCCCAACGCCAGATCGGCACGCCCTGTGGTTAGGCATTCCACGGGTCCGGTGAGCGTGCCTATGCCCAGCTTGAGTTTGGTGGGTGAGCCCAGGGCATAAAACGCTTCGACCAGATCAAACAAGGTGGCTTGAGAGATCACCCCATCTGCCACGATGGTCAGTTCAGGCTCCCATCCGGTTGCCACACGGCGGACGCGGTGTGCAACTGCATCAATGTCTTGCAGCAAGCGTATGCCTTCGGACAGCAGCGCTTGGCCTGCTTCCGTGGGCTGGGCTTGGCGTGCGCTGCGGTCAAACAAGAGAACGTCCAGTGCTTCTTCCATTTGCCGCACGCGGTAGGTCAAAGCGCTGGGTACCAGCCGCAATTGGCGCGCCGCAGCTGCAAAACTACCAGTGTCGGCAATGACTTGCAGCATGGCGAGGCTATCTGGGGTTAAAACGTCACGAGGGCTGGGCATGCTGCGATACGTTCATTCAAAGAGTTTGAATGATGCCATCAAACTGGCTTGATCTGTAGCAAGGCTTCCACTTTTACAGTCGAGGTATTGCAGCAAACCGCTGCCGATATTAAGGAGCCACTCATGATTCATATTCGCAAATCTCAAGACCGTGGTTTTGCCAACCATGGCTGGCTCAAGTCATTCCACAGTTTTTCATTTGCAGGCTATTACGACCCCAAACATATGGGCTGGGGTAATTTGCGGGTGATCAACGAAGACCGTATTGCAGCAGGTACGGGCTTTGGTGCCCATCCCCATAAAGACATGGAAATTGTCAGTTATGTGATGGATGGTGCGCTGTCTCACGAAGACAGCATGGGCAATGTGCAGACCATTCAGCCCGGGGAAGTGCAGCGCATGACGGCGGGCACTGGCGTGGTTCACAGTGAGCACAACCATGCCGAAGGCAAGGCCACCCATTTTCTGCAAATTTGGCTGCAACCTAGCCGCACGGGCCTGGAGCCTGGCTATGAGCAAAAGCGTTTTACAGATGCAGAAAAAACCAATGTGCTGCGTTTGGTGGCAGACCCTCATGGGGCACAAGGTTCAGTGCATTTGAATGCGGATGCGCGCATCTATGCCAGCTTGCTGCGTCCAGCAGCAGGCCAGACCGTGCAGTTGACCCATGAGACCGCGGCAGGTCGCAAATGCTATGTTTTTGTCATTCACGGCGAGGTGGTGGTTGCGGGTAAAAAGCTGACAAGCGGAGATGCCTTGCTTGCAGAAAATGAGCATGCGTTGCAGTTTGAAAGTGACCAGGCCGCTGAATTGCTGGTATTCGATTTGGCTGCATAACAAGCTGCTCGGCATGGGCGAAGAATTTTTATTCACAACACGGGCATTGCCCAAGGAAAGTACCGTATGAATCATTCAATGACTGCCACATTCGCACTGGTTGGTCGTATCTTGATGGCCTGGCTATTTATTCCCGCAGGCTTTGGAAAGCTGATGGGCTTTTCTGGCGCGGTCGGTTATGCCAGTGCCATGGGCCTGCCAATGCCCGAGGTCGGGGTTGCCGTGGGCCTGCTGATTGAGTTGGTGTGCGGCATCATGATCTTGATTGGTTTTATGACGCGCCCTGCGGCTTTGCTGCTGGCTTTCTTTACGCTGGTTGCAAGCTTTTTCTTTCATGCTTACTGGTCACTGCCGGCAGACCAGGCCATGGTGCAGCAACTGATGTTCAATAAGAACATTGCGGTCGTGGGTGGCTTGCTGGTGCTGGTTGCCTTTGGTGCAGGCACTTGCAGTGTGGATGCAAAGCGCAACCGTCTGTAATCCCAATCAAAGCTACATGGTTGTGGCTTTGATTGCAGTGTAGATAAGCATCTGCACTGCAATCAATGAAAAAAGAGCTACCTGTGGGTAGCTCTTTTTGGTGGTTGCTCTCTGTGCCAGTGACTTACACAGGTTGTGTGGGTGTCACCATGGTTTTGATGCGGTTGGCCAGCTGGGCAATTGCCAAAGAAGCAGCGCAGCCTGGTGATGCCTGGATCAGCAGTTGGCGACGCATGACTGCCTCGCGGACTGCCTTGTCTGCAGGAATGTCACCCATGTGAATCAAGCGCATGGGCAAGCCAGATTCAGAGTGAACAAAGCGATTGAGTACTTGCTGCAATTGACCGGTGATGGCGCGGCCATCGCCTGGGCGCGCAGCTTGGTTGATCACCAAACGCATGTTGTGGCGCTTTTGCTGCGTAGTAAGCACTTTGATAGCGGCGTAAGCGTCAGTCAGGGATGTGGGTTCAGGGGTTGCCACAATCAAAACCTCGTGGGCCAGAGAGACCGAGAACAGTACTACGTCCGAGATGCCGGCACCGGTGTCCAGTAGCATGATGTCGTAGTTGGGGGCCAGGGTGTCAATGACATGAATGAGCTGGTTGCGCACTTCAGGGGTGAGGCGTGAGTACTCCACCATGCCAGAGCCGGCGAGCAGTACATGAAAGCCCCCCGGGGCTGTGACAACTGCTTCCTGTAGCGATGCCTTGCCGGTGAATACGTCATGCAATGTGACTTTGGGGTACAGGTTGAGTACCACGTCCAGATTGGCCAGTCCCAAATCAGCATCCAGCACCAGAACGCGCAAGCCATGACGTGTCAGGGCTGCAGCCAAGTTGGCGGACACAAAGGTTTTGCCCACGCCACCTTTGCCACTGGTGACAGCAATGATGTGGGCGCTGGAAGCGCTGCGCGGACGCGGGCCGTAGGAGGTGGTAGCCACTTTGGAGGAAGAGAGGGGGGACAGCACGTCGCTCATTTCAATGCATGCCTTCAGTTGACGCCATCTGCCGAATCCGTAGACGCGGCCAACACTTCGATCCAATCGCCAGACCACGTGGACGTATCGGCGGTTAACTCGGGGATGAAGAGCAAGTTTTTTTCCTCTGCAGTCACGGTGCTGTCAGGTTGTTGTTCGATTTCAATGCGGTTGCGGCCAGCGCCTTTGGCTACGTAGAGTTGCTGGTCAGCACGCTCTACCCAAAGCTTGCGTGTGCTGCGAATCCATTGCAGGGCATAAGCGCCGCCGATGCTGACGGTCACTTTGATTTCGTGGCCAGAGGCAATGCGGATGTGCAGCGCTTCGACAGCCCGGCGCACTCGATCGGCCACGTTTTGGCCGTAAGCCGGTTGGCAGGCGGGTAACACAATCGCAAATTCTTCACCGCCATAGCGGGCCAGCGTGTCCATCGGGCGGACACATCCGGTCAGCGCTTGCGCGACTTGCTGGAGCACTGCATCCCCCACGTTGTGCCCATATTGATCGTTCACTTGCTTGAAGTGATCAATGTCAATCATGAGCAGCAGGGCCACATCCCCAGAGCGCGCGACACGATCAAGCTCTCGGTCCAAAACCGAGTCGAAGTGGCGTCGGTTGGCGGTGCCCGTTAAGGGGTCACGTAAAGACAGGTCACACAAACCGTCAATGATGGCTTGCAGCCGGGCGACTGCATCGGTTTGCGCACTTGGGAGCGCGACACTTTCTTCTTCTCCAAGCAATGCCAAAGCTCCGTCCAAGCGGAGTTGCTGAAAAGCTGTCGGTGATAAGAGGTTAGTGCCAGTCACAAAACGATGGTTTAGCGCCATTAATGCGGTCAAGTGTAGCAGTCTGTTCAGTAACGATGCGGGCTTTCAGCCTATTTGGTTGCGCAAGATACACGCATTGTTATCAACGCTTGCGCGTTGGTGCGTGACAGTTGCAAATCAGGGCCTGGTGCTAGAGCGCCAGCCTTGTCCAGTATGGCCTGTACTGGTAGCTTTAATCCGCCAATATGCAGGCACATCCCCTGCTTTCTCAAGCTTTGGCGCAGTCGCATGAAGCTTTCTACCCCCGTCACATCAATGCGGTTGATTGGCTGTGCATCCAGATACACGATTTGAATATGTGGCTGCTGCTGGAGCACTTGGGTGACATAACGCTCCAGGGCGGCCGATGAAGCGAAGTCCCACTCTGCGTCCATACGCAGTGCCAAAACATGTGAGGCAATGGCAGGCAAATCCCAAATGCCACGCGAACGCAAGCTGCCATCGGCGTGCTCCCCAATTTCGAGGATGCGGGGGTGCAGCCGCTGGTAGAGAAAATGGCACAAACTGAGCAGCACGCCCGTTAAGACGCCCCAGTACAGGCGCGGAGCGGTAGCCAGCGTGAGTACAAATGTTGTCAGTGCAATGCCGCCTTCAATGGGCGAGATGCGGAACAGGGCGCGCAAGCTGCGCGGCTGAATCAGATTGATCACGGCAGACACTACCACCGCAGCCAATGCCGCCTGTGGCACGTGGTAGAGCACGGGGGTGAGCCACAGCACGGTTACCAGCACCATGGCAATAGCAAAAACAGTTGCCCAGCCTGTTTTGGCCCCAGAGTGCAAGGTGACAGCGGAGCGCGAAAAAGATGCACTGATGGCAAAACTGCCACTCAAACCAGCGACGACTTTGGCCATGCCTTGTGCAATCAGGTCCTGGTTTTCATTCCAGCGCGTGCCGGCGTGGCGGTGTTCTACCTGTGCGCTGGATGCAACCTCCAAAAAGCTCACCAGGCTGATCATGAGCACGGGCAAAAGTAGCCGGGTGAACTGATCCATGGAGATGGAGGCAGGAATCGCCAGACCTGGCAGCCCTGCCGGCAAGTGGCCTACGATGTTGCCATCGTGTTCGGCATAGCCCACTGTGGCGCTGATGATGCCGCACAAGGCAACTACCATTACTGCAGCCGGTAGTTTTGGGGCCAGCTTTTTGAGCAAGAGCAGGGCTGCCAGTCCACCGGCACCAAAGCAAAAGGCCAATCCATCAAAATGGTGAAGGCTGGGATCGTGAAACAAGGCGCTCCAAGAGCTGCGCAAACCCACTAAATCAGGCAATTGGGACAGAAAGATCAAAATGCCTGCAGCCTGGGTGAAGCCGTTGAGGACGGGCGATGTCACCAGGTTCACCAGCCAGCCACTGCGCAGCGCACCCAGCAGCCACTGCACCGCACCCGCCATGATGGCCATCCATGCTGCCAATGTGACCCACTGGGCACTGCCGGGCTCAGCCATACCGACCAACGAAGCGCCGATGAGCAAACTGGTCAACGCCGTAGGGCCAACACCCAGGCGTGGAGATGCGCCCCACAGAACCGCCACCAGTGAGGGCAGCAAAGCGGCATAAATACCCGTAACCAGCGGCATGCCTGCCAGCGCGGCATACGCCACGCCTTGCGGCAGCAGCATGAGGCCAATGGTCACCCCGGCCAGCATCTCATCGCGCGCCATGGCGGGGCTGAGTCTGGGCCATGACAAAAAGGGGAACCACTGTTTCAATTGCATAGGTTTGCAATTGTGGATGCTTTTTAGACCCCGTTACATGATCGTGCTTGTCCTACGGACGCTTAGGAGTCATCCCACCAGTTGTAACAAGCAGGGAATTTACATTGCATCCACGTGGTCATGATGCGCAGTCTTGACCTTTTTTCATTGCGACCAAGAATGAGGAGCTTTCACGCTATGTCTATTTCTCAAAAGAATTTGCTGCAGGTATTGGCTGTTTCTGCTTTGGCACTGGGTTTGGCCGCTTGTGGTCCGAATGATGGTCAAACAGCAGGCCAGAAGCTGGACAACGCCGTAGATCGCACGGAGCAGGCGGCTGAAAAAGCCAAGACTGAGGTAGAGAAGGCGGCGGAGACCACAGGCCAGAAGCTGGAAAATGCGATGGACGCCACCAAAGATGCGGCCACTCAAGCTGCAGATGCAACCAAGGATGCCGCCAGCAACGCCACCACAGCTATGGGCGAGGCCGGTGTGACTGCCAAGGTGAAGGCAGCGCTGGTCGGGGATTCCGAGTTGAGCGCACTGAAAATCAATGTGGACACCAACGGCGGTGCGGTCACCCTCAGTGGTGAAGCCCCCAATCAAGCTGCTAAAGACCGCGCCGAGCAATTGGCCAAGGGCGTAGAAGGTGTCACCTCGGTCAACAACATGCTGACTGTGAAGTCGTGAAGTCATCGACCAGAGCACATCGCTAGCATCTCTAAACAGCAAGGCTGCCTTCGGGCAGCTTTTGTTTTGGGAGCCAGCGCAACTTGCCGCTTAACATGTCGTCATGACTGAACAAGCACGCCACATCTCGACCGACTTGGTGCACCACAGCTACCAAGCCCCGCAAGCATTTACTGCACCGCAGCCTGCAGTGCACAAAGCATCGACCGTCATTTTTGACAATGTGCAAGACATGCGCACACGCCGGTGGCTGGATAAAAGCGGCTACACCTATGGCCTGCATGGGACTCCGACGACGTACCAGCTGGAAGAGCGCCTGTGTAGCCTGGAGGGTGGCAAGCAATGTCTTTTGGTACCCAGTGGGTTGAGTGCCATCAGCACGGTGGCGCTGGCGCTGCTGTCGGCAGGCGATGAGGTCTTGATGCCTGATAACGCCTATGGGCCCAACAAAGACTTTGCAGCGCATGAGCTGTCACGCTGGGGCATTCGCCATGTGGTGTACGACCCCATGAATGTGGCCGATCTGCAGGCCAAGATCACGCCCGCAACCAAGCTGGTGTGGCTGGAGGCCCCGGGCAGCGTGAGCATGGAGTTCCCGAACCTGATTGCCATGGTGCAGGCATGCCGTGCACGGGGGATCACCTCGGTGCTGGATAACACCTGGGGTGCTGGGCTGGCCTTCAAACCCTTTGATTTGCTGGCGGATGGCGGCAGTCTGGCTGCCGACGTGTCAGTCCACGCACTGACCAAGTACCCCAGCGGTGGTAGTGATGTGTTGATGGGCAGCATCATGACGGTCAGCCCGTCGCTGCACATGCGCATCAAGCTGACGCACATGCGCCTGGGAATCGGTGTGGGCGCCAATGATGCGGAGATGGTCTTGCGTTCGCTATCCAGCATTGCGTTGCGCTATCACGCACATGATGTCAGCGCCCGCGTTCTGGCCGCTGCCTTGCAGCGTCAACCTGCGGTGGTCCAGCTGTTGCACCCGGCATTCGAAGGGGCACCGGGGTACGCGCACTGGAAAGCACTGTGTGGCAGCGCACACCAGGGGCAAGGCGCCGCTGCAGGCTTGTTCAGCGTGGTCATTGGTGCACAGTTTGGTCAGAATGCGATCGACCGTTTCTGTGACAGCTTGCAGTACTTCAAGCTGGGCTACAGCTGGGGTGGTCCCATGAGTCTGGTGGTGCCTTACCAGATTGAAAGCATGCGCGGTTGCGGCGGAGGGGCCTTGAAAGCGGGCACCGTGGTGCGCTTTTGCGTGGGGCTGGAGGACACGCAAGACTTGCTGCGCGATCTGGCGCAAGCCTGGGAAAAGGCATTTGGCCAAGCCTGGAAAGCGCAACTTCATCAAAAAAGGGAGCTTTAAGCGTTTATAGATAGGTACTTTCAATATGAAAACTATCTGAAAGTGCCAATTTCAGGGCGCTGATAGCTCCCTTTTTTTTGCACGCGTTTCTCTGATTGACGCCCGGGCGGGCCTGTGGTCTTCTGTCTTCATACAGGAGGCAAGGCTATGGCGACACCTGATTCCCAGACGATGGCTGCATCTTCCACTGAGGGTGATGCGATTCATTTGCTCCAAGTGGGCTTGACTGCGCCACTGCACTGGCTGGCGGCAGGCTGGCGTGACATGCAGCGTGCATGGAGTGTGTCGCTGTTTTACGGGCTGTGCTTTTGGGGGATGGCGCTGGTGCTGGGCTGGGTATTCAATGCCAGCCCGCAATACACCATGTCGATAGCCAGTGGTTGCCTGCTGGTAGGTCCCTTTTTGGCTATGGGTCTGTACGACACCAGCCGCAGACTGGAGCTAGGGCTACCTCCAGACCTTGCTCAATCCATTACCTGCTGGGACAAGCAGCTGGGCAGCATGGGCATGCTGGTGTTTGTGCTAATCGTGCTGGAGCTGCTTTGGGGGCGCGCTTCACTGGTGGTATTTGCCGTGTTTTTTAATACCGGCATGCCATCGACCACCGGGGTGCTGCAGGCGGTGTTTAACCCTGAAAACTGGCAGTTCTTGCTAGCCTACGCTGTGGTTGGCGGTGTTTTTGCTGCCGTCGTGTTTGGCAGCACCGTCGTGGCTTTGCCGCTGATGCTCGATCGTGGCACCGATGCGCTGACCGCTGCCATCACCAGCTTTCGTGTAGTGTTTAGCCAGACAGGGGCTTTGCTGTTGTGGGCTGCGTTGATCGTGTCGCTGGTGGCGGGTGCACTGGCGGTGCCTTGGCAGCTGCCGTTGATTGTGGTTGGCCCCTGGCTAGGCTGCGCTACCTGGCATGCCTACCGTGCCTGCATAGCGCCAGTAGCTGGCCTGTCAGCAACATCTGAGGATGGATGTTAGAGTGGCCGCATTCACCGCAAGCCCTTCAACGAAAGCAAATCTTGGCTACACCCAACTACGGATACGAAAAACGTCAACGCGAACTGGCTAAGAAAAACAAAAAAGCAGACAAGTTGCGTGAAAAATCAGAGCGCAAGACTAACCCAGAGCAAGCGCCTGAAGGCGAGCCGGAGCAGCCGCAAAACTCGCTGCCCACACCGCCTGCAGCGCAGTGATACCTCAACCAGCCTCGAGCTGGTTTTTTTATGGTTTGAGCAGGGGGTGCAGTAGTGGCCAGACGTTGTTGAGCATGATGGGCTGTGCGGCCGCGGTGGGGTGAATGCGATCAGATTGGAAAAGGGCCGTAGGATTGGGTGCATCAGCCACCCCCTTCAAAAAGAACGGCAGCAATGTGGCCTTTTGCTCCTTGGCTACTTGAGCGAACAGCTGCTCAAAGTCTTGCGCGTATTTCTTCCCATAGTTGGGAGGCATTTGCATGCCCAGCAGCAGCACCTTCGCCCCCGCATTGTGTGCAGCCTGTGTCATGGCTCGCAGGTTGTCCAAAGTACCGGCCAATGGCAAACCGCGCAGCGCATCGTTGCCACCCAGCTCAATCACCACTACGCTGGGTTGGTGCTGCTTGAGCAAGGCCGGCAAGCGTGTACGTCCGCCAAAGGTGGTTTCACCGCTGATGCTGGCATTGGTCACCTTGGCGGTGCGTTGCTCGCTCGCCAGTTTTTGTTCCAAAAGCGCTACCCAGCCAGCACCGCGCGCCAAGCCATATTCAGCGCTCAGAGAGTCGCCCAGAACTAGGATGTGCGGGGTATTGGCCGCGTATGTCAATGGCCAAACACCGAGTGCGGTCACAGACGCGATAAAGTGACGGCGGTTTCCCCATGTATATGCGTTTTGCATGCTTGCTACAAGGTCTTTCATGTCTAAGATTGCTCCCCCGTTGCCCGTGATTGAAGTCGATCACTTGTCCAAAGCAGTGTCTGACTCCACCGGCACTCTGGAGATTTTGCGCGACATTCACTTTAGCCTGCAGCCGCAGCAAACAGCAGCCATTGTTGGCGCCTCAGGTTCTGGTAAAAGCACCTTGCTGTCGATGCTGGCGGGGCTGGATACTCCCAGCCAGGGCACAGTGCGGCTGCAAGGTCAAGATATTTTTGCCTTGAGTGAAGATGCCCGCGCTGCGCTGCGTGGACAGAAGATCGGTTTTGTTTTCCAGAGTTTTCAACTGCTGCCCAATCTGACGGCGCTGGAGAATGCCATGCTGCCTTTGGAGCTTGCAGGTGTGCGTGGCGCGAGGCAGCTAGCGTCAGAAATGCTGCAGCGCGTAGGTCTGGGGCAGCGCCTGGGGCATTACCCCAAATTGCTATCCGGTGGTGAGCAGCAGCGTGTAGCCTTGGCGCGTGCTTTTGTGGTGCAGCCTGCTGTGCTACTGGCGGATGAGCCGACTGGCAGTTTGGACCATGCCACTGGAGCAGCTGTGATGGACTTGATGCTTGAGCTCAACCGCGAGCAAGGGACAACCTTGGTGCTGGTCACGCACGATCGAAGCATTGCTGCGCAGTGTGAACGTACGCTGACCATTGAAGCGGGCTGTTTGGTTTAACTGCCAGGATGTTCCAAATGCTGGACAATCGCCGCATTCGTGAATTGGGGCTTGATCCCCGCTGACTTGGAAAAACTATGACTGAAGCTACTGCGCGCCCAGAACTGCCCGATCACCTGTCGATTGACCCTTCCAGCAAATTTTTCAATGCTGCCGTGTTTGAGCACGATATTGGTATTCGCCTCAACGGCAAAGACCGTAATGATGTGGAAGAGTACTGCGTGAGCGAAGGCTGGGTAAAGGTGCCGGCCAGCAAGACGCTGGACCGAAAGGGGCGTCCTTTGCTGATCAAAATTAAAGGTGTTGTGGAAGCCTACTACCGTTAAGCAGTGTTGGCTTTTGCCCGCCAAGCAGCCCACTGAGGCTGCTTTTTTATGCCTGCCGCGCATGCGGGGGTAAAAAAAAGACTCCCTGAAAGGAGCCTTTTTCATGGAGCGCAGCAGCCAATCACATCAGCTGTTGCGTTCTTCCTCCGCCATACATACCGCGGCGGTAAAGATGACGTCGGTGGAAGAGTTGAGCGCTGTTTCTGCGGAGTCCTGCAGCACCCCAATGATGAAACCAATGGCGACCACTTGCATGGCAATGTCGTTGGAGATGCCAAACAACGAGCACGCCAGAGGAATGAGCAGCAGCGAGCCACCAGCGACGCCCGATGCACCGCAAGCGCATACCGATGCCACTACGCACAGCAAAATGGCGGTGGGAATGTCCACCACAATGCCAAGGGTGTTGGCCGCAGCCAGCGACAGCACACTGATAGTGATTGCAGCGCCAGCCATATTGATGGTGGCCCCCAAAGGAATGGCGACACTGTAGGTGTCTGCATCCAGCTTCAAGCGCTTGGCGATTGCAAGATTGATGGGAATGTTGGCCGCAGAACTGCGTGTAAAGAAGGCGGTGACACCACTTTCGCGCAGGCACATCAGTACCAATGGGTAGGGGTTGCGACGAATTTTGCACCAGACGATCAGCGGATTGATGATCAAGGCAACCACCAGCATTGACCCCAGCAGCACGGCCAGGAGATGGACATAGCCTGCCAGTGCCTGGGTGCCAGTAGAGGCAACGGTTGAAGCCACCAAGCCAAAAATACCGATGGGTGCCACGCGGATGACGGCTTGAATGATCAAGGTAATTCCGTTAGAAAAATCGGCCATGGCCTGGCGGGTGCTTTCAGCGCCCCGGCGCAGGGCGATACCGATAGCAATGGCCCAGACCAAAATGCCGATGTAATTGGCATGCATCAAGGCGTTGACGGGGTTGTCCACCGCATTTTTGAGCAGCTGCATCAGCACTTCAGCAATGCCGCCAGGGGCGGCCATGCCCGTTGCGGCATCTTTGAGCATCAGCGTTGTAGGGAACAGCATGCTGGCAAAGACGCCCACAATGGCGGCACTCAAAGTGCCAATCGCATACAGCCACAAAATAGGCTTGAGGTGGCTGGTCTGGTCAGGTCGCTGGTTGCTCATGGCTGCAATCACCAGCACGAAGACCAAAATGGGGGCCACGGCCTTCAGGGCAGAAATGAACAACGTGCCGAGAAACTCTACGCGCAGAGCTGCCTGTGGCCACAAGATGGCCAGCGCAATGCCCAAAACGAGTCCAATGACAATTTGCGTGACGATGCTGGTTTGCTTTGACCAGCTCAGCAAAGGTTGAAAGATCATGAAAAAACTTGCACCACTTACATTGAAAGACGGCGAGTTTAGGTGTTCAGCCTTCAATGCTGGTGGATATACCCTCATAACTGCATGGCATGAGGTGATGCTTTGGTACAAAAGATTTATCTAAGTCAACACAAGGTATCTTGAAGCGGCTGTTCTGCAAAGCGCGCTTCGCTGGATAATCCCATCCCTATGTCGTCCCCTAAAGTTCTTTTCGGCTTTCATGCCGTCGGCGTGCGCCTCAAGACCGCGCCCAAATCCATCATTGAAATTTATTACGAGTCCACGCGCCGTGATGCACGCATGCGCCAGTTTTTGGAAAGAGCCAAAGAAGCTGGTGCACGCCTGATTGAGGCCGATGCCCTGCGTATTGCCAAGCTGGCCGGTAGCCACGGTCATCAGGGTGTGGCTGCGCGCGTGGAAGAGGTGCAAGATACCCGTACGCTCGACGAGCTGCTGGATGATCTGGAAGAAGCCGGTGTCAAAAACCCCTTGCTGCTGGTGCTCGATGGCGTGACCGATCCCCACAATCTGGGTGCTTGCCTGCGTGTGGCTGATGGCGCAGGCGTGCATGCGGTGATTGCGCCCAAGGATCACTCCTCAGGTATCAATGCCACCGTAGCCAAAGTGGCCAGTGGCGCTGCCGAAACCGTGCCGTATTTCATGGTGACCAATCTGGCGCGCACGCTCAAAGAGCTGCAAGCGCGCAATATCTGGATCATTGGCACCAGCGGCGACGCAGACAAGCACCTGTATCAGGTGGACTTGAAGGGGCCTGTGGCTTTGGTGCTGGGTGCTGAGGGTGATGGCATGCGCCAGCTGACTCGCAAGACCTGTGATGAACTGATCAGCATTCCGATGCAAGGCGCAGTGGAAAGCCTGAATGTGTCTGTGGCCAGTGGCGTTTGTTTATACGAAGCTGTGCGCCAGCGTCAGGCTAATTGAGTTTTTAAAACCAGAGTTGCTGGCGTCCGCCATGCTTGACTTAGAGGTTGAAAGCGCAAAAAACCTTGAGCTGGCGCGCCAATGGGTGCAGGCCGCGCAGCACTTGGTGGTCCTGAGTGGCGCTGGCGTCAGTGCGGAATCGGGCGTGCCCACGTTTCGTGATGCGCGCACGGGCTATTGGGCGCAGTTTGATCCGCAGGAGATGGCCTCTGAAGCTGGCTTTCGTGCGCATCCAGAGCGGGTGTGGCAGTGGTACAGCTACCGCCGCGAGCTGGTGGCTGCGGTGCCGCCCAATGCCGCGCACCTGGCTTTGGCCGCTTTTGCAAAAGCACACCCCAACAAGCTAAGTTTGATTACGCAGAACGTGGATGGCTTGCACCAGCGTGCAGGTAGCCACGATGTGATTAGCTTGCATGGCGATGTAATGCGCAACCAGTGGCTTGATGCCTGTGGCCCGTGCTGCGAGATGGCAAAGACTGTGGCGCAGGGCGGGCAGCCGCCGCGCTGCAGCACCTGCGGCAATATGCTGCGCCCTGGCGTGGTCTGGTTTGGAGAGCATTTGCCAGTTGATGCGCTGGCGCGCGCAGAGGCAGCGGTGAATGCCTGCGATGTGATACTGGTGGTGGGTACATCGGGCGTGGTTTACCCGGCTGCGGGTCTGGTATTTCAGGCTCATCAGCAAGGAGCCAAGGTTGTGATGGTGAACCCGCAGGCCACAGAGCTGGACATGCTGGCAAATGCTCTGGTGCGAGCCCCGGCAGCGCAGGTGTTGCCAGTGTTGTTGGACTGCGTTGTTTGAAGCGGCTCTAAATCCAGCCCAAAGCACCGAGCAGCGCACCGGCAGCGAGCATCCATAGCAGGTGCAGTTTTGTTTTCCAGACGAAAAGTGTGGCTGTGGCAGTCAGTAGCCATGGTGCCCAGGCATGTGCTGCGCCGGTATCACGGGCTGCCAGAATCCAGCCTGTGGCGAGCACCATGCCAACCACCAGAGGCATCATTCCCCAGCGAAAAGCGCGTACGCTGCGCAATGCGTGGTTGCGGCGCATCCAGCGGGTACTGCTCCACGTGAGTAAAGAGCTTGGTAGCAGCATGCCACCCATGCAGGCCAAGCAAGCGGCCAAAGCAGCCAGCCAAGCAGACCAGCCGGTGTATGGCGCCATGGCGTTCAGACCAATGTTCCAGCCCAGCAGTGCCACGTACATGATGTTTGGGCCCGGAGCTGCTTGGGCAATGGCAATCGAGTCGGAAAATTGCTGCGCAGACAACCAGCCTTGTTGTTCTACGGTGTGTCGGTACATCTCGGGTGCAGTGGCCATGGCACCCCCAACAGACAGCAACGACAGCGACAAAAAATAGGCAATCAAATGCAGCCAAGCAGAGGCATCCAGAGCCAGTGGCGTCAGCGTAGAAGTCATGGCGTTGTTCGCAGCCAGGTTAATCCGCAGCCAATGCCGCCAATAATGGGCAGTACCCACCATAAGGGCCACTGCAGAAAGACCACCATGGAAAATGCCAGCATGGTGAGGAGCCAGCCTAGCCACAAGGGCAGTGGGTGTTTGTGCAGTGCCACTGAAAGTTTCAGGCCCGTGCCAATGACCAATCCTGCAGCAACTGCGCCCATGCCGCGCAAGGCACCGCCTACTGCTGGGTGGTCGGCCCATTGAAGGTACAAGCTGCCGACAGCCAGTACCAGTAGCGTGGGCGCAATCAGCATGCCTGCTGTGGCTGCAAAAGCTCCGCGCAAGCCAAAGTGCCGCTCACCAAACATGATGGAGAGGTTGACCACGTTAGGGCCTGGGAGAATCTGTGCCACCGCCCAGTCCTGTGCGAACTGTTCCTGGGTCATCCAGCGCCTGCGGTCAACCAGCTCGCGTTGAACAACAGCCATGACACCCCCAAAGCCTTGAAGTGCCAAACTTGCAAAAGCCCAAAAAAGAGCACGGGGAGAGGCTGGGCTGGCAGCGGGCGCAGTGGATGTCATGAGAGCCTAGAAAAGGACTGCGCCGATGCTAGCGCAGGAATCTGCGGCCAGCATGGTTCGTGGGTTGCTGCAGTCAGTCTGTGTCAGGTGTGTGAGGTGGCCCTGCTTACACCGCAGTGCGTTCTTGTAGCCACTGATCGTGCGCCTCACGCAACTGAGCCGGGATGACAACCAGCTCTTGGCCCAGCACCCGAGCCATCTCTTGCAAGGTGGAGAGTCGGGGGTCTAAGCCGTTGCTCTCCAGGCGCTGTACCGTCATGCGCGACAAACCTGCCTGACTGGCAAGGTCGGCCTGCGTCATCTGGCGTGACTTGCGTACGGCAGTCAGTGCAGCAACCAAAGGGTGGGAAGGCTTGTCAGCAAGTTCTGGCGTTGGCGTGGTGTGGTTCATCCCCGCAATGTAATGCGATTTACCTCTGCAGAACGCGTGGCTCACGCCTTAAGCAAATAGATTAAGTCTGGTGCCCAGGTTACCATAGCGCGCCAGCTCGGGTTGCAAAAGGCCCATCTGCGTAGCGTTGAGTGTGGTTGCTGTCTCTTGCGAAGTATTTTTTTGTTCTGCGTGCGCGCGCCTTTTAAGCTCTTGCATGGTCGTGGTGTCGGTCACCCGGTTGTGAGACCACGCATTGGTCGCGTTGCGCAAGGCATTGGTGTAGCGATGATCCATCATGTTGAGCCCATGTAGTCAGAAAGTCAGAATGGACTGACTCTAAAACTGCAGTGCCATAACCAAAAGCGCAATAAAAAGTGCAATTGCCGCCTTCATCAGGAATTGGTGTTTTCAATTGGGCCAGAACTTCAGCCAGTCGATGCGCCCTTGGCCGCCTTCGTTCAGGCGCTGTATGAGGGCGGCGCTTTGTGGTTCTGGCAGGCTCCATTGCATCTGCACCGCAGTTTGGTGGCGCACGTCCAGCAGCGTGGCTTGGGCCAGTTCAAGTTCGCGCCGCAACCATCCTTCCATGGAGTAAGGAATGCTGCATTGCAGAGTGATCACGCGTTGCAATGTGATTTTTTCAGCGAGGAGCAGTGTTTGTGCAACGCTGTCTGTATAGGCTCGCACCAACCCTCCAGCGCCCAATTTGATGCCTCCAAAGTAGCGCACCACGGTGGCCAAAACCCCTTCTAATTCTTGGTGTCGCAGCACTTCCAGCATGGGGCGGCCCGCAGTGCCACTGGGTTCTCCATCATCCACTGCAGCCGATTGCCCGCCCGCCAGCAGTGCCCAGCAAACATGAGCGGCACCAGGGTGATCTTTGCGCAGTGCATCGACTACAGCCTGGGCTGTGGGTCGATCTTGCATAGGTTGCACACAACAAATGAAACGGCTTTTCTTGATGATTAGTTCGTGGTGCGTAGCACGGGCAATGGTCTGCGGCATAGGCCAGCGAGCTTAAACCAAGGGCGTGGGCCCGCAGTGCAGGGCTTTGTAATCTCCGTTCGCGACAGTGCATTGAGCGACATGCCAAAAGCGAGCTGTCCTACGGGCTGCAGGGCTGTATCTTTTTAAAGTGTGTCCAAGGAGATAACTGCCATGCCCACGCTGCCTTCTACGCATAGCCTGCTTGCCAGTCATACATTTGGTCGAGAGCATCTGGAGCCGCCGCCGCTGCCATCCTCGATGCAGCTGGGTCAAGGTTTGGGCGCTGGATCAATAGGCGCAGCTGCTTCTCAAAGCGTTCCTGGTCATTCAGCAAGTCTGCCGCAAGATTTTGATCACATCGTTCGCAGCGTGGGCGAGTGGTGATTAGCGGATTGCCGCGTACTTAGAAACGAATAATCCGCCAACTGGCGGATTATTTCGTGAAGGCTCTGTTTGACCTTATTCGTGTAGTTGCTGCGGGCTAAAAATATCCCAGCATGCAATAAATAAGGCAGCAATAGCAGGGCCAATGACAAAGCCCGTGAGTCCAAAAATAGACATGCCGCCTAATGTTGAGATCAAGACAATGTAGTCAGGCATCTTGGTATCCTTGCCGACCAGGATAGGGCGAAGCACGTTGTCAACCAAGCCGATAACGAGGACACCATAAGCTGCAAGAACCAGCCCTTGTGTCGGGCTGCCAGTAGCGAGAAAGTAAATGGACACAGGGCCCCATATCAAGCTAGCGCCTACGGCAGGTAGCAACGACAGGAAAGCCATCAAAACACCCCACAGCACGGGGCCTTGAATATCAAGAATCCAGAAAATCAAGCCGCCCAATGCACCTTGTGCTGTAGCCACTGCAAGATTGCCTTTGATCGTGGCCCGAATCACCGTAGCAAATTTTTCGATCAAACTTTGCTTGTGCTCTTTTTCCATGGGAATGGCATCGCGGATGCGAGTAGCCAGCCAGGTTCCGTCACGCAGCAGGAAAAATAGCAAATAAAGCATGACACCAAAGCTCACGACAAAGCCCAGTGTGTTTTGCCCAACCTCCATGGCTTTGCCAGCAATCAATTTTCCGGCTTCTGCGGCAACGCCCGAGAGTTTGTCTTGAATTTCTCGGGCGGAAGCCAGGTCGATGCGCTCTAAAAATTGCAAAAGCCATCCGGGCATGGCGGCATTGATTTGCTGAAAGTAATTGCCGAAGTCCAGCTGACCAGAGGACATGCGGTTGTAGATAAGCACTGTCTCATTGACGACCGACGTTCCAATAAGGACCAGTGGCAAGATGACCACCAGCAGACACAGGACGAGCGTGACCAATGCCGTTAAATTGGGTTTATTGGGAAATCTGTGTAAAAGCTTTTTGTTAAGGGGATGAAACAAAATCGCTAAGACCAGTGCCCAAAATACTGCGCCTATGAATGGCCACAGAATCATGGCAAAACCAGCGCTTACTGCAGCAAGCAGCAGTAGGAAAGTTTTATTGGTAGTTTTTTGAGAAGGCATGAGCCAAAAGTGCAGGGCACCAAGAGCAGGGAATATCCGGAATGTACGCGAGTTGCTTGTGTCTCAACAGATGGGCAACGTCTGCGTGCAGCAACTTGGGCGATGAGGTCGAGTTTCCTGAACGCGGCCAGCCAGCCAGGCCATTACAGGGATCTGCATGACTAGCATTGGTAAATTGGACATTAATGATCTGACACCGGACGCGTTCCGGCCTTACGGCTGGATGCTGGGTAAACCTATGCCGGATGGTAATGGCGTGTCGCTGTTTTCGAACCCTGCCACCGATTTTTGGCAGGAACACCTGTTCAATACCGGCGCGGGTGGCGATGCACAGCTGTTGTGGGTCAACTACCGCAACCGGTCTTCGGAAGTCTCAAATCTGGAAAAACACCTGCTGACGCAGCAAGCAATCGTGCCGTTGACGGGAGAAATCATCCAGATTGTTGCCCAAAGTGCCGTGGACGGCAGTCCCGACCTGGCCACCTTGGCGGCTTTCCGTGTGCCGCAAGGGCAGGGCGTATGCATGCAGTCAGGATGCTGGCATGCCACGCGTATCGCGGGCGTGGAGGTCACCTGCTTGATGATGACCCGCTGTTCGACCACGGCGGACTTGATTCAGCACTTGACTACATCGGCCAGTGCAACGGAAAGCGCCATCATGGATATCCCCATGCAGCGGTTGCAAGGCCTGACTACAGGTGCGCAAATAGCGGAATAAGCAACGCAATAGTGCGGTATTGGTCTGAGTGCGTACTTTCTGAATGCGATTTTTGCTGCAGTGCAAGAACAATTTACTTCGGTCTTACATAAGACCTTCACCGCTAACTATTGCTTTCAGTGGCACAATACCGTCAGCAACATCAGGCCCTTCCTTAGCCACAGTCGCATCCGCCAATCGGTATAGCCGTGTCGCGGGAGGTTTACCAACCAGCTAATGCTTTCTCCAGGAAAGCTGAGGTCAGCGGAATATGAGCGATCAGCCCACTGTCTACCAAGCCTATCAAGGCAACACGTATCTCTTCGGCGGCAATGCCCCTTATGTCGAAGAAATGTATGAGAACTACCTGTCTAACCCAGGTAGCGTCCCAGATTCTTGGCGCGAGTACTTCGACGCCCTGCAGCACGTTCCTGCTGTAGATGGCTCAGATGCCAAAGACGTTCCCCATCTCCCAGTCATCAATGCTTTCGCTGAACGCGCCAAGCAAGGTGGCACCAAGGTGGTGGTGGCTTCGGGTGCAGATTCTGAGTTGGGTCGCAAGCGCACCGCAGTTCAGCAGTTGATTGCGGCATACCGCAACGTGGGTCAGCGTTGGGCGGATCTGGATCCGCTCAAGCGTACTGAGCGCCCCGAAATTCCTGAACTCGATCCTGCTTTCTACGGCTTCTCTGATGCCGACCAGGAAACCGTGTTCAACGTTGGCAACACATTCTTCGGCAAGGAAACGATGTCCTTGCGCGAGTTGCTCAACGCACTGCGCGAAACTTACTGCGGCACCATTGGTGTCGAGTACATGTATGCCACAGACCAGGTGCAAAAGCGCTGGTGGCAGCAGCGCTTGGAAACCATTCGTTCCAAGCCCGTGCTCAACGCAGACCAAAAGAAGCGCATTCTTGATCGTTTGACTGCTGCTGAAGGCCTCGAGCGTTATTTGCACACCAAGTACGTGGGCCAAAAACGCTTCTCGCTGGAAGGTGGGGAGTCGTTCATTGTTGCGATGGACGAGCTGATCAGCGCCAGTGGCAAGCAAGGCGTGCAAGAAGTTGTGATGGGCATGGCCCACCGTGGCCGCTTGAACGTGCTGGTGAACACCCTGGGCAAGATGCCCAAGGATTTGTTTGCCGAATTTGATCACACAGCACCCGAAGAACTGCCTGCTGGCGACGTGAAGTACCACCAGGGTTTCAGCTCTGATGTGTCGACCGCAGGCGGTCCAGTTCACCTGTCGCTGGCGTTCAACCCTTCTCACCTGGAAATTGTGAACCCGGTGGTGGAAGGCTCTGTGCGCTCGCGCATGGACCGTCGCAATGACCCTCACGGCAAGCAAGTGCTGCCTGTGCTGGTGCATGGCGATGCAGCTTTTGCTGGCCAGGGTGTGAATCAAGAGACTTTGGCGCTGATGCAAACCCGTGGCTACTCCACTGGCGGCACAGTGCACATCATCATCAACAATCAGATCGGTTTCACCACCTCTGACCCCCGTGACAAGGGATCGACCACCTACTGCACGGACATCGTGAAGATGGTGGAGTCGCCCGTACTGCACGTCAACGGTGATGATCCAGAAGCCGTGGCGCTGTGTATGCAGCTGGCACTGGACTACCGCATGGAGTTCCAGCAAGACGTGGTGGTGGACATTGTGTGCTTCCGCAAGTTGGGCCACAACGAACAAGACACCCCTGCGCTGACACAGCCGCTGATGTACAAGACCATCGCTGCCCACCCCGGTACGCGCAAGCTGTATGCAGACAAGCTGGCAGCCCAAGGTCTGGGTGACACGCTGGGTGAAGACATGGCCAAGGCATACCGCGCTGCCATGGATGAAGGTCGTCACACACAGGAAGTTGTGTTGACCAACTTCAAGAGCCAGTACGCTGTGGACTGGAGCCCCTTCCTGGGCAAAAAGTGGACCGATGCCGGTGATACCGCCATCCCGCTGGCCGAGTGGAAGCGTCTGGCTGAAAAGATCACTACGTTGCCTGAGTCTGTCAACCCGCACTCGCTGGTCAAGAAGGTTTATGACGACCGTGCAGCCATGGGCCGTGGCGAAGTGAACGTGGACTGGGGCATGGGTGAGCACATGGCTTTCGCATCGTTGGTGGCTTCTGGCTATCCCGTGCGTCTGTCTGGTGAAGACTGTGGCCGTGGCACCTTTACCCACCGTCACTCGGTGGTGCACGATCAAAAGCGTGAAAAGTGGAGCGAAGGCACCTACATTCCGCTGCAAAACGTGGCTGAAAATCAGGCTCCGTTCGTGGTCATTGACTCCATCCTGTCTGAAGAAGCAGTGCTGGGCTTTGAATACGGTTATGCGTCGAACGATCCCAACACATTGGTGATCTGGGAAGCCCAGTTCGGTGACTTCGCCAATGGCGCGCAAGTGGTGATTGACCAGTTCATCGCCTCGGGTGAAGTCAAGTGGGGCCGTATCAATGGTTTGACATTGATGCTGCCACACGGCTATGAAGGCCAAGGTCCTGAGCACAGCTCGGCCCGTCTGGAGCGCTTCCTGCAATTGGCGGCCGACACCAATATGCAGATCGTGCAGCCCACTACCGCCAGCCAGATCTTCCACGTGTTGCGCCGTCAGATGGTGCGCAACCTGCGCAAGCCTCTGGTCATCATGACGCCCAAGTCGCTGTTGCGTAACAAGGATGCAACTTCGCCATTGTCTGAATTCACCAAGGGTGCGTTCCAGACCGTGATTGGTGAGCGTGATGAGTCGATTGTTGCCAAGGGCGACAAGGTCAAGCGCGTGATTGCCTGTTCTGGCAAGGTCTACTACGACCTCGTCAAGAAGCGTGCAGAGAAGGAAGTTGACGACGTGGCCATCGTGCGCGTTGAGCAGGTTTACCCCTTCCCGCACAAGGCTTTTGAGGCTGAACTCAAGAAGTTCCCTAACGCCAAGGACTTGGTGTGGTGCCAGGACGAACCGCAAAACCAAGGTGCGTGGTTCTTCATTCAGCACAACATCTACGAAAACATGCAAGAAGGCCAAAAGCTGGGTTACGCTGGTCGTGCTGCCTCTGCATCTCCAGCCGTTGGTTATGCACACCTGCACCAAGAGCAGCAAAAGAACCTGGTCGAAGCCGCGTTCTCCAAGCTCAAGGGTTTTGTCCTGACCAAGTAATCAAAGCTGACAACCCCTGCGCGTGACGCAGGGGGTCAAACACTTTTTGGAAAGAATTCAAAATGGCAATCGTAGAAGTTAAAGTTCCCCAGCTGTCTGAGTCCATCGCTGAAGCGACCATGCTCACCTGGAAGAAAAAGGTTGGCGAAGCCGTCGCAGTGGACGAAATCCTGATCGAAATTGAAACCGACAAAGTCGTGCTGGAAGTGCCGGCCCCCTCGGCTGGCGTGATCACAGAGATTTTGCAAGGTGACGGCGCTACCGTGACGGCAGAGCAGTTGATCGCCAAGATCGACTCCGAAGCTGTTGCCGGCGCTGCTGCTCCTGCCGCCGCACCCGCTGCTGCTGCACCTGTGGCCGCTGCGCCTGCCGCTGCTGCCAACAAGGGTGATGTGGCGATGCCCGCTGCTGCCAAAATTTTGGCTGAGAACAACCTGTCGGCTGCCAATGTGGCAGGTTCCGGCAAGGATGGCCGCGTGACCAAGGGTGATGCACTGTCCGCCATCAAGGCTGGTGCAAGCATTCCTACAGGTGCACCCAAGGCTGCGCTGCCCCAAGTGGCGGCTCCTGCAGTCAAGGAAGACCTGTCGGGTCGCCCAGAGCAGCGCGTGCCCATGACACGTCTGCGCGCACGTGTGGCTGAGCGTTTGCTGCAATCGCAATCGACCAACGCCATTCTGACCACGTTCAACGAAGTGAACATGGCTCCCGTGATGGCCCTGCGCAAGAAGTTCCAGGACGACTTCACCAAAGAACACGGTGTGAAGCTGGGCTTCATGTCCTTCTTTGTGAAGGCCGCAGTGCACGCCCTGAAGAAGTACCCCGTGCTGAACGCATCGGTGGACGGTAACGACATCGTCTATCACGGCTACTTTGACATCGGTATTGCAGTGGGCTCGCCCCGTGGTCTGGTTGTGCCTATCTTGCGCAATGCTGACCAGATGAGCTTTGCCGATATCGAAAAGAAGATTGCTGAATTTGGCAAGAAGGCTGCTGACGGCAAGCTGGGTCTGGAAGAAATGACTGGCGGTACTTTCTCCATCTCCAATGGCGGTACTTTCGGCTCCATGATGTCCACCCCCATCATCAACCCTCCACAGTCCGCTATTTTGGGCGTGCACGCCACCAAGGACCGTGCTGTGGTGGAAAACGGCCAGGTTGTGGTTCGCCCCATGAACTACTTCGCCATGTCGTATGACCACCGCATCATTGACGGCCGCGAAGCCGTGCTGGGCCTGGTTGCCATGAAGGATGCGCTGGAAGACCCATCGCGCCTGCTGTTTGACCTGTAATTGCTACGGGTTCACAGATCGATAAAACCCACCCTCGGCCACGCCCAGCGGTGGGTTTTTTCCAAGCACTTCAGACAAGAGATTTTGAGCTATGAGCAAGCAATTTGACGTTATCGTGATTGGCGCCGGCCCCGGCGGCTACATCGCAGCCATTCGTGCTGCCCAGCTGGGCAAGAACGTGGCCTGTATTGATGCATGGTCCACCAAGGCCGGCACACCAGCACCTGGTGGCACCTGCACCAACGTGGGCTGCATTCCTTCCAAGGCGCTGCTGCAGTCGTCCGAGCACTTTGAACACGCCAAGCTGCACTTTGCTGACCACGGTATCAGCACAGGCGACGTGGCCATGGATGTGAGCAAGATGATCGCCCGCAAGGACGCCATCGTGAAGCAAAACAACGACGGCATCCTGTACCTGTTCAAGAAGAACAAGGTCACCTTCTTCCACGGCACAGCATCGTTCTCCAAGGCCGTTGAAGGCGGTTACGAGATCAAGGTGGCAGGCAAGGCTGAAGAGACTTTGGTGGCACCGCAGGTGGTGGTTGCAACTGGCTCCAATGCCCGTGCATTGCCTGGCCTGCCTTTTGATGAACAAAAAGTGCTGTCCAACGACGGCGCGCTGGATATCGGTGCTGCGCCCAAGAAGCTGCTGCTGATTGGCGCTGGCGTGATCGGTCTGGAAATGGGCTCCGTATGGCGCCGTCTGGGTACCGAAGTGACCGTGCTGGAAGGTATGGACAAGTTCCTGCCCGCCGTGGACGAGCAAATCGCCAAGGAAGCCAAGAAGGCTTTCGACAAGCAAGGTCTGAAGATTGAGCTGGGCGTGAAGATTGGCAACGTTGACACTTCAGGCAAGGGCGTGAAGCTGGAATACACCAACGCCAAGGGCGAAGCACAGACGCTGGAAGCCGACAAGCTGATCGTCTCGATTGGCCGTACTGCCAACACCAACGGCCTGAACGCTGAAGCGGTGGGCCTGGCGCTGGACGAGCGTGGTCAGATCGTGGTGGACGACAACTGCAAGACCAACCTGCCTGGCGTGTGGGCGGTGGGTGACGTGGTGCGCGGCCCCATGCTGGCACACAAGGCTGAAGAAGAGGCCGTGGCCGTGGCCGAACGCATCGCTGGCCAGCATGGTCATGTGAATTTTGCGACACTGCCTTCCGTGATTTACACCAGCCCTGAAGTGGCGTGGGTGGGCCGCAATGAGCAGCAGCTCAAGGCTGAAGGCGTGAAGTACAAGGCGGGCTCTTTCCCCTTCCTGGCCAATGGCCGTGCCCGTGCGCTGGGTGACACCACCGGTATGGTGAAGTTCATTGCTGACGCTGAAACTGACGAAATTCTGGGCGTGCACATGGTTGGCCCCATGGTCTCGGAGCTGATCTCTGAAGCCGTGGTAGCGATGGAGTTCAAGGCCTCGGCCGAAGACATCGCCCGCATCTGCCACGCACACCCTTCGCTGTCGGAATCGACCAAGGAAGCCGCTTTGGCGGTGGACAAGCGTACGCTGAACTTCTAATCTTTTTTTAGAAGTTACATAGCCGCCAAGCCCAGGTTTAGCCTGCGCTTGGCGCTATCGTTTTAAAGGTTTGTGTTTCTCTGCCTACGGGTTGTGGGAGCACAATGAGAAAGCTGGATGAGCATGAGTCTGTCTGTCCGTGCGGCCTACGAGGCCGAACTCGCCGCTAAAGGTTTTACCGCCGACCCCGCCCAGCTGCGCGCCGTAGATGCGCTGCAGCGCTGTGCCGACGACTGGGCGGCGTACAAATCCAAGCGATCGAACGCGATCAAGAAGATTTTTCAGAAACCAGAGATTCCGCGTGGCGTGTACATGTACGGCGGGGTAGGGCGCGGAAAAAGCTTTTTGATGGACTGTTTTTTCAATGCAGTGCCCATCAAGCGCAAAGTGCGTTTGCACTTTCACGAATTCATGCGCGAGGTGCACCGTGAGCTGCACCTGCTGCAAGGTACGCAAAACCCGCTGGATGCCCTGGGGCTGAAGATTTCCAAGCGCTACAAGCTGATCTGCTTTGACGAATTTCACGTGGCGGACATCACCGACGCCATGATCTTGTACCGCTTGCTGGTGTCGCTGTTTGATAATGGCGTGGGTTTTGTGACCACTTCCAATTTCACGCCCGATGGCCTGTACCCAGATGGCCTGCACCGCGACCGTATCCTGCCAGCGATTGACCTGCTCAACACCCGCATGGATGTGGTGAATGTAGACAACGGCACAGACTACCGCCGCCGCACGCTGGAGATGGTGCAGCTATACCATTGCCCGCTGGGGCCAGAGGCCGATGCCTCCATGCAGGAGGCTTTTGAGCAACTGGCCGATGTGCCCGACGAAAAGCCCATGTTCAAGATTGAGTCACGTGAAATTCCTGCACTGCGCCGTGCCGGTGGCGTGATCTGGTTTGACTTCCGTGAGCTGTGCGGGGGCCCGCGCTCGCAAAATGATTACCTGGAAATTGCCTCGCAATTTCACACCGTGCTGCTGTCCAACGTGCCGTTCATGCCTGTGAATATGGCGTCTCCTGCACGCCGGTTTACCTGGCTGATTGATGTGATGTATGACCGCCGTGTCAAGCTGGTCATGTCCGCCGCAGTGCCGCCCGAGCAGCTGTACACCGAAGGGCCGCTGGCGCACGAATTTCCGCGTACAGTGTCACGCTTGAACGAAATGCAATCTCAGGAATTCCTTGCCCTCGAACGTCGGGTGGTAGATACAGGACTGACCTGAACTTAGGCGCTATGAAATCTTCTTGCTTGCTCTCCCGTACTCTGAGTGTGCTTGCCTTGGGCACGCTGACCTTGACTGCTTTCGCACAGCCTATAAATGCTGTGAGCGAGCAGGCGCACCAGGCCGAGCTGCAACACGGTGCGCAGCAGCGTGCGAAAGAGCGCCAAGAAATTGCGGCCCAGCGCGCCCAGATTCAGCAGCGCAAGCTGGAAGCGGAAAAAGAGTGCTGGCAGCGCTTTGCGGTCGAAAGCTGCTTGCGCGAAGTGCGCAGCAAGGCGCGTGAGCAAGACACGGTGCTCCATGAGCGCGAACTGCAGCTCAACAGTGCAGAGCGGCAGGAAAAAGCAGCAGAGCGTTTGCGCACCATTGAGCAAAAACGCAGCGAAAAGCGCGTTCCTGCCCCTGTCAACGCCACATCTCGCTCCCAGGAGTCGGGGGGGGCGCACCCGGCAAAATCGCAGGCGGATGTGGAGCAGGCGCTGTCTGAGCGTGGCACTGTAGCCGGTGAACGTGCGGCTGCACAAGCTGCGCGGGTGCAAAGGCACCAGCAAGACACGGCCAGCCGTGAAATGACCGAGGCTGAGCGCAGCGCCAATGCCCAAAAAGACGCGCAAGACAAGCAAAAAGCCGCACAAGCGCGCCGTGCCAGCAAAGCCAATGACATTGCCAATCGCAAGGGTGTGCCGTTGCCAATTCCATCAGAATTGCCCAAACCTTAAAGAAATAGGAGCTTCCAGCGCTGTGTTTGTAAGGGTTTCGAATAGAAAAGTATTTGAAAACCGCATGTATAAAGCGCTTTAAGCTACTTTTTTGATACCTCAATTCACCAGCCCATGAGTTTGCACGACCAAGTGGCCGCCGCTTTTGCACAAGACGGCTGGCTTTCGCGTGCAGAGCCACACTTTCGCCCCCGCGCCGGGCAAACCGAGATGGCGATGGCGGTGGCACAGACGATTGAAGATGGTGGCGTGCTGGTAGTGGAGGCGGGCACCGGGGTGGGCAAAACCTTCTCGTACCTGGTGCCTGCGCTTTTGAGTGGGCAGCGCGTGCTGGTTTCCACGGCCACCAAGGCGCTGCAAGACCAGTTGTACCTGCGTGATCTGCCCCGGTTGGTACAGGCGCTGGGCCTGCCACTGCGTGTGGCACGCTTGAAAGGGCGCTCCAGCTATCTTTGCCTGCACCGCCTGGGGCAGGTGCACCAGAGCAAAGTGCCGCTGGATCCGCAAGTGTTGCGTGCAGTGGCGCGCGTGCAAGACTGGTCGCGTGGTACGCGCTCAGGAGATTTAGCCGAGCTGCCTGGGCTGGCAGAAAACTCTACGGTGGCGGCCTTGGTTACATCCACCAAAGACAACTGCGTGGGCAGCAGTTGTGCGCACTGGGAGCAATGTCACGTCAACACGGCACGTGCTCAGGCACTGCAAGCTGATGTCTGCGTGGTCAACCATCACCTGTTTTTTGCCGACATGGAAGTGCGCGATTCTGGCGTGGCGCAACTGCTGCCAACAGCTGGTGTGGTGGTCATTGACGAAGCGCACCAACTCAATGAAACAGGCATTCAGTTTGCCGGCTGGGTGCTGGGAACGCGCCAGTTGCAAAACTACATCAAGGATGTGCTGGCAGATGTAACGCTGCATGCGCGCGGTCTGGCGGACTGGATGCAATTGCTGGGGCAGCTTGAGCACGCGCTCAATGAATGGCGTGCCGTGGGGGCCAACATTACCCCGGGCAGCCGCCTGCGGTGGCTGGGGGCCGCGCCCGAAGGAGTGTCTGACAACGCCTGGCGCAGTGGCCTGCATGCCGTGGGGCAATCCTTGCGCGCCTTGTTGCTGGTCTTGGCCAAGGTGACTGAAACCGCCCATGCCCTGGTGGCCCTGTATGAGCGCGGCGCACGCCTGCTTTCGCAACTGGCCAGCTTTGCGCAGCCGGTGCCCGATGATGCCGTGCGCTGGCTTGAAGTAACGCGCCACCACCTGCGGTTGATGGAGTCACCACTGACGATTGCGCATTTAATGCGTGAACACATGCAGCCACCAGACGATGCCGATCCTGCCTTGCAACCCAGCAAAGCGTGGGTGTTTACCTCTGCCACGCTGGGAGATGACGAAGACTTGCGCTGGTTCACTGAAACCTGTGGTCTGCGTCAGGCTCAGGTGCTCAGAGTGGACAGCCCCTTTGATTACGCCAGCCAGGCTGTGCTGTATGTGCCTGAGGACATTCCAGAGCCCGCCCAGCAAGTGGCGCACAGCGCGGCTGTAGCGCAATTGGCGGGCGATGGCGCTGCAGCCTTGGGAGGGCGCACCTTGGTGCTCACCACCACGCTCAAAGCGCTCGATGCCATTGGCCAGCACCTGCAACAGCGCTTTGGGTTACTGGAACCCATGGACGTGCTGGTGCAAGGCCAGGGCCCTAAACATGCGCTGATGGAGCGCTTTCGCGCAGGCACGCTCCATGGCCGCGGCTGCATTCTGGTGGCGTCTTCCACGTTCTGGGAAGGTGTTGACATTCCTGGTGATGCGTTGCAACTGGTGGTCATCGACAAGCTGCCTTTTCCGCCCCCCGATGATCCGCTGGTGGAGGCGCGCTCACGGCAGATGGAGCTGCTGGGGCGCAGCCCTTTTGCTGATTACATGCTGCCTGAGGCTTGCATGGCCCTCAAGCAAGGAGCTGGGCGCTTGATCCGGCGGGAGACGGACCAAGGTATTTTGGTGGTGGCAGATGCACGCCTGCGCACCAAGGCCTACGGCAAACGCCTGGTTGCCGCGCTGCCGCCCATGCAGCGCATTGGTACCCAGCAAGCCTGGCAACAAGCCTTGCAGCAACTGGTGCAGGGCAGTGCACCCGTACTCCATATCCCTGATGGCCCAAGCGCCGGGGATGGCTGCGCCGCAGACGTTAGCTGAAAGTTGTGAGGGTGCACGGCTGCATTGACCGGTGCGCAGCTTTGCGGGGCGAAAGTTGGTAACCGCAAAAGAAGTCAATTACGCCGAAATTCAGCGGTAAACCGTAAGCCGTAAGTCGCAAGCGGCACGAAAAGGCAATGCCTGCCAGTCCGCGACCGCGAGAGGGGCGGGCTTAAACGCCCTCAAGTTGCAATACAAGCAGCGGGCAGAGCGGACTGAACAGATAGTTCCTCCCCCCCCAAGCTGCCCCCGCATACTTAGTGTTTGCTGAGCTCGGTAGCCGCCTCATCTATCAGCGCCGACACCTCGGCCGCCCTCGACGCTAGGGACGCATGGCTTGCTGCCAAGGTGAGCACCTTGCGCGGATTCATGCGGGCCGACATCATCTTTTGATTTTCCGGATGAATCATTCGGTCTTCGCTAGAAATCTGGTACCAGCTGGGCTTGTTCTTCCATGCTGGTGCTGTGACGTTGTCGCCAAAGGTGCTAGCCAGTGGCGCTTTCTGCGTCACCGCCATGATCAGTGCTTCATCTGGGGTCAAGTCCTGACAGAAGCTCTCGTGAAACTTGTCATACCGTGCCCACAGGTAGCCATCACTGTCGGGGGCAAGATTGGCAATTGCGGCAGGCGGGTGGGCTTGGCTGATACTGGCCGGGCTTTCGCCGGCGTCGGGCGCAAAGGCCGCGATATAGACCAAGCCGACCACATTACCCATGTCGCCTGCTTCGCTGATGACCGCACCACCGTAAGAATGGCCAACCAGCAGCACCGGGCCCGGCTGTTGCGCCACCATCTTGCGCGTTCGCTCAGCATCATCGGCCAGCGACGTCAGCGGCATCTCAACCGCGCGCAGCTTGGTATAGCCCCTGCGTGAAAGTTCAACGATAACCTTGCTCCAATGTGCAGCCCCTCCCCAGAAGCCATGCACCAAGACGATTGTGGGTTTGTCGCTCATGATTTAACTCCGTAGTCTGGAAATGTTGCCCTCCTGCTTGCACATTCAATGGGGTTTCGACGAGAGGGGCCTACGCATCCTACGCGCAGAACAAGCGTTGGCTCAAGCTCAATCCACCCTGTGCAGCGATACGCACCCTTCATGGATGAAAGCACTTTGAGCGTTCTTAATCACGCGTACAGCTCAGGAATTTCTACCTTGCCTTAGACCCAGTTTCATAAAGCTGTATAAATGCACAGTAGACTTTGGATTTGTTAGCTGCAAAAAAGGCCAAGCATGTCAGTAGAACTTGAACAAGAAGACCTCTCCATCTTCGAAGACCGCCTTTGGCATCACAAGGGTTGGGAAGCCCGCGTCATCAAGAATGAAGACGACGATGGCTGGGCTGTATCAATGACCCAAGACGGCCAAGTGGAACCAGCATTGGTTGGACCATGGACCATGGGCCGTGACAAGAAGAGTCCCAAGCCACTCGACGTGTCTGCCTTCAATACGCTGGTGAAAACTGCCAACGAAATAATACGTCGGCACGAGCAGCACCAGGCAGCGCTGCTGCACAAAGCGATTGAGATTGAAGTTCGTGGATTGCGCGTGACGGTGGCGCTGGATATTGAGCCTGATGAGGAGAACCCCACTGCTACGCTCACGGCCACTGCAGCAGACGGCAGCCAGTTGGCCAAGGTGCAAGCCCGCCCCGATCACAGCCTCACCCGCACATCTGCGCAGTGCTGGGCAGATGCAGGATACCCACGCGCTAGTGAGGACTAAACCTCAGGGCAAGGCCCTTGCCCTGACCACATGAACGATTAGAAAACGATGGAACCCTAATCGCTCAGGTCTGTAGACGATTGCACCCACTGAAGCGTCTACCGTGGACTTCCGCATCTAGCCAAGAGTTGTCGGTGGCGGTATGTTGAGCCGATCGTTCAATGTTTCGGTTTTTGCAGTAGCGTCAGGTTGAAGTACGCAGATGAATCCAAAAGGCGTTTAGTGGCGTATAGAGTACATGCCATCTTTTACTCAAATTTCCACCCCTATGACCCGCCGCCTAGGCCTCATGGGCATCGGCTCCGCCATCACAGCCCTGGTGTCCGGGTGTTCTGGTGCCCAGGTGTTGGACCATCTGGTGGCCCATGACACCTACCACGGCCCCGCGGGCGTGCGCTACGGGGCCGATCCGCGGCATCTGCTGGATGTGTACCAGCCAGGTAGCGGCACAGTGCCCGGCAATACACCCGTGGTGCTATTTTTTTACGGTGGCAACTGGACGCGCGGCGAGCGGGCCGAGTACCGATTCGTCGGCGAAGCTCTGGCAGCCAACGGCATCATCGCTGTGGTGGCCGACTACCGGCTGAGCCCCCAGGTGCGCTACGACGGCTTCTTGGGCGATTGTGCATTGGCCCTGCAGTGGACCTTGTCGCATGCAGCCAGCCTGGGTGGCGACCCTGCGCGGGTGATTGTGATGGGCCATTCCGCCGGGGCTTACAACGCCGCCATGCTGGCCCTTGATCCGCGTTGGCTGGCGCCTTTAGGCTTGACACCCGATCGACTTGCGGGCTGGATAGGCTTGGCCGGGCCATACGACTTTTTGCCGATTGTCGACCCCGAGGTACGGGTTTCTTTTGGCTGGCCGCAAACCCCGGCGGATTCCCAGCCCATCTTCTATGCCAACGCCAAGGCCCCCCGCACCTTGCTGCTGGCAGCACGCAACGACAAGGTGGTGGATACGCAACGTAACACCGTCGCCCTGGCGAACCGATTGCGGGCTGCGGGTACCGAGGTGGATATGCGGATCTTTGACCGCCTCAGCCACGTGACGACCGTTGCCGCCCTAGCCCGCCCCCTGGACTGGCTAGCCCCGGTACTGCCGACCGTGGTGACCTTTGTGCGCAGTGAGTCACTGAGTAGCGGCATCACACTTTGATGAATACAACGGCTTGAGGCATGAGGTCAGGGTTGCCCATTGCGGTTTCTCGATCTCGTTGGGCGCTTCCCCTGCCGGTTTATTGCCTTCAGAAGAAGACATGATTTCTCTTGGTACAAGTCAGTGCGGGGCAAGTTTCAGAGCAATCACGAAATTTGACAACGGCTTAAAGGGAAGCCGGAGTCGGGAACGACTCAGACTATCCTGAAGCAGTCATCTGACGGAATGCATTTAAGACTGCTTCTGGCCGAAAGCGTCGATAGGACACGATCCAAAACCGTCAGTCAGCATGAGTTGTTGCTCGAACCTAAAGCCAGCGTCGCACCTGCTGACAATAGGCGTCGAAGGAAGTTCCAAATCGCACGTGCAATGCATCCTCCTCGGGCCGTATCTGGAAGTGCTGCAGATAAGCCATGAACAGCAGAACCAGAAGCATCGCTGACATCTTGCCCAGCCACATTGCGAAGGCCAAAAGTAAAAATGCGAATCCCAAATACATGGGATTGCGTGTCCAACGATAAACGCCGCGAACTACCAGCACTGTCGAGGCCTGCGGATTGGTTGGGTTCACTGTGGTCTTGGCATTCCTAAATTCCAGAACACCAGCAATACAGAATGCGCTGCCCACGCTAGCCAGCAAGGTGGCCACCATCCATACACCAGGGATCACGATCGTGAATACACCGGGCAGAAACCACATTAAGGCGGTGGAAAAAGCGAATAGCGCCACCGGAGGGACTCGCAAAAATAACCACGAAAATTTGTTCTGCGACGGAGATTGAGTAGACATATGAAGGTGAATTGAGAGTGCTGTGCCAGAACCTTAAAGTTTGAAGTTACTTGAGTGTCAACAGATGCTGTGACATGGCAATAGCAGCCGCTCAAACCGCTGCGTGGCTCTACGCTTGAAACGAGCGACCTCCATCGTCAGGCGTCACCCGAGTACATAGCAGGGGGGCTTTAACGAATCTACCCGGGCGAAAAGGATTTGCAGGAGTCTCACAAGGCCATCTATCGCACGCTGTTCGTCCAAACACGCGGGGGTTTGAAGAAGGCGCTTCCAGAGCACTTGCGGCGTACCACAGGCATACGCCGCTCACGCCACTACATCCAGAAGACACCCAGACACTTGATCAGTTAGACAGCAGTGTTGCCAGTCGTTGCTCAATCCATAAAGCCGTATCACCCAACTCCGCGCCCTGCAAGCTGAGCATGCGCACCGCCAACGGTGGAAGACTCAGTTCCTGGCAGTCCAGCCCCACGATGCGGGGCTCAATATCAGGCGACTGGGCGATGTTGCGTGGAAGTATTCCCCAGCCGATGCCATCGGCCAGCATGTCTGCAAGCACATAAAAGCTTTCTGAGCGCCAGATGCGAGGGCTGATCACCAAGTCTTCAACGCCCTCAATGTGCATCACCAACTGCCGATGGGCAGCCAGTTCTTCTCGCGTAATTGCGCTGCATCGAGCTAATGCATGGCTGCGCGAGACGAACACCATCTGCGGGACGCCGGCTACATAGCGCTGGGCAAACTGCGCGTCGACCGGACCTCGGTCGAACTGAAGGGCAAGCTCGGCACGACCCGACTGCACGCACCGTGCGACTTCTGCCGCCGTGCCATTGAGCAGGGTCAGCTCCAATGCCTGAAATTGCTGCGCCAACTCCTGTAAAAGCCTCGCAATCGGCGGATAAGGCAGAGCCTCATCAATAGCCACGCACAGTTTTGCTGTTTGCCCTCGAGACAGTTCACGCGCTCGCAGGTCTAGCGCATGCGCCTGATTGAGTAGGGCTCGTGCTTCCTGCAACATGACCTCGCCCGCCTGGGTGAGTCGTACCGAGCGCCCAACGCGATGGAATAGCTCTAGTCCTAGATCCGCCTCTAGCAGGCCCATGGCCATGCTCACCGCAGATTGAGCACGGCCCAGGCGCCGCGCGGCTTGGGTCATGGAGCCATGGTCCGCGACAGCGACAAACTGGCTCAAACGTTCAAGTGTCCATTCCATCGATCAATTTTACTGATCAAACTAAACTTTTATTAAATCAAGAATTGATTAATTATTGGTAATACGTGTGCACCAAGCCGATTTATCAAATAATTGAACAAAAATTTATGACGACGACCATTCAACTTAGACCATTGGAACGCGAAGACTTGCGCTTTGTGCACCATCTGGATAACAACGCCAGCATCATGCGGTACTGGTTTGAGGAGCCGTATGCGACCTTCGATGAATTGATCAGCCTCTATGACTCTCACGTCCATGATCAAACTGAGCGTCGCTTTGTGGTTGAGCACGAAGGTGCACGAGGGGGCTTGGTGGAGTTGGTTGAGATCGACTTGATACATCGTCGTGCTGAATTCCAAATCATTGTTGCACCGGATCAGCAAGGTAAGGGAATCGCAACGCGTGCCACTCGCTTGGCACTCGACTACGGTTTTAAGGTGCTGAATCTACACAAGATTTTTTTGCATGTAGACAAGGAAAATCCAAGAGCTATCCATGTCTATACCAAGCTTGGCTTTCAACCGGAAGGTGAACTGGTCGATGAGTTTTTTGCCAACGGCCAGTATCGGAGCGTGCTGCGCATGTACATGCTGCAAAAAAGCTATCTGACATGAGAATTCGATCTGAGGCAGCAGGTCACTGCTGGAGGAATATCAAGAAATAGTTCTTCCATTCACCGTTGACTGCAATTGCGTAGCAACGGTGAGTTGGCTGCTATCAAGTAGCAGTGGCCGAGTGGCGCCTCTAGTTTCAATAAGCGCCCATATAGTCGCGCTTACCAATCTCAATACCGTTGTGGCGCAAGATGGCATAGGCGGTGGTTACGTGGAAGAAGAACTGCGGCAGACCATAGTGCAGAAGATATGCGTTGGCAGTCAGCTTCTTTTCTTTAGGCGTGCCGGGGCGAAGCACGATCTCGCGGCTCTCACTGAGATCAAATTGCTCTGCCTTAAAGGATTCAAGATGGGTCAGAGCCTTTGCGATCAATGCTTGCAAGTCGGCGAAGCTGACCTCAATGTCAGGCCAGGACGGCACCTCGGCGCCAGCCAGACGGGAGGCGATGCCCTTGGAGAAGTCTGAGGCGATCTGTACCTGACGTACTAGCGGAAACATGTCAGGAAAGAGCCGCGCCTGCAGCAGCGCATTAGGAACGATATTTTTTTGTGTCGCGTGGTCTTCAGCCTTCTTAAGCACATCAGACAGGGCTCGCAACATCTGCTGCATGACGGGAACGGAGGCGTTGTACAGCGGGCTTGTCATAGTCAATTTACTTTTTAAATTGGGCACGATGGCCGGGATTGGCATGGCGAAGGCCTTGCCGATCATGGAAGGCTAACAGCAAAAGAGCGAACCATCACGTATGTATGTAGCTTGAGGCTGCGTGACCTGACATGTACTCCAAGCTAGCTGCTGTTAACTGCCAAATCTTGTGCAACACCATTAGGCCGACAGCACCATCTCGCTTGCGAAAGTCGCAGTCGAATCGTACTGAGCCTAATAGTGTGCTCTTTGGCTGGTTTTTTACTGCAGAGGGGATATTTAGGTCGAGCACCATGGAATGTTTGGTATCGACAACAGCAGAGTGGCCAGAACTTCATGATGGCTTGCAGCCTGGATCTGACGTTTGCGGCCGCGCGCTGGGCGACAGCTTCTGGCCGGACTGCGACAGTCGCAAATTGGCCGAGGCTGTGTGAAAACGCTTGGCTGACCACGCTTCAAAAATTAAAATCACA